>Ga0209810_1000279_pt1 | contig 132668 bp, 121 predicted proteins | sample Coa_R1_7_FD_187159 | JGI IMG/M metagenome (GOLD analysis project Ga0209810, IMG submission 187159) | Surface soil microbial communities from Centralia Pennsylvania, which are recovering from an underground coalmine fire - Coalmine... | ecosystem: Environmental > Terrestrial > Soil >...
ACCAGGCAATCTACCCCTTGATGGGGCAGTGGTACCACGTGGTAGCGACCTTCGACGGCCAGACCCAGACGCTGGGGGCCTACCTGAACGGCGAGCCACTGCCCGGGGTGCTGACCATCGACGGGACACTGCACAGCGCCGACTCGGCGCTGCAGATCGGGCAGTCGACGCGCAAGGGAGCGTTCTTCAATGGGCTGCTGGATGAGGTGGCAGTCTACGACGTGGCGCTGACGGCCGAGCAGGTCAAGGCGCACTATGCGGTGGGGCAGGGGCGGCCCTACACGCTGTTCACCGATGCTGGCAGCGACACCTGCCACTGAGGCACAGGGCCAGAGCATATCTGCGCTGCTGCTTCTGGAGCCACACAATGGTCAAGGCCATTGCTCTGAACCCTGGCAGCGCTGGGCCCGCTGTGGGAGGACATGACCAGACTCCTGTCTTACGCGCCGCGGTTGAGCAGCCGCCGCTTGCCTGGCGACCGGAGACGGCACTCGGGCTGTCCGCCGCCCGGCTGCGGCGGTTGGCCGGCGACGCGGCATCATCGAGCAGATGCCCGCCATCTCGGCCGGATGACCAGGTCCTGTAGCTCTTGTCGCCCTCAGCCGGCCCGGCCGCAGACGGGGCGTGACCACCTCTGTCAGCCGCCGGGTCAGCATCGCGCCAGCGACTTTCGAAACGATCTGCTCCTGCTGGGCTCCTGCCGTCGGGTCCGCTCCTCCAGTCGATTCAGAACCCCTCTACCTCACGGAATTACCGTTAGAGTACTCATAGGCCCCTATGTCCACGGCAGCGCCCTGCGGCACCGGCGTGTCCGCGTAGTCCGTCGTGTAGCCCGCCTGGACGGATTCCATCGTCCCAGCATTGATCGCCGGACTGCCAGCTTGCAGGCGGAAGTCCTGGGCGGCGGCGTTGACGAACAGGGGGTTGGCCCCGACCTTGGAAGTCGAACTGAGCACCAGGTTGTGTGTCCAGGGCGTGCAGCCGGCCCCGCAGTAGTAGAGGTTGTAGCCCTCGTCCACCGGCCCGTCGATGTCCACCGAGCTTGCCCAGAGGATGTTGTTCTTCATGGTCAGGATGTCCGCGTCGCAGCCGGCGTAGCAGTCAACCGCGTTCCCCCCCGGGGTGTAGATTGTGTTGTTGTAGAGCTTCGTCCGGTAGATCGGGCCGTTGCCCCAGCTCTTGCCCCGGGTGGTCACGAAGTTGCGGCCGATGATCAGGTTGTAGGCGAAGGTGTTATCCGACGCCTGCCGGCCGTCGGCGTTGTCGATTTCCGAGACCTGGTCCGAGCCCCAGAACGCGTTGTGGTGAATCGAGTTGAAGGTCCCGCCGCCGATCTCCACGTCCGAGCCGTCGGTGCCGAAGTCGTAGGAACAGGCGATGTTGTCATGGATCGAGTTGTACGCGACCTCGTTGTGGTCTCCGTCCAGCGCGACCCCTTGCGCCCCGTAGTCGTCCTCACCGCCCACGGTCAAGGTGCCCATCAGGTTGTTGTTGTGGATGTCGTTATGCAGGATGTGGTTGTCGTGCGCACCGCCCTCAATCTTGACCCCGTCGGTCAGCTCGGTGATCTCCGCATTCTGGATAGTCACGTACGCGGCGGTGACATCGAGCTTGAAACCGCGCCGTACCCCAACCCCCTGGCCCGGGCAGCCGTTAGGGTCCGACGCGGGCACGACCGACGGCGGATCGGCCCGGGTATGCAGAGAGTCGAAGGTCAGGTAGCTGCCGGTCACCAGCACCACAGCGCTGCTGCCGTCGCTCGTGTTCTCCAGGATGGGCAAGGGGTCGGTCGCGCTGCCATAAGCGCCGACGAGCACAGGTGCGGAAGCGGTACCCGTCCAGGTCGCTTTGAGCGGCCCGGTGCAGCGGGTGCCGCGCTTGAACAGCAGGCTGCTACCCGGTTTCAGCGGCGCGGTGTTCGCCTTGGCGACGCTCTTCCACGCCTGAGTAGGGGCAGTACCACTGTTACTGTCGCTACCCGAGGTGCAGTCCACATAGTAGCTGCTGCCCGTAGCGCCGGATGTGGGGGTGCTGGTCGGGGTCGGGGTGCTGGTAGCCGCGGGCGTGGGCGTCGCCGTCGCGCTGGGCGTCGGGGTTCGGGTCGGCGTGGGCGTCGCCGTGTTCGTTGGTCCCGGTGTCGGCGTGGCGGTGGTTCCAGCGGTGGGGGTTGGCTGGCTCGCTACGACCTGCAGGATCGTAGTTGCGCTCACTGCCCCGGCACTGGCAGTGATCACATGGTTTCCGCCCGTCACCCCCGCTGGAATCATCAGGGCGATCTGGAACGAGCCGTTCGGTCGTGTCACCACGGTCGCAGGGCTGGACGATGGGACATCCCACGTCACGGTGACAAGTGTGTGCCGCGGGAAATTTGCACCCGAGATGGTGACCGAGGTACCGATCGCTGCTGTTGTCGGGTTGACGGTCAATGTCGGGGCCCCGGCCGCGGTAACAGGAAACCCAGTTCCGATGAGCGCCGTGCTGGCCAAGGCTCCCAGCGCCACAGCGGCCAGCTGGCTGCGCTTCAAACCACAGAGTAGCAGAGACACTACATCCGACTCCCTACAGACGTGATGAGGCTTCGGCATCTCGGCTGTCTTGCCCCTCGCGGGCGCGGACCCGCGGGTTTGCCGTTTCGGTTTGCGACAGGGTTGCCCGTTCGGGTGTGATCGTAGTTTTGAAAAGTCCCGAGCCCAAAGAGAACGGCGCCGAGGGCTGGGACGGAGGGTTTTGCCCGTTTGGCTTGGCTCTGCGGGACTATCGTCCCCTGGCCTTGAGGGCCGTTCGGCCCTCAATTGCGTGATGTTGCCCCCGGGGCGAAGATGTACAACGCGAAACAGGGGCGAGCGGTTACGGGGGCCGATGTGCTGCCGAGCGCATCCGCGCGTGAAACGGCCGCGAGATGGGGCATGAACTCCCACGCCCTCGGGGGCCGTCGAGGGTGCGAGCTCAGGAGAGATGGCTCAGCCGCTGCTCGGCCGCAGCCGAATGGAGAGCGATGGCCACCGAAGCACGGCTGTGGTGGCAAGGAACCGTGAATGGCTCCCTGGCCAGGATTCCTGACCCGTTCTGAACTTTGACATTCCAGCCGCTGTCCCGATCGGAACGTCAAGGCCCGCCGATCTGTGGCTCGATCGGCGATAATGCCGCATGTCTCCACGCGTCTCCCATCGGCCACGCCTGCTCGGCCGAGCAGTGATTGGCGGACTCGTGCTCGTCCTCCTCGTGAGCAGCCTGGTCTTCGGGCTGGGATGTGGCAGCCCACTCGACCTCAACGACTCCGGCCCCTTTCGCTCCGGCGCGGCCGCGGATGGCCTCCTCTCGGCAACAGGGCTCGCCTTTGAGGCGCACGCGGCGGTGGGTTGGATTCTCAGCGAGGGTGGCTGCGACGGGACGGCTATCGGCCTGCAGTGGGTGAAAGCGGCCTGGCATGCACAGACCCCCGAACAGGAGACGCTGGCCGCTGATGGGCTGGAACGCGCCGCCCGTCTAGCTGGCGGGAGCGAACGCCTGCAGGCGGATCTCTGCCCGCTTGTGGGCACGAACCTGAACCCGAGCCAGGTGCGTGCCCTGCGCGCTGCAGGGCTAACCTGCGAGGCTGCAGCCTACCGGTAGCGGTGGGCAGGATCCCCCGCTCGCCTGGGTTGGTGATGCTCGCTGCCTCCTTCTTCGGACCTCGGCTCCTCCCTACCGAGTGCGCTCTAACCGTCTCTCGGGGCTAGGAAAGTGGTCGAGGAGTGGATACACTGCGGGAATCACAGCAGCAGGTTGGCAGCGCCACGGGCCGCCAGCCGCGAGGAGGATCGAATGCCCAGTGCATCGGCCTGGACCTACGACGAGGCGAGCGAGGCCCTCGCTCAGGAGCTGCGGGCGCTGCACGCGCTGCTCGCCAGCCTCTCCGCTGAGGCCTGGCTGCGCCCAACCCGCTGCCGCTGGAACCCGAGCCGCCCCTGGGACGTGCGGGCGCTGGTGTCCCACATCAACATCTCGATCGGGATGCTGCCAGGATTCGCCGCCGAGTTGGCGGACGTGGCGCCGGAGAAGGACCGCGTCTCCTTCTTCATCAACGAGCCGCGGCTGGTGGCACCGATCGTCGACGAGTACGCCTGGAAGGGGATCGAGGGGCAGACTCCCGAGGGCCTGCTGCGGGCCTACGAAGAGGTGGTCGCGGCGACTCTCGCCGCGGCCCGCGCGACGCCGCCCGAGGCTGCCGCGGTCACCTTCTTCGGACCGATGACGATGGCGGAGTTCCTGCCTACCCGCGTCCTGGAAGCGGTGGTGCACGGCCACGACGCCTCCGAGGCGGTGGGTCGCCCGCCTCATATGACGCCCACGGCGAAGATGATGACGGTGGGGCTCCTGGAGGAGCTGCTGGCGCGGCGGGCGCAGTTGCTGTTCCCCGCGGCGCTCCGCGCCGAAGGCGCACGGCGGCCCTCGGACCTGTCCGACGATATTGCCTTCATCGAGGTTGCCACGGGTCGCCGCCCCTACCCCGACGCGCGCTTCCCGATCCTGCAGTAAGCCCCCGCGAGGAGGCGCTGTGTCCGGCCTCGGCCTGCGCTCCAGGGGATGCCGAGCGCAGGCGGACGCCGTGTGCCACGCGCTTCCGGCGATCGTGCTCGGCCTGGCCAGCTTGGCGCTGAGTGTGCTGGCCACCAAGCACCGCTACCCCTGGTACCATGAGCGCGGGGGACAACGGATGAGCGGGCCAGTCACGGTGTGCCATCGGGGGGCCAGCGCGCTGGCTCCAGAGAACTCGCTGCCGGCGTTCCAGCTCGCTATGGAGTACGGTGTGGACATGGTCGAGCTGGACGTACACCTCAGCGGCGATGGCCAGCTCGTGGTGACGCACGACGCGGAGGTGCGGACGCGGTCCGGCCGCGTGGTCGACGTCGGGACGCTGCCCGCGGAGGAGCTGGGGCGGCTAGACGTGAGCGACGCGGGCGGGGTGCCGCGGCTGGTAGACGTGTTCGAGCTGGTGCGCGGCCGCATGGGCGTCTATGTCGAGCTCAAAGGCGCTCGGACTGGCGCGGCGCTCGGGGCGCTGCTGCGGACCGGCGCGGCGGCCGGGGTGGAGCTGATCTCCGGCTCGGCGGTGCTCGACCTCGTAGCCGAGCTGCGGGAGGCGGCACCGGAGGTTCCCCGCAGCATCCTGTTCACCCCGGGCTGGCGACTGGACGAGATGATCGCAGCGTGCCGCGAGCTCGGGGCATCGTACGCGCACCCCTGCTTCCGCCCGATAGAGCCGGCCATGGTCGACGCCTTCCACGCGGCGAGGCTGCGGGTCATGACGCCGCACACCAACGATGCTGCCGAGGCGCGCCGCTTTGCTGCCATGGGGGTGGACGTCATCGCCAGCGACGACCCGCGAATATTGGCAGCGCTCAAAAGAGAAGGTAGGATCATCTAAAGCTCAGGTGTCGGACTGCTACGAGGGTGGGGTGCGCCGCATAGTGGCGAGGGCCGGCGCGGAGCCCTGGGCGACCTCCATGCGACCAGGAATGTTGGGGGGAATGGGAGTGAGTCTGACGACTCGTCGAGCCTTCATCGTCTGCACCATCCGCGGCTCATTGGCGCTGGGAGCGACGGCGCTGCTGAGCGCGTGTGGCGCTGGCACCGGGACGCCAGCGCCCACAACGCCGCCGGCCGCCGCCGGGGCCACGCCCGCCGCGGCGCCGACCACGACAGGCGCTCCCACCGCGGCCGCTCCGGCCGCTGCCGCCACAACGGGGCCGGCGACCGTGGCGACGGGGGATATCAACCTGTACGTCGGCGGCGACGTGAATATCCGTGACCTCTGGTCGAAGGAGCTGCTGCCGGCTTACAAGAAGGTCAAGCCAGACGTCTCGTTCAACATGATCTTCGACGAGCACGCGCTTGCCGAACAGGCCGTGTTCGACCGGCTCGCCGCAGCCAAGCAGGCGGGCAAGCCGTCCGGGGTGGATCTGTGGGAGGCGACGGGCCGGCTGCAGATCGGCGGCGAGGCGGGCCTGATCCAGAAGCTGAGCACCAAGGAGATCCCGAACCTGGACAAGGTGCCGAAGGACGCCTTCGACCGCTTCGGCGGCTACGGCGTGCCGTACCGGGCCAGCTCCGTGGTCCTGGCGTACAACAGCGCCGAGGTGAAGGAGCCGCCCAAGACGCTGGACGCTCTCCTCAACTGGATCAAGAGCAACGACGGCAAATTCACCTATAACCCCCCGGACAAGGGCGGCTCCGGCGGGAACTTCGTTACCCGGGTGCTGGAGATCGGCATTCCAGAGGATCAGCTCCGGTTCTTCCAGACGCAGTACGACGAGTCCAAAGAGGTCCTCTGGGAAAAAGGGTGGGCTATTCTTAAGGAGCTCCACCCGCACATCTACAACAACGGCTTCTACCCGCCGGGAAACATCCCGGTGCTGCAGACACTGGGCAAGGGCGCTATCTCCATGGCCCCCGTCTGGTCGGACCAGAGCCTGAGCTATCTGGCCCAGAAGCTGCTCCCGCCCGAGGTGAAGCTGCTGCAGATCGACCCCCCGTTCGCCGGGAGCGCGGCGTACCTCGGCATCCCGACCGACAGCCAGCACAAGGAGACGCTCTACGAGTTCCTGAACTGGCTGCTGACGCCTGAGCCGCAGTTGATTATCGTCAACCGCATCAACGGGTACCCGGGCCTGGATTGGAAGTACATGCCGGCGGAGGTGCAGCAGAAGTACGCCGACATCGCCAAGGCGTACAGCTTCTCGTTCAGCCCAAAGTTCGACACGGACCGTAACAAGCTCTGGTACGAGAAGGTGGTGGGCACGCCCCCGCCAACGCCAACCTCCTAGGGCGGAGCGAGCGGAACCGGCCATGGCACGGGTGCGGGAGGCGGCGCTCGGGCTGGCGCTGGTTGCGCCGCCGATCGCCATCCTCCTCCTGCTCATCATCCTGCCAGCGATTCAGGCGCTGACGTTCTCGCTGGGGCTGGTGCCCAGTGAGAACGTCACGTTCAGCTCGGGCCAGCACTTGGTTCGCAGCGACATTCCCACACTCGAGGTGTACCGACAGCTCCTGGCCAGCCCGTTCGTCATCGACGACCTGCGGCTCACGTTGTCGGTCACGGTGCTGTCGGTGATCTTCGTCGCCATCGTCGGCTACATCCTGGCGTTGTACGTCCGCTTCGGCAATGGCTGGCTGCCGCGGATCGTCCGCTCGCTCTATCTCATCCCGATGTTCGTGCCAGTGGTGATCGCCTCGTACGCCGCGGTCACCTTCTATGTGGACCGCGGCTTTCTAGCGTCGCTCTTCTGGCATCTGGGCCTGGGCTACACCTCGCCCGCGTACAAGCCGGCCGGGATCGTCATTACCCAGGTCTGGTACAACATCCCGTTCGCGGTGCTGATGCTCGGCTCGGGGCTGGACGGCATTGAGCAGGAGCTGATCGACTCCGCGCACGATGTTGGTGCCGGTTTCTTCTCGGTGCTCTGGCGGATTATCCTGCCGCTGAACCTGGTGCCGCTGCTGATCGTCCTGACGTTCACGTTCATCGGCGTCATCGGCAGCTTCACCATCCCCTTCCTGATCGGCCCGAACGCACCCCAGATGATCGGGGTTGCGATCCAGGCCTACTTCTCCAACTACAACCAGCCCCAGCCGGCGGTGGCGATGGCGGTGATCGTCTTCGCGATCGCCGCCCTGGCGGGAGTGCTGTACGTCTGGGCCACCTCGCGCAGCAACAGGCACGCGGTGACGCTATGACCGCCAATCGGATGCCCACACCCGTCGCGGAGCGCGAGCAGGAGCTTGCCGGCTGGACCCCGGCCGGGATCCGCCTGACCTGGTTCTGGGACGTGCCGGAGTTTCGGCGCGCGCTGGGCCTGCTGCTGGTACTGGCCCTCAGCGCCTACCTGCTGCTGCCGCTGCTAACCCTGCTGCTGTGGGCGTTCGCGGACGAGTGGCGCTATCCTAGCGTCATCCCGCAGCACTTCTCGCTCAAGTGGTGGGACTGGGTCTTCACCAATGGCGACGTCGGCTCGGCGGCGCGCTACAGCTTCGAGACGGCGCCGGTGGTGACGCTGATCTCGGCGGCGATCTGCCTGCCGGCGGCGTACAGTTTCTCGCGTTTTCGCTTCCCCGGCCGGCGGGCACTGTTCATCAGCCTGCTGGCCGCTAACGCGTTTCCCAAGATCGGCCTGTACGTCGCCATCGCGACGCTGTTCTTCCGGCTGGATCTGATGGGCACCTTCTGGGGGGTGGTGCTCATCCAGCTCGTGGGTACACTCGTGCTCATGGTCTGGATTCCGGCCGCGGGGTTCGACGCCGTGGCCCGCGAACTGGAGGAGGCGGCACGGGATGCCGGGGCCGGCCCACTGCGAGTGTTCTGGAGCATCACCCTGCCGCTCGCCATGCCGGCCATCATCGTCGCCTGCTTCCTCGCGTTCCTCGCTGCCTTCGATGAGGCGCAGGGAACGCTGATCGTCGGCTCGCCAACGATCGTGACCATGCCGGTGCTGATGTATACGCTGGTGGTCAACTACCCGGAGCCAGTGGGCGCGATCTTCTCCATCCTGCTGTCCGCCCCGTCGATCGTGCTGCTCCTGCTCGCGCGACGCTTCCTGCTCGCCGGGTACCTGGCCGCCGGATTCAAAGGGAGGTAGCGCGTGGCTCGGCTCGAGCTGGACCACCTGGTCAAACGCTACGGCAGCGGCGGCGAGCCAGCAGTGAAGGACGTCTCGCTCGATGTGGCTGACGGCGAGTTCGTCTGCCTGCTGGGGCCGTCCGGCTGCGGGAAGACGACCACCCTGCGCATCATCGGCGGCTTCCTGGCGCCGGACAGCGGCGACGTCCGCATCGACGGAGCCAGCGTCGTGAAGCAGCCGCCCGAGCGACGGCCGACCGCGATGGTGTTCCAGCGCTACGCCCTCTGGCCGCACATGACGGTCTGGCATAACCTGGCCTTCGGGCTCCAGGTCCGCCGCCGGCCGCGGGCGGAGATCGAGCGACGCGTCCAGCAAGCGCTTGAACTGGTCGGCCTGCCCGGGCTGGGCAAGCGCTACCCGGCGCAGCTTTCGGGCGGACAGCAGCAGCGCGTCGCCCTGGCGCGTGCGCTGGTGCTGGAGCCGCGCATTCTCCTGCTGGACGAGCCGCTCTCCAACCTGGACGCCCAGTTGCGTATCCACATGCGCAGCGAGCTAACGGCGATCCAGCGGCGGGTTGGCATCACCACCGTCTTTGTCACCCACGACCAGGAAGAGGCGATGACGATCGCCGACCGCATCGCGGTGATGCACGCTGGTGCACTGGAGCAGATGGACGCGCCCGAGCAGCTCTACACCCGTCCGGCGACGCTGTTCGTGGCGACGTTCATCGGGACGATGAACGTACTGTCCGGCCGAGTGGAGTCCGACGGCTGGGTCGCCGCCGGCCCGTTCCGCCTGCCACGGCCCGCCGACGCCGCGCTCGCCCCCGGGCAGAGCGTGACCGTCGGGGTGCGGCCGGAAGACCTGATCCTGGAGGAGCGGGGCAGCGGCCGGCCCGCGGCGATCGGGCAGGTGCTCGACCTCGGGCATTACCGCCGGCTCATGCTCCGCCTGGACGGCGGGATCGCCCTGACGGCCTTTCTTCCGAAAGCCCAGCCGGTCCCTGCCGACGGCTGCACCGTGCGCTTCGGGCGGGCGCTGTTCTACGTGGGCGAGCGGCTGGCGGGCGTCCTCGAACCGCCGCCCGGAGCCTCGACCGCCGCTCAGCCGTCAACGGCGGGCAGCGTTCCGGCCTCGCCCTGAACCGCTACCAGGTCCAGCGCCGCCAGGGCCGGGGCGGTATTGGTGGTGACGACGTCGACCCCGGCCGCCACAGCGCGCGCCAGGCGCCGCCGCCAATGGGGTGTGCCGGCGTCCAGCGTCCAGACGTCCAGCACCATCCCCTCACGGTGGAACAGCTCGGCTGCGTCCGCCACGCCGTCGTCGAGCATGCGCTCGAACGCCTGCAGCCGCAGGTGGGCCTCGCGGGCGCCGGGAACCAGGCGCAGAATCCCGCCGAGCCGATCCGCCAGGTAGTCCGACACCGGCCCGCGGCGCTCGCGGGCGAGGGGGTGGGCGTCGAGATAGCCATATGCGCCGCGAAGGCCGGGCAGCGCCTCGAGCGGATCGCCCTCGGGCTGCCAGTCGAGGTAGAAGGCCGGGTTGAAGCCGACAGGGGTCGTCGGGTCCACCCGCAGGACGCGGCGCAGGTTCCAGTCGGCGCAGCCGGCGAGGATGACCCGGTCGTGGACACCTTCGACCAGGCGGCACAGCTCCTCGACCCGCGCCCAGGGCCAGGGCTCGGTGTCCTTGAGGTCCAACTCCAGCAGCGTCGGAAACTCGAAGGCGGCGATCGTCGCGACCACCTCGCTGAGCAGCGGCGGGCTGTGCTCCGAGACCGCGCCATCTATCTGCAGCCGCAGCCGGCTCGCCTGGGCGCGGGTGGTGTCGCTCACGCGCCCGCTCCCGGTGGTACAGGCCTCGAGCTCGACGTCGTGGACCACCAGGAAGTCCGCGTCTCGCAGCATCGCGATGTCGATCTCGGCCCGCGCGACGCGCTGCCGGTAGCATTCCTCGATCGCCGCCAGCGAGTTCTCGGGATACTGGCCGCTCCAGAGGCAGCGGTGGACCTTCAGCTCGATGCGGCGGCCGCTGGGAGCGGCCAGAACCGAGGCGGGGTGTGGCTCCAGACGATAGGGCATGCTTCAGATGATAGCGGCCCCGTCCCGGGTGAGCCTGCCGGTCTGGTCTCGCGCAGGGGGACCGCTCGGCGCGGGCAGTTCGAGCGCCATGATGGTTGACAGGAGTCCAGAGGTGGCGTTATGCCAGTACTAGCGTCCGCCCCGTCGGACACGCAGTCTGATACGTGGAAGGTCGTGTTCCATGGCTGAGCGGGATCTATCCGGAGCTGCCCGTGTGATCGATCGGCGCGCGTTCCTCAAGCTGACGCTCGGGGCCGGCGGCGTCATGCTGCTGGCCGCCTGCACCTCGACGCCCGCGGCCGCGCCCACCACCGCCCCGGCCGTGGCACCACAGGCCGCCGCCACCTCCGGTCCCGCGACCGGGGCGGCGCCGACCACTGCCGCGGCTCCCACCACCGCCCCGGCCACCCAAGTCGGCACCGCTACGATGCGGATCGCCATCGGGATCGATCCCGATACGCTTGATCCGGTCGGGCAGACGACCACCACCGTCCAGAACATTGTCGACTACATGGTCGAGTCGCTCGTCTTCCTCGGCCAGGATGGCAAGCCCCAGCCGGGGCTCGCGGAGTCCTGGCAGGTGAGCCCGGACGGCAAGTCCTACACGTTCAAGCTGCGCCAGGGCGTGGCCTTCCACGATGGCGCGCCGTTCAACGCCGACGCGGTGAAGCAGAGCTTCGAGCGGGTGCTGAACAAGGATATGAAGGTGCCACTCCGGTCGCCGATGGAGCGGGTGGACCAGGTCACCGCGGTCGACGCCAGCACCGTCCGCTTCGATCTGAAGGCCCCCTTCCCGCCGTTCATCGCCGCCATGGCCGGCACCCAGTACGCCATCGTCTCGCCCAACGTCGCCAAGAGCTTCCCGACCAGCTACAACGAGCAGCCGGTTGGGACCGGCCCGTACCTGTTCAAAAGCCGCACCAAGGGCTCCGAGGTCGTCCTGGAACGCAACGAGAAGTACTGGGGGCGCAAGCCGTACTACCAGACCGTCCAGTTCCGCGTCGTACCAGAGGCGGCGACGCGCGAGAGCCTGCTGCTCGCCAACCAGGCGGAGATGATCATCCTGCCGCCGGTGTCGGATATTCCGAAATTGCAGCAGAACAGCCAGGTGAAGGTGCTGCTGGCGCCGAGCAACCGGACCATCTTCGTCGCGATCGACGTGACCCGGCCCGGGCCGACCCAGGATGCCAAGTTCCGCCAGGCGCTCAACTACGCGGTGGACAAGGAGGGCATCATCAAGAGTGTGCTGTTCGGCGCCGCCGACCCGATGGACGCGCCGATGTCGTCGATGCTCTTCGGCTACTGCAAGGCCGGGGCGTATCCCTACGATCCGAACAAGGCCAAGCAGCTCCTCCAGGAAGGCGGCTACAGCAACGTGGCGCTCAAGATGGGCTATCCAACCGGTCGGTACGTGCAGGATGCGCAGGCGGCGCAGGCGATCGCCGGCAACCTGCGCGACGTTGGGATCAACGTCGACCCCCAGACATCGGACTGGCCGAGCTACCTGGCGCAGATCAACGTTCCGCCGGACAAGTCGACGTTCGATATCCACATGCTCGGCTGGGCGCCGGGGTTCCTCGACGCCTTCCAGGCGATGGTGCAGTTCAAGAAGAGCGCCTGGCCGCCGGCCGGGCTGGCGACGTCGCACTATAGCAACCCGCAGGTCGAAGACCTGCTCAGCAAGGCGGACCAGAACCAGAACGAGCAGGAGCGCGCCCAGCAGTACTGCGAGGCCTCGAAGCTCATCTGGAACGACGCGCCCTGGATCTTCCTCTGGGTGCAGAAGTTCCCCATCGTCCACTCGGTCAAGGTGAAGAACATCGGCTCGCTGGCGATCGAGAAGTTCTCGGCGATCTACGCCGAGCCGGCGTGAGTGACGTCGAGCAGCGGCGGAGCGCGGGGGATCGCTCTCCGTGCTTCGCCGGGTTGTCCAGCGGGGCCGGAGGAGAGCGGTGCTGACCTACATCGTGCGGCGGCTGGTCGCGGCGATCCCGACGCTGCTCGGCGTCGCGGCGATCGTCTTCGCCATGCTCCGGCTGCTGCCTGGCGACCCCGCGCGGGTGATCGCCGGCCTGCTGGCGACCGACGAGGACGTCGAGCGGATCCGCCATCAGCTTGGGCTGGACCAGCCGCTGCCGATCCAGTTCCTCGACTTCTTCCTGCGGCTCCTCCGGCTCGACCTCGGTACCTCGGCCCGTACCAACCAGCCGGTTATGAACGAGATCCTGGCGCGGCTGCCGCACACCATCGAGCTGGCGGTGATCGCGACCATCATCGCCACCATCGTCGGGGTCGCCGCCGGCGTGCTGGCCGCGTCGCACCACAACTCCCGGGTGGACTACCTGATCTCCGCAGCCACACTCTTCGGGATCTCGATGCCGGTCTACTGGCTCGGGCTCATGCTCATCGTCGTCTTTGCCATCTCGCTCCACTGGTTCCCGGCCGCGGGCGCCGACGAGCCGCTCAGTGTCGTCCTGCCGTCGCTCACCCTGGCCGGCTTCGTCGTCGCGCTGATCGCGCGCATGACCCGCTCGAGCCTGCTGGAAGTGCTACGCCAGGACTACGTCCGCACCGCGCGCGCGAAAGGGCTCCAGGAGTGGCGGGTGACCTACGTCCACGCGCTGCGCAACGCCCTGCTGCCCGTCATCACGGTCATCGGCCTCCAGTTCGGCACCCTGCTAGGCGGCGCGGTACTCACTGAGACAGTGTTCGGCTGGCCGGGGATCGGGCAGCTCCTGGTCGACTCGATCTTCGCCCGCGACTATCCGCTCGTCCAGGGGATCGTGCTCACCTTCGCGGCGCTGTTCATCCTGGTCAACCTGGCAGTTGACGTACTGTACGCCTATGTCGACCCCCGCATACGCTACCACTGAGGCGGCGGTCCCCACGCCGCGGGCGGCCCCGGCCCGCGCCGGGTTGGAGACGTGGCGGCGCTTTCGCCGCCACCGCGCGGCGCTGCTGGGCCTGGCGGTGCTGGCCGGCTTTGCCCTGCTGGCGGCGGCCGCCCCGCTGGTCACCCCGTACGACCCGGTGGTCCAGCAGTTGCGCGACGCGCTACAGGGCCCCTCGCGCGCCCACCCCCTGGGGACCGACTTCCTCGGCCGTGACATCCTGGCGCGCCTCCTCTACGGCGCGCGCTACACGCTGATCATCGGCTTCCTGGCGGTCGCCCTCGGCCTGGTGGTCGGTGTTCCGCTCGGCGCCATCTCCGGCTACTACGGCGGCTGGCTCGACCTCGTGGCCCAGCGCTTCGTGGACATCCTGCTATCGTTCCCCGGATTTCTGCTCGCGCTGTCGCTGGTGGCGACCCTCGGCCCGGGCCTGGAGAACGTAGTGATCTCCGTGGGCATCGGGTCGATGCCCTTCTTCGTCCGGCTGGTCCGCGCCTCCACGCTCAGCCTGCGCGAGCAGCCGTACATCGAAGCGGCCCGGGTGGTCGGGGTGGCGGACGTGGCGATCATCTTCCGCCATATCCTGCCCAACGCCACTGCCCCGGTCATCGTCCAGGCCACCGTCTGGCTGGGCCAGGCGATCCTGGTCGCGGCCGGGCTGGGCTTCCTCGGCCTGGGCGTGCAGCCGCCGACGCCGGAGTGGGGGGCGATGCTCGGCGAGGGGCGCAACTACATCTTCTCCAACCCGAACCTGGCCACTTTCCCCGGCCTGGCCATCTTCGCCGCCGTGCTCGCCTTCAACCTGGTGGGCGACGGGCTCCGCGATGCCCTCGACCCGCGGCTGCGGACGCGCTAGCCGGTGAGCACCGGCCAGCCTCCAGCCGCCCGCGCCAGCGGAGCCCATCCAGCGCGCCGACAGCCCGCGCCTTGGCCCGTCGATCAGGTGCAGCGGAGATGACAGTGTCCGCAACACCCTACCAGGCCGCCGGGCTGCGGCGGCTGAAGGGAGAGATGCATCTCCACTCGCACCACAGCGACGGCCAGGACAGCGTCGCCGCGATGCTCCACGCCTGCCGCGCGGCGGGGTACGACTTCGTGGTGCTGACCGACCACAACACGGTCAGCGGCGGCCCGGAGCTGCTCGCAGCCCCGGGGGTGGCGACCCTGCTCGGCGCGGAGGCGACCACCTTCCGCGGCCACGCGGTCTGCACCGGGATCACCGCGCTGCCGGAGTGGCGCGACCTGGAGCGGCGCGGGATGGACGCGTTCGCCGACGACGTGCATGCCCAGGACGGCCTGCTGACCATTGCTCACCCGGCCCGGCTCGGGTCGCCCGTCTGCACCGGCTGCGCCTGGGAGTGGCCAGTACGGCCGGACGCGGTCGACCTGTGGGAGGTCTTCTCCGGCGGCAGCCCTTCCGAGGCGGAACTGGAGCTTGCACTCACGTTCTGGCAGCGCCTGCTGCTGGCCGGTGGCCGAGCGGGGCCAGTAGCGGCCGGCGACGTGCACTCGGCCGCGGCCGCCGCGGCGTCCCGCGCCGCGACCTACGTCTATACCCCGAGTCCTGCGCCAATGGCGATCCTGGCGGCGCTGCGGGAGCGGCGCCTGTTCGCCTCGCGTGGCCCGCTCATCGACTTCTGGCTGGAGGCAGAGGATGGCTGCAGAACGCTGGTGGGCGAGCGCGTCGCGGTGGATGCCCGCTGGCGACCCTGCTGCCGTCTGGAGCCGCCCGAGGCCTGGCGCGGGGCACGCCTGCGAGCGCTGCTGGCCGACCGGCCGCCGCGGGCGGACCGGGCGCTGGCGCCCACGGAGCTACCAGTGTTGGGAACCGCGCTCGACGTGCCCTGGGGCGAGCCGCTGCCCCGGTGGGATGGGGTGATCTGCGTCTACGCCGAGGTCCGCGCCGCCGATGGCACGCTTCAGGCAGTCACCGCGCCGATCTGGATCCGGTAGCGGCAGCTCGCGGTGTGCAGGCCGTGGACCGTCAGCGTCACGGTCCAGCGTCCGGCTGGCAGCGGCCCGGCCACGAAGCCCGGCGAGGCCGTCTCCGGCGCCAGCCAGAGCTCCTGCGCTGGATCGTGGCGGTGCGCCGCGCCGCGGTAGGCGCCCTGAGCATCGTCCAGCGAGAGCGTCAACAGGTTCGGTGTCCTGCCGTACGGCCCCGGAGTGGCGCTCGGCCCGAGGAGCCGCTGCTGCTGGGCTTCTGCCCAGGCCTGGGCCAGATGCGCCTGCGTGCTGCCCAGGCGCGCCGCGAGCGCCTGGGCGCGCGCCTCCAGCGCCGCGCGGATGAGCGCCGCGGAGTGCTGCTCGGTCGGTCTCTTCGGCCGGTAGTCGAAGCGCAGCCGCAGCGCGCGACACCCGCCGGGGACATCGAAGCCGAAGGTGCGATGGGTGCGCGCATCGACCGGTCCGAGCGAGCCGCTGAAGTCAGCCAGCCGACGCTCCAACGCCATCGCCCGCACCCCGCCACCCGCGCTCCTCGCCCTGGCCACGTCGGTAAGGCCCGCGGCTTCGTGCCGCTCTCGCCGCCATCAGAGCAGGAGCCAACCGCCGTCTACCCGCAGGTCGACCCCATTCAGCGACGGGTTTTCTAGCAGGAACACTACCGCGTCTACCACGTCGCGCATCGCCACCAGCCGCCGCGTCGGCGTCCGCGCTCGCACCGCTTCCAGCACCTCGGGGGGCTTAGCGGCCCAGTACGGGCTATCGCCGACGATGCCCGGATGGATGGCGTTGACCCGCACCGGCGCTAGCTCGTGCACCAGCGTCCGGGTGAGGCCCGAGATGCCGCCGTTGACTGTGCTGACCGTGGTGGAGCCGGGATACGGCCGGTCCTTGGCGAGCCCGCCGAACAGCACGATGGAGGCATCCGCGATGAGGCGCGACGCCAGCACGTGCACCACCTCGGTGTACCCGACGAGCTTGAGCGTGGTCAGCCGAATCGCCCCGGCGATGCTGTAGTCGCGGACGCGATTCTCATCTCGCTCGATCGCGGCGATCACGAGATGCTGCACCGGGCCCACCTCGGCCAGACGTGCGGCGATCTCTTCCGGCCGGGCCAGGTCCAGGCCAATCCCGCGCGTCTGGCCGCCGATCTCACTCGCCACCGTCTGGGCCCGGGCGGCATCACGCCCGGAGAGCACCACCTCGCGACCCCGGCTCGCGTAGTGCCGCGCCACCTCCTTCCCCAGTCCGGATGTCCCGCCGATGACGACGACGCTCCCTGTCTGTGGCATCATTCCTCTCTGGAGAGCTTGTCTCGCAGGTAGTTCCAGTCGCGCGCGAAGCGATAAGAGTGGCGCGCTGGGGGCTGCGGCGCCTGTGTCTCCAGCCAGCGCACGAGTGCCTGCGTCGGATTGGAGAACTCGTGGACGCAGCCCACCCCGGCCCAGGCCACGTCGCCGCAGGCGAGGTGGTACCGCTCGCCGTCGAAGACGGCATCGACCTCCCCGTCTAGAATCAGGTACGTCTCCTCGAACGGGTGGTCGTGCGGGCCGGCCAGGCCCCGCGGCTCGTACTGCACCATGAACATGGTCGAGAGCTGGGCCCCCAGGTCGCTATCGACCATCATCTTCACGGTAATCCCGCTGTACACCAGCAGCGCGGTGCGCATGCTGGCCGAGACCGCGAGCCGGTCCTGGGTCTGCTTGTCCACGTCCATGTTGGCCGGCTCGATGTGCCCGAAGCGGCGGGTGCGCGGGTCACGGACGTCGACCGGAATGGGGGCGGCGGAGGGAAGCGGCGGGACGAACAGCGTATCGCCACCGAACCGCTGCCGGGGCTGCGGAGCGAGCATGTCGGCCCAGCTCGCGGCCACCGCTCCCGCATTCTCCCACTGGTGGGGGACGCCGACCGGCAGCAGCCCGTAATCGCCCGGCCGGAGCAGAAACGCTCCCTCGCTCGTCCTTAAGATCACCTCCCCCTCGAGCACGAAGACACTCTCCTCGAAGGAGTGCACGTGCGCCGCCACCCGGCCGCCCGGATCGAGCCGCGCGATCCCAAAGCCGGTGTGCACCGCGCCGGTCGACTCCCCGACCACGGGCCAGCGGCAGAACCCTTCGCTCCGGCCGGCCAGCTCCTCAGGGACGGCGAAAGCGGCTTCGGCCGCTCGTCGGACCAGATGTCGTGCGCTCATGGCGTCCGCTGCCGGCGCTTCGCCTCCCGCGCCTGCAGCAGGTAGTCACGCGAGGCCTCGACGCGCCGCCGCGCGGACTCCCAGTCGGCCAGGAGCTTGCCGTCGCGCTTGTGGACCTTCCCGCCAATGATGACCGTGTCCACGTTGGAGGTATCAGCACACAGCACCACGGTCGCCACCGGATCGATCACCGGGGCGGTCGCGACACCCGTGCCGTCGATCACCACCACGTCGGCCTGCTTGCCGGGTGTCAGCGACCCGGTGCGCTGCTCCAACCCAGCCACGTGGGCGCCGTTGATCGTGGCGATGCGGAGCATGTCGCGCGCGGTCAGGATCGTGTCCGGAACCGGGGTGTTCGACTCCCAGGCGGCGGCGTTCACCCGGTACCGCTCGCCGGCGAAGGAGCAGCGCATCTGGGTAAACATGTCGCCGGGCACCGTGGTCACCACGTCGATGCTCAGGCTGGGCCGCAGTCCGAACTCGATCGCCTTGGCCACCGGGGGCCAGCCGTGGCCCATCTGCATCTCCACCTGCGGCGCGATCGAGACGGTGCCACCGCTGTCGGCCACCAGCCGCCACTCCTCGTCGCTGAAGTAGCAGCAATGGATGTAGGTTGTGTCGGAGCCGAGCAGTCCGAGGTTGTCGAGCAGCTTGACCATGTTCCAGCGGCCAGCGAGGCGGCCCATCCCGACATGGACAGTGATCGGGATCCCCAGCTCCCGGGCCATCCGCCACTCCTCCCGCACCACGTCATCGACGCAGAATCCCGGCCCGCGGGTGGCGAGCGCCAGGGTGAGCAACTGGTCCTCGGAGGAGAAGTAGGTCTTCTTGACCCGCTCGACGTCCTGGCGCGGGATGGCGATCTTGCTCTCGAACCAGTAGTCCGAGAGGGAGAGATTGGCGCTGCCGTAGGCGTACACCGCCCGAATGCCGGCCTCCTGCAGCCCGCGAATGGCGGCGTCCGGATGCTCGGGGGTGTTGTTGATATGGGACCAGTCAACCAGCGTGGTGATCCCGGCGTTGATGCACTCGAGCGCACCGGCCAGGTTGCTGGCGTAAACGTCGTCGGGCCGATAGAGCGGGGCGAAGGTGTCGAGCACCTCCACGAAGTAGTCGTCCAGCGTGGCGTCCGGGGCGCACCCCCGGATCGCCGCCTCCCAGGTGTGGCGGTGCGTATCGACGAAGCCGGGAATCACGACGTCCCCGCTCACGTCGATCACCTCCGCGTCCGTCTCGATCTTCGGCGCGACCTGGGCGATCCGGTCGCCTTCGATCAGGACGTCGCCCCCCGGGACGTCCCCGAGCTCGGGATCCATCGTGATCACATAGCCACCACGCAGCACGATCCGATCAGCCATGGACGTGATCCTCCGTTTCCGCTCCGGTTCGTCCTACCTGGACCCGCTCTCAGCCGCTGGCACGCTGCACTCGGCACCGTCTAGGTGCCCTATCGCTGCGCCTCCAGCGGGGCCAGTCTAAGCCAGGCAAGGGAGGATGTCAATCGGCACTGAACCCAAACTTCAGCCAGAATGATCACTCCGAGCCTGATAGCCGCGGGTAGCGCACCCGGAAGCGCCATCTGGCCACTCCTGCCAGCCCGAGCGGACCACCCATCTGCATCCACCGTTCAGCTCTGCTTGACACTCGTGGCGGGCAGTGCTAGGGTGGTGCTGCGGCGGTGGCTGCGGGTGAGCGCGGGGCGCTGCCCCACAGCAGTGCCGGGTTGCTGCCGTGAAGCACGCAGGGAGGAGAGAGCCGTGATCGCGTCCCCCGGCGCCACGATGGGCGTGGACTTCGAGCAGCGTGTGGATTATGACCGTCTCCGCCGGGAGCGTCTGGCTCGGGCGCGTGCTGCGCTGGAGCGATCGGACCTGGCTGCCCTGCTACTGTTCGACATGAACAACATCCGCTACGTCACCAGCACCCACATCGGCGAATGGGCGCGTGACAAGATGGCGCGCTACGTCTTCCTGCCGCGCAACGGCGACCCGATCCTGTGGGACTTCGGCTCGGCGGCAAAGAACCATCGCCTGTACGCGCCGTGGCTCCCGGAGTCGAGCTGGCGGGCCGGCGTGGCGAGCCTGCGCGGGGCGCTTCCGCCGGATACCGGTACCACCGAGGGGCTGGCGCGGAAGATCGCCGGCGAGCTGCGCGACCGAGGGCTGGGGTCGGGGCCGCTCGGACTGGATATCACCGACGTCCCCACCATCGTGGCGCTCCAGGCGGAAGGGATCGAGGTGCGGGACGGCCAGCAGGTGATGCTGGACGCGCGTGAGATCAAGACCGAGGACGAGATTGCGCTGCTGCGGCACGCCTCGGGGATGGTCGATGCGGCATACGACGAGCTATACCGCGCGCTGCGCCCCGGGGTCCGCGAGAACGAGCTGGTAGCGCTGGCGAATCGGGTTCTGTACGAGCTGGGCTCGGACGAGGTAGAGGCGGTGAACGCCGTCTCCGGCGAGCGCTGCAGCCCGCACCCGCACGTGTTCGCGGACCGGCTCATCCGTCCCGGCGACCAGGCGTACTTCGACATCATCCACGCCTTCAACGGCTATCGCACCTGCTACTACCGCACGTTCGTGGTGGGCAGCGCAACCCAGGCTCAGCTCGACGCCTACAAGCAATGCCGGGAGTGGATCGACGCGGCGATCGACGCGGTCCGGCCAGGTGTGACGACCCGCGACATTGCGCTGCTCTGGCCGCGGGCGCAGGATTTCGGGTTCGACAACGAAGAGGAGTGCTTCGGGCTACAGTTCGGCCACGGCGTGGGGCTGGCGCTGTGGGAGCGGCCGATCATCAGCCGCCTCAACTCGCTTGACCATCCGGTCGAGATCAAAGAAGGGATGGTCTTCGCCCTGGAGACCTACTGCCCGGCCCGCGATGGCTACTCGGCCGCGCGGATCGAGGAAGAGGTGGTGGTCACCAAGACCGGGCACGAGGTGCTCTTCAAGTTCCCGGCCGAGGAGCTGCTGGTAGCCGGCACCCGCTATTACCGTGGGGTCGATCTGCTTGGGGAGCGGCCGCGCGCCGAGGCCGCGGCGGGGGGCGTCGACGGGCAGGCGGTCGCCGGGACGTCGACCTAGCGTCTGGTGTTCCCAGACACCCGACGCTCGGCGTCGCCTGCCTGGTATCTGGCGCGCGTCCAGGGCGGGGAGCGCCCGCCCCAGTCTGCCGGCGTAGCGCGACGTATGCCGCACCGCGGCCGGCGCCCGCCTGTGCGGTCGAAGACGCTGGACGCGGCGGCGGGCGCTTCTCTACAGTGGCGCAGGATTGGCTGAGCACGAGACCGGGGAGGGGCGTCGAGCCGATGGCTGAGCAGGGTCCGGCAGAGAGCTCGGTGGAAGCGAGAGGAGCCGATGGCGTGGCGAAAGCGCCGCTGGGGTCCAAGCCGCAGCACGACATCGGGCGGCGGCTCCGGCAGCGCCGCGAGGCGCGGGGGCTGAGCCTGCGGGCGCTCGCGGAGCGGGTGGGGGTTACCGCCAGCCTGCTCAGCCAGATTGAGACCGGCCAGGTGAACCCCTCGGTCGACACACTGTTTGCCCTCGCCGAGGGGCTCCAGATGAGCGTGGCGGAGTTTTTTTCGAGCGACGCCTCGGCCGGGCCACGGGGGCACGCTGCCTCCGCCGCGCCCCAATCCCGGTCGCTCCCCGTGGTCCACCGGCCGGCTCGGTCGCGGATCGAGCTGGAGCACGGCGTGGTCTGGGAGAGCCTGCTGCCCGTGGAGGAGCCGGGGCTGGAGTGGATGGTGATCCACTATCCGCCCGGAGCGATGTCATCGGCGAAGCTGCAGCGGCATGGTGGACGGGATTACGGACTGGTCGTCAGCGGCCAGCTCACCATCAGGCTCGGCTTCAGCGAGTACGTCCTCGGCCCGGGAGACTCGATCGCCTACGACGCGAGCACACCCCACCAGTTGCGCAACGACGGCCACACGCCAGTCGAAGCTGTCTGGCTGGTGCTGGACCGCCACGCCGTGGTCTAGGGCGGGCTCCGCGCTCCCCCGCTGCCCCATCCCCGCTCTTCTGGTGAGGAGCTGGGGCGCCTGGCCGCGCCAGCTCTCGGGCCAGGGGCGAGCCAGAGCGCCCACCGCCCGGTCTGAGGCGGCGCCCGCCTGGCCAGGCCGGAAGTGTAGCGCATCGTGCTGGTGGATATCCTCGCTCTCGGGCCGAACACAGAGCCCTCGCGGCCAGCAGGGCGCTCGGGGAGCGTTTGCACCCGCGTGCGGAGAGCCCCGGTGGTGGATGGGCCGGTCCCGCCCCGGCTGCCTGGTTCGTTAGGCCAGTCTTATCGACGGCTGGCACTGTGGAAGCATCTACCCACAGCCTCGCCGGTGGACGCCAGGCCGTCGCTTCGATGCGTGTCATCTCGCCACGCCGCCACCCACCAGGTGAATTGTACGAGCAGCGAAGCGGCCGGGAGCAGGCTCCAGAGCCGAATGCTGGACTGGATCGAGGCGTCGTCCAGCCGCGGCATCGCAGGTACTGCAGGGTGGAGCAGGCGGACATGAAGCCATCCAGCAGCGCTCCATGGGCGGCAACGATGCGGCCGTAGGGCGTCGCCCGCATGTACTCGGCGTTGACGTGGTTGGGGCCGAGGTCTCCAGTAATCCCCGCGAACAGGTAGATATCGCTCTCCCCCCATCTTCGCGAAGCGCACCCGTGTCCCGACCGGCGGCAACCCTGATGCCGCATCCGGCTCGTCCATGCAGCCTCCATCCACTGGACTGGCCGGAGGAGTGTGACCCTTGTGGGCTCCAGAGTGCCACCGCCATGCCCGTGGCCGCTGTAGCGTGTCCACCACTCCCGCCACTCGGCGCCCAACCTGCCAACCAGCGACTGGGAGAGGGGACGTGACCTGGCAGATCAGCGGCCGAGCATCTGGACAGCCCTGGCGCGGAATTCGCGGACCGGGATCGTTGCCTCCTCGCTGTCCGCCGCGGTGATGGCCTGCGCCAGCGTCTGTCCGCTCACGCAGATCGGGTGAGCGTAGACGAAGATCTCCTCCTGCTGGAGCCGCGCCGCCAGCTCCTGCACAAGGCGAGACAGGAACGCCTCCCCCCGGCCGGTCGGCAGCGCTACCAGGACACAGAACACCGGTTCCCGCCGGATCATCCCGTTCCCATCGATCCAGCGCCCATCCGCGGCCGGGAGCACCGTGCAGCCGCCGGCGAAGCCGGCCAGCTCATCCCACAGTTCACCCCACAGCTCGGGTGCGAAAGCCCGCCCGTCATTCCCGTTCAGCGGGACGTAGAGGTTGTAGAGCATCATCTGGCCGAGCGGCCCGAACACACCTCGACCTCCATACCGACGACTGATCACTACCCTGAGTCGCAAGCCTGCAAGCCCTCGGGCGTCGGATTGCGGGGGCGCCGCGGTGCGGCGTTATACGCCACCGTAGTACTCAGTAACAATGGTGTTAAGGTACCGGTTACTGACCGTAAAACAGACTCCAAGCCTGGCCGGGACCCGCGACCTCGCGCAATGACCCGTTCGGCTATAGAGGCGCCGCCCGCTCGAGCTGACTATTCCAGAGTACGCGGGTCCAGTGAGCTCCTGTGGTGTCGCACCACGAGCCATCATCGCGCCGCCCTCCGGAGGAACGTGGGCCCGGACCTTCCTGCTCCGCGATTGTCGCCGCCGAGGGCTGAAAGAACGAGAACACGAGATGACAACGCACGCACTTGCCCGTACGACGCTCTGCGCGGCTCGCCGTTCGACGAGTGACTGGGGGACATGGTTGATGGTGAGCGCGGGCGCCTACACCACGGCGGTTTCGCTCTGGTTTATCTTCCACTGGGGCGGGACGGAGCATCGGGCGCTCGTATCGGACGTCAGCTGGCTGCTGGTGAACGCCCTACCGACGCTGCTGGCCTGGCGCACCTCGATGCACCCGGCGCTTGACCGGAGGACTAGGGCAGCCTGGTGCCTGGTCGGGTTCGCGCACCTTGCCGCTTGGATAGGATCGGCCATCTGGTTCTACAACGAGATCATCCTCGCGGTTCAGCCGTTCCCATCGTGGTCGGATGCCGGGTACGTGGCGTTCTACCCGCTGATGCTCACCGCGCTCTTGCTGTTCCCGACGGCGCGGCGCGGCCGGGCGGAATGGCTCAAGCTCGGCCTGGATGTTGCGACCGTGCTCGTCGGAGCCGGCACGGCCATCTGGTACTTCCTGCTCCGCCCAACCCTGCTCGCAGAGCAGGGTGATACCCTGGCCAGCGCGCTCGCCCTCGCGTATCCCACGCTGGCCCTGGTGCTCCTCCTCGGGAGCATGACCCTCTCGGCGAACGAGGCCCTGGAGCGGAGCCGCGGGGCGCTGCGAATCCTTGCCGCGTCGATCGGCGTCTATGTCTGCTTCAACGTGTTGTATGGCTACCTGTCACTGCAAGGTGTGTACGAGAGCGGTAATGCCCCGGACATACTCTACCTTGTGGCCAATGTCGGGATTGCGCTCAGCGCCCACTACCAGTATCGGCGCGCGGCCGCGGGCGCGACGCCCCCAGCGGTTCACAGCGAAACCGCCGTCCAGTCGTTCAGCCTCCTGCCTTATGCAGCCGTGGCAGTCGAGTACGCGCTGCTGGTCGCCGTCTCCCGCGACCAGGCTGGCGAATCGCTCCACGAGCTTGTGATTGGGGCGGTGGTCCTGACCTCGCTCGTGGTCGCGCGGCAGGTCATCGCGCTGCGCGAGAACGCCCGCCTGCACGCGGAGCGGGCGATCCGGCGGAGCGAGGCGCGTTTCCGCTCCATGGTTCAGAGATCCTCGGACATCGTCACCATCGTGGAGGCGGACAGCACTATCAGCTACCAGAGCCCGTCCATCGAGCGACTCTTCGGGTACCGCTCCGACGAGTTCATCGGGCGACGGCTGCTCGACTTCGTCCACCCCGACGACGCCCGTCGAGCGCTCGCATTTCTGGTCCAGGCGACCACCCGGCCCGAAGACACGACGGTCGTGGAGTGGCGCCTCCGCCACCGCGATGGCTCCTGGCGGCACGTGGAAACGGTTAGTACGAATCTCCTGGCCGACCCGACCGTGCGCGGAGTGGTGCTCAACAGCCGGGACGTGACCGAACGGAAGGCGCTGGAACACCAGCTCGCGCACCAAGCATTCCACGACGGGCTGACCGGGCTGCCAAACCGCGCGTTGTTCCACAATCGCGTCGCCCACGCACTGGCGAAGGGTGAGCGCACTGGCGAGCGGGTCGCGGTGCTGTTCCTCGACCTCGATAACTTCAAGGCGATCAACGACAGCTTCGGGCATGCCGTGGGCGATCGAGTTCTGCTCGCCGCTGCCGATCGCCTGCGGATCTGTGTCCGCCCGGGCGACACCGTCGCCCGTTTCGGTGGTGACGAGTTCGCGATCCTCATCGATGATCTGTCCGCCGACGCGGACACCTCCGCGCTGGCCGCTCGTATTCTCGAGGCGCTGCGGAAGCCCCTCGAGCTGGAAGGGCGCGAGGTTCGCCTCGAGGCGAGCATTGGGATCGCGGTCGCCGAGCTGGGCGAGTCGCGACCCGAGGAGATGCTCCGCAACGCAGACGTGGCGATGTACGCCGCGAAGGGGCGGGGCAAGGGCCGTTGCGAGATGTACGAGCCGCGGATGCACACCGCGGTCGTGGAACGCCTCGAGGCGATCGCTGACCTCCGCCAGGCGATCGAGCGCGACCAGTTCGTCCTGCTCTACCAGCCGATCGTCTCACTTGCGTCTGGACAGATAACGGCACTGGAGGCGCTCGTCCGCTGGCACCACCCGCAGCGCGGGATGGTCCTCCCCGCCGACTTCATCCCGCTCGCCGAGGAGACCGGGCTGATCCTCCCCCTCGGGCGCCGAGTGCTCAAAGAAGCATGCCGCCGGGTACATGCCTGGCAGCAGCATTGGCCCGATGCGCCGCTCAGCGTCAGCGTCAACCTCTCGGCCCGCCAGTTCCAGCAGGCTCAACTGATCGACGAGGTCGCCGCCGCGCTGGCCGAGTCCGGGCTCGCTCCAGGATCGCTCATCCTGGAGATCACCGAGAGCATGATGATGGAGGACCTGGAAGCGGTCATCGCTCGGTTGCGGGAGCTGAAGGCGCTCGGAGTGTGGATTGCGGTTGACGACTTCGGGACGGGCTACTCCTCGCTCAGCTATTTGCAACGCTTCCCGCTCGACATCCTGAAGGTTGATCGCTCCTTCGTCAGCGCAACCTCGACGGATAACGGCCAGTCGGTAGTGCTCGAGACGATCGTCGCGCTGGGGAAAATGCTGGGTCTCCAGACGGTCGCTGAGGGCATCGAGCTGCCGGAGCAATTGGAGCGGCTCCAGGCGCTGGCCTGCGACCAGGGACAGGGCTATTACTTCGCCCGGCCGCTGGGTCCGGAAGCTGTGGAGGCGCTCCTGCAACGTGACCGCGAAGGCGACGGACGGGGCGCCGGCCGGCAGGGCGCGCGGAGCGCGGTCTCTGTGGCGTAGCGCAAGGTGGCTGGCCATCGTTCCAGCCCCGGTGCCGGCGCCGCTGCCACCGGGGCCCTTGCAGTTCGGGGCGCCATCAGCTCCGCTCCAGATCCCAGATCAGCGTGAAGGGTAGCCCCACGAGGGCCGCGCTCGCCGCCCCGGGAACCTGTGCCGCGATGCCGATCAGTGCCAGGTCGTCCTCTACCAGCGGAGGTTCCTGGCAGGCGCGCACGCGCAGGCCCGCGCCTGCGAAAGCACGCAGGTATGTGCTGACGGGGTGGACATAATTGCGCACAACCCCGAAGCTGCCATCAGTGCCCTGGAAGAACGCTTGGCCGCCCAGCGCCACAAGCGTCGGGTGGATGTCTGAGAGGATCACCCGACCGCCGGGCCGAACGACCCGAGCCAGCTCTGCAATCGCCGGGGAAATGTTGCGGCAATGTGTAAGGGCCAGGGTGCACACGGCGAGATCCATGCTGGCCGTCTCCGCCGGCAGGGCGTTGAGGTCGCCAACAAGGAACGTGGCGCCCGGCACCTTGCGCCGCGCTTCGGCCAGCATCTCCGGACAGGCGTCGACGCCGATGACCTGGTGCCCGAGCTGGGCAAGGTACTGGGCGTGGCGGCCGGTCCCGCACGCGGCGTCGAGGGCTCGGCCAGGAGGACATTCCGCCAGCAGGGCCCGAACGTGGGGCTCCTCATTGTGGATCAGCGGGTTCGTCGGCTGATCATACGTCGCGGCCCACGCCGCGTAGCCGCGGCGCACATCGAGCTCCGGCATCTCCACCCGGCCCGAGGATGGCGCCTCGCTAATCCGGTAGCAGATGCCGGCGATCTCCCCGATTCGGAGATCGGCCTCGTGTGGGTCGCCGATGGCCCAGCCACGAAGCAGCGCGAGCCCCTCGAGCCCGAGGAGGTATTGCGCCAGCCGGACGCGTGGAGCAGATGCGGGCCGGGATTGGCCCGGAGACGAGATACCTGGTCGCTGGAGCTGCACTTGATTCATGGGCGGGACGGTACGGCACGCTGTCAGCGCGGGACAAGGGCTGTAAGGGGCCTTCGACGGGCTCGCGGTAACACCGGTACCTTCGGGCATGCAGTATGGCGCCGTTCGGACCTGAGGCGCGTGCTGGGGGACTCCCGGGTGCTGTAGCCGATGGCGGCGCCGCGGCGGCAGGCGGTTTGGCAGTCCACGTTCGGATTGAGCGAGCAGCAATAGCCCCCGCAGCCGCTCTAGAAGTACAAGCCGTTCCAAGCGGCGCTCGGAAACTGGAGCACGAACCGCGTACGTTTGGGAGATAATACTTGGAATCATGGCGTTCTTTCGAGCGCGCGACGACGGCGTGCCCTCCTGCACGCGGCCCGGCACCACGCGGGGGATCAGCCGGCTCAGCACCACGCTGAAGCGCAACGTTGAAGCGCAACGGACGCCACACGAATCGTGTCCGGCCCTGTGGCTTGGTGAGCACCGAAGGGGGCACGCAGGACGGCGTGCCGTCGACCGACCCGGGCACTCCTCCCCTTCACGCGGCTGGAAGATGCGCTGCAGAGGGCCGAGAGACGTTCTGGACGAGGCTCCTGCTCGGCTTCGTCATCGCAGTCTGCCTTTGCTCCTGTCTCGCTACTCCTTCTCCAGAACCTTTCCTGCACGTCTCTAGTCGCGTCGTAACCGGGTAGACTGTGCCAAAAGAGGCTCCAACGAAACCGGGCGGGGCGGAGCTGCGGTGGCGAAGGCCGCCCGGAAGGGGCTGGAGGCGGGAGGAATTCCCCCCTCCCTTGTTCGAGGACTGCCGGAGCTGGGGGGGCAACGCAGCCAGGATAGCTGTCCCAACCGCGGTGGTCGCCCTGTTCCTGCTCGGGTGCAAGTGCGCCGCGGTTCTGGGGCGGAACTTCGCCCTACAGCCCATACCTCGCTCCCCCTTAGCTCCGTCCCTCGTCCTGATCCGACCTCTAGTCTGCGTGCCGAACAGGGTGGAGGCGGCGGCGCCGCGCGATGACGGCTGAAGAGTAGGCGGCTGAGGGGCTCCAGCCTGAGGCGAGGCGGAGCCTCTCAGCTCCACACCCAGAGCACCGGCCACAGGGGTCTGGCCTACCTATGTCGTCGTGGTACACTTCGGTCCAGAGCGATGAAGCTCACTCGGGCAGGCACCGCCCGCCGAAGTGCCGCGCAAGCTGGCTGATAGCTTCTACCGCTGACCCCGGTCGCCGGCGGAGAAGCTTTTTGTTTCCCCGCCGGTGCCGGAGCGCGGAGGGACGATCCGGTGCGCGAGAACCAGTTCACTCGCCACCTGCCTTTCCACGCCCTGCTCGAAGCGCTGGAGCAGCCGGGCTGTCCGCTGTGCTGGCTCGCGGCTAGGGCCGTTGAGCGGGCGCTGGAAGGGCTCTCGTACGAGAACATCAACGACCCTGAGGTCCAGCGGGAGTTCCGAAGCGCCCTGGGCCTCTGCGCCCGGCATGGCTGGCAGTGGGTGGACCGGCTGCACAGCGGGCAGGGCGCGGCCATCCTGTATGGCGCCACCGCCACGACGGCCCTGACGCGTCTGCGGGCCGGGCGCAACGGGAGCGAGCCGCCGGGCGGGCTGCTCGCGCTCGTGCTCGGCGCCCGGCCCGAGACGCCTCCCGAGGTTGCCGCCCTCACCCCGGAAGGTCCCTGCCCGATGTGCCGAGTGCGCGACGAGACAGCCCGCCGTGCAGCCGAGGTGCTGCGCGGCGGGCTCAAGGACGCCGAATTCAAGGCCGCTTACGACCGGTCAGACGGCGTCTGCATCCCCCATCTTCGTTGGATGCTCGCCGATGCCCGCTCGGCCGACCAGCACGCGAGACAGGCGTTGGTCGAGCGGGCCATGGCGCGGCTGGAGCAGCTACGGGGCGAGCTGGCAGAGTACGTGCGCAAGCACGACTACCGTTTCCAGCATGAGCCGTACGGGAGCGAGCGGGAAGCACCCCTGCGGGCGCTCGCGTTCTTCGCCGGGGAGCGCGGGGTGTGGTGACGCTCGGGCGGCACCGGGTCGAGGCGCTGGCAGGCACGCTCCTGGGCCGTGCTCTGGAGCAGCCCGGCTGCCCGATCTGCTGGCAGCAAGCGGAAGTCGCCGACTGGCGTCTCTGGTACCTGCTGCGCGAGGGGCCGGACACGCTGGGCACCAGCGAGGCGGGGCTGAGCGCGCTGGGTCTCTGTCGCCAGCACCTCTGGGCGATCCACGACGAGGAGTACCGCGACCTCGGCAGCAGGGTGCAGACGGCCATGCTCTGCGAGCTGGCGCTTTCGGCCCTGGATCGCCGTTGGAGTGCGGCTGGCGGGGATACCCCCGCCCGGCTCGGCTGTCCACCTGCCCCCTGCCCGCTCTGCCAGGCAACGGCGCAGGATGAGCGGCGCGCCTGCGCGTCCCTGTTCTACTCTCTCCGCTTCCCCGATGTCCGCGCGCACTACGCCGCCGGTTCTGGCCTGTGCCTCCGCCACCTCGCAGTAGCGCTGCCGGGCGCGGAGGCGGGAGTCGCCCGCCTGCTCCTGGAGAGCGCTGCGCGTCGCCTCCGCGAGGTCAGCGATGACCCGATGCAGCTCTGCGCGGTGTTGCACGGCCGTGATCCCGGTCAACCGACGGAGCGGGCGGCGACCCGTCCCCGGTTGACGCCGCCGCTGGCCCCGGGAATTGGCTGCCCTGCCTGCGCCGCGCGCGCTCGCGCCGAGTCCACGAGCGCCCGGCGGCTGCTCGAGCGTGTAGCCAGCGGCGCGAAACGCGAACCGACCATGAACGCCTGGCTGTGCGGGCAGCACGCCTGGGCGCTGCTGGCCCGGGCGCCGAGCCGCGCGGCAACGGTGTTCGCTCTGGAGGCGCGTGCTGTTATGGCAGAGCTGGGGCGGCTGCTGGCTGAGATGCCTCGGCCGGAACGACAGGCACAGTCGCTGCTGGGGCGGCTGTTTCGCGCGAGGCGCCCGCATCGACCGGCCCTGCCGCGGCCGGACTGCAACATCTGCGCAGCCGGGAGTGCGGGGCTTGCTCAGGGAGGAGCCGACAGCGGGCGATACTGCCTGCCCCATGCGCGCCCGATCGTGCTGAGCGGAGACGAGACCGCCGTGGCCACAGCGTGGCCAACCCTGCACGCACGCCTCATGGCGCTGTCCGCCGGGATCGACGCGTATATCCGCAAGCAGCAGTGGGAGCGCCGTGGCGATGCGTGGGGCGAGGCAGGGCTCGCCGTCCCCTGTGCGGTTGCCTTCCTCGTCGGCGAGCATCCGGAGCCGCTCTGTCTGGACGCCCCCGGGGGTCCCTGATGCTGAGGACCGAGCGTCTGGAGCCATTGCTCGGCGCCACAGTTGCCACGATGTGGCACCCAGCAGACGGCCTGCGCGCTCGCATTCTTCGCCGGCCGCCAGATATCTTCGTTCTGCCGCTGTCATTCGCCTCGCGCTCTGCTTGGAGCGGCGGTCAAGCGAGGGCCGAGTGGCAGGCCACGGGAGGAGGCGCGATGGTTCGACTTGACATCCCGGGATGGGGCCCAGTCACCCTGCAGCACGCGGTCCTCGACGTCAACGGGACGCTGGCGCTCGACGGCCGGCTCATCGATGGTGTGGCCGAGCGGATACGGGCGCTGCGCGAACGGCTCCAGGTCCACCTCCTCACCGCGGACACGCACGGCCGCCAGGGGGAGATCGACGCGCTCCTGGGGCTGGCGGCCCGGCGGATGGAGCGGGGGCAGCCCGAGGACGAGCAGAAGGAGGCCTACGTCCGGGGGCTGGGCGCTGACTCCGTGGTGGCCATCGGAAATGGTGTCAACGACCGGCTCATGCTCCGCGCCGCAGCGATCGGGATTGTGATCCTCGGGCCGGAGGGCGCGGCCCGGGCGGCGCTGGACGGCGCGGATGTGGTGGTCACCACCCCGCTCGCGGCGCTTGACCTGCTGCTCAACGAACGGCGGCTCCTGGCCACGCTCCGGCGCTAGCGTCTCCGATCACCTCGAACCAGCACCGTGAAGACGCATTTGTGCGCCACGCGATCGGCAGGTCCAGCGTGTCCGGCCAAGCCGCGAGCACGTATCTGGCCTGGCTGGCACGGGTCGATTGGCCGTTCCCGCGGCTCGGGCGGGACGAGCATCTCCTCGACTCGCCCGGTGATCCAGCTCCAGAGGCGTGATGCGTCCTTGCGGCCTTGGGGCACGGCCGCCCACGCCAGTGCCTAGCTCACTCGGTCGTTCCTCCAGCGGCGTCCGCGCCAAAGGCCTAGCCCGCCTCCAGCAGCGCCCGGACGACATCCGCGCGCCCGATCACGCCGAGCAGGCGCCCGTCCTCCAGGACGAGGATCGGGTGGCGGCCCTGGTTCGCCAGCGTCGCCGCGCCGTCGGCGACCGGGGTGTCCGGCGCGACGGAGACGAGACCGCACATCAGGCAGGGTCCACGGGCGCGCAGCCGCGCCGCCAGCCGCGCTGGCCAGAACAGCCCGCCGATGTCGAGCGCGGCCCGGGCGCGCTCCATCAGGTCCGCGTAGAGAATGGTCGGCGCGTGCAGCCAGCCGTGGCGGAACGCGGCGTCCACCGCCAGGAAGCCGTAGCTGTGGCGCTGGCACATCCCCCAGGCGCGCCGCAGCGCCCGGCGCGTCTCTGGGATCATGATGCTGCCCTGGATGAACGACCAGAGGAAGTGCACCTCGCCGTCCGAGAGGCGAATCGGCAGGGCGGGGGACAGCGGCCGCGGGGAAGGGGGTGAGCAGGGTGAGACAGTGGAGTTCGGCTGGATCGCGGAGCGGTTAAACACAACGGGCCTCCACTGCGTCGTATGCAGTAGAAGCCATCAGCGGCCCCGCCGGGCCGCGGGTCGCGGGCGTGCGCCCACCGGCGAGCTTCATCGCCTCATCGGTAGTCTAGCGTGGACATCGCCGCGCGGCAACGCGTACACCCTCTGCCGAGGCGCAGGCGGCAGGGAGCGAGGGAGCACGGTGGCGCAAGCGATGGAGCAGTGGAAGCAGCGGGGGCGGCAGCTCAAGCGCGAGGCGTACGTCGTGTACCTGGCTTTCCGAGATCCCCGGACCCCGTGGTACGCGAAGCTGCTCGCGGTGGCCATCCTCGCCTATGTGTTCAGCCCGATTGACCTGATCCCGGACTTTGTCCCGCTGCTCGGCTCCCTGGACGATCTCGTCCTCGTCCCGCTCGGGGTCGCGCTGCTGCTCCGTCTGATCCCACCGGCGGTCCTCGCCGACTGCCGCCTGCGGGCAGAGGCGCTGGCCGAGCGGGGCAGGCCAATGCGCCTGGTGGGCGCGGCCGTGATCGTCGGCCTCTGGCTGGCCGCTGTGGTGGCCGTGGCGGTCATTGCCGCGCGCCTCAGCGGGGGGTAAATCGACCTTCCCCCTGGCTGGCAGTATCCCCGGCTATACTGAACATCTGGCGATGGGGTTCGCCTGGGCCGACGGCCCGTACTGCCGTGCGTGCGGCTGATGACTCCTGGCAGTTGCCACCCTGGCGACGTCGGGGGTTTTTTGTTTCCTACGTATTAGGGCCACAGATGAGGGAGGGGCTCAATGGGACGATCACCGGGTCTGGTCACCGATCGCCGTGTGGCGACACGGTCCGCGGCGCTCAAGTTCGTCCTCCTCATCGGCGTTGTCAGCTTCTTCGCCGACATGGCCTATGAGGGAGCTAGGAGCATCACCGGGCCCTACCTGGCGGTGCTGGGGGCAAGCGCGACGGCTGTCGGCGTCGTTGCCGGGTTTGGGGAGCTGGTCGGGTACGGGCTGCGACTGGTCTCCGGGCGCCTGAGTGACCGAACCGGCAAGTACTGGCCGATCACACTGTTCGGCTACGTCGTGCAGATGTCCTCCGTCCCACTCCTGGCGCTCGCCGGACACTGGGAGGTGGCGGCGCTGCTCATCATCGCCGAGCGTACCGGCAAGGCGATCCGCAACCCGCCGCGAGATGTGATGCTCTCACATGCCACGAAGGAGATGGGGCGCGGCTGGGGCTTCGGCCTGCACGAGGCGCTCGACCAGTTCGGGGCGCTGGTCGGCCCGCTGGCAGTGGCGGCCGTCCTCTCGGTTCGCGGGCAGTATCAGGCGGCGTTCGCGCTGCTGGCTATCCCCGCCCTTCTCACGCTCGCCCTGCTCGTCGTGGCGTGGCTCCTGTACCCCAGCCCACAGGACCTGGAGTCGAACCGACGAGGCCTGGAGACGGCCGGACTGCCCGGCGCCTTCTGGGTGTACCTGGCAGGCGCGGCGCTGGTCGCCGCCGGGTTCGCCGACTTCTCGCTGGTTGCCTACCACTTCGAGCGGGCATCCACGGTGCCGGCTTCCTGGATCCCGCTCTTCTACGCGGTCGCCATGGCCGTGAGCGGGGGCGGATCGCTCGTGTTCGGGCGCCTGTTCGATCGCTTCGGGATCAGAGTCCTGGTCCCGCTCACCGTGGTATCTGCCCTGTTCGCCCCGCTGGTGTTTCTTGGTGGAGCCTCCGTGGCACTGGCCGGCGTCGCGCTCTGGGGTCTGGGGATGGGAGTGCACGAATCCATCATGGCGGCGGCGGTCGCGATGCTCGCGCCGGCGCCGCGGCGCGGATCGGCGTACGGGCTGTTCAACACCGGCTACGGCGTCGCCTGGTTCCTGGGAAGCGCCGTGATCGGGCTCCTGTACGACATCTCGCTCCCGGCGCTGATCCTGTTCGCTGTCCTCGCCGAGCTCGCCGCCATCCCGCTGTTCCTGGTCGTCGCTCGGCAGACTTCCGCGGTCGAGGAGTAAGGCGCGGCAGCGCCGCTCTTGTCCGGGGTGGCGCCTTCTGGTATCGTTCGGAGCAGGCGATGGACCCCGCCGGGACCTGACGGTCCGAACCGCCCGTGAGGGCTGATGGCTCCTGGGATGCGATCTTCGTGATCGCGGCCAGGAGCTATTTTGCGCCCTGGCCCGGTGAGGGAGGGTGTCGCGTGCTGGAGCAGCTCATCGCGCAGAACGTCTGGTTCGTCGCCGCCGCCTGGATGGGGCTGGCGCTCCTCGCGAGCCTCGTCTCCATCCGCCTCGGTGTGTCGGTGGCCTTGATCAAGATCGGCATGGGGGTGATCGGCGGGAACTTGCTCGGCTTTCAGACGACGCCGTGGATCGACTTCCTGGCGACGTTCGGCTCAGGCCTGCTGACGTTTCTGGCCGGGGCCGAAATCGAGCCAGAGGCGTTGCGGCGCCACCTCAAGCCGACGCTGGTCATCGGAACCATCGCCTTCTTGCTGCCCTTCTTAGGCGCCTGGCAGTTCACCCAGCACATCGCCGGCTGGGAGCTGCACGCCGCCTGGATCGCCGGCATCGCCCTGTCGACCACCTCGGTGGCGGTCGTGTACGCAGTGATGGTAGAGACGGGGCTGAACACCACCGAGATCGGGAAGCTGATCCTGGCGGCGTGCTTCGTCAACGACTTCGGGACGGTGCTGGCGCTGGGTGTCCTGTTCGCCAACTTCAACGGCTACCTGGCCCTGTTCGTCGCTGTCCTGGCGGTGAGCCTGTACTTCATGCCCCGCTGGACGCGCTTCGTCATCAAGAATGTGGGCAACCGTGTGAGCGAACCGGAGATCAAGTTTATCTTCTTCATGCTCTTCCTGCTCGGCGGCTTCGCCACGACCGCCAAGAGCGAGGCGGTCCTGCCAGCGTACCTGGTGGGGCTCGTCATCGCCGGCGTGTTCGCCCGTGACAAACTCCTGGTCAACCGAATGCGGAGCATCGCCTTCGCGCTGCTGACCCCGTTTTACTTCCTCAAGGCCGGCCTCTACGTCAGCCTGCCGGCGGTGGTCAGTGGGTTCGTACTCATCGTGGCGCTGCTCCTGGTGAAGATGCTCGCCAAGGCGATCGGGGTCTGGCCGACCGCCCGGGTGTTCCGCTTCCCGCTGCGCGAGGCGAACTACACCACGCTGCTGATGAGCACCGGGCTGACGTTCGGGACGATCTCGGCCCTGTTCGGGCTCACGAACAAGATCATCGACCAGACGCAGTACACCATCCTGGTGACCGTGGTGATCCTGAGCGCGGTCGTCCCAACGCTGATCGCCCAGTCGTTCTTCCGCCCCGAGGTGGCCGAGCGCGGAGTGGAGGAGACCGAGGCGGCGCTGGAGCCGGTCCCCACCGGGCACGGGACGAGCCGGGCGGTGGCGACAGAGTGAGGTGGGTGCAGAATGCGCTGCCATACCTGGCGGTCGCGGCCGGGGCGATGGTGGGGGCGAACCTGCGCTATGCTCTCAGCACCTGGATGGTGGCTCGATTCGGGGCAGGCTTCCCCTACGGGACCTTCTTCATCAACGTGTCCGGGGCGTTCGTCATCGGGGTGTTCCTCGCGCTGCTCACCGAGCGCGTCACGCTGCACCCGCTCTGGCGGCCATTCTTCGCCACCGGTCTCCTCGGCGGCTACACCACCTTCAGCAGCTACACCTGGGAGGCGCTGGCGCTCGCCCGCGGCGGCGACTGGCTCAGCGCCGTGGCGTACGTTGGCGGGAGCAACGCGCTGGGCCTTGCAGGAGTCTGGCTCGGGGCGATGCTGGTTTCACTGCTGCGCTAACCCGAGGAGACGCTGATGGAGATCGCGGGCATCGGCAAGCGGGTGCGCATCTACCTGGGGGAGCATGACAAGTCCGCAGGCGCGCACGGGCCGCTCTGGGAAACGATCCTGGACCTGTTGCGGACCGAGGGGGCGGCCGGGGCGACGATGTTCCGCGGCCTGGCCGGCTTCGGGGCGCACAGCCAGCTCCACATCGCCCGGCTGGCCGACATCCTCTCAGACCTCCCCATAGTCGTGGAATGGATCGACGGGCCGGATCGGGTCGAGCGCCTGCTCCCCCGCGTCTGCGCACTGGTGACAACCGGCATGATCACTGTGGAAGACGTGGAGATCGTCAAGTACACCCATCGCCAGCCCCGCCCGTTGCCGCCCGATACTGTTGGAGACGTCATGTCGCGCGACGTGGTGGCGGTGCGCCCCGAGACGCCGGTGAGCGAGGCGGTCCGGATGCTGCTGAACCGCGACTACCGGGCCCTGCCGGTTGTGGACGATCAGGGCCGGCTGGTGGGGATTGTGACCAACCGCGACCTGGTAGAGCGCGGCGGTCTCAGCGCGCGGGTTGAATTGCTCGCAGCGCTCGGCAGCCCGGCGCTCGAGCGTGAGCTGGCGAGCTCGGGTGCCCGGGAGAAGAACGTCGCCGAGGTGATGACCCGCGAGGTGGTCAGCGCCCGCCCGAGCGACCGGCTCGACCAGGCAGCGCGCCTGATGGTCGAGCGGCGGGTGAAGCGCCTGCCGGTGACCGACGACCAGGGGCGCCTGGTCGGGATCCTGAGCCGGGTCGATGTGCTGCGAACGATGGGAGAGGATTACCTGGCCCCGCCCGGCGGCCCACCCGCGGCGCCCGACGTCGCCCGGACGGTTGGGGAGCTGATGCGCCGGGACGTGCCGGCGGTCCTGGCCGACGCTCCGCTCGGAGAGGTGCTCGACGCAGTGACGTCCACCCGGCTCAACCGGGCGATCGTAGTCGACACTGCCCGCCGCGTGCTGGGCGTGGTTAGCGACGCCGACCTGCTCGCTCGGCTCGATCCAGGGGCAGAAACCGGGCTGCTGGCCGCGCTGATGCGGCGTGGCAAGCTCTCGCGCGAAACCCCGGGGCGTGCCCGGGATGTGGTGCGGGCGCCGGCCCTGACGGTTCCTGCCGATACGCCGATCGCTGAGGCGGTGCGCATGATGCTGGAGGAGCGACGCAAGGTCCTGCCGATCACCGACGCGGAGGGCCGCCTGCTCGGGGCGGTGGATCGGGCTAACCTGCTGGCGCACCTGCGCTGGGCGTCGGCTGAGGGCGCATAGGAGGTGCAGCCGTGTACCACACATTCTCGTCGCGCTGGACGGCTCCGCGGGCTCCAAGGCGGCGTTGTGGCGTGCGGTCCAGATCGCTCGCGAATCAGGCGCCAGGCTTCACGCCCTGGCCGTGGAGGATCACCTCCCGCGCTATGCCGCGACCGTGGGGGAGATGGAGGAGGCGCGGGCGGAGAAGGACGCCTTCTTCAAGGCGGTGATGGATGAGGCACGCAACTACGCCGCGGAGCACGAGGTGCCGCTAACCACCGAGGTCGTCGTCGGCCACGCGGCGCAGCAGATCGTCCAGCGGGCGCGGCAGCTCGGCGCGGACCTCGTGGTAATCGGGCAGTCGGGTCACTCCAGCGTCTGGGGCAACCTCCTGGGCACGACCGCCCATAAAGTCTCGCACCACGCCCCCTGTGACGTCCTGATCGTCCGCCTGCCGGACGGGCGATCGGGCTAGCGCGGCGCGCCGGCGAGCTCGCGTTCGGTACGAGCAGGGTTGGATTCCCCTGCGTATCGGCGCCAGGGGGTCAGGAGCTCTGGAGCGCCAGGCGAAACGCTTCGCCAAGCACGACTGACCCGACGACGAAGAACACGAAGGCGACGACCGCCATCCAGAGCGACCGCAGGATCACCACGCGCTGGGGCAGCAGGTGCCGGCTCCACTCCTGGTAGGTGATGATGAAGGCGGCCACAGCCGCCAGGGGCGAGAAGACCAGCCCGATGAGCAGGAACAGACTCACCATTCGGGTCTGCTCCTGCCGTCAACGCTCGACGAGCGCAACCGGTCGCCGGCGCACGGCGACCGGTTGCGCTCCAGCGGACTGCGCCGGTAGGAGCGGATAGGCAGCCAGTCGCCGGCGCACGGCGAGGAATAGGTCCAGGAAGGCCGGGGCGAGCGTGTACGGGAATGGAAGCCGCAGTACCGGCTCCGGCGCGGCCGCCCATAGGCGCAGCTCGCTGGCGAACAGGCCTGCCCGGATCTCGATCGTGGCCAGCGCCCCGATCGGCCACTGACGTGCGGCGAGCCCATCGCGCTGCTCCTCGAGCAGGAGCAGCCGCTCCGGGGTGAGCGCCAGCGCCGCGGTCGCCGACCTCTCGGATGGCATGGCCGGGGCGAGGGCCCAGCTAATGAGCGCTTCGCGCTTTGCGAGGGACTGCCGAACCCGCTCCCTCCAGGTTACCACCTCCAGGTCGCCAAAGAAGGTATCCCAGCCGGTTCTGTTCTCATCCAGCGGCTCGACGCAGCCGGTGCGCGCCGGCAGATGCTCGGCAGCTCGTGGGATGAAGCCGCGGGACAGGGCGACCAGTTCCTCCAGCGCGGGGCCGGCCGGCACGGGGACGCGCCACCTGGCCACGCCCTCCGCCGCCTGCACCTGCACCAGCAGCACCGTGCTGCCCTGCCCAGCCTCTTGCTGGGCGCCGGCAATCCGCTCTACGGCGGTGGCGCGGGCGACGAACCCCTTGTTCCAGACGACGGCATCCGGCGGGGCGGCATCTTCGAGCAGGATGAGCTGCTGGTCGGTCAGGAACAGCACCGCCTCGGGCTGTGGAGGAGTGCGCCGCAGCAGGCCGCGCGCCGGGCGGGCGGGCCGGTGGACCGAGGCCAGGAGGCGTTCGCTGGGCAGCACCACTTCCCGCGCGTAGAGCTGGAAGCGCAAGGGGAGGCGCGCGAGACCGTACTCGGCATCGGTGTGGTGCTCTGTCTCACTCAACGCCCAGCGACGCTGCGCCCCGGGCGTCACGATCCAGGCGGCCTCGTCGACGGCCTGGGCGGCGCGCTGCTCCGCGGCGGCTCGCCGGCCGCGTGCAATCGCCTCACGGACCAGCTCACCCGCCGCCGCGGCGCCCAGCCAGCCGGAAGGCGTACCACCCAGCACGCGCTCTACGCGACGAGCGAACTCGGCGTCGAGGTCCGCAGCGCTGAACGGGACGTCTTCCATCCCGACGAGCGGAACCCGGACCACCAGCCGGTCCCCGCTCCCCGAGCGCAGCAGCCCAACCACCTGAGCCCGGACGATGGCGCCGGGCAGCGCCGAGACCTCGCCGACCACGATCACCCGCACCGGGGCGCCGTGCTCGTCGGCGCTGCCGGCCACCCGCCCGAGGTCACCCGGGAGGTCCTCCTCAGCCGGCGGGTGGACGCGGCTGAGACGCAGGGGGCCCCCTGGCAGGACCAGGTATTCCCCGGCTGGGCGGGCGTTGGCCTCCACAATGACATCCACTTCCATTGGCCGGGCCGCGGGCCTGCGCTCGCCGCTCATGGCTCTTCCTCTTGGAGACGCAGCCGCATGCCCCGGTTGTCGATCCGCAACGCCTGCTGTTTGATCCGCAGGATGCGGTTGGATTGCGCGAGCGTGAACGCCGCGTAGCGCAGCGCCGCGACGCGCCCCTCGGACACCGGGTGCTGCCCAGCCGCCTGCTGGGCCGGTGCCCGTTCCTGGCGCAGGGCAGCGAGGCCGAACGCGACGAAGAGGAGCGGCCAGTTCTCGCCATCCTCCGTGTCCAGCCAGCCATGGTTGCGGGCGAGGGCCAGCGCCTCCTCGACCTCCGCCGCAGGAACAGTCAGCCGCGCGGTTCGCTCCGCTTCACCGGCGACGAGCCCGGCAAACGAGTGGCGCCCCCGGCTCATCGCCGGCCCCCGGGCGGCCCGAACAGCCGCTTGATCGCCGCCTCCTGGTCGTACAGCTCGGCGCCGGGCAAGGGGCGAAGGCGAGTGCGCAGCCGGGCGTTCTCGGACTCCAGCCGCTCGACAGAGGCCTCGAGCTCGGTGTTCTCCCGCAGTCGGTGCAGCACCCGCCAGGTGTTGAGCGCCTCAGCCGCCTCGAGCTCCAACGCGTCGGTCGCACCGCTCTCGTGGCGACCGGAGAGCAGCTCGAGTCCACGACGGAAGGCTGCGGCGAGGGCCGCTTCCAGGGGAAGACCGGTGGCCGCCTGAAGGTCGGCGGCCATGCGCTCAGTCAGACAAACCGCGAGGCTTCGCTCGTCCATGCCAGCCCACCTGCGAGACGTTCGTCGGCGGGGCAGACTGGACAGCCTCTCCCGCGCCGTGCAGGGCGGTAGAGGCCATCAGCCGGATAGGAAGCCGGCGGTTTGCCTGAATTGGCCGGGCGAGCCTCATCGCCCGTCGCTCGTAGTATATCCCAGATTTCGTGGCCACCGTGGTTCTGGCGACATGGCAGCGGCCGTAGTACACTCAGGATCGGGGCGTGGCGCTGCCCCGGGACGTCGCCCGACGTCCGAACCGCGGCCTTGGCCGCTGATAGCTCCTACCGTACACGTGTGTGCGTCTGGTAGGAGCTGCTATGCCGAACTCGCCTCCAACAAGCCGGCTGGGTCCCGGCTTCCGAATCCCCCGACGACAGCAACACCCTTGGAGTCCTGGCCGCGCGCGGCGGGAGTATCTGGGCCAGGGTCCACTGCTCAGACCTTTCGCGCAGCGTCGGCACGACGCAGGTGCCAGGCGAGCTGAGCGAGGAGCCAGGGAGCTTCGCTGGCGCACTGGCGTGGCCATGCCCCTCCTTGAGTGAGAGCTCGACCATGGTGGCCGAACGGAGCTTCGCGCCCTACGCACCCAGGAAAGCCGTCCTCCAGGTTCTCCATCGGTGTCGTGCCCGGGGATTGCCCTCCCCGCTCACGCCAGCGGCCCTGCAGCAGATCGGGGTCGCCTCGACGATGACCTGGCGCACCGTGCAGGCGTTGCGCTTCTTGGGCCTGATTGACGGGGAGGGCAACCTCCTGGAGCCGTTGGAGCAGCTCCAGCAGACCGCTGCGGAGGAGTACCGCAGCCGGCTTCGCGAGATCATCCGCGCTGCGTACCTGCCGGTGTTCACCGTCGTGGACCCGGCTCGGGATAGCCTGGCGCAAGTCTCGGCCGCCTTCCGCCACTACGAGCCGGGCGGCCAGCGGGCTAAGATGGTGATGCTGTTCTTAGGGCTCTGTAAGGAAGCCGGTATGGCGCAGCCTGCTCGGACACGCGCGGGCCGGCAGTCGCGCCAGGATCAGCAGCCCCTGGGGCCGGCGCTGGGCGTCGCCCGTAAGGAACCGACGGGCGGCAGGAGTCCCACCGGCGCGATGGCATGCCATCGCGCCGGAAATGCGTGCCGCCCAGCGCCATCGACTACCAGGTGATCAGCGCCATTATCCAGCAGCTCCCGCGCGATGCGCGCTGGACCATGGCTCGACGCGAACGGTGGCTGAAGGCGATGACAGCCGCGATCGATCTGCTGATCGAGGTCGAGCCCCCAGTCGACGCGCCCCCTTCCGAACTTCCTGACGGTGATCCATTCTGCTCGGGAGGCCGAGAGCTCCAGGCCAAAGAGGAGAAACGGCAAGAGCGGTTTCGGCGTCAGGAGGAGAGGATCGACTCCGCGGCCTCGACCGGCTAGTCGTGCGGTCCCGGGCTTCCCCGGTCTCCCGATGGCGAAAGAGCAAACACGGCGTCCTGGGTTCTTGGATGAGAATCTTCGACCGGGTCGTGAGCGTCCGGTCTCCCCTGTTCGTCGCTCTGAAGCCGGGCGCCGGACGGGAGCAGCAGACGTCCACCGGGCCGGCGGGCTCCGGCGTATCACCCGGCAGTTGGTGAAGCGGGCTTTGCTGGGGGGGCCGGCTGGCTCCGAGCGCCTGGGCACTGGCCGAGGAGTCGACCACGACGGTCGAGACCCCGGGCCAGGAGGTGATTCGCCCGCTCTCCGATCTGATCAAGCCGACCGGTGGGTTGGCGATTCTCCGGGGAACCTGGCCCCTGAGGGCTGTGTCGTGAAGGTTACGGGGCACGAGCGTCCGAGCCACCGTGGCCCAGCACGGGGCTTCACTGGGAGAGGGGCGTTAGGACATATCTGCCCCGAGCAGAGGGTGCCCCGGGTGGCGAGAGTACCCGCAGGGCCCGGCGCCGAGACAGGGGCCGGGCTGCTCCAGCCCGGCAGGCTGTGGGGGATCTGGCAGTCCGTCGCCCGGTAGGGCGCTCAGGCATACACACAGTCGCGGGATGGACGGGCGCCGCCTCCGCGCGGGTGTGTGGCCCTTACGTGACATGCATCGGCATGATGACGTGCAGGTACTTGTCGCCGGGGCCGCCGACGGGGCGCAGGACGCCAGGGCCGGTTGGGCCGGTGATGTCCAGCCGCACTTCGGCCGTGTCCAGCGAGTCCAGCGCGTCGCGCAGGTAGTGGGCGTTGAACGCCACCCGCTGTTCCTCGCCCTCCACGCTGGCGTCCAGCACACTCTGGTTATCCCCCATCTCCGCACTGGAGCTGGTGACCGTCACCTGCCCGGGCACCAGACTCTGCTCATCCGCACCGTTCCCGCTCGGCTTCACCTCCAGCCGAACGTACGGCGTGCTGTCGGGGATGAACAGGCGTGCCACCCGGGTCGCGCGAAGAAGATCCGCCCCGCTGACGACTACTCTGGTCGGGGCATCCCGGGGAATGATCCGCTGATAATCGGGGAACTGCCCCTCGATGAGCCGAGAGATGAGCTCGGTGTCGCCGCAGCGGAACAGGACCTGGTTGCGCTTGGCGGTGGCGGCGATCTCCACCAGGCTGTCGCCGTCGGAGGGCAGGACGCGGGCGAGCTCGGACAGGGCGCGGTGCGGGATAACCAGCATGAGCTCGCTGCCCTGGTCGGACTCCAGGTCGACGGTGCGGACGGCCAGGCGGAAGCCGTCCGCGGCGGCGAGCGTGAGCTGGCTGCCGTGCAGGCGGAGCAGCACGCCAGTGAGCACAGGCCGACTGTCGTCGTCGGAGGCGGCGAAGACCACCTGCCCGATCGCCTCCTTCAGCACCGGGGCGGGCACGCTGCTTGTGTCTCCCCCGCTCACTGTGGGAATCGCCGGGAAATCGTCCGCGTTGAGCCCAGCGATGTTCGCCTCGTAGCGTCCGCAGCGCAGATGGACTCGCTGCGCCTTGGAATTCAGCTCCAGGTCGATTTGGCTGCCTCGATCCAGTAGCCCCACGTACTCCGCCAGGAGCCGGGCGGGGAGCGTGAACTTCCCCTCCTGCATCACCCGGGCCGGCACCTGGGTGCGAATCGCCATATCCAGGTTGGTCGCGGTGAGCCGGAGCTGGCCCGGCTCGGCGACGAGCAGGATGTTGCTAATGATCGGAAGCGTGCTCCGCGTCGGCACCACCCGCCCCACCAGGGCCAGCCCGGCTGCCAGATGCTCCTGCAGGCACGAGACCTTCATTGAGACTTCGCTCTCCTCCGCTTGGTTGGCGGCCTCACCGCCCGCGCTCGCATTCTACGCGCGCCCAGCACCCGCAACAATGCGCTGGCCAGGCCGGAGACGCGAACGTGACTCGTTCTTGATATCCGCAGCAGGCAGACACCCTGCTGCGGACTTGCCGAAATTGCTCCTGGCCGGCATCCTGCTACCGGCGTGCTGACGCCCACTCGTGCCTGGGGATATCCCTGACAAGGAGAGCTGCTATGCGGCCTGGACGCCTCTGGTTCGCGGCTGTGTCTCTCGCCACGCTGCTCGTGCTGGCCGGCTCGACGCCGGCCGCCGGCGCGGCGCGGCCGTTCGACGCAATTAACCATATCATCGTTATCTACCAGGAGAACTGGAGCTTCGACTCGCTCTACGGCCACTTCCCCGGGGCTAACGGCCTCGCCAACGCGGGGATGGCGGTGCGGCAGGTGGACAAGAACGGCCAGCCGTACCAGACGCTGCCACAGCCGATCGATACCACCCAGAAGCCCCCGGCCCCCGACCCGCGCTTCCCGGCCAATCTGCCGGTGCTGCCGTTCGACGCCGCGCAGTACGTCCCGCCTGACCAGAAGACCGGGGATCTGGTGCACCGCTTCTACCAGCACCAGTATCAGATCGACGGAGGCAAGATGGACAAGTTCGTCGCCTGGAGCGACGCGGCCGGCCTGGCGATGAGCTACTACGACGCGACGAACCTGCCCGAGGGGCAGCTTGCTCAACAGTACACCCTGGCCGACAACTTCTTCCACGCCGCCTTTGGCGGCTCCTTCCTGAACCACCAGTGGCTCATCTGCGCCTGCACCCCGGTCTGGACGGATGCCCCGCCAGACATCGTCGCGCAACTGGACGCCAACGGGATGATGGTGAAGGATGGCCAAGTTACGCCGGACGGCTTCGTGGTGAATACATCGTTCACGGTGAACACGCCGCACCCGGCGACCATCACCGATCCGACCCGGCTGGTCCCCAACCAGACGCAGCCGACGATTGGGGATCGGCTGAGCGATAAGGGCATCTCCTGGGCCTGGTACTCCGGCGGCTGGAACGATGCGGTGGCCGGCCACCCGGATCCGCTGTTCCAGTTCCACCACCAGCCGTTCGCCTACTTCGCGAACTACGCCGATGGAACGCCGGGGCGCGCGGCGCACCTGAAGGACGAGCAGGACTTCCTGGCTGCGCTTCAGAACGGCACCTTGCCAGCGGTCTCCTTCGTGAAGCCGCTCGGTCCAGACAACGAGCACCCGGGCTATGCCACGCTGCTCGCCGGGCAGCAGCACGTGGCCGACCTGGTGCGCGCAATCCAGGCGAGCCGCTACTGGCCGGACACGGCGATCATCATTACCTATGACGAGTTCGGCGGCCGCTGGGACCACGTCGCCCCGCCGGTCGTGGATCGCTGGGGTCCGGCGGAGCGTGTGCCGGCCATTATCGTGTCGCCCTTCGCCCGGCGCGGGTTCGTGGACCACACGTTGTACGACACCACCTCGATTCTGAAGACGATCGAGCTGCGCTGGAACCTGCCGCCGCTAGGCAGCCGCGACGCCGCGGCGCACGACCTGTTTGCCGCCTTCGACTTCAGCCAGGCGGCCGCGCCCGGAGTGCAGTTGCCGGCCCCGCAAGTGCCGTAGCCCACACGCCCATACCCCGCCGGCCGGCGCGCGCCGGCCGGCGGGCTGCGATAGCGCTGTGATGAGCCCGCCTCAGGAGCGGGCCGGAGCCCTGTGGTATACTTCCGACGGGACCTTGGGACTGGGAGGAACCGCGTCCTGGACTCGCAGGCGCTGGCGCGGCGGATCGTCGAGATCGCCGAGGACAAGCAGGCGAGTGACATCGTCTTGCTCGATCTGCGCTCCATTTCTATCCTGGCGGACTACTTTGTGATCTGTAGCGCCGGGAGCGACCGGCAGATCAAGGCAGTCACGGAGTCGGTCACCGAGGTGCTGCGCAAGGAGGCCGGTGCCCGGGTATTGCACGTCGAGGGAACCGCGGATTCCGGCTGGGTGCTGATGGATTACGGTGCCGTGATTGTCCATGTCTTCGCCCCGGCCGAACGCCAGTTCTATCGCCTGGAGGAGCTGTGGTCGCAGGCAGTCCCGGTGGTCCACATCCAGTGACCAGCACCGCGGTCCGCGCCGTGCGGGGCCTCACCCCGGAGTACATCTTCGGGATCGGCATTAGTCTCGGTATGATCCTCGGGTTCGTGCTGGGCGCGGTCGCCGCTTGGCGCTTTGGCGACGAGGCCTGGGACGGCGTCCACGGACTGCTCGAGCGCATCAGCGGCCACGACGAGGGCGTCAACTTCGAGCTCCTCCTTCAGTAGCTGCGCCGTTCTCTCAGCCTGTCCGCGACGCTGGCACGTTCGGAGCCCCACTCGTTCCGCGCGCCTCTGCCAGCCGTTGCTGCGCACTGTGGCCTCAATCCGGGTATGCTCTTGGGGCACTCCCTGAGGGACGTGACGTACCCGTGCAGCCTGACACCGCGCCCGTTCTAGGTCCGACGAGACCGAAAGCCGGTCGGCGTTCGTTCCTGCTGCGGTTCGTCGGTCCGCTGCTCACCCTCGCCATTGCGGTGCTCCTCGAGGCACTCTCTCGCACCGCCCTGTCGATTCCCAACCCGGTCTTCGTGCTGATCCTGGTGGTCGTCGCCGCCGCCTTTAGCGGTGGCATCCGCTCGGCGCTGGCCAGCGCCATGGTCGCCTGGCTGTACAGCGCCTACTACTTCTCCATCCCCGGCCACCCCTTCGTCTTTGCAACTGACAACCTGCGCCGTGTGGTAGTACTGGCGATCGCCTTTCCGGGCACGGCGCTGATGGTAGGCATCCTGAAGGAGCGCACCCGGCTGCTCGGCCGCGAGCGGGCCGCACGCGCCGCGGCCGAGGCGGCGCAGCAGCGCATCGCCAGTGTGCTGGAAAGCATCACCGATGCTTTCTTCGCGCTCGACCGCCAGTGGCGCTTCACCTACGTCAATCAGCAGGCTGAGCGGCTGCTGCAGCGGCCGCGGGGGGAGCTGCTGGGCAAGAGCGTCTGGGACGTGTTCCCGGGCCCGCTCGGGATGACCTTCGCCTCCCAGTACCAGCGAGCAGTAGAGACCCAGCAGACGGTGCAGTTCGAGACGTTCTCTCCGCCGCTCGATGCCTGGTTCGAGATTCGCGTCTACCCCGCGCCCGACGGGCTGTCGGTGTATTTCCAGGACATTACCGCGCGGAAGCGGGCCGAGCGCCAGTTGGCGGCGCAGTATGCAGTGACGCGGGTGCTGGCAGAGGCCGCGACGCTGGAGGAGGCGGCGCCCCAGATGCTCCGCGCCGTCTGCGAAAGCCTGGGCTGGGAGTGGGGCGCGCTCTGGCAGGTGGACGAGCGGGGCGAGGCACTGCGCTGTCTGGAAACCTGGTCGACCACGAGCACCGCGACCGCCGCGTTCCAGGCGCTGAGTCGGCAGACGCGCTTGCCGCGCGGTGTCGGCCTCCCCGGCCGCGTCTGGGCGCAGGCGGCGCCGGCCTGGATCCCGGACGTGAGCCAGGATGACAACTTCCCTCGCCGGCCGGCTGCGATCCAGGCCGGCCTGCACGCTGCACTCGCCTTCCCGGTTGTCTCTGGTGGGGAGGTGCTCGGCATCATCGAGTTTCTCAGCCGCGAGATCCGCCAGCCCGACGAGCCGTTGCTCGGGATGCTCGCTGCTGTCGGTGGGCAGATCGGCCAGTTCATCGAGCGGCACCGGGCCGCAGCAGCGCTCTGCGAGAGCGAGGCGCGCCTGCGCGCGATCTGGGAGGTGGTCGCCGACGCTATGGCGCTGTCCGACCCGGAGGGCATCGTCCTCGCTGCGAACCAGGCCTACTTCCAGCTCTTCGGCTACTCGTCCGAGCAGGTTATCGGCCACAGCTTCGCGCTCATCTTCCCCCTGGAGGAACGGGAGTCGGCGGTGCAGCAGTACCGCGCGGTGTTCAGCAGCCAGGACGCGCCCCAGGCGTTCGAAGCCTGGGTGCAGCGCGCGGACGGAGCGCGCCGGCGGGTGGAGGCCCGCGTCACCTTCATCAGCCAGCAGGGGGTGCGGACCGCGATGATCTCCTCCATCCGCGACATCACTGAGCGGACGCGGGCCGAAGAGGAGCGCGCCGAGCTGCTGCGGCGCGCGCAGGCGGCGCGAGAAGAGGCGGAGGCGGCGGTGGCGGCGCGCGACGCGTTCCTGGCGGCAGTGTCCCACGATCTCCGTAATCCGCTCACAACGATCAAGGGCTACGCCGACATGCTGTTGCGGCAGGTAACCCGGGAATCCACGGTCGAGGTCGACGCGCTGGCCAATGGCCTCACCCGCATCAGCGAAACGACCCGGCGGATGACGGCGCTGATCGAGGAGCTGCTCGACGCCACCCGGCTGCGCGCTGGCCAGCCGCTGGAGCTCCGGCTGCAGACGACCGACCTGGTGGCGTTGGTGCGCCGCGCCGCCACGGAAGCGCAGCAGACGACGGCGAATCACGAGCTCCGCGTGACAGCGGACGAGATGGCGCTGATCGGCCTCTGGGATCCGCTCCGGCTGGAGCGGGTGGTGGCGAACCTGCTGTCCAACGCGATCAAGTACAGCCCGGCCGGCGGCCCGATCGAGCTCACGCTCGCCCGCCAGCCCGATGGCCGCGGCGATTGGGCGGTGCTGCGCGTCCGCGATCAGGGTATCGGCATCCCAGCGGACGAGCTGCCGCGGCTGTTCGAGCCGTTTTACCGGGGCCGCAACGTGATCGGGCTGATCGCCGGGACGGGGATCGGGCTGGCCGGCGCCCGGCAGATCGTGGAGCAGCTCGGCGGCCAGATCACCGTGGAGAGCCGCGAAGGAGTGGGCAGCACCTTCACCGTGCGGCTCCCGCTCGAAAGCCATCCGGCGTCGCCCAGCCCTCAGCCGCCCGCCTGAGCCCGCGCCTTCACCCGGTCGTCGTACACCTTCAGCGTGGCGTAAATCGTCTGGTTGACCGGAGTGGGCACGCCATAGCGGCGCCCGAGCCGCACGGTTGCGCCGTTGAGCGCGTCGATCTCGATCCGCCGGCCCTGGGCGCGGTCTCGCTGCATGGAAGTCGTCATGTCTGGCCGCAGCACCGCGCCCGTGTTGGCCTTCTCCACGTAGTCGTCGCCCAGGTCGTAGCCGTCGGCGCGGGCGACAGCGACTGCCTCGCGCTCGGCCTGCACCAGCACCTCGAACAGCTCAGGGCGGCTGGCGAGCTCGCCCCAGGTGACGTCAGCCAGCGTCATCACCCCGGCCTGGCACGACAGGGCAGCGAACTTCTGCCACAGGGCCAGTCGCAGGTTGTCGACCGCGTGGACGTTCCAGCCGGCCTGGCGCAGCGTCTCGACCAGGCGCTCGAGCCGTGGGGTGGGCGGACCCTCCAGCTCGCCCACGTCGACCCGCGAGGCTGGGCTGCGCTGCTCGATCACCCCGGGCGCGGCGATGGTGCTTTCGATTCGAGCAATCCCGCCCAGCACGCACTCGCGCGGGAGCAGCGTCGCCAGGATGTCCTGGGTGTCCAGCCCGTTGAGCAGCGGCAGCACGAGCGTCTCTGGGCCGACCAGCGGCCGAATCGCCCGGCCAGCGGTCTCCGTGTCGTAGGACTTCACGCAGAACAGCACGAGGTCCACCGAGCCGACCGCCGCCGGGTCGTCGGTGGCCGGCGCCTGGACGTGGAAATCGCCCTTCTCCGCGCTCTTCACCGCCAGCCCCTGGCGCCGAATCGCCTCCAGGTGCGCCCCCCGGGCGATGAAGGTCACCTCGTGCCCCGCCCGGGCCAGCAGCCCGCCGAAGTAGCCGCCTACCCCGCCGGTGCCCATCACCGCGATCCGCATCCCTGCCTCCCCAACGTCGCAGCGTCGATCTTCCAGAGTGTAGGGGACCGGCCGGGCAGCACGCGGCGTTGGCCGTTGCCAGGATCGCCCGCTCGGCTCGCCCCGCACCCGGTCGGGCACGCTGGCCAGCGGGCGACATGACCGCGCAGGTAATCGACAGCCTGGCCTCACCGCCCGATCATGGTCCTGTGCTCCAACGGGCGGCACCTGGAGGAGGAAGGCACGGGGCGGCCTCACGACCTGCGTGCCTTCCTCCGGGTTACAGAGGTGATGGAATGACGGAGCTCCTGGCGCTTCCCTGGCGCGCCTACCCTGCCGCAGCCCTCGCGCTGTGCGGGGCCGCGCTGGCAGCATCCGGCATCGGGATGCTGCTCAGGGCCGTATTCGCAGGTCGCCGCACAGCGCGGAACGGGTACGAGTGGGCGCTGGTGTACCTGTACGTGTTTCGCCGGGTGATGGTCGGGCTGGCGCTCATCGGCGCGGGCGTGGGCTGGGCCTGGCAGGTGCCCTGGCTGGTTGCCGCCTCCCTGTGTATCGGCGCCGGGGAGCTGCTCGAGTCGAGCTACGACATCTGGGTCCTGCGCTGGGGGCAGCGCCGCGGCCTGCTACTCCATTCCGCGCGGACCGCGCGAACGGAGGCGCAGCCCTGATGAGCCCGGGCTTCGGCGCTAGCGCGTGTTGGTGACCTTCCCCAGGCCGCGCGGGGCGCTCGGGTCGAGCTGGTTGGCGCGCGCCAGGTGAAAGGCGAAGAGCTGCCCGGCGATGGCGTAGCCGAGCGGGCTGAGCGCCTCGTGGCGGCCGCTGGGAATCGCCACGGCGGTGTGGGCGATCTGTGCCAGCTCGGGGCTGTCGCACAGCGCGATGACCGTGCCGCCCTTGTCGCGGGTGGCAAGCGCAACGCCGTGCAGGTTCGGCAGCGTGCGGTCGTTGGGGGCGACCAGCAGGATCGGATAGCCCTCTTCCACGATGACGATCGGGCCGTGCAGGAAGTCCGGGACAGCGTAGGGCTCTGCCGAGACGTAGGCCATCTCCTTGAGCTTGAGCGCCAGCTCGTAGGCGGTGGCGTAGTTATAGCCGCGGCCCAGCACCAGGCAGCGTTCCATGGCGCTGTGCGCCGCCGCTGCCGCGGCCAGGTCGTCCTCGCGCGCCAGGACCCGTTCCAGGTCGACTGGCAGCAGCCGCAGTGCTCGGATCAGCTCCGGCTGCTCGCCGAGCGCTCCCGCCAGCAGCGCCCCCATGGTCAGCTCCGCCAGGTACGTCTTGGTCGCCGGGATGCTCTGCTCTTGGCCAGCGTGCAGGAACAGCACCCAGTCGGCGCTCCGCGCCAGCGGGGAATCCGGGTCGTTGGTGATCGCCACGGTGCTTGCGCCCTGCCGCCGTCCCTCCTGGATCACCGCCCGGATGTCCTCAGACTGCCCGGATTGCGAGATCCCGATCACCAGCGCGCGCCGCAGTCGCGGCGTGCCGTGGTACAGCGTGTACACCGACGGCGCCGCGAGCGAGACCGGCAGGCCGGCGAGCGTCTCCAGCAGGTAGCGCAGGTACACGGCGGCGTGGTCGGAGGTGCCGCGCGCCGCGATCACGACCAGCTCCAGGTCGCGCTCGTGCACCTCGCGCGCCAACGCCCGCGCCGCTGCCTCCTCGCGCTCCAGCAGCCGCGCCACCACCTGGGGCTGTTCAGCGATCTCGGCATGGAGGGTCTGCTCGCTCACCTGGCTGCCCCTTCCATCGAATACACGATGCTCCCCTCCTGCACCGTCCATCGTACCCGCAGGTCCGGCCCGAGCACCACCAGGTCGCCGACCAGACCGGGCGCCAGGCGGCCGCGCTCGGCCTCCAGCCCGAGCAGGCGAGCCGGGGTGCTGGTCACCATCGCCACCGCCAGCGGCAAGGGACAGCCTCCGAGCTGCACCATCGCCCGCAGCGCCTGGTCCAGCGTCAGCACGCTGCCGGCCAGGGTGCCATCCACCAGCCGCGCCTCGCGGCGGGTGCTCAAGACCTGCCGCTCGCCCAGCGTGTAGCTGCCAGGCGGCATGCCCATCGCGGCGATGGCGTCGGTCACCAGCACCACCCGCCGCGCGCCCCGCAGCCGCGCGACCAGCCGTAGTACCGCAGGGTGGACGTGGATGCCGTCCGGGATGATCCCGACGACCGCCTGGTGATCGTCGAGCAGCGCCCCGGCCAGGCCGGGCTCCCGGTGGTGCAGCGGCGGCATCGCGTTGAACAGGTGCGTTCCGGCCCGCGCCCCGTTCAGGAGCGCGACTCGCCCCTCATCCCAGCTCGCGCCGGAATGGCCGAGCGACACCACCACTCGCTGCTGGCTGAGCCGTTGTATGACCTCCAGGGCCCCGGGCAGCTCGGGCGCGAGCGTCAGCATCCGCACCGGCCCCAGCCCCAGGAGTGTCTCGACCTCGGCCCAGCGCGGCGCTCGCAGGTGCTCGACCGGATGCGCGCCGTGGTAGCGCGGGGCGAGCCACGGCCCCTCCAGGTGCACTCCGAGCGGCCTGGCGCCCCCGGCCGGCCGCTGCGTCAGGTTCGCCAGCACTGCCGGATACTGCTCCCAGGGGAGTGTCACCACGGTGGGGAGGAAGGCGGTCACGCCGTGGCGCAGCAGGCCCCGCCCGGCCGTCTCGAGGTCGGCGGCCGGGTCCGCGAAGTCCTGCCCGAAGGCGCCGTTGATCTGGATGTCGATCAGCCCGGGGATGATCCAGCCGCTCTCGGCGTCGAGCGCCCTGGACGGAGCGGGACCATCCCAGGGCTCGACCGCGGCGATCCGCCCCTGGCGGACCACTACCCGCGAGCGGGGCCATTCCTGCTCGTCGCTGATGACTCGGCCGACGAGTTCGAGATCTCGGGGCACACTGCCTCCCTGAAAGCTGTTCACGCGCAGGCTGCCCACGGAGCAGGGTAGCACGCCGCACGCGGCGTGCGCGGGGGATTTCAGGAGCCGCTGCTCCTACTGGCGCGGCTGCTCTGACTGGCCGGTGCCGACTGGCCGGTTCGGGTCAATCGGCGGCGCCTGCCCCGGCTGCCCCTGGGGCTGCGCGCCGCTGGGCGCGGCCTGGGCCGGCTTGCCGCGCGTGCCCACCAGAGTGATGTTGCGGCCCGGCTGGTAGCTGGACTTGAGGTTCAGCACTCGCGGCTGGTCGCCATCTCCGGTCACGGTGCGAACCAGCAGCGAGTCGAAGCCTTCGCGGGCGGTCTGGACGACCAGGCTCTTGCCCCAGGGCATGGTCGGGTCTTCCTCGGTGATCGGCGTCTCGTCCGGCTTGACCACGTTGGTGATGACCGGCCCCTCCACCTTCACCTGCCAGCGCGGCTTGTGGCCGTACAGCGCGAAGTGCAGGGTATCGCCCTCGGTCCAGCTCTGGATCAGCAGCGCATCCGGGGTGGTGTTGCGGAACTGGAAGTCGAGGTTCGAGTCCGCATCCACCGTCGCATCCAGGCCCACCACGCCACGCGAGGTGTAAGCCGGAATCCAGTACAGGTGCCAGTGCCGTTCTTCGATCTGGTAGCCGGACCAGAAGACCGGCTGGAACAGCGTCGTGGCCACCTGGCAGATCCCGCCGGCGACAGATGGGATCGTCTTGACGCCGCCGTTGCCCGCCTCCAGCCCGAAGCCCCACTGGAACCCGGCGTCCAGGGTGGTCGGACCCACCTCCCGATTGAACGAGAAGAGCCCACCCGGCGGGACGACGACCCCGTTGAGCCGCTCCGCCGCCAGCGCGATGTTGTGCCGTTTCTCCGGGATCGCCCCGGCGAAGGAGGTCTCGCCGCTGTCGATCTGCTCGCTGATGCCCAGCTTCGGCCCGTCGTCGGTGGCGACCGCGGGCGGCACGCTCTTCAGCGGGAGCTGAACGGTGCGCTCGGTGGAGATCAGGTGCTGCTGCACCTGGGCCAGCGCGGCGTCGAGGTCCAGCTCCTGGCCCGGAGCGCTCTCGCGGATCGGGGTCAGGCGACCATCATCCCACTTGAAGCGGGCGTTCACCGGGTCGCGGTGGACCTGCTCGGCGATCCCCTTCAGCCAGGCGGACAGCCCATCGCTGTCGACCGTCACCGCCATCGTCTCGCCCGGTCCGCCGTTGAAGCGTAGCAGCGCGGCGATCTCGTCGCGCCCGAGCGCCCAGCGCTGCTGGCCGGCCTCGACCGCCAGCGGCCCGGAGAGCATCCGCTTGGCGGTCTCGTAGGCCTCGCGCCGCTGCGCGTCGGTGGTGGTCGGCGGCGTCTCATGGATCACCAGGTCGGCGCTGCCCTGGCCGGCGACCAGCGCCGACCAGGCGGCGCGAACACTGGCGTCGACGTCCACGCTGCGCCCGATGCGCGCTGGGGTCAGCTCCAGTGTCAGGTCCGGCTTCAGCTCCAGCCGAGCGTTCTGGACCTCTTGATCCAGCTCGCCAGCGGCCTGGCGGACCAGCGCCCGCAGCGGGCTCTCGTTCACCAGCAGCCGCGCTGGCTGCCCCGGGGTGTGGTCCAGCGTGAGCATCGGGGCGAGCTCGGCCCGGCTCAGCGACCAGCGCTTGTCCCCTCCGCGCAGGACGAACGGCTGCGCCAGGATCCGCTCCGCCTGGGCGCGCGCCCCGGCCAGCTCCTCGTCCGAGGTCTGCGGCGGCGTCTCCTGCACCACCAGTTCGACCTCATCCCGCTGCGCGTCCAGCAGCATGTCCCGGACCCGCTGCGCGCTGGCGTCGCGGTCCAGCCGGCGGCCGATCTGGGCCGAGGTGGCCGCCACGCTCCCATCGGGGTGAATCGCCAGCGTCGCGTCAATCGGCGGCTGGTCGATCTGCCCGGCCAGCCGTTCGAGCTGGATGTTGATCGTCGCCTGGTCCAGCGTGATCCTCGGCGCCAGCTCCACCGTCTCGCCGGTCAGCCCCCGCGTCGGGGCGACAATCCGGGCCAGGGGCGGATCGTCGTGTTCGAAGCGGACCGCCAGATCGGCCAGGCGCTCGGGCTCCACCCGCAGCCCCAGGTCCCGCGCCTCCAGCGCCCAGCGCCGGCCGCCATCCCGCAGGACGATCGTCCGACCTTCCAGCGCCTGGATCCGCGGCGCCAGCGCCGCGGTCGCCTGCTCCCGGGTGCTGCCGCCCAGCGGCACCCCGAGCAGCGTCACCCCGGGGTAGGCCCGGTCGGCGTAGGCGGCCTGGCTGGCCGCCACCGCGCCCGCCAGCACTGCGACCAGCCCCAGCAGCGCGAACAGCCACCAGGGCCGCCCCGCGGCAGCCGAGCCCGCCGCCCCGCCTGCGGGTAGCGCCAGCGGCTCCGGGGCCGCGCCTGGGGCCTCGCCCGTCCGGGCGGCATCGTCTGTCTGCCGCATACCCCGCTCTCGCCTCTGGATCGCGCGCCCGAGGCCAGGGCCCGGGCGCGGAACTGACACGGCGCAGTCTACCGCGTGCACCTCTCAGCGTACCCGATCGGGGCGAATCGACGTCAACACCGCTCAGGCGCGCCGCTCGCGCAGGGCGGGAATACGGCTCGCCGTCCCCGCGTTGTCCTGAGAAAGCGGCACGTTTCACACAGGCGATGCGCGGGAGGGATGATGGCGAGCGAGCCCCTGACGATGTACACGACCACCTGGTGCGGCGACTGCCGCCGGGCCAAGCGCTGGCTGGATGCCCACGGCGTTCCCTACCGGGAGATCGACATCGAGCGCGACGAGCAGGCGATGGCGCGCGTCCTCGCGCTCAACGGCGGCTACCGTTCGGTCCCTACCATCGTCTTCCCCGATGGCTCGATCCTGGTCGAGCCGACCGGCCGCGAGCTGGCGGAGAAGCTCCGCGCCCTCCAGTGAGGGCGCGGCCCGGGGAGGCCCGCCGCCTGCGGGCCTCCCCCTGATACGTGATCCGTGACGGCGCGTCCTGGACGACGGAGACGGTCCCGTCGGGACTGTGCAGGGCGCACCATCCGCGGGTCGGGCTCACTGCCCAGGCCGCGCCCGCCCGAGGCTGGGCACACTTCCTGCGCCAGCAGCGGCGTGCCCAAGCGCCCCTTCGATCCGGACGTCGCCTTCCCTCGCATCGCCGAAGCGGTGCGCCGCTATCCCAAGGCGGCGCTGTTCGAATTGGCCGACGCCGGCTTCAGCACCCCCTTCGAGCAACTCGTCGCCTGCATCATCTCCATCCGCACCCGCGACGAGGCCACCCTTCCGATCGCCCGCCGGCTATTCGCCCGCGCCCGCACCCCGGCCCAGGTCGCGGCGCTCAGCCCGGAGGAGATCGAGGCGCTGATCCGCCCCAGCACCTTCTACGAGCCCAAGGCGCGCCAGATCCACGCCATCGCCCAGCGTCTGGTCGCCGAGCACCAAGGCCAGCTCCCGTGCGACTACGACCTGATGACCTCCTTCGCCGGGGTCGGCCCCAAGTGCGCCAACCTCACCCTCGGTATCGCCTGCGGCCAGCCGCGCATCGCGGTGGACGTCCACGTCCACCGCGTCACCAACCGCTGGGGCTACGTCCACGCCGCCAGCCCCGAGCAGACGCTGGCGCAGCTCGAGCAGCAGCTCCCGCCGCCCTACTGGATCGAGATCAACCGCCTGCTCGTCCCCTTTGGCAAGCACATCTGCACCGGGACCCTGCCGCGCTGCTCCACCTGCCCGGTTCTGGACATGTGCCAGCAGGTAGGCGTCACCAGCCACCGCTAAGCAGCCTCCGCCGCTCGGGCCGTCGTCGTTTAGCGAGTTAAACGTCCGCGCCGGCCGCCACTGAGGCATGCCGCACCCTGTTCTACAGCGAGGGACGAGGGGCGACTGGAGAAGCTCAGGCCCTACGGCATCCCGTCGGAGGCCTGGGTGGCGTGGGCCGTCGAGTGGCTCGTGGGCAAAGCGGCCCAGGCTGGTCAGTACCCGCGGCGCACGCGCTGGGCTGGGCGGTGCGGTCAGCCCCGCTCGATCCACTCTCGTAGTGCTCGGATGTGGGCGGCGAAGCACAGCGGCTGGGGGAGCCGGTCGGGTGGGAAGAAGTCGGCTGCAGCGGCGTCGTCCCCGGGCCGCAGGGTGCCGCCGACGACCTCGGCGTGGAACAGGATGATGATCCCGTTCTTGCGCGGGTCGTCGAAGTAGGAGTAGGCGCCGAAGATGCTCCGTGGCTCGACGACCAGCCCGGTCTCTTCGTAGGTTTCGCGCACCGCGGCCGCCTCGATGTCCTCGTCGTATTCCACGAAGCCGGAGGGGAAGTGCCAGTGGCCCGGGAAGGGCGGGCGCCTGCGCTGGACCAGCAGCACCGCGCCATGCTGGACGACCACGCAGCCCGCCGCCGGGACCGGGTTGCGGTAGAGAATCTGGCCGCAGCGGGAGCAGCGCTGCCGCGGCCGTTGGTGGTCGTGGAACTCCACTAGCGGCGCGCCGCAATAGTGGCAGTGCGTCCAGGGGTCAGGCTGCATGGGACTCCCCGTGGCGCGCCATCTACCGGAGGAAGGAGTAGGCCGCGGCCCACTGGTTGGCCTGCAGGATCTCCGCGACGGAAAGGATCCCGCTGGCGTGCAGCCACTCCAGCTCCTCGCGCAGTGTCCGCTGCAGCATCTCCGGGCCGTCGGTGTTGATGCTGAAGCGGATCCCCTGGTCCACGAAGGTCCGCAAGGTCCAGGTGAGCTCGTCCACGTCCTTGATGACGCCGGTGTGCAGGTTCGAGGTGGGGCACACCTCCAGAAGGATCTCGCGCTCGCGGAGCAGCGCCAGCAGCGCGGGGTCGCGAGCGGCCTTGACGCCGTGGCCGATGCGGGTGGGGCGCAGGGTCTCGATGGCGCTGCGCATCGCCTCCAGGGTGCCGCTTTCGCCGGCGTGGACGGTGATCCCCAGGCCGCCGGCGCGGGCGCGCTGGAAGAGCGGGGCGTACTGGGAGAAGTCGAAGGTGGGCGCCTCGGGTCCGGCCAGGTCGATCCCGCAGATGCCCCGCTGCGCCCAGGCCAGGGCTTTGTCGACCATGATCTCGTTCAGCTCGTAGTCGAACGCTTTGTCCAGGCAGACGATCAGTCCGGCGCGGACGGGGTACTCGAGCTGGGCCCGCTCCATGCCGCGGATGGCGGCGGCGATGATGTGGTCCAGGTCGCGCTCGCCGCCCCGGTTGCGCTTCATCGGGTTGAAGCGGAGCTCCAGCCGCTCGATGTTGTTGTGGCGATAGGCGCCCCCGATGATCTCGTAGACCGAGCGCTCCATCGCCTCAGGGCTGGACTGGATCAGCTCGGTCCAGTGGAACAGCGCCAGGTAGTCGTCGAAGGTCTTGACCCGGGTGCCGACCGTGATGAGGTCGACGAAGTCCCAGTAGTTCTTGGTGGGCAGCCGAATACCCTGGCTGTGGGCGATGGACCACATGACCGCTGGGTCGACCGCGCTGCCGACGTGCACGTGCAGCTCGGTGAGGCTGAGGTCCACCGGGATGCCGTCGAGAATGGCCCGTCCCTCCTGTCGCGTGGCTGGAACATTCTACCGGCGCGGTGGCCCGTGCCCGGGCGCGGCTACAATTGCTGCGATGATGACTTTGCGGATGGTCTGATGGCGGAGCCGGTGTTTCGCTGGGGCGAGCGCACCTACGTGATGGCGATCCTGAACGTCACCCCGGACTCATTCAGCGGGGATGGCGTGGGGGACGACACCGCGCTGGCGCTGCGGCGGGCGGAGGAGGCGATCGCCGCCGGGGCGGACATCCTGGACGTGGGCGGGGAGTCGACCCGGCCGGGGGCAGAGCCGGTCTCTGAGGCGGAGGAGCTGCGGCGGGTGCTGCCGGTGATCCGCGCGCTGGCCCGTCGGACCGATGTCCCCATCTCCGTGGATACATATAAGGCTGGGGTGGCCGAGCGGGCATTGGACCTGGGGGCGCGGATCGTCAACGATGTCTGGGCGTTCCGGCGCGACCCGCGTCTGGCCGCGGTGGTGGCCCGAGCCGGCGCCTGGGTGGTGCTGATGCACAACCGTCTGGCGGTTCCGAAGATCGGCGAGCTAGGTGGCTATTACCCGCGGGCAACGTATGCCGACATGCTCCAAGACGTGGCGACCGAGCTGGAGCGCAGCGTGGAGGCGGCGCTGGCGGCCGGGATCGCCCCCGAGCGGATCATCGTGGACCCCGGGCTTGGCTTCGGCAAGACGCCGGCCCAGTCGCGCGAGCTGGTGCGGCGGCTGCCCGAGCTGCGCGCCCGCCTGCCCTACCCGCTGCTGGTCGGCCCGTCGCGCAAGTCGTTCGTCGGGCTCGTCACCGGCGCGCCTCCGGAGGCGCGCTTGCTGGAGACGCTGGCGGCGGTGGCGCTGTGCATTGCCGGTGGCGCGGACGTGGTGCGGATCCACGACGTCGCCCCGGCGGTGCGCGTCTGCCGCGTCGCCGATGCCATCGTCCGCGCCGACGTGACGACGCGGGCATGACCACGGCGGACGAGCGCGCGTACCGGGCGGCGCTGGCGGCGCTGCTGGCGCTGCCGGACTACGAGCGCGGCACGGGGCGAGCCTCGGGCGGAGTGCCGTTCAACCTGGACCGCCCGCGGGCGCTGCTGCGGGCGCTGGACAATCCGCAGCTCGCCCGGCCCACCATCCTGATCGCCGGCTCCAAGGGCAAGGGCTCCACCGCGGCGCTGATCGAGTCGATCCTGCGTGCCCACGGGCTGCGGACGCTGCTGTACACCCAGCCGCATCTCAACGACTACCGCGAGCGCGTCCGCCTCGACGGCCGGCTGATCGACCCCGGGATGTTCGCCCGCTGCGCCGAGCGGGTCGCCGACGCCGCGCAGCGCCTTCAGCGGGAGCGCCCCGACCTGGGGCTGGCGACCACGTACGAGCAGACCACCGCGCTCGCCTTCCTCGCCGCGCGTGAGCAGCAGGTGGACTGGGCAGTGGTGGAGGTGGGGCTGGGTGGACGCCTGGACGCGACGAACCTGAGCGATCCGCTCGTCTCGGTGATCACCCCGATCGGGCTGGAGCATCGGGCGATCCTGGGCGACACCCTGGCCGCCATCGCCGGAGAGAAGGCGGCGATCCTGCGCCCCGCCCGCCCGGCCGTCGCCGCGTCGCAGACGGAGGAGGCGCTAGCGGTGATCCGAGCACGCGCCGCGGCGCTCGGCGCCCGGCTCGTGGTCGCCCCCGACGCCTCGTCAGCCGCGGTGCAGGCCGTTGCGTCCGTGCTTCATGTCGGCGCGTCCGAGATGCCCCGAGCGGCCTGGCATCTCTCGGTCCAGATGCCCTGGCGGCGCTACCAGGACCTGGCGCTGCCACTGCCGGGCGCCTTCCAGGTCGGCAACCTCTGCACCGCGCTGTACACCGTCGAAGCGCTGCCGGGGGCGGACGAGTGGCTCGACCCGGTCGCGGTGCGGCGCGGGGTCGCGGCGGTGCGCTGGCCCGGGCGGGTGGAGGTGGCGCGCACCCCCCCGCTCGTCGTGCTGGACGGCGCGCATACGGTTGAGTCCGCCCAGGAGCTGGCGCGGGCGCTGCGGCTCCACTTCCGCTGGCGCGCGCTGACCACCATCTTCGCCTGCCTGGAGGACAAGGACGCCGCCGGGATGCTGCAGGTGCTGGCTCCGCTGAGCGACCGCCTGGTGCTGACGACAACCCATCACCCTCGCGCCCGCCCGGCCCAGGAGCTGCGCCGCATCGCGGCCCAGCTCGGCCTCGAGGCCGAAACCGCGGCCTCGGTCGCCGCGGCCCTGGACCGCGCGCTGGCCTCGGCCGCGGGGGACGATGCCATCTGCGTCAGCGGGTCGCTCTCGGCCGTGGGGGAGGCACGCGCCTGCCTGGGCCTGCCCGTGGAGTAAGTGGTAGGAGGAGCGAGCATGGCACGCGGCGAGCGGCGCAGCATTGTCGAGGCGGCGCTGAACGGCGGCCGGACGCGTGCCGAGCAGCCGGTCGTGCCGTATCGCCCGGCGGAGGTCGCGACGGAGGCACGGGCCTGCGCCCACGCTGGCGCCAGCGTCGTCCACATTCATGCCCGCGCCATGGATGGCGGCTGGAGCGCGGAGGTATCCTGGTACGTCGAGGCACTGCGACGGATCCGCGACGCCGCCCCGGACCTGCTCGTCAGCATCACCTCCATCCGTCCCGCCGGCGTGCCGGTGTCGGCGCAGCTTGACCTGCTCGCCGCGCTCTCCGCCGCCCCGGCCACCCGTCCCGACCTGATGTCGGTCAACCTCGGCCATATCGCCACCTGGGAGCGCGCCCCGGGCGGTGGTCGGCGAACAGCCCACTACCCAAACGACTATGAAGACGTCGTGCGACTTCTGGATGCCTGCCGCCAGCTCGGGATCACCCCGGAGTTCGGGCTGATGGACATTGGTTTCCTCAGCAACGCGGTGGCGCTCGATAGAGACGGTCTGCTGGGGGACTGGGGCTGGTTCCTGCTGGAGCTGGACAGCCCGGCCTTCGGTGACGGGGCCCAGGTCGCTCCGTCCACCACGGAGAATTATCCGTTTCTGGCACGCCTGCTTCGGCAGCGCTTCCCCAACGCCGTCTGGGCCGCCCACGGCAATGGGCTCGCCACCTACGAGATCGTCGCCGCCGCGATCGAGGAGGGCACACACGTCCGGGTCGGCTTCGAGGACTGCGTGTCGCTGCCCGATGGACGGCTCACACCCGGGAACGCGGCGCTGGTGGACTGGGCAGTAGGTCGCGTTCTTGCTGCGGGTCTGGAGCCAGCCACGCCAGCGCGGCGCGGGCGATCATCGCGGCGACGCGCCCAGGGCGATAGCGGCAGCGCTGGACCGCCCGCCCATCTCCCGACTGGAACAATCGAGCGCCCGGGGGGAGCCCCGGGCGCTCATAGATGCCGACCAGCAGGCAGGGTTAGCCGCCCTGGGCGCGGCGGACCGCCTCCTCCACTGCGCGGCGGGTGAACACCTTCGCTAGGTGGGCGCGATATTCCGGCGAGGCGTGGATGTCGCCGTTCACGTCTACGCCGTCGGCGGCATGCTCGGCCGCGGCCTTGATGTTCTCCTCGGTCGCCGTCTTGCCCTGAAGCGCCTGCTCCACCGCGGTCGCCCGATACACCTTCGGGCCAACACCGGTGATGGCGATGCGGGCGCTCTCCACGGTATTGTCTGCACCAAGCGTGACTACCGCCGCGACACCGCAGATGGCGTAGCGCGAGGCCGGCTGGGGGAACTTCTTGTAGCTGACGCCCGTACGCCCCTTGAGCGCCGGGATGCGGACCTCGGTCAGGATCTCATCCTCGCGGAGCGCGGTCGTCAGCAGGTCCACGAAGAACTGGTCGATCGGAATGGTCCGCTCGCCGTTCTTCCCCACGGCCTTGATCTCGGCGCCAAGCGCGAGCACCGCCGCTGGCAGGTCGCCGGCCGGATCGTTATGGGCCAGGCTGCCGCCGAGCGTGCCGCGGTTGCGCACCTGCAGGTCGCCCACAACCGCCGCGGTCTCGGACAGCAGGGGGATGTTGGCGCGCTCCACCTCGGCGTGGGTGGTCAGCGCCCCGATCACGGTCACGTCGCCTTCCTGCCGGATGTAGCTCAGCCCCTGGATCTTCCCGATATCCACGAGCATCGAGGGCTGCGCCAGGCGCAGCTTCATCATCGGCAGCAGGCTGTGCCCGCCCGCCAGGACCTTTGCCTCGCCCCCGGCGTTGGCCAGAGCCTGCACCGCCTCGTCGAGTGACGCCGGCGCCACGTAGTCGAATGGAGCTGGAAACATCTCTGCGCCTACCTCCCTGTGCTGGCCGCTTGAATGGCCTGCCAGACCCGCTCGGGCGTCGCTGGCATGTCGATGTGCTTGATCCCGAACGATGACAGTGCGTCGACCACCGCGTTGATGACCGCCGGGGTGGACGCGATCGTCCCGGTCTCCCCCACGCCCTTCACCCCCATCGGGTTCGAGGGCGAGGGTGTCACCTGGTTGCCCAGCTCGAAGCGCGGGAACATGTCTGCGCGCGGGACCGCGTAGTCGGCCAGCGTACCGCTCAGGAGCTGGCCGTTGTCGTCATACACCCCGTGCTCGAACAGCGCCTGGCCGATCCCCTGGGCCAACCCACCGTGGATCTGCCCCTCGACGATCATCGGGTTGATGAGCGTGCCGACATCGTCGACCGCGACGTAGCGCTGCAGCTTCACCTCGCCCGTCTCTGTGTCCACCTCCACCACGCAGATGTGGCAGCCGAACGGGAAGGTGTTGTTGGTGGGGTCGTGGAAGTGGCTCTCCTCCAGGCCCGGGGTGACGCCTTCCGGCATCGACCAGGCCAGGTAGGAGCTGAGGGCGACCTCCTGGATCGTCTTGCCGCGGTCCGGCGCGCCCTTCACCGTAAACTTGCCGTCCTGGAACTCGATGTCGTCCGGCGACACCTCTAATAGATGCGCCGCGATCCTGGCCGCCTTGTCCCGCACCTTGCGGCAGGCGAACACGAGCGCCGTCCCGCCCACCGCCGTGCTACGGCTCCCGTACGTGCCCATCCCGAACGGAATCGCGGCGGTGTCGCCATGAACCACCTCGATGTCCTCCACCGGGATGCCAAGCTCGCTGTTCACGATCTGGGCGAAGGTCGTCTCCTCGCCTTGGCCGTGCGGACTGGAGCCGGTCAGCACCGTGACCTTGCCGGTAGGGTGGACACGAACGGTCGCGCTCTCCCAGAGCCCGCCCTGGAAGCCCATCGCCCCGGCCGCCTGGGATGGCGCTAGCCCGCAGACTTCCACATAGGTGGAGAGGCCGATCCCGAGGCGCTTTGTCCCGGTCTGCGCCTTCTGCTGCTGGCGGAGCTGGTCATACCCGACGAGCTGCAGCGCCTTGTTCAGCGTTCCCTCATAGTTGCCGCTGTCGTACAGCAGCCCTTCGGCAGTGGTATAGGGAAACTTGTCGGCCGGGATGAAGTTCTTGCGGCGGATCTCCGCCGGGTCCATGTTCAGCTCGCGGGCCACCAGGTCGACCATCCGCTCCAGCAGATAGGTCGCCTCGGGTCGGCCAGCGCCACGGTAGGCGTCGGTCGGGGTGGTGTTGGTGAACACGCCGATCACTTCGGCCGACATGTTCTTGATGTCATACGGGCCGGTGACCATCAGCGTGAACAGCCAGGTGGGGACGCCGGGCGCCGCGGTCGACAGGTAGGCGCCCATGTTCGCGTAGGCCTTCACCTTGATCCCGGTGATGGTGCCGTCGCGCTTGGCGGCCATCTCCACGTCCTGAATGTGGTCGCGCCCGTGGGTGGTGGCCTGGAAGTTCTCGCTCCGGCTCTCCATCCACTTCACCGGGCGGCCCAGCTCGCGCGAGGCGAGAATGGCGAGTGCCTCACCCATGTAGTAGGGAATCTTGCTCCCGAAGCCACCGCCTACGTCGCGCGAGATGACCCGGATCTTCGTCTCGGGAATGCCTAACGTCAGGGAGATGAGCAGCCGCTCCACGTGCGGGTTCTGGCTGGTCACCCACAACGTCAGCTCTTCCGTACCCGGGTTCCACTGCGCCACCGCGCCGCGTGGCTCCATGGCAGAGGGGATCAGCCGCTGATTGACGAAGCGCTGCTTGACGACAACGTCGGCCTCCCGCGCCGCCGCTTCGTAGTCGCCGCCGTTCAGCTTGAAGGTGAAGGCGATATTGTTGGGCGCTTCGTCGTGGAGCTGGGGCGCGCCCGGCTCGATCGCCTTCTCCTGGTTCACCACCGCTGGCAGCGGCTCGTACTCCACCTCGATCGCCGCCGCCGCGTCGCGCGCCTGGGCGGCCGTTTCCGCCACCACCGCCGCCACGCCATCGCCCACGTAGCGCACCTTGTTCTTGGCCAGCGCGGGGTACGGCGGCAGCTTCAGGTCGGCATTGGGAATTAGCCAGGCGCAGGGCATGCCGGCCAGCTTGCCCTCCAGGTCCTGCGCGGTCAGGACGGCGAGCACCCCGGGCATCTGGCGAGCCCGGGAGGTGTCCAGCCGCTTGATCAGCGCGTGCCCGTGCGGGCTGCGCAGGATGTACATGTGGGTCATGCCCGGCAGAATGACGTCATCGGTGTAGGCACCCTTCCCGGTAATGAGCCGTGGATCCTCGCGGCGCTTGATCGCGGCGCCGAACATCCGTGTTACGGCCATGGCCTACGTCCTTTCTGGGGTGGCTAGCGCGAGCCCGCGCCAGCCATCTGACCCGACTGCTGTGCCATCTTCTCCGCGGCGTACTGGATCGCCGCGACGATGTTCTGGTACCCGGTGCAGCGGCAGAGCACGCCCTCGATGCCCGCGCGGATCTCCTGCTCGGTAGGAGATGGATTGTGCTTGAGCAGGTCCACCGCGGTCATGATCATACCTGGGGTGCAGAAGCCGCACTGCAGCCCGTGCTTCTCCCAGAACCCCTCCTGCAAGGGGTGGAGCTGGCCGCCCTGGGCAAGCCCTTCAATGGTGGTAATCTCGCTGCCGTTCGCCTGAACTGCCAGGACCGTGCACGACTTGACGGCCTTGCCGTCCAGCAGCACCGTGCAGGCGCCGCAGCTCGACGTGTCGCAGCCAACGTGCGTGCCGGTCAGCCCGAGGGTGTCGCGGATGAAGTGCACCAGCAGGGTCCGCGGCTCGACGTCGCCCTCGCGCGTCTGGCCGTTGACCGTAACCTGAACCTTCGCCATTGGCGATCCTCCTTGTGAGATCGACGAGACTCCGCAGCGGCGTGCGAGCGAGATTGGCCGCCTGTGCCTTCACAGGCCCTGGGGACGCTTCGGGAGGCCTGGCAGGAGAGCTGGCCATCACGAAGCCGCAGCCAGGCAGGGTGGCACAAACCTGATGATAGGTAGGTGGTGGGGCCTTGTCAATCAGGTCGGGCGGCTGGCCCCGCGCAGGAGCCCCTGGCACCCTGCACCACCCCCAGCGGAGGTCTGGAAGCGGCATGCGACGCTGCCCTGGCTGGCCGCAGCGCCCCGCACTCGTGCAGCAGCCCGTTAACCTGGGGCTGGAGCCGGTAGCGGGCTCGAGGGTGGGCCGACCCGGCGGCGTTAGTCAGCGCCTGGCGCCGCGTCTCGCCCGTAGTTGGGGAAGCGCCAGTCCATCCCGGCTTCCAGCAGCCCGCCGTAGCCCAGTTCGACGATCTGCTCCCGCTGCACCGGCTCGCCGGCGAAGACGCGCGGCAGGATCAGGTCGAGCACCGTCTTGTGCGAGAACATCTCGCACGACGACAGCCCGAACAGTGGCACCCGGCCGGCGTAGGCGATCCAGAACAAGCTGCCGGGGTGCGCCGGGGCGCCGTGCTTGACGATCTTTGCCCCAACGGCGTCGAGCGCCGGGAACAACGGCTCCAGCGGATCCAGCGAGGATGCGCCGGCCAGCATCACCACGTCGTGGCCGTCGTCCAGCAGCCGCCGCAGCGCGGGGACGATCTCGGCTTCGGACTGGCGGGCCTCAACCAGTGCGCCGAGCTGCGCGCCGAAGTAGCCGAGCTTGAGCCGGAGCACATCTTCGAACCGCTCCCGGGCCTCGGGGGAGACACGTTCCAGCAGAAGCACGCCCACGCGCATGGGCTGGTACGGCTCCACGCGCAGCGCCGGACCCTGCTGCGCGATCTGCTCCGCCTGGGCGACCTTCTCCTCCGCGATCAGGAACGGGGTACACTTCGCTGCCGCGACCAGCTCCCCCGCTTCCACCGGCTGGCGGTCGAAGGTGGTAAACAGCGTGAGCCCCTCGATGGCGTTGATCGCCCGCACCAGGCAGGGATCGATCCGCAGCAGCCCGCGCTGCTCCGCGACGAGCTGGTACTGGGCCCCGATCAACCCCTTGATGCGTACCCCAGGGCCGCACACCGCCCGCGCCAGGCGCAGCCCGGCCAGGTCCTCGTGAAGCTCGCCGGGCTCCGGCCGCAGCAGATGGACCTCGCTCGCCGCGTGGGCGAGCCGCTCCAGCCTCTCCGGGTCGAGCACTGCGCCCTTCTTCAGCAGGAACTTCTTGCCGTCCACGGTCCGCACGTTGTGGGCGACGACCGTGCCGAGCAGGTCCGGGCCTGTCGGGTCGCCCGGATGCCAGATGATCGGTTTCATCGGACTCCCTCCGGGGTCGGGCGCCGCAGCCAATCGGCGATGATCTGCCGGTCGTGCGGGAACGCCATGGGTGGGAAGGCATCGGGGGGAAACGCGGCTACGTCCGAGTTCTCCGGCCCGACGCGCAGCGGGGGCGAATCTGGGCGGACGCGGGCGGCGTAGACGATGAGCACGACCGGGTGGCCCGGCTCGGAGTACACCCCCACCAGGCGCTCCACGTCGACCTCCAAGCCTAGCTCCTCGCGCACCTCGCGCCGCAGTGCCTCTTCGAGCGGCTCGCCCCGATCCACGAAGCCGGCTGGGAAGCTCCATAGCCCCATGCCCGGGTCGATCGCCCGCTTGCCGAGCAGGATCCCGCCGTCGTGCTCGATCACTGCCGCGACCGCGACCTTCGGGTCCTGGTAGAGCACGAAGTCGCAGCGCGAGCAGCAGGGGCGCGTTCCAGCCGCTCGGACCAGTGGCGCGGCGCACCAGGGACAGTACTGGAACTCTGCCATGTCGCTTCTTCACGCCCCCGGCCGCTCGAGCGCGGCCTTCAGCGCCTGGTACTCCTCCCAGGTGTCCACGTCGGTCTGGAGTCGGGCGTCCTCGAAGGAGACGACGGCCGCCTCGTGGAGATGGCGCGCCACGATCGCCCGCGCGCCCGCGTCGCCCTGCGCCTCGAGCAGCTCCGGGTAGAGCGCGCGGGCGAACAGGACCGGGTTGCCGCGCTGGCCGGCGTAGGTCGGGACGACCAGTGGCGGCCGGTCGGCGCGGTAGCGCTCCACCAGCGCCGCCACTACCTCGGGGCGCAACAGCGGCTGGTCGGCGAGCAGGATCACCACTGCCTCGGAATCCGGCGCCAGCGCCTGCACCCCGGCGCGGAGCGAGGTCGCCATCCCCTCGGCATAGCGCGGATTTAGGACGAGTCGGACCGGCAGGGTGCGCAGCTCCGCCTGAACCTGGTCGGCAGCGCTGCCGATCACGACCACCACCTCGTCCACAGGTGCGGCCAGCGCGGTGGCGACGGCGCGGCGCACCAGCGTCTCGCCGCCGAGCCGCAGGAGCTGCTTGGGCCGGCCCATGCGGCTGGCGAGGCCGGCCGCGAGGACGACAGCGGAGATCACCGCGTGCCTCCGCGGTTCAGCCGGCCGCGCGCAGCGCCTCGGGCCGGGTCGCCTGTGCCCGGAGCGATCCGCCACTCCGCCCGTGCTTGACCGCGACGATCTCGGCGATGATCGCCAGCGCCATCTCTTCTGGCGTCTGGCCGCCGAGGTCCAGCCCGATCGGGGCGTGGATCCGGGCCAGCTCCTCCGGCGTCGCCCCCTTCTGCAGCAGCCGCTCCATCCGGGCAGCGTTCGTCTTGCGGCTGCCCACCGCGCCCAGGTAACGCACGTCTGTCCGCAGGAAGTGCAGCAGCGCCGGATCGTCCAACTTCGGATCATGCGTCAGCACTGCGACGTAGGTGTTCGGCCCGAGCTTCGCCGTCTTCAGGTAGTCCTCTGCCCGAGCGACCACGATCTCATCGGCCTCGGGGAACCGCTCCCACGTGGCGAACAGCCCGCGAGCATCCACGATCCGGACGCGGAAGCCGAGCAGCTTGGCGAAGCGGGTCAGGTGGACCGCGGTGTGAACGCCGCCGAAGATCAGCAGCGTGTCGGGGGCTGGATGGCTCTCGACGAACAGCTCGACCTCGCCCTCCGGCGTGTCGAGCACGACGCTCTCGGAGCGCCCCGCCTGGAGCAGCGCCCGTGCCCGCTCGGCGGCTCGGCCCTCCAGCCCGGCACCCAGCTCGCCCTCGGGCTCGCCGTTGAGCCGCACCAGCAGCTTCTGGCCGAGCAGACGCTCTGGCCCGCGCACGACCGTTATGAGCGCCACTGGCACCTCGGCCTGAATCAGCTCTCGGAGACGCCGCCGGAGCCCGCTCATCCTGCCACCGGCTCCAGCGGCTCGATGAACACTTCGATGCTTCCGCCACAGGCCAGACCGACCTCGAACGCCATGTCGTCGGTGATCCCGTACTTCACCAGCCGCGGCTTGCCCTGGTCGAGCACTTCCAGTGCGTGCATCACCACGTCCGCCTCCACGCAGCCGCCCGAGACGGAGCCGCTCATCTCGCCGCCCTCGGATACCGCCAGCTTGGCGCCCTCGCGCCGTGGCGCCGATCCGATCACCTTGGTGACGGTCGCCAGCGCCACGCGCTCCCCGCGCGCCTGCCAGCGCTCAACGTCCGTCCAGATATCCTCTTCCATTACTGCTCTCCGTTGTTTGCCTCTACCCCACGCTCCCAGGAGTGCGGGCGGGCGCCGGAACCAGGCGCCGCGCTCAACGCCACCCGAGCAGCGCGGGCACTCTGTCCTGGGCTGCATCCCGCGCCGCCTGCTCCGACCGGATCTCCTCGCCCCAGCCAGCGGAGGGACACAGCACCCGAGGGGCCAGGAGCAGCCTCACCGCCGCCCGACGAGCTGGCGCCCCAGCGCCTCCAGGCTGGCCAGGTTGTGCGCGGGCGCGAACAGGTCCACGTGCGGCAGGGCGCTCGCCATCCCCCGCGCCAGCGGTCGATAGTCGGCGCTCCCCAGCAATGGGTTTAACCAGATCACCTTTGCCGATCTTCCCTGCAGCTCTTCCATCGCTTTCTCAAGCAGCTCCGGGTCGCCGGTATCCAGCCCGTCCGAAAGAATGATGACCACCGTACGCTGGTCGAGAAGGTCCAGGTACTTGTCCAGGAACATCGATAGGCTGTAGCCGATCCGCGTCCCGCCGGACCAGTCGGGAATCTCGTGGGAGATGCGATCCAGGGCGTCGTAGATGTCGCTGCTCTTAAAGTACTGAGTCACTCGGTGCAGCGAGGTGGAGAAGACGAACGACTCCACTCGACCGAGCGTGTTCTGCAGCGCGTAGATGAACTGGAGCAGGAAACGGCTGTAGCTGTCCATCGAGCGGCTGACGTCGCAGATCAGAACCAGCTTTGGCTTGCGGATCTTGCGTCGCCGCCGTGCCAGGAGCACCGGGGTGCCACCAAACTTGATTGCGTGGCGCATGGTGCGCCGCAGGTCGATCCGGCCGCCGCGCCGGGCCGGGCGGTAGCGCCGGCTCGGCCGCAGCGCCAGCCGCCGCGCCACCAGCAAGGTGGCCCGGGCGATCTCCGCCAGCTCCTCCGCCCGGAAGGAGGAAAAGTCCTTGTGGGCGATCACCTCAATCGGGCTGTATACCGGCAGCGACTCTTCTTCCTCGCCCTCGGGCGGGGCATCCGGGTTCCTGTCCGGGTCCAGGTTCAGGTTGATCTTGGCCGCCTGCCTGGAGGGCTGCTCGCCCAGCTTGGGGCCGCCATCCTGCGAGTGGCCGTTGTCCAGCTCCCGGTCGCGCCCCCAGAAGTAGTCGAACAGCGCGTCGTAGATCGGGAAGTCCTCCGGCCTGCTGGTGGCGACGGAACGGATCGCCAGCCGCACGTCCTCGCGGTCCGCCAGGTCGACGGACTCGACCGCGCGTATGACGTCGGCCACCTCGCCGGGGCCGAGCAGCAGCTCGTTGGCCCGCAGCAGCCGGCAGAACTGGATCAGGTTGCGCTTGAGGTCCTTGTACCTGGGACGACTCACCGAGGCGCGAGCTCCTTCTGGAAACGGGGCGCGACCTCTAGCGCCCACTGCTGCGGGTTCTTCGAGTCCAGCTCCTGAAGTAGCCCGTTGAGGTCCGCGCGGTTCAGCCGGGCCAGGTCGTCACGGTCCTTGAAGAGCGCCCCGAGCGTCTCGCGCACGGTTTGGGGATCCAGGTGGTCGGCGTGCAGCGCTAGCAGCCCCATCGTCCAGTCGATCGTCTCCGCCACACCGGGCATCTTGCCCCACTTAGCGCTCCGCACCACCTGGACAAAGCCGGCCACCTGCGCCGCCAGGCGCTCGTTGACGCCCGGCACCTTCTCGCGGATGATCTGGAACTCCTTCTCGAAGCTCGGGTAGTCGATCCAGAGGTACAGGCAGCGCCGCTTGAGCGCGTCCGACAGCTCCCGGGTGCGGTTGGAGGTGAGCACCACGTAGGGGCGGTGCTTCGCGCGGATCGTCCCCAGCTCCGGGATCGTCACCTGGAAGTCCGAGAGCACCTCGAGCAGGAAGGCCTCGAACTCCTCATCGGCGCGGTCCACCTCGTCGATCAGCAGCACTGGCGCCTTGTCCTCGGCGCTGATCGCCCGCAGCAGCGGCCGCTCGAGCAGGAACGGGCGGGAGAAGATGAGCGCCTCCTGCTCGTCGGCGGAGCGCTCGCCGCTCTCCTCCATGCGGATGCGCAGCATCTGCTTCGGGTAGTTCCACTCGTACAGCGCCGAGTTCGCGTCTAGTCCCTCATAGCACTGGAGACGGATGAGCTCCGTATCCAGGGCTGCGGCCAGCACCTTGGCGATCTCCGTCTTGCCAACACCAGCCTGGCCCTCGATCAGGACCGGCTTGCGAAGCTGCATCGCCAGAAAGACGGTGGTGGCAATGGCCCGATCCGTCACGTAGTGCTGGGCCTGCATCAGCTCCTGAATCTTCTGGATACCTTCGTTCAACGACGCCCCTCCATCTCCGGCGTTCGGCGCTTCCAAGCTCTCGCCTCTAGCGGCCCCTCGCGGACCGTGACCCGGCGGTGCCCGACGCGAGCAGCAAGTGAACAGGCGCCCTGCGGCGCCCGACACCGAAGTATACCAGGGGAGGAACCGCGTCGGTCAGGAAGTCAGCCGTGGCGGGGCTCGCCGATGAGCAGGGCAGGAACCCGAGCGCCGGCCGGGAGCGGTTCGCTGCCCGGGGCAATCTTCAGGAGCGCGTTCGCCCCCACCATCGAGAGCAGCCGGCTCGAGGTCTGGGCGCCGGTCGTGGTTGCCCGCAACTCGCCCCCCACTACCCGCACGATCGCCCGCTGGTACTCGGGCCGGACCGGGTCCGGCTTCACCTCGTGCTCGAGCACGACGGGGACTTCCGGTCGGGTGACCTGGGCGAAGCCTTGCAGCGCCCGCAGCGCCGGCCGGACGAAGACCTCGAAGGTGACCAGCGAGGACACCGGGAAGCCCGGCAGGCCGAAGACGAGTGTACTGCCGATGGTGGCGAAGGTAAGCGGCTTGCCCGGCTTGAAGTTGATTCGACCGACGTGGACTGTGCCGAGCTGGGCGAGGATCGGCTTGATGAGGTCGCGGGCACCCATCGACACCCCGCCCGAGGTGATCACTACGTCCGCCTCACGCGCCCCGCGGGTGATCAGCGCCCGCTGGTCCTCCTCCCGGTCCAGTGCCCGGCCAAGGGAGATCGGCACCCCGCCCGCTTCGCGCACCGCGGCGATCAGCGCCGGCCGGTTGCTATCGCGCACCTGGCCCGGCCCGGGCTGCTCGGTCCACTCTACCACCTCGTCGCCGGTCGAGAGCACCGCGACCCGCGGCCGGCGGTGCACCGGCACCCGCACCCGCCCGATCGTCGCCAGCAGCCCGATCTCGGCCGGGCCGATCGCGGTGCCCGCGGGGAGGATCACCTGCCCGCGTTGAATGTCCATCCCGGTTGGATGGATGCACTGGCCCGGGGCGACGGGCTTGAGCAGCTCCACCACTCCGTCGCCGTCGCGGGTGTCCTCGATCATCACCACCGCGTCGGCCCCGGGCGGCACCACGCCACCGGTCATGATCCGCTGCGCTGTCCCCGGGCCAACCTCCACCGCGCTCGGATGCCCGGCGGTGACCTCCCCGATAACGCGCCGACGAGGCTCGCGGTCTGCCGCCCGCACCGCGTAGCCATCCACCGACGAGCGTGGCGCCGCCGGGTAGTCTTCCTCGGAGCGCACGTCCGCGGCCAGGACCCGTCCGAGCGCGTCGGCGGCCTCGACCTCCTCCGCCTCCAGCGGCCGGGCGTGCTGGAGCACGATCTCCAGCGCGGTGGCTGGTGGCAGCATCGGGTAGGCTTCGGCGGGACCGCGCGGGGCCGGGCTCACGCTGAGTCGCTGCCCCCAAGCTGCTGGCGCATGCAGTCGAAGAACTGGTTCATCAGCATCTTCGCCACCCCGCCCAGCATCCGTTGCGCCACCCCGGCGACGGGGCCGCCGATCTGCCCGTCGCCCTCCACGGTCACCGTGGTCTGGTTCTCGCCCTGTGGGCTGAGGGTGATCCGCGCCGTGCCCTTGACGAAGCCGGGACCGCCGCTCCCCTCCACCACCATGGTGTAGCTGGTGGGCGGCGTCTGATCCTGGATTGCCACGCTGCCTTTGTAGGTCCCCTTGACCGCGGCGATCCCGACGGTGAGCGTCGCTTCATAGCGATTGTCGCCGGTCTGCCGCAGCTCTGTGACACCGGGGATGCAGTGCTGCAGCGCCTGCTGGTTGAGCAGCAGGTCCCATACCCGCTGCGGCGGCGCGTCGAACGTGTACGACCCCTCGACCTTCACGCTGACTCCTTGGAGATGGCCCTGCCGGCGATGATAGCATCGCACTGCGGCCGCCGGCAGCGGCCAGGCGCCAGGGCCGCTATCGCTGGCCCGTCGCGCGGCTGGTAGTCGCTTGTGCCGCCAGGCCCGCCTGGCGGTGGCGAGCCCCACTTACCGCTTTCGGCTGGCCGGGGTCAGCCGCCCGTGATAGAAGTCGTCCAGCGCCTGGTCGTAGTACACCCAGCCCAGACCGCTGGGGTGCGACCAGCGGTCGACCACGAACAACGTATCCTGGTCGTGGTCGGCGAAATCCACCACCGGCACGCCGTGCCGCTTCCCGACCGACTCCAGCTCCCGGTAGTAGGTCGCCCTGGCCGCCGCAGAGACCCCCATATAGTCGTAAAAGAGGCCGGGAATCGGCAGGCTGACGATGAGCGGCTGGGCGTGCAGTTCGCGCAGCGCGCGCAGCAGCAGGCGCAGGTCGGTCCACTCCTGGGACTCGCGGAGCACCTTCAGGAAGCTGGCATCCGTCTCGCTCTTCTCAAGGGGGAGGAGGTCTGCGCTGTGCTTGTCCCAGTAGAAGCTGTCGAAGCCGAAAGAGTTGTTGCGTGACTTGCGCCGCTCCAGGCGCGCTGCCTCGTCCACAAGCGCCGGCCAGTTGAGCGCGGCGGGGCGATGCTCCACCTCCGTGGTCGCCTGGCGCGGCTTTTCCCAGAGGTACTGGAGCGTCGCCCAGTGGTCCTGCAGCCGTAGCACCAGCGTCTGGAGCTTCCCGAGCGGCAGCACCGCGGCGTAGCGCAGATGGCTGGCAGGAGAGCCGTCCGCCAACTGCTCCAGCGCGAAGCGGAGCAGCGGATCGCGCTCCAGTGACTCGGGGTAGGCCAGCATGCGCCGGGCCGCCTCCTGCTTCAGGGGGTAGCTGAGATCGGAGCTGAAGGCTAGCTCGTTGGCGTGCAGCCGGGAGAAGCTGCCGGCGTAGGAATCGTGGCCGGTCATGTACTCGAAGAACACGCTCGGTGTCAGCGAGATGACCACGCGCTTGCCATCCAGCGCCGGCCCGATGGCGGCGACATCCTGGAGATAGATCAGATCAGCGGCGCCGGAGCGCCCCACCATGAAGGTGGTGAACCCAGTAGGGTAATGCTCGAACAGGCGGCTGGCCTGAAACGACCCACCGAAGTCCAGCTCGGAGCTGCCGATGACGAGCAGCAGGTCCGGCTGGCTGGCCGCGGCGACTTGCAACGCCGCGCCGAGACTCTTCTGGTCGAAGTCGACCGCAGCCAGCGCGTGAACGGAGCGTACCTCCGCCTCGCGCGCCCGGTGAGCGAGCACCAGCAGCCCGAGGGCCAGCAGGGCGACCGCGACCAGACCCGCCGGTAGGGAGAGCAGCCTCGGCCCGGGCAGCGCGCACGGCGCGGCGCGAGCCGGAGCGAGGCCCGCGACTCCCCCAGGCGCCCGGCGCAGCTTGGCAACCAGCAAGGGACCGTCCGCTGACTTTTAGAGCGTAGCAAGAGTGTACAGCGCCTGCGGGGTGGGGACCGCCAAAATCGCGGCCCGCGCAGCCGCTCGCCCCTGGTGAGCAAAGAAGCACGCGCTTGGTAGGGCTGAGATCGTTCGGGAAGCAAGGTCGGAAGCCCGTCGAGAGATGACGTTTCAGAAATCCTAAAGGTACGGCCGAGACAGGTTGGCATTGCTATTGCCGAATGATTGCACACAACTGGCGGCGTCACAGGCGCCGCACGACACCCTTGCACTGGAGACACACGATGCACCTGGGTCGATGGAAGGTACTGTTCAGCCTGCTCAGCGCGGGCGTTCTTGCAACGATGCTGCTCTCGACGGCCTTCGCCAGCGAGCACACGGGCCAGGAGGACCGCCACTTTGTGGAGGATGAAGGCTCAGGCAACCTGATGGAGATCACGCTCGGGCAGCTCGCCCAGACACACGCCAGTAGCGATGCAGTCAAGACGTTTGGCCAGCGAATGATCACGGATCACTCGCGTCTGCGCGACACGCTGGCTGTGGTGGCTCCGCAGGTAAGCATCACCCCACCAACGACGCTCCTCCCCGAGCACCAGGCCGCGGTGAACTGGCTGTCGACGCTCTCCGGCACCGCCTTCGATCAGGCCTACATGCGCTTCATGGTCGTCGACCACACCGGCGACCTGGTGGCGTATGAGAGCGAGATTGCGCGCGGCGCCAAGAACGAGTTGAAGGCCTACGCGAACGACAACGTGCAGACGATCGCGGATCACCTGGCCCTGGCCCACTCGGTGGCTGCCTCCATCGGCGCCGACGTCTCGATCAGCCGCTGATCGCGCTTCAGGATGGCCGCGCCGGTCGCTCGGGTCTATGGCAGGGGGAGGAGAGTTAACTCTCCTCCCCCTGGCGTTGCTGCCGCTACGAGCCGCAGCTCGCGATGTCGCGCGGGGGCTTGCAGAGCGTCACGGACGGCCCCCGGGCAGCGCTGAGCTGCACCACGCCGTCGTCCTGCTTGGCCAGCGTTACCCCGGTGTGCGCGCTGAGGAGTGGCGCGTTCGAGGTGATGATGGTGCCGGTCACCGTCAGGTTCGGGGTGTAGCTCGCGTCGTCGTTGAAACGCAGCTCCGCGACCCCATCGTAGCTCGCGGTCCCCTCCACCGGGCTGCAGCGGCTGACCCGGGCCGGGAAGCAGGCGGTGCGCCAGCGGAAGCGGGCGTAGTGCGAGTCGAACACCACCAGGATCACATTCGGTGCCTGCCAGGTGCCGACGAACTCCCCGAAGCCCGATTGGGCGCACGTCGCCCCGTTCTCCCAGGGGAACCGCACGCTGTTGGGGCGGCTCTGCAACCCGCAGGGGCCGTTGATCCAGGTCGTCGCGCCATCGGTAAAGGCGGTCCAGTTGTCCGCCTTGCGCCAGACCAGCAGTCCATTGGTGGTCGGCTGCAGCGCGTCGCCGTTGTCGGGGTTGTGGGTCTCGTCGGCGGTGCAGTCGCCCACGATGTCCGGGATCAGGTCGTGCAGCGTCTGGAAGCCAAGGGTGAAGCTGCAATCCACGGGAGCGGCAGCGGCGCTCCCGCCGGCCAGCGGGGATAGCAGCGACGTGGTAAGCAGCAGCGCGGCGGCGAGTCTCAGGTGCAAACGATCTCCTCCGAGATGCGGTGCGGGCATGCTAGCATGGCGGTTGCACGCCAATGCGAAACTCGTCTGAGGCTTCGCTTCACGTACGTATCACCCCGGCGTGCTACCTTGCCGCCAGCGATGCGCGGTTGAGACACTTCTAGGCGTGGTGGTCGGTGTGTGGGCTTGTGCGCCGACTCCGCGCGTGTCTGCGCTGGCCACCCATTGTCGCGCCCGGCCGCTGCCCACGGCAGGGCGGCGCGCGCCGAGAGTCTTGAGGAGGGAAGATTGGCCGTTGTTTCCAGCCCCGCAGCCCAGAGCATCAGCGAGACGCCGCTCGTGGACCGGCTGCTGACCGGCCCGGACCGCGAGGGCGCGGTTGAGCGCGCCCGGAGCCTGAAGCGGCTCGACCTGGACGCGGTCGCCGCCTCGGACCTGGAGCTGCTGGCGTGTGGCGTGTACACCCCGCTCACCGGCTTCATGACCGAGCAGACCTACACGAGCGTTGTGGAGGACATGCGGCTGCCCGGCGGCGGCGCCTGGAGCATGCCGATCACCCTGCGGGTGAGCGCGGAGCAGGCGGCCGAGTTGCGCGAGGGCGAGGAGGTAGCGCTGTACTACCCGGATGGCACCCTGGGCGGCATCCTGGAGCTCAGCGAGCGCTATCGCACCAACAAGCAGCACGAGGCGCAGCGGGTGTTCCGCACCACCGACGAGGCGCATCCGGGAGTAGCGCGGCTGTACAGCCAGGGCGAGGTGGTGCTGGCCGGCGAGATCTGGGCGGTGGACCTGCCGAAGGGGCCGTTCGACCAGTTCAAGCTGCTGCCGGCCCAGTCGCGGGCACTGTTCAAGGAGAAGGGCTGGCGGCGGGTCGTCGGCTTCCAGACCCGTAATCCGGTGCACCGTGCCCACGAGTACGTCCAGAAGACGGCGCTGGAGATCGTGGACGGGCTGTTCCTGCAGCCGCTGGTGGGCGAGACGAAGTCGGACGACGTGCCCGCGAGCGTGCGGATGGAGAGCTACCAGGTGCTGCTGGATGGCTACTACCCGAAGAACCGGGTGGTGCTGGCGATCTTCCCGGCCGCGATGCGCTACGCTGGGCCGCGCGAGGCGATCTTCCACGCGCTCTGCCGCAAGAACTACGGCTGCACCCACTTCATCGTCGGCCGCGACCACGCCGGCGTCGGCAGCTACTACGGCACCTACGATGCTCAGAAGATTTTCGACGAGTTCGAGCCGGGCGAGCTGGGCATCACTCCGCTGTTCTTCGAGCACACCTTCTACTGCCGTGCCTGCCAGGGGATGGCGAGTGGCAAGACCTGTCCGCACGACGCCTCCCACCACGTCACGCTGTCGGGCACCAAGGTGCGCGAGATGCTGCGCAGCGGCCAGCTCCCGCCGCCCGAGTTCAGTCGGCCCGAGGTAGCCCAGGTGTTGATCCGCGGCCTGGCGCAGGACGGCTAGGGGGAGACGTGGCGAGCAACACTAGGGTCTTCCTGCTCGGGCTGGACTGCGCTCCGCCGGAACTGATCTTCGACCGGATGCGCGACCGGCTGCCGAACCTGCGGCGGCTGATGGACAACGGCATCTGGGGCAACCTCACCTCGTGCATCCCCCCGATCACGGTTCCAGCCTGGATGGTCGGAATGACCGGCAAGGATCCGGGCGAGCTCGGGATCTATGGCTTCCGTAATCGCAAGGACCACAGCTACGACGGCCTCGCCTTCGCCACCAGTGGCGCGGTGCGGGAGCCGAAGGTGTGGGACTACCTGGGCCAGGCAGGGAAGAAGGTGATCGTGGCGGCGGTGCCACCCTCCTATCCGCCCCGGCCAGTCAACGGCTACATGCTGGGCTGCTTCCTCACCCCGGGGACCCAGGCCAAGTACACCTACCCGGAGAGCCTGAAGGGCGAGATCGAGGCGCTGGTCGGCGAGTACCAGTTCGACGTGGCGAACTTCCGCACCGACGACAAGCAGTACATCGTCGACAAGGTCTACGCGATGACCGAGAAGCGCTTTAAGGTCTTCGAGTACCTGGCGACGCAGAAGGAGTGGGACTTCTTTGCCGCGCACGAGATCGGGCTGGATCGGATGCACCACGGCTTCTGGCAGGACTACGAGCCCAGCCACCCGAAGTACCGCCCCGGCAATCCGAACGAGCGCTTCATCCCGGAGTACTACGAGTACGTGGATGGCCTCATCGGCAAGCTGCTCGCCAGGCTGCCCGACAACACCATCGTCCTGACGATGTCGGACCACGGCATCAAGAACATGGTTGGCGGGATCTGCATCAACGAGTGGCTGATCCAGAACGGCTATCTCACCTTGAAGGAGCAGCCGACCGCCCCGGCGACCAAGTTCGACCCGGCGCTAGTCGATTGGAGCAAGACGATCGCCTGGGGCGACGGCGGCTACTACGGCCGGCTGTTCATGAACGTCCAGGGCCGCGAGCCGCAGGGCGTGATCCCGGCGGCGGACTACGAGAAGGTCCGCAACGAGATCATGGCAGGGCTCTGTGCGATTACCGACCCGGATGGCCACAACATCGGGACGAAGGTCTATAAGCCGGAGCAGGTCTACCGGGTGGCGCGCAACGTCCCGCCGGACCTGATCGTCTACTTCGGCGATCTGGACTGGCGCTCGGTCGGTAGCGTCGGCTACGACTCGATCTACACCTTCGAGAACGACACCGGGGCCGACGACGCCAACCACGCCGAGGACGGTATCTTCATTCTGACCGACCCGCGCTCATCGGCCCGCGGTCGGCGCGAGGGATACCAGATTCGGGACGTCGCCCCGACGATCCTGTCGCTGTTCAACTACCCGATTCCAAGCGACATGCGCGGCCGAGCCATCGGCTGATTCACCTTACCGAGGAGCAGGAGTTTCGTGGAGCACAACGGGTTTACCCTCTGGTTCACCGGGCTGTCGGGCGCCGGGAAGAGCACCGTGGCGAACGTCGTCATCCAGGAGCTACGGGCACGCGGGATGAAGGTGGAGTCGCTGGATGGCGATGTCGTCCGCACCCACCTGTCCAAGGGCCTGGGGTTCTCGAAGGAGGACCGGGACACCAACATTCGCCGCATCGGTTTCGTCGCCCAGCTCCTGAGCCGCAACGGCGTGGTCGCCGTCGTCTCCGCGATCTCGCCCTATCGGGCGGTGCGCGACGAGGTGCGGGAGATGGTTACCGACTTCGTCGAGGTGTACGTCAAGGCGCCGCTGGAGACCGTTATGGCCCGGGATGTCAAGGGGCTGTACCGGAAGGCGATCGCTGGCGAGATCAAGGAGTTCACCGGCATCTCCGATCCCTACGAGGAGCCGCTGAACCCGGAGCTGGTGCTGGAGACAGACAAGGAGACGGTCGAGGAAAGCGCTCGCAAGGTACTCACCTACCTGGAGCAGACCGAACGCATCCCCATCGCCGTCAAGGTCGGCTGAGCGGTCCCGAAGACCCACGCTGGGGGCGAGGCCGCGCGGCCTCGCCCCCACGCTATTGCACGACGATCTTCACCGGCAGCTTGGACACCAGCTTCTGCCCGGTGTACAGGCTGATCGACGCCCCGTAGGTGCCTGGCGGCGTACCGGGCGGGACGTTGACCGTGAGCGTGATCGGGTAGGCGACGCCCAGGTCGACCTTGGGAATGCGGGTCGCCGGGTCGCTGGAGACCCAGCTCACCTGGTCGCCCCCAAGCGTGATCGCCAGTCCGTTGCTCTCATTGTCGCCCGGGATGAACTTCACCGTCGCCCGCGCCTGCGCGCCCGGCTGCGCGGTGACCGTCAGCGACTCGATCGGCTCGCCGCTGGCCGTCTGCCAGCCCGGCTTCACGATCGCGACCGAGCAGCCCAGCGCGAGCAGCAGCAGGCCGACGACCGCGAGCGCCACACTCTTTGGCTGCACCGTCCCTCTCCACTTCGCTTCGCCGTGATTCCGCGCTGCCCCGCCGGCCTTTGCGGCCGGCGCCGTGTCTGGTCCGCTATGGTACCGAAGCCAGCGCGCGGCATGGCGCCGAATGGCGATCGGAGCGGATGCGCATCGCGATTGTGACCGGGACCTTCCACCCCGAGACGGGCGGCCCGTCCACCTACCTGTACCGGCTCGCGGCAGAGCTCGTGGCGCACGGACACCGGGTGCGGGTGGCGACGTTCGGAGAGGCACAGCGGCCGGAGCCGTATCCCTACCCCGTGGTGCGCGTCTCGCGCCGGCAGCCGATCCCGCTCCGCCTCGCCCGGCTCACCGAGGTGGTGCTGCGGGACGGCCGTGGCGCCGACCTGATCTTTGCTAATGACTATGGGCTGCCGCCGATGCTGGCGAATCTGGTGCTGCGCCGGCCGCTGGTGATGAAGATCGTCAGCGATTTCGCCTGGGAGTTCGGGGTGCGCCACGGCCTGGTCCCCCCGGACACGACGATCGAGGCGTTTCAGCGCCGACGCCTGCCAGCCCGCCTGGAGCTGGTCCGCCAGCTCCAGCGCCAGTATGCTCGGCGGGCGGACGCGGTAATCGTCCCCAGCGCCTACCTGGCGCGCATCATCGCCGGCTGGGGGGTAGACCTGGCCCGGTTGCACGTCATCTACAACGCGGTCGAGCCGCGGCCGGCTGGCGAGCCGCGCCAGCAGGTGCGTGCCCGTCTCGGACTCCCCAATCAGGCGCCGTTGGTGGTCACCGTCGCCCGACTCACTCCCTGGAAGGGGGTGGACACGCTGCTCCAGGCGCTGGCCCGGCTGCGCGCCGGGGGCCAGGCGCCCTGCCTGGCCGTGGTCGGCGACGGGGAGGTGCGCCCAGCGCTCGAGCGGCTGGCCGCCGCGCTCGGGCTGACCGGGCAGGTCATCTTCGTCGGCGCGGTCCCTCAGGAGCAGGTCAGCGCCTATCTGCACGCGGCTGACGTCTTCGCCCTGGCCTCAACCTACGAGGGGTTCTCGCACGTCCTGCTGGAAGCGCTGGCGGCAGGGGCGCCGGTGGTCGTGACCGCGGTCGGGGGCAACCCCGAGGTGATCCGCAGCGGCGACACCGGCCTGCTGGTCCCGCCCAGCGATCCAGAGGCGCTCGCCGCCGCGCTCCGCCGGCTGCTGGAGGAGCCGGAGCTGCGCGCTCGGCTGGTGGCCGGGGGGCAGGAGACGCTGCGATCGTTCACCTGGGACGAGCTGTACCAGCGCACGGAGGCCGTGTTCCGTGAGGTCGCCGGGCGGCCCGGCCGGGGGTTGGCCGCGTGACCGGGCTGGAGCTGAGCCAGGTGCGGGCGCTGGCGATCAGCAGCGACAGCGGGCTGGCGGTCGATCCGCGGCTCGCCGCGGGCGACACCCTGACGCGCCAGCTCGCCTATGCTCGCTACGTGGCTCGGTACGACGTCGTCGTCCGCGCTCCGGCGCAGGCGGCGCCCGTGCGCTGGCGACCCAGCGAGCAGCTCCGCATCCGCTCGGTGCCGGCCAGCCGCTGGGGCTTCATCGTCCGCGGCTACCAGGCGGCGTTGGCGACGGCGCTGCGGGCCGGGAGCCAGGTGGTGACCTGCCAGGACCCCTTCAGCACCGGGCTGGTCGGTTACCTGCTCAAGCGGCGGCTGGGGATCGGGCTGAACCTACAGATCAATGGAGACGTCATCGACAACCCCTATTTCCTCGGCGAGCACTGGCTGTATCCAGCGTTCAACCGGCTGGCGCGCTGGCTGATCCCTCGCGCAGATACCCTGCGCGTCTCCACCACCGCCGAACGGCGCAAGCTCATCGAGCAGTGGGGGCTGGCGCCCGAGCGCATCTGGAACGTCCCGTTTCTGGTGGACTTCCGCCGCTTTCTCGCCGCCCAGCCGGGCACGACCCGGCAGTGGCTCGGCGTCCCGAGCGACGCGCCGCTGGTGCTGTTCCTGGGCCGGCTCGCCAAGGCGAAGGACCTGGGGGTGCTGCTGCGGGCCGTGCCCGGCGTGCTGGCGCGCCATCCCCAGGCTGTGTTCGTCCTCGCCGGCGCCGGGCCCGAAGAGCCGAAGCTGCGCCGCCTCGCCCAGGAGCTCGGGATCGAGGCGAGCCTCCGCTTCCCCGGCCGCGTCCCGAACGCCGACGTGCCCAGCCTGTATGCCGCTGCAGACCTGTTCGTCCTCTCCTCGCACTACGAAGGCACCTCTATGGTCACACTGGAGGCGGCTGCCTCGGCGCTGCCGATCGTCTCCACCGATGTCACCGGCGCGCTCGACGCGGTGATCGACGGCGAAACCGGCTTCCTGGTCCCGAAGCGGGACTCCAGGGCGTTGGCGGAGGCGCTGGCACGGCTGCTGGCCGACCCGATCCGCGCGCGGGAGATGGGGCGGCGGGGCCGCGAGCATGTGCTGGCGCGCTTCGACCCGGAGCGCATCGCCCGCCAGATGGCGGAGCTGTGGTACGCCACGGCGCGGCTGGCGCAATGAGAGTGCTGCTGATCACCCAGACGCTCGATCGGCAGGACAGCATCCTGGGCGCAACCCACGGGCTGGCCGAGCAGCTCGCCCGGCGGCTGGAGCGGCTGTACGCGCTGCAGCTCTGGGCCGGGGAGACCGCGCTGCCGACCAACGTCGCGCTGCGGAGCATGGGCAAGGAGCGCGGCGCGACGAAGCCAGCGCAGCTTGCAACGCTCACCCGCGCCGTGCGCACTCTGGCGGCGCGGGGCCAGGTGGACCTGGTCTTCGCCCACATGGCGCCGCTGTACGCGATCGTCGCTGCGCCGATCGCCCGGCTCAGCGGCGTCCCCACTGTGCTCTGGTACGCCCATCCGCACGTCGACCTGAAGCTGCGGCTGGCGACGGCGCTTGTCGACCGGGTCGCCAGCCCGACGCCCGAGGGCTTCCGGGTGCCAACTGCCAAGCTGACGCTCACCGGCCACGGGGTGGATACCGAGCGCTTCCTGCCCCCGCGCACGCCATGCCAGGGCCCGCTGCGGGTGCTCTATGCCGGGCGGATCTCACGCAGCAAAGATGTGGCGACGTTCCTGCGGGCGGCGCGGTTGGCGCTGGACCAGAGCCCCGCTGGCGCGCTCCGGTTCGCCATCATCGGACGGCCGGGCAGCCCGGCGGACGAGGCGTACCTGGCCGAGCTGCGTGTGCTTGCGCGCTCGCTCGGACTCGAAGGGGCGCTGGAGCTGGGAGCGGCGGTGCCGTATCCGCGCATGCCCGAGGCGCTTGCTCAGTGCGACCTGCTGGTCAATCTGGCTCGGACCGGCTCGGCGGATAAGGTTGTGCTGGAGGCGATGAGCTGCGCCCGGGTCCCGCTCGTCTGTAATCGAACCTTCGTCCCGACGTTGGGAGAGGACGCCGAGCGGTGTCTGTTCCGCGAGCGAGACCCGGGCGACCTGGCGCGGCAGATCCTGCGCTGGGCGGCGGCCTCGCCCGAGGAGCGCCAGGCTGTTGGCCAGCGGCTCCGCGCCGCGGTGGTGCGCGAGCACAGCCTGAGCGGGCTGGCCGAGCGGCTGGTACGCCTGTTCCGCGAGGTGATCGCCGAGGCCCGGCGCGGCCGCGTGGGAGCCGGGTGGTGAGGATCCTGTATCTCGCCGGCTCCGCCTTCCCGATCCGCCAGGCGCGTGGGATCCAGATCGCCCACACGGTCGCGGCGCTGGCCGAGCGGGGCCACGAGATCGCGCTCGTCGTCGGCGGGATGAGCGGCCCGGATGAGGAGGAGGCGTTCGCCTTCTACGGGCTTCCAGCCCCACCCGGCGTCCGCCTGGTGCGGCTGCCAGCGCTGCGCCTGCTCGTGCCGGCCGGCTCCCGCTGGAACGCCACCGCCTCGCGGCTGTGGACCGCCACGCACCTGGCGGCGCTCAGGCTGGGCCTGCCGCTGGTCGCCGCCGGCGAGCCGTTCGACGTCGCCCTCGCCCGCTCGCTGCGCGTCGCCCACCTGGCGCAGACCACCCCGGTGGTGCGGTCGGTGCCGCTCGTCTACGAAGTCCACTTCCTCGACTCGCTCAACGCGGTGGAGGTGGAGGGGTTGGCCAGCCCCCGAGCGCAGCGCTGGAAACGGTTGGAGCGGCGCGTGCTGGACCGCGCGCTCGGGGTCTGCGCCATCGCCTCGCCCGCTCGCGCGCTGCTCCGGGAGCGCTACCAGCTCTCCGCGGACAAGGTGGCGGTCATCCCGGACGGCACCCAGCCGTCCCCGGCGCTCTCCTCGCCGCCGCGCGAGGACGACCTGGTCATCTACGCCGGCAAGCTGGAGGCGGCAAAGGGCGTGGACGTGCTGATCGACGCCCTGGGGCTGCTGCCGGAGGTGCGGCTGGAGATCATCGGCGGGCTCGCCCCGCTCGGCAAGGCGGATCGGGACCGCGAGCGGCTCGCCCGCCGCGCGGCCGAGGTCGGGCTGGGCGACCGCGTCCACTTCACCGGACCGCTCTCGTACCCGGAAGTCCAGCGGCGGCTGCGGCGGGCGACCGCCGCGGCCATCCCGCTGCGCGACACAATCGAGGGGCGGCTGTTCACCTCGCCGCTCAAGGCATTCGACTACATGTGGTCAGGAACCCCGATCGTCGCCTCGGACCTGCCCTCCCTCCGCGACGTGCTGGCGCACGAGGTGAACGCGCTGCTCGTCCCGCCGGAGCAGCCGGAGGCACTCGCCGCGGCGCTGCGGCGACTGCTGGGCGACGCTACGCTGCGGGCGCGGCTTGCAGCGCGCGCGCGCGACGACGTCCGGGGCTACACCTGGCAGGCGCGGGCCGCTCGACTGGAGGCGTTCCTGCAAACGCGACTGGCCACCGAACGCGAAGGAGCGGCCGCCCGGGGCCCGCTCGATGGGTCGGCGCGTGCGTAAGCAGCGCGGCCGAGCGGTGGCCGAGCGGCGCTGGTTGACGCGCCTGGCGCCGCCTGCTTTAACGCCCGCGGGCGCCACGCGGCGCACGACAGTGGCAGAGGCATGATCGAGAGCGCTTCCCCCCGCGCCGAGGCCGCGCCGCCTGTGGCGCGGGCCGGCCCGACCCGCATCCTGCACGTGCTGGCCTCCGGCACTGCCGGCGGCTGCGAGCACCACGTCCTGCGGCTGCTCACCCGGCTGGATCGCGGGCGCTGGGAGCCGTGGCTGGCGGTGCTCGAGGCGCAGCCGGACGAGGCGCGCTCGGTGCTGGGCGACTTCCGGGCGGCCGGCGTACGGGTCGTCGCGTTGGTCGAGAAGGGCCGCTGGTCCCCCACCGCCTTCCTGCGCTATGGCCGGCTGCTGCGCCAGGGCCGGTTCGCGCTGGTGCACAGCCACGCGCTCCGCGCCGACCTGCTGACGCTCGTCTGGGCCTGGACGCTCCGGCCGCGCCCGAAGCTCGTCCGCACGATCCACAACACCGACCCGCTCTTTGAGCAGCCGCTCACCGGCCGCCTGGCCCGGCTCAGCGCCCAGACGCTGGACGCCACCATCGTCATCTCCGAAGCGGTGGAGCGGTATGTGCGGCAGACGATCGGCAGCCCACCGCGTGGTCTGACGCGGATCTCCTACGGGCTCGACCCCACCGCGCTACCCCTGCCGATGCCACCATCCAATGGGCGCCGGGTGCTCCTGGTCCCCGCCCGGCTGGACCCGCAGAAGGGCCAGGACGTGCTGATCCGGGCGCTGCCCACGCTGCGGGAACGCTTCCCCACCGTCGAGGCCTGGTTGGCCGGGCACGAGACCGGGTCGAGCGCCGCGGCGTTGCGGTCGCTCGCGGTAGACCTGGGTGTCGCCGAGGCGGTGCGGCTGCTCGGCTTCCGCGACGACGTGGCGGCGCTGCTGCGCCAGGCCGAGATCGTGGTGCTGCCGTCGCGCTGGGAAGGGTTCGGGCTGGCGCTGCTGGAGGCGATGAACGCGGCCCGGCCGATCGTGGCCAGCGCCGTCGGCGCGATCCCTGAGGTCGTCGTCCACGGCGAGACCGGGCTGCTGGTCCCGCCAGACGATCCGCGCGCCCTGGCGGAGGCGCTGGCAGCGCTGCTGGAGGATCCTGGCCGCGCCGCAGCGCTCGGACGGGCGGGGCGGCGGCGGCTAGAGGCGCGCTTCGGCGAGCAGACGATGATCCAGGCCACCGAAGCGGTTTACAATGCCCTGCTCAGCGCGCCCCAGCCGGCGCGCTTCGGAGAGTAAGCCAGCGTGTGCGGCATTGGCGGGGTCGTCGACGCGACGGGAAGGGCTCCAGATCAGGCGCTGCTCCGCCAGATTGGCGACGCCCAGGCGCATCGTGGCCCCGACGGTGCCGGGTATCACCTCGGGCCAGGCGTCGGCCTCGTCTCGCGCCGGCTGCGGATCATCGACCTGGAGACGGGCGACCAGCCGATCCGCAACGAAGACGAGACGATCTCCGTCGTCTACAACGGCGAGATCTACAACTACCAGGAGCTGCGGGCCGAGCTGGAGCGACGGGGCCATCGGTTCCGGACGCGCAGCGACACTGAGGTCATCCCCCATGCCTACGAGGAGTATGGCGACGACTTCGTTACTCACCTCAACGGCATGTTCGCGATCGCGCTCTGGGACGCCACCCGCCAGCGGCTCGTCCTGGCGCGAGACCGCCTGGGGAAGAAGCCGCTGGTCTACGCCCCGCTGCGCTATGGGCTCGTCTTCGCCTCGGAGTTGCAAGGGCTGCTCCGCCACCCAAGCCTCCAGCGGGAGGCCGATCCCGAGGCGATCGACGCCTACCTGAGCTTCGGGTACGTGCCAGCGCCACGCACCGCCTTCCGCGGAGTGCAGAAGCTGCTGCCGGGGCACCTGCTCACCTGGGACCGCGAGCAGGGCATCCAAACCCGCGCGTACTGGCACGTGGAGTATCGGGAGCGGCGCGGGCTGGACGAGCGCACCGCGCTGGAGGAGTTCGAGGCCCTCTTCAGCGACAGTGTCCGGCGCCGCCTGATCGCGGACGTCCCGCTGGGCGTGTTTCTCAGCGGCGGGCTCGACAGCAGCGCGGTGCTGGCGGAGATGAGCCGGCTGTCGGATCGGCCGGTCAAGGCGTTCAGCATCGGCTTCGGCGAGCCCGATTTCGACGAAGTGACCTACGCGCGCGAGGTGGCGCGGCGGTTCGGCGCGGAGCACCACGTCTTCCTGGTCGAGCCGAAGGCGGCCGGCATCCTCCCCATTCTGGTGCGGCATTTCGGAGAGCCGTTCGCCGACTCCTCGGCGCTGCCAACCTACTTCCTGGCCCAGGAGACGCGCCGGCACGTGACCGTGGCGCTCAATGGCGACGGCGGCGACGAGCTGTTCGCCGGGTACGACCGCTACCGGGCTGCCCAGCTCGCCGAGCGCTTCGCCACCCGACTGCCGCTGGTGCGCTCGCTCGCCAGCATCGCCGCGGCGACTCTGCCCGCCTCGGCCGGGGTGCGCGACCCGCGCGGCCGGGCGCGGCGCTTCCTCTCCGCGCTCCGCCTCTCGCCCGGCTCCCGCTACGCGAGCTGGATCGGGATCTTCGACCCGCGCCTGAAGCGCGCCACCTTCGCCCCGGAGTTCCTGGCGCTCGCCCGCGCGGCCCGGGCCGACGGACTGCTGGCCGACCCGATCAACCGGCGCAACGGCCGGGCGGTGCTCAACACGCTGCTGCGGGTGGACCTCACCACCTACCTGCCCAATGACCTGCTGGTGAAGGTAGACATCACCACCATGGCCAACTCCCTGGAAGCGCGCTCGCCGTTCCTGGACTATCGACTCGTCGAGTGGGCCGCGACCCTGCCCGCCGACCTGAAGCTGCGCGGCCGCACCTCGAAGTATCTGCTGCGCCAGGCGATGGCCGACTGGCTGCCGCCGCGCATCCTCAGCCGGCCCAAGGCCGGCTTCGGCGTCCCGGTGGCCGAGTGGCTGCGCGGCGAGCTGCGCCCGCTGCTGGAAGACTTGCTGCTCTCATCCAGATTCCGCCAGCGCGGCTACTTCCGCCCGGAGGCCGTCCACGACATGGTCAGCCAGCACGTCTACCACCGCGCCGACTGGTGGCAGCCGCTCTGGGCGCTGCTCATGCTCGAGCTGTGGCACCGCGAGTTCACTGACGGAGCGCCCGCGTGATCGAATCGCCCCCGCTCATCCAGCCAGCAGCTCGCCCCGCTCATGGTTTGGCCGCGCGCCTGCGCCTCGCCGCCGTCGCCCTGGCCGCCGTCTCGCTGCTGGGCGCCTTCGTGGTGCACGACTCGCCGCTGCCGTCCTACGTCGTCTACCTCGCCTCGCTTGCCCTGGGCCTGGGCGCGATCTGGCTGGTGGCCCGGGCAGAGCGCAGCTTCCTGATCAACCTGTTCCTCGGCGCCTTCTGCCTACGGGTCGTCCTCGTCGTCGCCAGCCATCTCCTGCTGGTCCGCCTCGGCACCAGCGGCTTCGCCTTCGCCGACGACCACGCCTACGACAAGCTCGGCTGGGACATCGCCCGCGCCTGGCACGGCGAGATCCCCGGCATCCTCCAGGCGGACTCGTACCTGCTGATGAACTACACCTACCTGCTCGGGTTCGTGTACTTCAATCTTGGCCACTCGGTGCTCGCCGCCAAGGTGATGGACGCCCTGTTCGGCGCGGCCACCGCGCTCGGGGTCTACGGCATGGCCCGCGCGCTCTGGGACGTCCGGGCCGCGCGGGCAGCGGGCGTGGTCGCGGCGCTGTTCCCCTCCATGCTCATCTGGTCCTTGCTCAACCTCAAGGACGCGCTGGTGGTGTTGCTGATCGCGTTCGTGCTGTTCGGCGCGCTCCGCTTCGCTCGCCAGGGCGACTGGCGCGGCGCGCTGCTGGCGGTCGCCGTGCTGGCGCCGATCGAGAATATGCGCTTCTACGTCTTCCTGATTCTCGGCTGGGTGCTGCCGCTGTTCTACTTCGTCGCCAGCAGCGAGTCGTGGCGGCTGCGGCTGCGCAAAGGGGTGCCCTTCGCGATCGCGGTGTTCGCCACCGTCTACCTGCTCGGCTCCAATACCCTTGGGCTGGAGTTCCTCAATCCGCGCGAGGTGAAGAACCTGGAGGGCATTCGCGGCTCGGACAATGGCGAGGTGCGGACCCGGCTGAACGTGACGAAGATCGACGACGACAACGTCTATCGCCGGCAGCTCATCTACCTGCCTGAGGGCGTCCTGAGCGTCCTGACCGCGCCACTGCCCTGGGACATCGCCACCCCGGCGGAGGCCGCCATTCAGCCGGATCTCGCTGCCTGGTACGTCGTCCTGGTCGGCTCCGCGCTCGGGGTGTTGCGCGGACTGCGCACCCGCCGCTGGGCGGTGCTGCTCCCCGCGGCCTACGTGGGTGGGATGATCCTGGCGCTGGCGCTGATCGAGAACAACGTCGGCACGCTGGTGCGCCACCGCGCGATGATCCTGCCCCCAATGATCGGGCTGGCCGGCCCCACGCTCTGGTTCATCTGGACTGCCGCGTTCGAGCTGGTCCGGGCGCGCCTTCCGTTCCGGCTTGCCCAGCAGGCGCCCGCCTGATCCAGCCCGCCGCGGGGCAGCAAGGAGTCCCTGCCAGCCGTCCCCGAGCGCCGCGAGCGACGCCGTGGTGGCTGACTGGCAACGCGCCGGGATGGGCGCGGGTGGTTTGGGATGGTGCCCCCAGCCACCGGGTCCGGAGCGTGGAGATTGGCCTGCCGCGGTCGAGCGCGAGCTGGCTGCCCTCGCCGCCGATCCAGCCTGCCTACGCTAGCTCACCGGCTGGGCCTGGATCGCGGAGACCCACACCTCATTTATGGTCAACTCATAGCAAATTGGTAGTAGTTCCGTGTAGAGCACCGCGGGCAGGGGGAGTAAAGCCGATGCGCGGCATTCGCTGGGGCCTGGTGTGCTGTCTGGTCGGGCTCACCCTCCTGCTCTTGGCCCTCGGGGCGCCGCCTAGCTCCGCCTCCAGCGCCCGCCGCCCGGCCGAGCACGGCCCCCCGGGCGTCGCCTGGCGCTGGGGCGAGAGGATTGTGCAGGGCGTGCCCGAAACTCTCCCGCTCTCGGTTCGCGTCCCCACTCTCACCGCGGTCGTCGCGCTCGCCGCCGGGGGCTACCACAGCCCGGCCCTGTAGGCCGATGGCACCGTCTGGACCTGGGGTAGCAATGGCCAGGGCGAGCTCGGGGATGGGACGCGGGGCGATCCGGCCTGCGGTTGTCGCGCCGCCCCGGTGCACGTCCGAGGCCTGAGCGACTTGGAACACTCCCACTGGAGCACAGGGCTGCTGCTCGCTCGGGAGCGGCCATCCCCGAATGCCGCTGGGACTCGGACGCCTCGACCCCCCTGGCCGGCCGAGCCGCGCGGTGGGTTATCGGCCGGCGGCGAGCGCCAGCAGCGCCTGCTCGAAGCGGGCGGTGACCGCTTCGCGCGAGGAGCGCTGGGCGTCCTGCGCTCCTCGCGCGGCCAGCCGCTGGCGCAGGCTCTGGTCCTGGGCCAGGCGCTGGATGGCGGCGGCCAGGGCGGCCGGGTCGGCGGGCGGGACGACCAGGCAGTTCTCCTCCGGGCAGGCGAACTCGCGGACCCCGCCGCAGTCGGTCGTCACCAGGGCGCAGCCGCAGGCGAGGGCCTCGAGCGCCGGCAGCCCGAACCCCTCCGAGCGGGAGGGGAAGATGAAGATGTCGCAGGCATGGTAGAACGCCGCCATCTCCGCTTCGGAGCGGGATGGGCAGCGCTGCGCGGGGAAGCGGTCGGGGAGCGGGACGTCCTGCTCACCGGCGACGAGCAGCCGCAGCGGCAGGTCGGGCGGGAGCAGCGCTACCGCTGCCAGGAAGTCCTGGTAGCCCTTCACCGGCCCGCGCCGCCCGATCACCCCCACCGTCACTCGGTCGCCCGCTGGCGCTCGCCCCAGGGGCTGGAACACCTGCGGCTCGATCCCATGCCCCATCACCGCGGCGCCGGGATCGCCCACCAGGCGCTTCAGGTACGCCGAGGTGACCAGCTTGGGCAGCGGCAGGCGGTAGGACCAGCGGGCCAGGAGGGAGCGCAGCCGGCGGCCGACCGCGCTGGATTCCGCCAGCGCGCCGTGGGTGAGCGGCTCGTAGGCGCGGACGTTGTAGGCGAGCGCAGTGCCTCGATCGCGCAGCAGCTTCGCGCTGAGCGCGGTGTAGGCTGTCGGCCAGTAGTTCGCCAGGCAGACGTCGGCGCCCTGGGTGGATTCGACCAGCAGGCGCAGGTAGTAGAGGAGCTGGCGCAGACGCCGCGGGAGCGGCCCGGTGTGCAGCGCGCGCACTGAGACGCCCGGGGCGAGCGGGCGCGGAGGCTGGGCGGCGAAGTCGGGGACGACAAAGCGCACCCGATGGCCCCGGGCGGCCAGTCCGTTAGCCAGGTGGATCAGCGACTGCACCCCGCCGGAGGGGTTGAACCCGGCGAGCGGGATCGCCACCCGCAGCGAGCGGCGCGGCGTTGCCTGCGCCGGGAACAGGCCAGGGTAGGCGCGGGCCAGCGCCCCGACGAGCAGCTCGGTCTGGCGTGCGGCCGTGTGCCGCTGCGCCTCTCGGTAGCCGTTGGCGATCAGCGCGCGACGGAGCGCCCCGTCCGTGATGATCCGCTCCAGCGCCGCCGCTAGCGCCTCCGACGACGTGGGCGCGACCAGCAGCCCGGTCACGCCGTCCTGGATCGCGTCCGGGATACCGGCCACCCGAGTCGTGACGATCGGCAGTGAGGCTGCCATCGCCTCCGTGAGCACGCGCGGCACGCCCTCGCCCGGCAGGCTTGGCAGCACGAACACGTCGCTCTCACGGTAGGCGCGGAAGACCTGGTCGATGGTCGCCGGCCCCGTGAGCTGAACCCGGTCCGCCACCCCCAGGGCTTCTGCCCGCCGCAGCGTCTCGGCACGCTCCTCCGCGCCAGGGCTGCCGACGATCGGCCCGATGATCCGCAGCCGCACATCGTGGCCCCGGGCGACGAGCGTGGCGAGGGCGGCCGGGAGGAAGCGCAGTCCCTTGCGTGGGTCGACCCGGCTCACGCACAGGAGCTGGATGCGCTGCCCCTGGCAGGTATCGTCCCGATGGAAGAACGCTTCCGCTGACAGCGTCGAGGTGCGGGTCTCGATCACCCGTCGGCCCGGCCGAGCGTACTTGGCGTACAGCGCCCGGCCGTTGCAGAAGGTGAGGCTGCGCGCCGCCATCGCGTCGAGCAGCCGCTCGTCGAGCTCCACGTAGAGCCGATAGAGGCGGCGCTTCCAGGTGCGTCGTGGAACCGCCTGCGCCGCTGCGCGCAGGTCGCCCACCACCAGCAGGAACACGGGAATGCGCCGCAGCCGGGCGATCGCAAAGGCGTAGGGCGCAAAGAGCGTCGGGACGCGTAGGTTCACCAGGTCCCAGCCGGCCGAGTCGCGCCAGGTGCGCAGCAGCGCCCTCGGTAGGCTGCGGTAGAACGGGGCGATGCCGTCGTAGTCCGGCAGCGGGCAGAGCCGAACGTTGTCGGCGGAGAGACGGTACCCCCGGGGCTCGCCCTGGCGAGCCGGCACGACCAGGATGATCTCGGCGAAGTGGGGTGCGAGCGACTCGACGTACGTGCTGAAGGCCCCTTCGGCCTCGTAGAGCCCGCCGTCGGGCGCCTGGATGAAGGGGCGGTGGTAGACGATCGCCAGCCGGGTCATGCCGCCGCGCGCCCCGACAGCACTGCCCGGTAGACCTCGAGCAGCCTCTGCGCCGAGCGCTCCCAGGTGAAGCTGCGCAGTACCCGCTCGCGGGCGCAGCGGGCGAGGCGCGCCGCGTGCTCGGGCTCGGCCAGCACCCACTCCAGCGCCGCCGCCAGTCCCTCGCGGTCGCCGCTCTCCACCAGCAGGCCGGTCTCGCCATGCTGGACGTACAGCGGCACCCCGCCGACGCGGGTGGCGACGACCGGGCGCTCGCAGGCCATCGCCTCCAGCACGACGTTGGGCGAGTTGTCGAAGGTGGAGGGGAGCACGAACACGTCGGCGGCGTTGTAGTAGGCGGCCATTGCGCTGTGGCCGACCGCGCCGACGAAGTGGACGTCGGCGGCGATCCCCAGCCGCGCCGCCTGGGCGCGCGCCATGCCCTCCAGCGGCCCCGCGCCGGCGATCACCAGCGCTGCCGCCGGCCGGCGCTGCCGCAGCGCCGCGAAGGCGTTCAGCAGCAACGGCAGGTTCTTCAGCGGCACCAGCCGCCCGGCGAACAGGACGACCTCGCGCCCCTCCAGCCCCAGCCGCTGCCGGACGTCGCTCGGTCGCGGCGCGAACAGCTCCGCGTCCACCCCACCGGGGACGAAGTGGATGGGGTAGCCGGTCGCCCGCTCGAAGTTCAGTGCCCCCCAGCCGTCGCCGATGACCGCGTCCGCCTCGGGCAGGAACCGCTGGTCGTGCGCCGGCGGGGCGCCGCCCATGTTCCGCACCACTACCCGTGCCTCGGGCCGGAGGCGCTTCAGCCGCACCAGCGGGTACAACCCGCTGGAGTGCACCAGGTCCAGCGGCCGGCGCCGGTCGGCCAGCACGCGGATCGCCCGAGCACAGAAGAGCCGCGACTCTAGCTCCAGCAGCAGCGACGCCAGTCGCCCGGCCTTCGGCACCCCCATGAGGGTGTAGACCGCTTCCCGCAGGTACGGCGCCCGCACCAGGTCCAGCGGGAGCTCATCCAGCGGGTAGCGCACCCGGCCGAGGAGCGGCTGGATCGACAGGAAGCGCACCTCCACCCCCGCCCGGCGCAGCTCGCGCGCCCAGGCGAGATCGCGCGTCTCACCGCCACCGCGCATCACCGTGAGGACGTAATTCACGATGGTGACGTGCATCAGCGCCCCGTTGCCATCAGGGGCACTCCAGGCGACGGGTCGCCTGGGGACCCCGCCAGCCCGTCGCAATACAGGCGCGCCAGCCGCTCCAGGTGCACCTCTAGCCCGAAGCGCGCCCGGCTCCGCGCCCGTGCCTCCTGGCCCAGCCGCTGCCGCAGTTCGGGATCGCCGAGCAGTCGGGCCAGCGCCGCGGCGAACGCCGCCGCGTCCCCTGGCGGCACCAGCAGCCCGCTCTCGCCGGACTCGATCGCCTCCACCGAGCCGCCTACCGCGGTCGTGACCACCGGCAGGCCGTAGCCCATTGCCTCCAGCGCCGCCAGTGGCAGTCCCTCCCAGCGCGAGGCAAGCGCGAAGACGTCTAGCGCGGCGAAGATCGTCGCCAGGTCTCGCCGCACCCCCAGCAGCCGCACCCGCTCGCCGAGGTTCAGCGCCGCTACCTGCTGGCGCAGCCGCGGCTCGTCGGGTCCGTCCCCCACTACCACCAGCCGCGCCTCAGGAAAGCGTGGGGCAACCAGCGCAAAGGCGTCCAACAGCACCGGGTAGCCCTTCTGCTCGGTGAGCCGGCCGATGCAGCCGACCACCAGCTCGTCTGCTCCCAGCCCGAGCCTCACCCGCGCCTCGGCACGCGACGGCCCGCCAGCGAGCGCCTCGAAGTCGATGGCGTTGTACAGCACCGGCATCTTCTCGATCGGCACCCAGGTCTGCCTGGAGGCGAACCGCTGCACCGCCTTCGAGCTGGCGACGACGCGCCAGGTGAACGGGCCGAGCAGCCGCTCTAGCCAGATGTGCCGGGGCGCCTTCCGAGCGTACACGTTGGCCTCGGTCGCCACGATCACCGGCACCCCAGCCAGCAGTGCAGCCAGCCGCCCATACAGGCCGGCGACCAGCAGGAAGGTGTGGACGACGTCCGGCCGGAGCGCCCGCAGCAGGCGGACCAGCCGCAGGAACGCCAGCGGGTCGCGCGGTCCGGGCTCGCCGGGTAGCAGCCAGAAGCGCGCCCCGCTCGCCTCGATCTCGCGAGCGATGCGGCCGGCGCGGGTCAGGCAGATCGTCCCGACCTCGAAGCCGCGCTCGGGCAGCCGGCGCATGTACGCCGCGATCAGTTCCTCGGCGCCGCCGACGTCGAGGTGCTGGCAGATGTAGACCACGCGCGTCCGGCGCCCGTTCACCTGCCCCTCCCGGTTGCCCAGCCCTCGATCAGGTCGGCCAGCCGCTCAGTCGCCTTCCCGTCGAAGCGGGTGTAGCGCTCCAGCACCGAGCGCTGCTCCCGGCGCAGTCGCTCGCGCGTCTCCGGGTCGCGCAGCGCCCGCCCGAGCGCCGCGGTGAAGGCGTCAGGCGAGCGGATGTGCAGCGTCCCGCCAAGCGGGGCGAAGAAGTCGTAGTGCGGCACCCCGTGGAAGTTGATCGTCACAATCGGTCGCTCGTACATCATCGCGTACAGGAGCGTCGACGACGAGGCGGAGACGAACGCCTCGCTGGCCGCGATCAGCCGCTGCACGTCGACCGCCTGCACCACCCGCACCCGCGGCCGATCGTCCAGAAAGGCGTACTCGGCCGGGTCTTCCCGCGGGTGCAGCTTGACCACGAGCGCGTAGTCCGCGCCCTGAGATTGGACCCCCGCTGCGACGGTCTCGACCGTCTCCCGGAGCTGCGCGCGCGTCAGCACCCCGCGCCAGAGCGCCGGCTGGGTGGCGTAGGTGACCAGCCGCATCTGGAACGGCAGCCCTAGCTCGCGCAGCACCGCCGCCCGCTCCTCGTCCCGCCAGGCGCGCACCCGGGCGAACGCGGCGTCGTGGCTGGGGTGCCCGGTAACGAAGAAGGCGTGCTTCCGTGCGCCCTGGGCACGAAACTGCGTCTCGAACGCCTCCCCCATCACCGCCATGTAAGCCGCCTCCCCGCCGCCGTAGCTGTTCGCCAGCCGGAAGCTCACGTCGAGCGCGGCGAGCGCGGCGCGGTACCCGGCCGCGGTGGCGCGGCCGATCACCGCCCGAGCGCCACGGCGCGGCGCGCCAGCGCGCGCGTGGAAGCGGTCGTAATACTCCTGCGGATAGGTGAACGCCCACTGCACGACGAGCGTTGGCACACTCCGGCGGTTCGCTGCGCGCACCAGGAAGCGCTCCAGCAGCAGCGTGTCCTGGATAACGATGACGACGGACGGGCGCAGCTCCGCCAGCAGCCGCCGCGCCAGCGCCCGTGCTGCCCGAAGCTGCGCGAGCTCCGCCAGCGTCGGCGCCAGCGGGGTGCGCGCCAGAGCGCCAAGCGGCCCCGCTGGAAGCGCCCGCGGCGGGAGGGCGACCTCGCGCCACTCGACCCCGAGCCGTGCCAGCTCCTCCCGCGCCCAGTGCTCCGGCGCGTGGTGGAACAGCACCCGCGGGGCGCAGCGGCCGCGCTGCCGCAGGCAGGCCAGCACCGGCAGGTAGGTGCGGAGTGTCTCGTCCGGCTCGCGCGCGACGAACAGCGCAGTGGGCGGGGGCACGCTGCCTCGATCCCGTCGCTAGCGCGGCTGCCGCTGGAGCAGCCGGATCGAGCTCTCCAGCTCGACCAGACCCTGGGCGCGGGCTTCGCCAACCAGGCCGTTGCCACCCGCGCCCGCGCTGACGACAAAGCTCGGGCCGACGGTCACCTGGTCGTACAGCCCGACCAGGTCGGCGCCGACGATGGCGAGCTGGATCGTGTACTGGCCGGGCCGCAGCGGAAGATAGTCGAAGCGGCATTCCACCACGCCCGTGCCCGTCTCCAGCCACTCCTCATCCAGGTCGGCGGGCGACTCGGCGGTACCGACGACGACCCCGTGCTGCGGGGAGACGATGGAGAAGCGGAAGCGGGGACGGCGGACGCGCTGAAACGCCTGGTACTCGGCTCGGACGCAGACGCTGCCGCCGGGACCGATGATCGCCGCGCCCGCCTCAGCCTCGGCCAGACTCCAGCCGGTGAAGCGCACCTCGCCGGAGCCGCCGCGCAGCTCGGCGCGGTCGCGCGCTCGCTGCTCCGCCACCGCGCGGGCGTTGACGTCGTCCAGGTACTGCGCCACCACCGCTTCGGTGTCGCCCAGCGCCCGGATCTGCCCCCGATCCAGCCACAGCACCCGCTGGCACAGCCCGCGGACGTTGCCCAGGTCGTGGGAGACGAACAGGACCGTCTTCCCCTCGCGGACGAAGTCGTGCATGCGGTCGATCGCCCGCCGCTGGAAGGCGGCGTCGCCGACCGCGAGCACCTCGTCCACCAGCAGCACATCGGGATTCGAGAAGGCGGCGACGCTGAAGCCGAGGCGGGCGTACATCCCCGAGGAGTACCACTTCACCGGGGTATCCACGAAACGCTCGATGCCGGCGAAGGCGATGATGTCGTCGAAGCAACGGGCGATCTCCTGGCGGCGCAGCCCGAGGATGTTGCCGTGCAAGAAGATATTCTCGCGGCCGGTCAGGTCCGGGTGGAAGCCGGCCCCGAGCTCGATCAGGGAGATCACCCGGCCGACGATCTGGATCCGCCCCTCAGTGGGCCAGGTGACGCGCGACAGCAGCTTCAGGATCGTCGTCTTGCCAGCGCCATTGGAGCCGACGATACCCAGGCTCTCGCCCGGGGCGACCTCGAACGAGACATCGCGCAGCGCCCAGTGCCGCTGGTCCGGCCCGGCCCGGCCGGACAGCTTGCGCACCGTCTCCGAGAAGTACGTGGTGAACGAGCGCGGCCGGCCGACGCGGTAGCGCTTGGAGACGTGCTCGAAGCGAACGGCGAAATCGGGCATCAGATCACATCCGCGAAGGAGCGCTCGGCGCGCTTGAACCAGGGGTAGGCCGCCAGAAGCACAACCATCGACACGGCCGTGGACAGCGCCAGCGCGGCGACATCGGGCGGCTGCCCGAGCGCAATGATCGCACGATAGCCGAGGATCAGCCCAGCCATGGGATTGAGCAGGTAGAGCATCCGCCACTGCTCGGGGACGACCGACAGCGGGTACGTGACCGGGGTGAGGTAGAGCCAGACCTGCAAGCCGAGCGTGACGATCGGGGCCAGGTCGCGGAAGCGGACGTGCAGCGCCGAGGTGACCAGTGCCAACCCAACGGTAAGCATCACCTGCACCAGCAGCAGGAATGGCAGCAGCAGGATCCAGCCGGTCGGCGCAATCCCATACCAGGCCATCATCCCGACGTAGACCAGCGCCCCGGCCAGGAAGTCGACGAAGCGCGCCCCGACCTGCGACAGGGTGATGATCTCGCGCGGAAAGTAGGTCTTGGTGACGATGGTGCGGTTGGAGACGAGCCCGATGGTGGCCGAGGTGAGCGCGTTGGAGAGGAACGTCCAGGGCACCAGCGCGGCGTAGGCGAAGATCGGATAGGGGATACCGTCGCTGGGGATCTTGGCGAAGCGCGAGAACACCAGGTTGAACACCACCATCATCGCCAGCGGCTGAGCGATCGCCCAGCCGATCCCGAGGAGCGACTGGCGGTAGCGCGCCCTGGTCTCGCGGATGGTGAGCGACACCGCCAGCTCGCGGTAGTCCCACAGGTCGCGCAGCACCTGCCAGCTCAGCCCGGCGCGGCTGTCGATGGTGAAAACCTGGCCCGCCACGCTACCTGCCCCCTGCCTGGAGCGTCTCCAGGATGCGCTCGGCCACCCGCCGCGAGGCGTTGCCGTCCACCTGGTACGCCAGCAGCCGCGACGCCACGGCCCGCTCCTGACGCTGCCGCTCGGGATGCTCCAGGTACTCGCGCACCAACGCGATCATCTCCTCGGGCGAGCGGGCGACCCGCACCGCCCCGGTCTCGACCAGCGGCCGGTAATGCGTATAGTCGTAGAACCGTGCCGCCGAGTCCAGATAGGGCTTGGGCGTCGGCAGGTCGAAGCCGATGTTGACCACCGGCGTATCAAGGATGGCGCACTCGAGGGCGATGGTGGAGGCGACGTTCACCACCACGTCGCTGTGCAGCAGCGTCCGCGCCAGGTGCAAGCGGTCGTCGCGGCTCGGGTCGACCGACGAGCCCTCGGCGACGATGGTGGTGCGGAATGGCTTCTCCACGTGCAGCCCGGGCAGGCCGTCGAATCGGGCGTAGCTCGCCAGGTCGTCCCGCTGGTGGACGCGGACGAGGAGCTCGACATGCGGGCCGAAGGCGCCCGCGTCGCGGGCGGCAAGCAGCCGGTCAATGACCGCCGGGTGGTCGGGGTACAGGATCGGGGGAACCGTGGTGAGCGTCACCACCCGGGCCTCGGGCCGCGCCCCGATTCGCCGCAGCCAGGCGTCGCGCGGGCCGAGCGCCGCCGGGTTGGCGTAGTGATCGAACTGCGGGACGCCGGTGACGAACACCTGCTCCGGCCGGTAGCCGTGCAGCCGGATCGCCTCGTCGCGCATCAGCTCGTTCCAGACGCACAGCCGCGAGACCGGGCGCAGGGGCGCGGTCTTGGTGGTGAAGTGGTCCCAGGACAGATCCACCGCCATGGTCGGCACCCCCTCGCGCCGGGCGCGAGCCAGCAACGGCCCCTCGGAGAAGTACAGCCCGGTGGTGGGCGTCACCACCAGGCTCGGGCGGTACTTGGCGAAGGTGTCCCGGTACAGGTCGCCGAGGGTGAGCCAGTCGAGCAGGTCCCACCACTGCTGCCGGCCGAGCGGAAGCGCGACCAGCGCCGCGAGCAGCAGTCGCCGCACCCCGGTCGCCTTCGTGTCCAGCGGCAGGCGATCCAGGTAGCGGACCTCCTTTTCCGCTCGGGTCGCCCGGGCGACCCGGATCCGCATGCTCGCGGTCGGCATCCGCTTGACGTACTTCTCCTGCAGCACGCGGATGAGCCGCCGCTCCAGCCCCCCCGGCGCGTACGGCTGCAAGTACTCGAGCTGGACCGCCGGGTCGGCGAACTCCTCGATGAAGTGCCGCTCGCGGCTCAGCGGCGACAGCACCACCAGCCGCACCCCGGGCGCGGACTTCAGGGTCGCCAGGACCGGGGTGCGCAGGAGGTTCGCCGCTGCTGTCCCGCTCGGGATCGCGAGAAAGAGCGTCTTAGCCAGCAGCCACCGCCTCCTGTGCGCGGGCTCGGTACCACTCGAACGTTTCCCGCAGCCCATCCTCGAGCGAGTAGCGGGGTGTCCAGCCGAGCACCCGCTTCGCCCGCTCGCTGGAGAGGAACTCGTACTCGTACTTGCCCGGTGCACCCAGGACGCGCGGCTGCAGGTCCGGGCGGCCTGCCACCCGCACCATGGCCTGCACCAGCTCCAGCACGCTCGTCGGCTGGTCCGGGTGGAAGTTGAAGGCCCGGCCGCGGACGTCGGGGGCGGCGGCCCGCTCGCCCAGGATCCGGTAGGCCTCGACGGTGTCCTTCACGTACAGGTAGCCCTTGCGCGGGCTGCCGTCGCTGCGGATCTCCGGCGCCTCGCCGCGCAACAGCTTGAGGATCGTCCCCGGGACGATCCGGTCCACGTTGGGATCGGCGCCGCCATAGGTGTTCGTCGCCCGAGCGATGGCGACGGGCAGGCCATAGGTGGCGGCGTAGCAGCGGGCCAGGATGTCGGTGCAGGCCTTGGAAGCGGCGTAGGGGTTGCTGGCGTTGAGCGCGAAGTCCTCGGTGAATGGTGCCCGCTCCTGCTCGCCGTAGACCGTGTTGCTGGAGGCGACCGCGATCGTCTCGCACTGGCCGTAGCAGCGGCAGGCATCCAGGAAGGTCCAGCTCCCACGAATGTTCGACTCGAACGCCGGGACCGGCGAGCCCCTGGCGACGGAGATGTTCGACTGCGCCGCCAGGTGATAGGCGGTCTGGATCTGGTGCTCCGCCAGCACTCGCTCCAGCGCGGGCTGGTCGGTCAGGTCGCCCAGCACCAGCGCGACCTGCTCGCGCAGCCCCGGGTGCAGGTCGAGCGCGCCCCGATCGGCCCGATCGTAGCCCACTACCCTGGCCCCGCGATCCGCCAGAGCTCGCGCCAGCCAGGCGCCGATGAAGCCCTGGATGCCGGTAATCAGCACGCGCCGGTTCGCCCAGAACGCGTCAGACATCGTTGCTCCTTCCTTGCGCGTCCAGCAGCAGCTCGCAGACCTCGCGCACCGCGCCCTGCCCGCCAGCCAGCCGCGTGACGTAGTGCGCGTAGCGCTTCGGCAACGGGGTCGCATCGGCGACCGCCACGGCCAGGCCGACCTCTCGCATCAGCGCCACGTCGTGGACGTCGTCGCCAACGTAGCAGACCTCGTCCAGGGTCAGCCCGTAGCGGGCGACCAGCTCGCGCACGCAGGCGAGCTTGTCCTGCACCCCCACGTGCGTCTCCGCCACTCCCATCTTCGCGCCGCGACGCAGCACGATCGGCGACTGCTCGCGGGTGATGATCGCCGCTAGCAGCCCGTGGCCCTGCCAGAGCGCCACCCCCTGAGCGTCCCGGGTGTTGAACTTTTTCAGGGCCTCGCCCTCGGCGCTGTAGTACATCCCGCCATCGGTGAGCACGCCGTCCACGTCCAGCGCCAGCAGCTTCACCCGCGCGGCGCGCTGGCGCACGTCAGCGTCGACCCAACCCGGCTCCGGCATGCCACTCCTTCCGCTCTCCTACGCCCGGGACTGTCCGTGCCGCCCCGCCCTGCGCTCAGGGCCCGCCGGGGCCCTGAGCGCGGTATGGTCTGCCGTGGCCAGCGCCCCCGGGAGCGCGGCCGCACCGCTCCCGCGCTACCGCGTCACCGCGGTTGGGGCGCGCTTCCATTCCAGCGCGCTGTGCGGGATCAGCGTGTCCTCAGGCACTGTCTCCGCGGCGATCAGGCCCACCAGCAGCGGTAGGTAACGCGGCTGGAGCCCCGAGCCCGGCCCCTTCACCGTGAGCATCTCCGGGCGGATCACCGTCCCGGCCGGAATCTCCACTCGGGCCACGATGCTCTTCGCCAGCCGCGTCCGCACCGGCCACTCTTCCTCCAGCACCCGCTTCTCCGCCGAGCCGAGCGCCCGCTCGATGTTGCGGATGTTGCGGATCAGCTTGCGCAGCCCCTCCGGCTCCAGCGAGGCGGCGTGGTCCGGCCCGATCATGGTCCGGTCGATGGTGAAGTGGCGCTCGATCACGCAGGCGCCCAGCGCCGCCGCGGCCTCGGAAGGCGCTAGCCCACGCTCGTGCCCGGAGTAGCCGACCAGGCAGTTGAACGCCTTGCGGTACGTCTCCATCACCCGCAGGTTCAGCCGGTCGTTGTCGGCCGGGTAGGTGGAGGTGCACTGGAGCAGCACGAACTGGTCGTGGTACTGCCGAACCGTCTCCACCGCCTCGGCGACCTCGCTCATGTCGCTCATCCCGGTCGAGATGAACATCGGCTTGCCCTTGCGGGCGATGTGCTCCAGCAGCGGCAGGTTCGTCAGGTCCGCCGAGGCCGTCTTGAACGCCGGTACCCCGAGCTCGTCCAGGAAGTCGGCGCTTCGCTCGTCCCAGGCACTGGCCAGAAAGATGATCCCGAGCTGCTGGCAGAGATCTCGCAGCTCGACATAATCCTGCTCACTCAGCTCCAGCCGGTCGCGGTGCTCCCCGTAGGTTGCGCCGAGCGAGGTAGGAACGGTGTAGGGGCGCTCCAGGTACTCGCGGATCAGGATGTCGCGCACGCTCCGCTTCTGGAACTTCACCGCGTCGGCGCGTGCTTCGGCAGCCAGGTGGACCAGCTTCTTGGCCAGCTCGGCGCTCCCGTTGTGGTTGACGCCCGCCTCGGCGATGAAGAACACTGGCTGCCCCTCGCCGATCAGCCGGTTGCCGACCTTCAGAGTCATTGCGCCCATTCCAATCCCTCCTGCCTGGCGATCTGGAGGATCGCCTCGGCGACCCGGAAGTCATGCGGGGTATCGAGATCGACGCACGGATCCGGGTCGACGAAGTAGGGCAGGATCTGCCTGCCCGTGGTCGAGTGAAGCTCGGTTATTGTAGCCCGGCGAATCCCGTCGACGAGGCCCGCCGACCAGTACACCGGTGGTAGCACCTGGCGTGGGCAGTCCGGCCCGAGCGTGTGCCACAGCGGCGTATCCAGGAATGGCTGGAGCCGGCCGTCGGCCAGCGTCCACATCTTGTGCGGGTGCTTGTCCGACAGATAGACCGACTTCACACAGTCCACCTCGTTCGCCGCCAGCAGCCGGACCACCTCGTCGATCTGGCGCGCGGTGCGGAAGGGTAGCGTGGGCCGCAGGTGAATCACGCCGTCCGGGATGTACCCCTCGTTCCGTTCCAGCCACTCCAGCGCGTGCTCGAAGACCGGGAGGTCCGGGGTGTCGTCCGCCGCGTACTCGGCCGGGCGAAGGAAGGGCGCCTCCGCCCCCAGCGAGCGTGCCACCGCGGCGATCTCTGCGCTGTCCGTCGAGACGATCACCCGCTCCAGCTCCGTGGCCGCCAGCGCCCGCTCGATGCTCCAGGCGATCAGCGGCTTGCCGCCGAGCGGGTGCAGGTTCTTGCGCGGCACCTGCTTGGAGCCGCCCCGCGCCGGAATGATCCCCACCGCCCGGAAGCGACTCACGCCACGCTCCGGCCACAAGGGGCGAACAGCGCTGGCGCCGGGACGAACCGCGTCGCCGGGTCGGCGGCTGCCGCTGCGATCACCGCCTGCAGCTCCGCCAGCAGTGCCTCGTCCAGCTCCCAGTAGTGCGTCGCCAGACAGTAGCTGCCGCCCACCCGCCTCGCCTCGGCCAGGCCGGCCAGCAGCGTTTCCGCTCGCACCCCCGGCACCAAGTTGTGGCAGCCGAGCTCGGCATGGTTCCGGTAGCGCAGTGGAAACGGGTAGACGATCTTCGCCCGCCGGCCACGCCGCAGCCGGAGCCGATAGAGTGTGACGCGAATGTAATTGCCCAGCGTCGTCCGATCCCACGGCTTGCGCGCTGGGTGGAACGAGAGGAACGACCCGAGCACGTTGAGCCCCGCCCGGTCGACCGCCAGCAGCCCCTGACGAGACAGCGCATTGTGCGGCGGGACGAAGACGCTCACCTCCGTCCCGAGCAGGTCCTCCAGATAGGCCCGGCCGTGCTGGAGCCGGCCGAGCAGGTCCGGGCCGACCTCGAACTCGAAGCCGTGCGGGTAGTTCTGGTGGCTGTATCCGTGCAGCGAGATCGCCACCCGCCCCTGGGCGAGCAGCTCGCGCAGGTAGCTCACCAGCTCGCCATGCTCGTGCAGCGGAAAGACCCGGTCGCCGCTCCAGTATTCCGGCGGGATCGCCTTCGAAGGGGTGCTGGCGTGGAATGGGACTACCGAGAGCGAGACCGGCACCCGGTCCCATAGTGCACCGTATACGCGTTCCAACTGCTCCGGACGGGTGAAGTAGTTGGTGTCGTCGTCGCGCAGCGCGAACCACAGTGGGCGGGCGCCGGGCAACATCGGGGGTGCAGCCAGGTCGGCTGTCGCAGCGGGGCGGCTCGGGCGCGCCGCGTGCATGCCGGGCCGCTCCGCCTAGAGCGGAACCACGTTGGCGCGCGGCTGCCCCCTGAAGGTGTTCTGGGTATCGAGCAGCAGCCGCGACTGGGTCAGCAGCAGCTCCCGATCCAGAGTGGAGTGGCTGGTGAGCAGGATCACGCAGTCCGCGCGCCGCACCTCGTCTGGCGTCAGCGCCACCGAGGCGATCTGGAAGCCACCCACCTCAACGCTCTCGACCAGCGGATCATGGTAGACCACGTCGTGTCCACGGCTGATGCACTCGCGCAGCACAGCCAGCGCTGCCGACTCGCGCAGGTCGCGGATGTTGGCCTTATAGGTGATCCCGATCAGCAGCAGCCGGGGGCGGGCCGGGGCATCTCCTCGCTCCCGCAGTAGCCGTTCCGCCTTGTCCACCACGAAGATCGGCATCGCGTCGTTGACCCGCCCCGCCTCCTTGATCAGCCCGGCCCGCAGGCCATACTGCTGCGCCGCCGCCTCCAGGTAGAACGGCACCACCGGGATGCAGTGCCCGCCGACGCCCGGCCCGGGGTAGTGCGGCAGGAAGGCGAACGGCTTGGTCGCCGCCGCGTCGATCACGTCCCAGACGTTCACCCCCATTCGGTCGCACAGCAGCGCCAGCTCGTTCACGAAGCTGATATTGATGAAGCGGAAGGTGTTCTCGACCAGCTTGGAGAGTTCGGCGACCTCCGGGGAGCTCACCGGGACGAGCCGATCGATGAAGTGGCGATACAGCTCGCAGGCGACCTCTGTGCAGGCCGGAGTGATTCCGCCGATCAGCTTCGGAGTGTTGCTCACCGTGTAGCGCTGGTTGCCCGGGTCGATCCGCTCCGGCGCGAACGCCAGGAAGTAATCCTCGCCGACCCGCAGCCCGGTGGCTTCCAGAATTGGCAGCATCACCTCACGGGTGGTGCCCGGCCGGCTGGTGCTCTGGAGCGCCACCAGCATGTCGCGGTGCAGGTACTGGGCGATCCCCCGCGTCGCTGCCTCGACGTAGCTCAGGTCCGGCTGCTTGCCCCGTGCCAGCGGGGTCGGAACGCAGATGATCACCGCGTCGACCGCGGCCAGCGCCGCGTAGTCGCTGGTCGCCTGCAGCAGTCCCTCCTGGACCAGCGGTTGGAGCTGCTCGTCGGACACGTCTGAAACCGGACTGCGGCCGCCGTTGACCAGGGCGATCTTGCTCGGCTCGACGTCGATTCCCACGACCCCAAAGCCCGCCGCCGCGATCTCTAGCGCCATCGGCAGGCCGGCGTAGCCCAGGCCAATCACCCCGATCCGAGCCTGGCGCGAGGCGAACCTCGCGGGAAGGGGTGTGGCTCGCACACGTTCTCCGAGCACCATCAACCAGCTCTCCCGCCGCCACGAATGTGCCATCGCTGTGACGGCAAACGGATGACCAGACGCGCGGTTGCGTCGGTCGGCGCCAGGAACCGAGGAGGACACGGCTACGATCAGCCAGCGCGCCCACGTAGCCCGCCGTGGAACGCCCCACAGCCCCTCTGGTCCAGCGGCCGAGGATGGACAACGACCGCGAATTCTGGCACACGCCCCCCTCTCTGTCAAGGAGCAGGCGCGTCCTGGCGCATCCCCACTACCCGAGCGCGCTTCAGGCTCGCGCCTGCCCGCCGAATGCCTGAAGCAGGGGTGAGCGGTTCATTTGGAGGTGCTGGGAGGATGGCCGTGAGCAGCCTGCTGCCCGCGGTGGAAGCGTGCCTGGCCCGGACGAGCGCGACGCTACGGCTGGCGCGCAGAGAGGTCGCGGCGCTGGGGCTCATCGCCGTGCTCTATCTCGGGGCCCTCGGGCGGGTGCTCGGCCCCGCCGACTTCAATCCGCTCGTCCTGGCCCGGGTCAGCCACGATCCGCCGGCCGAGCGCTTTTGGGACCAGGCCCCACCCTTCTTCAATGAGCAGCTCGCCTATGACGGCCGGTTCTTCTACTACCTGGCCAGGGATCCGCTGCTGCGCGGCGGGCCGCCGACGTACCTGGACTCGCCCGCCTATCGCTACCAGCGCATCCTCCTGCCAGCGCTCGCCCACTTGCTGGCGCTGGGTCGGCCGGCCGCGGTCGGCTGGGGGCTGGTCGCGGCCAACCTCCTCGGGGTGGCGCTCGGCTGCCGCTACGCGCTCCAGCTCGCCCGCCACTTCCGCGCCCCGGCCTGGTGGCTGCTCGGCTACGCGCTCAACCCGGGCCTGCTCATCGGGACGCTGTTCGACCTCTCTGAGCCGCTTGCGGTCGGATTATGCACCGCGGCCTGCGCGTTCGCTGTCCGAAGGCGCCCGCTGGTCGCCGCGCTGCTGCTCTCCGCTGCCCTGCTTGCCCGCGAGACCGTCGCGCTCGTCGCAGTGGTGTTCCTCGTGCACGAGCTCCTCGCCGGGCGCTTCGTGCGCCGCGCCCTGCCCTATGCGCTGCCGCTCCTGGTCGCGGCGGCCTGGCAAGCGGCGCTGGGCGCGCGCTTCGGGCAGACTCCGCTTGGCGCCGGCGCGATGCACCTCGGCTGGCCGCTCGCCGGCGTAATCCAGCGGGTGGGAGACGGTCTGCCGTTGGACGACCCGGCGCTCCTGGCCAGCCAGCTCGCCGTCCTGGCCCTGGCGCTTGTGGCCGGGCTGGCGCTCGTCGGACTGCGGAGCCGGTCGGTGTTCGGCTGGCAGCTCGCCGCGCAGGGCGGCTTCCTGCTCACGCTGTCCGCCAAAGTCTGGGAGAGCGATGCGTTCCTGAGCGTGGCGCGGATGGCGATGCTGCTCTACCTGTTCCTGCTGCTGGCCACTGCCGAGGCACGAGCGCAGCGAGCGGGGTGGAACCCGAGACGATCTGGTGTCTCGGGAGCGGCCGGGATGAGCGCGCCGGTGCCGCCCGCGCCGGCCGAAGGCGGCTGGACGATACCCTGACTCGGCCCGGGCGGAGCGCCTGGGCGCACGCCGTGCGCCCAGGCGCCTGGCTCCACGACACGGGTGAGCGAGCCCGACCGAGGGTGCGAGAGCTCGCCCCAATGCTTGACACCGTACCGGCAAGTTGCTAGGATCAGCCCATTCCTGGAACGTTCCAGGAGCCCGCTCGCCGGGGGCTGCAGGTGGATGCAGGTGGGGCGACCGAGGCCGCCGCGTTTGAGGCCGTTGCGGTCTGGGCCCGCGCAGCCTTCGCACTGGCCGGCGAGTCCGGGCCTCGGCCTTTCCTGCGCTTCCAGACCAAGCAGAACGAGTTCGACCTCGTCACCACCGCCGATCGCGCGGTGGAGCGGTACCTGGTGGCGGCGATCAGGGAGCGCTTCCCCAGCCACGGCATCCTGGGTGAAGAGAGCGGCGGCCTCTTCGAGGATCGGCCATGGCAATGGGTTATCGACCCGATCGACGGCACGTTCAATTTCCTCACCGGTCTGCCCGGCTCCGCTTGCTCCATTGCGCTGATCCACGATAGGGAGATCCGGGTAGGGGCGCTGGCGGATTACGCTTCTGGCGCCGTCTTCCGCGCCCGCCGCGGTGGTGGGGTGGTGTCTGACGCGCCGGGCTGGACCTGGGATCCCAGCGTCCGCCGCGGACCAGGGCGAGCGCGCCTGTTCCTGGAGTTCGGCACCGAGGGGCTGGATGCTGAGATGCTGGGTGCCCTGAGCCAGCTCGCTGGCATTCGGCCGATCGTGCCACGCCTGGTCGGATCGGCGGCGATCGCGTTGCTGGCCGCGGCGCTCGCGGGCGGCAGCTTTATCGGCATTGGCCTGCGGCTGTGGGACGTCGCCGCCGGCGTCCTGTTCGCCGAGGAGGCCGGGCTGGCGGCACGCTGGTGGTTTGGGGAGCCGCCGGTCGTCCACGTCCTCGTTGGGGAGCGATCGGACGTAGACGCCTTCGCCCCGCTGGTCGCCGATCTCGCTCGGAGGTGGGAGCCGTCAGCCCGACGGGTGCTGCCCGATGGCAGCACGTGAGGGTCAAGGAGGGAAGGCATGCGAACTCGATCCAGTGTGCTCCTGATCGCCCTGGCGCTTCTCGCACAGGCCTGCGCGGCCGGCCCCCCGGCGCCGGCCGCGACTTTCACCCCGGCCGCGGCGCCGGCCACAGCCCCGGCCGTGCCAACAGCTCCCGCTGCGCCGACGACCGCCCCGGCCGCTGCGGCCCCAACCGCCGCCCCGGCCAGGCCCGCTCCAACCACCGCGCCCGCTGCCCCGGCCCCGACGGCTGCGCCCGCCGCCGCGGCTCAGACGGCCGCGGCTGCCACCGGGGTGACGCTCAACGTCTGGGTGCGCGACTACACGCTGAACATGGACAGCCCATTCAAGACGGCCAAGGCGGCCTTCGAGGCCAAGCACCCCGGGGTAACGGTCAACCTGGTTGGCTCTCCGTATGACGAGCAGTACCAGAAGATCATCCTCAGCAAGGCCGGCGGGGTGAAGCCGGACGTGTTCCAGATGGATCAGATCTGGGTGGGCGAGATGGCCGCCAAAGGGATCGCCGCCAACCTGGATTCGTACTATGCCAAGTGGGACCAGACGACGGATATCCCGGACAGCTATCTCGCGTCGTCCAAGTGGAAGGGCTCGTATTATGCCGCCTGGGCCTACACCGACGTCCGCACCTTCGTCTGGAACAAGGACCTCTTCCGCAAGGCTGGCCTGGATCCGGAGAAGCCGCCGAAGACCTGGGACGAGATGATCTCGATGGCCAAGCAGATCCAGGACAAGGTGCCCGGCGTGTCCGGCATCGGCTTCCCCGCGGCTGCCCAGGAGGGGACCGCGGACCGCTGGTATCCGTACCTGTTTATGGCAGGCGGGCAGATCCTCAACGACGAACAGACCAAGGCCGCCTTCAGTTCGCCCGAGGGCGTCAAGGCGTTGCAGCTCCTCGTCGACCTGGTCAACAAGCACGGGGTGACGTCCAAGGCCGTGCTCGGCCAGGACGCCGACGCGGTGCTGAACTCCGTGTTCTCCGGCCAGTACGCGATGATGCTGGCGACCGTGGGCGACGGCTGGGTCGATTCGAAGCTGGATGCCGCCACCTATAAGCAGAAGTTCGGGTCTGCGCTGCCCCCGATCTGCGACGGCTGCAGGCCGGCCTCGGCTGCTGGTGGCTGGCTCCTCGGCGTCGGCGCGGACAGCCCCAATAAGGACCTCGCCTTCGAGTTCATCTCGACCGTCGAGGCGACGCCCAACATCACTCCATTCGAGGTCAAGAACTCGCGGGTGCCGGTGCGCAAGTCCGGACTTGCCAACACCGCCGCGTTCCAGGAAGATCCCTACTATCCGGTGGTCGCCGAGGCCGCCAAGGTGGTGCACTTCGCGCCGGCGGTGCCGCAGTACCCCAAGATCGTCGAGCAGTTGTTCACCGCCATTCAGAAAGCGGTCCAGGGCAGCGCCACGCCGCAGGAGGCCCTCGATGGCGCGGCTGCAGAGGTCGACCAGCTTCTCGCGCAGTGACGAGGGGAGCCGACCGCTCCCCATCGCACTCGGGCGCAGCCCGGCCGGGGCGTTCCCCGCTCTTGGCCGGGCTGTCCCCTGGCTCCTGCTGGGGCCGGCGCTGTTGCCGCTCCTGGCGTTGGTGCTGGTCCCCTACGTCGGCGCCCTGCTGTACTCGTTGACGGACGCGACGCTGGCGAACATCACCGCCCCGGCCGTGGTTGGGCTCAAGAACTTCGGGGCAGTGATCAACTCCCGCGAGCCGCCGTTCCGCCTGGTCGTCGAGGCCACGGTCGTCTTCACCCTCGGCACGGTGGTTGGCTCTCTGGGCCTCGGGACCACGCTGGCGCTGGCGCTCTCCTCGCTGAAGCCGACCGCCCGCGGCCTCCTGCTCGCGATCTTCCTGGTCCCCTGGGTCATCGCCGGGGTGGTCATCGGCTACACCTGGAAGCTCGTCTACGATCCGCAGATCGGACTGGCCAACGCCATCCTCGGGCTGGTCGGGATCGCGCCGATCCCCTGGCTCGTGGAGCGCTGGCTGGCGATCGGGGCGCTGGTGGTGGCCAATGTGTGGGCGGCCTACGGCGTCGTCCTGCTGATCGTCAGCTCGGCCTTGTCGAACGTCCCGCGCAGCATCGTGCTCGCGGCACGCTCGGATGGCGCCGGGCTGGGGACGATCGTCTGGCGCATCATTCTGCCCACTATCCGGCCCGCCATGCTGCTGGCGACGCTGGTCGCCTTCATCACCGGCCTGAGCGTGTTCGACCTGATCTTCGTGCTGACCGGTGGCGGACCGATCTACCAGACCGAGACGCTGGCGCTGACGATGTACCGCCTGACGTTCAAGCGCGGCGACGTCGGCGAGGGGGCAGCGGTGACGCTCATCCTCTTCGTATTCTGCCTGCTCCTGGCGGCCGGCTACGTCATCATCTGGCAGCGCGAGGCGAAGAAATGGAGCTGATGGAGCTCAGCCCGGTGCAGCGAGCCGGCCGCTGGCTGGCCCTCGCCCTCGGGCTGCTGTTCACGCTCGTTCCGGTCTTCTGGGTGCTGTCCGTGGCGTTTCGCCCGGCCGGCAGCTTCACCTTCCCGGTGGGGATCGTGCCGTCGGCACTGACGCTAGACAACTTCTCGATCGTGCTGTTCGGCGCCAAGGGAATCGGGCTGCGGCCCTACCTGAACGCTGCGATCTACGGCCTGTCGGCCGCGCTGCTGACCGCGATCATCTCGTCGCTGGCCGGATATGCGCTCGCGCGCTACGATCTACGCTTTGGCCGGGCACTGCTGCTGATGTTTCTCGCCCTCAACTTCCTGCCGGCTGCGGCCCGGGTCGTCCCGCTGTTCCTGCTGTACGTGCGGACCGATCTGTACGACCGGCAGATCGGCCTCGTCCTGGCCTACGTCGCCGGCGCCACCCCGCTCGGGATCTGGCTGATGGCCGGCACGATCCGGCAGATCCCGATCCGGTTGGAGCAGGCGGCGCGCATCGATGGCGCCGGGGCGTTTACCGTGGCCTGGCGGATCCTCCTTCCGCTAGCGATGCCTGGGGTCCTGGTCGTCGCCACACTCGCCTTTGTCGACGGCTGGAACTCGTTCTCACTGCCGCTGATCCTGACCCAGCGCCCCGAGGTCCAGCCGTACACGGTGCTGCTGCGGCAGTTCGTCCAGCCGTCGGAAGGCGGGGTCGACTGGACGCTGCTGGCGGCGGGAAGCCTGCTCGGAGTCATCCCGGTGCTGGTGGCCTTCGCGCTGCTGCAGAGCCGCCTGGTTGGGGCTGCCGACGTCGGCGGCGCGGTGAAGGGGTAGGGCCGGCAGATGCGGGTGGCAATCGAAGGGCTCACGGTCCGCTACGGCCCGGTGGTCGCGGTCGACAACCTCAGCCTGACAATCGCGCCAGGCGAGCTGCTAGCGCTGGTGGGGCCCTCCGGCTGCGGGAAGACCACCACGCTGGGCTTCGTGGCCGGATTCACCCGGGCGAGCGCCGGCCGCCTCCTGTTCGACGACCGCGACGTGACGACGCTGCCCGCCCAGCGTCGCAACATCGGCTACGTCTTCCAGGACTACGCGATCTATCCCCACATGACGGTCGCGCAGAATATCCGCTTCCCGCTGGAGGTGGCGAAGCTGCCACGCCGGGAGGCTGATCGCCTGGTCGCGCAGACGGCCGAACTGGTCGGCGTGGGCGGGCTGCTGTCGCGCCGGCCGCACCAGCTCTCTGGCGGGCAGCGCCAGCGGGTGGCGCTCGCCCGGGCCCTGGTCAAGCGGCCGGGGGTGCTGTTGCTGGACGAGCCGCTGTCCAATCTCGACGCGCACCTGCGTGCCCAGACACGAGCGGAGATCCGCCGGCTGCAGCTCGAGCTGGGGATGACCACCATCCTCGTGACCCACGACCAGTCGGAGGCGCTCGCGATCGCGGACCGGGTGGCCGTGATGTCCGAGGGACGAATCATTGGCCTGGACACGCCCGCGGCGATCTACGCCCGCCCGCTCTCGCTGCTGTGCGCCCGCCTGATCGGCGCGCCGCCGATGAACATCTGGGCGCTGAGCGACCCGGACGCCGGCTTTCCGAAACAGGCGCTGGCGCCGGTCCTGGAAGCGCTCGGGTCCGCCGCCGCGCGCACGGTCGTGGGCGTGCGCCCCGAGCAGGTGCGGCTCGGACCCACCGGCCTGCCCGGCTCCGTCCGCTTGCTGGAGAATCTCGGGCGCGACGTGCTCGTGCACCTGGAGGTGGCGGGCAGTCAGGTGCGGGCGCTGGCAGACCCGGAGGTCGTGGCGAGCCTGGGGCCCGGGACGAGCGTCGGCGTATCCGTTTCCCCGGCAAGCTGGCACTTCTTCGACGCCGACACGGCCGTGCGGATCGAGCCGCCGGGGCGGCTCGCGCCAGATGGCGTCGTTGTGCGTGAGGAGGGCTGATGGACTGGTCCTGGATCGGGCGCGGGCTGCGTATCGGTGGCCACCGGGGCGCGCCGGACATTGCGCCGGAGAACACGCTGGCCGGGTTCGAAGCGGCACGCGCGCTCGGCGCCGACTACGTAGAGATGGACGTCCAACGGTGCGCGGATGGGGCGCTCGTCGTCATCCACGATCCCACGGTCGACCGCACCACTGATGGGAGTGGAGCTGTGGCCACCCTTGCGCTCGACGACCTGCTGCGGCTCGACGCCGGGAGCTGGTTCAGCCCCCAGTTCGCCGGCCAGCGTATCCCCACCTTCCTCGAGTTCCTGCGCTGGATCGAGGCGCGGGTCCCATTTGGCGCCGTGGTGGAGGCGAAGGCCCACGGGGTTGGGGCGGAAATCGCCGAACTCATCGCCCGGTCGTCCTCTCGCCCCCATCTCGCGATCTGCTCCTTCCTGCCCGGAGAGATCCTGGCGGCGAAGGAGGCGCGGCCGGAGGTTCCCTGCATCCTGCTGTTCCACCGCAGCCGCCCAGCACAGGACCCGCTCGAGTTGATCCGCGCCTGCCGCGCCGACGGAGGCGATCTGCCCTGGCAATGGCTCGACGAGGAGCTGGCCGTCCGCCTGCACCGGGCCGGGCTGCTCGTCGGTGGCGGCACCGCAGACGACGAGCAGTCAGTCAACCGACTGCTGGCGCTCCACACGGATTTCGTCGATTCCGATCGACCGGGGGTCGCCATCGCGGCGCGTGATGCCGGGCGCACTGCCACCTGAATGCTGGGTGGGAAGCGCCTCCGCAGGGTGCTGGGGAACGCTCCAGCCCTGTCTGCGCCGTCGGGTGGCCATAGGCGCAGTGCCCGCCAGCTCAGCCAGAGGCCGTTGCGGGAGCTGGACAGAGGTTTGTGATCCGCGGAGGCGGGAACCAGAGCAGCGCTGCCCGGCGTGGTGATCCCAACGGCGCCGGCCTTGCCCCACGGCAGGGTGCGCGCCTGCTGGCGAGGCTGCATTGGCGATAATACTCGTAGGCGCCGCAAGCCCACGATCGCGGCGCCTCATTCGAGATCACGTTCCCTGCTAGCTCAGCGTCCCGATGAGGAGCCAGGCCGATGGCAGCAGCGCTGCATACCGACCGCGCAGGCCCGCCCGGCGCTATCGGTGTCCCGATGCCGCGCCTTGAGGACCGGCGCTTGCTAACCGGACAGGGTCAGTACCTGGCCGACCTGAAGATTCCCGGCGAGGCCTTCGTCCACTTCGTGCGGAGCCCCTTCGCCAGTGCCCGCATTGCCTCCCTCGACCTTGCGGCGGCGCGCGCCCTGCCCGGGGTGGTGGGTGTCTACTCGGCGGAGGATCTCCCGGACAGCGGCCGGCTGCCGGTGTACCCGGCGCTGGCGAGCGCCGCGGCGCAGGCGGCACCACCGCTGGCGCGGGAGGTGGTGCGCTATGTGGGAGAACCCGTGATCGCCGTCGTGGCCGAGAGTCCGGTGGTGGCGAGCGACGCGGCCGACCTGGCGCGGATCGCGTACGAGCCCCGCCCGGCGGTAGTAACCATCGACGCCGCCCTCGCGGAGGGCGCTCCCGCCGTCCACGAAGCGGTGCCCGGGAACCTGGCGGCGACCCAGAGCTGGGAAGCGGGTGACGTCGACGATGCCTTCGCGGCGGCCGAGCACGTGGTCGAGCTGGCCATCCGCAACGGCCGGGTGGCGCCGCTGCCCCTGGAGCCGCGCGGCGGAGTGGCGCGCTACGATCCCGCGACCAATGAGTACACGCTCTGGCTGTCCACGCAGGTGCCTCATCGAGCGCGCAGCGAGCTGGTGCACGCGCTCGGGATCCCGGAGAGCGCCCTCCGCATTGTCGTTCCGGATGTTGGCGGCGGCTTTGGGGCCAAGGTGAACGCGTATCCAGAGGACCTGGCGTTGCTCCTCCTCGCCCGCCTGGTCGGTCGGCCCGTCAGGTGGGTCAGCGCCCGCCGCGAAGACCTCCTCACCAGCATGCACGCCCGCGAGTCGCTCATCGAGGTCGCGGCTGCGTTCTCGGGCGACGGCCACCTGGAAGCGCTGCGTGTGCGCGCGACGGTCAACGTGGGCGCCTATCTCCAGCCGACCGGGCTCGTCCCGCCCGCACGGCTGGCTGTGCTCGTCCCGGGCGCCTATGCCGTGCGCCACGTAGCCAGCGAGGTCCGCTGCGTCTACACCAACACGACGCCGACGGGACCCTATCGCGGGGCCGGGCGGCCGGAGGCGAGCTTCGTGATCGAGCGCGTCATGGACACGGCCGCCCGCGACCTGGGGATCGACCCGGTCGAGCTGCGCCGGCGGAACTTCATCCCCCCGGACGCCTTCCCGTATCGCACCCCCACCGGCCAGGTCTACGACTCGGGCGACTACGCCAGGAGCCTGGACCGCCTACTGGAGCTGGCCGGGTACGCCACGCTGCGGGCGCAGCAGGCGGCGGCCCGCGCCCGGGGCGAGCTGGTAGGGATCGGCCTGTCGACGTTCATCGAGCCGAGCGGCGGCGCGCTGTGGGAGGGCGGGCACATCCGGGTCGAACGCTCCGGCGAGATCACCGTCTTCACGGGGGCTGGGCCGCATGGCCAGGGCTCTGTCACCGCCCTGGCCCAGATCGTCGCCGACCGCCTGCGGGTGCCGGTCGAAACCATCCGGGTGCGGCATGGCGACACGGCGGCCACGCCGCCCGGCGTGGGGAGCTTCGGGAGCCGCACGGTGGTGCTCGCGGGCAGCGCACTGGCGCGGGCGGCGGAGCGCGTGGAGGCCAAGGCGCGGCGCATCGCTGCCCACCTCCTGGAATGTGCCCCGGAGGACGTCGAGCGCGTGGCCGGGGGCTTCGGCGTGGCCGGCGCTACGGGCCGGGCCGTTACGCTCGCCCAGATCGCCCACGCGGCCTACACAGCCACCAACCTCCCGGACGGAGAGGAGCCGGGCCTGGAAGCCACAGCGCTGTACCGGCAGGCGGAGGAGATGTTCCCGTTCGGGGCCTACCTCGCCGTCGTTCGGATCGACCCGGAGACGGGACAGGTCCACCTGGAACACCTGGTGGGAGTGGACGACAGCGGCGTCATCATCAACCCGTTGCTGGCCCACGGACAGATTCAGGGAGCGATCGTCCAGGGCATCGGCCAGGCGCTGCTCGAGCAGATCATCTATGACGCGAGTGGGCAGCTCGTGACAGGGTCCCTGCTCGACTACGCCGCGCCGCGGGCCGACACGATTCCGTGGCTGCGGCTGGACCTTCTCGAGACGCCGTCGCCGCTCAATCCGCTCGGTGCCAAGGGACTCGGCGAGGCCGGAACGGTCGGTGCCCCGGCAGCGGTGATCAACGCGGTCGTGGACGCGCTGGCCGAGCGCGGCGCCCGCCAGGTGGACATGCCAGCGACCGCGCAGCAGGTGTGGCGGCTGCTGCGGTCCGGCCAGGGGTGAAGCGAAGGAATCTCGCGGCCGCGGGCAATGGCGCGGGTCAGGCCGCTGCAGCCGCGCCTGCTCGCGCCAGGGCGGCCGTTCCCGCTCGGCCAGGGACCCAGAACGCGCGAACCCGAGGCGAGAATCCGCGCGCTCACACCTGGCGGCTAAGCTCCTTGCCGTAGGTCAAGACGAACGAGCCGACGGTCAGTGCCGCCCCCAGGACCTCCAGCGGCCCGAGCTTGTAGAGCGGGTCCCAGTCGGAGGCTTCGAAGGCGAGGTGGCCACGGCCAGTGCGGCGCTCGGCGACCGTGCCCTCCGGGTCGTTCAGGATCACCTGCTCCAGTTCCAGCCCCGGCCCGTCTACGCGGGGAATACGGCGCACGACCAGGCGCGGCAGCAGTCTCGGCGGCTGGATCGGGCTGCCGTCCAGCACCGCCTCGGCGTTCAGGATACGCACCCCCCGGCGGCGAAGGCTGCCCTCGACGCGCTCGCCCCCCTCACGGTAACCGACCGCGGCGAGCTTCTTCGGATAGCCCCAGATCTCGCGGCCGGCGGCCAGCGAGTCGTCGTTCTCGACGTACTCGTAAGCGACGTGCCCGCCGACGATGTCCCTATAGCGGGCAGTGACGACGATCCCGCCTTCCGAGTAGGGCACCAGGCCGCTGACCTGTGGCACGGATAGGATGAAGGCCTCGGCCACGTCGGAGACGTACTCCAGCGGCGCGGGCAGAATCTGGCGAACCGCCTCTTCCGGAGCGCGGAAGTAGACGCTCAGTCGCCGGTACTGTTCATACACGTACGGCAGCGTCGGGTACAGGGGTGATCCCTCGGGCAGAACCCAGCGCTCAGGCATTCCTTGCTCCTTCCAGAGCCTCTCTGGAACCTCATTGTAGGAGACGGGTCGCGCCGCGTGAGGGGACATCACCGTGGAGCGCTACGCGGCCGAGGTGAAAACGCCCCGAAACGATTCGGACCGTCCACTCCGAGAGCGGACGGTCCGAGCAGCGACGGGCAGGGCGGCCTAAATGTCCGAGTACAGGAAGAACTCGTAGGGGTGGGGTCGGAGCGCGACCGGCTCGAGCTCGCGCTCGCGCTTGTAGCTGATCCAGGTGTCGATAAGGTCCTGGGTGAACACGCCGCCCTTCAGCAGGAAGGCGTGGTCAGCCTCCAGCGCCGCCAGCACCTCGCCCAGGCTCCCGGGCGTGGACTCGACCTGGTGGCCGTTGGACGACAGCTCGTACAGGTCTTCGTCGATCGGGGCCGGGGGCTCGATCTTGTTCTGGATGCCGTCCAGGCCGGCCATGAGCATGGCGGCGAAGGCGAGGTAGGGGTTGCACGAGGGATCGGGCGCCCGGAACTCCAGCCGGCGCGCCTTTGGCGAGTTGGAGTAGGTGGGAATGCGAATACAGGCGGAGCGGTTGCGCTGCGAGTAGACCAGCTTGATCGGCGCCTCGTAGCCGGGCACGAGCCGCCGGTAGGAGTTGGTTGTGGGCGCGGCGAAGGCGAGCACCGCCGGGGCGTGCTTCAGCAGCCCGCCGATGTACCAGCGTGCCAGATCGCTCAGCTTGGCATAGCCGTTGTCGTCGTAGAACAGCGGCTGGTCGTCGTTCCACAGGCTCTGGTGCGTGTGCATCCCGGAGCCGTTGTCGCCGAACATCGGCTTCGGCATGAAGCAGGCCACGTAGCCGTGCTTGGCGCAGACGTTGCGGGCGATGTACTTGTAGAGCATCACCTGGTCGGCCATCTTGACCAGGGTCTTGTAGCGCATGTCGATCTCGGTCTGGCCAGCGGTGCCCACCTCGTGGTGGTGCACCTCGATCTCGATCCCAGCCTCCATCATCGCCAGTACGATCTTCGAGCGCAGGTCCTGCAGCTTGTCGGTGGGCGGGGCCGGGAAGTAGCCCTCCTTGAATCGTGGTCGGTAGCCGAGGTTCGGGGTGCTGTTCCGCCCCGAGTTCCAGATGCCCTCCTCGGAGTCGATGAAGTAGTAGCCGGAGTGAGCATTCTGGTCAAAGCGGACGCTGTTGAAGATGTAGAACTCGACCTCGGGGCCGAAGTAGGCGGTGGTGGCGATCCCGCTGCTGGCCAGGTACTGCTCCGCCTTGTGCGCCACGTAGCGCGGATCGCGGGTGTACGGCTCCAGGGTGCCAGGCGATACCACGTTGCAGATCAGGCTGAGCGTCGGCACCTCGCAGGCCGGGTCGACGATCGCGGTCGCGGGATCCGGAACCAGGAGCATGTCGCTCTCGTGGATCTTCTGGAACCCGCGGATGCTCGAGCCGTCGAAGCCGATCCCTTCAGAGAACAGCTCGCGCGAGAGCTCCTGCACCGGAATCGAGAAATGCTGCCACACTCCGGGCAGGTCGGTGAACTTGAAATCGACGATCTTAGTGCCCGTCTCGCGGGCGAATGCCAGCACCTCCTCGACCTGATCGCGGAGTGACGCGATAGCCACAAGCAGCCTCCTCAGCAGCAGTCGCCGCCGGAGCGCCAGGTGCCCCGAGCGCGTACACTCGAGGCACCCTTGCCCAGCGGTCGTTACCCAGATGGTACCGGGCGGAGCGCACAACTGGTACGGCTGCACTGCCGCAAAATGTGGCCGCTAGCTTGTACTCTCTGCACAAGACTAGGGAGGAGATGGAACGGGCTGCCGCCGCCTGCTACGGCCCGGGCTGGTCGCCAGCCGTTCCCGGGTCACGGCCAGGCCGGCGGCGGCGAGCACGGCCTTGGCGGCGCGCTCATCCAGCGTGGAGCGCCCCTGCTCGTGGGCGAGGCGGAGCAGGTCCAGGGCGGGACGGAGATCCCGGGCGGGCCTGGACGGCGGTTCCGGGGCGGGCCGGGCCTGCACTGGCTCTACCTCGCCAGCGCCCGCAGCGCCTTCAGCGCCCGCAAGGGATCCAGGAAGATGGGGACCCCGGCGGCCGCCAGCAGCCGCGGACCTTCTGGCGCGCCGGCCATCCAGGCGACGACGAGCGGCTTGCCGCTCTGCTGCCGGGTCTGGCGAATCTCCTCGACCAGCGCGGGGACGTTGAGCCGCTGGACCCCGAACACGACCAGCAGAGCGTCTACCCCGGGGTCCGCGGCCAGGTGCCGCAGGTGGCTGCCGACCGGGGCGGTCTCGCTGAACGCCTGAAGGGTGATGTCGACCGGGTTGTCGGGCGAGCCGAATTCGGGCAGATGGGTGGCGATGGCCGCCCGCGTCTCGGGAGCGAGCGTGGCCATCCGCAGCCCCAGCTCCTGCGCCTTGTCGGCACAGAAGACGCCCATCCCGCCCGAGTTGGTGAGCACCGCGATCCGCCCAGCCACGCAGGGACGCTGCTCCAGGGCGAACAGGGCGAGCGTGTCGAACAGCTCCTCCACGTCGTCGACCTCGACCACGCCCCACTGGCGGAACACCTCCTGGTACACCCGGTAGCTGCCGGCCAGCGCCCTGGTGTGGGAGGCGGCCGCCCGCGCTGCGGTCTCGGTGTGGCCGACCTTCAGCAGCACCACCGACGTGCGGTGCTCGTGGGCGAGGCGGATCGCCTCCCGGAAGCGCTCGCCGTCGCGCGGCCCTTCCAGATAGCCGCCGATCACCGTCACCCGCGGGTCACGAGCCAGGTGCCCCAGCACGTCGGAGAACTCCACCCCCGCCTCGTTGCCGGTGCTCACCAGGTAGCCGAGCCCCGGCCCCCGGCGGACGCACTCTGCCAGCGCGATCCCGCCGAACAGCCCGCTCTGGCTGACGAAACCGAGCGGGCCGACCGGCACCTCCAGGTCGCTCGGGCTGCTGGTGAAGTTCGCCGCGACGCGGTCGTAGAAGTTGGCTACGCCCTGGCTGTTCGGGCCGCACAGCAGCGTCCCGCGCTCGCGGGCGCGCCGGCGGAGCTCCGCCTCCAGCGCCTGCCCGGCCGGGCTGGCCTCGGAGAAGCCACTGCTATAGACGGTGAGGGCGGGGATGCCGGCTGCCTGGCAGGCGGCGACAGCCTCCAGCACCGCCGCGGCCGGCAGAGCGATGATCGCCATGTCGGGCGTCTCCGGCAGTGCCGCGACGTCCGGGTAGCATGGCAGCCCGCCGATCGTGGTGTAGCGCGGATTGACCGGGTAGATCCGGCCGGGATAGCCCGCCGTAGGTACTCCACCGGTCGACCACCGACGCGGCGGACGTCGGGAGTGGCGCCAACCACCGCGATCGCGCGCGGGCTGAGCAGCGGGGTCAGATCGGGCAGCGCCACCCCGGCGTCTCCTCCAGCAGCGCCCCCCGCGCTGTCCCAACGATCACTGTCCGACCGTCCTGCGTCTCGCACTGGAAGCGACAGGTGATCAGCGTCCGCCCCTCCTGCTCGGACAGCTCCTCCACCGTGGCCCGAGTGGTGACGGTATCGCCCGGGCGGGTGTAGCCGACGAACTTCGCCTCCAGTCGGCCGTGCTCCAGCCAGCCGCGCAGCGAGCAGACGCAGATCATGAGCTGGCAGATGGGGTCGAGCACCAGCATCCCCTGGGCCAGCGTGCTGCCCCAGCGTGGGACGGCGAACGTTGGATCGAGGTGGATCCTGCCGTTACTCCCGCTCACCTGGGCGAACTCGTTCATCCGCTCCTGGTCGATCCGCTGCTCGAGCGGCCCCAGCTCGTCGCCCACCCGCGGCCGTTGTCGCCTCTCCATACCCGCATCTCCTTTCAACATGGCCAGACCAGCGTCTTGCGCGCCACCAGCAGCGTCTCGCCCCGCTGGTTCTCCGCCCGCTGTACGAAGCGCACGAACCGCCGCTCGTTCCTTACGTATCGGTCCTCCACCGAGAGCCAGACGGTGATCTGGTCGCCCACCCGGCCCAGGCCACGAAACTCGACCTCCTCCCGGGCGTGGACCACCCCTTCTGGGAAGGCGAGCAGCGCCTTGAGCGGCTGCAGCGTGTCGAGCAGCAGCGGCGGAGCGACCAGCGGCAGGCCCTGAGACGCCAGCACCGCTGGGTACGTCGCCGGCTCGGCACCCGCGATCGCGGCGTAGCGGCGCGCCAGGTCCTCGGTAAGAACGTAGCGATAGGGCGGGAACGTCCGCCCAGGCCACAGATCGTCGAAGCAGGTCTCGCGCGGCTCGGCCATCGCGCTCTCCTTCTGGGGCCGCCAGGGGCGACAAGCGGCCATTGCTCGCTTCCGGAACGTTCAGCCTATTATCGAGTGCGCCGGGAGTGGCGCGATGGCACTGCTGGGCCGTGGAGTCCTGGCGATCTGGAACGACGTCGCCCCCGGCGGCGAGGGCGAGTTTCTCGACTGGCACCCCCGTGAGCCATGCTGGAGCGCGTCAGCGTCCCCGGGTTTCTGCGTAGGCGGCGCTACGCGGCGTACGTCGTCAGCCATCGCTACTTCACTCTCTATGAAACCGAGACAGTCGAGACGCTGGTCAGCGGCCCATACCTGGAGCGGCTGCACCATCCCACCCCCTGCACACGGTGGGCGCTGCCGCTGTTCCGCAACAACAAGCACGCTGCCTGCCGGGTCACCGCCAGCCTGGGCCAGGATGTGGCTGCGCTAGGCTGGGCGGGCTGACGCAAGCTGACGTCGCTGTCTGAGCCGTAGCAGGCGGCGTATCGCCGTTAGCACGTCTGGTCCACTGACGGCACCCAGCCCCGTTTGCTTGCCGCGCTTGCCTCCAGGACCCCAGCCCGGGCGCGTCGCTGCACTACGCTCGATCGCGGTCCAGCCGCCATCGGCCAGCAGCGCTGCGCCGGTGATGAATGAGGTCTCGTCGGAGGCGAGGAAGAGGGCGGCCGCGGCCATCCCCTCGGGCGTGCCCATGCGCTGCATTGGCTGGCGGGCGGCGTACTCGCGCAGCGACCCGCTCGATGAACGGGGTATGGATCGTGCCCGGGCAGAGCGCGTTGCAGCGAATCCCGCTCGCCACGTGGTCGATGGCGATCGCCCGGGTGAGCGCCAGCACCCGCCTTTGGAGGCACAGTAGGCGGCGCGACGCGGAATGGCGACGAAGGCGGTGTTGGAGGCGACGTTGACGATGCTGCCTCGGGCCCGCTCCAGCAATAGCAGGAAGTCCGTGCAGGTCAGGAATGTGCCAGGCGGGTTGATGCCGATACGGCGGTTGAGTTCCTCGCTGGAGGTGCTCAGCACGGTGCCGGAGGAGGTGACCCCGGCGGCGTTGACCAGGATGCCCAGCGCGCCTCGGTTCTGCTCTACCCGGGCGATGGCGCCCTCGTCCAGCACGTCAAGCACCGCCTCGCCGCCAATCTCGTCCGCCGCCTGGCGCACCCCGCTCGCGTCGCGGTTGGCCAGCAGCACCCGCGCCCCCTCTGGCGAAAGCGCCGCCCGACCGCCAGCCCGATGCCAGAGGTCGCCCCGGTCACCACGCGCGTCTTCCAGCCGTCCCATACCCCTGCTTCCTCCTGCGTCGGTCAGTCCACGCGCGCGGCCCAGGCCGATCGCCTCCCAGCGGATCGCAGGGGAGCACAACAGCTACCCTGGCGTAGCCTGCTGCCTTCTCCTGGCGGCGCGCGAGCGCTCGTGTTGGTCGGTGCTTCCCTCCCTGTCGCCAGCCGAGGCCGCCTGGAGCTGCGCCGGCTGGCCGTAGCTGCGCGACTTCTCCAGGACCCGCAGCAGCTCGTCGTCCGGCAGGATGATCGGGCTGCCGAGCTGGAGGGCGTGGTAGTACAGCTCGGCGATGAACTCGATCTTCTCGGCGATGGCGTAGGCCCGGGCGAGGGTGGGGCCGACCGCCAGCAGCCCGTGGTTTTGCAGCAGCACCACGCTCTGCTGGCCCATCGTCTCGACCGCGTTGCGCGCCAGCTCCGGAGTGCCATAGGTGGCATACGGTGCGACGCGGACGGACGTTCCGCCCCCGATCGTGATCTCGTAGTGGATCCCCTTGATCTCCCGGCCGCTGGCGGCGAAGACGGTGGCGAACAGCGAGTGGGTGTGGACGACCGCGTGCCGCTCGGGCAGGCGGCGGTAGACCTCCAGGTGCATCGGCAGCTCGGACGAGGGGAGCCAGCGGCCATCCACTGGCTGGCCCTCGCGGTCGACCACGACGATGTCCGCCGCGGTCATCGTCTCGTAGTCCAGCCCGGTGGGGGTGATCGCCACGTGGCCGGTCTCCGGCTCGCGGGCGCTGACGTTGCCCGCGGTGCCGGTGACCAGGCGGCTGAGCACCAGGCGGCGGGCTGTCGCCGCCACCTCCGTGCGCAGAGCGTGCAGAAGCATCCGGTTCTCCCCTCCTAGCCGGGGCGAGTGCCCGAGAACGGCGAAAGCGCGGCGCTCCACGCAGGCGGAGCCGCTTCGCCCTCGGCGGCGACGATGATGCGGCCCTCCAGGCCAGCCGTGGCGAGCGCCTGGAGCACCTCCAGGCTGACCTGGCTGTCGGTGATGAGCGCGGTGAGCTCCGAGAGTGGTGCGAGGGGGACCAGTCCGCGGGCCCCGAACTTCGAGGAGTCCACCAGCAGGTAGCGCTCCCGCGAGGCGCGCAGCATCAGCCGCTTGACCTGGACCGGGTTCATCTCCACGTCGGCAACCCCCTCCTCCGGGAGTACCCCGGCAGCGGAGAAGAACAGCTTGTCGGCGCGTAGCTCGGCCAGGAACCGCAGCGCGGCGGGACCGTACAGGTACTGGCCATTGCGGTCGAGCATGCCGCCGGTGGAGACGAGCGTGATCCGGGGCGCGCTGGCCAGTTCGGTCAGCAGCGGCACCGAGTTGGTGACGACGGTGAGCTGGGTCGACCCGCCCCAGTTCGCCACCGCTCGCGTCAGCCGCTTGGCGAACCAGTAGCCGGTGGTGCTGCCGTCGATGACAATGGTGTCGCCCGGGAGCACCAGCGTCACCGCGCGCTCGGCGATGGCGATCTTCTGCGCCTGGCGAAGCTGCATCTGCTCCGTGAAGTGGAAGTAGGCCGCCTGGTGGTAGGAGGTCGCGATCGCCCCGCCGAACGTCTTGAGCACCAGCCCGCGGCGCTCGAGTGCGTTCAGGTCGCGATGTACGGTCATCAGCGAGACGCCCAGCAGCGCGGTCAGGTCCGCGGCGCTGACCATGCCGCGCTCCGCGAGCAGGGAAAGCATCGCCGCCTGGCGCATCGCTGGCAGCAGCCGGCGCCTCCCGGGCTCCTGGGACGGGCGAGCTGCCTTGCGCGAGCGTGTCTCCTCCACTTCTCTGGCCACCTCGAGCGCGATGTGATAGCGAATGTGAGACTTTGTTAATCTGTGGGCCGATGGTACGCCCACCGCGCGCGGCTGTCAACGGGGGCTCGATTCGGCGCGGCCAGCAGGCGGCGCGGCGGCGCCGGGGCACAGGCCGGCCCATTGCTCGCCTTACCGGTCCTCCCGCAGCAGCGGCGAGCACGGAGTGGGCTGGAACAGGGCCGCCTCCATCGGCCGCAGCTTCGGGCTGATCCGGATCGGCAGCTCGGCCAGCCGGACCACGTCCCGCTCCGGGTCGATGCCGGGCGCCACTTCCGTCAGCTCCAACCCCTGAGACCCTTGCTCGAGCACCCCGCGCTCGGTGACCACGGTGATCCGCGTGCTCCGCTGTCGAGCCTGCTCGCCGCTGAGGGTGATCTGGTCCACCGCTGCGACGAACTTGGCCAGCCGTCCTTCCTCCAGGATCTCCAGCTTTCCGTCGCGCACCGCCAGCTTCAGCCCGCCAGCGCGGAAGAAGCCGGAGAACGCCAGCCGTCGCGCCTGCGCGGTGATGTCCATGAAGCCGCCGATGCCGGCGGTGACGTGCGGCCGGGAGGGCAGCAGGCTGACGTTGATATTGCCAGCGGCGTCGAGCTGCAGGAACGACAGGAAGCCGACGTCGAAGCCGTCCCCGCCGAAGAAGTCGAACTGGAACGAGGCGTCCATGATCGCGACCGGGTTGAGGCTGCAGCCGAACTGGAAGTCGAGCGCCGGCACCCCGCCGATCGCGCCCTGCTCGATGCGGAAGGTCGCTCGGTCCAGCTCGCCCGCTGCCAGCAGCACCCGGGGCACGAGGCCGAGACGCCGAAGCCGAGCGCGGCGACGTCGCCGGCACGTAGCTCCTGCGCCGCGCGGCGGCGATGACGACCTCCGGCCCGAAGGGGAGCGGCGGGATCTCGGACAGCGGCAGCCGGGTTTCGCCGCTCAGTGCCGGCTCGTAGGCGGTCAGCGTCGCCTGGCGCTGCTCTGGATCGGCGACAACAGCATCCACGACGACCCCGGGCACCGAAATGCGCTGAGGGTCCAGCGTCCCGCGCGGTGACGCGCTTCACCTGGGCGATGACCGTCCCGCCGCGGTTGTGGACCGCTAGCGCCTGGACCGCCGCCCCCAGGAACGCCGGCTCGTGCTCCATGGTGAGCTTGCCATCCTCGTCGGCGGTGGTGCCGCGGATGATCGCCACGTCCGGCGGGATACTCGGCAGGAACAGCATCTCGTGCCCATCCAGCTCGACCAGACGCAGGATATCCTCGCGGGTCCGCGCGTTCATCCGCCCACCACGCTGGCGTGGATCGACGAACGTGCCGAGGCCGACCTCGGTGAGCAGCCCGGGGCGCTTGCCGGCGAGCTCGCGATGGAGCTGGAACAGCATGCCGGAGGGGAGGTTGTAGGCTTCGACCTGGTCGAGGCGATCAGGGTGACGATCGCCGGGGGCGCGGCGGAGCTCGGGCCAGATGGGTACGAGCCGACGATGATCCGGGCGAGCATCCCCGGCTGGGCCAGGGCGTCGATCCCGCGCTGGCCGAACCTGTCGCCGGCGGCGATCGGCAGGATCGCCGTCAGGCCGCGTGGCTCGCCAGTCGCGGCGAAGCGCAGCGCCGCCAGCATCCGATCTGGCAGCAGAATACCTGCCGAGGAGGCGATGTCGGCGGTCGCCACGTTCGGGACCAGCTTCGTCGCCGTCTCGAAATCCACCACCTTGCTCGCTTTTGCCATCAGCCCTCCTCGCTCAGCCGCCCGCGACGTCCGCCACGCTCTCCCGCTCGATCAGCTCAGCCTCGACCCGCTCCCACGCCGGGAGCGACTGGCCCGCCCGCTGCGCCAGCACCAGCTCCATCGCCCGCATCGGGACGCGCACCGTGGTCAGCGGCGGGTCGACGTAGGCCGCCATCGGCAGGTCGTTGAAGCCGACCAGCGAGCAGTCGTCCGGAATCCGTAGCCTCCGCTGCCGGAGTGCAATCAGACAGCCGAACGCCAGTTCGTCGCTGAAGGCAAAGATGGCAGTCGGCGGCCGCGGCTGCGCCAGCAGCGCCTCGGCCGCGCGGAGTCCTCCCTCCCGCTGGAAGTCGCCGTGCTGCACCAGCGCCAGGTCCAGCACCAGGCCATACTCCGCGAGCGCGGCGCGCACTCCGGCCAGGCGCTCCTGCGAGGTGAGCGAGTCGCGCGCCGGCGACGATGCCGATCCGCCGGTGTCTGCGCCGCAGCAGCATCGCCACCACCTGCGCCGCGGCACCGGCGTTGTCCGGCCGCAACGCCGGTACCCCGTCGAGCTGCGCTCCGGCCAGGATCGGCGCCACGCCCTGGTGGCGAAGCTGGGCGATGGAGCGCTTGAGCTGACCGGCGGTCGCGGCGTCCTCGAAGCCGCCGCCGGCCAGCACCAACCCATCGACGCGGTAGTCGCGCAACGTCTGCACCTGGCGCAGCAGCTTGTGGGGGGAGCGGTCGGTGCTGCAGACGAGCACCAGGTAGCCGCTGGCGGCGGCAGCATCCTCCAGCCCGCAGACGATCTCGCCAAAATACGGATCGGTGATGTCGTGCACCAGCACCCCGACGATGCGCGACTCGCCGCGCACCAGCGCTCGGGCGAGTGCGGAGGGCGAGTAGTCTAGCTCAGCCGCGGCCTCCAGCACCCGCCGCCGCAGCTCCTCGCGCACCGGGTACGGCGCTTGGCTCAGCGCCCGCGAGGCAGTGCCTGGCGAAACGCTGGCCCGCCGCGCTACGTCGAGCAGGGAGACCATGCCCACCGTCCCGCGCCGCGCTCGGGTCGCGCCTGCTCGGCCATTGCTCCCCCTGCCATCCGGAGCGCCGCGAGGCGACCCCACGCGGCAGAAAACGTTTTTATCTCGGGCGAGTGTAGGAGCTGTCTGGCTGGCTGGGTGTCAAGGTCGGTACGCTCCTGGCCCGTCCTCGCCACCGGCGCCTACCGCCGACCCACGGCGGCGGTGTTTCCCCGCGCTCTGGGCCCGCTCCGGTAGGATGTGGCGAGGCCTGCCCTGACTGGGTGCTCGGGGCGGTCGTATCTTTGGAGGGGTATGCCAGGGACGTCCCGCCTGGCCACGCTCGGGCTCGGCGCGATCCTGCTCGCCTGGTTGCTGTTCACCGGGTTCCCGCTGTACTGGGTCGCGCTCACCTCGCTCAAGAGCCCGGAGCTGGTCGCCCGCTCGACGCCGACGTTCCTGCCGTTCGTCGACTTCCAGCCGACCTTCCGCGCCTACGCCGCGATTCTGGCCCCCGGCAGCCACGGGTTCACCACCAGCATGACGGACCTCTGGCGGCTGGTCCGTAACAGCACGATCGCCTCGGTCGGCGGCGCCAGCGTCGCCACCCTGCTGGGGATGCTGGCGGCCTACGCGCTGAGCCGCTTCCGCTACCGCCGGGTGTCCGGGCGGACGGTGATGGGCCTGGTGCTGGCGCAGCGGATGCTGCCGCCGTTCGCGCTAGGCGTGCCGTACTTCGTGCTCGCCTTCCACCTGGGCGTGCTCGACTCACCCTGGACACTCGCGGCGATCTACGCGCAGATGAACCTGCCCCTGGTGATCTGGCTGCTGTATGACTCGTTCGCGGACCTGCCGCGGGAGGTGGAGGAGGCGGCGCTGGTGGACGGCTGCTCGCACCTGGGGGCGCTGTGGCGCGTCGCGCTGCCGCTGGCGCGGCCCGCGGTGCTGGTGGCGTTTCTGTTCGCCTTCGTCTTCTCCTGGAACGAGCTGTTCTTTGCGCTGACGCTCAGTCTGGATGAGAAGACCCTGCCGGTGCAGATCATCGGCCGCGCCGGTGGCCCGTCGGCGGACGTCGCGGCCCAGTGCATGGTGGTGATGCTGCCGCCGCTGGCCGCGGCACTGCTGGTCGGCCGCTCGCTGGTGCGCGGGCTCACGCTGGGCGCAGTGCGGTAAGCCGCCCTGCCGTCGCGTCCGCGGCGAGGGTGGCGCTGCCCAGCGCTTCTCGCGGCCGCGCCTGGCCTCTTCGCTCCGTTGCGAGGGCGAGAACCAGCGGAGCCATCGGACCGCCATGCCGTGGCCAGCGCTTGGACAGCGCCGCCGCCCGCCCTACACTCGCCCCAGGGAGAAAACGTTTTCTGCCTCCGGGAGGGGACGATGGTCATGCCACGCGCTGCTCTGCTTCAATCGCCAGCAGCCGCGAACGGTTGACGCGATCACCGCCCGCCTGTTCCCGTCCGCCGGCCTCGGCCCCGAGGCGCCGGAGGCCGGCGTGACCGACTCCATCGACTGAGCCCTGGCCGGCGCCTGCGCGGAGCTGCGGGAGACGTATCGCCTGGGGCTGGCGGCGCTGGACGCCGCGGCGCGCCTGCGCCGCGGCCATCCCTTCGCCAACTGTTCCGAGACCCAGCAGGAGGCGCTGCTGGTGGACCTGGAACGCGGAGCTCTGGACTTCGACGCCCCGGAGCCGGCCTCGTTCTTCGACCTGCGGCTGGCCCATACCCAGGTGAGGACCGGCGTCTGCAACTTGCACGATGTGGGCGGACTGCGCATGGGGACAGACGCGGCAAAGTCGGTGGTGGACGCCCGCATCCTGGCGCACGAGGTGTCCGGCCTGGCCGTGTTCGGTGTGCAGTGTTCCCACCTGTCCTGGGATCAACCCTACCCTCACGATTCAGGTGCGGTGCTGGCGTGCCGCCGATCAGATCGTCGAGACCTGATCGCCACGGCCAGCCGCTGTAGCGGCTCCCATGCTACGCCCTCCCTGTTCGGGGAACGAGCGTCCGGGGAAGGGGGGCAGCGGCTTACCGTGGCAACGTCTCGCCGCGGACGCCCGATCAGGCCCGGGCACGCTCGAGCCAGAGCGCGTACTGCTGCTCCGGCGACTCCACCCAGTCGCCGCGCAGCGCCCCGCCATGGGCGACAATGGCGTTCACCTTGCCCTGGTGCGCGGCGCGCGGCGCCAGTTCGTCCAGCGCCGCAAGCACGGCCCGTTGCAGCGCTTCGCCGTGGATGTGCCAGCCGGCGATCGGGAGCTCGCGGAAGGCGGCGACGATCTCGGCCGCGGCCTCCCGGGCGACGAACGGCACCGCGACCGCGTTGACACCCTCTGCCGCGAACCAGGCATTGTACTGCGCCGCCCGCTCGGTCTCGGGGTGGGGGCCGAGCAGCCCGTAGGCGGCAGTGCCCGGCCCGAGGCGACGGGCCTGGTAGATGCTGTGCATGTCACGGATCGACACCTGGCCGGGGGCAACCTGCTGCCCGTCCTCGAGCGCGGCGTAGGTGAGGAAGCACTGGGGCTCCCGCAGCGCCAGGATGCGTGTCGGCAGCCCGGCCTCGCCCATCGCGATCGCCACTGTTGGCCGCTCGGCCTGGCGAAGCACGCGGAAGACGGACAGGCAATCGCGTGGGTCGCGCGCTGTCCCAACGAGCTTCACCACCGTCGCCCCGCGCGCCGCCAGCTCCGGCCACCAGCCGTCGACGAAATCCGCCGGCATCGTGGCGAAGTCGTGCCGCGAGATCACCACCTGGGCGCCGGCCGCGCCCAGCGCCGCCACGCGCTCGGGGATCGCCGCGTCCCACTCCAGGTCAACGTACTCTGCCCCTAGCTCCGCGGCGCGCAGCAGCGTTCGGAAGCGCTCGTCCGCGGGCGCGGTGGACCGTCCACCTTGGTCCCGCGGGCGCAGGGTGGCGACGACCGGGCAGGTTCGCGTACGGAGCAGCGTGGGCAGGTCGAACGGCTCGGCGAAGAGGTCGAGCCGCAGCTCGGCAATGTCCGCCTCGGCGGCGATGCGTGCTAGCCCCGCCAGCGCCTCGGCCATCGTCCGCGGCCCGAACGCCACCGCGATCATCCGGCTGCGCCGCGCCTGGTCGCCCTGCATGCTCGTCTCCCCGTATACGTCTTCGCTCCGTGCAGCCCCCGCCACCAATCGAGGACCGACGGCTCCCGACAGCGCCCCGTGCTCGATTGTAGCGCCCGGGTGCGCATGCCGGTAGCGCCCGTCCGATGGCCAACCAGCCCCAATGGCTGGTGGATCCAGCCGTGTTGCGCCCGTAGGAAGAGGGAGATCACACTACTCGGTGCCACCATCCATACGCTTCCGCGCTCGATGACCGACCAGTTCGCTCTGCTTATTCTTATCGCGCTCGGTGTTCTGCTGCTCGGCTGGTACATCGCCGGCAACGAGCTGATGCGCCGCCGCGCCCGACGGCTGGCGCTCTGGTCCAAGCGCGTCGCGGACCCGCTGGGCGGGACACAATACATCCGCTGGCTCACCTCGCAGTCGTATCGCCTCGAGGTAGAGCACCCGCATGCCCCATTCGCATCGGTGGCGCTGGTCGGTCTGGTCGAGTCCTGGGACGTGCCGATGGTCTGGCTCTGGAATCGCTGGCACGGCCGGCGCGATCTGGTGCTGGTGCAGATGGCGCTGCGGCAGCAGCCGATCTGGGGCTTGGAGCTGTACCGCCCGGGCTCGCTGCTGGCGGGAGACGCCCGCTACGCTGCCCGCCAGGAGGGCTGGCCGGAGGAGCCGCTGGACGACCTGTGCCTCGCGGCTGGGGGCGCGGCGCCGGCCGACCTCGCCCGACGGCTGCTGGCCGAGCTGGGCGAGCGGCAGGTGGACCTGGTCCGCCTCGCGGTGCGCCGCCGTGGGCCGCACCTGAGCCTGGCGCTCAACGTCCCTGACCCGACGCGGCTGGACCCCGCCGACTTCGCCCGGCTCCTGGAGCGCCTGGCTGCCGCGACGCTGCGCTACGCCACGCCCCCCAGCCCGGCCGGATAGCCCACGCGGCACCCGGGCACGATCACATGCGCGGCCCAGGCCGGCCGCGGCCAGACAGCGCGGATGAGTGCTCCTACGTTCCTACCCGCCGAGCGGGCACGGTGAGAAGGGGCAAGGGCGGGCCACACCCCGCCCCTGCCAGGATTGGTTCAGGCCGAGCGGGCGCTGCGCCGGCGCAGTGCGTAGCCCACGCCCAGGCCGAGCAGGCCCAACGTCCCGAGGAGGAGCGCCCACTCGCTGTCGACGGCCGTGCCAGTGTTGGGGAGCTGCGCCGCGACCGCGGCCTGCCGCGGGATGTTCCCGCACGCGACGTACGTCTGGATCTCCGCGGCCGACTTGTGCACGTTGATCGCGTGGTTGCCGTCCATGATGGAGGCCAGCGAGGCGTTCACCGTGGTCTCGGACGTCCCGTTCATCACGTCCATCAGCGGGTACTGCGGCTTGGGGTCCAGGTTGGCGCAGGTGCCCATGTGAATGTGGGCCGGCTCGGGCCCCGCCCCAGCGTTCGCGAGTTGCAGCACCACTCGGGTCTGGCCGTTGCCCAGGTCGGTCAGCGTCGCGGTCCCAGTAATGCCCGAGTTGCTCTGGGCGGCGAGCGAGAAGGACACCGTTGCGCCCGCCCGCGCAGCCGGCGCCGGCGCGCGCGTGGGGGCCGCTGCGGCCGGGGCGGCAGTCGGCGCCGCCGCGGCCGGGGCCGCTGTAGGCGCCGCGGGTGCCGCGGCCGCCGTAACGGTCACCGTCCCGAACATCCCGCTACCAGGGGCGCCGTGGTACACGCAGTAGTAGCCGAACGTCCCTGGGGTGTTGAACGTGTGGCTGAAGCTCTGGCCCGGGTTCAGGTTGCCGGAGTCCCAGCTCTTGTCATCGGCGGTGACCGTGTGCGGCACCTGCCCGGCGTTGGTCCAGACGATCGTTGTCCCCACCGGGACGGTGATCGTCTGCGGCTGGAAGAAGTTATCCAGCGCCTGGACCGCGGTGTTCTGCGCTGCCGGCGTGGCCGAGACGCCCGCGGGGGTCAGCAGCAGGCCGAGGGCGATGAGAGCCACCACGAGCGGGAAACGGGACATGGACGCCTCCTTCTAAGTAGCGGGGGGCTTCCAGGCGCCGCGCCGGCGCGTGCCCTCCCTCAGGGCTGAGCGCGTAAGCAGAATTCATGCCTGGGGGGGCAGGAACGAGTCTCCCGCGGACTTGGCGGTGACCAGGCGCCGGAGCGCGGTCCGCGCGCTGGCGCTCCTGGAGGGCGAGCAGCTCCGCTCCAACCGCTAGCTGCTGGTGGGTGCCCTGTCGCAGCGGGCTGTTGTGTAGTGAGGCCGATAAGATAGTATGGCTGACATAGCATACGTCTGGCTGGCTCTGTCCAAACAGACCTGGCTGGCGCAGCCGATTCATCGCCAGGCGGCTGCACCGGCGGAGGTGGGAGATGCCGTTGCTCGGCCAAGCACTGCAAGCCCTGGTGCTTGCGCTCCACGAAGCCTTCGCTATGGCCTGGGAGATCTTCTGGCCGCTTGCGCTCGGCTTCGGGCTGTCTGCGACCATCCAGGCCGTCGTCTCTCGCCGCGAGATGGCCAGAGCGCTGGGTGACGACTCTCCCAGGACACTGGCACTGGCGACGGCCCTGGGCGCTGCCTCAAGCTCGTGCTCCTACGCAGCCGTGGCACTCGCCCGCTCAGTCTTCATCAAGGGCGCCAGTTTCACGGCCGCCATGGTGTTCGAGCTCGCCTCCACCAATCTCGTACTTGAACTGGGGATCGTCCTGGTCGTGCTGATGGGCTGGGCCTTCGCCGTGGCGACGTGGCTGGGCGGCATCGTCATGGTGGTATTCCTCGCGCTCTGCTACCGGCTCGTCCTGTCGCCGGAGCTTGTCGAGGAGGCGCGCGCGCACGCCGAACGAGGCGCGGTGGGCAGGATGGAAGGGCACGCCGCCATGGACATGAGCGTGACCGAGGGGTCGTTCCTTCAGCGGCTCCTCAGCGCGCGCGCCTTCACCGCCATCAGCCACTACTACGTGATGGATTGGGCCAGCGTCTGGCTCGACATTGTCGGCGGCCTGCTCATCGCCGGCGCGCTCGCAGCCTGGGTGCCGGAGGTGTGGTGGCGCGCATTCTTCCTGACGAGCAATCCCGCCCTGGCGGCGATCGAGGGACCGCTCGTGGGGCCGCTCGTGGCAATCGTCAGTTTTGTCTGCTCGGTCGGCAATGTGCCGCTGGCAGCGGTGCTGTGGCGAGGCGGCATCAGCTTTGGCGGTGTCATCAGCTTCATCTTCGCTGACCTGATCGTGCTGCCGATCCTCGACATCTATCGCAAGTACTACGGCTGGAGGGTGATGTTCTTCATCCTGGGGACTTTCTACGTCACAATGGTGGCCGCCGGGTACATCGTCGAGATCCTGTTTGGCGCGCTGGGCCTCACTCCCACCAGCCGTAACGTTGTCGCTATCACGCAAGGAGTGACGCTGAACTACACTGCTATGCTCAACCTCCTCTTCCTCGCCCTGAGTGCCATCCTCCTCTGGCGCTTCTTGAGGACAGGCGGGCCGGCGATGCTGCGGATGATGAACGAGGCGCCTGAAGCGCCGGCGACGCACGCGGCGGAGGCCGGAGAGGTCGGCAGCGCGGAGGCTATGTCCGCCTGCCCGATGCATCCCGAGGTGCAGCAGGCAGGTCCTGGTACGTGCCCCAAGTGCGGCATGCGCCTGGTGCCCCGGGTGCCCCAGGCCGCGGCACCACACGCACACGCCGCAGCAGACGGCCGCGCGCGAGGGCGATCGGGCCACCGGGGGTGAGCTTGGGAACTCGCCGTCTGCAGTTGCCAAGGTTTCGCCCAAAAGCCCCAGGGGCCGACTTCCGGGGAGGAGCTGGGGCAGCCCGCCGTCGTCGAGCCGCTTGACCCGTCCGGGCACGGCCCAGACGTCCTGCACCAGCCGCACGATCTCG
>Ga0209810_1000280_pt1 | contig 132530 bp, 118 predicted proteins | sample Coa_R1_7_FD_187159 | JGI IMG/M metagenome (GOLD analysis project Ga0209810, IMG submission 187159) | Surface soil microbial communities from Centralia Pennsylvania, which are recovering from an underground coalmine fire - Coalmine... | ecosystem: Environmental > Terrestrial > Soil >...
CTGTGCCCTTCCGACGCAGCACTCCCGTCCGGGTGGGACTCCCGGGCCGAGGTCCCCTGTCGCCCTGCCCTCGGGGGCAAATCAAATATCCGGAAGGAGGCGAAATCCTGGTCTGGGGGCCGGCTTGGCTGGAAAGAGAAACAGTCAAGTTTTTTGAACCAGGAGCAGGTGGTACTCCCACCGCACGTGCCACACCGAGGACACGATGAAGCTCACGGCGGCCACCTGGAGGAGGAGCAGCCCCGTGACCACCGCGTGGTGGAAGGGCAATCCCGTGAGGCGGAAGTGGCGGTAGTAGGGGACCGTCGCCACGGCCAGGAGGACGAGGGCGAGGAGGCTCGCCCCGGCGCTCGCAGCGGGGTTGAGGTCCCCGTATCCTCCTCCGGTCGCCCCGTCGGCCAGCAACGAGGGAGCGAGGAGGCCGAGGAGGAGGGCGGACAGGGCGGCCGCCAGGGCCGCGAGGAAGAGCGCCGCGCGCCCCCGGAGGATCGCGCGGAAGACCCGCTCCGAGAAGGGGAGGCCGCTTGCGGCGAGGAGCGCGCTCGACAGGAGGAACCCGGCGACGAGGGCGATCTCGACGCCGGTCGTCGGGAAGGGGAGGAGGGCTTCGGGCGTCAGGAGGGCGTGGACCATGAGGAAGACGCCGACGACGTAGAAGCTGAGGGCGAGGAGGAGGATCTGCGTGTTCCCGGTGCGGGCTGCCAATCGGGCCACCAGGAGCGCGAGGAGGACGCCGATGCCCCCGATCGCGACGACGAGGACGAGGTGGACCCACGGGAGCTCCCACTCCGCGTCCAGGACGGGGAAGCGAAGGAGGACCCCCAGGAGGACGCTCGGGACGGCGAGGACGAGAAGCCACCGCGCGGACATCGCCACCATCTTCCCCCGGCAGGGCGACGTCTCCAGCAGGGTCATGCCCACACACAACCGCCGGTAGCCGGAGGGCGACCGGCAGGACCCGCGCCCCGACGTCCTCTCCCGAGCCGTGCGAGGCGCGTCCGATGCTGGGCGGTGTCCTCCCCCACCCGGGACCCTGGGGCGAGTCCCCAGGCCGTCATCGCCGGCGTCGAGCCCGCGGGAGCACCACAGCCTGCGGCGCGCCGCGCGGCACCTCTCCCGCTCGGGCGTCGACAGCGAACCCCGCCCGCCGCGGACGGCCCCGACCGCCGTCGCCCGCGTCCGAACGGGGAGCAACGGTCAGTCCCGCGCAGGCGTCCCGGCGGATCCACGCGGTCGTGCACTCGCAAGCCTTCACCGGATCCGCTCCCGCCACGGACCTCCCGGCTGCGCTGCGGGCCACCTCGCGGGTCGACCGGAAAGCCCGCGGTAGACGGCCGCCCGTGGCGCGGAAGCCCGGGAATGCCGATCGCCCGCGCGGGGCGCACCTCTCCTTCGGCGACACGTCCCAGGGGTCTGGATTCCCGATGTCGCGTTCCCGCCCGGGATGAGGGCACCCTCCGGCGCCGCGGTGGCCCTCGAGCGGATCCCCCGCAGAGGCGGGGGCCCTGTCGGTGCGCTCTCTAGCGGTGGAAGATCCGGGTGCGGGGCTTGAAGGCGGCCCAGGCAAACCAAAAAGGTTGCCCGGCGGGGACCGGGGCGAGGCGCGCACCCCGGAGGGGGCCGGAGATGGCCTCTCCGAGAATGGTCCACGTGCTGTGGGTGCGCGTATCGACCACCTGGTCTCCTCGGAGGGCGAAGGTGAGGACCCGGCCCCGGACCGACCTCGCGAACACCGCGGCGGTTCCCACGTCGCGGGACGCCGCAATGCTCCCCCGGTCGAGCGCCGATGCGACACCCTTCTGGTACATCACGACGAGCGGTGTCCCTCCCACGGCGTCGTTAACGACCCGCACCGCCTCCAGCAGGGAGAAGGGATAGGCCACGTCTTCCCCTCCGAGGGAAACCGCCACGACGCGCTCCATGGGAGGGAGCCGGGCATCGCGGGGGCCGCGGTAGAGGAACGGCGAGGCTGTCGCGTCGTCGTACCCCACGTAGGGATTGTGGCCATAGGGCCGCTGGTATCCCGTGCGTCGCGACAACACCTGGGCCCGGGGGAGGCGGTCGAGGACGGTCGACCACGCGACGATCTGGGCGGGGACCGGCGACAGCCGGGCCCCTGTGAGCGCCCCGACGATCGCCTCGCCGGTGGCCTGCTGCCACCACGACTCCGTCTGCCGGTCGTACATGACGAGGTCCGAGAACCGGAGGTTCCCGGTGGTGCCGAAGTCCAGGAGCTGCCCCCCGACCCGGCGCTCGTAGGCGATGGCCGTGTGGCACAGCGGACAGAAGGTGACCGCCACGGGCACTCCGCCCACGGCGTCGTTGACGATCTCGTGCCAGATGAGGATCTGGAGGGGGTAGACCTTGGCATCGCCGTCCCGCTCGACCAGGATGACCGGCTCCCGGGGGCGGAGCCACCGCGAGGCGCGAGCGACGTCCTCGAAGGTCGGATGGTCAAGGGCCGGGATCCCATCCTTGGGAGGCCCGCCGGGGACGATCTCCGCGAGGGGCACGCTGTGCCGGCTGAAGTCGGTCCTCCAGCCCGTCGGATCGAACGGGAGGGCGCCCCAGGAGGGCTTCCCGGCCCCCGGGCTGGAGACGACGAAGCTCGCCCCCGCCACGAGGGCGGCGAGAAGGGACGCCCCGCGCTTCACCCGTGCCACCGTCGGTCACCTCCGGGGGGAGCCCGCGCCCGGCCCCCCTGTCGTCGCGACTCCACTCTCGCAGGGACGCGTCACGGCCGTGTGACGGCGGGGGCGAGGCCGCCAACGGCCGCCTCCCGCGCTATCCTTTGACGGCCCCCACGAGGAGCCCGCGGGCGATGTACCGCTCGAGGACGATGGCCATGGCGATCACGGGCACGATCATGATGAGGATGAGGACCGACATGTACCACCACTGGGGTCCCCGGGTCGCGTTCTGCGCGGCGATCGTGAGGGGGAGCGTCTGGGCGCGGGCGCTCGTGAGAAAGAGGGCGAACAGGTACTCGTTCCACGCGAAGACCAGGGCGAAGAGAAAGGTGGCCACGAGGCCCGGGAGGGACGAGGGCAGGACGATGGACCAGAAGATCCTGTAGCGCGACGCGCCGTCCACCGCGGCGCACTCCTCCAGTTCCACCGGGAGCGACCGGAAGTAGTCGCGCATGAGCCACACGACGAGGGGGAGGTTTGTGGCGACGTAGGTCGCCACGAGCGCGGTGCGCGTGTCGAGCAGGTGGAGCCTCTGGAAGAGGACGTACACCGGGATGACCACCGCGACGGGCGGGAGGATACGCTGGGAGATCATCCAGAAGGCGATGTCGTCGTTCCCCAGGGCGACGGGGATGCGCCGCCCCGCGGAGGCCCGGCCCAGGAGGAAGAGGCCCGTCGCCCCCGCCACGGCCGCCGGCCAGGGCACGTCCAGGCTGCCGGCGACCAGGGCCACGACGACGGCGGCGAGAAACATCAGGACCCCGCCCAGTCGAGGCCTGTAGGAGAACCGGGCCAGGCCGTAGGCCGCGGTCGCCCCCAGGAGCAGGGTGATGCCCGTGCTCGTGAGGGCCACGACGACCGTGTTGGCGTAGGGGCGCAGCGTGTCGTTCCGGAGGTCGACGAAGATGTAGCGCCACGCGCTGAGGGTCGGGTGGAAGTCCACGAAGGGGACGTAGAAGGGGCCGCTGTAGACGTCGATGGGCTCCTTGAGCGAGGTGACGAGGAGCCAGTAGAGGGGGAAGAGGACGAGGAAGGCCCAGGCGCTGAGCGCCACGTAGGACGCCCCCCGGGCCAGGACGTGGCCGGGGCCGCGGCGCTTTCTCGGGCGCAGGTCCGTCACGAGGCCGCCTCCAGGGCCCGCCGGTGGACCAGCTGGACGTAGGCCACGGCCAGGATCGTCACCACGAGGAGCAGGAGGTAGGCGATGGCGGCCGACCCTCCGATGTCCAGGGCCCGCCAGATGACGTAGGCGTGGAGGGTCAGGGACTCGGTGGCCGTCCCGGGGCCGCCGCTGGTCAGGACGTTGGGGAGGTCCACGATCTTGAAGGCCTCGATCATCCGGATGAGGATCACGGTGCTGCTCACGGGGAGGATGCCGGGCAGCGTGATGGACCGGAAGACCTGCCACCCGCTCGCGCCGTCCACGACCGCGGCCTCCACGGGCTCCTGGGGGAGGGACTCCAGCGCGGCCAGCAAGACGATGAAGATGAAGGGCGTCCACTGCCACGTGTCGCCGATGAGGACCGCGATCCGGGCGCCCCAGGGGTCGTTCACCCAGGAGAAGTTGCTGAGCCCCAGGAGCTTCCACAGGGGGTAGAAGGGCCCTTTGCTCGTGTCCGTGAGCATGCGGAAGAGGTAGGCGACCCCCACGGGCGTGATCATCATGGGGAGCAGGAAGACGACCCGGAAGAAGCGGCGCCCCGGGAGAGACTGGGCGCACAGGAGGGCGAGCCCGAGCCCCAGCAGGTACTGGACGCTCACCCCGGCCCCCACGTAGACGAGGGTGACGACGAGCGACCCGGGCCGGCCTCCCGGGGCCAGGGTGTGGACGAGGAGCCAGCCGGCCGCCCCGAGCAGCACGGCGACGGCACCCCTCCCCAGGAGGCCGCGGGGACCGACCCGAGCCTGCGCCGCGCGCCCCAGCCACAGGAGCAGGAGAGCGAGCTCCCCCGCCAGGACGGCCCAGCCCGCGGGGGAGGGGCGGGCCAGGGCCCCCAGGAACTCCTGGCGGTCGCTCCCCACGAGGAGCGTGAGGTAGTTCCGGAGGCCCACGACGCTCAGGTGGAAGCCGCCCGGCACGAACTGGAGCTGGACGAGCGAGATGTACAGGGAGAGGACCAGGGGGAAGAGGGAGAAGAGGAGGACGATGAGGACCGCCGGTCCCAAAAACGCGGTTGGGGCCAGGCGGTCCAGGAGGGCGCTCGTCTCCCGCCGGAGCCGCGCGAGGGGCGAGGGGAGCTCGAGGCCCGTCCCGGCGAGGGACGGGCCTCGAGGGTGCGCCGGCATGGACCGGGCCTACCGGGTGATGTTGAGGCTCGCCCGGTAGGAGGCCAGCATCTTGGCCCGGCCCAGCTCGTCGGTCTTCTTGTTCCAGCCGTCCTCGATCTGCTTCATGGTCTGCTCGGCCGTGAGCTGGCCCGCCAGGAATTCAGCCAGCGCGGTGTCCAGGACCACGCCCTCGTAGTAGGCGTTCTGGGGGATGCGGAGGTCCAGGACCATGTTGGGGCTCCGGAGGCTCGCCTCGATGGCGCCCAGGTAGCTCTTGGCCGCCTTCTCGCTGAACCCGGCCTTGAGCCACAGGCTCAGGTTGGTGAACTGCGACCGGCGGTAGGGATTGAAGCCCGTCTTCCCGAGCGTCACGTCGACGTTGGACTGGGCGGGCGCGCTCATGTAGGCGCAGAAGGCGAAGGCGGCGTCCTTGACCCGCGGCTTCGCCGCGTGGTTGATGGCGCACGACCACCCTCCGAAGGCCGCGAAGGGCGCGTGGTTCACGCCGTGAGTGGCGTAGGGGCAGGTATGGGCGGTGCAGGGGACCAGCTTGCCCGTGGCGCGGTCGAGGACCCGGCGCGTCCCGGGGGTCACGACGGCCCCCACCTTGTCGATGACCTTGGAGGTGGTGCGGTCGATGGCCAGCGTGCCAATGTCGCCCCAGTCCAGGGAGAGGGCGCACCGGCCCGCCGTGAAGAGCCCGCGGGTGTCGCCCACGTCGAGGTTGAGCTGGTCCGGGGGCCCGTAGCGGGTGAGCTCCTTGTAGACGTCGAGGGCCGCCCGGAAGGCCTCGTTGCGGACGAGCGGCGTCATGGTCCGGGTGTCGAAGAAGCTCCCCTCCGACGTGCCGCGGCTCTGGAGGAAGGGGGCCGCCACCGACCAGAACATCCAGTAGGACTGGGCGCTCCGCTTCATGGCGATGCAGGAGCCGTAGTCGGGCTTGCCGTCGCCGTTGAGGTCCTGGCCGTTGTACCGCTTGGCGATGGCCAGGTAGTCGTCCCACGTGGCGGGCGGCGCAAGGTGGTCGCGCTCCAAGAGGTCGCTCCGGTAGTAGACCATCTGGACGTCGCCGTCGAGGGGGATCGTGTAGACCCGGCCGTTGTAGGTGGCGCTGAAGTTCCGGAAGTAGGGCAGGATGTCGTCCCACCGGAGCTCTTTGTCCGCCTTCACGCGGTTCGTCAGGTCCTCCAGGTAGCCGGCCGAGGCGAAGTCGCCCATCCACTGGGGGTCGAAGACGATGGCGTCGTAGCTGTTGGTGCGGGTGGCGAAGTCGGTGAGGATCTTCTCGTAGAGGTCGCTGAAGGGGACCGTGATGACGTTGATGCGCGCGCCCGTGAGCTTCTGGAAGTCGGGCGCCCTCCGCTGCAGGGGCTCGGCGATCTGGGGCCCGGTGAAGGTGACCAGGTTCACGGTGATGCCCGCGTAGGGAGCGGCCGCCCCCGCGGGAGGGGACACCTCCGGGTGGAAGCTGGCGACGGCGGCTGCGGCCAGGAGCGCGACCAACAGGCGATAGGGCACTACTCTCCTCATGGACCTCCCCCCTCTCCAGCATGGTGACCTCGCGTGTGCATCACGGCACCACCTCCCCCTGCGTGCCGGCAGAGTGACCTGCTCCTGTAGCCCTAGGGGCTTCACCGCTCGGAGGGGCCGTCCCTCCTCTCACTCGGGGGAGGCGGCCTTCCGGAGCCCCTCGACGTCGCGGACGACGAGCGTCCGCTGGTCCACCGCTACGAGCCCCTGGTCTCTCCACTGACTCAGGATGGCCGTGACCGTCTCCCGGGTGGAACCGACCATGTGGGCTAAGTCCCGGTGGGTGAGCCGCAGGGGGAGCTGGATCCCGTCGTCGCGGGCCGTGCCGTACTCCTCGGCGAGCCGGAGGAGGAGGGCCGCGAGGCGGGCCGGCACGCTCCGGAGGGAGAGGTCCGCGATCTCCTGCTCGGCGTCGCGGAGGCGCTTGGCGAGGACGCGGATCACCCGCAGGCCCACCTCGGGCACGCGGCGGACGATCTCCTCGAAGACCGGGGGAGGGATGGTGCAGATCACGCTCGGCTCCAGGGCCTCGACCCGCGTGGGCACGCGGGGATCCACCGGCGCGAGCCGGCCGAAGAGGTCCCCGCGTGCCAGGAGGGCGAGCACCTGCTCCTTGCCCTCGGGCGACAGGGTGGAGATCTTGACCCGGCCCTCCTTGACGAGGTAGACGAGCTCCGGGTCGGACTCCCCGGTGAGGATGACCTGCCCGCGGGGGTAGCGGTGGAGCGTCGCCGCCTCGGCAAGCCGCCGGAGGTCCCACTCCCGGAGCGCCTCGAAGAGCCCGGAGTGCTGCAGGTACCAGATCTTGTCACGGCTGCCCGACGAGCCCACGGCATCCCCCCTGCTGAGTGCCGTATTCCCGGGGGAACTCTGTCCTCCTTCCCGCCGTAAGGTCCAGGAGCCCCACCCGGGGGAGCGGGGGGGCACGGACCGCGGACAGGAACCCGGGCGGCCGGGGAGCCTCCGGTGCCCGGCACTCGAAGGAGGTGCGCACCATGCGATGGATCGTCGTGGGAGTGATAGCGGCCCTCGTGCTGGCGGGGGGAAGCGCCGGAGCCGCCGCGACCGGGGCCACGGCGGAGCTCAAGACCGCGCTCGAGCACGCGGGGTTCGCGGAGAAGCAGGAATCCCTCAAGACCGCCACGTGGCACCTGCACCATGTGCTGAACTGCCTCGTGGGCCCCAAGAACCCCTGGTTTGACGCCTCCGCCACGAACCCGTGCGCGGGCGAAGGTCGGGGCGCGATCCCGGACATCGCCGCGGGGATGGGGAGGGACCGGGAGTACTACGTGGCCTCCTGGCTCGCCCGCATCGCGCACGAGGCCATCGCCACCCGGAACCTGGCGGAGGTCACGTCCGCGGCCCACCTCATCTCCATCGTCCTCCGGGACATCGTGAAGATGTGACGTCCCCCCCCCGGCCCTGGGCTTCATGAAATCTTCACACGGGACCGGTACCGTAGCGCCGTGGCAAGACGACCATCCTGAGAGAGGAGGGGTGTCATGGTGCGACGGTCACGGTGCTGGCCGGTCCTTTCGCGCGCTCTCGTGGGGGGCTTCCTCGCCGTGGGGGTGGCGGCGTTCCCGCCGGTCCTGGGCCAGACAGGGGCCCTGGCCCAGATGGCGATGCCCAAGGAGGAGGTGACGACGAAGATCCTCTGGCCTCCCCAGGGGCAGGTGGTCACCAGTAACGCTGTCCCGGTGATCCCCGAGTTCTCCCACTGGACCGAGCGGTGCGACCTCGCGGGGACGAAGGTGACCCCCGGGGCGGGGCACTACCACGCCTATCTCGATGGCAGCCTGGTGAACATGTTCTGCGGTCCGGCGCTCGTGAGCCTGCAGAACGTGAAGCCGGGGAAGCACACCCTGACGGTGATCCCCGCGGAGAACGACCACGCGGAGGTGGAGTCCGCCAAGGCGTCCGTGACCGTCGACTACGAGCCGTCCCACGCGCTGCCGTGGATCTCCGCCGGGCCTCCGGGCACTCCCCGCATCCGCATCCTGTACCCCCGGAATGGGGCAACGGTCCACGGGGCGTTTCCCCTCGTGGTCGACGTGAGCAATTTCCTCCTCTCCTGCGACCTCTACGGGAAGGCCCGCGTGAGCAACGCCGGGCACTGGCACGTCAACGTGGACACCATGACGGGGCCCATGATGGGGATGGCCACCATGCTCGGGATGAGCTGCACCAACTCCATGGTGATCTCGACGGCGGGGATCCCGCAGGGACGCCACACCTTCTACGCCTTCCTCGTGGACACCCTGCACGAGCCCCTCGCGCGCCCCGTCGTCGCCTCGGTCACGCTCACCGTGCGGTGATGCGGACCCCCTGGGGCGTCCTCGCCGGGGTCGTGGTCGGAGCGCTCCTGGCAGGGGGCCACGGCGCGGGGGCGGCTCCGCCGCGCACCGTGACCGTGACGCTCGTCGCCGGCCTGGGCCCCGCCAACGGCGGGCTCAACTTCAACGGGTACGCGAGGGGCGAGCTCACCCTCACCGTGCCCCGAGGGTGGCGGGTCACCATCCACTACCGGAACCGCTCGGCCCTCCGCCACAGCCTGGTGGTCACCCCCGCGACGGCCGCCCAGCCGGATGCGGCCCCGCCGACCCCGGCCTTTCCCGGGGCCGCCACGAGAGACCCGCTGGGCGGGATCGGCCCGGGACATGAAGAGACCGTGAGCTTCGTGGCGGAGCGGGCGGGGCGGTACGAGTTCCTCTGCGGGGTCCTGGGCCACGCCCAGGCGGGCATGTGGGACACCCTCGTCGTGTCCCCGTCGGCGCGGGCGCCCCGGGTCCACCCGGTCGGGGCACTTGAGGTGGTGCAGTGACGCGCCCTGGGACGTCGCACGGTCGTGACGCAAGCGCCATAAGAACGTCATGGCGGGGCCGCATCCTGGGGGTGCGGACCGGACGGTCCCATCCCAGACCGTGGAGGTGCGGCCATGCGGATAGTTTTCCTCACAGCTCTCCTGGTCGTCGGGCTCGCGGGCGCGTTCGCCCCCGCCCCGAGCGTCGTGGCGGCGAACGCCGGCGGCGACAACGCCTGCGACAGGGGGAGCCACCACTCCCTGTGCCAGGGGTACCCTGGAGCGTCCACGTCCCTCTTCCGCCAGGGGAGCCCCCTGGGGGGCGTGGGGCAACAAGCCGGATCCTAGGCAGGACCGGCGCGATCGGACCGGGGGGTGCGGGGAGAGACTCCCCGCACCCCCCGGTAAGCCAGCTCACCCCCACAGGGAGGCGCCGCCTGGTATGCTGGTGAGAGGATCGGGGAAAGCGGGGGTGGACGAGTGTTCTCGCGGCCGCTGACCTATAGGGCGCTCAGAGCACGGGGGCTGTGCGGGACCTGACCCTCGACCCTGCTGCTAGGCCTGGCAGCCCTCCTCCTCTATAACACCGCCTACGTCCTGTGGGGCGCGGGGCGGTGGACGCGGCGCGTGGCGGCAACGGCCCTGTCCAGGGTCCGGGACAGCCACTCGCTTCGCCGGGCCCGGTGACGGACCCCGTGGCCCAGAGCCTCCCATCCGGGAAGGGCGGGGACGCGGGCCCGGAGCGGACCGTCCTCGTGGTGGACGACGATCCCAAGATTGTGGCCCTGCTCCGAGCCTACCTGGAGCGGGAGGGGTTCCGGGTCGTGTCCGCCCTGGACGGGGCCCAGGCCCTCGAGGCCTTCTCGCGCCATGGCCCCGAGCTCGTCGTCCTCGACCTCATGCTCCCGGAAGTGGACGGGATGACCGTGTGCCGCCAGATCCGCCAGATCTCGTCCGTCCCGATCCTCATGCTGACCGCGCGGGTGGACGAGGGCGACAAGGTGGCGGGGCTCCACCTGGGCGCCGACGACTACGTGACGAAGCCCTTCAGCCCGAGGGAGCTTCTGGCCCGGATCCGGGCCATCCTGCGCCGCACGGCACACTCCGCCGGCTCGCGCCTCGTCCGGGGATCCCTCGTCATGGACCTCGACCGGCACGAGGTGACGGTGGAGGGACGCGAGGTGCGCCTCACCCCTATCGAGTACAAGCTGCTCCAGGCCCTTCTGGAGTCCCCCGGGCGGGTGTTCACGCGGGACCAGCTGCTGGCCCGCGTCTACGCCTTCGACGAGACGGTGGTGGTGGACCGGACCGTGGACGTCCACATCGCCAGGCTGCGGGAGAAGCTGGGCGACGACCCAGCGCGGCCCCGGTTCGTCCAGACGGTCCGCGGGTCGGGTACAAACTCCTGGAGCCGCCCCGTGGGCAGTAGCCTCCTGTGGCGCCTGCTGGGGGCCCAGGTGCTGGTCATCGCCCTCGCGGTGACCCTCTCCGGGGTGCTCATCACCGACCTCGCCTCTCAGTCCTTTGGGGCGATCATGGCCCGGTACCACATCGAGCCCGTGGCCGTGGAGGCCGAGCTCCTCGCGGCGATCCACAGGGTCCTCCTCGGCAGCAGCCTCGTCGCCGCCGCGGCGGCCATGCTGCTGGGGTGGCTCCTCGTGCGGAGGACGGTGCGCCCCCTCGAGGAGATGATGGTGCTGGCCGAGTGCATCGCGCGGGGCGACTACGCCTGCCGGGTCGACCTCCGGGGTCCGGCGGAGATCGTGCGGCTCGCCGACTCCCTCAACCGGATGGCCGCGAGCCTCCAGCGGATCGAGGCGCTGCGCCGCGAGCTCGTCGCCAACGTCGCCCACGAGCTGCGCACGCCCCTCAGCACCGTTCAGGGATACCTGGAGGCGATGCGCGAGGGGGTCGTCCCCGTGACGCCCGAGAGCCTCGCCTCGCTTGAGGAGGAGGCGCTGCGCCTGGTGCGGCTCGTGGACGCGCTCCACCAGCTGAGCCAGTTTGACGCCCGCGCCTCCCGGATCCGCGCGGCGGACGTGGACCTGCGGGACCTGGTGGAGCGGACGGTGCGGGCGGCGGCGCCCGCCTTCGCCCGACGCGGGATGCGGTTCAGGTCGCCGCGGATCCCAGGGTGCGCGTGGTCCGGGCGGACCCCGACCTCGTGGCCCAGGCCCTCGGGAACCTGTTGGACAACGCCCTCCGGTACGCCCCCCAGGGAGCCGACGTCCTGGTGGAGGTCGTCCCGGACGGAGACACCGTGCGCCTGGCCGTCCGGAACACGGGGGAGGGGATCCTCCCCGACGACCTCCCCCACATCTTCGAGCGCTTCTACAGGGGCGAGAAGTCGCGGTCCCACACGACCGGGGGCACCGGGATCGGCCTCGCCATCGTCTCCGAGATCGCCCGCGCCCACGGGGGACAGGTGGGGGCCCTGTGCCGGGACGGCGCGACCACCGTGTGGTTCTCCCTCGGCGTCCGCGGCCCGGCGTCTCCCTCCCCCGTCGTACCGGCCGTCCAGGAGGCCGGGGTCGCCCAGGCGTAGGAGGCCTTCCGGGTCCCGCGCCCGGTCGGCGTCAGGGGACCCCCCGCACCAGCATCACGGCCAGCACCACCACCGCGATCGACAGGAGGAGGACCAATCGGCCCACCCAGGCCGCCTGGCGGCGGAGGCGGTCCACCTCGGGGGACCCCGCGCTCCCCTGGCCCAGGGAGGTCACGCGGGGGCCGACGGCCACGTCGTGGATCAGGCTGATCACCACGATGAGGCCCACGAGGAGGAGCTTGAGGGCGAGGATGCGGCCGAAGGTGCCGTCCCACACCGCGCCCGTCCGCAGCTGCGCCCACCCGTAGCCCCGGTAGGCGAGGTTTGCGATGCCCGAGACGACGAGGACGGCCATGGCTCCCCACCCGATCCACCGGAACCGGACGCTGATGGCGTAGATGAGGGGGAAGGCGACCTCGCGGTACGCGGGCCGGCGCAGGACGGGGAGCACGGCCAGCGCGAGGAAGGCCATGCCGCCGATCCACACGGCGGCGGCGAGGATGTGGATCGAGACCGTGAGGATGTACCCCATGGGGTCCTCCGGGTCGGGATGGGACGGTATCCTTTGTACCATCCGGCGCCCGGTCTCTCCTTGCGCGGGCGCAAGGAGGGGGGACGGATCTTTGCGCGGGGGCAAAGACGGCCCCGTCGTCCGTGCTATCCTGGATGGGGTGTGACTCCGACGAGGGGCGGTGGGCCGTGAGCGTATTCCTGTCGTCGTACCGGGACGTAGCGGCGTTTCGTCCCGAGCAGTTTACCCCTGTCGTGGTGGGCGGGAGCGAGCGGGTCCGGGTGCTGGTCGTGGGGCTCGAGCCGGGGCAGTTCATCCCCGTGCACGCGCCCGGGGTCGACCTCGCGTTGGTCGTCCTGGAAGGCGAGGGCCGGGTCGTCGCGGGAGACAGGGAGGAGGCGGTCTCCGCAGGGTCGGTGGCCTTCATCCCGGCGGGCCAGGCGCGCGGCCTCAAGGCATCCTCGCGGCTCGTCGCCCTGCACGTCGTGGCGCCCCCTCCCACGGACGCCGACCATGCCGCGGTCGTCGCCGGGCTCGCACGCAGGGACTGGCGCTGACCTGGCCGCACGGCGCCCGGGACCGGCCCGGCCCGTGAGGGCCCCCGGAGCCGCGAGCGCACGGCCCCGGGGGCCCGGAATCGCACGCGCGCGGCTCCCGTTTCTCGCAGGGAGCGTGCTGGCCCTGCTCGCCGGTCTGTGGGCGGGGCTCGACCGGCTCGGGTGGGCGCTCCCGCCTCTCACACCGTCCCTGCCGGCACTCCACGGCCCCCTCATGGCCTCGGGATTCCTCGGCACGCTCATCGGCCTCGAGCGGGCGGTCGCCCTCCGCCGGCCCTGGGCCTACGCCGTCCCGGCCCTCTCAGGGGTGTCGGCGCTCGGTCTCGCCGTGGGCCTCCCGGCGCAGAGCGCGGTCCTCGCCGTGCTCGCCTCGCTCGGCCTCGTGGGGGTGTTTGCGGTCGTGTACCGGATCCAGCCGGCCCTCCACACGGCCACCATGGGCGCGGGGGCCGTGGCGTGGCTCGTCGCCGCGTCGCTCCAGGCGGCGGGCCTGCCCGTGTTCCGGTCGGTCCCCTTTTGGGGCGCGTTCCTCGTGCTCACCATCACCGGGGAGCGTCTGGAGCTGAGCCGTCTCGGCCGCCTCCCGCGGACTGGGCTCATCGCCTACCTCGGGAGCGCCGCCCTCTACGCGGCCGGCGTGGCGGTGACGGCCGTCCGTCCTGATGCGGGGGTGCGGATCGCGGGGGTGGGGATGGTGGCCCTCGCGCTGTGGCTGTTCCGGTACGACATCGCCCGCCGCACGGTGCAGATCGCGGGCCTCCCCCGCTTCATCGCCGTGAGCCTGCTCTCGGGCTACCTCTGGCTGGCCGTGGCGGGGGTCCTCTGGGGGGCCGTCGGAGGGGAGAGGGCGGGGCTCTCGTACGACGCGATGCTCCACGCGCTGTTCCTGGGGTTTGTCGTGACCATGATCTTCGCCCACGCCCCGGTCATCTTTCCAGCGGTCCTGGGGGGGCCGCTTCTCTTCCACCCGCGCTTCTACGGCCACCTGGTGCTCCTCCAGGGCTCGCTCCTCCTCCGGGTGGCGGGAGACATGGCGGGCTGGCTCCCCGGCCGCCTGTGGGGAGGCCTCCTGAACGTCCTGGCACTCCTGCTGTTCCTCGCCAACACCGCCCTGGCCGCGGGGGCGGCCGGGCCCTCTCCCGGCGGCGACATCGGGAGGAGGTCCGTGGGGGAATAGGATCTCCGCCCGATGGCCGCACGAGGGCTCCTTCCCCTATGATCGAAACCGCAAGGCCGTAGGATCTCGAGGCGCGCCGCCTGGGCCTGGAGTCTATCGCGGGGGAGTCTCGAGGGCCTCCCGGGAGGAGGCAAGGGGAGAGGGATTCATGACCAAGGGAGCGCTCGGGACGCTGGCCTGGATCGGGGTCGCGGGAGCTGTCCGGGACCGGTGGTTTGGGATCGTGGCCCTGGCCTTTTCGGCGCTCACTCTTCTCGTCTCCGCGGCGGCCCTCACGGGAACCGACGTGGTCGGTTTCTCCGCCTTCGACCGGACGGCGGCGAGCCTCATTAGCCTCACGCTCCTGTTTGTCCCGCTCCTCGGCCTCGTCCTCGGGAGCGGCTGGATCGCCGGGCAGAGGGAGTCGGGCGTGCTCTCGCTCCTCCTGGCCCAGCCCGTGTCCCGCGCCCAGGTGTATGCGGCGGAGTACGCCGGGGTGGCCGCCGCTGTGGTGGGGGCGACGGTCGCGGGCTTCGGCCTTGCGGGGCTCGTCCTCTCCGTGCGGGTGGGGTCTGAGCGTGTGGCCGCTTACCTCTCCCTCACAGGGCTCTCGGTGCTCCTGGCGGTGGCCAGCCTGAGCATCGGGTTCCTGGTCTCGGCCGCCTCCCCCACCTATGGGAGAGCGGTGGGGCTCGGGCTCTTCCTCTGGCTCCTGCTCGTCGTCCTGAGCGACCTCGGCATCCTGGGGGTGGCCCTCTCGGCGAGGATCGGGGCCGCGGGGCTCTTCTGGCTGGCCGTGGCAAACCCCGTGGACGTCTACCGCATCGCGGCCATCCTGAGCGTCGTCCACGCCCCGGACCTCACCGGGGCCGTGGGGCTCTACGCCGCAAGCCTCTTCGGGGAGACCGGGGCGCGGGCGGTGCTCCTGGGGGTCCTCACGGGCTGGGTCGTGGCCCCCTTTGCGGCCGGCCTCACGATCTTTTGCCGGAGGGCGGAGCCGTAGCGGCGGACCGGTGACAGCGGGTGACGGTCCCTATTGGATGTGCCGTCACGGTCTATTTCGGGCTTTGCTGCACCCGTGCGTCACGAGGGGAACAGCCAGAGGATGAACCAGTAGAGACCGAGGGCGATGGCGCCCACGGGCGACAGCGCGACCGTGGCCACCCGGCCGACCACGCTCGTAATCGGGGTCGCGAGGGGGTTTGGGGCGAGGGCGCTCGTCCAGAGGTGCACGGCTCCCTGGACGGCCCTCCCCACGAGAGGGTCGGTCTCGAGGGTCGCGACGACCGTCGCCTGCACCCGGTCGCTGTGGGCGTAGACGGTATCGTACAGCCCCATGTAGGTCAGGGCGAGCACGACGAAACCGAGGCAGATCAGATATCCCACAAGGTGCCGCATCCAGAGCTTCCCTGCCGGCACGTCGGCTGAGTAGAGAATAGGGTACCGGAACCGCCGGACGGGACGGGTCATGAGGCGTGGGGCCCGGCACTCTCCTTTTGCCCAGACCGAGGGGGTCTTAGCCCTCGTGAAAAGAGGGCGTGAGGCTCTCCCATGTGCGACGATCCCAGCGGAGCCCTGTATGCCCCTCGCAGTCTCGGCGCCTGCGGTCGTGGGCATAAGGATCACGGTCAGCGAACCCACTTACAGTGCGGAAGGAGGGTGGCGTGCGATCTCGTCTTCGGGCCGGACGAGGGCGGTGCACCGGCGGCTTTACGCTCGTCGAGCTCGCGGTCGTCCTCGCCATCATTGGGATCCTCGTGGCGGCGGCGGTTCCCTTGTACCTGGGGTCGCGGATGAAGGCCTACAAGTCCGAGGCGGTCAGCGCCCTGCAGGAGATCAAGACCATCGAGTGGGCCTACTACGAGGAGAACAATAGCTTCCAGGCGCTGCTCAGCCTGCTCGGGTACGTGCCGCCCCAGAGCAGCTTTTGGAGCTACGGGATCGCGACCGCGGATGCCACCCACGTGGTGGCCGTCGCGACAGGGAGCGCGAACACCCCCGTGGACGGACAGGCGGTCTCACTGGACCTCAGCAGCGACGGGTCGACGAGCTTCGGGGCCACCTTTTAATCCACGAGCCCCCAAGATCGAGGCTAGAGTCATCCCGTTTTGGGCACTATAGGGCGCGGGAGAGGAGGCTCCCGGCAAGACCGACTAGACAAGGAGGAGGGAAGAGAATGTATGCGTGGTTTCGCAAGAACCTAGACCGGAAGGAGCGGGGCTTCACGCTGATCGAGCTGGTGGTCGTCCTGGCCATCATCGCGATCCTCATCGCGGCGGCCGTCCCGCTCTACCTGGGTGCTCGGAAGAAGGCGTACAAGGCCGAGGCGGACAATGCATTGCAAGAACTGAAGACTATGCTATGGGCGTATTACCAACAGAATGCAAGCTTCCCGGCAACGGGCTCCTGGAGTGGGACGCCCTCGGCTGATTCGAATACGGGGTTTCAGGCTCCCCAAAGCAGTTTCTGGTCCTACAGTTACACTGGGACCGGGAGCACCGTCACCATGGTTGCCACCGGGACGAACCCGCCCGTTTCGGGGAACCATGTTTCTGTGATTCTGAACTCGGACGGCTCCTCAAGTTCCACAGCGGATTTCTAGTGGACGACCGACGGGGGGGCGGGGCACTGGTCCCGCCCCCCACCATATGGTTGTGATGATCGCCCATTCTCCCTCGGAGTCCACGTTCCAAAGACTCCGCGAGACTCTTACCCGAGCCCAGTCCCGTGAAGTGCGTCTAGGCTGCGCAGAGTCTCTTGGGGGTATTCTGCTCGTCACCGCGATCCTTCGATTCGCATTCCTCGGTCAACATAGCATCTGGTTTGACGAGGCCTTTGTCGCACGCATCGCCTCGCATGTTCCCTGGGCCCAAATTTTCCCGCTTTTAAAGGGTACCGATGCGCACCCTCCGCTCTATTACCTCTTCATGAAGCTATGGGTAGGTGTATTCGGCACGACGGAGACGGCCCTCCGGGTTCCTTCCGCCGTGTTCAGTACGCTCTCCGTCCTGGCTACATTTCTCCTAGCTCGAAGGATCTTGGGGACACACGCGAGCCTCCTGGCCTCGCTCTTCGTTGCGCTATCCCCTTTTGCAATTGTTGCTGGGCAAGAGGCGAGAATGTATCCTCTACTGCAGTTGCTTGCGCTTCTCTCCACTCTTGCGTTGCTCTCAAGCGTCGAAAGCGGGGGGGTGCTTCGCTGGACGTTGTACGGAATCGTGTCCGCCGCCATGGCATACACCCACTACCTGGGCATCCTCGTCATTGTCGCGCACGGTTTGTGGCTGGCGCTGGATTCTCGTAAGCACGTTGTTCCCTGGGTTGTCACAGGAATGGGTGTTCTTGCAGCCTACATCCCGTGGTTGCCGTCGCTTTGGTATCAGACAATAAGTGGCCATGGCTGGGCCTGGTACCGACCTCATCTCACCTGGCAGGTCCTGGGGGACCTTACTGGATTATTCGCCTTTGGAGGATCCTTGTTTGGGATGGGAGATTACTTCGCAGATACAACCCTGTCTCCCTTGGAGCAACTTATCCTGCTGTCCCCGTTTATCGTGCTGTTTGCCATCGGCATCGCTGCGCTATGGGGATCTAATAACCGATACAGAAGCCTCGTGGGAAGCCTCCTCGGGGTTCCGATCGGTGTGCCCTTGCTGATTTCTCTCCTTCGACCGATGTTCTACCCGAGATGGTTCTCGTTTCTTGTTCCTGTCTACGCAATCGTTATGGCCGCAGGTATCTTCCATATCGCCCAATCGTGGAAGGGCCGCCAGAGCAGGGTTGTCGTCGTGATTTCGGTCGGGATCCTTGTCTACAGTCTCCCGGTGCTGGGTCGGTACTACCTGGACCCGGCTTCGCGTCTCTACGACTGGAGGGATGCGTCTCGGCTAGTAGAGAAGAACGCCCGGCCTGGAGATTTCTTCCTTTACACGAATCAGGCCGCTGAAACTTCATTCACCTACTACTTCCACGGGACATATCCGTCACTCACGTTGACGCCTATTGAAGCAATCCCGGGTCCCCCCCGTCGCCCGACGTTCACTTCAGTTCAGGCTGGCCATCTCGCGGCGCGATATCCGAGGTTGTGGATTATTGCGACACCACCCTTCACCCCAGCCATGCAGGATCGCCTTCGAAGGGATCTTGAAGAAGCCTTTCAACCTGTTGGCCAGAGGGACTTTGGTGACGTGTGGGTCACACTCCTCAGAGCCAAGCCCGCATCGAGATCGTCACCAGCGCCCAGGGAGTAAGGGTGCAGAATCGCGCTGCCTTCTTTGACACCTGCCCGAAATTCACTCCTACTTTGAGGATCTCTACGCTCATCGTCCTTCTCCTGGTTTGCATCGGGATCTATGGCGGGGCTTCCCTGGTGGTCTTAAGGCCCGGGGGCTATTGGTCTCCAGATTCCGCAGTGCGGATCGTTCAGGTACTGAGCCTCGTACATGCTGGCCCAAGGGACGGATCCGTGCCTTATCCTGGGAGAACGATCGACCCCGCGGGGCGCTTTTTCCCCTTCGGACCGTGGTTTCACTTCGTAAGAGGAGGGAGGCATTACCTTTCCTACCCGCCGTACTTTGCCATGTTGGAAGTCCCGCTCTATCGCTCCTTCGGTACGTCTGGTCTAGTGCTCATCCCCCTCGCCGCCGGGGTGGCATCCGCCCTGATAGTCTACGGCTTCCTCCTCCGGCACGCGCCCAAGTTCGCCTTGCTGGGAGCCTGTGCCTTCGCCTGTGCCACACCGGTCCTGATCTACAGCGCTGTGTTCTGGGACCACACTCTCGTGATCGCTCTCGCCATCGGCGCTGCGGCCCTGGGCGTAGCGGGACTGGAGTCCGGGGCTATGATCTCCATGGCCGCGGCCGGCTTCCTCGCAGGGATCGGTCTTTGGTTTCGGAACGAGATGTATCCCTATGCTCTTGCCTTTCTCGTCGCCTGGTGGTTGACGACGGCGGGGAGAAGCCGAACCAGGGGGACCGTTGCATTTCTCGCTGGACTCGGGGGCGCCGCGGGACCCCTCTGGGCTCTCAACGCCCGTCTCGTGGGAAACATCCTCGGGTGGAAGGGAGAGGGGGTAGCCCAGGCAAGGATCGAGGGGACGGTGCAGGCCCTGACCGGGCAGAGCACGATCGCATGGATCTCCGACAAGCTGGGAAATGCCTACTTCCAACTCGTTTCTCCTAACTATTACGCGTTCGATTCTCGGTCGGTCACCTGGGGCCTTGCCCTTGCCGCACTGCTTGTCGCGGCGAGCGTCCTCCTCCGAATCGGGGTCACCCGCCGATCGGAGAGAGCCCTAGCAGTAGGAACCGTGCTCGGTCTCCTCGGGGGAATGATAATCGCCGCATCCCGCACAAACGTTTCCGGTTTGCTCCCTTCGATGCCCCTGGTGGTCCTCGCGGGACTCCCAGGATCGCTCTCGCGGTGGGAGCGCTTCCTGTGGATTCTCGCTTCCGTGTTCACAGCCGAGATCCTCGTCATGGGGACGCATGGGGGCCTTCAGTGGGGACCGCGGTACCTCTTGCCCATCTTCCCAATTTTGGTCATCCTCGCCGTCGCTGCGCTCCAGCGAGCAAAGAGCCTAAGGCCCGGTATATGGCCCGCCCTCCGACTATCCGCCGGAGCTCTTGTCGTCGTGAGCGCCCTCGTCCAGGCGTCGGGGGTCGATCAGGTGGCCGAGGCCATCGCGCGCAACTCTCGGATCAACGCCCTGGTACGGTCCACCCCGTCCACGATCGTCGTCACGCCGCTCCAGTGGCTCACGCTGGGGGCAGGACCCCTGTACTTCGAGAAGACATTGATGCGGGTGGACACGCCAGCCGATCTGCGGGCGCTGGTCGCCCGGTTGGCGGAGAAGAAAGTGAGTCGGTGGACCTACATCCCCCTCTCCGGCCCCTTCTTTAGACCCGAGGGTATTGAGCGAGAGTCTGCGATGTACTCCTGGCGATTCCGCGTGAGCGAGGACCGCACTGTCGACGGAATTCGCTTCGTGATCTTTGCCGCCGATGAAGGGATGAAGGGACATCGCCCGAGGTAGGGCCCGCAGGCTGTCCCCCTCCCACCTAACTGACGAGCTGGCCAGGCGGCGGACCATTATGGAGATCCGGGAAACGTGGGGGGGCGCTAGAATTCCGCCCCTCCGTGTCGACTGCGAGCCGAGATTGGGTAAGAAATAGTGGGTATGGCATGTCACGGCCTCTAACCCTGGGTGCAGGGGTCTGCCCATGGGTCGTGCGGCGCTCGTCTCTGAGGCTACGATCCGCCCGAGGGACGGGGGGACCTCGGAAGCACGATAGGCGACGTTTGACCGTTGGTATCGACGGCGATAGGGGGCGGACAGCGGCGGGCGGAGGTGGCAGTTCACCAGGAGCGATCACCGGCAACGTCATACGACGACCACCCCTTGACGGAGTTTCCGAGGATTCATTGCGATGGCCATCGCCATAGCTGGAGACAAGATCCGCGAGCCGTTCCCATGGGGAGATGCAGGGCGGAGAGCGCTTCCCCTCCTCGCTGGGAAGCTGACGACGCTCGCGATGACCATGGCCTGCTTCGCCATCATAGGGCGCCACCTCGGTCCCGAGCGCTTCGGGTTCTACAGCCTTGCGTACGGCCTCCCGTGGCTTCTCCTCCCCGTGGTCGATTTCGGCCTGAGCCCGGTGGTGGCGCGGGAGATCTCAGCAGGCGGTGACGCTGGGTGGGCGGTGGCAGGGCTCCGGCTGGCGATGCGGATGTTCCCCCTGGCCGCGGCCCTTCTGGCCGCAGCAGGATGGCTCTTTGGACTGCAAGGACGCGAGGCGTGGCTCCTGCCGGCGACCGGCTTGCAACTCGCAGCCTTCACCCTTCGCCCGGCTGAAGCTGTCCTGATCGCCGAGAAGCGAACCGACGTCCTCGCGGTGTACAGCATGGTGGCCAACGCTCTATCCCTCGGAGGGGTACTGCTCGGGATATCGTTCAATCTCCAGGACCCGTGGATTCTCGCGATTCACGCAGGGTATACACTCGCGTACGACACTCTCATCCTCGCATACGTCGGCCCAAAGCTCGTCACCGAGGAGCGCCCGCCAGCTGCTCGGCTGTGGCGGGAGGCGTGGTCTTTCGGCCTCGGCGGTGCAGCCTCCTCGGTCGCGGAGCGTGCGGGGATCCCCCTCGTAGTGTGGCTCCTCGGTCCTCTTGCGGCGGGGTTCTACAGCGCCGGGTACCGTCTCTACGAAGTGGGCCTGGGGGCGGCGGGTACCATGGCCGTCATCGCGCGTCCCTTCTTGGGAGAATCCCTCAACGCCCCGCGCGTCTTCGCGCGCCGGGCGGAGGACTTCGTCCGTGGGGCGATGGCGCTCTCAGGCCTGGCGGCGTTATGGATGGCTGGCGCATCACCCATACTCGTGAGGAGCCTCTTCGGACCCGCCTTTCGAGACGCCACGCCGGTACTCGTGGCGCTAGCCCCCGCTATCGCAAACATCTTGCCGGGGAGTGCTCTTGCAGAGGTCTCCATTGCCGCCAGGCGGAGGAGTGATTTCCTGGTGGCCGCAGGCGGTGCAGCCGCCGTCTCCGTAGGAGGGGCCGTCGTCCTCTGTCGGTTCCTGGGAGTAGCGGGCCCCGCCCTGGCTATGGGAATCGCGGGGACAGCTGCCATGGGCTGGATGGCTTCCAGCCTCCGAAGATCCTCGCTGTCCTCCATTGTTGCGACTTACTGGAAACTCAGCAGTGCGTGGTGGGTGCTCTTCGGCCTGACAGTCGCGGGAGAGATCGCCCTGCCCGGGAATTTGGGGGCAGCAGGTGGTGTCGGTGCGGGCCTGCTGTACGCCGGATGGGCGATGAGGGGGAGATCGTGAATTCGTGCCCGGTATGTGGGCTCCCGGGACCGGCCCCGGTGGCTGGGGAGGCCAATGGGTACGTCCTCCGGCTGTGCCCGCAGTGCGACGTTACCTACGCCGACCCCATGCGCGGGCCCGGCGCGAAATGGTACGAAGAGCACTCGGATTACCTCAAGTTCCTCCTCCTGGACCTGGACGTCCTGAACTGGAACCACCGCCAGTTTCTCCGCGACCTCCCTCGCCGGGGGGGCAGGCTGCTGGACGTGGGGTGCGGGTCGGGCCGCTTCCTGGCCCGGGCGGCCTCTCTCGGCTATACGGTGACAGGCTGTGACTTCAACCCCGTGGCCGTGAGGACAGCTCGGGAGAGGTACGGCCTGTCCGACGTGCACCATGCGAGCCTGGAGGAGTTCCGCCTCCGGCAGCCCGAGCGCCGGTTCGACGTGGTGACGGCCTTCGAGGTGCTGGAGCACACCGACGACCCCGCAGGATTCCTCGCCCAGATCGTGGACCTGCTGGACGCAGGCGGGATGGTAGCGGTGAGCGTACCCTTCCGCGATCGCTGGCCCAGGTTTGGGGTGGACTCGCCGTGGGATCTTCCGCCGCACCACCTAACGCGATGGAGCAAGAGGGCCATTCACGAAGCTCTCAGGCGGGCGGGTCTAGACACCGTGGAGCTGCGGACGGGGTGGATGATCGGAGAGGAGCTGTGGCTGAAATACGTGCGGTTCGGCATGGTCGACAGGTTGTTTCGCAAAGCCGCCGAGAACGGAACCGATCCCCATGAGGTGGCGAGATTTGCACCTCTCGCCTCAAGACTCCTGCGGGCGAAACGCGCTGTGGCCAAAGTAGGCGGGGCACCGATCAACGCGGTCCTCCGCATCCTGGGCGCGACCGGCATGGACATGTACGCCCTGGCTCGGCGGCGATGAAGGTCGCGTTCGCCTCACAACTCCCGCTATGCCTGGCGTCCGGAGGGTTGGAACTCCAGGTACTGCGGACCGCCCGCGCACTCCAGCGGCTCGGCGTCGAAACCGAGTTCCTTGATCCGTGGAAACCCACCTTCGACGCTGCCCTCATGCACTGTTTCAGTAGCGAGTACCAACTGGGGGAACTGATTGAAAGAGCTACGGCGCAAGGCATCCCTGTCGTCGTAACAGCAGTGTTCCTCCCCAGGACGTTTAGGGTCGCCTACCGGATGTGGCGCGGCGTCGACCCCTTAATACCTGCCAAGACGACGTTCGGGCTGCGGCGGCGTATCCTGCACCATGCCTCGCGGGTCATCGCGCTCTCGCAGTCCGAAGCGCGAGATCTCGTGCACATCTTCGGCATAGGACCCTCTTCTGTAGAGGTCGTCCCGAATGGTGTCGATTCCTCCATTGAAGGAGCCCGTCCTGATGCCTTCCGGGAGAGGTTCGGTGTTTCAGACTTTGTGCTGTGCGTCGCGAGCGTGGAGAGAAGGAAGAACCAACTCCGCCTGATAGAAGCTTTGCGCAACTCTCGAGTCCCTCTCGTGCTCATCGGCCAGGGGCGAGCCGACGAGGCGGATTATGTCCGGCGGGTCGAGGAGGAGGTGAAACGATCTGAGGACATCCTCTGGATACCCGGACTGCCTCCGGATTCCGAACTCCTCCTGTCGGCCTACGCGGCGGCTCGGGTTCATGCGCTCCCCAGCCTCTCAGAGGGTCAACCTCTCGCCTTATTGGAAGCTGCGGCGACGGGAGCGAACATCGTAATGTCCGACCTGCCCTACCTTGGGGAATTGTTCGGCGATTACGCCTGGTATTGCAACCCCCGGTCGCCTCTGTCCATCCGCGAGGCGGTCATGGCCGCCTGGCATGCGCCGCGCGGAGTCCGGTATACACGGCGACCTCCGTGGCTCCTGTCGTGGGACGACGTCGCTCGCCGACTCGTCGGCGTTTACGAGAGAGTCCTTGCGGAGCACGGGAAAAGAGCAGGTGACCGCAGGTGAGAGTGTCTTTCATCGTCGCCACAGCAGGGCGGACGGGCGAGCTCTACCGCCTGTTAGACTCGCTCGCCGCGCAGACCCATCAGGACATCGAGGTCGTGGTGGTCGACCAGAACCCCGACGACCGCCTCGGGTGCATAGGGGGACCGGGGGCGCCTCAACTGAAGGTGACCCGTCTCCGGTGCCCGCCCGGCCTTTCGTCCGCACGCAACCTGGGCCTGCGGGTGGCTAGCGGCGATCTCATCGGTTTCCCGGATGACGACTGCCGCTATCCCCCGACCCTCATCCAGCAGATTGTCGATCTACTCGCCAGGCATCCAGAGTGGGACGGGGTCACCGTTCCGGCGCGCGACGAGCTGGGGAGGCCCGCGTCGGGGAGGTGGCACACGGACAGCGGGTGGGTCACGCGGGCAAACGTGTGGTTCAGGTGCGTGTCCTTTGGAATGTTCCTGCGGGCGCCGCTCCTTAGAGCGGTCGGGCCCTTCGACCCGTACCTTGGCCTTGGCTCGTCCTGGGGCTCGGGCGAGGAACTGGACTTCCTCCTGCGTGCCCTGGAGGCGGGAGCGCGGGTCTGGTACGAACCGCGATTGCACGTGCTGCACCCTCGACGAGAGCTCGGATCTCGCCCTCCGCGTCAGGCCTATGGGTACGGGAGGGGGATCGGTCGGGTGCTCCGGAAGCACCGGTTCTCCCTCTGGTTCGCCCTGTACATGGCCACACGGTCGCTCGCAGGGGCCGCCCTCGGGGTGGCGGCCGGAGAGCCCAGAGCCGCGACTTCCTCCTTTACTTCCGCATTGGGGAGACTCGTGGGCTACTTGTGGGCGGGGCCGGCCGGATCGACTCCCCCCGCATCCGAGGTGGAGCTCTTCTCTCTGAGGCTCGCCGCGCTTCGGACCCAGGAGGTGATCTGGCATGTGGCCGAGGCGGTTCGCCGCGGGCGCCGAGGGTATATCACGACCCCCAACGCACACCACCTGGTCCTCGTCCAGCGGGATCCGGCCTTCCGGAAGGCCTGTGGGGACGCCTGGCTGCGGGTGCCCGACGGGATGCCCCTGGTGTGGGCCTCGCGCCTCCTCGGCCGGCCCCTCCCGGAGCGGGTGACGGGGGCCGACCTCTTGCCCGCCCTCTGCGATGTCGCCTCACGCGCCGGGTACTCGATCTTCCTCCTGGGAGGGCGACAGGGTGTGGCCGAGCGCGCGGCAAGCCGCTTGCGGGCCCGCTTCCCTGAATTGACGATCGCAGGTATCTACAGTCCCGTGGACGGGTTCGGAGACGACACGGGTGACCAGGCGGCTGCCCTCGAGGCGGTGAACCGGGCCCGTCCGGACATCCTCTTCGTCGGCCTCGGAGCCCCCGTTCAGGAAGTGTGGGTGCACCGTCACTGGGACCGTCTTGCATGCACCGTGGCCATCTGCTGCGGTGCGGCCCTTGACTACGCGGCGGGTGAGAAGCCTCGGGCGCCCTACTGGACCCGGCATGCCGGCCTGGAATGGGCGTGGCGGCTGGCCTGCGAGCCCGGTCGCCTGTGGCGGCGTTACCTGGCCTCCGCCTTGACCGTAGGCTGCCTGTTCGTGCGGGAGTGGTGGAAGCTCCGTGCCGTCAGGGCATCTGAGTGACACAGGGGATCGGGCCTGACCGGGACCTCCACCCCCGCCGCGGTACCGGTGGCTCTCTCCGATGGGCTGGGCACTTCTGAGATCGGGGTCTCCTCGTTAGCGCCCGGATCCCTGTGGTATCGTTCAAGATATCTGAGTATCAATCGACGACTCTGAGGTATTCCGCCGCCACCCTTTCCGCCCGTCCAGCGCACACCGTTCGTGGGCATAGTGCTTAGGGAGTGGTGGCAGAGGCGCCTAGGCAGCACGGAGCGTGCATGATGGACGAGTGCGTGATCGCGCACCCCCAGAGCCGGGGGTCCTCCCGGGCCCTCGCCCAGGCCGTCGTCGCGAGCGCGCTCGTCGCAACCGACCTGGCCGTCCTGGGGACAAGCCTCGCTCTGGCCGTGGCCCTCCGCGTCTCGATCCTGCCCGCGCTCTCGCCGGCCTTCTCCGGACCGACGTACCCCTTCCAGCACTACCTCTCTCTCTGGTGGATCCCGCTCCTGTACCTGGCGGCGCTGGCCCACGCCGGCGTCTACACGCGCCGGGACCCGTCCTGGGAGGAGGCCCGCCGGTGCCTCGCGGGCGTCGGGGGGAGCGCGCTCCTCCTCTTCACGGTGCTCTCGACCACCAAGCTCACCGATCACGTGTCCCGGTCCGTGATCGTGCTGGCGTGGGCGTTTGCGGCCCTCCTGCTTCCCCCGGCCCGGGTCGGCGTGAAGCGGGCCCTGTGGGCCCTCGGCCCGTGGAGGAAGCGGGTGCTGCTCCTGGGACGGGGGCCCCAGGCCCAGAGGATCCGGCAGGCCCTGCGCCGCCAGGTGACCCTCGGGTACGACGTAGTGGAGGTGGTGGACGACCCCGCGATGGCTGCGGGGGCCGCTCTCGTGACAGGCGCCCGCGACGTGGTGGTGGCGCTGCCCGATCTCGGCCGGACCGAGCTCCTCCACCTCGTGGAGCAGCTCCGGGGGGTCGCGGAAAACGTCCTCATCGCCCCGGACCTCTCCGAGACGCCGGTCCTCGGGGTCGAGGTCCTCGGGCTCCTCGAGGACCGGGCCCTCCTCCTGCGCATCCCCAATAACCTCCTCAAGCCCTGGAACCTCCTCATGAAACGCGCCTTCGACGTCGCGGCGGGGGCCCTCCTCGGGGTCGTGGCGGCCCCCGTGGTCCTCCTGGCGGCGCTCGCCGTCCGCCTCGATTCCCCCGGGCCCGCCTTCCACGTGGAGCCCCGCATCGGCCGGGGCCAGAAGGCCTTCCCCTGCTTCAAGCTGCGGACCATGCACGCGGACGCCGACCGCCGCCTCGCCGCGCACCTGGCCCGGGATCCCGGGGCCTCCGCCGAGTGGGCGCGCTACCGGAAGCTCCGGTCCTACGACCCCCGCGTGACCCGCGTGGGCCGGATCCTCCGCCGGTACGGGATCGACGAGCTCCCCCAGCTCCTCAACGTCCTCCGGGGCGAGATGAGCCTCGTGGGCCCCCGGCCCTACCTCCCGGGGGAGCTGGCCCTCGTCGACGGGGACGGCATGTGGGACGTGAGGCCGGGTCTCACGGGCCTCTGGCAGGTGAGCGGGAAGAACGCCCTGGACTTCCGGGAGCGGACGCGGCTCGACCGGTGGTACGTGGGCAACTGGTCCCTGTGGCTCGACCTCATCATCCTCGTGCGGACGCTCCCGGTCCTCCTTCGAGGTGAGGTGCCGGGTCCCGGTCCGGGGAGCCCGGCGGTCGGGGGGAGGGGGGAGGCCGGGAGCCGTCCCCCGTCTCCCCGACCGCGCGATGGGGCCGGCCCACTGTCCCCCCGCCCTGCGCGGGGGAGGCCCGAGCGGGCCGCCGCCCGGGGCGAGCGCGGCTTCACGCTCGTCGAGATCCTCGTCTCCCTCACCATCATGGCCCTCATCCTCATCCCGCTCATGGCGGGGTTCGACTGGAGCATGGGGCAGGCCGGCCAATCCAACACCGCCACGGCGGCCACAAACCTCGCCCGCCAGGCCCTGGAGTACGCCCGGGCCCAGGCCAGCAACCCCGCGGGCTTTCCCGTCCCGCCCTCGCCGCGCGCCCCGGTCGCCGGGACCCCCTTCCAGCGGGAGGTCCTCACCTCCACCAACGCGCTCATGAACTGGGAGACGGTCACGGTGAACGTCTACTACGGGACCTCTCCGACCCCGCTTGTGACCCTCTCGACCGTGGTGTCGCCCTGATGCACAGGCCGGGCCGCCCCGAGGCGGGGTTCACGCTCGTCGAGGTGCTCGTCGCACTCGTGGTCTTCTTCATCGCCATTGGGGGGATCTACGCCGTCATCGTCACCCAGGCCCAGAGTTCGCGTCTCACCAACAACTTCATCCAGGTCCAGGAGAACGCCCGGTACGCCATGGAGCGGATCGTCGAGGAGGCCCGGTGGGGCGACGCGGTGCTGGCCGCGACGGGCGGGGCCCTCCCCTCCGTCACCTTCGACATCCCCTCCTCGAACCCGCTCATGCCGGGGACCGCCTACACGGTCACCTACGGCCTTTCCCCCAAGGGCACGGTCCAGCGCACCGTCACCCCCCAGGGGGGCGCGCCCGCGACGGCCGACCTCGCCTCCTACGTGACCGGGCTCACCCTGGCCTTCTACGACAACGCCACCCCGACGCCCACGTCCTTGGACATCGTCTCGAATCCCGGGCTCGCGCCCCAGGTGTACCGCGTCTCCATCGGCGTCACCGTCACCGTCGGAGCGCAGTCCCGCACCTTCACCTCCGATGTGTACCTGCGGAACAAGCCGTGAGAAAGGTGGGGGATCCCCTATGATCCGACGGCACCCGCGAGACCGCCGGCCCGGTGAGGGCGGGGTCGCCCTCGTGACCGTCCTCGGCATCCTCTTCATCGTCTCCCTGCTCGGCATCCTCGTCATGTACCTCACGGGCAAGGAGATCATCCTCAGCCGGAACCAGCGCAGCTCCACCGACGCCTTCTACATCGCCGACGGGGGAGCCACGACGGCCCGGAGGGCGGCCATCGTCCTCATCGAGAACCTGCAGTCCAACGCGAACCAGGTGGCGGGGGGCACGGCCAACTTCACGACGCAGCTGGCCACCATGTACGCCAACGGCCAGGCGAGCCAGCAGAACCCCATCCACCTCCTGGACTTCGCGGGCTTCCGCGACAGCTCCGGGACCTGCTGCTCGACCATCCCGACAGGCGCCACGCCACAGACCTCCCAGTTCACCTACATCGTCACGACGCCCCCCCAGACCTACCCCACCAAGTGGGTGGCGGCCGACACCGGGACCGACGTCTACATGCCCCTCAACGACGGCTCCTACGTGGCCCGCATCACCATCAGCCGCCGGCTCGTGAAGAGCGCCCAGTACCCCACCGGCGTGTACATCGAGCAGTCGGGCTCGGTGAACTTCCCCACCTACACCTTCCACTTCACCTACACGGTCCAGTCGCGCGGGGTGGTCAAGAACTCCCTCCGGCGGATCCAGCTGAGCCGCGACTTCGACGTGGTGGTCTCCCCCCTCACCTTCGCCAACTACGTGTACTTCAACAACGTCTTCGGGACCGTGCCGCCCCCGGGGACGTGCAACGTCGGCCGCGGGTGGTTCGACAGCAGCTACACCTTCGACGGGCCCGTCCACACCAACGAGCGGCTCTGGCTCGCCTACCAGCCCACCTTCGGGGACGTGGTGGACAGCGCCAACTACTCCTTCGTGTACAAGAACGGCCAGTGCGTCCCCGCCCAGCAGGCCTCAGCCGGCTACGTGCACTTCTGGGACAACGGCCGCCCCAAGGACATCAACCTCTACTGCTCGCCCGACCCCTCCTGCAAGTATGACAACCCCCTCTACGTCCAGGGGCCGGGGACCTTCAACCGCCTCTCGCAGTACATCCCCATGCCCCCCAACGTCTTCAGCCAGGAGAGGGCGTCCCTGGGCGGGAACCCCTACGATACGAGCCCGGTGTCGAACCAGGAGATCAACCAGGCCCTGGGCCGGTGCACGCCCACCTGCCCCAACGGGCCTCCGCCGACGGGGGTGTACGTGCCCGTGACCAACACCGGCACCCAGCAGAAGCCCAACCTGGTCGTGACCGGCGGCATCTACGTCCAGGACACGAACCTCCAGCGTCTCAGCTTCTCCATCGACAGCGCAAACCGCCAGGTGGTGCAGTTCAACCAGGTGGTGAACAACCAGACCCAGGTGACGACCATCGTGATCGACAAGGCCGCGAACCAGACCACCATGACGGTCAAGCTGGGGAGCTCGGCGCCGCAGGTGAGCACCTACTCGGGCGTGCCGAACGGCATGATCTACGTGAGCGGGAGCATCGCGGCCCTCGGGGGCCGGTCGCCCGGCGGGAGCTCCAGCTGCCCGGCCGACTCGACAGACGCCGCCTACGGCCAGCTGGGCTCCTGCATCCAGCAGGACAACCAGATCACCGTGACGGCCCAGGGCGACATCACCATCGACAACCACATCCGCTACCAGGTCGACCCGCGGGGCCCCGACGGCAGGTGGGGGACCGCCGACGACAACATGACCGTGAAGAACATCCTGGGCATCTACACGGCCACCGGCAACATCAACATCGCCGACCCGGCGCCCGACAACATCGTCATCGACGCCTTCCTCATGGCCTCCCAGGGCGAGTACCAGGTGATCGACTATGCGACGCGGCCGCCCCAGGGGAACGCCAACATCCTGGGCGGCAAGATCATCAACTACGAGGGCTACGAGGGCACCATGAACTACCAGGGCCAGATCGTGAGCGGCTACGGCCTCAACCTCTCCTTCGACCGCCGGACCCAGGCGGGGACCGCCATGCCGCCCTTCTTCCCGTTGATCCAGCAGTACACCGCCACCTTCCCCAACCTCACGGGGAAGCCCACGTGGCAGGAACTCCTGTGAGGCGGGGCCATGCCGGGGCGCGCTAGCCGGGCGCGGACCGTCTGGGGGCGGGGAGAGGGGAGGGGAGCCTCACCCCGCCTCTCCCGGGCAACCGCGGGGGGGTTCACCCTGATCGAGGTGGTGGTGGCGCTCGTCCTCATGGGGATCCTCCTCGTCCTCGCCATCCCCTCGCTCTCCGGGTACCTCGCCAGCCGGAACCTCGACCTGGGGGGCCAGCAGGTGGTGGCGGATCTGCGGGCGGCCGAGGACCGCGCCCGCACCCAGCACGTCCTCGTCCGGGTCACCTTCACGGGAGGGTCGGGGACCTACACGGTGGACACCTGGAGCCCGACCTCCGGCCAGCTGAGCGATCGCTGCAACCTCGCGCTCCTCTCGTCGAACGGGGGCAGCTGGGTTCCCGCCGAGCGCGAGAGCCTGCCCTCCGGGGTCACCGTGTCGAGCGCCCCCCTCGTCAATCCCCTCGTCTTCTCCTGCCTGGGCCTCCCCTACAGCACAGCGGGGGTCGCGGTCACCACGGACCAGACCGTGACCATCGCGAACCAGGCCGGCCAGCGCACCGCCGTCATCGGCGTCGGCGGCCAGATCCTCTGCGTCAAGCAGCCCGGCCTCCAGCCCGCACCCTGCCCCTACTGACCCGGCCCCACGACGGGAGACGGCCCGTCATTGCAGCCCGCAGGGGGATCATCTGAATCCTCGGGTGTCTTCTTTTGAACCTTTTTGGGCATCATGTAGGGTGCGCGGGCACCGGGGACTGGCACCCACGCACCCCCCCACGGTGTCCGGCCAGCGCCATAGGTGTCCAAAGGGGGCGGAGGCATGGGCCTCTTCGTGGCAACGCGATCGTGGGTCGGCTTGGACCTGGGCAGCTACGCGCTCAAGGTCGTGGAAGTCGTCCGCTCGAACGGCGGCGTCAAGGTCGCCCGGATGGCGATGGCGCAGACCCCTCCCGGGGCGGTCGCGGAAGGCGTGGCCGTAGACCCCGAGGCCCTGGCCCCCGCCATCCGGGCCCTCCTCGGGGAGGCGGGGATCAAGGGCAAGAGGGTCGTCACCGCCCTCGGCGGCGAAGCCGTCATCGTCCGCGAGCTCAAAGTCCCCGACATGCCGGAATCGGAGCTGGAGCAGGCCGTGGCCTTCGAGGCCGAGCGCTACCTCCCGGCGGGGGTCAAAGAGGTGAGCCGGGACTTCCAGGTCCTCGGCAAGGTCCCGGAGGAGGGCCAGCTGGAGATCCTCCTCGTGGCCGCCCGCAAGGAGCTCATCGACCAGCAGATCGCCCCCCTCCAGAAGACCGGCGTCACGCCGGCGGTCCTGGAGGTGACCCCCTTCTCCATGCTCCGGGCCGTCGCCCAGCCCGACGGCGAGGACCGGGCCGTGGTGTACGTGGACCTGGGGGCCGAGAGCTCCGACATCCTCATCATGGAGGGCCAGCGCCTGCGCCTGGCGCGCAACATCGCCCTCGGGGGGAACGCCCTCACCCGGGCCGTGGCGGAGTCCCTGTCCCTCGAGTTCCCCGCGGCCCAGACCCTCAAGGAGCAGCGGGGCCAGATGCTGCTCGGGAGCGAGCGGCCGGAGGACCCGACGGTGGGGGCCGTCTACGAGGCCCTCGTGCCCGTCATCGGCAGCATCGTGACCGAGATCCGGCGCTCCCTGGACTTCTACCAGGCCCGGTCCCGGGGCCGGACCATCGGCAAGGTCATCCTCACGGGGGGCACGGCCAAGCTCAAGAACCTGGCGCCCTTCCTCAGCGAGGAGCTGGCGCTCCCCGTGGAGGTGGGCAACCCCTTCGCCACCTGCCCGGCCGACCCCAGCTTCCCGCCCGAGTACCTCAGCGACGTGGGCCCCATGATGGCTGTGGCCGTAGGACTCGCCTTGAGAGGAGCGATCGAGCGATGATCACCATCAACCTCCTTGCCCCGAGCCGGCGGGCGCGGCCGGCGCTGCGCCCCGTCACGGTGCTCGCCGTGGCCGTCCCCGTGGCCCTCCTCGCGACCCTCGCGGTGTGGACCGTGGCGCTCCAGGAGCGCGTGGCCCGCGAGCAGAGGGAGCTCGCCGAGACCGCCCAGAAGGCCGCCGAGCTCCGGCCCCTCGTCCAGCAGGTGCAGGCCCTGGACCGCGCCGCCGGCCAGATGCGGCAGCGCCAGGCGATCCTCCAGCAGCTGCTCGGGACCCAGCTCCCCGCCACGGCGTCGCTCGAGGCCGTCCGGGCCATCATCCCCCGGGACGCCTGGCTCGTCAACGTGACGACCCTCGGCACCCGCAGGGTGACCTTCGACGGCTACACCTTCTCCTACCGGTCGGTGGCGCAGTTCATGGTGGACCTCGGCGACTCGGCCCGCTTCCAGAACGTCGACCTCACGTCCACCCAGAAGGACAAGATCGGCGACCGCGAGGTGGTGAAGTTCCAGGTGACGGGCGACCTCGTCCCCGAGCGCCCCGTCGCGGCGAGCGTGGGAGGTGGTGTGCGGTGAGACCGCTCCTGCCCCGCGAAAAGGTCCTCCTCTGGGTCATCGGGCTCATCGTCCCGGTCGTGGCCTTCTACGTCCTCGTGTACGCGCCCAAGAGCCAGGTCGCCTCGCAGCTGGAGCAGAGCCTCGCCGCCCAGCGCGCCGAGCTCGCCCAGCTCCAGGCCCAGGCCGCGAGGCGGGGAGGACTCCAGCGGCAGCTGGCCGAGCTCCAGAGCACGGTGCAGACGCTAGAGGCGAAGCTCCCCTCGGCGCGGGAGATCCCCGACCTCCTGGTCCAGCTCGAGGCCCTCGCGGGCCGCACGGGCGTCGACCTCACCCTCGTTAAGCCCGGTCCCCTGCAGCCGGCGACGCTGCCGCAGGGCGCGCCCTCGGGTCCCGCCCTCCCGCGTGTGGGAGGCGGCGTCGCCGCCCCCAAGCCGGCCCCGGCCCCATCGGGCAAGCCCGCAGCCCCCGCGGGGGCCGAGGGCTTCCAGCAGTTCACCGTGGAGCTGAGCACGCGGGGGACCTTCGACCAGATCCTGCAGTTCGTCCACGGGATCGAGACCTTCCCGCGGTTCCTCGCCATCTCCGACGTCCGCCTGACGCCGGCTCCCTCGGGGAAGGACCAGTCCCCGGCGAAGCCCGAGCTCACCCTGGGCATGACCACGACGGCCTACGTCGTGCCTGAAAGTGGGGGATCCCGATGACGCCGCGCCGCTCTCCTCGGTCGAAGTCGCTCCCTATTCTCCTGGGTGTCCTGGCCGTGGTCCTGGTCGGCTACGCCTACAGCGCCCTCCGGCCCCGGTCGGCCTCGGCACCCCCTGCGGCGACAACGCTCCGTCCCCAGACCTCCTCTCCCGCCCCCTCCACCGGGGGACCCGGACTGCGGGCCCAGCCTGCTCCGCCCGTCCCGGCGGGGCGGGCGCCGCACCCCTCCCCGGCCGGTCCGACAGCCTCCGCGCCCGGGCTGCCAGTCCCCCGCACACCCGGTGGACCCGCGGCCGGAGCTGTCGGCCGACCGGACCCCTTCGTGCCGCTCGTCGTGCCGCCGTCCCCCGGAGGGCCCGTGACCGCCTCCTCCCCCCCGGGCTCGCCTCCTTCGGCCCTGGGGCTGCCCCTGCCGCCGGGGTTTACCGCCCCGCCGGGCCGGATGGGCCAGCCCGCCCCGGCACCGTCCCCGGGCCTCGGCATGGCCGTCACCGGGATCGTGGGGAATAGCCCCCGGATCGCCATCATCCAATCCGGCGGGCGGTCCTACGTGGTGGGGGTCGGGGAGCAGGTCGGCGACGCCGTCGTCGTCGGGATCGATGCCCACCGCGTGACCCTCAAGCGCGGCAGCGTGACCTTCGAACTCTCCCTGGGAGGTGAACGGTCGTCGTGAGAGTGCCCCGCCGGATCCGGCTCTCTGTGCTCGCCCTGGCCACGCTGGTCGCCCTCGTCGTGCCCGCCTGGCCCTCTGTGCCCGCGGAGGCCGGCCCGGCCCAGGTGACCGGCATCACGCTCACCGAACTCCCTGCGGAGGTCCAGCTGACGGTCCTGGCCTCCTCGCCGGTGCGCTACAAGCTGGTCAGCGCCCAGCCCGACTGGATCGTCATGGACGTCGAGGGGGCGGAGCTGGCCATCCCGCAGGACGCGCTCCCGCCCGCCCGCGGGATCGTCCGCAGGATCCGCGTGGGCCAGTACCTCCCCTCGGTGGTGCGCATCGTCGTCGAGCTGGCGTCGCCTACCAAGGTGCGGGTGACGGCCGCCCCCGACGGGACGGCCCTCATCCTGGGGATCCTCACCGGCACGCCGCGGGCCAGCTGGCCGATCCACGCCCAGGCGGGGATCCTGCCGGACGACCCACCCGCGCCGGTCGGCCCGCAGGGCCGGCCCGCCCCCGGTGCCGCGCCTGCGGGACCCGTGCGGGCCCAGGGGTTGCCTCCGGCGCCCGATCCGGCGTCGCGTCCCCTCAGCCTGGAGCTCCGGGACGCCGAGATCGCCGACGTCCTCTCCGCGCTCGCCAAGCTGGCCGGGGTGAACATCGTCACCGACACGGAGGTCAAGGGGAAGATCACCGTCCGCCTCACCAACGTCACCTTCGACCAGGCGCTGCAGCTGATCCTCGAGCCCAACGGCCTGGCCTACACCCGGGTCGGCAACAACCTCATCGTCGGCAAGCGCGACAAGCTCATGCGGGCCTTCGTGCGGGAGTACCGGCTCTCCAACATCTCGGCCAAGGACTTCGTCGCCAACATCCTGCCCGTCACCGGCATCAAGAAGGAGCAGGTCTCCGTGGACGAGGCCACCAACTCCCTGTTCGTCAACGCCCCCGCCGACGACCAGGTGAAGGTCCAGGCCCTCCTCGCCCGGGTGGACGTCCCCGCCGAGCGGTCGGTCACCCGGGTCCTGAAGCTCAACTACGTCGACGCCGCCACCTTCCTCGACCTCCTGGGCGCGAAGCTCCCGGACACGGTGACCAAGACGGCCAAGGTGGACAAGGCGAGCAACTCGGTCGTCCTCACGGCCACCGAGGCGCAGATGCAGACCGTGGACGCGATCCGCGCCCAGGTCGACAACCCGCTCCCCCAGGTGCTCATCGACGCCATGGTGGTGGAGGTCCCCACCGACCAGATCAAGAACCTGGGCGTCGCCTGGCCCAGCACGACCACCTTCACCGTCAACAGCACCGGCACGGACAACACGACCGGACGCCTCTCGGTCTCCGTCACCGCGCCGCCCATCACGCCCATCCTCAACACCCTCATCCAGGAGGACAAGGCGCGGCTCCTCGCGAACCCGCGCCTGGCCGTGCGGGACGGCGAGACGGCCCGCATGAACATCGGCGACAAGATCCCGTTCCAGGTCATCAACGCCCAGGGCGTGCCGTCGGTCGTCATCATCGAGGCCGGCGTGAAGCTGGAGATCACCCCGCGGGTCAACGCCGACGGCTTCCTCACGGTCCGGATGCACCCGGAGGTCAGCGCCATCAAGACCCCGCCCGCTCCGAACGTGCCGCCCACCATCAGCACCCGCGAGGCCGACACCTCGCTCACCGTCAAGGACGGCTCCTCCATCGTCCTGGCCGGGCTGATCCAGAAGAACGAGACCCAGACTACCGTGAAGGTCCCCATCCTCGGCGACATCCCGGTCCTCGGGTGGCTCTTCAAGAGCACGTCCACCAACAAGACCGACAACGAGGTCATCTTCGTGATCACGCCGCACATCCTCCAGAAGGTGGGATCATGAGCCGGCTGCGGCACGCCTCTCTCGCGCTCTTGGGCGGACTCCTGCTCGCGGTGGGGGGCTTCTCCGGATCGGCCTCAGCCCAGGTCCCCTCCTTCGACGCGACCGTCATCTACCCCACGGAGGCGGCCTTCCGGAGGGCCATCGCGCCCTACGAGCGCGCGCTTGCGGCCCGGCCCACGGACGCGGAGGCCTCCTACTGGCTGGGGTACGCCTACTGGGAGACGTCGGCCCTGGCCCTCCAGGGCCTCATCCCCTACGGGGCGACCTACGTCCGGGAGGCCATCCGGGCCCTCGAGCGGACGGTCCGCCTGGACCCCAAGCACCTCGGGGCCTGGCTCCTGCTGGCCGAAGCCTACGACCAGGCGGGCGAGGCCGAGAAGTCGGCGGCGGCCGTGGACCGGGCCATCGCCCTCAGCCGAGACCTCGGCGTCGAGGGCCGGGCCGTCCCGCCCCGGGTGCCTCGCCCGTGACCCCACCTTCTCGCGCGTCCGGGGCGCGGGCCCGAGCGTCCGATCGGGTCGCTCCGGGAAGGGAGGGCCGAGCGCTCCCGTGCGCTCCGTAGGAACCACATCTCACGGGAGATCTCCCCGTCCGGACCGAATCTAACCCCGTGGGGGTGGGTCAGTGGGAACCATCGGACTCGCGTTTGCCGTCGGAGCGATCGTCGGGAGCTTCGCGAACGTCTGCATCCACCGGCTCCCCCGGCGGGAGTCCCTCCTGGTGCCGGGGTCCCACTGCCCCCAGTGCGGGACGCCCCTGGCCTGGGTGGAGAACATCCCGCTCGTGAGCTTTGCGCTGCTGCGGGGCCGGTGCCGGCACTGCCGGAGGCCGATCGCGTGGCGGTACCCGCTGGTGGAGGCCCTCGTGGGCGCGCTCTTCGCGGCGACCGTGGCCGCCGTGGGACCGAGCCTCGAGGCCGTCCGGCGGATGGTGCTGGAGACCCTTCTCGTGGTCGTCTTCTTCGTGGACCTGGAACACTACCTCATCCCCAACCGTCTCACCTATCCGGGGATCGCCCTGGGCCTGGCCTTCGGATTCGCCCGCGGGTGGGAGGCGCTCCTCGCCTCAGCCCTCACGGCCGCCGGACTGGGGACGGTCTTCCTTATAATTACGCTCCTCAGCCGGGCCGCCTTGGGGGTCGAGGGGATGGGGCTCGGAGACGCCAAGCTCGCGGCCATGATCGGGGCGTTTCTCGGCTGGCCGGACGGTCCCCTCGCCGTCCTCCTGGGGATCTTCGCGGGCGGCGGGCTGGGCTTTGTGCTCCTGGCCAGCCGGGTGAGGGGGAGGCGGGACCCGGTCCCCTTCGGGCCGGCTCTCGTGGTCGGAGCCCTGGCGGCCCTGTGGTGGGGACCCTCTCTCCTCCACTGGTACCTGGGGAGGGTTGCCGGGTGACGGGACGCGGCACCGACAGGAGAAGCGCGGGGGCGGTGGGCTCGTGGCGGCAGGCGAGCAGCTGGGTCACCGGATCTCCCAGGAGGCGGGGCGGATCGCCGGGGAGTGGATGAGCCGGATCGCCGGTCGCCCGTTCGTGGCACAGTCGGCATCCCGCGAGGTCGGGGAAGACTGCGTCCGGTACCTCCGGGGCGTGGCCGTCTACCTCGAGAGCGGCGACGAGGCCCTGCTCCGGGAGGCGGCCCAGGCCCTCGCGACGCGCCACGCGCGCCTGGGCGTGAGCCCCGCGGAGGCCGTGGCGGCCTACCAGTGCCTGCAGGACCTCCTGTGGGAGGAGCTGGCCGCGCTGAGCGACGCGGGGGAGGTAGCGGTCCTGGCCCGCAGGCTCGAGCGGGCCCTCGGCCTGTCGATCGCGGAGGAGGTCCAGGCGTACGAGAGGGCGGTCTCCTCGGCCCGGGCCCTGGAGAGGGCCGAGGTCGAGCGGCTCGCCCGCCACCTCCAGCGGGACCGGGCGACCGACGAGCTCACGGGCTTCTACGCGGCAAGGTGCGGCCAGCGGCTCCTGACACGAGAGGTGAAGCGGGCTCTCCGGCACGGCCACCCGCTCACTGTGCTGGTCGTAGCTCCGGACGGCCTCGATGCGCTCCTCCACGCCGGGGGGACCGCGGCGGTGGACGAGGTCGTGAAGTCCGTGGCGGAGGCGATCCAGGAGTCCGTGCGGGAGAGCGACCTCGTCTGGCGCGCGGACGACGGGGTCTTTGTCGTGGCACTGCCGGAGACACCGGATCAGGGGGCTGTGCGCGTCGCCGACCGGATCCAGAGCGCCGCGCACCGCTCCGGCACACCCGCGGGGGACACCCTCACGGTCTCCGTGGGCATCGCGAGACTCCCCGAGCACGGGGAGGACGCCGACACGCTCGTCGCCCGGGCCCGGGAGGCCTGCGCCCACGCCCAGAGCCTCGGGACAGGCCTCAGCATTCGGTGGGACGAGATCCCCAGGTCCTAACGCAGAGGTCGGTCTCCATGGGTCGACGCACGCTCCAAATCGGCGTTATCGTCTGTGCAAGCATCGCGGTCCTGTCCTCCCTCCTCCGGCCGGCGGGGGCCGCCGACCCGCGGACCCTGGCCCTGTGGGGAGAGTCCTTCTACAGGGCCGGCGAGCTCCGCCAGGCGTGGACGGCCTTCATGCAGGCCGCCGTGGCCGCCCCCGGGTGGGCCCGCCCGGCCCTGTGGCTGGGCGCGGTGGCCATGGCCCGGGGCGATCGGCAAGAGGCCGTGAGCTGGTTCACCGAAGCGCTCCGCAGGCACCCCTCGCTGGAAGAGGAAAGCTGTGCTGTGGCCTGGCTCGAGCGGCTCGGGGTCACGGTCTCCCGGCCGCGGTGGCGCCTCGCGACCCCGAAGGACTACGCCACCTTCGTCCACGCGGTGAATCCCGCCCTCACCTGGGGGCAGGCCCTGTGGCTCGGCTCCACCCTGATCGCCAGCGCGGCTCGGTACCGCCTGGACCCCCGCCTCCTCGCCGCGGTGGTGTTCATCGAGAGCCGGTTCAACCACCAGGCCGTCTCCCCCGCCGGCGCCGAAGGACTCGGCCAGCTCATGCCCGGGACGGCCGCCGGTCTCGGGATCGACCCGAGGGACCCGCTCCAAAACCTCATGGGCGCTGCGTGGCTCCTGCGCCTGGATCTGGACGAGTTCCGCACGGTCCCCCTGGCCCTCGCCGCCTACAACGCGGGGAGCGGGGCGGTGCGCCGGTGGCAGGGGATTCCTCCCTACGCGGAGACGCAGTGGTACGTCTGGGCCGTCCTGTGGGTGTACGACGGCCTTCGGGCCTAGCCAGGTCATCCGGCGCCCACGGGCCCCCCGGCAGGAGGTCCGAGGCGAGCGTGGCACCTGGAGGGACGGATGAGAGCCTGGCTCGCCACCTAAACTAGGCCGCTTCGCATCGGGACGCCAGCTCCCCCGGGCTCCGCCCATCCTCCGCCCGCTACCACGGTGTGCCCGAGGCACCTCTGCCCACTACAGACGGCTTCAGGCGGAGCTCCGTGTGGGGAACGATTTTCCTGTCGGCCTGCCGGGATAGATCCGCAGAGGGAAGCGAAAACTCTCACCGCTGCGGCACGAGACCTCACGGGACCGCGCTGAGACACGAAGAGGGAGGAAGACATTCACGGAGGCAGAATACCCCTCCACGAGGAGAGTGTCTCGCCTTTTCCGTTCCTGGCCCAACCCACAGGTCGCACTCCTCGTCTCATCGGGAGGAAGATGACGCACAGCGGGCTTCCCCACGCACAATCGCGGATCGGCGAGTGGTGACGGGAATCGTGTCTTTGGGCCCCTTGTTCCATGACGATGCCCGCCCAGCCACACCAGAGCGTCCGACCGTCCCTTTCGCCGTCTCCTTGCTAGCCCTCGGCAACGTTCCGGGGCTGGGCACGCACGGGCTCCGGGCCCTCGCCGACGAGCTAGGGGGGGACTTACCCCGTCTTTGGCAGATGTCGCAACCCCAGATCGAAGGGCTGCTCGCGAGGGTCCGCGTCAGAGGAGCCGAGAGGATAGCCAGGGACATCACCGAACGATTCCCCATCCTAGTGTCGCGGGCCGAACGCCAGCTCGACGACCTGTCCAGGAGAGGTGTCGAGATAATCGCGCCCGCGGAATTGCCGTCCACTCTCAGGGAGATCCCGGACGCCCCCCAGTGGCTGTTCTTTCAGGGGGACCGACAGGTCCTGTACCATCGGCCGGTGGTCGCAGTCGTGGGGACACGGAAGCCCTCTCCCACCGGGCGGAGGGTGGCGGCTTTCGTTGCGAAGATGCTCGCAGCGTATCCGATTGTGCTGGTCTCGGGCCTCGCCGAGGGAATCGACGAGGAAGCGCATCGTGCCTCCCTTCAAGAAGGCGTCAGGAACCTGGCCTTCCTCGGCCACGGGATAGACGTGGTCTTCCCCTCCTCCACGGCATGGATTCGCGACCACATCGTCGAGGAAGGCGGAGGTGTCGCAACCGAATACCTGCCCCGCGAACACTATCGGGCCTCGTACTTCGTCCAGCGTAACCGCCTGCAAGCAGCTCTCGCGGATCTGGTAATCCCGATCGAAACGCGGCAGGAGGGAGGGACCGCTCACACGATCCGATTCGCGAGGAGATACCGCCGGAGGATCCTCGCCCTTCGGTGGAAGGGGGCCAGCGGAGTCGTCGAGAGGCTAGCGGGAGAAGACTTCCGGACGATCGACATCGTCAGTGACCCACCCGGATGGAAGGAGCTGGACCGCATTTTGCAGGCACTGGCAGAGGAGCACGGCCATCAGACTTCCTCTCTGTCGCTGGTAGAACGGCGGCTCCGATGCGACCTTATGGCGAGAAACGTCAGACCGGGAGAACTCGAAAGACTCATGCGCATCCTGGCCGACTTCGCCACCTCGCAAGGTGACGCTTAAAGGGATTGTCTTCGACCACACGACCCTCATCCTCTCGAAACACAGAGGGAAAGTCCTGCAGAGCCTCCGCGATGTCCTTGGAGATCTCAAGAACCGCGGGCTAAAGATCGTCGTCTTCTCCACGGACCCGATAGACATCCAGCAGCACCTCCGCGACCGTTCGCTTCCCGAAGCAGACCTTCACCTCACCCGCCCCGCGATCGGGAGGGCCAAGGGATCTCCTGTCTGGATCCGCGCGGCTGCGGAGCGGCTGGGTATCCGCCCCTTCCAGTTGCTCTATATAGGCGACGATGAGCTGGACTGGCGAACAGCCATCAATTCGGCCACCTTCTACCTGCACGCTTCATGGGCCCGCCCCGTCCCTCACAGAGCGACCACGCTCGTAGTGGACAGCCCGTCTTCGATCCTCCTCTACGCCACCCACTTTCTCCTGTTGCGGCCTCGATGGGAGTACGCCTGGAGCGATCCTCGGAATGGCCTGTACATCAGGAGCCTGCTTGGCGCGAGTGCAAGGCTTCCCGCGACAGCCCCCGCGTCTTTCACCCTTCAGGACGTGTTAACGTACACGAGAAAGGTGCAGGTTGGTTCACGACCCGCACGTGATCTCCTGATGATCCACGCGCTCAGTAGCGCGTATGTAGAAGGCCTGATCCGCCCCAACGCATTCTTCACAGTGTATCCCAGCAGCGCCCCCGGTCGAATGAGCGATGTTCTGCTTGAGTTCCTCAAACCGGCATCGTGCTTCTTCCACGGCTACTTCAAGAGGGACCTCCTCCTTCGGGCGAGGGAGGCTCAAGATACGAGCCGGGCGCGCGCGAGGGCGGCTAGGGAGGGCCAGCCCGACCCAGTAGACTTTTCCACCCAGACCAACACTGTGCATGTGCACGTTAAGTACCGGCGTTCTCTCGAGGGCAGGAGCGTAGTCGTCTTCGACGACTTCACCACTACGGGGATGTCCCTTGAATGGGCCAGGAACCTGCTTCATGCGGCGGGGGCCCGGGAGATCGTGCTTCTGACGATTGGCAAGTACCCGAAGGCCTACACAATGTACACGCCCAGGGCTCGGGATCTGATTACTCCGTTCACGCTCGGGGACTACACTGTGACTCGCGACTTCGTCTCACGGACACTCCCCATCAAGCGGGATGTCCAAGCTCCGGCGATTCTCCAGCAGTCGTTCCAGTATCTCAAGGATGACCTTCCTTACCCCGCTCCTTGATGGGAGAGGAACTCCCCCGGGGCACGGTTCAGGATTCTCCGGACGGCGGGAGGGGCGCGCGGCCGAAGACGGCATGCAGATCTGCGAAGGGGCCCTCACCGGTAGACACCGTTGTGGCCGAGGCACAGGCGGCCGGGCTGGGGGAAGTACGCGAGCCCGTGAGGACCGGCCCCGACGTGGATGGTCCGGTGGAGGGTGCCGGCTCGAGTGTCCACGACCGACACCGTGTCCCCGAAGCGGTTGGAGGTCCACAGGTAGCGTCCATCGGGGGAGAGCTGCAGCATGTCGGGGCTCCCCCCGACGTGCCACGTGTCGGCGACCCGCCGCGCCGCACACTCGATGACCGAGATGGACCCTGCGAGGCGATTGCTCACGTAGAGGAGGCGCGCGTCCCGGCTCACCTGGAGCCCGTGGGCGCCTTTCCCCGTGGGGAGGAACGCCACCTCCCTCAGGGCGACGGGATCGATGACCGACACGCCGTGGCGGCCCTGGTTCGCGACGTAGAAGAGCTCGCCGTCGGGAGAGAGACGGACGTCCACGGGGAGGCCCCCGACCCGGAGGGAGCCGACGAGCCGCAGGGCCCGTGTGTCGACCTTCACCACGACGCCGCTGTACTCGCAGCTCGCCAGCAGGAACCGCCCGTCCGCCGAGAAGTCCAGGTGATCCACCCCGGCCCAGGGGACGGGGATCTCGGCGAGGAGCGCCCACGTGTGGGGATCGCGGACGTCCAGCCGCCACTCCCGCTCGGCCACCACGAGGGCGCGGGTCCCGTCAAGGGTGAAGTAGAGGTTATAGGGGTTAGCGACGGCGATCGTCTCCGTGGGGGTCGCCGTGCGCGGGTCGATCACCGTGAGGGAGTTCCCCCAGGTGTTGGTGACGTAGAGCCGCCGGAGGTCCCAGGAGGGCGTGATGTGGTGGGGGGTCGCGCCCACCGGGAAGTGCCCCACGCGGGTGAAGGTCGCAGGGTCGATGACGTCCACCGTGTTGCTCTTCGTGTTGGGGACGTAGACGCGCTCCGGGATGCCCGCGACGGCAGGGCTGAACTGGCCCGGGCGGGTCGCCGCGTAGGGATTGGGGGAGGGGGGGCCGGCCGCCGCGCGCCGCACCGGGGCGAAGACGACGCTCACCCCCGCCATGGAGGCGAGCGCGAGAAAGTCGCGTCGGAAGAGGAGGCCGGGACGCATCGCCGTCTGTGCTCCCTCCAGGAGTCGGGTGCAGGTATCCATTCGCCCCCGCCGCCGGTCCATCCTCGCGCCCGCGCGGGGGAACCGGGGCCTAGACCATGTAGCTCACGTCGTCGGAGCTCGAGGGATAGCTGTACAGCACCTGCTTGAGGCCGGGGGCGGGGATCCCAAACCGCATGGCCAGCGCGAAGATGTTGATCACCTCGTCTGCCTGGGGCCCGAGGAGGTGGGCGCCCAGGATGCGGCCGCTTCCCTCCTCGACCAGCACCTTGTAGCCCGCATACCTGTTCCCCACGCGCCGGGAGGAGTACCAGTCCGACGTGTCCTCGTGCCGGACGGCGACCCGGAGGCCCTGGGCCCGGGCCGCCTCCTCCGACAGGCCCACGGCGGCCAGAGGGGGGATCGAGAAGACCACCGTGGGCGTGGCCGTGTAGTCCGGCGTCGCGTGGTTCCCGTGGAGCAGGTTCGCGGCGATGACCCTGCCCTCGAGACCCGCGACGGGCGTGAGCGGGAGGCCCGGGGAGGCCGCGCTGTCGCCCCCCGCATAGACGGCGGGGTTCGTGAGGCTCTGCAGGTACTGGTTGACACGGACCCCGCGCTCCCCGGCCTCGACGCCACCGGCGGCCACGTCCAGGTCGTCGAGCTCCGGGACCCTCCCGGCCGCGTGGACCACGAGGTCTGCCTCGAAGGTCCGCCCCTCCCCGCTGCGGGTCGCGTGGACCACGAAGGACTCCCCCCGCCGCTCGACGGCGGCAACGGCGGTTCCGAGCTCCACGCGGATCCCGGCCTCCTCGGTGGCCCGCTGCCACTGGGCGACGAGGTCCGGGTCAAACCGTTCCAGGGGGCGGGGGCCCCGGTGGACGATGGTCGCCTCGGCCCCCGCGCGGGCGACGATGTGGGCGAACTCCGCGGCGATGTAGCCGCCCCCGACGAAGAGGATTCGGCGGGGGAGCGCGGGGAGGGAGAGGAAGCGCTCGCTCGTCACGAGGTGCTCCTCGCCCGGGATCCCGAGAGTCTGGGGGCGGGCGCCCGCGGCGATCACCACATACCGTCCGGTGAGCGCCTCGCCGTCCACGCGCACCGTGGTCGGTCCCACGAAGGTGGCCGTCCCGTGGTACGTGGCGATGCCCGCGGCGCGAAACCCCTCCTCCCGGTCCGGGGGCACGTGATCGGTGAAGCTGGCCTTGAACCGCATGAGCTCCGGCCAGTCGATGGCGAGGCCTGGGGCGGCGACGCCCTTCCCCTGCATCCTCCGGCCCCAGTCGACGGCCTCCGCCGCCCCCACGAGCACCTTCTTGGGATCGCAGCCCCGGAGAGCGCAGGTGCCCCCGTAGGGCCGCTTGTCGACGATCGCGACCGACCACCCTGCGCGCCGACACCGGTAGGCGACAGTGGAGCCTGCAGACCCCGTGCCGATCACGACGACGTCCACCTGGTGCGCCATGTGCGACACCTCCCTCGCTTCCGACCGCCGCGTCCTGCTCCGCTGTGCCCCCACCGCCGTCGACGGGGGAGGGGGGCCGACGGAGGCCCCGTCAGGGCGTCTCGCCGATCCCGAGGAGCCGGGCCAGGCGCGGCCTGTCGAACCCCACGACGATCTCGCCGTCGATGACGGTCACCGGCGTCGTCGCCACGCCCAGCCGGAGGAGCTCCTCGAGCGCCGCGGAGTCCTCGGCGACGTTGCGGGCTTCGTAGGGGACGTTGTTCTCGGCGAGGAACTCCTCGACCCGCCGGCAGAACAGTCAGCCTGGCTGCTTGTACAGGACCACGGATCTCGCCACGGGGTCGCCTCCCAGGACGCGTCTCGACGGCGTTGATCATAACAGGAATTCCTGTTATAAATCAACCGTGGACGCCCACCCCCGGGTCTCGTCGCGGCCTCCCGGTGATCCCGCAACCCTGCGGGCGGCGTACGCCCGCTACTTCCGGGTCCTCGGAGACGCCACGCGCCTCGAGATCCTCCAGGCGCTGCTTGAGGGAGAGCGCACGGTGGAGGAGCTGGTCCATCTCACAGGACACCCCCGGAGCCGCCTCTCGAACCACCTGGCCTGCCTGAAGTGGTGCGGCTTCGTGGCCGGACGGCGAAGGGGACGCCACGTTCTGTACCGGGTCGTGGACCCGCGGCTTCCGGCCGTGCTCCGAGCTGTGGGCTCCCTCTCGCCCGCGCGCTGCCGGCACCTCGCCTGCTGCCGCAGGATCGGGCCCGAGTGGGTGTAGGAGACACACGGAGGGGGACCGGGGATCTCCCGGCCCCCCTCCCGAGCCAACCCGGCGTGCGGGAGAGCTACGCCTTCACCACTTCCACCGGGACCTTCTTGGGCAGCAGCTTGGCCCCCACCGGGATGCGGATCGTCAGGAGACCGTGCTTCCACGTCGCCGTGACCCGATCGGTCTCCAGGCCCTCGGGCAGCTCGAACTCCCGCTCGAACCGGCCGGTGCCGATCTCGCTCAGCACCAGGTCGTCCGCCGGCACCTCGGGCGCCCGCCGCTCTCCGCGGACGGTGAGGGTGGTGTCCTTGACGGTCACGTCCACCGAGCCCGGCTCCACCCCGGGCAGCGCCAGGGTGATCACGTAGTGACCGTCCTTGTAGTAAATCTCAGCGGCCGGCGTGGTCACCTCCTCCTCGCTCTCCCCGGCGCCCATCGCCCGATCGAAGAGGCGGAGCATGTCCCGGTGCATCGCGATGATGTCGTCGAACACGCTGCCCCACCTTCGACGTCCGAGCATCGCATGCTCACCTCCTGCTTCCGGCGTGAGCTCCGCGGGACGCCTCCCGCGGGGCTCCACCCTTATCGTAGAGAGGTCGTGCGCTGTCTGTCAAGATATTTCCTTGACACGTGTCGCCTTGACGGATCCGCGGGACGCGGTGGTATAGTCGTGCCGGACCTCCCGGCCGCCGGCCGCGCACGCGGCGGGGCCGGGATGTGGAGGACGGGAGCGATGGTGCCCGAACTGGTCGTGAGCCTCAACGGGGGGAGTCACCCGATCCGCCTGCGGGGGTGCCGCCTCACCCTCGACGAAGCGCGGCGGCTCCGGGACCTGCTGACGGAGGCGATCCGGCTCATCGAGGGGGGCGACCGCGAGAACCAGGGCCTGGGCGCGGGCCGGTCGCTGGACCGGTTCGTGGATCACCGGCTCGCGAGCTGACGCGTCACCTGGGGGCCTCCCGGGCCGCAGCCGCGCGCCACTGGAGGTAGCCCAGGACCGGCAGGAGCACAGCGAGGAGCACGAGAGCCAGGACGACGATCATCCTCTTCCCCCCTCGGGGAAAGAGGGGCGGGGGAGAGCCCGCCCCTCCCCCCGGCGCTAGGCCGTCCGCGGGGCCGGGCGCCGCTCGCCCGGAGCGAGCGTCACCGCCACCACGAGGATGGCGAGGGCCAGTCCCACGGCCAGGATCGGGACCACGGGGAGCGCCACGTGGGCGTAGCTATCCACCGCGTAGGCACCGGGACCGGCCAGGGCGACCCCGAGGACCGTCACGATGTTCACGAGGGGATACTCGTAGCCGCCGTTCTGGACCCACAGGCCCCGCGGCGCGTGGACCCGGGCGATGGCCATGATCATCACGCTCGCCAGAAGCACCGCCGCCACGGGCGTGAGGAAGCCGAGCCCGAACAGGGTCCCGCCGAGGAGCTCCGCGAGGCCCGCGGCGAGGGCCCAGGGCCGGCCCGGCCGGAGTCCGAGCGACTCCAGGTAGCCAGCGGTCCCCTCGATCCCGTGGCCCCCGAAGGCCCCCGTGAGCTTCTGGAGCCCGTGCCCGACGAAGAGGGCACCGAGGAGAAGACGGATGAGTGCGAGTCCGAGATCGGCCACCATCGCCGCTCACCTCCTCTCTGGGTCTGGCCTCCACGGCCGTCCCATACCTTAAGAGGGCACCGGGGAGGCCTCTTGTCAAGTCTACATCTTGACACAGGGCGGCCCCGGGTCCGCCCCGAGAGAGCCGCGCGACGGTCCTTGGGGGGCTCCGGGACTGGTACAATGGACCACGGCGAAGGCGCGGCGTCTCCCCCGACAACAGGGCGGGGGATCCGGACCGTCGAAGTCCCAGAGGGGCCCGCAAGGGGCCGGGAGAGGGGAGCGTCGACCATGAAGGTCGTCTACCTGTTCACGCGGTCGGCGTGGCAGCCGGCCGTGGACATCTACCGCACCGACGAGGGGCTGCTCCTCGTGATCGAGGCCTACGGGTGCGAGCCGCGGGACCTCCACATCGTGGTGGAACGCCAGCGGGTCACCATCAGCGGGCATCGGGAGCCGCCGGTCCCTGCGGCCCGATGGCTGCAGGGGGAGATCGCCTGGGGGGCCTTCGAACGCGTCGTCCCCCTCCCGGAGCCCGTGGATCCCGAAGGCGCCCGGGCGGAGACGTGGCACGGGCTCCTGCTGCTCCGCTGCCCTGTGGGCATACGGGCGGCCCACGGGGTCCGCATCCCCGTGGAGGTGCTCGAGTGAGCGCCGCCGCTCCGGGGACCGAGACCCCCCAGATGCCGGCCATCCCCGACCGGATTCCGGTCCTCCCGCTCCACAACGCCGTGGTGTTCCCCCTGATGGTGACCCCCATCCACGTGGGTCAGCCCCGCTCGCTCCGCCTCGTGGCGGACCTGGGGCCGGGGAACCGCATCGTGGGGCTCGTCGCCCTCCGCACGAGCGTCGAGGACGCGAGCCCGGCGGACCTCTACGCCGTCGGGACCGCCGCGAACGTCGTCCAGCTCATCCCCCTCCCCGACGGCCACGTGAACCTGGTGGTCCAGGGACTGCGGCGGGTCCGGCTCGAGGAGATCGTCCAGCAGGACCCCTACTTCGTGGGCCGCATCACCCCCCTCGAGGACGTGGTCGCAGACGGCCCGGAGACGGAGGCGCTCAAGCGGAGCGCCCTCGAGATGTTCGTGGAGCTCGTCCGACTCTCGCCCCTCCTCCCGGACACCCTGGCGGCGGCGGCGCTGAACCTGCCGGAGCCCGGGCCGCTTGCGGACTTCCTCGCCGTCCACCTGAACCTGAGCCTGGAGGAGCGCCAGGAGCTCCTGGAGACGCTCGACGTGCGGGCGCGGCTCCGCAAGGTCACCATGTACCTGGCCCGGGAGCTGGAGCTCGCGCGGATCGGGCAGCGGGTGCAGGCGGAGATCAAGGAGGAGATGGACCGCGGGCAGCGGGAGGCGTTCCTGCGGCGGCAGCTGGAGGCGATCCAGAAGGAGCTGGGCCTCCTGGACGAGCGCGGCCAGGAGCTCCAGGACCTGCGCGCCCGGATCGCCTCGGCCAAGATGCCCCCGGAGGTCCAGCAGGAGGCCGAGCGCGAGGTGGAGCGCCTCACGAAGCTCCCCCAGGCCGCGCCGGAGTACTCCGTGATCCGCACCTACCTCGACTGGCTCACGAGCCTGCCCTGGAGCGTCGAGACCCCCGACCGGGTGGACCTGGCGGAGGCGCGGCGCATCCTGGACGCCGACCACGAGGACCTGGAGAAGGTCAAGGAGCGGATCCTCGAGTTCCTCGCCGTGCGGGCCCTCCGGCCGGAGTCCAAGGGGCCCATCCTGTGCTTCGTCGGGCCCCCGGGCGTGGGGAAGACGTCCCTGGGCCAGAGCATCGCCCGGGCCCTCGGGCGCACGTTCACGCGGCTGTCGCTCGGCGGCGTGCGCGACGAGGCGGAGATCCGCGGGCACCGGCGGACCTACGTGGGGGCCCTCCCCGGGAGGATCATCCAGGCCATCCGGCGGGCGGGGACGCGAAACCCCGTCCTCATGCTGGACGAGCTGGACAAGCTGGGGGTGGACTTCCGCGGAGACCCGGCGGCGGCCCTCCTGGAGGTGCTCGACCCCGAGCAGAACCACGCCTTCCTCGACCACTACCTGGACGTCCCCTTCGACCTCTCGCGGGTCCTCTTCATCGGTACCGCCAACATCACGGTGGGCATCCCCCCGGCCCTCCTGGACCGGCTCGAGGTCATCGAGATCCCCGGCTACACCGAGGACCAGAAGCTCGCGATCGCCCTCTACCACCTGGTGCCGCGCCAGCTGGGGGAGCACGGCCTCACCGAGGTCCGGCTGCGCATCGAGGAGGAGGCGGTGCGCCGGGTGATCCGCGAGTACACGCGGGAGGCCGGCGTGCGGGGGCTCGAGCGCGAGATCGCCGCCATCTGCCGGAAGGCCGCCCGCCGCGTGGCCGAGGGGGAGCGGGGCGTGATCGTGGTCCGCGCCGAGGACGTCCCGGAGTACCTCGGCCCGCCCAAGGTCTTCCCGGAGGTCCTGGGGGAGCGCGACGAGGTCGGCGTCGTCACGGGGCTCGCGTGGACCCCCACGGGAGGGGAGGTGCTCTTCATCGAGGCGGCCCTCGTGCGGGGACGGGGGCGTCTGATCCTCACGGGGCACCTGGGCGAAGTGATGCAGGAGTCCGCCCGCGCCGCCCTCACCTACGTGCGCTCCCGGGCGGACGCGCTCGGGGTCGCGCCCGAGGTGTTCGACCGGCACGACCTCCACGTCCACGTGCCGAGCGGGGCGATCCCGAAGGACGGCCCCTCGGCGGGCGTGGCCATCGCCACGGCGATCGCCTCGGCGGCGGCGCGCCTCCCGGCCCGGCGGCGCGTGGCCATGACGGGCGAGGTGACGCTCCGGGGCAAGGTCCTGCCCGTGGGCGGGATCCGGGAGAAGCTGGTGGCGGCCGAGCGGGCGGGGGTGGAGACCGTCGTCCTCCCCCGGAGGAACGAGAAGGACCTCCAGGAGGTCCCCGGGCGCATCCGCGAGCGGCTGCGGCTCGTCCCGGTGGAGTCGATGGACGAGGTCCTGCGCGAGGCCCTCCCCCTCCCCGAGGTGGCCGCCGTGCACGCATCCGACCCCCCTTCGTCGTGACGCCGAGGGAAGCGGACCATGGAGAGCCCACCCACCGGACGGACTCGGAGCCCCCTTGGAGGGCGGACCAGGCTGCGGCAGGGGGGGTGGTGGCTCCTCCTGCTGCTCCTCGTCCTCGTCGCCGCCGGAGGGTACGCCTACTGGCGGTCCCACTGGGGCCTCGTCCAGACCGATAACGCCCAGGTGGCCGGGTACCTGGCCCCCGTGAGCGCCCAGGTCCCGGGCACCGTGGTGCGGCTGGACGTCCGGGACGACCAGTACGTGAGGGCGGGGACACCGCTCCTCCAGCTGGACCCCACCGACTACCGGCTCGCGCTGGAGCGCGCCCGCGCCCGGTTCGCCGCCGCCCAGGCCCAGGTGCGCGCCGCCCAGGCCGCGCTCGCCGCCCAGCTCCAGCAGACCTCCGCCGGCGTGGAGGTGGCGCGGGCCGCCGTGCGCGCGGCGGAACCCACCCTCCCGCAGGCCCGGGAGACTCTCGTCCTCCGCGGCCAGCTGAACGCCGAGTGGATCGCGAAGCGCCAGGCCCAGGTGGAGGCCGCCGAGGCCACCCTCCACGCGGCGGAGACCTCCCTCCGGACGGCTGAGGACACCCTGGCGCGGGACCAGCGCCTCCTTGAAGAGCGCGCGGTCCCGCCGCAGGTGGTGGACACCGACAGGGCGCAGGTGGAGGCCGCGCGTTCCCAGGTCCAATCCGCCCGCGATGCGCTGGCCGACGCCACGGCCCTCCTGGACGCGTGCAAGCAGAGCACGCTCCCGGAGATCACGGCCGCCCGCGCGGACATCGGCGTCCGCTCGGGCCAGATCGCCCAGTCCCGCGCCTCGGTGGAGAAGGCCCTCGCCGGGCACGCGGTGGTCGAGCAGCGGCGCCGCCAGCTGGAGGCGGCGGAGGCCCAGGCCGCAGAGGCCCGTGAGGCCGTGCGGACAGCCGAGGTGAACCTCGCCCGCACGGTCGTCCGCGCTCCGGCGGACGGCTGGGTCACCAACCGGACCGTGGAGGTGGGCCAGGTCGTCCAGCCCAACCAGCCCCTCCTGTCCCTCACGCTGGCCCGCGACCAGTGGGTCGTGGCCAACATCAAGGAGACGGAGCTCAGCCGCATCCGCGTGGGCGACCCGGTCCGCATCACCGTGGACAAGTACCCGGGCTACGTCTTCTGGGGACACGTCGAGAGCCTCGGCACGGCCACCGGGGCCGTGACCTCGCTCCTCCCTCCCGACAACGCCACCGGGAACTTCGTCAAGGTCGTGCAGCTGGTCCCGGTGCGCATCACCTTCGACCGCCCGCCCGATCCCCTCCACCCGCTCCAGGTGGGGATCTCCGTGGAGGTGTCGATCGACACGCGGGAGCACAGCCGGTGACTTGGGGCATCCAGACCCCGGGGCGAGGATGAAACTGGCGGCCTGGGGTCTTGTGATGTGTGCGCTCCTCCTGGGAGGCCTCGGGCCCCCGGCCCCCGCGGGACCGCCGGGGCCCGTCCTCCGCATCGCCCCTCCCTCGGGCCCGGTCGGCACCCGCATCCACATCTCGGGAGAGGGGTTCCCCCCGCGGGCGTCCGTGGCGTGGGTGTGGGAGACCGTGGACGGGCGCTACCGCACCCGCGTGGACCCGGAGAACGTGGTCTTCTACGGCTACGCCTACGACCGGTCCCGTGAGGTCGTCCTCGGCCGGTCCCGCAGCGATGGGGCTGGCCGCGTCGACGCTACGGTCCAGGTCCCCGAGGACGTGGGGGAGAGCCACGCGCTCGACGCGGTCGTGGGGGACCGGGTCCTGGCCCAGGGGCGGTTCCGGGTCATGCTCAGCGCCGCGATGGCGCCCTCGCGGGGCCCCGTGGGGACGCCCATCACCATCACCGTGCACGGGATCCCATCCGAGGACTTCAAGACGACCATGGCGCTCACCTACGACAACCGGTACACCGGCTTCATCTCGGCGGTGACCACCCACGGCACGGCCCGGGTGCGGATCCGCGCCTCAGGGCCCGTGGGGGTCCACGTGATCGACCTCCGCCAGGCGAGCCAGGCCACCCCCTACCTCAACCTCCAGCAGTCGCCCAACGCCGCCTTTCCCGTGGAACACTCCTGGACCTTCACCGTCACCCAGGACCGGGCGCTCCCGCCCGACGAGGTGGAGTGGCCGGACCCCCGGAGGGTGGCCCGCCTGTCGCCCTCGGCCCCGCGCACCACCGAGACGCCGGGGGACCTCCAGGCCTCCCCCCTCCAGCTCGCCCCCTTGAGCGGACCCACCGGCACGACGGTCTCCGTCCGGGGCCGCGGCCTCCCTCCCGGAACGCCGGTCCGGCTCGTCTGGATAACCGCGAGCAGGGGAAACCGGGTCACCGGGAGGGGGTGGTCCCTCGCTTCCGTCCCCCTCCTCGCAGGGCGCACCGGGGATGAGGGGTCCTGGGCCGCCCGCGTCGCCATCCCCCAGGACCTCGGGGGATGGCACGTCCTCCAGCTGGCCGCAGGAGCGAGAGTCCTCGGGGCCGCTCCCTTCTACGTGACCCGGAGCCTCGTGCGGGTGGCGCCGAGGCGCGTCCGGGAGGGTCAGATCTTCACCGTGGAGATCCGAGGGGTCGGCTGGACGGAGCTGGACAACGGCGTCGCCGTCACCTACGACAACGCCTACACGGGGTTCGCCTGCGGGTTCAACAGCCGCGGGGACGTCACGATCCACCTGCGCGCCACCGGGGGGCCGGGCGTGCACCTCGTGGACCTGTACCCAATGATCTACCAGGGCCACGGCGAGCCTCCGTGGTCGTACCAGGTGCCCCAGCTCACGGCCCTCGAGGACGCGCCCGGCCTCCGGCTCGGCTACGCGCTGCCCATCTTCCGGTTGGCCATCCAGGTGGTCCGGTAACTCGGGGGGCCTCTCACTCGACGGGGGGTGGGGGGAGGTCCCCGCCGGGGCGCGCCCGCCGCATGAGGGCGACGAGGGGGAGGCTCAGGAAGAACACGACCCCGATCACGGCGAAGGCGTAGTCGAAGGCCACCACGGCGGCCTGCTGGGCGATGAGGCCGGAGAGCAGGGCGAGGGCCTGCTTGCCGGCCGTCGCGCCGTCGCTCCCGCGGGCCATGAGGGCCTCCTGGAAGGCCTGCCACCACTGCACGAAGAGGGGGTTCCCCAGGGAGGCGTAGCGGACGAGGTTGGCGCTGGCGGTGGTGAGCTTGTGGTCGAGGACCGTCACGACGATGGCGGTGCCGAGGCTCCCCCCCAGCTGGCGCACGAGGTTGTAGAGGCCCGCGGCCCCCTGCATCTGGGCGCGCGGGATGGTGGCGAGGGCGGCCGTCGAGAGCGAGACGAACATGAAGGCGAATCCCATGCCCTGCACCACCTGGGGCACGAGGATCTGGTAGGGCCCCGTGGACAGGGTGAAGTGCGCCATCAGGAGGCCGGCCCAGCCGCTCAGGAGGAGCCCGAAGGGCAGCATGACGTAGACCCCGAGACGGTTGTAGAGGAGGCCCGCGATGGGCATCATCAGGACCATGGTGAGGGAGCGGGGCATCATGGCGAGCCCCGCCTGAGTCGCATCGTAGCCGAGGAGGTTCTGGAGGAAGAGGGGGAGGAGGATCAGGCCGCCGAAGAGGGCGAGCCCGAGGACCCCGCCGATGAAGGTGCCGGCGGCGAAGGAGACGTCTCTCAGGATCCGGAGGTCGACGGCCGGCGCGGGGGCGCGGAGCTCCCACCAGACGAATGCCGCGAGCGCCGCCAGGGCGACCACGGCCAGCAGGGTGATGAAGGAGCTCTGGAACCACCCGTCCTGCTCCCCCTCCTCGAGGAGGGTCTGGAGGGCGGCGAGCCCCACGGCCAGAAGACCGATCCCGCCCGCGTCGATCCGCTGGAGCCCCCGGCCCCGCATGTAGGGAGGGTCCACGACGAAGCGCAGCGCCATGAGCACCGCGATCACGCCCACCGGGACGTTGACGAAGAAGATCCACGGCCACGAGTAGTTGTCGGTGAGCCACCCGCCGAGGGTCGGCCCGACGGCCGGGCCCAGGAGGACGATCATCCCGAAGAAGCCCATGGCCTGGCCCTGCTCCTCCGGGGGGAAGGTCTCCCGCATGATGGCCTGCGCCACCGGCTGCAGCGCTCCTCCCCCGAGCCCCTGGAGGACCCGGAACAGGATCAGCTGGCCCAGCGTCCGCGACAGGCCGCACAGGACCGACGCGGTGGTGAAGATGAGGACCGCCAGCACGTACATGCGCTTCCGCCCGAGGACCGTGCCCAGCCAGGCGGTGAGGGGCATGACGATGACCACGGCGATGAGGTAGGCCGTGCTCACCCACGTGACTTCCTGGGTCGTCACCCCGAAGGTGGACTGGATGTGGACCAGGGCCACGTTGACGACGCTGGTATCGATGGCCCCCATGACCGCCCCGAAGAGGACGGCGGAGGTCACGAGCCACTTGGCGACGGCGGGGTCCCGGCCCGGCGCCCGGGGGGCGCCGCCGGGGCCCTTCTCCACGGCCACGGCGCTACCTCGGGTGGTGGCGTGTGTCGATCGCGACCTCGACCGAGAGGCCGATAGGGAGCTGCTGCGCGGGGTCGATCCCCGGGATCCGGTCGAGCGCGATCCGGACGGGGACCAGCTGGACCACCTTGATGAAGTTGCCGGTGGCGTTGTCGGGCGGCAGCAGCGCGGTGGCGGAGCCGGTGGCGGCGCCGATGCTCTCCACGTGCCCGTGGAAGACGCGGCCCCGCAGCGCATCGACCGTGATCCGGACAGGGTCGCCCACGCGGATCGAGCCCAGCTGCGTCTCCTTGATGTTGGCCACCACCCACACGTGGTGGGCCAGCGTGAGGAACAGGAGAGGCTGGTTCGGCTGGACGACCTGCCCCACCTGCACCGTGCGGTTCGTCACCCACCCGTCGGAGGGGGCCACGATCCGGGTGCGGGCCAGGTTCACTTCCGCCGTCCGGACGGCCGCTTCGGCCGCGGCGGCCTGCGCCTCCGCCACCGCGAGGTCGTGGGCCCGCTGGCGGACGAGGGCCTCGCCCGCCTCGGCCTGCTGGAGCTCGGCCTGGGCCCGCGCCACCTGGCCCTGGCTGATGGCAACGGTCTCGCGGGCGATGGTGACCTGGTGCCGGGAGGCTTCCGCGATGGCCAGGTCCGCCCGCGCCTCGCGCAGGGCGTCCTCCGCCGATTGGTACCGCGCCTGAGCCGCGGCCAGCTGGGTGGTGTCCGACTCGACCTGCTGGGCGGCGATGGCCCCGTCAGCGTACAGGAGGCGGTCCCGGTCCACGGTCTTCTGGGCCAGGTCCAGGGCGGCCCGCGCGGCCCGGACCTCGGCCTCCGCGGAGGTCACCCGGGCCCGGGCTTGCGCGATCTGGCTGGCGGCCTGGGTCTCCTGGAGGGCCAGCTGCGCCTCGGCCTGGGGGAGCTGGGGCCGGGCGGCCTCCACCGCCGCACGCGCCGCCCTCAGGGTCGCCAGGTACTCCTGCTCCTGCGCCGCAAAGGCCGCGCGCGCGGCCTGCACCTGCGCCTGCGCGGCGGTGAGCTGGGCCTTCGCCTGGTCCAGGGCGAGCCTGTAGTCGGTGGGGTCCAGCTCCACGAGGACGGTCCCGGCGCGGACGAACTGGTTGTCGGTCACGTCCACGCGGATGACCGTGCCGGGAACCCGTGAGCTCACGGGGGCCAAGTCCCCCGCCGTCTGCGCGTTGTCGGTCCGGACGATTCCGAGGTTCTCCCGCCAGTACCAGACGCCCGCCGCCGCCGCACCCACAAGGACCAGCACCAGAACCGGCAGGACGAGCCGCCTGAGACCCCGACGGGGAAGCCGGGGGGGAGAGGGGAGGGGCGTCTCGAGCTCAGGCCGCAGGTCCGCCGCGGGCCCCGTGCCGTCGCCCGAGGGGCGGCGCACGTCGGCCGGAGAGGACACCCCGTGCTCGCCGACCTCCGACCGAGGTGGGTCGGGACGGGGTGGGGTGGATCGACGAGTCTCGTCCATGGCGCGATCTCGACGGGATCAGGCGCGGGAGCGCTCGCTCGCAGGCCCCGGAGGGGGTGCGGTCCCGCATGGGAGATCGGGAGCGGCCCGGAGCGCCCGGAGCTTGGCCAGGCGCTCCTCGTATTCCTCACGGAGCCTTCCGAGCCGCCTCATGCGCTCGTCGATGATCCGGACCTGCGACTCCACGAGGCCGATGGCCCGGTCCAGCAGGGCCTCCCGGGCGGCCGCGTCGGTCGTGCGCGCGTAGGCGTCCTTGACCTCCGCCCGCATGGCCTCCACGTCCAAGAGCTGCTTGATCTCCGCCAGCGAGAACCCGAGGAGCGTCTGGAGTTCGTTGATCCGGCGGAGCTGGGCGAGATCGGCCTCGGTGAAGAGCCGGAAGCCCCCGCTCGTGCGGCCCGACGGCCGGAGCAGGCCCAGCTCCTCGTAGTAGCGAATGGCCCGCGGGGTCAGGCCCGTCCGCTTGACCGCCTCTTCCATCCGGTACAGCGGCTCGGCTGGAGGGAGGACCACCTCTCCCGGCTTCGACCGGCCTGCAGTGTGGGCCACGAGCGCGACCTCCTTCTCGACTGGCGCGGAGGAATAGTAACAAACCCTCACGTAAGTGTCAAATCAGCGGAGATCTGGAGTGTTCGCTCGAAGAGTCCGCGAACAAACGATCGCGTATCCTCTGGACCCAGGTCGGGAGGTGTCCCCTGGCGGTGTACGTGACACGCACCAGGACGTTTACGCAAGGGGGCCTGATCCGCGAGCGGGCGTCTTGTGCTCCTCAGATGACGAGGCGCAGGGTGGGGAAGTGAGCGACCGGAGACCGGGAGGTCACAGAGGGGAAAGAGGACGGCGGGGATCCTCCCGCGCTCTCTTGTTCGCGGCCGTCGCCCTCCTCGCGTCCCTCGCCCCGGCGCTCGCCGATAGCCCCCCGCAGCTCCTTCTCGTGGAGGCCGGCATGGCGGGGAGCCATGCGTTCCAGATGACCTTCGACCTCGGGACGCAGGACGTGCTGGCGTCCGTCCCCACCCTCGCGGTGACGGTCCGCTTCGGTCCCTACCCGGTGCACGTGGAATTCCCCGTGGCTCGCGGGCTCACCCGGGTCCCGGTGGTGCTGGACCTGTCCGAGGGCGATGCCCTGGTCGGGCGGGTGCGGGTTGCGCACTTCTCCCCCGTCCCGCGCTTCACGGAAAACCTCCGGGTCTCCGTGGCCGCGACCCTGGGGGCCGAGGGGACCCCTCTCGCCGGGGCGCGGGGGTGGGCGACGATCCTCCTCCCGACCGTCATCGTCCCCGGCTACCTGAACGAGGTGGGAGGGCCGGACGAGGACGCCCTCGGCACGCTCAGGCGGCGCGGGTACGCGACCCGCGGACCCTACCCCACCCTGTTCTGGTTCTCGTATCCGTCGCGCCGGGTGACCCTCCCGGACGGCGCGCGAAGGCTCCGGACCTTCGTGAAGGAGCGGGTCCTCCCGGCCACCTACGCAGGCGCGATCAACGCTGTGGGCTACAGCTCCGGGGGCCTGTTTCTCCGCTGGAACATCCAGCACGATCTGGACGGGTGGGGCTCCCTCGTCACCCGCCTCGTCCTCGTGGGCGTCCCCAACGAAGGGGCCGTCATCGCCTACCTCGGCGCGCACACGCCGGCCCTCTTCGCCCTCGGAGGGCTGGGGCACACATCCCTCGCCCGAGCCATGTTCCCCACCTTCCCCTTCTGGAGGCCGGGACCGCACGCTCCGTGGCAGACGCCGGCCGACGCCGCCAATCCCCTCCTCGACGAGCTCAACGTCCTGCCGCTCCCCGACCGGGTGCGCGTGTACGTCTTCTACGGGAGCCACGACCCCGGCAATCCCGCGGGCCCCCTGACCATCGCCGGCATCACCGGGTCGCCGACGACAGGGGAGCTCACCTACGGCCCCGGGGACGGGATCGTCCTCGCCGACAGCGCCCGGGGCCTGCCCGTCCACGGTTCGGCCGGCGTGCCCGGTCTCACGCGCCGGATCGTCGAGAGCGTCGACCTCGGGTCCGTGTACCACCTCCACCTGCTCGCGGCGGGGGCGGAGCGGATCGCCGACGTCCTCCTCGACAAATTCGAGGAGCCGTGAGGTCACGTCTTGATGGTCGGCTGGCGCGAGCAGTATACTGTCCCCAGGCGTTGTCACCGCATCGCCGCACCACCGTGGCACAGATCGCTCCACAGTCGGATCGCACGTGCTCCGAGGAGGTGCTCGTCCAGCGCGCTCGGGACGGAGACCAGCGCGCCGTCGAGCTCCTCGTCGACCGCTACCGGAGCTACATCCGCTTCCGCTCCACCGTCTTCTTCCTCCCGGGGTGGGAGCGCGAGGACGTCGTCCAGGAGGGCCTCATCGGCCTCTACAAGGCCATCCGCGACTACCGCCCCGACCGCCACACGGCCTTCGGCCCCTTCGCGCGCCTCTGCATCGACCGGCAGATCATCGCCGCCGTGAAGGGGGCCACGCGCGCCAAGCACGCCCCGCTCAACACGGCCGCGTCGCTCAGCGAGCCCTGGGGGGACGACCCCGACGGGCGCCCTCTCCTGGAGGTCCTCGCCGACCGTCTGGTGGGGGACCCGGAGGACGCGGTGCTCCGCGCGCTGGACGAGGACGCCTTCGTCCGCTGGATCCACTCCTCCCTGAGCGAGCTGGAACGCGCGGTGGTGGCCGCCTACCTCGCGGGCTTCTCCTACGAGGAGACGGCGCGCCTCGTGCGCCGGCACGTCAAGGCCGTCGACAACGCCCTGCAGCGGGTGAAGCGGAAGCTCCAGCGGAGCCGCCTCGCGGCCTGGAGCTCTCCGCTGCGGATGGCCCGTCCCTCCGGGGGACGGGCGCCGAACCGGTAGCCCCGGGGGCCGGGGACGGCCTGCCGCCCGTCACCGCAGGGGCGTCCGTCCCCGGGCCAAGTCCAGGGCCTGGGAGAGCGTCAGGTCCCGCCCCGCCGCCCACGCCTCCCCAAAGGCCTCGCCGCCGAGCGCCGCCCGGATGCGCTCGACGCGCCCCTCGTGGTGCGCGCGGAAGTCGGAGAGGGGGAAGTGAGCCCCCAGGCGCTCCGCGTGCGCCGCCGCGGCCCCGTACAGGCGCGCGGCACGGACGGGGGCCCCCTCGGCCACGGCCAGGCTGGCGAACTCCTCCAGGAGGACCACGAGGCCGCGCGTCTCGCCGAGCTCCGACTTCACGGCCAGGCTCTCCTCGAGGGCCGCGCGCGCGGCCTGGAGCTCTCCCCGCCGGTGCAGCACGCTCCCGAGGTTCGTGAGGGCGATCCCCACGCCCCGGAGGTCGCCCTCCCGGCGGAAGATGGCCAGGCTCTCCTCGAAGGCCGCCTGCGCCCCCGCCTCGTCGCCCTCGTTGGCCCTCACGAGGCCCAGGTTGTTGAGGGCATAGGCGGCCCCGAGGCTTTGGGAGAGCTCGCCGTAGAGGGAGAGGCTCTCCTCGTGGTACCTGCGCGCGGACGCGTAGTCGCCCTGGCGTCCCGCGATGATGCCCAGAGTCGTGAGCGCGCGCGCCTTCCCGGGGAGGTCTCCCAGGGCCTGGAAGAGGGCCACAGCCTCCTCGACCTGCGCGCGGGCGGTCCCGTGGTCTCCCGAGTCCGAGGTGAGGTACCCCAGCCCGTGGAGCGCCCTCGCCCTGTCCACGCTTGGCGCGGGAGCGGCCTGGAGGAGGTGCGCGAGCCACCGCCGCCCCTCGCTCCCGTGGTTCCGCAGCTTCCAGAACCGCCACAGCCCGGCGGCGAGCCGAAGGCCCGTGGCGGGGTCGTGGTCCAGGGCGTGGGCCAGGGCGGCCCGGATGTTGTCGTGGTGCCCCTCCACCCAGGCCAGCCACGTCACCTGGTCGCTCCCCCACAGCCGGGGCTGGACCTCCTCCACGAGCTGGAGGCAGTAGCGGAGGTGCCGCGCCCTGTAGGCAGCCGTCTCCCCGGCGGCGTCCAGTTTGGCGCAACAGTACTGCCGCACCACCTCCAGCAGCCTGTACCGCGCCTCGCCCTCCTGGGTGTCCACCAGGACGAAGGACTTGTCCACGAGTTCCGCCAGCCGGTCCAGGACCTCCGGGGCGGGGAGGTCCTCGCCCGCGCAGACGGCCTCTGCGGCCTCGAGCGTCCAGCCGCCCGCGAAGACCCCGAGGCGCCGGAGGAGGCGCTGCTCCGGCTCCGAGAGCAGCGCGTAGCTCCAGTCCAGGGCCGCCTCAAGCGACCGGTGGCGGGGCGAGACGGCCGGGCCCCGCGTCTCCAGGAGGCGGACGAGCCCGTGGAGCCGGGTGGCGATCTGGTGCAGGGTGAGGACCCGGACGCGCGCCGCGGCCAGCTCGATGGCCAGAGGAAGCCCGTCGAGGCGCCGGCAGATCTCGCACGCGAGGGGCGCGGTGCGGGACGTCAGCCGGAACGCGGGCTGGACCGCGGTGGCCCGCTCCACGAACAGGCGGACGGCCTCGTAGCGCTCCGCCTCCTCCGGCGTCACCCGGTCGCACGTCGGCGGCGCCGCAAGGGGCGGGACGCGCCACACGATTTCGCCCGGGACCAGGAGGGGCTGGCGGCTGGTGGCGAGGACCCGGATCCGGGGGCACCGCGTGAGGAGGAAGGCCACGAGCCCGGCGCACGCTTCCGCGACGTGCTCGCAGTTGTCCAGGACGATGAGGAGCGCCCTCGACGCCAGCGCGGACGCGAGCGTCTCCTCCAGTCGACGGCCGTGTTCCTCGCGGACGCCGAGGACCGCCGCCACCGTATGGGGCAGGAGGGCGGGCTCGCCCAGGGGGACGCAGTCGACCAGCCACACGCCCTCCGGGTAGACTTCCAGGAGACCCTCGGCGACCCGGAGCGCCAGCCGGGTCTTCCCGCAGCCGGCGGGGCCCGTGAGGGTCACGAGCCTGGACCGGCCCACGAGGTCCGTGACCTCGGCCACCTCCGCGTCGCGCCCGACGAAGGACGGGAGGATGGTCGGGAGGTTGTGGGGGGCACGGGCCGGGGGAGGGGAGATCTCCTCGGGGAGCCGCGTGTCGGCGTGCAGGAGGCGGGTGTAGGCCTCCCGTGTCGCGGGGCTCGGGTCGACGTCCAGTTCCTGGCGGAGGGAGGCGGCACACCGGTGGTAGGTGCGCACGGCCTCTGCCCGGTCGCCCATCAGCACGTGCAGGCGCATGAGGTGGCGGTAGACGTCCTCCCGGACGGGGTCGGCATCCAAGAGCTTCCGGGCGTACAGGACCGCCCGCTCGTAGTTCCCTTCCGCTTCCAGCGCGTCCACGAGGCGGTCCAGGAGGGAGAGATAGAGCTGCCGGAGACGCTCCCGCTCGGCCAGGACCCAGTCCTCGTAGAACCCGGGGAGGAGGTCTCCCCGGTAGAGACCGACCGCCGCCTCGAGGTCCGCCGCCGAGGACGCCCGGGAGGCGGCCTGCTCGAACTCCTCCACGTCGACGTGGCAGGAGTGGTCCGGCCTCCACACGAGGCTCGGCCCCTCGGTCGCGAGGACGCGGTCGGCCCCGGGGAGCGCCCTCCGCAGCTCGAGGAGGACCTTGCGGAGGTTCGTGCGGGCCTGGGCGTCGCTCGATTCCGGCCAGAACAGCGAGGCCAGCTGGGTCCGGCTCAGGGGAGCCCTCCGGGAGAGCACGAGCCGGGCGAGGAGGAGCACCACCCGCGCGGATCGCACAGGGACGGGCTCGCCCCGAGAGAGCAGCTGGAACCCCCCGAGGAGGTGGATGGCAAGCTCGGGATCCGCCATGACTATCCCGCCCGGCAGGAGCTGGTGTGGGTGTCCCCCAGCGCGCTCGGGCCGAAAGCTGTCTTCGCCCCACCCGTCTCGGGCTCCCTCCTCCTGGCCGGGCCCCGGCGCGGGAGGAGGCTCCGGGTCCGGAGTCAGAGGGCTCGCGGCAGAGGGAGGCACGGAAGGGGCTGGTGGCAGTGAACGGTACCCGGGGCGTCAGGCTCGCGCTGGTCCAGCCTCTCGCCCACAGGCCTCCCGAAGACAGCGCAACGTGGACGACGCGCTCCGGTCCGTGGAGGCGGCCGCCCGGGAGGGGGCCCAGGCGCTCAAGGCGCACCGGGAAGGGCGGGCGCCGGACCCGCCCGGCCTTCCCGGGTACTGGAAGGACCGCAGAACAGGGCACCGCCTCATAGAGTTACCCCCCGCCGGAAACCCCGGACTTCAGTCCGGGGAGGAGGCGCGTGAACTTGGGACAACGCCCGGCGTGTGGTACACTGTGACCGTGCTGAGCGTGCAGACAACCGCGAATGCGGTGTTCCAGACTGCCTATCACGTAGTCTGGATCCCGAAGTATCGCCGGCCAATCCTGACTGGGGCGGTCGCACTGCGTGTGCGAGGGACGCTTCGGGACATCGCTGAGCGGAATGGCTGGGGTGTGCTGGCCATGGAGATTCACCCGGATCACCTGCACCTGTTCCTCTCCGTGCCACCGACCCTCGCGGTGGCAACTGCTGTGCGACTGTTGAAAGGGGCCTCCGCCCGATAACTTGCGCGCGATGTGTCCGCATCTCCGCCGGATCTGTCGGGATGGGCATCTGTGGGCGCCCAGCTGCTACGTGGGCTCTGCGGGGAACGTCTCGGCCCACACCATCCGTCGATACGTCGAACGCGCCGCGCACGTGTCCAGCCGTCGGTGATCCGAGATGGGCTATGTTACCTACACGTTCAAGGTGAAGCGTCCGAACCCCGGCAAGGTGCGCCGGCTGGTCGCGTTCATGGCCGGGCCGTGGCGGCGCGGGCTCAACTTCTGCGTCGAGCAAGCCAAGCAGCACCGCCCCCGACACGCGTTCGATCTCCATGCTTTCGTCTCCCACCCCCTCCGCCGTGGATGTGGGCTCCCTTCGCAGGTAGCGGAAGCCTGCCGGGACACAGCGTACGAGGCCTACGCATCCCACCAGTCTCGCCGGAAGAACGGTGGGAGGGGGCGCTTCCCGCATTGGACGGGAGTCCCCGCGCTCCGGCTCAACATCCCGCGCTCGCTGCGCCTGTTCACGCGCGGCGATCAGTACTGGGTCGAGGTGAGCCTGGGCGGCCCCCCTGTCCGGCTGCGGATTACAGGGAAAGCACGCGCCCTGCGGAAGGCATGGACCGGCCGCACGACGCACGGGGAACTGGTCTGGAGACACGGCGAGCTGTTCCTCCACGTAGCCATCCGCGTTCCCGCCCGCGTACCGCCCGCACGCGTGTGCCAGACCGCGATTGGGGTCGACCTCAACGTCACCGGCTACCTCGTCGTCGCGGTCGCTCGGGACCTTGTGGGGAGGGTGCTGGGGACCTTCTGGGTGCCAGCAGGACGACTCAACGAGACGCGGCGCCGGGGCCGGCTGGCGCGGGCGGCGCGGCAGCGCGCGGGCCGGCGCGACACGGTCCGGGCCATGAAGGACCGGGAGGCGAGACGTGTCCGGGCGTACCTTCACGAGGCCACCACCGCCCTGATCCGGTGGACCGCCCAGTTCCCGGAGCCCTTCGTGGCCATGGAAACTCTCACGGGGATCCGAGCGAAAGTGCGAGCCGGCAAAGCGTGGAATCGACGACTCCACTCCTGGCCGTTCGGGAGTGGGCAGGACATGGTGCGCTCCAAGGGGGCTCGACAGGGGATGCGGGTCAAGCCCCTGTCGGGGGCGTTCTCGTCCCGCGACTGCAGCCGGTGCGGCAGCCGCCAGACCCGACGTTCGGGGGCTGCCTTCGCATGCCAGCGCTGCGGATATGGGCTGAACGCCCACCTGAATGGTGCGAGGAACATGTCCTGGCGCGCGGCGCGGTACATCCGTGCTGCGGCGGGCCGGGCGGGAGAGACGACCGCCGAGCGTCACTCCGGCCCTGAGGGGAAGCGCGATGAGGAGCGTCCGCTGTCCTCGCATAATGTCTCCTTGCGGTGGCCGTTCCGAGTGCCTCCCAAGCCCCGGACTTTAGTCCGGGGTAGTTGACCCGCTGTATCCCCATCAAGCACCCCCGCAGCTCCCGGATCGCCGGCGGGATCCTGGAGATCCCTCTTCCCTCTGATCTGCGTGGGCCGCAGTGGACGAGGCTGCGCCTGCGCATCCGGGGAGTCAGGCGATGGCAGGGCAAGGAGGGAAGACTGGAACTGGTGTGGGATCCTGCACGGCGCACCTGGTACGCCGGCCAGAGCGTGGAGGTGGAGCGCAGGGTCCCTCAGAGGCGGCCGAGGGAGTTCGCCGCCATCGACCGCGGAGCCCGAGCCCCCGTAGCCCTCGCCGTGGAAGGGTCGGAAGAGGCCTGGGTCTTTCCGAAGCAGGGAGCTGTGGAAGGACTGCCTGAGCCTGTCCAGGCGCATCCACAGGCTCCAGGGCCTGCTCGCCACGAGGGGGCAGCGCTCCTCCAGAAATCTCCGGAGGCTGTTCGCCAAAAGACGGGAAGGCTGCTCGCGGTCTACCGGGCACTCGCCCGGACCGTGGTGAGGATCCTCCGGATGGCAGGGGTGACCGACCTCCTCGTGGGGGACATCACCGGCATCCACGAGGACATGGACTTCGGCAGGCTCAACGAGGTGGTGCACAACTTCCGGAGCTTCCGGGAGCTGTTGGGCACCATCCCGGACGCCTGTGAGCGGGCCCGCATCCGGGTGCGCCCCAAGCCCGAACATGGCACCTCCAGCCACTGTGCCCTGTGCGGGAACCCTGTGGCGCGCCCGACGAGGTCCCGCGTGCGGTGCCCGGCAGGCCATGAGTTCCACGCCGACGTGAGCGGCGCCCTGAACCTGCCGTACCGCGAGCCCGAGGTACGGGCACGGGCCGGAGGCCGGCCCAGGTGGCGCACCTGCCGGTGGACCGGCCACCGGTGGGTCCCCACCGAATCTGCCCGGGGGTCGAGCAATCCTCCAGGCACCCCCCATGCGGCTGTGGCCGCCTGAGGGAATCCCCGGGCTTTAGCCCTGGGGAGGAAGTCAAGCCAGGCGAGCGCGGCACGGCCTCCTCGCCCTCCCGGAGGAGGTGGTGTTCGAAACCACGCGGCCCGGGCTCTTCGTCCTCGACGCGAACCTCGCCCGGGTGCGTGACCTGAGGGCGCAGGAGGACGGGATCGCTTCGCAGCGCACGAACGCTGCCAAGGCGGGACTGCTCACCCAGTGGCAGCGCCCGGAGCTGTACAGAGAGGCGGGGGCTCCGCGCGCCGTGCGTCCCCCGCAGAGACGCCCTCGGCCCCGGCTCCGGGAAACGCTCTCGAAACGGTCTTTTTCCTACCATTTCCCCAGGCGGATTGTGGCCCCAGGGCTCGCACGGGCGCCCGGGGGGGGGACGATGTGCACACCCGACCCGGGCCCGGTGCCGAGGAGCCATCGTGCCAGACGGTCACGCGGGGGGATGCCGTGAGACGTCGGCAGACAGCGCCCTCTTACCTCTTCACGGTGCGCGTCTGGCCCGAAGCTCTGGGCGGAGGCACGGTCGAGTGGCGGGGCCGGGTCCAGCACGTCGAAACGGGCGAGACCCGGTACTTCCGCCAGTGGCAGGCCCTCGTGGACTTCCTGGTCGAGGTCTTGGCGCGGCACCACTCCCGCGCGGGGGACCCGGGCGGAGATCTCCCGTCGCCCGGGTCCGCACACAAGGACCCATGACGGCCTCATGACAACGGGGCCGCACGGCGTCGGCTGTCACTGCCCCCCGGGGGTCTCCTGGGCGCGGCCGGACCGGAGGGCTCCCGGTCGGCCAGGGGGACGTGGCGGAAGACGACCCAGAGGATCACATCGTACAGGGCCTTCAGCCCTCCGGCCAGGAAGAACGGTATCCCGCTCCCGGCTGTCTGCAGGGCGACTCCTGCCAGGAGCGGGGTGAGGCTCGCGGCCGCGGGCCGTACCGCGGTGGTCAGTCCCGCGGCGGCTGCGCGCTCCTCGGGCGGCACGAGGGCCATGGTGTAGGCCTGGCGGGTTGGGACGTCCATCTGCGAGAGCGCGTGGCGGGCGAGCAGCACAGCGGCGGCGAGAGGCCACGTGGGCATCAGCGGGACGAGGGCCAGGAGGAGGTTGGACGGCAGGTGGGTGAGGACCATGGTGGTGAGCAGGCCGATCCGCCGGGCCAGCCGCGCCGCGTAGAAGCCGGAGAGCGCCGAGAGGAGGTTCGCCCCGAAGAAGAGGGGGCCGAGCCGGTCGACCCCCAGATGGAACCGCTGGTGGAACCACAGGGCCACGAGGCCCTGCACCACGAACCCGCCCGCGAGGGCGTCGAGGCCGAAGAGGGCGGTGAGCCTGAGCACGACTCCCCGGGACCTGTGCAGGGTGCCGGAGGACGTCGCCCGTCTCCGGCGACCCTCGACGCGGGGACTGAGGGACGCGTACAGGCCGGCGAGCAGTGCGCCCACGCCAGCAAATCCCCATAGGAGCGTGCGCTCCGCGGCGAGCGGGCTCCATCCCGCCGCTTCAAGCGCCGTGGGGACCGCCCCGGCCCCGAGGGCGCCCAGGGCGACGCCCCCGTAGCCCACGAGGTTGTACCAGGCGTAGGGGAGGACGGAGGCGGGCGAGGTGCCCGATTCCGCGAGGGCGGCCTGCTCGAGCGCCTGGAACGGCCCGACCTCCTGGCCGCCCGGGCTCACGGCCCCGAGGGCGGCGCAGAGGAGGAGCACCGGGAAAGGGACGGGGGTGGCCAGCGCGACCCCCGCGACGGCCATGAGGAGGGCCGCCCCCATGAGGAGACGCCGCCTCCCCCACCGGTCCGCCCGCAGCGAGACGGCGGACGTGACGACGGCGGCGCCCGCCAAGGCCACCGTGAAGAGGAGACCGATCTCCGAGGCGGAGACCCCCCAGCCGGCGAGGTAGAGCGCCAGGACCACCGACAGAGCGCCGTAGGCCAGCATGCGGAGGCCGCGGGCAGCAATGAGGAGGTACCCGTCCGTCGTCACCGCGCCTCCTCCCATCGCGGGGGCTGCAGAGCCCGACCGCTGACCCCCGACTTCGGCGGCCCGGGAGGCAGTTCCCTCGCGCCCACAGAGGGCACATGTGCTAACATTGGACTATAGGAGGTGAGGGTGATGCGGCTTGCGGTGATCGGAGTGTGCGTTGCCGCCGCGGCGGTGCTCCTGGGTGCCCCTGCCGGTGCCTCCACCCCTCTCGTCAACGCCGCGTGCACGCCTGCCGTGGCGACCGTTGTGCACCCGGTGGGCGATCCGGCGGCGCCTGTCCTGGTGCCGGGGACCATCCCCGTGCGGCTGTGCACCGTGTCCCCCGGTGTCCAGGTCCTCCTCCCGGCCTTTCAGGTGGTGGGCCTGCGCCCTGCTCGCATCCTGGTGCCCCAGGGACTTCCCGCGCCTATCTGCACGGCGACGAGCGCCGTGGGCCAGGTCCTCCTCCCCTCGCCCGGAGTCGTCAGCGGGCAGGCGAACGGCGGGAGCATCGTCATCGTGTCAGGGGGCGCGGTCACGGCGACCGTCCTCGTCCCGGTCGTGACGTGTTTCTGACGAAGGAGCCACCCCTCTCCCTTCCGGCTACTCTCCCGCGCTTCTGGGTATAACACCCCCACGGAGGACCCGCGGCCCCCCAGACCTGTGTGCCTCGTCGCGGTCGTGAGAGGGGGCCAGCTCTGGTCCGGTAGGGGGGCTCCCCGATGGATGTCTTGCACGACGATCCCGCCGTCCGCGTGGACGAGCACGCCCTGCTGCACGCCGCCATCCAGGACGTGGCAGGGCGGGTCCACGAGTGGCACCAGCAGACCGAGGAGGCTCACCGGACCCTGGAGGACGCCCTCGTCAAGGTGGAGGAGTTCCGGAGGCGGGCTCTTTCCGCCCGCGACACGATCGCCTCGGTCCAAGAGTACGAGCGTCGCCTCATCCAGGCCCTGGAGTCCGTCCAACAGGCCCATGAGGCCCTCGCCCAGGCCGCCCACCAGCGTGCCGAGGACACGATCGCCGCAGCCGAGCGGGCCGCCCGCGAGATCGTCGAGGAGGCCCGCCGCCAGGCGTCCGAGCACCTGGAGTCGGCCCGCCGGGAGGCAGAGGGCCAGCTGAGCCAGGCCCGGGTCGAGGCCGAGCGCGTCGTGGCCGAGGCCCGGCAGCGGGCTCTCGACCTCCAGCAGGAGGCTGAATTGCGCCTCGCCAGCATCGTCACCCGGGTCGAGGCCTTCGTGTCGCGGGAGGAAGACCTCGCTCGGAGCCTGGAGGCCGTGGTGCGGAGCCACGCCGAGTCCCTGGAGGCGGCCACACGGCTCAGGTCCGACGTGCAGGAGGAGATCCTGCCGTCCCTCCGGCGGATGCTCCGAGAGCTCCGCGAGAGCGAGACGACAGGATCGGGAGGCCTGGGCCCCGAGGCCCGGGCGGTCCAACCCGGCCCGGAGCCGGCAGGATCCGTCGAGCCGCTCCGCCTCTTCGACGGGGAGATCGTGGTGAGTCCGGTGGAGTCCTTCACCCAGGCGACCCGGTTCGCCACGACGCTCTCGCAGATGAGGGGAGTGCGGAGCGTGCGGCTCCGGTCCTACGCGGCCGCCAAAGCCACGATCGACCTCGTGCTGGAGGGACAGACCCTCCTTGCGCTCGACATCAAGTTTATCGACGGCCACCCGGTCGAGGTCCTGGAGAGGTCCGACACCCGCCTCGTCCTGCAGCTGACCGACACCCCGCCCCGCCCTCTGCGGGGGTAAGGGGGCTCACTCGACCACGCGGGCGAGGGCCCCGGGAAGGTCCCGGCAGGGGACGGAGTAGCCCTGGGCACCGGTAACCCCATACCGGCGGAGTGCCGCGAGGGTCTCCTCCTCGGCCACGCGCTCGGCGATGGTCTCTTTGTCCAGGGCCTGTGCGAGGGCCACGAGGGCGCGGACAAGCCGGTGATCCCGCACGAACGCCCCGTCGATCTTCACGTAGTCGACCGGCAGGTGGCTCAGGATGGTCACCGGAGCCGCCCCGGCCCCGAAGTCGTCGAGGCCGCACCGGCACCCCAGGCGCCTGAGCTCCTCAAGGAAAGAGACGGCGTGGGGGAGATGGGCCACGGCCGTCCCCTCGCTGACCTCCACCGCCAGGCTGCCGGGGGGTACCGGGAGCTCGCGGAGGTCCCGCTCGAGGCTGTGGAGGACGGCGGCGTCGACGAGAGAGGCACCGGACACGTTCACGACGATGCGCAGGTCGCCGCCGCGACGGTGCTCCTCGGCGATGAGGTGGACGGCCCGCCGCAGGACCCAGGCGTCGATGGCGGGCATGAGACCCGACCGCTCGGCCGCTCCGAGGAAGTCCCGAGGGAGGATCACCTCCCCTGACTCGCCCACCAACCGGAGGAGGAGCTCATAGGCCGTGATCTGCTCCGACCGGAGGTCGAGGGTCGGGAGGACGTGGAAGCGGAAGCCCTGGTGCTCGAGGGCCGCGCGGAGGCGGTGGGGCCACGAGGACCTCCCGTCCTCCCCGCAGGCGTCCCCGTCGGGAGGAAGGAGCTCCACGCCGTCCCGCCCCCGCGCCTTGGCGCGGTAGAGCGCGCGGTCGGCCTGCGCGAGGAGGTCCTCGACGGTGGCCCCGTGGTCCGGGAAGAGGGCGACGCCAAGGCTGGCGGTCACGCGGATGGGACGGCCCTCATAGGGGAGGGCCGCGTGACGCACCACCTCGCAGAGCTCGCGGGCCAGGGCCCCGGCGGCCCGGCCGTCGGTATGGGGAAGCAACAGCGCGAACTCGTCCCCGCCCCACCGGGCCACGAGGTCGGCCTCCCGGAGCCTCCCCCGCAGCACGGTGGCCAGCCACGAGAGGAGCGCATCTCCCGCCAGGTGCCCCCAGGTGTCGTTGACCTCCTTGAAGCCGTCGAGGTCCAGGAGGATGACGGCTCCCCGGGTGCCGTAGCGGCGCGCTTCGGCCAGGCGCAGGGCCAGCTCGTCCTCGAACCTCCGCCGGTTGCTGACCCCGGTGAGGGGATCGTGGCTCGCGAGATGCAGGAGCCGAGACTCGGTCCGCTTCTGCTCGCTGATGTCGCGCGCGATGACGGAGAACCCCCGGACCCCGCCGTCTCCGGTGCGGTGGGCGAGGATCACTTGGGATACGGGGGTCGTCTGCCCGTTGCGCCCCAGGATAACCGTCTCCCCGCTCCACCCCCCGTCCCGGACCGCGGCCGGAAATGCCTCGTTGACCATGCGCGCGCGCTCCGCCGGCGGGTAGACCTCCACGAGGGTCAAGGGCCCGAGATCCTCATCGGGGCCCAGTCCCAGCATCTGGCGTCCCGCCCTGTTGAGAAGCACCCCCTGGCCGGGGACGCCGGTCACCGCCACGAGGTCGGTGGTCAGCTCCAGGATCTCGCGGAAGTGAGCGGAGGTCTCCTCCAGCCTCCTGAGCGGGGTGACGTCGGCCGCCGTCACGAGCGCTCCCCACGGTCGTCCCCCGGGAGCCCGCAACGGAAGGGCGGAGACCACTAGGTCCAGGGCCCCGTCCTCGTCCCTGTGCACCCGGACGGACACCCCGGACTGGCCCTGCCCCTGGAGGGCGCGGGCGCAGAGAGTGCGGAGGTCGCCTGCGAGCTGCGCCAGATCGGCCGGGCGCCCGTCCGGTCCCGGCGCCAGACCCAGGATGCGGCTGGCGGGGTCGTTGGCGACAAGGACCTGCCCCGTGGCGTCGAGGACGGCGATGGCCTCCTGCGAAGCGCGCAGGATGCCCTGGACCACAGCGTCGTGCTGCCCTGCCCGGGTGCGCGCCCCAAGCCCCTCGAGCGCGATCCCCCCGAGGCTCGCGAGGGCGTCCGCCACGTGCACTTCCTCCGGCGTGAAGCGCCGCGGCACGGTGTCTCCCAGCAGGAGGAGACCCGAGGGCCCTCCTGGTCCCGGGAGGGCGACGTACAAAGCACTCCCGCAGGGGTGGCTCCGGAGGAGAGCATCGCGGACCTGCAAGGTGGCGACGTCCGGCACCGCGACGGGCCGCCCTGTGGTCAGGGTCTGCCCCGCCGGGGTCGGGATTTCGCCGACGGGCACGGCCGTCAGGTGTCGGGACCTCCACCCCACCGAGGACCGCAGCAGGCAGACTCCGCGCTCGGGCGCCCACTCATAGACCGCGGCGAGGGGAACGCCGAGGAGGCGGGTCGCGAGCTGCACCACGTCCCTGTACACCAGATCGGGCGTCGGACGCCGGAGCATCGAGTCGATCCCGCGGAGCAGAGCGAGGTGGTCCTCTGGCGGACTCGCGTGCGGGCCAGGAAGCGGTGGGACGCGAGGGGCGCTGTCGCGCCGCGGAGAGGAGGGGGGTCGGGCAGGCCGCCGGCGTGTGAAGAAGCCCATCACCCCTATAGTGCCCACGGGAAGGCCGTGCCGGACGCTCCCTCCAGGACCTCCATGGAGGCATCGGGGATCTTCCACGCACTCTCTCCCTCTCGACGCGGGACTGGGGCGCCGCACGCCGAACATCCGGCCCTGTGGTAACGTACTAGCCTGGTGAAGATGCGCGCTCGCGGGCTGGGCGTCCTCCTCCTCCGCGCGGGGGTCGTCGCCGTCCTCATCATGGGGATGTTCGCGCGGCCGACGCTCGCAGATCCCCACGACATCTCCGTCGGAGGCGTGTGGGCGTTTCGGATCACCCACGGGGCCCGGGGGAGAAGCGCCTCGGAGCGCGTCGTGTCCATCACCAGGCGACTCACGACCCTCCTGAGCATTCCCGTGCTCAGGCGGACGGGGATCGTCCTGGAGGTGCGCCCGAGCGGGCCCAATGCCGTCATCCTCGCAGGGCCCCCACGGCTCTCCCCGGCGCCTCTGCCCAACGGCATCGCGCCCGAATTTCCGATCCGCCTCGTGACGGTAACGCCCCAGGACGCCGAAGGGACGCAGGTGACCCCCCTAGAGCTCGCGCGGCAGTGGGCGAGACGCCTCGCGGAGGGCCTCGCCCGGGCCCTTCCCCTGCCGTATCCCCCCGGCCCCTAGCGAACGTGCAGGAGCACTCACGGGAAGTGGCCTCTCGCGCCGGTGCGGGCACCACCGTCTCGTGTCCCTCAGAGGGGACGGGAGCACACCTGTGCGTGGGAGTCTATGAGGCGCCGCTGCCACCGCAGCGTGTCGCATGACCCGTCACCCCCAAGGAGCGCGCGAGTGTCTGCGCTTGAGGCGCGCCCCTGTGGTCTGCCCGTGCACCCGGCGAGAGAGGTTCCACGCCGAACGCTCCGTGCGACCTGCTCGGATGCGGGCGGGGAACGACCGCCGATCCGACCATGCACACACCTGTCCCCGACGCGCTTCTCACGGCGGGCGATCGGAGACCGCGGCACGCGAAGACGCCAGCCACGCCATCCGCGTCGGTTTGACACTGCCCGTGCATGGGTGATATCCTCATCATCACCCGGGAAGACCGGCGATGACGTTGGGAAGGATCAGGAGGTCCTCGCAGTGGGTGATGAGGAAGACGTGATCACGCTGCTCGACGAGGACGGCGTAGAGCATGAGTTCAGCATTGTGGATGTGCTCGATGTGGACAACCGGCGGTATGCGATCCTCCAACCCCTGGAAGGCGGCGCCGACTCGGACACCGCGGTGATTTTTCGGATGGAAGCCGACACGCTTGTCACCATCGAGGACGACGCCGAGTTCGAGCGCGTCCGCCGGGCGTTCGAGGCCCAGGTGGCCGAGGAGGCGACGGAGGACGACGCCACGGAGGCCCCTGAGCATCCGGACCCGTCGGCCCATTGATGAGAGACGTCCCGCGGCCGGCCTCCGCCGGTGGCTCACTCCCGCCTCGCGGGTCGACGCGGTCTCCCACATCGACGTCGAGGCCCTGGCGGCGCGCGGCATCCGGGGCGTGATCCTGGACCTCGACAACACCCTCGTCCCCTGGGGGGAATCCGACATCGCCCCGGACCTCGCGGCGTGGGTGGGCCGCGCACGGGAGGCCGGGTTGCGGCTGTGCATCGTCAGCAACAACCGCGGCCCGCGTGTCACCCAGCTGGCCCACCGGCTCGGGATCCCCGCGGTGACGGGCGCCCTCAAGCCCCGCCGCACCGCCCTGCGCCGCGCGCTGGCCGCGATGGAGGTCCGCCCCGACGAGGCGGCCCTCGTGGGGGACCAACTCTTCACGGACATCCTCGGGGGGAACCGCCTCGCCCTCCACACGATCCTCGTGCGCCCCCAGAGCCGCCGCGAGTTCTTCCTCACCCGCATGGTGCGGGTGGTCGAGCGGATCGTCCTCGCGGCGCTGCGCTGAGGGGAGGCCGGGGAGGGGACGATGGCGCGCGACCACCTGGACCGGGCCCGCGGGTACCTCGCCTCGCACGACGTCGACGCCCTCCTCCTCCTCCGCCCCGAGAACCGCCGCTACGTGACGGGGTTCACGGGGACCGCGGGGCTCGCCCTCGTCACGAGGGACGACGCCTTCCTCGCCGTGGACTTCCGGTACTACGAGCAGGCCGAGCTCCAGGCCCCCGGCTGCCGCGTCCTCCGGGGAGGGACCGACCCGCCCGGGGCGCTCGCCGAGGCCCTCCGGGGCCGCAACGTCCGCCGGATCGGGTTCGAGGCGGAATTCGTCCCCTACGCGCAGGTGGAGAGGCTCCGGGAGAAGCTCGCTCCGGCGGACCTCGTCCCGCTCTCCGACGTCGACCGGCTCCGGTGGGTGAAGGACCCCGAGGAGATCGCCGCCGTGACCCGCGCGGCGGAGATCGCCGAGGCCGCCTTCGCCTTCATCCTGGGCGCCCTCCGGCCGGGGGTCCGCGAGCGGGACGTGGCCCTCGAGCTGGAGGTGTTCATGCGGAGGGCCGGGGCCGAACGGATCGCCTTCGACAGCGTGGTGGCCAGCGGCCCACGGTCGGCCCTCCCCCACGGCAGGGCCACCGACCGCGGGGTGGAGGAGGGCGACCTCGTGACCTTGGACTTCGGGGCCGTCTACGAGGGCTACACGTCCGACATCACGCGCACCGTCGTGGTGGGGGAGGCCACGGCGCGGCAGCGGGAGCTCTACGCCCTCGTGTGGGAGGCCCACGAGCGGGCCCTGGCCGCCACCCGGGCGGGCGCCACGACGCGGGAGGTGGACGCCGCGGGGCGCGCGGTGATCGACGCCGCAGGGTACGGGGACGCCTTTGGACACGCCCTCGGCCACGGCATCGGGCTGGACGTGCACGAGGGCCCTCCGCTCTCTCCCCGCGACGAGACCGTCCTCGAGCCCGGCATGGTAGTGACCATCGAGCCCGGGATCTACATCCCGGGGTGGGGGGGCATACGCATCGAGGACGACGTGGTGGTGACAGCGGACGGGTGCCGCGTCCTCACCCGCGCGCCGGCGGAGCTGGTGACCGTGCCCCGGTGACGCTCCCCGGCGCGGTCCTGGTCCTGCACGTCCCGCGCCCACCCCGCCTCTCCGCCTCGGTTGACACACCCGCCCGCGGCCGGTAAACTCCCCGTGGGTGATGCTGGCGTGATCTCGACCAACGACTTCCGTCCCGGCGTGCACGTCCTTCTCGACGGAGACCTCTACGCCGTCCTCGAGTCACAGCACGTGAAGCTGGGGCGCGGCTCGGCCTACGTCAAGGCCAAGGTGAGGAACGTCAAGACCGGGGCCATCACGGAGAGGACCTTCCGGGCGGGCGAACGGGTGCCCCTCGTGTATCTCGAGAAGAAGGAGATGCAGTACCTGTACAGCACCGGGGACGAGTACGTGGTCATGGACAAGACCACCTACGAGCAGGTCCCGCTCACCCGCGAGGTCATCGGCGAGGGCGTCCGGTTCCTGAGGGAAAACATGGACATCACGGTCGTCTTCCACGGCGACACGCCCATCGGCGTGGAACTGCCCACCTCCGTGGACCTCCGCGTCGTGGAGACCGCCCCCGGCCTCCGGGGGGACACTGTGAGCGGGGGGAGCAAGCCCGCCACCCTCGAGACCGGCGCGGTGGTCCAGGTCCCCCTCTTCGTCGAGGTCGGCGACGTGGTGCGCGTGGACACGAGGACGGGAGCCTACGTCGAGCGCGTGAGGTAACCCCTCACCGCACGACCGCCCATACCGCACACGCGTTCCCCCCAGGCCCCAGTTTGTGGTATAGTAGCTGTGATATAGTGGAGGCATCGAGTGGCGGGGGTTCCCGTAGCTCCGACGGCACCCCGGCCGAGCGGGAGGTGAAGGTGTGGTGAGCCCTGAGGGCGAGGAGCGACCAGCGATCCCGATCGACGAGTTCCGGCGGCACCCGAAGGACACCGGGTCGCCGGACGTTCAGATCGCGCTTCTCACCGAGCGCATCAACCACCTGAGCGAGCATCTCCGGGTGCACAAGAAGGACTTCCACTCCCGACGGGGCCTGCTGAAGATGGTCGGCCGTCGCCGCCGGCTCCTGGCGTACCTGAGCCGGTACGACGTGGACCGCTACCGGGCCATCGTGGAGAAACTGGGCTTGCGGCGCTAGGCCCCAGGAGACGAGGAGGCATTACGACGGATGAGGACAGGTGAGGTGAAGACCGGCCGGGTGGAGGTCGACATCGCCGGCCGCACGCTTTCCCTGGAGACGGGCTACTGGGCCCGCCAGGCCGACGGGGCCGTGGTGGTGCGGTACGGGGACACGGTGGTCCTCGTGACGGCCACCATGTCGGCGGCCCCCCGCGAGGGGATCGACTTCCTGCCCCTGACGTGTGACTACGAAGAGAAGATGTTTGCCGCCGGGAAGATCCCCGGCGGTTTCTTTAAGCGCGAGGGACGCCCAGGGGAGCGGGCCATCCTCAGCGCCCGCCTCATGGACCGGCCGCTCCGGCCCCTCTTCCCCAAGGGCTTCCGAAACGACGTCCAGGTCATCGCGACGGTCCTGAGCACCGACCAGGAGAACGCGCCCGACATCCTGGCCGTGGTCGGCGCCTCGGCGGCCCTGGCGATCTCGCCGATCCCCTTTCTTGGCCCCATCGGCGCCGTCCGGATCGGGTTGCTCAACGGCCAGCTGGTCGTGAACCCGTCCCTGCGGGACCTGGACGAGAGGCGGAGCGACCTCGACCTCGTGGTGGCGGGGACCCGAGATGCCATCACCATGGTGGAGGCGGGGGCCCGCGAGGTGCCCGAAGAGCGCATCCTCGAGGCCCTGGACCTGGCCCACGGCGAGATCCGGCGGGTCATCGACGCGATCGACGAGCTGGTCCGGCAGGCGGGACAGCCCAAGGTCCCCGTGGAGACCGAGGAGATCCCGCCCGAGGTGGAGGCGGCCGTGCGGGAGGTCGCAGTGCCTCGATTGCGCACGGCCCTCCGGAACCCGGACAAGCTGGCGCGGGAGCGGGCCCTCGCCGAGGTGGCCGCGGGGGTCCAGGGGGAGCTGGCCGAGCGGTTCCCGGGCCAGGCCAAGGTCATCGCGGACCTCGTGGACGCCCTCACCAAGGCGGAGGTCCGGCGGATGATCCTGGACGAGGGGATCCGCCCCGACGGACGGACTCCCACCGAGATCCGCCCGCTCCAGGCCCAGGTAGGCGTCCTCCCCCGGGTGCACGGCTCGGGGCTGTTCACCCGGGGCCAGACCCAGGTCCTCACCACCTGCACCCTCGGGACCGGGGAGGACGAACAGATCATCGACGACCTGAGCCTGCGGGAGCGCAAGCGCTACCTGCACCACTACGACTTCCCCCCCTACAGCGTCGGGGAGGTCCGCCCGCTGAGGTCGCCGGGCCGCCGGGAGATCGGGCACGGGGCCCTCGCCGAGCGCGCGGTAGAGCCCATGATCCCGCCCGAAGAGGAGTGGCCCTACGCCATCCGGCTGGTCTCCCTCGTGCTGGAGAGCAACGGGTCCACCTCCATGGCGTCGGTCTGCGGGAGCACGCTCGCCCTCATGGACGCGGGCGTCCCCATCAAGAAGCCGGTCGGCGGCATCGCCATGGGGCTCATCACCGGTCCCGACGGCGACGACCGCGTGGCCATCCTCACGGACATCCAGGGGATCGAGGACGCCATGGGGGACATGGACTTCAAGGTGGCGGGGACCCGGGACGGGATCACGGCCCTCCAGATGGACATCAAGATCCGGGGGCTGTCCCGCGAGATCATGGCCCGCGCCCTGGCCCAGGCCCGCGAGGCCCGGCTCCGGATCATCGACGTCATCGAGCAGGCGATCCCGGCGCCGCGGCCCACCCTGTCACCCTACGCCCCCCGGATCTTCACCATGCAGATCAACCCCGACAAGATCCGGGAGGTCATCGGTCCGAGCGGGAGGGTGATCAACAGGATCACCGCCGAGACGGGCGTCAAGATCGAGGTCGAGCAGGACGGGCGGGTCCTCATCGCGTCCACCAACGAGGCGGCCGCGGCCCGGGCCCGCCAGATGATCGAGGAGATCGTCCGGGAGGCCAAGCCGGGCCAGGTGTACCGGGGCCGGGTGACCCGGCTCATGAACTTCGGGGCCTTCGTGGAGATCTTCCCCGGGAAGGAGGGACTGGTCCACATCTCCGAGCTCGCCGCGCGCGGGACGCGGCTCGAGGACGTGGTGAAGGTCGGGGACGAGCTGGAGGTCCAGGTCAAGGAGATCGACAGCCTGGGCCGCGTCAACCTCACCCGCCACGGCCTCGCGCCCGCGGTCGCCGAGCGGGTGGACGACGGGGGAGGAGCGGGAGGGGCCTCGGGGCCCCCGGTCGACCGGAAGGGGGAGCCGCGTCACGACCGGGGAGGGCCGCGGGGACCGCGGCGACGGCGCCGCCCTCGGCCCCAGTCCCAGCAACCGCCCCAGTGATGGACACGGCCCCGGAGCGGAGGACCGCGGGGGGAGTCCTCACGCATGGCCGTTGACCAGGTCCTCTACCGCCGGACCGTCCTCCCGAACGGGCTCGTGGTCCTCACCGAGCCCATGGACCACGTGAGGACCGTCGCGCTCGGCGTGTGGATCGCGGCCGGCTCCCGCTACGAGGACCCCTCCCGCATGGGCGTGTCCCACTTCATCGAGCACGCCCTCTTCAAGGGCACGACCACCCGGTCCGCGCTCGACATCGCCCAGGCCGTGGACAGCATCGGCGGCCACCTCAACGCCTTCACGGACAAGGAGCACACCTGCTTCTACCTCCGTCTCCTGAGCGACCACCTGGAGGAGGGACTCCAGGTGCTCGCCGACATGCTCCTCCACCCCGCCTTCGAGCCCGAGGCGCTGGAGAAGGAGCGGCAGGTGATCCTGGAAGAGATCACCATGTACGAGGACGCGCCCGACGAGCTCGTCCACGACCTGATCGCGGAGACCATGTGGCCCGGCCACCCGCTCGGCTGGCCCATCTCCGGGAGCCAGGAGAGCGTCAGCCGGATCGTGCGGGAGGACCTGGTGCAGTTCATGGACCGGTGGTACCGGCCGGGGGCGTCCCTCGTGGCGGCGGCCGGCCGGCTGGACCACGACGACATCGTGGACCAGGTCAACCGCGTGCTGGGGGGGTGGGAGGGCAGCGCGCCCCGGCCCGAGCTCCTGTCCCCCGATCCCGCCCGGGCCGCGGCGTTCCGGGACAAGGACATCGAGCAGGTCCACCTGTGCCTCGGCGTGCCCGGCCTCCCCCAGGCCCATCCCGACCGGTACGCCCTCGCCGTGCTGGACACGGCGCTCGGGAGCGGGATGAGCAGCCATCTGTTCCAGGAGATCCGCGAGGCCCGGGGCCTGGCCTACTCCATCTCCACCTACCACGTGGGCTACTACGACGCGGGAGCCTTCGTGGTCTACGCGGCCACGAACCCCGCGGCCTGCCGCGACGTGGTGCGCCTCACGGTCGACATCCTCGAGCGGGCCCGCGAGGGGCTCTCCCCCGCCGACATCGCCCGCGCCAAGGAGTCACTCAAGGGGGCCCTCATGCTGGACCTGGAGACGCCCGGGAGCCGGATGACCAAGCTGGCCCGCTCGGAGCAGTACTTCAGCCGGCAGGTGAGCCTGGACGAGATCCTCGCCGACGTGGACGCCGTGGGAGAGGAGGACGTGCGGCGGGTGGCCCGGACCCTCTTCGCGCCCGGGCGCATGAGCCTCGCGGCCATCGGCCCCTTCCGCCAGCACCCGGACCTCCAGCGCGACCTGGAGAAGGCGGTCCTCCACGATGGCCGTGCATAGGGTGGTCGTCGCGGGGGCCGCGGGCCGGATGGGGAGGGCCGCCGTGCGGACCATCGCCCGCCGGGAGGACATGGTGGTGGTGGGCGCGCTCGGCCGCACCTCGGGCGTGGGCCAGGATGCGGGCTTGCTTGCGGGCGTCGGGGCCCTGGGCGTCCCTGTCACGGCCGACATCGCCCAGGTCTTCCTCGTCGGCCGCCCCACGGTGCTGGTGGACCTGAGCCGGGGGGAGGCGGTCGCCGCCCACGCCGAGGCGGCCCTCGACCACCGGGTCCCCGTGGTGATCGGGGCCACCGGCATCCCCCCGTCCGACCTCGAGCGGTTGCGCGCGCGGGCGGCCCGGGACGGGGTGGGGGTGCTCGTCGCCCCCAACTTCGCCCTCGGCGCCCTCCTCATGATGGAGTTCGCCCGGCGCGCCGCGAAGTTTTTCCCCCACGCGGAGATCACCGAGCTCCACCACGACCGCAAGCGCGACGCCCCCTCGGGGACGGCCATCCGCACGGCCCGGCTCATCGCCCAGGCGCGGGGGAGCGCCCCTCCGCCGGCGGTGGAGGAGGTGGAACAGGTGGAGGGAGCGCGCGGCGGGGTCGTGGAGGGCGTCCGCGTGCACAGCGTGCGCCTCCCCGGGCTGGTGGCGCACCAGGAAGTCCTGTTCGGCGGGCCCGGCCAGGTCCTCTCCATCCGGCACGACTCCGTGAGCGAGGAGTCCTTCATGCCCGGGCTCGTGCTGGCCATCCAGAAGGTGGGGACGCTGAGCGGCCTCGTGGAGGGGCTGGAACACGTCCTGGACCTCTGACCGTGTCCGGGCGCGGCGCAGGAGGTGGGAGATGAGCGGGTATCACGTCGCCGTCGTGGGGGCGACGGGGGCCGTGGGCCGGACGATGCTGCGCGTCCTGGAGGAGAGGGAGTTCCCCGTGGCCTCCCTCCGGGTCTCGGCGACCGCGCGCTCCGCGGGCCGGGTGGTGACCTTCCGGGGCGAGCCCTACACGGTGGAGGAGACGGGCCCTGCCACCTTCGAGGGCGTGCAGCTGGCCCTCTTCGCCGGGGGGGACGGGGCCAGCGCCCGCTTCGGGCGCAGCGCGGCCAAATCAGGCACCGTGGTCATCGACAACAGCTCCACCTTCCGCATGGAGCCGGACGTCCCCCTCGTCATCCCCGAGGTGAACGGCCACGCGCTCCGGGCCCACCGGAACCTCATCGCCAACCCCAACTGCTCCACCATCACGATGCTCATGGCCCTGGCCCCGCTGCACCGGGCCGTCCCCGTCCGCCGCGTGGTCGCCTGCACCTACCAGTCGGTCTCCGGGGGCGGCCAGGAGAACATCGACGCGCTCCTCGAGCAGACGGAGAAGCTCCTCGCGCACCGCGACCTCCTGCTGGGCCGCCCGGAGGCGGACCAGGTGGAGGCGGTGACCGGCACCCCGCTCCCCCTGGCCTTCAACCTCCTCCCCCAGTGGAGGTGGATGCCTGGGGGTGTCACCGAGGAGGAGCACAAGATCGTCCACGAGACCCAGAAGATCCTGGAGGCCCCGGTCCCCGTGAGCGTGACCACCGTCCGCGTCCCGGTGGTCGTGAGCCACCTCATCGCCCTCCACGTGGAGTTCAGCGGGCCGCTTCCGGTGGAGCGGGCCCGGGCCCTCCTCGGCGCCGCTCCGGGCGTGGAGCTCGTGGACGACCCCGAGCGGGGCCTCTACCCGACGCCGCTGTACGCCGCGGGGCGGGATGCGTGCCTCGTGGGCCGGCTCCGGCCCGACCCGACCGTCCCCCACGGGTTGCAGCTCGTGGTCGCCGCCGACAACCTCCGCAAGGGCGCGGCGACCAACGCCGTCCAGATCGCGGAGGCGCTCGTCCGGGACCGTCTCCTCAGCCCCGCCCCGAGGTAGGGGCGAGCAGGAACCCGCTCCATCCGGGCGAAGGTCTTGGACGACGGGAGGATCGACCCTCCGGTGCCGGGAGGTGAGGGGAGATGGCGGACTTCGGACGGGTGATCACGGCCATGGTCACGCCCATGGACCGGGACCTGGCCGTCGACTACGCGAAGGCGGCGGCGCTGGCCAGGCGGCTTGTCGAGACGGGGTCCCAGGGCCTCGTCGTGTGCGGCACCACGGGTGAGTCGCCGACCCTCACCGACGAGGAGAAGGTGCGGCTCTTCCACACGGTGCGGGAGGCCGTGGGGAATCGGGCGGCCGTGATCGCGGGGACGGGGACCTACGACACCGCCCACAGCATCCACCTCACGCGGGAAGCCGAGCGGGCGGGCTGCGACGGCGTGTTGCTCGTCAACCCCTACTACAACAAGCCGTCCCAGGAGGGGCTGTACCGCCACTTCCGGGCCGTGGCCGAGAGCACCCGCCTGCCCGTGATGCTCTACAACATCCAGGGCCGCACCGCGGTCAACTGCGAGCCCGCCACCGTGGCCCGGCTCGCCGAGGTCCCCAACATCGTGGCCATCAAGGAGGCGAGCGGGAGCCTCGACCAGATGTCCCAGATCCGGAAGCTCACGCCGCCGGAGTTCCGCCTCTACAGCGGCGACGACAGCCTCACGCTGCCTCTTTTGGCCGTGGGGGGCTACGGCGTCGTGAGCGTGGCCTCGCACCTCGCCGGGCGCGAGATCCTGGAGATGATCGAGGCGTTCGACGCGGGCGACGTCCACCGGGCCCGGGCGATCCACCTCCGGCTGTGGCCGCTCTTCAAGGTCCTCTTCATCACGACCAACCCGGTGCCGGTGAAGGCCGCGCTGGCCCTGGCCGGCTTCGACGCGGGGGGCGTCCGCCTCCCGCTGGTCGACGCGACGCCCCGGGAGCGGGAGCAGATCGCATCGGTCCTCAAGGAGCTCGCCCTGGTCCCCCTGGCGGCCTGACGCGGGCCGGCGCCCTCCTCTCCCAGCTGCACGCGCGGATCCGCCGGTGCCGCCGGTGCCCCCTGTGGCGGACCCGGACCCACGCGGTGCCGGGAGAGGGGAACCCGGAGGCCCGGGTCATGCTGGTGGGGGAGGGCCCGGGACGGCAGGAGGACCTGACGGGCCGCCCCTTCGTCGGGCGTGCGGGCCGGCTCCTGGAGGAGCTCCTGGCCCACGTGGGGCTCCGCCGCGAGGACGTCTACATCACCAACGTCATCAAGGACCGGGCCGCCACGGCGACCGATCCCCCGCGGGATCGGCCGCCGACCCCCCGGGAGATCGCGGCCTGCCGGCCGTGGCTCGAGGCCCAGCTGGACCTCATCCGCCCCCGGGTCGTCGTCACCCTCGGCCGCCACTCCCTGGAGGCGTTCCTGCCCGGGGCGCGCCTCGGCGAGGTCCACGGGCAGGTCCAGCGCCGCGGGACCCTCGTGGTGCTCCCCCTCTACCACCCCTCCTTCGCCCTCCACAACCCCCGCATGCGCCCGCTCCTCTTCCGGGACATCGAGCCCCTGGCGCGGCTCCTGGAGGACCTGGGTGGCGCGCGGGGAGCGAGACCTCGGGACCCGGGGAGTACCCGGCCCTAGACCCCGCCGGCGGTGAGGATGAGGTCGGTCCCGAGCGCGATGAGGAAGCCGGCGGCGATGCCGGAGGCCGCCCACACGGGGGCCTCCAGCCGGCGGCCCGCGGCGAACATCTCCCCGATGATGTAGATGAGCGCCCCCGCGGCCAGGGCGAGGAACAGGACGAAGGCCTGGGGCGAGCTCACGCGGTACCCGATGAGCGTCCCGAGGAAGGTCGGGCCTCCTCCGATGAGGCCCGCGAGCCCGAGGAACCGCCACGACGGGACCTGGGGCTCGAGGGCGAGAGGGGCGGCCACGGCAAAGCCTTCGGTGATGTTGTGGAGGCCGAAGCCCACGATGAGGATCGCCGCGAAGACGATCTCTCCCGTGGAGGCGGCCTGGCCGATGGCGAGGCCCTCCGACAGGTTGTGGAGGCCGAGGCCCGTGGCGATCATGAGCGCCAGCTGCCGCGGCGGCCGCGGGGCCGCGGCCCGGCGGCCCTGGACCGAGGTGTCGAAGGCCACAAGGCCCACGAGGCCCGCGACGAGGCCCAGGACGAGCATGGAGCCGAGCGAGGCGAACGTCCCCCAGTGCCCCGACTTCACCCCGGTCTTGAGCGCCTCCTCGATGGGCTCGAGCGCCTTGGCGATGATGTCCCAGATGAGGAAGAAGAGCACCCCGAGGGCCAGGGCCGAGAGCAGACTCTGGACGTGGCGACCGTGATGGCGCCACCGCGCCACGGGCAATCCCAGGTAGATGGTGAACCCCGCAATGGCTCCCAGCACGACCGTGTGCCCCAGCGACATGACACCCTCCGCCTCCTCCGCTCCTGCCCCACCCGCGACGACGCCCCGGCCAGGATTGTAGACTGCTCCCATCAAGAATTCGAGCCCGCCCCGCCCGATCCTCCGCGCCGGGGCAGGGCGCCCGGGGACGGCGACGAATTCCCGAACGTGACGCATCCATCCCATTCGACCCCCTCGACTCCTCCCCCCGGGACCCGGTCCCCGGGGCGGCAGCGTCCCCGCCCGCCCCGGCGCCCGCGCCCGGGGACGGCCGCTCAGGCCGACCGGCCGGTCCTGCAGCTGATCCCCCTCGGCGGGCTCGGCGAGATCGGGAAGAACTGCACCGTCGTCAAAGTGGGGGAGGACCTGCTGGTGGTCGACGCGGGGCTCATGTTCCCCGAGGAGGAGCTCCTGGGGGTCGACTTCGTCATCCCCGACTACCGCATGCTCACGACGGGCGGGAAGGTTCACGGCGTCGTCCTCACCCACGGGCACGAGGACCACATCGGGAGTCTGCCCTACCTCCTGCAGACCGTCTCGGTGCCCGTGTACGGGACCCCGCTCACCCTGGGCCTCGCGCAACGGCGGGTCGAGGACACGCCCGGGACGCCCCGCATGGTCGGCGTCCCGATCCAGCCGCGGCATCCTGTGCGCCTGGGCCCGTTCGAGGTGGAGCTGGTCCACGTCAACCACAGCATCCCCCAGGCCTGCGCCGTCGTCGTGCGAACCCCGGGCGGGACCGCCGTGTTCACCAGCGACTTCAAGTTCGACCAGACGCCGATCGACGGCCAGCCCACCGACTTCTCCCGGCTGGCCGAGATCGCCGAGTCCGGGGTCCTGGTCCTCCTCATGGACTCCACCAACGTGGAGCGGCCCGGCTACGCGCCCTCCGAGCGGGTGCTGGCGGAGACCTTCGCCGACATCTTCGCCCGCACCCGGGGCCGGATTCTCCTCACCACCTTCGCCAGCAACATCCACCGGCTCCAGCAGGTGTTCACCACGGCCGCCCGGTTCGGGCGCAAGGTGACCCTCGCGGGGCGCAGCATGGTGGAGGCCGTCCGGATCGCCTCCGAGCTGGGGGTCCTGTCCATCCCGCGCGGGACGCTGGTCCCCCTGGAGCAGATCCGCGGCCTCCCCGACCGGCAGGTGGCGATCCTCACCACGGGCAGCCAGGGCGAACCGCTCTCGGCCCTGACCCGCATGGCCACCGGGCAGCACCGGGCCGTCCGGATCAAGCCCGGGGACACCGTGATCTTCTCGGCCACGCCGATTCCCGGGAACGAGGGCATGGTGTCCCGGACGATCAACCACCTCTACCGCCAGGGGGCCGAGGTCATCCACGGCTCCTCCGTCCACGTCTCGGGCCACGCCTGCCAGGAGGAGCTGAAGCTCATGCTGGCCATCCTGCGCCCGCGCTTCTTCGTCCCCGTGCACGGGGAGTACCGGCACCTGGTGCTGAACCGCCGGCTCGCGGCCTCGGTGGGGATACCGGAGGAACGGTCGGTGATCGCGGAGAATGGGAGTGTGCTGACGGTGACCCCGGACCGGATAGCGCGCACGGGGTCCGTGGACGCCGGGTCGGTGCTGGTGGACGGCCTCGGGGGGGTGGGTCCCGTGGTCCTCCGGGACCGCCGTCAGCTGGCGCAGGACGGGGTCCTGATCGCGCTCGTGGCGCTGGAGCGCCAGAGCGGCGATCTCGTCATGGAGCCCGACATCGTGTCCCGCGGGTTCGTGTACATGCGCGAGTCCGGGGAGCTCATCCAGGGCTGCAAGGCGCGGATCAGGGAGACCGTGGCCCGCTGCCGGGAGCGCGGGATCACCGAGTGGGGCGCGGTCAAACAAGCGATTCGGGAGGCACTGGGGCGGTACCTGTTTGAAAAGACGCACAGGCAACCGATGATCCTGCCCCTGCTCGTGGAAGTGTAGCCGACGTCGCACCAGGGATCGCACCGCAGGAGGCCGCACGTGCCGAGACGCAAGAGGACCCGTCCTCGTCCCCGGGGAGCGAAGCCCGCAGGTGTCGTCCTCATGGCCCTCGGGGTCGTGGCGGCCCTGAGCCTCCTCCCCCGCCAGGCGGGCGTGGTTCCCCATGCTGTCGCGCGGGTGCTCACCCAGGGGACCGGGTGGGGAGCGCCGGGCGTCCCCGTCCTTGTGGCGCTCGTGGGCGCGACCTTCTTCCTCCGCCAGCGCTTCGCCCTGGGGCGGAGGACGGCCGGGCTCCTCGTCCTCTACCTCGCCGCCCTCGGGGCCCTCCACCTCCCGTCTCCTCCCGGCCGGGAAGTCCTCACCGCCGCGGAGGGGCAGGGAGGGGGGTACCTCGGGGCCCTCCTGGCCATGGCCCTCCGCCGATCCCTGGGGGAGCCGGCCCTGTGGGCCGCCGTGATCCTCGGCGCAGCCGGGGGCGCTCTCCTCGTCTCCGGGCTGTCCTTCGAGGACCTCCTCCGCTCCGCGCTCCGCGGTGCGGCCTGGCTCGGCAGGATGGGCCGCACGGCGGCGCGGGGGATCCTCCCGGCGCTCGGCGCGGGGATCGCTGCCGCCCTCCGCGCGGGGGCGGCAGGAGCGGTGCGGGCCGGACGGGGACTGGGGCTCGTCACGGCCTCCCTGGCCCGTCGTCTGGTCCAGGGGGGGGAGACTCTCCTCGCGCGCCTCCTGTCGCTCCACCGGGCCGGTCCCCCAGCCGTCCTGGAGCCATCGGCCCTTCCGGCCCCCGCCGCTCCTCTTGCGGAGCCGGATCTCCCTCCTCTCGCGGAGGCCCCCTCGAAGGAGGAAGGAGAGGAGGAAGAAGAAGAGGGAGGAGACGGAGAGCTCCCGCCCGTCGCTCCGGTCGTCCCGGAGGATCCCGCTGCGGGCCTGCCGGTCGACGCGCCCGGCCCTCCCCCGGCCTCCCCGAAGCGCAAACGCCGCAGCCGCGTGGAGCAGGGGACCCTGCCCTTTGCCCCAGAGCCGGCCCGGGCCTACGCGCTCCCCGACCTCTCGCTCCTCGACGCCCCGCCGGGAGGGCGGGGGAAGACGGGGAAGGCCGACCCCGAGGAGGTGGCCCGCAGCCTCGAGCGCACGCTCGCCAGCTTCGGCGTGGAGGCGCGGGTCGTCCGGTGGGAGGTGGGGCCGGTCGTGACCCGGTACGAGCTCCAGCCCGCGCCCGGGGTGAAGGTCCAGAAGATCACCAGCCTGCAGAACGACATCGCGCTCGCGCTCGCAGCCAGCAGCGTGCGGCTCGAGGCCCCCATCCCCGGCAAGTCGGCCATCGGGGTGGAGCTCCCCAACGAGCGGCCGAGCCTCGTGCACCTGCGGGAGATCCTCACGAGCGACGAGTTCCAGCGGTCCCCGTCTCCCCTCACGGTGGCCATCGGCAAGGGGATCGCCGGGAATCCCGTGGTGGCCGACCTCGTCGCGATGCCCCACCTCCTCATCGCGGGCGCGACGGGCTCGGGCAAGAGCGTCGCGCTCAACAGCATGATCGCCAGCATCCTCTTCCGGTCCACCCCGGAGCAGGTGCGGTTCCTCATGATCGACCCCAAGCGCGTGGAGCTCACCAACTACAACGGGATCCCCCACCTCCTCAGCCCGGTGGTCACGGGCCCCCGGGAGGCGGCGGCGAAGCTCCGGTGGGCGATCCAGGAGATGGAGAGCCGGTACGAGCTCTTCGCCGCCGACGGGGTGCGCAACATCCAGGCGTTCAACGCCCAGCACCCCGACCGCCCGCTGGCCTACATCCTCATCATCATCGATGAGCTCGCCGACCTCATGATGATCGCCCCGGCGGACTTCGAGGAGATCATCTGCCGCCTCGCCCAGATGACGCGGGCCACCGGGATCCACCTCGTGGTCGCGACCCAGCGCCCCTCCGTCGACGTCATCACGGGCCTCATCAAGGCCAACATCCCCTCCCGGATCGCCTTCGCCGTCACCTCCCAGGTGGACAGCCGGACGATCCTGGACCACCCGGGCGCCGAGAAGCTCCTCGGCCGCGGGGACATGCTGTTCTCCCCCATCGGGGCCACGCGGCCCACGCGCGTCCAGGGCGCCTACATCAGCGACGCCGAGACGGAACGCCTGGTGGAGTTCTGGCGGGCCCAGGGGGAGCCCGCCTTCGTGGAGTCCCTCGTCCGCGCGGGGAGCGAGGAGGGCAGCGACGAGGCCGAGGGGGCCGATGCGCTGCTCGCCGATGCGGCCCGGCTCGTCGTGCGTGCGGGATACGCGTCGGTCTCCCTGCTGCAGCGCAAGATGCGCATCGGCTACGTGCGGGCCGCGCGGCTGGTGGACCAACTCGAGGAGCGCGGGATCGTCGGCCCGGCCCAGGGGAGCACCCCGCGGGAGGTGCTGGTGGGGGTGGAGGACGTGGAGCGCCTCCTCCGAACGCCCGCCAGGGCGGCCCGGGAGGCCTGAGACGCGCGCGGCGCGGAGGCGGCCCGCAGGAAACGCCCGGGGATCCCCAGAACTCGGCAGGCGATGACACCGCTCGGGATCGGCGAACGACTGCGGAGCGCCCGGCTGGCGCGGGGCCTGTCGCTCGACGACGTCGAGGCGGGGACGCGCATCCGCCGGCGGTTCCTGGAAGCCCTGGAGCGGGAGGAGTTCGACGAGCTGCCCGGGCCCGTCTACGTCCGGGGGTTCCTCAGGATCTACGGCGAGTTCCTCGGGATCCCGGCGGAAGAGCTCCTGGCCCAGTGCCCGGGCTCGACGGCCCCACGGACGCTCCGGGGCACGCCCGTGGACGTGCGCATCACGCCCGTCATGCCCCGCTCCCGGGCCCGCCGCGTCGCCTCGGGGATCGCGCTCGTCCTGGGAGCGGGCGCCGTGCTGGTGGCGTACACCCTCTACGGGCAGATCCGCGAGTTCGCGATGACGCGCCCCCACGCGGCGGCGCGGCCTCCGGTCGTCGCGGCGTCCAAGACGCCACCCCCGAGGACGCCCCCGCCGCCGCAGAGCGGGGGAGGAGGGCTCCCCGCTCCGTCCTCCCCGTCCCCCCTGACCCCGAGCCCGGGAGGCCCCGCGCCTCCCTCCACGGCGCCGACGCCGGGGACGGCGGGAGGGCCCGAGCTCTCGAGCCCCATCCGTCTCGTCGTGGTGGCCACCGACCGCTCGTGGGTCCGGACCGTCGCCGACGGGACGACGGTCTTCGAGGGATTCCTGAGCGCCGGCGACCGCCAGACGTGGGAGGCCAAGCGGACCCTCACCATCCGGATCGGGAACGCGAGCGCCCTGGACCTCACGGTGAACGGCTACCCTCTCGGCCGGCTCGGGAACCCCGGCGACGTCGTGGAGAAGACCTTCACCGCGGGCTCTCCCGCCCCCGTCGGGCCGTCCCCATGACGGGGAGTGCCCCAGCGCCCAGGCGGCCGCCGGGAGGAGCGTGCGCATGACCCGGGCCGAGATCATCTCCGTGGGCACCGAGCACCTGGTCGGGCAGATCGTCGACACGAACGCCCAGTACCTGTGCAGCGCGCTCGCGGAACTGGGGATCGGCGTCTACTACCGGTCCACGGTGGGCGACAACCTCCAGCGGGTCAAGGAGGTCGTCCTGCACGCCTTGAGCCGGGTGGACCTCGTGGTCACGACAGGCGGGCTCGGCCCTACGGACGACGACCTGACCGTGGCCGCCGTGGCCGAGGCTCTCGGCCTGCCCCTGGAACGCAACGAGGAGGCCTGGGCCCACATCCAGGAGTTCTTCCGCGCGCGGAACCGCCCCATGACCGGCCAGCAGGAGAAACAGGCGCTGCTCCCGCGCGGCGCGCGGATGATCCCGAACCCCCGGGGGACCGCGCCCGGGGTGATCCTCGAGCACGAGGACAAGACGCTGGTGCTGCTCCCGGGCGTTCCCCGGGAGATGCGGGGGATGATGGAGGACCACGTCATCCCCTACCTCCGGGCCCGCGGGCTGGGGGGACGCGACGTCATCCGCTCCCGGATCCTCCGGGTCACCGGGATCGGCGAGTCCGCGGTGGAGGACCGGGTGCGGGACCTCATGCGCGCGGGGACCAACCCGACCATCGCCCCCTATGCCCACACGGGGGAGTGCCACCTGCGCATCACCGCGCGGGGGACGCCGGAGGAGGTGGACCGGCTCCTCGACGCCGCGGAGAGCGCCCTGCGCGCCCGGCTGGGGGAGACCGTGTACGGCGTCGGCGACGAGCGGCTGGAAGAGGTGGTGGCACGACTCCTGGTCGCGGGCCGCCACACCCTGGCCCTCGCGGAGTCGTGCACCGCCGGACTCATCGCCCACCGCCTGGCGCGCATCCCGGGGGCCTCCGCCTTCCTCGAGGGCGGGGTGGTCGCCTACAGCAACGCGGCCAAGGTGCGCTGGGTCGGCCTCGCCCCGGACCTCCTGGACCGCCACGGGGCCGTGAGCCCCGAGGTGGCCCGGGCCCTGGCGGACGCGGTCCGGTCCTCGGCCGGGACGAGCCTCGGCCTCGCCACCACGGGGATCGCTGGGCCGTCGGGAGCAACCCCGGGGAAACCCGTGGGGCTCGTGTACATCGCCCTGGCCCACCCCGAGGGGACCGAGGTGCAGGAATGGCGGTTCGGGACCGAGCCGGGCCGGGAGGGGATCCGGTACCTCGCGTCCCAGGCCGCCCTCGACATGGTGCGGCTCCACCTCCTGCGGAGGACGGAAGCACCCCGGTGAGGAATGGATGAGGGACACCGCCGCATCTTCATCGCCGTGACCCTGGCCCCCGCCGTGCGGGAGGCCGCCGCCCGTGTGCGGGGAGTGGTGGAGCGCGAGGCGCACCGCTTCCGGTGGGTGAGTCCCGAGAACCTCCACCTCACGCTGCGGTTCCTCGGCGAGATCCGCAGGGGGCGCGTGGACATGGTCGTGGAGGCGACACGGGAAGCGGCAGAAGGGACGAGCCCCTTTTCCCTGACCCTCGCGGGCCTCGGGGCTTTTCCCTCGCTCCGGGCGCCCCGAGTCCTGTGGGTGGGGGTCCACGAGGGGGCGGATCGTCTCGTGGCGCTGGCGGGCGCTGTGGACACGGCCCTCCAGGGCCGGCATTTCCCCAGGGAGGATCGGCCCTTTCACCCGCACCTGACCGTGGCGCGGGCGAGGCCAGGGGGACGCCCGCCGGACCTCTCGTGGCTCAGTACCCCGGCACGCCCCCAGGATCTCCTCGTGGGACGCCAGGACGTGGACTCTGTGGCGGTCATGGAAAGCCTCCTCGGACCCTCGGGCCCCACCTACATCGAGGTCGCCCGGGAGGCCCTCCGCGGTCGCTGAGATAGCTTGACAAACGAACATATGTTTGGTACGGTGGGACTAACTTAACCAGGCCTGAACTGCATCATCCGCCCGGGAGGAACACGAGGATGAACGAGCGTCAGCGCGCTCTTGACCTGGCCCTCACGCAGATCGAAAAGCAGTTCGGCAAGGGCTCGATCATGAAGCTGGGCGAGCATCAGGCCAAGCTCCATGTCGACGTCATCCCGACGGGGGCCCTCGCCCTGGACGTGGCCCTCGGGGTGGGAGGGGTCCCCCGGGGCCGGGTGGTGGAGATCTACGGCCCCGAGTCCTCGGGCAAGACCACGCTCGGCTACCACATCATCGCGGAGGCCCAGCGGGAGGGCGGTGTCGCCGCCTTCATCGACGCCGAGCACGCCCTCAATCCCGAGTACGCCCGCAACGTGGGCGTAGATGTCGACAACCTCCTGATTTCCCAGCCGGACTCCGGCGAGCAGGCTCTCGAGATCGCCGAGATGCTGGTGCGGTCAGGCGCGGTCGACGTGATCGTGATCGACTCCGTCGCCGCCCTGGTCCCCCGGGCTGAACTGGAAGGGGAAATGGGGGACGCCTTCGTCGGCCTCCAGGCGCGGCTCATGTCCCAGGCCCTGCGCAAGCTCGTGGGGGCCATCAGCAAGTCCCGGACCACGGTGGTCTTCATCAACCAGATCCGGGAGAAGGTCGGGGTCCTCTTCGGGTCCCCGGAGACGACGACGGGCGGGCGGGCCTTGAAGTTCTACGCCTCCGTGCGCCTGGAGATCCGCCGCACCGAATCCATCAAATCGGGCGACCAGGTCCTGGGCCAGCGGGTCCGGATCAAGGTCGTGAAGAACAAGCTGGCCGCGCCCTTCCGGGAGGCCGAGGTGGACATCATCTTCCCCCGGGGCATGAGCAAGGCCGGGAGCCTCTTGGACGTAGCCGCCCTCCACGGCATCGTCGCCCGTTCCGGCGCGTGGTTCACCTACAAGGACATCCGCCTGGGCCAGGGCCGCGACAACGCCCGGGAGTTCCTCGAGAGCAACCCCGAGCTCATGGCGGAGATCGAAGTCAAGACCCGGGAGAAGCTCGGCCTGGCCCGCCCGGCGCCCGAGTCCCGCCTGGACGAGGAGGCTCGTCCCGGCCCGCGGGCAGCGGTCGCGGCCGTCCCCTCCTCGGGGAAGGAAGCTCCCCTGAGAGCCCCCCGATCCTAGAGCCCGAGGCAGACAGGGGACTGTCTCGGAATCGGCACCGTGACGCCCGTGCGCTACAAGGAGACCCTCGCCGGCCGACCGGGAGCCCCCCGGCGTCGCCGACAGGCCGAGGGGGACCTGTGCTGACCCGGGCGGAGCGCCTCCGACGGAAGAGCCCCATCGCCGCCGGGCGGGCGGAAGCGAACCCCGCGGGCACGGAGGAGATCTCCCAGCGCCGCCTCGGCCTGATCCGGCAAGTGGAAAGGACACTCAGAGGGAGCACCGCTCCTCTTGACGCCGAAAGGACGGGGCTTCTGCGGCCGCGTGACCAGGCTGGGGGAAGAAGGTGGTCGCCATCCGGGATGGCATGCCGGTCGTCCTCTCCGTGAAGGCCTCGCGCACCCCGGGCCTGCGTGTCGTCCTCCTGGAGGACGGACGCCGCTTCCGCCTGCCCGCCGAGGTCGTCCATCGGTGGCGCCTCGAGCCGGGATCCTCTCTGACCCAGGAGCAGGTCGAGGCCCTCGGGGGGGAAGCGATGCGGGCGCACGCTCAGGACGCCGCGCTGCGGCTCCTGGCCGTCCGCGCCCGGAGTGCGGCGGAGCTCACGGAGCGGCTGCGCCGGCGCGGGATCGACGACTCCCTCGTCCGCGCCGTGGTCGCGGACCTGAGGGCCCGGGGGTACCTGGACGACGAGTCCTTCGCCCTCGAGTGGGTGCGACATCGCCTCGAGCAGGGCACCTGGGGGATCGAGCGGATCCGGTGGGAACTCCGGGGGAAGGGGATCCCCCCCGACCTCGTCGAGCGCGCGATCCGGGCCCAGGGGGGCAACGACCCCTCAGCCGAGGAGGAGCGGCGGGCGCGCGCGGCCGCCCTCCGCCAGATCGGCCGCTACGCAGGCCTCGCCCCGCCCGTCCGCCGCCGACGCTTGGCGGCGTTCCTCCAGCGGCGCGGCTTCTCCCCGGGGACGATCGCCCGCATCGTGCGCGCGGGGAGGGACCTGTCCGATGCGTGAGCGGCCGAGGCGCGCCCAATCCGCCCAGCTCCCGCTCGCGCTGGAGCCCGACGGGGCCGGTCCCGGGGAGGCAGGGGAGGGAGACGAGGCTCCGCCCCGGCGGTCGGCGGCCGACGCGATCCTCGAAGGCCTCACGCCGGAGCAGCGGGACGCCGTCCTCCACGGGGACGGGCCGCTGCTGATCGTGGCGGGCGCCGGGACAGGGAAGACCACCGTCATCACCCGGCGGATCGCCCACCTGATCGCGACCCGCCGGGCCAAACCCGAGGAGATCCTCGCCCTGACCTTCACCGACCGCGCGGCGGCCGAGATGGAGGAGCGGGTGGACCGCCTGGTCCCCTACGGCTACACGGGGGTGTGGATCAGCACCTTCCACGCCTTCGGAGACCGCGTGCTCCGGGAGCACGCCCTGGTCGCCGGGCTCTCGCCCGACTTCCGCGTGCTGAGCCGGGCGGAGCAGGTGATCTTCGTCCGGGAGCGACTGTTCGAGTTCCCCCTGGAGTACTTCCGGCCCCTGGGCGATCCCACCCGCCACGTGGACGCGCTCATCAACCTGTGGAGCCGGGCCAAGGACGAGGACGTCACGCCCGAGGAGTACGCCTCCTACGCGGAGCGGCTGGCCGCCGACTCGGAGGAGCGCGGGGATCCGGCCCTTGCGGAAGAGGCCCGTCGGCAGCGCGAGCTGGCCGCCGCCTACCAGGTCTACCAGGACCTCCTCGCCCGGGAGGGGCGCGTGGATTTCGGCGACCTCATCACCCTGACCCTGCGCCTCCTCCGGGACCACCCTGCGGTCCTGCGGGCCTACCAGGAGCAGTTCCGGTACATCCTGGTGGACGAGTTCCAGGACACCAACTACGCCCAGTTCGAGCTGGTGAAGCTCCTGGCCGGCGCCCACCGCAACCTGACCGTGGTCGCCGACGACGACCAGGCCATCTACCGGTGGCGAGGGGCGTCCTACAGCAACATCACCTTCTTCACCCAGGCCTACCCCGACGCGCGGACGGTGGTGCTCACCCAGAACTTCCGCAGCACGCAGTTCATCCTCGACGCCGCCTACCGCCTCATCCGCCACAACGACCCGGACCGCCTCGAGGTGCGGCTCGGCATCGACAAGCGGCTCCAGGCCGTCGCCGGCCCGGGGGCCGTGCCCCGCCACCTCCACTTCGATACGGCGAGCGGCGAGGCCGACGGCGTCGCGGAGACGATCGCCGCCCACGTGGCGGAAGGACGGTGGCGCTACCGGGACGTGGCCATCCTGGTCCGCGCCAACCGGGACGCCGACCCGTTCCTCCGGGCCCTCGCCCTGCGGGGGATCCCGGTCCAGTTCTCGGGCACGCGGGGGCTGTACGACCGCGAGGAGATCCGCCTCATCACCAGCTTCCTCCGGGTCCTCGCCCACCCGGACGACAGCATCTCCCTGTACCACCTCAGCGCCTCGCCGCTCTACGAGGTGCCCCCTCCCGACCTCGCGGCGTGCATGAGCTACGCCACCCGCAAGAACCGGTCGCTCGGCCACGTGTACCGGGCGCTGGGCCACATCGAGGACCTGGAGGTCTCTTCCGAGGGCCGGACCCGGATCGCGCGGCTCGTGGACGACCTGGACGCCATGACCCACCTCTGCGCGCGGACGCCCACGGGGCGCGTCCTCTACGAGTACCTCGTGACGCGGACGGGGTACATCGGCCAGCTGGCCGCCTCCGGGAAGCCGGAGGACGAGCTCAGGGTGGCCAACATCGCCAAGTTCTTCGAGATCGTGGCCCGGTTCGGCGAGACCGTGCCGGTCGACCGCGTCCCCGCCTTCGTCCGCTACCTCGACCTCCTGGTGGACGCCGGCGACGACCCTCCCACGGCGGAGGTGGACCCCGACGCCGATGCCGTGCGCGTGCTCACCGTCCACAAGGCGAAGGGGCTGGAGTTTCCCGTGGTCTTCCTCGTCAGCCTCGTCACGGACAAGTTCCCCTCCCGCGCCCGGCGCGAGCCGCTGGCCCTGCCCGACGCCCTCATGAAGGACCTGCTGCCGGCCGGGGACTTCCACCTCCAGGAGGAGCGGAGACTGTTCTACGTGGGCATGACCCGCGCCTGCCGGGACCTCTACCTCACCAGCGCGACGGACTACGGCGGTCTCCGCCCCCGCAAGGTGAGCCGGTTTGTCCTGGAGGCCCTCGACCTGCCGCGCGCCGCCCCCGCGCAGGTCCGGACCTCCCCCGTCCAGGCCGTGGAGCGCCACGCCCCGCCCGCCGACTGCGCCGTCCCCACGGTCCTCCTCCCGCCCCCCGACGACGTGCTCCCCCTGTCCTTCCGGCAGGTGGACGACTACATGACCTGCCCCTACAAGTACCGGTACATCCACATCCTCCGCGTCCCGGTCATGCGGGACCACCGCGTGGTGTACGGGGCGGCCATCCACGAAGCGGTGCAGGAGTACAACCGCCGGAAGGCGCGGCGCCAGCCCATGACCCTGGAGGAGCTCCTGGCCACCTTCGAGCGCGCGTGGGTCAACGAGGGGTTCCTGAGCCGCGACCACGAGGACCGGCGCCGGGAGGAGGGCCGACAGGCCCTGCAGCGGTTCTTCGAGTACCAGGAACAGAGCGGCACCGTCCCCACCCTGGTGGAGCGGGAATTCCGCTTCACCGTGGGGTCAACGCTGCTGCGGGGCCGGTGGGACCGCGTGGACGTGCGGGGGGAGGAGGTCGTCATCATCGACTTCAAGAGCACCGACGTGCGGACGGTGCAGGACGCGGACCGCCGGGCCCGGGAGAGCGACCAGCTCGCCATCTACGCGCTGGCCTACAGGGAGGTGTTCGGCCGTCTCCCCGACCGGGTGGAGCTCCACTTCCTCGGGCGCGATGTGGTGGTCGGGGGGGCCCGCAAGGACGACGACGATCTGGAGGAGGTCCGCGAGGTCATCACGCGCGCGGCCACGGGTATCCGCGCGGGCCACTTCGTGGCGACCCCCGACCCCTACCGGGCGTGCCCCTACTGCGCCTTCAACCAGATCTGCCCGTACACCGCCACGCGGGAATGAGCGTCCGGCTCCTCCACACGGCTGATGTCCACCTCGGCGCGACGTTCAAGGTCCTCGGGGAGCGGGGCCGGGACCAGGCCCGGCAGGTGCGGGACACCTTTGCCCGCGCGATCGGCCTCGCGCTTGAGGAACGCGTCCACGCCGTGCTCATCGCCGGAGACCTCTTCGACTCTCCCCCGGCGGCCCGCGCCCAGGCGGCCTTCGTCTCCGAGCAGCTGGCCCGCCTCGGGGAGGCCCGGATCCCCGTCTGCGCGATCGCGGGAAACCACGACGCGCTGGGGGAGGGGAGCCGGGGCCTCTGGCAGGCCCTGGCGGCCCGCCATCCCCACCTGACGGTCTTCGGACCCGACCCCCAGGTACGGGTGTTCCCCGACTGTGACCTCGCGGTGGTCGGACGGTCGGTGGCGTCCCGGCTGGAGGCCTCCAGCCCGCTCGCGGGATTCCCCCCGGCGCGCCCGGCGCGGTTCGTGGTCGGGCTGGCCCACGGGAGCGTCCAGCGGCCGGACCTCCCGGCCCGTTTCGGGACCATCGCCCCCGAGGACATCGCCCGCGCGGGCGTCGACTACCTGGCGCTGGGCGACTGGCACTCGCCCACCGACGTCTCCTCCGGCGGCGTCACGGCGTGGTACAGCGGGGCTCCGGAGATGATCGACCTCGGCGAGGGGAACCCCGGCCACGTGCTGCTCGTCACGCTCCCGGAGCCCGGCCGGGCCGACGTGGAGGTGCGGCGCGTCGGCCGGCGGCGGGTCGAGCGGCTGGTCCTGGACCTCGGGACCTCAGGCGGGGCCGAGGGAGTCCTCCAGACGATCCGCCGGTCTGCGGGCCCCGACGTCGCCCTGGTCGTCACGCTCACGGGCCTCGTGGGGGTCGCGGACCGGATCTCCGTCGAGGCGCTCCGGGAGGAGCTCGAGCGGGAGTTCTTTCGCCTGGAGATCCGCGACGAGTCCCACCTGCGCCCCGAGGCGGTGGATCCCGACCGGTACCCCGAGAACACCGTGCTCGGCCGCTTCGTCCGGCGGATGCGGGAGGAGATCGCCCGCCGGGAGGGCGAGGAGCGGTCCCTCGCTGAAGAAGCGCTCCTCTACGGGGTCGGGCTCCTCGAGGAGCGTGAGGGCGCGCGATGATCGTCCGCCGGATCCACGTGCGCCAGTTCCGGAAGCTGACCGACCAGGTCCTGGAGTGCGGTCCGGGCCTCAACGTCATCCGGGGCCCGAACGACGCCGGCAAGTCCACCCTGCACCGGGCCTTCTGGGCGGCCCTGTTCCCCGTCAAACCCAGCGAGGCCCAGTCCTTCGGACCGTGGGGGGAGGAGCGGCCGGGGGAGATCGTGCTGGACTTCGAGGCCGACGGACGCCTCTACCGGCTCCGGAAGGACTTCCGCACCCGCAGGACCACCCTCGACGTCGACGGGCAGGTGCGCGAGGGCAAAGCGGTCGAGGCGGAGATCGGGCGCATCCTCGGGCTCTCGAGCCCGAAGCTCTTCCGGGCCACCGTCCACATCGGGCAGTGGGAGCTCGCGGCCGTCCAGGAGGAGAAGGAGGAGATCGGGCCCCGCCTGGCCCAGATCGTGTCGGGGGGCGACCGCGACGCCACGCGCGTGCTCCGCCAGCTGAATTCCGATCTCACCCACCTGGAGGTGGGACTCCGGCGTCCGGCGGCGACGCCGGGGCCGCTCAGGCGGGCCGCCGACGACGTGGCCCGCCTCGTCGCCGAGCGCGACCGCTTGCAAAGAGAGGTGGATGCCGTGGAGAGGGCGGCGGCGGAGCGGGACCGGCTCGCGGCGCGGTGCGCCGATCTGGAGCGCCAGGTCGCCGACGACGACGCGCTCCTCGAGGCCAACCGCCAGCTCCTGGAGCTCGACCGCCGGTGCGAGGAGCTCGGCCGCCGGGCGGGCGAGCTCCAGTCCCTGCTGGAGCGCGTCGATGCGGCGGCCCGGGAGGTGGAGGCGGCGGAAGGGGCCGAGGACCTGCGGATCCCTCTGCCCGACGACAGGGTCGTGGCCACCCTCCACGACGCCCTCCTCCGGGTGGAGCGGCTCCGGGGCGAGCTGAGCCAGGCCGAGGAAGCCCTCCACCTCGCCCTTGCCGCGCGAGCGCCCACCTCCGTTCCCGGCCTTCTCTCGGGGCTCGCGTCCCGGGCCTCGGTGGTCCTGCTGGCCGGGGCCGCCGCCGCGGCCGTGGCGGGGGGCCTCGCGCTCGTCCTCGCGGGCCGCCCGGGGTGGGCGGGCGCGGGGCTCTTTGGGATCGGCGGCCTCCTGGCCCTCCTGGCCCTCCTGGGAGGGTACCTCGGGAGGACGCTCCGGGCCCAGGCGGCGAAGCGGGAAGAGGAGGCCCGGGCGGCGGTGGACCAACGCCGCCGCGCCCTCACGGAGGCCGAGCGGACGACCGGCGCGATGCTGGTCGATCTCGGGGTCGCCTCCCCGGCCGAACTCGAGGAGCGCCTCCAGAGGGCCCGGGCCGCACGGGACCGCCTCGCGAAGGCCCGGGAGGTCCTCCAGGCCCTCCTGGCGGGCAGGACCCGGGAGGCGCTCGCGGAGGAATACCGGGAGGTCGCCGTGGCCCTCGCAGCCGCCCGGGCGGCGCGGGACGCCCCGGACCTGGCCCTCCGCCGTCTCGACGCGTCCGGGTTCCACCGCCTCCAGCAGGACGCGGAGCGCCGCCGCCGGGAGCTGGACGCATCCCGGGAGGCGCTCCGCCAGGTGGAGTTCCAGCTCGACGGGCGGGCCCCCCAGGAGGAGCTCGCCCGCGTGGAGGAGGCCCTCGCGGCGGCCCAGGAGCGCTACGCCCGGCTCCAGCGCCGCGCGGCCGTCCTGCGGCTGACCCGGGACGTGCTCGACGAGGCCTACCGGGACACCATCGTCCCCGGAAAGGCTCAGCTCGAGGCGCGCGCCGGAGACTACCTCCGGGCCCTCTCCCACGGGGTGTACGACAGGATCTCCGTCGACGACCACACCCTGGCGCCCCGCGTGTGGGTGGGTCCCCCCAAGGAATGGGCCGACGTCACGGCCCGGGAGATCGGCAGCGGTGCGGTGGACCAGTGCTACCTGGCCCTCCGGCTCGCCCTCGTGGACCTCCTGTGTCCCGACCGCAAGCCTCCGCTGTTCCTGGACGACCCGTTCCTCGCCTACGACGAGGAGCGGCAGGCCTCCGCCCTCCGGCTCCTCCGCGACCTAGCCCGAGACCGCCAGATCTTCCTGTTCACGTGCCGCCGCGTCTACGACGGCTACGCGGACCGGCTCATCGTCCTGGGCCAGCGCGCCGCCGGCGAGCACAGCGCCGCCTCGTGACCGCGCGACCGGGCGGGTCGGTGCGGGGACGGCTCTACTTCTCGCGGGAGAGGACCTGGACGTCCGTCACCAGGTCCTGGGGGTCGAAGTTGCTGGGCAGGAAAGCGCGGATCCGCCCCCGGGGGTCGATCACGTAGACGATCGCGGTGTGGCTCACCTGGTCGGGGGACGGCGCCGACGCGGACACCGCCTGCGGGTTGACCTCCTTGGCGTCGGTCCCCACGTAGTAGTGCGCCCACACGGGCTTCAGCTCGGCGAAGGAGCCCCGGAGAAACGTGAGCTCTCCTTCGACCCGGTGCTTGTGGAGGAAGGCGCGAATGGCCTCCGGGGTGTCCCCCCGCGGGTCTACGCTCACGGCCAGGAAGGCCGCGTCCCGCGCCGTCGGGCCCAGCAGGAGATAGGCCCGGTGGAGGGCGTCGGCGATCAGAGGGCACACGTCAGGACAGTGGGTGTAGAGGAAGGTGAGCACCACGACCTTTCCTCGGAGGGAGGAGAGGGAGACCACGCGCCCATCCTGGTCGGGGAGACGAAAGTCGTAAGCGGGAGCGGGCGTTGTGAGGACGGCCCCCTGGAGGGCCCGGTGGGCCTGCCCGACCTCCCGGGCCCACCACACGGCTCCTGCTGCTCCCCCGAGGAAGACCGCGACGAGGGCGGCGACGAGCCGACGTCGCCCCGGTGATGAGAGAAAACCGGCTGTTTCCCGTGTCTCGCCCACTGTCGTCCAGGCTCCCTGAAGCCATGCTACCAGGGGCGGATTCCGCCTGTCAAACGCGGGAGCATCCCGGACTAAGGTCCGGGGCTTGTCGGGAGGAGCGGACAATGCCCCCCGCGGGGCCGAAAGACGCCGCTTCCGGCGGCGGGAAAGACGAGCTCGGCACGCTCCGCGGGCCCACCGGATCCGAGGGACTCGGATGTCCGGCGGGGCAGTCCTTATGATGAACGGATGTTCAGGGGAGGGCCCTCGAAGGAGTGCCGGGGTCGGGGGTCGGACGTCGGGGCTGCGCGGGGCTGCGGGGGCTGCGGGGGCTGCGGCTCTTCCTTGACCTCTCGGCACAGGAGGGGCTAGAATAAGAGAAAGTTCGAACACACGTACTGCGAGATCGGTAGCCCTCACAGGGCTGGAAGGGGAGGATCTCACCGGGAACGGGTAATCGCCATAGCAAAGGGGGTGACCACCACGAGCGCCGTGCAGCACGATGTGCTCATGGGCGTGGTCGGACTGGCGGTCTTCCTCCTTGGATACCTTCTCCGGAAGTTCGCCGGCGAGGCGAAGATCGGGACGGCGGAAGTAGCTGCCCGGCGCATTCTCGAAGAAGCCAGAGCCGTGGCGCAACGGGAGGCGGAAAATAAGAAGCGGGAAGCTCTCCTGGAGGCCAAGGACGAAGCGTTCCGGATCAAGCGGGACGCCGAACGCGAGATTCGGGAGCAGCGGGCAGAGCTGCAGCGCCTGGAACGGCGGCTGGTCCAGCGGGAGGAGACCCTGGACCGCAAGCTGGAGGCGCTGGAGCGACGAGATCAGGCCCTCGCGCAGCGCGAGCAGGAGCTGGCCAAATTCAAGGAGGAGCTGGACAGGCTTTACGCGGCCGGACGGGCCGAGCTAGAGCGGATCGGCGGGCTCACAGCGGAGCAGGCCCGGCAGGAGCTGCTGCAGCGGGCCGAGGCGGAGATCCGTCACGAGGTCGCCCAGACGGTCCGGAAGATCGAAGCGGAGGCCCGCGAGGAGGCGGAGCGGCGGGCCCGCGAGGTGGTCGCGCTGGCCATCCAGCGCTGCGCCGCCGACCACACCGCGGAAGTCACCGTGTCGGTGATCCCCCTCCCCAACGAGGAAATGAAAGGGAGGATCATCGGCCGGGAGGGCCGGAACATCCGGACCCTGGAGAGCCTCACCGGGGTGGACTTCATCATCGACGACACCCCGGAGTCGGTCACGCTCTCGTCCTTCGACCCCATCCGCCGGGAGATCGCCAAGGTCGCCCTGGAGAAGCTGCTGGCCGACGGCCGGATCCACCCCGCCCGGATCGAAGAAATGGTGGAGAAGGCCCAGCGCGACATCGAGAACCGCATCCGGGAGGCGGGTGAGAGGGCGGCCTTCGAGGCCGGCGTGCACGGGCTGCACCCGGAGGAGATCAAGCTCCTGGGCCGCCTCAATTTCCGGTACAGCTACGGCCAGAACCTCCTCCGCCACTCGGTGGAAGTGGCGCTGCTGGCGGGGCTCATGGCGTCCCAGCTCGACGCGAACGCCGAGCTGGCGCGTCGGGCGGGCCTCCTGCACGACATCGGCAAGGCCCTGACCCACGAGGTCGAGGGGACCCACAGCGACATCGGCATGGACATCGCCCGGCGGTACCACGAGCCGCCCGAGGTGCTCAACGCCATCGCCTACCACCACGGGGACGCCGAGCCCACCTGCATCGAGGCGATCCTGGTGGCCGCGGCGGACGCCATCTCGGCGTCCCGCCCTGGGGCGCGCAAGGAGACCGTGGAGATGTACCTCAAGCGGCTGGAGAACCTGGAGCGCATCGCCACGTCCTTCCCCGGGGTGGACCGGGCGTACGCCATCCAGGCCGGGCGCGAGGTCCGGGTGCTCGTCAAGCCGCAGGAGGTCGACGACCCGACGGCTGCCCTCCTGGCCCGGGAGGTGGCCAAGAAGATCGAGGAAGAGCTGGAGTACCCCGGGCAGATCAAGGTCACCGTGCTCCGGGAAACCCGCGCCGTCGAGTACGCCAAGTAAGGTGGCAGCCGGGTCCGGAGGAGAGGACGGGGGATGGGCCACGGGCCCATCCCCTCCTGCTTCCGTGGGGACATCCGTCACGATCCTCTTCGTGGGTGACATCGTCGGCCGGCCGGGCCGCCGCATCCTCTCCCGCCTGCTCCCCGACCTGCGGAAGGAGGTGGGGGCCCACCTGGTCATCGCCAACGGCGAGAACTCCGCCGGCGGGTCGGGGATCACGCGCGAGACCCTCGGGGACATCCTCGCCGCGGGGGTCGACGTCGTCACGGGCGGGAACCACACCTGGCAGGCGAAGGAGGCCTACGCGCTCCTGGACAGCGAGCCCCGGCTCCTGCGCCCGGCCAACTATCCCCCTGGGACCCCCGGGCGGGGCGCGGGGGTCTTCGAGGCGCCCGGGGCGGGAGCCGTCCGGGTCGCCGTCCTCAACCTCGAAGGACGGGTGTTCATGCAGCCCCTCCGGTCCCCCTTCGAGGTCGGCGCGGAGGAGGTCGAGAGGCTGCGACGGGAGACCCCGATCATCATCGTGGACATGCACGCCGAGGCCACCTCCGAGAAGGCCGCCCTGGCCTGGTACCTGGACGGCCGGGTCTCGGCCGTCGTCGGCACCCACACCCACGTCCAGACGGCGGACGAGCGGATCCTCCCCCAGGGGACCGCCTTCATCACCGATGCGGGCATGACCGGCCCTCGGGACTCCATCATCGGGATGGAGCGCGAGGGCGTCCTCCAGCGGTTTCTCACCCTCCTGCCGACCCGCTTCGAGGTGGCCTCGGGCCCCGCCCAGCTCAACGGCGTCGTGGTGGACGTGGACGCCGAGACCGGGCGGGCCCTGCGCATCGCGCGGGTCAGCCGCACCGACGGGTAGCGGGAGGAGGAATCCGGCCGTCCGCCCCGAAGAGTCCTGGCTTACCGGTCTCTCACAGGACTCACCGACCCCCGAGCCGAGGAGGCACGTGCCCATGTCCGTGCTCAAAGTAGCAGCCAAGTCCAACCCCACCGCCGTGGCCGGAGCCCTCGCGGGCGTGGTCCGGGAAAAGGGAACGGCCGAGCTCCAGGCCATTGGCGCGGCGGCCATCAACCAGGCGGTCAAGGCCATCGCCATCGCCCGCGGGTTTGTGGCTCCGAGCGGCCTGGACCTCGTCTGCATCCCCGCCTTCGCGGACGTGCAGATCGACGGGGAAGACCGGACGGCCATCAAGCTGATCGTCTCGTCCCGGTAGCCTCGCCGCCCTGCGGGTCGACCTCCACACCCACAGCACGGCATCGGACGGGCTCCTGAGGCCCGCCCAGCTGGTCGCGGCGGCGCGCCAGCACGGAGTCTGTGTCCTCGGCCTCACCGACCACGACTCGGTCGAGGGGATCGCGGAGGCCCTGGAGGCCGGAGCCCGGCTCGGGGTCGAGGTGATCCCGGGCGTCGAGATCAACACCGACGCCCTCGGGAACGAGGTCCACATCCTCGGCTACTTCATCGACTGGCAGTCCCCCGACCTGGGCGCGCTCCTCGAGCGGTTGCGCTCCCAGCGCGTCACCCGGGCCCAGCGCATGGTCGAGCGGCTCCAGGCCCTGGGAGTCCGGGTGACGTGGCCGGAGGTCCAGGCCCTGGCCGGAGGCGGGGCGGTCGGCCGTCCCCACGTGGCCCGCGCCCTCGTCGCCTCCGGCGTCGTGGCCTCGGTGGCGGAGGCCTTCGAGCGGTTTCTCGCCCGCGGGGCGCCCGCCTACGTCCCCCGGGCCGAGCTCACGCCCCGCGAGGCGGTGGAGGCGGTCCGGCGCTCCGGCGGAGTCCCCGTCCTCGCCCACCCGGGCTGGGCCAGGAGCGCGCCCGCGGTGGCCCACGTGGAGGAGCTCGTGGGATACGGCCTGTGCGGGATCGAGGCCTACTACCCCGACCACACGCCCGCCATGGTCTCTCAGTACGTGGACATCGCGCGCCGCTACGGGCTCATCGTGACGGGCGGGACGGACTTCCACGGCGGGGGGATCGCGACCCGGGTGCCGCCCGGCAGCCTCCCGCTCCCCCCTGACGTCGTCCCGGCCCTCCGCCGCCGCTGGGAGAGCCTCCGCGCGGGCGCCGGCTCCTAGGCGGGAGGAGCCTCCGCCGCCTCCGGGGAATCGCGCCAGGAGACGGAACGTCTTACCTCCAGGAGGACCCGATGCGCTGCCCCAAGTGTGGGACCGACAACCCCGAGGGCAAGATCCTCTGCCGGGCGTGCGGGGCGCGGCTCCGGGCCGCGACCTCGCCGGCTGCGGCCGTGGTGCGGGAGAGCGACGACGAGCTGAGAGCCCGCGTCTCCTACGACCTCACCCGGATCGTCTGGGTCGTCGCCGTCGTCATCGCCGTGGGCATCGGCCTGGGTCTCCTCACCCGCTAGGTCCGGCCGGGGGCGGTGCCATGGAGCACCCCGCGCTGCGCCAGCTGCCCTCGGTGGACCGTCTTCTGCGCCGCCTGGAGGCGGGGGGGATCCTCGCCCGTTACCCGCGCGCCCTGGTGCTGGCCTGCGTGCGGGACACGGTGGACCGGGCCCGGGAGCGCCTCCGCCAGGACGCGGCCCCGCGGGAGATCCCGGTGGACGACCTCCTCGCGGAGGTCGAAGCGCAGCTCGCGCGCCGAGCGCGGCCCAGCCTGGACCGCGCCATCAACGCCACGGGGATCGTCCTCCACACAAACCTCGGCCGCGCTCCGCTCAGCGCCGCCGCCCGGGGCGCCGTGGCCGCATCCGCCGGCTACGCGGTCCTGGAGCTGGACCGGGCCACGGGGGAGCGGGGGAGCCGTCAGGCGCACGTTGCCGGGCTGCTCCGGGAGCTCAGCGGCGCGGAGAGCGCCCTGGTCGTCAACAACAACGCGGCGGCGGTGTTGCTGGCCCTGGCCGCCCTCGCCCGAGGGAAGGAGGTCGTCATCTCCCGGGGCGAGCTGGTGGAGATCGGCGGGAGCTTCCGCATGCCGGACGTCATGGCCGAGAGCGGGTGCCGGCTCGTGGAGGTGGGCACCACCAACAAGACCTACCTCCGCGACTACGAGGCCGCGCTCTCGCCCGAGACGGCGCTCCTCCTGAAGGTCCACCGCAGCAACTTCGTCCTCCGGGGGTTCGTGCAGGACGTCCCCGTCTCCGACCTCGTCGCCCTGGGACGTCGTGCCGGGATCCCCGTGATGTACGACATGGGGAGCGGCGCCTTCGTGGACATGAGGGCCCGGGGCCTCCCTCCCGAGCCGACGGTGCAGGAGGCCCTCGGCTCCGGGGTGGACCTCGTCACCTGCAGCGGGGACAAGCTCCTGGGGGGCCCGCAGGCCGGGATCCTCCTCGGGCGGGAGGACCTCCTCCGGCGGATCCGGAGCCACCCCCTGGCCCGCGCCGTCCGCATCGACAAGCTCGACCTCGCCGCGCTCGAGGCCACGCTGCGCGCCTACCGCGACCCGGAGGCCGTGTGGGACGAGATCCCGGTGCTCCGGATGCTGAGCCAGCCGGCCCCCGCCCTGGAGCGGGCCGCCCGGGACCTGGCCTCGCGCCTCGAGGTTGTGCTCCGGGGCCGCGCCTCCGTGGAGGTGTGCCCGACGGCCTCGGAGGCCGGAGGAGGCGCCCTCCCGGGGGTCGAGCTCCCCTCGTGGGCCGTCGCCGTGCTCCCCTTTACCGGACGGGTCGAGGCGTGGGAGCGCGCCCTCCGCGACCACACGCCGCCGGTGCTTGCCCGCATCGCCGAGGGCCGGCTCCTCTTGGACGTCCGGACGCTCGGTCCGGAGGACACAGACCCCCTCGTCGAGGCCCTGGCGGAGGCCGCCGGCGCCGCCGGGCCGTGAGCCATGCCCCTCGTGCGTGACCCGTCCGTGGACGCTGCCCCCGGGACCGCCCCCCGCCGCTACGCGGTGGTCGGGACGGCCGGCCACATCGACCACGGGAAGAGCGCCCTCGTGCGGGCCCTCACCGGGACCGATCCCGACCGGCTCCTGGAGGAGAAGCGGCGGGGCATGACCATCGACCTGGGGTTTGCCTACGCCGACCTCCCCAGCGGGATCCGGGTGGGCTTCGTGGACGTCCCCGGCCACGAGCGTCTCATCCGGAACATGCTGGCGGGCGCGGCGGGCGTGGACCTCGTCCTCCTCGTGGTCGCCTCCGACGAGGGCGTCATGCCGCAGACGCGCGAGCACCTCGACATCCTCCGGTTCCTGAGGATCCGCCGCGGGCTCGTGGTGCTCAACAAGGTCGACCTCGTGACCGACCCCGAGTGGCTGGACCTCGTGCGGGAGGACGTGGCGGCCCTGTGCGCCGGGACGTTTCTCGAGGGGGCGCCCATCCTGCCGGTGTCCGCGCGCACGGGGGAGGGCCTCCCGGAGCTCGTCGCGGCCCTCGACCGTGCGCTCGGGGACCTCCCTCCTCGGGACGCGGAGGCCCCCATGCGGCTGCCGGTCGACCGGAGCTTCACCATGGCGGGGTTTGGGACGGTGGTGACCGGGACCCTGTGGGCCGGCCGGGTCAAGCCGGGGGACGTCCTCGTCGTGCTCCCCGCCGGCCGCGAGGTGCGGGTCCGGCACGTGCAGAGCCACGGGACGCCCGTGGAGGAGGCGCGGGCGGGACAGCGGGTCGCCCTGAACCTCGTGGGGGTGGCCAAGGAGGAGGTGCCGCGCGGAAGCGTGCTCGCGCCTCCCGGGAGTTTCCTCCCCACGCAGCTCGCCGACATCCGCGTGCGGCTCCTCCCCACAGCCCCCCCGCTCGACCACCACGCGCGCGTGCGGCTCTACGTGGGCGCCGACGAGGTCATCGGCCGGATCCGCCTCCTCGACCGGTCCCGGCTCGGGCCTGGGGAGGAGGCCGTGGCCCAGATCCGGTTCGAACGCCCCGCGGTGGTCGCCCGCGGGGATCCCTTCGTGCTCCGCCGGTACTCGCCCATGACGACCATCGGCGGCGGGGAGGTCATCGTGGCCAACGCGCCCCTGCGCCGCCGGGGCGCGGAGACCGCCGAACTGCTCGCCCGTGAGGCCCGCTCGGGCTTCGACGCCCAGGTGCTCTCGGCCATCCAGCGGGCCGGCCGGACGGGCACGACCGTCGAGCTCGTCGCGCAGGCGCTCGCGGCGACCAGGGAGCGGGTCGCCGCCCAGGTCGCCTCCCTCCTCGAGGCCGGCGAGGTGATCCAGATCCGCGGCCGGCTCTTCGGCCGGCGCGTGGCCGAGGACCTCCGGGAGGCCATCGTCGGGACCCTGGAGCGGTACCACCAGGCCACCCCCTGGCGCGGCGGCATGCCCCGGGAGGACCTCAAGGTCCAGAGCTTCGGCACGGGCGACGACCGCCTCTACGGATGCGTGCTCGAGGAGCTCCAGGCGCAGGGGGGCGTGGTCCTCCGGGGCGACCTCGTCGCCCGGCGGGACTTCACGCCCCAGCGGTCCGGCACGGAGGAGGCGGCGCGCCGGGCCATCGAGGAGGCCTACCGGCAGGGCCGGTTTACCCCGCCCTCCCCGGCGGAGGTCCTCACGAGCCTCCCCGACAGGGCGGCGGGAGAGCGCATGCTGCAGACGCTCCTGGACGAGGGCGTCGTGGTGGAGGTGGGGGAGGACGTCCTCTTCCACCGGGACGTGCTGGAGGAGATCCGCGCCCTCGTGGTCGCCCACATCGCGCGGCACGGCGAGATCACCGTGGCCACCCTGCGAGACCTCCTCGGCAGCAGCCGGAAGTACACGGTGACCGTCCTCGAGTACTTCGATGCCCTGCGCGTGACCCGCCGGATCGGCGACCGCCGCGTGCTGGCCGCGCCCCCCGCACGGTCCTGAGCGGACGTGGCGAGCTCCGAGATCCGGACCGTCGTCCTCTACCACCCGACGCGGGCGCGCGAGGGCGCCGAGTGGATCCGCGCGCGCGTCCCCGGCCTCCTCGTCCTCCCCGCCCAGACGCCGGAGGAGGCGGCCGTCCACCTCCCCGGGGCGGACGCCCTGATCACGGAGATGCGGATCCCGCCCGAGGTCCTCCGGCGGGGCGGCCGGCTCCGCTGGATCCACGTCATGGCCGCGGGCGTCGACGGGGTCCTCGCGGGAGGGTCCCTCCCGCCCGGCGTCCTCCTCACGCGGGTCGTGGGGACCTTCGGGCCCCGCATCGCCGAGTACGTCTTCGCCTATGTCCTGAGCGTCCTCCAGGACGTCCCCCGGGTCCTGTCCCAGCAGCGGGAGCGCCGCTGGGAGAGCTTCGACCCGCAGTGGCTCCTGGGGAAGACGCTCGTCCTCGTCGGGGCCGGATCCATCGGAGGGGCCATCGCGCGGACCGCCCGAGCGTTTCGGATGCGGGTCCTGGCCGTCGTCCGCCGCCCCCGCCGCCTCCCGGGCATCGTCGCCACCTACCCCCAGGACCAGCTCCGCGAGGCCCTCCCGCACGGCGACGTCGTGGTGGCCTCGACACCCCTCACGGAGAAGACGCGGGGGATGTTTGGGAGGGCGGAGTGGGCATCCATGCGGCCCGGCGCCATCTTCGTCAACGTGGGCCGGGGGGCGGTGGTCCAGGAGGAGACCCTCCTTCCGGCCTTGGAGGAGGGGAGGCCCGGGTGGGCGATCCTCGACGTCTTCGAGGAGGAACCCCTCCCCGCCCACAGCCCCCTGTGGACGCACCCCCGGGTGATCGTGACGCCCCACCTGGCGGGACCCACGCTCCTGGAGGAAGCGCTCGGAGAGTTTGTGGAAAACCTGGAGCGTGTGCGGTCCGGGAAGCGGCTCCGCCACGTGGTGGATCGACGGAGGGGCTACTGAAGCGGAGGGGCCGGGGAAGGGACCACCGCGGGCCGCGGCGTAAATGGGCGAAAGAACGGTAGGCCCATCGACTGCGGTCATTCCCCCCTGGAGGTCGCGCGCGAACCTCGGGGGACCAGGTCCCGTTGTGAGTATAGGAATGACTCTCAAGGGGGGTGGAAGGATCATGCCCACAGGCTATCCCCGCCATGCCAAGACCACGCTGTCGCGCCGCGAGCTCCTCAGGCGCGCCGGTCGCGCGGGCGTCGCCCTCGCCGTCGGCACTCCGCTCCTGGGGCGGTATGCCTCACCGGGGAGCGCCCAGCAACGAGGTCCGATCAAGATCGGCGTGCTCCTGCCCAAGTCGGGGCCCTACACGGTGCAGGGAGAGAACGGATTCCACGGGGCCCAGCTGGCTGTGGAGGATTTCGGCGGGAAGGTGCTGGGCAAGCCCGTCCAACTGGTGTGGGAGGATGAGTCGACTCCTCAGGCCTCGCAGCAGAGGATGCGGAAGCTCATCGAGGAGGACCGGGTGGTCGCGGTCTCCGGGGGCATCAACAGCGGCAACGTGCTGGCCATGATGCCGATCGCCCTCCAGCACAAGGTCCTCCTCATGGCGACCGGCCCTAACGCCACGGAGATCACCGGGAAGAACTGCAACCGGTTCACCTTCCGGGTCGACCTGCCGAACCACGTGACCGTGCGCACGGTCTACCCCACGCTGGCCAGGCATGGGAAGCGGTGGTACTTCATCTCGGCCTCCTACGCGTGGGGGATCGATGCCTACAACCAGATGAGGGACCTCTTGGTCCGGGACGGCGGGACGGTCCTGGGATACGACCAGGCCCCGCTCGGGACGACGGACTTCAGTTCCTTCATCCTCAAGGTGAAGGCCGCGAACCCCGACGTGGTCTTCCTGGGGCTAGGAGGATCCGACCTCACCAACTTCCTCAAGCAGTTTAAGGAAGTCGGGCTCACGGGGAAGATCCCTATCTCCTCCCCCATCGTCAACGACTCGGACCTGTGGGCCGCGGGCCCCGAGGCCGCGACCGGGATCTACCCCAAGCTGTGGAACTACACCGGTCGCTACGTCACGCCGAAGAGCCAGGAGTTCGTCAGGAAGTACATCGCCAAGTACGGGCAACCGCCCGAGGTGGAAGGCTGGCAGGACTGGTTTGGGATGACGGCCATCCTCACGGCGATCCAAGAGACCGGGTCCACCGACTCCGCGCGCCTCATCCGTTTCCTTGAGGACCATAAGTTCGTCGGGTACAAGGACCGGCCCATCTACTTCCGCGCGTGGGACCACCAGCTCGTTCAGCCGACCCTCCTCGCCGTCGTGAAGGCCAAGATCACCGACCGGTGGGACTACTTCGACATCCTGGCCGAGTACCCGCTCGGGGGCCAGTCTCTCGACGCCTTCTACGGGTCCCCGCAAGAAGTCGGGTGCCACATGGGAGGAATCTAGCACGGTCCCGCGAGGCCTCTCCCTGGGGCCTCCCCCGGGCGGCCCCAGGGGAGGAGAGGTGCTGAGGAGCGTCCGGTGCACAACGTGGACCTCGTGATCTCCCAGGTCGTCAACGGCCTGGTCCTAGGCTTTCTCTACGTCCTCGTGGCCGTGGGGATGTCCATCATCTTCGGCATGATGGGCATCGTGAACTTCGCCCACGGCGCGTTCTTCGCCCTCGGGGCCTACTTCGCTCTGACGCTCCGCCCCCACGTGGGCGACATCGGGACCCTCATGCTGGCGCCGCTCTTGGTCGGCGTGGTCGGCATGCTCGCCGAAGCGACGCTCCTCCGGCCCCTGTACACCCGGGACCCTCTCCTGGGGCTCCTCCTCACCTTCGGCCTCGCCATGTTCATCGAGGAGCTCATCCGCACCGTGTGGGGCGCCATGGGGCATCCCTTCAACGAACCCCGGATCCTGTCCGGATTCATCCAGTACGGACCGGTGATCGTGACCCGCTACCGGCTGGCGGTCCTCCTCATCACGTCGCTCCTTACGGCCGGCGTGTGGGCGTTCTTGGAGAAGACCCCCTACGGCCGCATCATCCGGGCGGGGAGCCGCGACCCGGAGATGACGAGCCTCCTGGGCATCAATCTCCGGCGCGTCTTCACCGCCGTGTTCGGACTGGGGACCTGCCTCGCCGGCATCGCGGGCGTGTTGGCGGCTCCCCTCTGGAGTGTGGTCCCCTCCATGGCGGAGGGCGCGATCATGCCGGCCTTCGTCGTGGTCACCATCGGGGGGCTCGGGAGCTTCACGGGCGCCGTCATCGGGGGGCTCATCGTGGGGGTGGCGGTGAGCCTCACCATCCAGTTCTGGCCAGCGGCTTCAGGAGCGGTCATGTACGTCCTCATGGCCGCCGTCCTCCTCCTCCGGCCCCGGGGGCTTCTGGGCGAGCGGTGGGAACGGTTCGAATGACCCGGCCTCCTCGCCTGCGGGCCCACCCGCTTGCGGTCCTGGCCCTCCTCCTCCTCGTCCTGCCCTTCGCCCTGCCCGCCATCGGGCTCACGGTGGGCCTGGCGACGGAGATCGCCATCTACGCCCTCTACGGCATCGCCTACAACCTCCTCCTGGGCTACACAGGGCTCGTGTCCTTCGGTCCCTCGGCCTACTTCGGAACGGCCAGCTATGTGGCGGGCCTCGCGGAGATCCACCTGGTGCACAGCGTGTACCCCTCGATCCTCCTCGGAACGGCGTGGGCCACCCTCACGGGCGCTGTCCTCGGTGCCCTGATCCTGCGCCGACGGGGGGTGTACTTCGCCCTCCTTACCCTCGCCTTCACGCAGCTGTTCTTCGAGATCGCCTTCCGCTGGACAGACGTCACGGGCGGGGAGAACGGCCTGCAGGGAGTCACGCGGCCCGGCTTCGGCACCCCTCTCGCCTTCTACGCCTTTTGCGCCGCGGTCGTGCTGGGGGCCGTCTACCTCCTCTGGCGGATCGTGCACTCCCCGTTCGGCCGCGTGCTGCAGGCGATCCGGGACAACGAGCAGCGGGCCACCTGCCTCGGGTACGACACGCGCCGGTACAAGCTGGTGGCCTTCGTCCTGTCCTCGGCCTTCATGGGCCTGGCCGGGAGCCTGCTGACCTTCCTCATCCAGGGGGTCTACGCCGACAACCTCAACTGGCAGCACGCGGGCGATCCCGTCATCATGACCGTGCTGGGCGGGATGCACCACTTCCTCGGCCCCCTGTGGGGTGCTGTAGTCTACATCACCCTGAGCGACCTCCTCAGCTCCTACACGGAGCACTGGTGGCTCGTCTTCGGGGCCCTGCTCATCCTCTTCGTCCTGCTCTCGCCCGAGGGGCTGTCGGGGATTTACGCCCGGATCCGTCGCGGGGCGCGGTGGAGCCTCACCCGTGCCGAGCTCCCGCCGCGCCCAGCCGTCGCGGCCCAGGCCGTCGCGGCCCCGACCCGCACCGGGGATCGCGCCCCCGTGCTGTCCGTCCGGGGACTGTGCAAACGCTTCGGCGCCCTCGTGGTGGCCGACGGCATCACCCTCGACCTTCGCCGGGGCGAGCTCCACAGCATGATCGGGCCCAACGGGGCGGGGAAGACCACCTTCTTCAACATGCTCACGGGCCTCGTGGAGCCCGACGCCGGCCAGATTCTCCTCGGGGGGCGCGATGTCACGGCGCTCCCCGTCCACCTGCGGGTGGCCGCGGGCCTGGCCCGGTCCTTCCAGATCATCAGCATCTTCAAAGATCTCTCGGTGTTCGAGAACGTTCGGATCGCCGTCCAGGCGAGCTCCCCCCACCGTTTCTCGCTGTGGCGGGACGCCTACGCCCTCCCCGACGTCATCGGCCGAACGTGGGCCCTGCTGGACACCGTGGGGCTCGCCGAGCGGGCCGGGGAGACCGCCGTCAACCTCTCCCACGGCGAGCAGCGCCTCCTGGAGATCGCCCTCACGCTGGCGGGGGACCCGGAGGTCCTCCTCCTGGACGAGCCCCTCGCCGGGCTGGCCGACGCGGAGCGGGAGCGCATCAGCGCCGTGATCCGGCGGCTCGGCGGGGCTCACACGGTGCTCCTCATCGAACACGACATCGACCGGGTGATCTCCCTCTCCGACCGGATCACGGTCCTCCACCAGGGCCGCGTCATCGCGTCGGGGACCCCGCAGGAGGTGGTCGGCAATCCCGAGGTGGTCACCGCCTACCTGGGTCGCCGGGAAGAAGCCGGAGTGGCCCTCGCCGCGCGGCCGCTCTCGCCGACCCCCGCGGGGGGCGCCCGGGCCCTCCTCCAGCTGGAGGGCGTGACCGCCGGCTACAACGGGAGCCGGGTGCTCCACGACCTGGCCCTGCGGGTCGACGAGGGGGAAGTGGTCGCGCTCCTCGGCCGGAACGGCGTCGGCAAGACCACCACGCTCCGCACGGTGGTGGGCACGGTGCGCCCCGTGGCCGGACGGGTGGCGTATCGGGGGACGGACATCACGCGGTGGTCGCCCGACCGGATCGCCCGCCTGGGCATTTCGGTCGTGCCCGAGGGCCGTCGGATTTTCCCGAACCTCACGGTGCTGGAGAACCTCCGCCTGGCCCAGCGGCCGGGGGGCTGGCGTCTGGAGGAGGTCTTCGACCTCTTCCCGAGGCTTCGGGAGCTCCTGGCGGCCCGGGGCGAGAGCCTGAGCGGCGGGGAGCGGCAGATGCTCGCCATCGCCCGCGCGCTCATGGCGCCGACAGACCTGCTCCTCCTCGACGAACCCCTCGAGGGGCTCGCGCCCTCCGTGGTCGCCGAAGTGCTCGGCGCCATCGCCCGCCTCCGCGGCCACACCAGCATCCTCCTCGTGGAGCAGAAAGTCCCCCTGGTGCTGCAGATGGCCGACCGGGCCTACGTCATGGTGAACGGACGCATCGCCTACGCGGGGGGCGCCGAGGAGCTCCTCCGGAACGAGGACCTCCAGGTGCGCCTCCTGAGCGTGCAGGCCGCGCCCGCGCCGGCGGCCCTGGAGGGCGAGACATGACCGACCTGCCCGGCGGGCTGACCCGCGGAGAGCGCATCGTCCACACGAAGACCGTGAGCGAGACCGACGTCTACCTGTTCGCGGGGATCACCGGGGACTTCCACCCCAACCACACCAACGAAACCTACATGCAGGGGACGCAGTTCGGCCGGCGGATCGCCCACGGGGCGCTGCTCGTCGGGCTCGTCTCGGCGGCCACGGCCAAACTCTTCGACCGTCTCACACCGCCCGGGTACGTGTCCCAGGAATACTCGATCAAGTTCCTGGCGCCCGTCTTCCTCGGCGACACGGTCACCGTGACCCTCCAGCTCACGGAGTACCTCGCCGACCGCCGGAAGCTCCTGTTCGACGCGCGGTGCACGAACCAGCACGGCACCATCGTGGCGCAGGGCACGGCGGTCCTGAAGCTCCTCCGCCCCGGGGGGCCGGGCACTGCTCCGGGAGGCTGAAAGGAGCCCAGGCGGAACGAGGAGGCGTCGGGACGGTGGAACTCTTTCTCTCGGGGGTCCGGGTCCTCTCGCTCACCCACTTCCTGCAGGGGCCGAGCGCGGTGCAGCTCCTGGCCGACCTCGGGGCCGACGTGATCAAGGTCGAGCCGCCGGGGCGGGGGGCCTGGGAGCGGCGCTGGGCGGGCGGCAGGAGCTTCCGCGACGGCGAGAGCGTCTTCTTCCTCCTGGCCAACCGGAACCAGCGCAGCCTGACGCTGGATCTCCGGACGGAGGCGGGCAAGGACGTCCTCCGTCGTCTCGTGCGCACGGCCGATGTGCTCGTGGAGAACTACCGCCCCGGCGTGCTGGACAGGCTCGGATTCGGGTACGACGCGGTCGCCCGGCTGAATCCCCGCGTGATCTACTGTTCCTGCTCGGGGTACGGGCCCTCGGGCCCCTACCGGGACTACCCGGGCCAGGATCTCCTCGTCCAGGCCGTCAGCGGACTGGCGTCCCTGAGCGGCGGGGCGGACGATCCGCCGGTGGCCGTCGGCACGCCCGTGGTGGACCAGCACGCGGCCGTCCTCGCCGCCTTCGGGATCGTGGCTGCGCTGCGGGGCCGCGAGCAAACGGGACGCGGATGCCGGATCGATGCGAGCCTGCTCGCCGCGGCGCTCGACCTCCAGATCGAGCCCCTCAACTACCACCTCAACGGGGGACACCTCCTGCCCCGGAGCCGGTTCGGGTTGGCCAGCACGTTTCACGAAGCCCCCTACGGGATCTACCGGACGCGGGATGGGTGGATCGCCCTCTCCCTCTCGCCCATCAGTCGCCTCGCGGAGCTCACCGGGAGTCCCGCCCTCGCCGCCTTCCGGGACGAAGAATCCTTCGTCCGGCGGGAGCAGATCGCGGCCGTCCTGGCCGCCGTCCTCCCGGACCGGACCACGCAGGAGTGGCTCGACCTCTTCCAGCCGGCCGGGGTCTGGTGCATGCCCGTCAACGACTACTCCCGCCTGATGGAGGACCCGCAGGTGCAGCACACCCTCTCGCTCTTGCACTTCGACCACCCGCACGCGGGCCCCGTCCGGGTCCTCGGCCACCCCCTTCGCTACGATGGGGAGGCGCCTCCCCTGCGGCGCCGCCCCCCGCTCCTCGGGGAGCACACCGAGGAGATCCTGCGCGAGGCCGGGTACACCGGCGAGGAGATCAGGCGGCTGCGCGACGAGCGCGTCGTGTGATGCCCAACCTCCTCCGCGAGGCACAACGCTCCCTCGACCGCACGGTCGCCGCCAGCGGGGACCTCTTTCCCCACGTGACCCGCGACGGTCGGTGGGAGCTCCTCCCTGCAGAGGCCGGGCCGGAATGGCACGGGCCCCGGTGGACCCACGGCAATTGGACGGCGGGCTTCTGGGTGGGGTGCCTGTGGCTTGCATTCCTCTGGACGGGGGAGAACCGGTACGCGGCCGCCGCGCGCCGGTGGGCGAACCGCCTGGCCGGCCGGGAACGCGACGACCGCACTCACGACCTGGGCTTTCTCTTCTACCCCAGCCACGCCCTGGGGTACGTGCTGACAGGCGACGGGGCCCTGCGGGACCGCGCCCTCGCGGCAGCCGACACCCTGGCCGCGCGGTTCGTGCCCACGGGGGGCTACATCCAGGCCTGGGGGCCCCGGGGGCACCCCGACTGGGTCGGCACGAGCACCATCGACACCATGATGAACCTCCCCCTCCTCTGGTGGGCGGCCCGCCTGACCGGGAAGGAATCCTACCGCGCCGTGGCCACCCGCCACGCCCTGACAACCCGTCGCTCCTTCTTCCGGCCCGATGGATCCACCTACCACCGGGTCCTCTACGACAGCGGGACAGGACGGGTCCTGCAGACGGGGACCTTCCAGGGGTTCAGCGACGAGTCGTGCTGGTCTCGGGGGCAGGCGTGGGCCCTCCGGGGATACGCCGTCGCGTATCGCGAGACGCAGGACGAGCGGTTTCTGCGCGCGGCGGAGGACGCTGCGGGCTACTTCCTCCGCCGTCTCCCCGACGACCTGGTCCCCTACTGGGATTTCGATGATCCCGCGATCCCGGAGGCGCCCCGGGACAGCTCCGCGGCGGCCATTGCCGCCGACGGCCTCCTCGACCTCTCCTCCACGCATCCCCGTCCCGAGCAGCGCGACTCCTACCGCATGTGGGCGCACCGGCTCCTCGGGGCGCTCGCCGCCTCCTGCCACAACCGGGACCCCGACAGGATCGACGGCATCCTCCTCCACGGGTGCTACTCGCGGCCGGCAGGGGAGGGGATCGACGAGGCCCTCATCTGGGGCGACTACTTCTACCTCCACGCCCTCCTGTGGGCCCACCGAGGAGCGTCCCCTGACTCGCCGGGAGAAATCCGGGCTCCTGCGTACCCGCCCCCCGACCCGTAGAACAGGCTGGCCTCCCCGCGGAGAAAACCACCCCTCCCGGAAGCGGGCAGGAGCCGTCGCGCGAGAAGAGAGGGCGGACCTCGGGCGGAATGATCTCCACCCACTGGGGGCCCCGCTCGAAGGCGATGTCCTGGCCGGAGCCATCGGCAAACCGGAGCGGGGACTCCCGGGTCGGCTTGTGCCACTGCGCCGGCAGGACGGTCCCGTCCTGGACGACCCACGCGCGGTCCGGCCGTGGACCCGGGGGACGACGATGATCGCGATGGACCTGGCGGTGAGGGGCTGTCCCGTTGCGGCGTCCGTGTCCGGCTTCCCCGGGGCAGGAGTCAGCGGTCGTCGGGGAGGTCGTCGGGCACGGGCGTGAGCACCACGGCCTCCCCGGTCCGCAGGAGGCGGAGGCCGAGGGGAGTGCCCGGCGTGTGGTGTCCCAGCACGCGGAGGAGGTCGTCGAGCGTCCGGACCTCCTGGTCGCCCGCCCCGACGATGAGGTCCCCCACGCGCAGCCCCGCCCGGGCCGCCGCCGTCCCCGGGTGGACCTCCCTGATCCGGACGGCGGTGGGCGTCTCCAGGCGGTGCGCCAGGGCCACCCTCCGGTCCAGCGGCACCGTCTCGGCGGCGATGCCGAGGTAGGCACGACGCACACGGCCCTCGCGGATCAGCTGGGAGGCCACCCACGTCGCCGTGTTTGAGGGGATCGCGAAGCACAGCCCCTGCGAGCCGGCGATCACGGCCGTGTTGATGCCGATGACCCTGCCGCGCGAGTCGGCCAGGGGTCCCCCGGAGTTCCCCGGGTTGAGCGCGGCGTCGGTCTGGATCACGTTCTCGATCAGGCGCCCGTTCTCGGCCCGCAGCGTCCGGCCGAGGGCGCTGATGACCCCGGCGGTCACCGTGGCCTGAAAGCCCAGGGGGTTGCCCACGGCCACCACCAGCTGGCCCACCCGGAGCCGCGACGAATCCCCGAAGTCCGCGGTGGGGAGCCCGCTCCCGAGGACGCGCACGACCGCGAGGTCGCTGGAAGGGTCCTCCCCCACGACGCTGGCCGGGAGCACGCGCCCGTCCACGAGCTGGACGGTCACCTGGCCCGCTCCCCGGACCACGTGGCTGTTGGTGAGGATGAACCCGTCGGGGGTGATGACGAGCCCGCTGCCCGCCCCCCGGACCTCGGGGAGGCCCCGCTGCCGGAGACGGTCGGGAGCGGGGCGCGTGACGGCCAAACTCACGACCGCAGGCCCCACGCGCTCGACCACGGAGACCACCGTGCGCGAGTAGGCGTCGAGCGCCTCCCGGTCGTCCCCCTCGCCGCCGGACCCTTCGCCCGTGGGAACCGCGCGGTCATCCGCAAGAAGCAGGACACGCGACGACATCGACGACTCCTCCTCGTCAGGGGGGAACGTCGTCTCAGGCCGTCCCATTTCCCGCGTCCTCCCCCGGGGAGGGGTCCTCGCCTCACCCGGGGAATGAATGGATCGCCGACAGGCCCCACGGGAGGACGACACCATGGCGACAGGCGTGGCTCCGCGGACCCACCACCCCTTCCACATGTACGAGGCCATCCAGGCTCAGCCGGAGGCGGTCGCCGAGTGTCTCGCCCGGCACCGCGAGACCGCTCCCGCCCTCGCCCAGGAGCTCTCCCGCCGCGCGCGCCTCCTCCTCGCCGGGATCGGGACGTCCTTCCACGCGGCCGTCGTGGGCGAGTACCTGTTCCGCCTCGCCTCCTCCCACCGGGTGGACGCCCGCGCCGTGCACTCCTTCGAGCTCGTCCACTACGGGCGCGTCTCCCCCGGCGACGCCCTCGTGGTCCTGAGCCACCGGGGGACCAAGACCTTTTCCATCGAGGCCCTCGAGGCGGGCGCGCGGCAGGGGATCCTCTGCGTGGCCGTGACGGGACGCGGGCACGGGCCGTCCATGGCGCAGGCCGCCGTGGTCCTCGAGACCGTCCCCCAGGAGGTCTCGGCCGCCCACACGGTGAGCTACACGGCGGCGCTCGCGACGCTGGCCCTGGTGGCCCGGGAGACGGGGTCTTCCGGAGCTCCCCCGCTCGAGGGCCTGGAGCGGGTCCCGGACCTCCAGCGCCGCGCCCTCGGGCTCGAGTCCCGGTGCCGGGAGCTGGCCCAGGCCTACGGCGAGGCCCGCCGGTTCCTGTTCGTCGGGGGAGGGCCCAACACGGCCACGGCCTGGGAGGCCGCCCTCAAGATGAAGGAGTCCAATTACACCTACGCCGAGGGCCTCCACGTGGAGCAGGTCCTCCACGGCCCGGCCGTGTCCCTGGGGCCCGACACCGTCCTCGTCGTCCTCGCCCCTCCCGGCCCCAGCCGCTCCCGGGCCCGCGACGTCCTCCGGGCCGGACGCGCGGTGGGGGCGCCGACGATCCTCCTGGCCGAGGAGGGGGACGCCGCGCTCGGGGAGGAGGCGGACCACGTCCTGTGGCTGCCCCCGCTCCCGGAGCTCCTGAGCCCCCTCGTCTACGTCCTCCCGCTCCAGCTCTTCGCCTACTACGGCGCGGTCGTCCGCGGCGCCAACCCCGACACCCTCCGGACCGACGACCCCGCCTTCGACCGCATGCGCTCCCTGTACCAGCTGTAGCCGGGTCTCCCGTGACCGACGCCGTCGTGGCCTCCCGGATCCAGTTCGCCTTCACGGTGATGTTCCACTACCTCTTCCCCATCCTCACCATGGGCCTCGCCCCCCTCATCGTCGTCCTGAAGACGCGGCACCTCCTGACGGGCGACGAGACGGCGGCGGCCGCCGCCCGCCTGTGGACGCGCCTCTTCGCCGTCAACTTCGCCGTGGGGGTCGTCACGGGGATCCCCATGGAGTTCCAGTTCGGCACGAACTGGGCCGCCTTCTCGTCCTTCGCCGGCGGGGTCGTGGGCCAGACCCTGGCCCTCGAAGGGGTGTTCGCCTTCTTCCTGGAGTCGTCGTTCCTCGGGATCCTCCTCTTCGCGGAGGGGCGCGTCTCGCCGCGGCTGCACTGGCTCAGCTCGGTCCTCGTGGCGGCGGGCGCCCTGCTGTCCGGCTACTTCATCACCGCCACCAACGCGTGGATGCAGCACCCCGTTGGCTACCGCATCGTCCGGGGCTCGGTCCAGCTGGAGAGCCTGGGGGCGCTCCTCGGCAACCCCTTCGCCTGGTGGCAGTACGCCCACGTGATCAACGGGGCGATCCTCACGGCCGCGATCGTCATGGCCTCCATCGGCGCCTACTACCTGCTGGCCGGCCGGCACCAGGCCGTCGGGCGGCTCTCCGTGGCGCTCGGCGTGGTGGTCGGCGCGGTGTTCGCCGTGACCCAGGCCTTCCCCACGGGAGACTTCGACAGCCGCAACGTCCTCGCGTACCAGCCCATCAAGCTCGCCACCATGGAGGGGTTGTTTGAGACCCAGTACGGCGCCCCCCTCGCCATCATCGGGATGCCCGACACGGTCCGGCGGACGCTGCTGGACCCCGTGCTGGTCCCCGAGGCGCTGAGCTTCCTCGCCTACGGGAACTTCCGGGCCGAAGTGCAGGGCCTCAACGCGTACCCCGAGCACCTGTGGCCCCCCGTCCAGATCACCTACTACGCCTACCACATCATGGTGGGGCTCGGGACCATCTTCATCGCCGTCTTCCTCCTCGGCGTGCTCCTGTGGTGGCGGCGCGCGCTGTTCACCACGCGGTGGTACCTGTGGGTCCTCATGCTCCTTTTGCCCTTCCCCTACATCGCCAACGAGGCCGGGTGGGTCGTCACCGAGGTGGGGCGCCAGCCGTGGATCGTCTACGGGCTCCTCCGGACCGCGGCCGGGAGCTCCCCGACGGTGGTGGCGGGGGAGACGATCTTCACACTCCTGGGGTTTGCCGGGATGTACGCGCTCATCGGGCTTTTGGCCCTCTTCCTGGCGATCCGCATCATCGCCGAGGGGCCGGGGCCCGCGGGGGGGACCTAGGCGCCATGGCCGACGCGTGGTACGTCATCCTGGCGGGGCTCGTGATCGGGTACGCGGTCCTCGACGGGTTCGACCTGGGGGCCGGCGTCCTCCACCTGGTGGTGGCACGGACCGATGCGGAGCGGCGGGTCGTCCTCAACAGCATCGGCCCCGTGTGGGACGGGAACGAGGTCTGGCTCATCGCCTGGGGGGCGTCGCTGTTCCTGGCGTTCCCCCGGGCCTTCGCGGTGGGCTTCAGCGGGTTCTACCTCCCCCTCATGATCGCCCTGTGGCTCCTCATGGGGCGAGGTGTGGCCGTGGAGTTTCGGCACCACTTCCCCGACCCGCTGTGGCGCGCCGGGTGGGACGCCATCTTCTGCCTCACGAGCCTCCTCCTCGCCGTCCTCTACGGCGTGGCCGTGGGCAACGTCATCACGGGCGCGCCCATCGACGAGCACGGCTACTTCCAGGGGCTCTTCCAGTGGATGCTCAACCCCTACGCACTCCTCATGGGGGTGTTCAGCCTCGCGGTCCTCACCCTGCACGGCGCCCACTTCCTCTGCCTGAAGTCCGAGGGAGCGCTCCAGGAGCGCGCCTCCCGCTGGGCCGGGGGGCTCTGGCCGGTCGTGGCCGTCCTCGCCCTGGCCCTCACGGCGGCCACCTTTGGGGCCCGCCCGGAGCTCCTCCGGAACTTCGCTGGCGCCCCGGCCCTCCTGGCCTTCCCTGCGGTCGCCCTCCTCGCCCTGATGGCGATGCGGGCCGCCCACCGGACGGGGCGACACCGGCTCAGCTTCCTCGCCTCCTCCGGTCTCATCGGGGCCCTCCTGGCGTCGACGGCAGCGGGCTCCTACCCGTACCTCCTGGTCTCGACCCCGCACCCGGAGCGCAGCCTCACCGTGATGAACTCGGCCGCCGGCCCGGGGTCGTTGGCCGCCGCCCTCGGGTGGATCGGCCCGGGGATCCTCCTCCTCATCCTGTACCAGGTGGTCGTCTACCGCGTGTTCGCGGGGAAGGTCGCCCTGGACGCGTCCGCCCACTACTAGGCGCGGAATCCGCCCGGCCCCGGACGTCCAATGAGCCCACCCCGTCGGCTCGAGCCGGCCGGGACGCGGCGCCCCGCGAACCGCCCGCCGCCCGCATCCGTTGAAAGGGGGAAGACGTGACCGCGACGGCGAGGGGGTGGTGGACGATGGCGGCTCTGCGGCGGTGGACGGGGGCTCTGGCGCTGCTCCTGGGTGCGGCCGTCCTGATCCCGGGCGCGGTGGAGGCCCAGCGGCCGGTGACGCTCGTCTTCTCCTATCCCGTCGGCGTCGCCGGACCGCTCAATCGGCTGATGACGGCCCTGGTGGGCGACTTCAACCGCTCCCATCCGGGGATCCACGTGGAGCCGGTGTTCTCGGGGAACTACGTGCAGGCGACGGCCAAGGCCGTCACCTCGGCGCTCGGGGGACAGCCCGCCGACGTGGCCGTGCTGGACACCCCGGAACTCTTCGAACTGCTGAGCCAGAAGCTCATCATCCCCCTCCACCGGTTCGTCGCCGCGAGTGGCGGCCGGGCGTGGCTCGACGACTTCTACAGCAGGCTCCTGCTGAACAACGAAGCGAACGGGCACGTCTACTCCATCCCCTGGCAGCGCAGCACCCCGATCCTCTACTACAACAAGGACCTCTTCCGCCGGGCCGGCCTGAATCCCAACCAGCCGCCCCGGACGTGGTCGGACCTCGTCGCGGACGCGGAGAAGCTGACCGTCCGGGACGCGAGCGGGCACGTCACCCGCTGGGGCGTGGAAGCCCCGGTGGTGGACACGTCGCCCTGGCTCATCCAGGGGTTCTTCTACGAGGCGGGGGCGAAGTTCTTCGATCCCAACGGGACGTGGGTGAAGTTCAACTCCCCCCAGACGGTTCGCGCCCTCCACTTCATCCTCGACCTCCAGGACAGGTACAGGGTGGCACCCCCCGGGCCGTCGGGGAAACCCTTCTGGGACCAGGTCCCCACGGACTTCATCCAGCAGCGGGCGGCCATGATCTACTCGACGACCGGGATCATGACGTTTATCCGCAAGAACGCCCCGTTCCAGTGGGATGCCGCCTTCATGCCCGCGGGACCCGCCGGATACGGCGCGGTGACGGGCGGTGGCAGCTTCTACATCTTCACCCACATCCCCGCGGACCACGTGGCGGCGGCGTGGACGTTCGTCCGGTGGATGACCGAGGCCCCCCAGGCCGCCCGGTGGAGCATAGGGACCGGCTACGTGCCGATCCGGAAGTCCGAGATGTCGGTGCCGTCCTTCGCCGCGTACCTGGCGAAGATCCCCCAGGCGCTCACCGCCACCCGGCAGCTGAAGTACGCCGGCGAGCAGATGACGGTCTACGACCAAAGCGAGGTGCAACAGACCCTGGTGACCGCGGTGCAGGAGGCCCAGGAGCATAAGCTCAGCGCGCAGGCCGCGCTGGACCAGGCCCAGCGCCAGGCCACGGACCTTTTGGCGAGACACCGCTAGTCCATGGTCGCGCCCTCCTCGTGCCAGCGGCCGGCGCCCGCCGCGTGGGTCAGGGCAGGGAGGGCGCGGGGCACCCGCGACGGCCGCGCCGGTGATCCCCCGGCACTCGGGCGAGCGCTCCGTCTCAAGATATGCTGCTGATCCTCCCGATCGCAGGCCTGGGGCTCTTCCTGTGGTTGCCGCTGCGCGAGGCGCTGCCTGTGTACGTGGCGGTCGCCGGGCTTTCGCTCACCGCCCGCGTGGCGATCGCCCGCACGGTCCGATTCCCTCCGCGGACGGGCATCGAGAGCATGGTCGGCCGCGAGGGGATCGCGGCCACAGCCCTGCGGCCCGCCGGATACATCCGGTATCAAGGCGAGCTCTGGCGCGCCGCAGCGGACTCCCCCGTCGACCCGGGGACGCGTGTCCGGATCGTCTGCGTCGAACGCCGACCCGAGGGTCTCACCGTCCTCGTCGAGCCCCCCGCCCCGCCGCCTCGCGGTTCGTCGCGGGAAGGGTAGAGCACGGAGCGGGAAATCGTGAAGACGGGGGGCTGGCGGCACGCAGGACTGGAGCGCACGACGGTCCTGGCAGCGTCGGTTCCTCCCCCGTGGGTGCGGGACCTCTCCCCTCCCCGTCGCCCTTCGAATATAATGGAAGCGCTCTCTTCCGGGCAGGGAGGCCTCTTGTCCTCGGACGTTCGACTCCGCCCGGGCGATCGCGGGGGAGGGGGATGGCTCGCGCGCATATCTGCATGACCGGGGTGCCGTCCGGGTGCGCGGAGTGTCCCCCAGGCACCGGGCCCGCACCGGAGCCTCCCGGGGGCCCCGACCGCCGGGCCGCGGGACTCCGCCCCTTCACCCACCAGGTGCTCACCCTGCTCGGCACCGTCGCCGGCGTGGTGCTCGTCCTCACGGTGGCGGGCGAGCACCTGGGCATCCTCGAGCGGATCACCGAGCGCGTGCCGTGGCCGGTGGCGCTCGCGGTCGTCCTCGCAGGCGGCTACCCGGTGTTCTGGGGCGTCCTCCGGGCCGCGCTCCGGGGGCGGATCACTTCCCACACCCTGATGACGCTGGGGGTGGTAGCCGCCCTGGCGGTCGGGCAGTGGGCCACCGCAGCCATCGTGGTGTTCTTCATGCGGGTGGGCGACTACGTGGAGCGGTTCACGACGGACCGCGCGCGCCGCGCGGTCCGGGACCTCACCAGAATGGCGCCCCGGACCGCCCGCGTCGAGCGCGCCGGGGAGGAGCGCGAGGTCCCGATCGGCGAGGTGCGGGTGGGCGAGATCGTCGTTGTGCGACCGGGCGAGCAGATCCCTGTGGATGGAGAGGTCGTGGCCGGGCATGCCACTGTGGATCAGGCGGCTGTCACGGGCGAGTCCATGCCCGTCGAGGCCGGGCCCGGGGCGCGGGTGTTCGCCGCGACGCTGACCCGCCTGGGGAGCCTTCGCGTCCGCGCCACCTCCGTCGGCCGGGAGACTGTCTTTGGGCGCGTCATCACGCTGGTGGAGCAGGCCGAAGCCCACCGCGCCGACGTCCAACGCCTCGCCGATAGGTTTTCGGGCTCCTACCTGCCGGTCGTGGCCGGGATCGCGGGTCTCACGTACCTCGTCCGCCGCGACCCGCTGGCGACCGCGGCCGTGCTCGTCGTGGCCTGCTCCTGTTCCTTCGCCCTTGCGACCCCGATTGCGATGCTCGCGTCGATCGGTGCCGCCGCTCGGCGCGGCCTGCTGGTCAAGGGTGGGAAATATCTCGAGGCCCTGGCGCGCGCGGACGTGGTGCTGATCGACAAGACGGGGACCCTGACGCTGGGGCAGCCACGGGTCACCGACGTCGTGCCGCTCGACGGCGCATCCGCGGACGAGGTCCTGGCGATGGCCGCGTCGGCGGAGCGGTACTCGGAGCATCCGCTGGCCGCGGCGGTGCGCGCCGCGGCCAAACAGAGAGCACTCCACCTGACTGAGCCGGAGCACTTCGAGGCGCTCCCGGGCCTGGGCGTCCGCGCCCAGGTGGACGGGTCCGCCGTCGTCGTGGGGAGCCGGCGAATGGTGCCGGGCGACGTGCCTCCCGCAGGGACACAAACGCTGGAGGCCCTCGAGGCCCAGGGCAAGACGCTGCTAGTCGTGGCTCGCGACGGGACACCGATCGGCGTGATCGCGGCGGCTGATACCCCGCGCCCGGAGGTGCCCGCGGCCCTCGACGCCCTCCGCGAGCTGGGCATCACACGGATTGAGCTCCTCACGGGCGACAACGAACGGACGGCAGCCGCGCTCGCCGGGGGCCTCGGCATCCCCTCCCGAGCCCATCTCCTGCCGGAGGACAAGATCGCCGCGGTGAAGGCGTATCAAGCCACGGGACACACCGTCGTGATGGTGGGCGACGGGGTGAACGACGCGCCGGCGCTCGCCCAGGCCGACGTCGGCATCGCCATGGGCGCGGCGGGGAGCGATGTAGCGATCGAGGCCGCCCACATCGCGCTCATGCGCGACGACTGGATGCTCGTGCCGGAGGTCTTCCGGATCGCGCGCCGCACGATGCATGTGGTCTTGCTCAATCTCGGATTTACCGCCGTGTACAATCTCCTCGGCCTCTCGTTGGCGGCCCTCGGTGTCCTGCCGCCGATCGTCGCCGCGGCGGCGCAGTCGCTGCCCGATCTCGGAATCCTGGCCAACTCGTCGCGGCTGCTGCGCGGGAGGTGAGGCGCACCACCGCGCGGCTCGCGTCGGCCGGACGGCCTCTGCCCACGATACCCAAGGGGGAGCGGACTTCCCCACCACGTGCGGACTCAATCCCCCGCGAGGGTCACGATCAGGAGCTCGAACACGCCCCCGCGGCGCCGGTACCTGGTGGGCCGACAGATGTCGCACCTCCGGCCCCGGAAGAGACGCACGTGCGCGGCCTCCCGGGACGCTCCGGACGGGGGGCTCCTTCCCCTGCCTCCCGCCCGCCGCCGGGCAGAGCGGGCCCTGGGGCGCGGGCCGACGTGGGCATCGCCGTCGGAGGAGCTGGAGCGACGGGCGATCGCGGCACCCCATGGGGTGGCGAGGGGCGAGGACTGGATGCTCGTGCCTGATGGCCCGCCGCACCATGCGCGTCGCCCTCACCCCGGGGGGCCGCCGCGCTGTACAACTTGACCGGCCTGTCGCTGGCGGCCTCGGGGTCCTGCCGCCGGCCGTCGCCGCGGCCGCCCAGAGCCTGCCGGACCTGGGGATCCCGGCCAACTCCTCGCGCCTCCTAGTCCAGCGTTTCCCGGGCGCGTCCTGATGGCGGGCCGAGGGCTGATGCGCGCTTCGGACCGGGCCGTTCGGGGGAGGGGAACCGAGGGGCGCCCCGAACCGTAATGGGAGACGCAGACGACCACCGAGAGAGGAGGGAGACTGCCTGTGAGCACACAGCAGTGGAGTCCGTTCCGCATGACCCGCCTGTGGGCTCTCGCCGCGATCCTGGGGCTCCTCGTCATCCCCGTGGGAGTCCAGGCCGCCCCGGCCAAACTCGTCTACTTCATCTTCACGGGGTTCAACTACCCCTACTTCGCGCCCATGGCCGACGGCGTGCGCGCCACGGCCAAACTGTACCCCGACCTGACCATCAAGATCGTCAGCGCCAACAACTCGTCCTCCACGGAGATCAGCCAGGTGAACGAGGCCATCGCGGCCGGCGCCAAGGGGATCATCCTCAACCCCATCTCGGCCTCGCTGACCAGCGTGTCGCAGAGCGCCGTCTCGAAGGGAATCCCCGTCGTCACCATCGACCGCGACGTCGCGACCCCCTCGGCGCGCAACGTCTTCATCGGCGACCGCGACGTCACGCTGGGGAAGATCGAGACCGAGTACGCGCTCACCTACCTGGCCGAGCACCACGTGAAGACGCCCTGGCACGTGGCCATCCTCCAGGGGACGCTGGGCGCCAGCACCGCCGTCGACCGGGTGAAGGGCACGATGGAGGCCCTCGCTCCGGCCATCAAGAGCGGCAAGGTGAAGGTCATCCTCAACCAGTCCGCCGACTTCGCCACGGCGGCGGCGGAGCGCACCATCTCGGAGCTCCTCGCCAAGACCACCGACGTGCAGCTCGTGGTCTGCGGGAACGACGCCATGGCCCTGGGCGCCATCCGCGCCATCAAGGACCACGGGCTCAAGCCGGGCACGGACGTGTACGTGGTGGGCGCTGACGCCCAGCCCCAGAGCCTCGCGGCCATCAAGGCGGGAGAGCAGCTGGACACCGTGACCCACTCCCCGTTCCTGGAGGCGGTGTGGGCCGTCGAGGCGATGGACAACTACCTCCGGGGCGTGAAGCCGCCCGCCGACAAGTTCCCCCACGGGGACGTCATCATCCCCATGACCCTCGTCACCCGGGAGAACGTCTCCACGATCTCCGACTGGGGCACGCCCGCAGTGATCCCGCCCCTCCCGTACGGCCAGGGGAAGGCCGTCCGGGCCCGGTAGGGTCCCGGGGCTTCATGGGCTCCGGACGCGGCAGGGGGGAGGGGGCGCCCGTGAGCGCCCCTCCCCAGCCGCTCCTCTCGGTCCGCCACCTCTCCAAGTCCTTCGGCCCCGTCCGGGCCGTCGACGACGTCAGCCTCGATATCTACCCCCGGGAGGTCCTCGGCATCATCGGCGACAACGCGGCCGGAAAATCGACGTTTTTGCGCCTGCTCACCGGCTACCACCAGCCCGACGCAGGGGAGATCCTCTACCGGGGGCGGCCCGTCCGGATCGCCTCCCCCCGCACGTCGCGGCGCCAGCTCGGGATCGAGATGATCTACCAGGACCTCTCGCTGGCCCCGGACCTCCGCGTGTGGGAGAACGCCTTCCTCGGGGAGGAGCGGCGCCGGTGGGGGGTCTTCCTCGACGTCCGGGCGATGCGCGAGGCCACGGCCGGGGCCCTCGCCCAGCTGAACGCCCCGATCTCGCCCACGGAGCTCTTCGCCAACCTCTCGGGCGGCGAGCAGCAAGCCGTGGCGATCGCGCGGGCCCTCCTCTTTCAGCGGGAGATCATCATCATGGACGAGCCCACCGCCGCCATCTCGGTCAACAAGGTCCAGGAGGTGCTGCGGCTCATCGGGGACCTCAAGGCGCGGGGGCACACGGTGATCCTGGTGAGCCATCGGCTGGAGGACATCCTCCAGGTCTCGGACCGGATCGCGGTGTTCGCCCACGGCAAGATCCGCCGCGTGGTGCCGAACCAGGGCCTCCGCGTCGACGACCTCATCCGCTTCATGTTCGAGCCGGAGTAGGCCCGTGACGGCCGAGCACACCAAGTCCCCCGTCCTCGGACGCCCGGAACGTCAGCGCCTCCCGCTCCGGGACCTCCTCGGCCTCTTCGGGCCCCCGGGGAGCGTGCGCCGGCCCCTCCTCTTCCTCGCCATCGCGGTGGCGGCGAGCGGGATCGTGGCCCCGTCCTTCCTGCGGATCTCCAACCTCACGGCGCTGCTGATCAGCTCGAGCTTCCTCATCGTCACCGCGGTGGGGGAGGCCTTCGTCATCCTCATGGGCATGGTCGACCTGGGCGTCCAGAGCGTCCTCGCCAGCGCCGGGATGATGGCCGCCTACCTGAACGTCCTCCTCGGCCTGCCGGCCTGGGTGGCGGTCCCCGCGGCCCTCCTCTACGGGGTCGCCGTGGGGTGGCTCGTCGGCCTCCTCGTCACCCGCGGCCGGATCGCCTCCTTCATCGTCACCCTGGGCACCTACTGGGGCCTCACGGGGATCGCGCTCCTCTTCAACCGCGGAGACAACATCAACCCCTACTCGGTCACCCCGCCCCGGCAGTTTGGGTTCCTAGCATTCGCGGGACACCTCGGCCCGGTCCCCACCCTCATCCTCATCAGCGTGGCCGTGGTGGCCGCCGCCGAGGTGATCGTCTCCGCGACGCCCGTCGGCCTGTGGATCAAGAGCGTGGGGTCCCACGAGGCCGCCGCGCGCGTGGTCGGGCTCGACACCGACAGGCTCAAGACGGCCGCCTTCATGGTGTCGGGAGGGCTCGCCGCGCTCGCGGGCGTCATGATCACCGCGTGGCAGGACTCCATCTACCCCCTCACCGGGCAGGGGTATTCCCTCGAAGCGATCGCCGGGGTGATCCTGGGCGGGATCCCCTTCACCGGCGGACGCGGGACGATCCTGGGAGCAGCCATCGGGGCCCTCATCATCGGGCTCATCGACGACCTCATCGTCCTCCTGGGGCTCCCGGCCCTCTACGAGTACATCTTCGTGGCCATCGTCCTGGTCATCGCGGGCCTGCAGACCCGGGGCAAGGGGTTCGTCAAGTAGTCCCGAGCACCCGTCCCTCCGCCGGATCCCGTGCCGCCGTGGCACGGCAGGCGCCTGGATGCTAGGATAGGAGACGCAGCGGAGGGGCACGGGGCCTGGTGGCCTTCGCAGTCTTCAAAACTGTCGGCGGGCCTGGAGGTCCGCGGTGGGTTCGATTCCCACTCCCCTCCGCCACCCGGCCCGGGCCCCGCAGGACCGCCGGTCAGGAGGCGCGGAGATCTTTGCGGGCCAGGACCAGCAGGGGAAGGGACATCAGCTGCAGCGCCACCGAGAAGGCGACCAGGGCCCCCAGGGACCGGTCGTAGAGCAGCCCCATCGCCGCGCTCCCCAGCATCCACGCCAGGCCGAACCCGGTGTCGAAGAGCCCGTAGGCCGAGGCGCGCCGCTCCGCCCCCACGACGGCCGTGAGGGCGGCCTTCACGATCGACTCCTGGGCGGCGATGCCGAGGCCCCACAGCACCATCCCCGCCGCGACGAGGGGAGGCCCGCCCAGGAAGACCAGGGGGGCGAACCACGCCGTGAGGGCCGTCGTGCCCACCACGGTGAGGAGGCCCACCCGGTCGAACAACCGCCCCAGCCCCAGGGCCCCCACGGCCTCGGTCGCCATGGCGACGGCGTAGAGGACCGGGATCCACGCCGGCGCGACGACCCCGGTCTTCCCCAGGTGATAGGCCATGAGCGGAAAGTCGGCGTAGGCGCCCGCGATCAGCGCCATCCCCCCGAGGTAGACCCAAAATACGGGCGGAATCCCCCGGCGGTCGGCCGCAGGCTCGCGCAGCTCGAGGCGGTGGGGGTGGGGGTACTGGCGCCACGCGCCGAGCAGCACGAGGAGCGTCAGGAGGGCCGGCACGACCAGGACCGCGAAGCCCGGGCGGTAGCTCCGCCACAGGTATACCGTCCCCGCGACGATGAGAGGCCCGACCATGGCCCCGCCCGCGTCCAGGGCCTCCCGGAGTCCGAAGGCCCAGCCGCTCCCCAGCTCGCTCGACGCGTGGGCCAGCATGGCGTCCCGCGGAGGATTGCGCATGGCCCGTCCCGAGCGCTCGGCGAGGATCAGCACCGCCGCGACGGGCCACCAGGCCGCGAGGGCGAGGAGGGGCACGGCGAGGACCTGCACCGCGTACCCCGCAAAGGCGATCGGCCAGTACATCCTGGTCCGGTCGGCCGCGTACCCGAAGACAGACCGGAGGGCGTACCCGAGGAACTCCCCCAGTCCCGCCACCGTCGCCACGATGGCGCCGCTGGCCCCCAGGAGGCCCAGGAAGGGCCCGGTGATGCTGCGGGCGCCCTCGTAGGTCATGTCGGCAAACATGCTGACGATGCCGAGGAGCACCACAAACCGCAGGGCGCTGGGGCGGGCGGTCTCCCCGTCGGTGCGGGAGGGTGCCACGGGACCTGTCATCGAGCGTTCGTTTCACCCCGGGAGCAGGGGGGACCTGCAGAGGAAACAGGAGCGGCCGCGCCTGGCGCAGAATCTCTCGCCTCGGGGAAGAAGAGACGGGACCGTGCTCGTCCGGTCGTCGCCAGCGCGGACTGCGAGGGGACCCATCGTGCCCGGGGACGATCACGACGCGGGACCCGAGTATCGCCCACCCCGAGGCCGCCGGATGCGCTGATGGCGCGCGTGCTCTTCGTCTGCCGCCAGAATGCCGGGCGCTCCCAGATGAGCCAGGCGTTTTTCGAGCAGGTCGCCGGGGGCCGGCACGCCGCGAGATCAGCCGGGACGGCCCCCGCCGCCCACGTGCACCCGGAGGTCGTCGAGGTGATGCGGGAGGTCGGTCTCGACATCGCCGACCGCACGCCCCAGCGGCTCACCGACGAGGCGGCCGAGTGGGCCGACGTGGTGGTCACCATGGGGTGCGGCGACCAGTGCCCGTACATCCCCGGGAAGGCCTACATCGAGTGGGAGCTCCCCGATCCCCAGGGGCTTCCCCTCCCCGAGGTCCGGCGGGTTCGCGACGAGATCCACCGGCGCGTGCGGGCCCTCGTCCACGCCCTCGACGTGGCATCAGGCCCGCCGCCTCAGCCCTCCTGACACGCGGCGTGCGGCGGTCCTGTCCGCCGTCCGTCCTCATGGTCGCTACACGGTCAACCTGGTGAAATGGTCCGCCCCCGCCATGGAGCGGCAGGGGATCGCAGGCGATGCCGTTCTGCCTGCGCCGCGTTTTACGCTGATACTCGGCAGCGTTCCCCTACTACGTGCCGTGTGCGGGGGGACGTCGCTTGCCTAGAGCCTCGCTCGTAGCGGGGGATAGCGTCGCTCCAGACGCTGAAGACAGCGCTGCCTTCGAGGACCAGCAAAAATGTCCTCGTCCACGACCGGCCCTTCCTTGGGTTTCGGGAGAATTTCGCGAGTCGATAGAGGAGAAAATCAGCCCACTCCACCAATAGGCAATCGCTGGATTCCCAACCAAACGTCTTCCAGGACCACGAGGCTGCCCTGTTCCAGAGCGTCCACCTGGAAGGGTGCACGGTGGCGACCCTCACGGCGCGGCCGATCCCGAGTCGTGCAGGAGGGCGCCGATGAGCCGGGTTGGGGATCGTAGGGCGTGATGATGGTCACCTGGCTGGCGCGCGGGGGCGATCCGGCGAGCCGGGCCGCCATCAGGGCGGCCGCGTGCGCGCTGTGGAGGTTGATCCGGCTCCCGTGGGGGAGACGGACGCATCAGGTGCCTCCCCTCTCGGTGTCGATGAGGGTGATGGGAACGCCGGTCCACGCGCCAGACCGCTGGGCCACCTCGGCGCCGCTCTTGAGCAGGCCGGCGCAGAAGAGGCGGTTGGGGATGCTGGCGATGGCCGGGTGCATGCGGTACTGGGTGTTGAGCAGCAGGGCGCGCGGGTCCTCGCGCGCCCTGGCGATGTCGGTGAGCCCGAAGACCTGGTAGATGCTGCGTCCCAGTCACTCGGACGCGGGGGGCGCGCGAAGCTCACGGGAGGCAGCTGCAGGAAGTCGCCCGCGATGACGGCGTGGCGGCGGGCCCGGGTGAGGGCCCAGAAGAGGGCGGGCAGGGGGCCATGCTGGCCTCGTCCACGACGCAGACGTTGAACGCCGCGTCGGGGAAGCGGCCAAAGAAGGTCTGGGTGAGGGTGGTGCAGGATCGCGGTGCTGGCGAGCAGCCTGGGTCTCCGCGATCTCGCTGAGCGTCTCGCGCGACCTCCCGTGGAGGGGGAGGACGCTCTGGATGTAGTGCGCGAGCAGAAGCGGCGTGTGGCGGTCGGGCTCCTCGTGCCGGTGGTGGCCGAGCCGCAGGATGCGGCGCGTCTCGTAGAGCTCGGTTCCCCGGAGGAGGCGGGCGGCTCGTCGCCCGAGCGCGCGAGCTCGTGCCTCTCCTGGAGTTTTTGGGGAAGGAAGTCGAGCCGCGTGATGAGCCCCGCACGCGGGATGGCAGGTGGCAGGTCCTCGGCGCCGGTGAGCGCGATGACGATCTGGATGGAGTCGGCCTGGAGCACGGTGCCGCTTGACCGGAGGCCGCCGATCTCGACCTGCACGGGCGTGTCGTCGGCCTCTCCCACGGGGTGGTCGAGCATGGAGGCGTAGAGGGCGTCCACCCCGTCGCGCCGCAGCAGCGTGCCCTCGCTCAGCGAGATGACCGTTTCCCCCTGTGGCTGCGGGTCGCCGCGATCTCGGCCCGGAGGCCGGGATTGAGTCCCGGGACGTGGTGGAAAAGTGCGCTCCCTCTTCGGGTATGGTATCATACGGCCTCAGGTGGTTCTGTTCCCTCCTGTCCTTGGAGAGACGAGAGAAGTTGGTGCATAGAGCGGGGGCTGAAGGAGCGGCGGGTCACCAGCCACTCCTCATGGATCTCCTCCAGCACGGCTCCCACAAGGCGTAGGACCGCGTGGGGCGTCGGGAAGATCCCCA
>Ga0209810_1000281_pt1 | contig 132378 bp, 120 predicted proteins | sample Coa_R1_7_FD_187159 | JGI IMG/M metagenome (GOLD analysis project Ga0209810, IMG submission 187159) | Surface soil microbial communities from Centralia Pennsylvania, which are recovering from an underground coalmine fire - Coalmine... | ecosystem: Environmental > Terrestrial > Soil >...
TTCGATGATCCGGCCGCGATCCAACACCAGAATTTGATCCGCGTGCGCGATGGTGGACAGCCGATGCGCGATCACGATCGAGGTGCGGTTGGCCAGCAGCCGCTCCAGCGCCTCCTGGATCAGGCGCTCCGTGGCGGTATCAACGCTCGCGGTGGCTTCATCCAGAATCAGGATCGGCGGATCCTTCAACAGAGCGCGCGCAATCGACAGGCGCTGTTTTTCGCCCACGCTCAATTTGACTCCACGCTCCCCAACAACGCTTTCCAGGCCGTCCGGCAAACGTTTGATGAAATTTTCCGCATTCGCCGCTGCCACGGCCTGCCATAGTTCCGGTTCGGTTGCCTCTGGGTTTCCCATCAACAGGTTTTCGCGAATTGAGCCGTTGAACAGGAAACTCTCCTGTGTCACAACCCCGATTGCCTGGCGCAACTCTCGCAAGCCGTACCAGCGAATCGATTTTCCGTCGATGTAGATTTCGCCGCCGCTCAACTCGTAAAACCGCACCAGCAGACTCGCCAGAGTTGATTTCCCGGCGCCGGTCGCGCCCACCAGAGCGACAGTGGTTCCCGGCGGCGCGTGAAAAGAAACGCCCCTTAGCGCTGGCAGGCCTTCCACATAACTGAAGCTTACGTCTTCGTAGCGAATGTCGCCCAGAAGACGCGCGCCGCGCCCGCGATCAGCAACCGCGGAACCTCGTGCGTCGATCTCCGTGGCCATTCCCGGCTCCGGGGGTTCGTCGAGAATTTCAAATACTCGCTCGGCAGCCGCGCGCCCGGCCTGCACCATCTGATTGAGCTGATGCAGCCGGCTCACCGGATCGTAGAGAAATGCCGTAAGCATCAGGAAGGCTACCAGATCGCCCAGTTGCATTTGGCGCACCAGCACGGCGTGTCCGCCAAATCCCAGCACGAGCAGAGCGCCCAGGGCTTCGAACATCGCCATCGAGGGATTATAGACTGCCCACACACGCATCACGACCAAAGTGGCCCGCCGCAGCTGATCGCTCACCCGGTTGAACCGCGCGTGTTCTTCTTCTTCGCGCGCGAAACTTTTGATCTGCCTGACACCAGCGAGATTGTCGTGCAGCAGCGAGTTCATGTCTGAGGAGGCGCGACGCTGCAAGCGGTAGCGCCGGTGCGCAGTCAGCGTATAGGCGAGCGCGCCGGCCACAAGCAAGGGGAACGGTGCCAGAGCCAGCAGCGCCAGGTTGACGTTCATATAAACCATCACGCTCGTCACGATCACCACCTGCAGGGTCGCCACTACGCCCTGCTCAATTCCGTCAATCAAGACGCGCTCCACCGAGTTTACGTCCTCGATTACGCGGGTCATCAGGTCGCCGGTGGCGCGATTATCAAACCAGCGCAACGGCAGGAGTTGGATATGCCCGTACAAATCGCTGCGCAGATCGAAAATCACTCTTTGCTCAAATCCGTTGTTTAGCAGGATGCGCAGCGCGTTGAACCCATGCTGCAAAAGAAAGGCCACAGCGGCGAAGGCCATCAAGGGGAGCAATCTCTCCGGTCGATTGGCGCGCACCACGTCGTCGATGATCCATTTCGTGGCCGTGGGAAAAACAATCACCATCAGCGTGCTCAAGATCGCGCAGGCCAGGGTGCCGGCGGCCATCCAGGGATACCGCTTCAAATAAACAAAAACGCGCCACACCGTTTTCATTAAGCGTTCAACCTCGACGTGCCGCCTGCTGCGTCAAGAAAATGCAAGCCTTGCCGCGATTCACTCGACGTGGCGCCGACCGCAACATTAAGCAAAGCGCGCCTTCTCGCTGGTCGTCAAAGCGATTGTTTCTCTCGGCAAGGAAACGTTGTTGATCCCGGAGACGACGCGATAAAGTTGCTTCGTGCCCAACGAGCCGCATCCCTTCCCGGACCGAATTCACATCGAACAGCTGGAAATTTCCGCGCACATCGGTGTTTCCGAAGAGGAACGGGCCGCTGCGCAACGGTTAAGTCTGAGCATTTCGTACTGGCCGCACCATGATCAGCGGGACGTTGGCGACCGCATTGAAAACTCGGTGGATTATCAAGCGATCGCCGAGGCTGCGCGAAACTTTGCCAGCGGCCACGCTCTGAATCTGATCGAGACCCTGGCCGACCAACTGGCCGCTTATTTGCTGAAAACTTTCCCCGTGCAAAAGGTGTCCGTGGAAGTGCGAAAATATCCGTTGCCGGACGCGAAGTTTGTTTCCGTCACGGTCACTCGCACCGCCGCTGTGCGCTGATTGTTCTGCAGTTTGGGCGAATCAGCCGCGGTGGGTACGGGGACGAGGAGGAATTTTTCCAGCAAGCGCGTTGGTTTCTGGAGAATCGGTTTTACTGCATTGCTTTGCCGTAAACTTGATAAACGCGCACAAAACCGCCGATAAAATCGATGTCCTTCTGGTAGGCGAACGCCCGTTCCCGCGCCGACCACGTCAATTCGCGCGGCGCTTCTGCATGGTTGGGATCGTAAACGAGATAACGCTCCAGATCTTCCCCGGGGCGGGCGCTCTTGCGGCTGTAGATCAGCACTGCGTGGTTGATGCTCATTTTTGGATACGTAGTGAGAAACGCCACGAATAATTCGCCCCGCGCCAGTGCGGCATCCAGCTGGCGATGAGTTTTTTCCTGGTAACCTTTGCTTTGCAAAAAGACCATTCGAATATTACTCGGCCGAAAGTAGGTCATAAAACCGCTGCCAATATTCTCCTGGAACACTTTTGGGCGCGCCTTGCTGATCTCACGCAGATTCGCGTAGCCCGGGAAAAGGATCCGCTGATCTTCCGGCAAAGCTTCGCTCCATGGTTCGCGGCGGGTCACGGCCCGGATGCGCGCGGCCAGTTCCTCATCGTTCAGCGGGGCGCCCCGGAGATCGAAGCGGGCGAATTTGTGGAACTGCATTGCGCTTCGAGCCATGACAAAACAACGCCGCGTAAATTTATTGGCCGGGTCGTCTCTTTCGGATTTTGGCCGGAAAAGAGCGACGCCATCCTTGTATTTCAGAACCGTTGCATTCTGGAACGCGAATGTGTCCAGATCGAAGCGGAACTGGGTCGCTCCGACGTGAATTTGAAATAGCGCAAGCCCGAAAGCGAAGACTCCCTTGCTTGAGAATCGCATTGCCGTCGCTGTTGGAATTCAAGAGTGCGCCGAAGCGGGGGGCACGTTTTCCTCTGCGAAGACACCGAGCCGGCGGAATTTTTCGTAGCGCGCAGCCAGCATCTCATCAACCGGCGCCGCAGAAAGTTGTTTCAAGCTTCGGCGCAACGCAGCGCTCAGAGCTCTTGCCGCCGAATCGTAGTCGCGGTGCGCGCCCCCTTCCGGTTCCGGGATAATTTCGTCCACCACGCCGAGTTTCAGCAAATCCTGCGCGGTCAGTTTGAGCGCCTCTGCCGCTTCGGCGGCGTGACGCCTGTCTCGCCATAGAATGGCGGAACAGGCCTCGGGACTAATCACCGAGTAGTAGGCGTTTTCGAAGATCAACACACGGTCTGCCACCCCGATTCCCAGTGCTCCGCCTGAGCCGCCTTCCCCGATGACCGCGGCGATGATCGGCACGCGCAGTTTCATCATTTCCCGAAGGTTTACGGCAATGGCTTCGGCAATGTGCCGTTCCTCGGAGCCAATGCCGGGGAACGCGCCCGGAGTATCGATCAAGGAAATAATCGGGAGGCCGAATTTTTCTCCCAGCCGCATCAGGCGCAGCGCCTTGCGATAGCCCTCCGGGTGCGCGCACCCAAAATTGCGCATCACATTCTCCCTGGTGTTGCGGCCTTTTTGATGAGTGATGACTACGCAACGCTGTCCGGCCAACATGGCCAAGCCGCATGGCATGGCTCGATCGTCGGCGAAACGTCGGTCGCCGTGCAATTCCAGCCAGTTGGTGAAACAGCGGTCAATGTAATCGAGAGCGAAAGGCCGCTGGGTATGCCGGGCGATCTGAACGCGCTGCCAGGCGCTCAGGTTGCCGTAAATCTCGCGGCGCGTTTCCCGCAGCTTCGCTTCGAGTTCTTTCACTGCCGCCTCCAGATCGACATTGTGCTTGTTGGAATGCTCTTTGAGATCGTGCAATCGCCGTTCCAGTTCGACGATCGGCTTTTCAAAGTCGAGCGGCTGAAGTTCCATGAAGGCTGAAATTTTAGGGCGTCGAAGCGGCGGAGCCAGTCAGTCGATAATGGTGACAGGGGTCTTGCTGTTTACAAGGGTGCTTAATTCTTCCATATCGCTTGCCGCCAGGCCGAGCCCTGACGCCGGGGGCGGTTGGTCCAAGGCCGGGTGCGCGGCGTCGGGCACCGAATACAGTGTGTAGTTGGGCGCGCCCGCCAGCCGAATCCATCGCGTGCTGCCCAGGTACTCCTTGCTGCCGATGCCCACGCGTTTTCCGTTTTTCCAAGCCATCGTTTCGGCCACTCTGGCCGCGATTTTCGCCGGCTGTTTGGAAGGCAGCCTGGCTTCGCGCACGTGATATTGCTTGAAAAACGCTCCGTGATTTAACAACACCACCACGTTGGCCTTTCGCTGAATGACAATGGAAAAATCGGGGTGCGAAATGAGCAGACGCTCCCCCACGCGGAGCATCGTGCCGCTCAGATTGTTCATGCGCATGATCATTTCGGGCGTGGTTTTCAGCTGGCGCGCGATTTTTGCCAGCACGTCCCCCGGTTTGACAATGTATTCGGTCTTTTCCGGAGAAGGCTGACGCGACAGCAGAATGTCGATGTTCACTTCGCCCAGTAAATCGCGCGCTTCATCCAGATGTTTTCCGGCGGGATATTTTTGAATGAAAGCGATAAGCGCCTGGCGCGCCTCCGTCAGTTTTCCTTCCTGGCGCAGCCGGGCTGCTGCCTGAAATTCGGGCAGGCTGATGTCCGGCGCCGGTGGCGGAGTAACTTCGCCGCGCTGCTCTTTTTGAATGGCAATTTCTTCCTTGAAAAAGGTGTTGTACCAAAACCAGCCGGCGCCGCCGAAAATGACCAGCGCAAGCAGCATTACGAAAAGCCATTTCATGGCTGTGAGGCGGCGAAGGCCCTCTGGTTCGCAGGCGGGGCACCGCGCCGCCTGCAGGGCAGGGCGCAACAATTCTGCATTGCTTTAGCCGGGCAGAGATTCATTCCGGGAATTGAGAATCAACCCCGAACGCCTTCGCGGTCAATCGGTCACAAGCTACGAAGCTCCCGTGCCGGATTGCTCTCCGGGGAAAAACCGGTGCCAGAGCCGTCCGATGGTCGGCTCTTCCCGGTTGCTCCAGGTAAAGTGACAATCCTGGCAGTAAAACTCCTTGGGAATGATCTTGAGAGCACAGAGCACGGCGACCAGCGCCGGCGTCATGAATTTTCGAGTCATCTGCGGATATTCGATGTTGGATGAGTTGCATTGAGGGCATCGAATCAGAGCCGCGGAGATGTCCGGATCAGTAGCCTCCCACTCGATCATGAGGCTTTGCGCCTTCTCGAAATCGCTGTCCTCGACCATGACTTTGGCATTGGCCTGGGGACGGGACATGAAGCCAACCTGTTGCAGCGGCGCCTCGTTATGAACATCCGCCTTTAACCCGGCTTCCTGGAAACGGCGTTTCAGTTGCCTCGCCTTGGCTGGCTCGTTGAACGTGGCAATGGTCACCATAACTTTTCCCGAACGCGCTCTGTTTGATGAAACATCAAATCGTGGCCGAGCGCAAGATTGCCGTGGCGCATCTGCGGCCGCCTGGAGCCGGTTATCGCTGGGGAGGGAACCATTTATAAAGTATCAGATAGACCAGCACCCCGGTCACTGAAACGTAAAGCCAGATCGGCACCGTCCAGCGCGCGATTTGCCTGTGCCGAATCCAACTGCGGCGAAAGACCTGGATGAGTGTCAGGATCACCAGCGGCACCGTGAGGAAGGCAAGCAGGACATGCGAGGCCAGCATCGGAAAATAGAGCCCCGCTATCCACCCGGTGTATCCGGAGGATTTTTCGCCCACCCGGGCATGATAAATAATGTAGCCGGTCAAAAACCCGACTGATGAAATCACTGCGCCGATCATGCACGCCATGTGGAGCCGCCAGGCGCCGCGCCGAATGAAATACCAGCCCGTTGCAATCAAAACCGTGCTGGCCAAATTAAACGACGCGTTGAGCGCGGGAAGGTCGGAGATTGAGATCACGTTGAACCGTTAAAGCGTTACATTGGTCTATCGGTTGCACACTGCAACGCTTCAACGTTTTAACTTTTCAGCCGCGCTCCATGTCTGCCGTCGCCGAATCGCCACCGGAAGCTTCCGGCGCTGCTGCGCCGCCGGGGCGACGCCGGTCGCTGGCCCGCCGCGCCGCAGCGGTTACGGCGCGTCTGGCAATTCTGGCCGCGTTATTTGGAATCGTGGCCGGCAGTTATTATCTCGCCAGACGGGGATTCGGCCGACAGTGGCGCTATCGCATTGTGGAAGAACTGCACAAACGCGGAGTGGAAGCCAGCATCGGACGCCTCACGCTCGACCCGTTTCGTGGGTTGGTCGCGAGAAATGTGCGCATCTTCGATTACAAGAACCGCGAGAATACACTGGCTCTGATCAGCGAAATCTCGCTCGACATCAATTACGCGGCTCTGATTCACCATCAACCTTTCCTGAACGCCCTGGATGTGCGCGACGCAGAGGTGACCCTGCCCCTCAGGACGGCCGACGGAAAGACCGATAGAATCCAGCTGACCAACATTCGCGCGCATGTTTATTTTCCTCCGGAGCAAATTTATATCAGTCAGGCGCAGGGAATTTTTTGCGGAGTGCGCATTTCGGCCACTGGACAATTGATCAGGCGCGACAATTACCAGGCCTCGCCGCCCCTCTCGACGGAAGAATGGCAACGGCGATTGTCGCTGGCACAGCGGGTGGTGAAGGAACTTCAAAAATTTCGGTTCCCAGGTGCCTCCCCTTCGCTGCAATTGAAATTCAGCGGAGACGTGGCGGAATTGGAAAAAGCGCACGTCGAGGCAACGCTGCGCGGCGATCGGGTGCGGCGCGGCGGCTACGAGATCAGAGACGTAACGGTCGCCGCCGAATGGAGCAATCAGCGTTTGCGCATTTCACATTGCGAATGGGCCGATGCCATGGGCAATTTCACCGGTCGCGGCGATTGGAGCCGCGAAACCAACCGCGCCACGTTTCAAGTGCGCAGTGCGCTGGATCTGAAGGCTTTTTTCGAGGCATTCGAGCTTGGCGATTCGCTTGCGAATATCCAATTCCAATCGCCACCGCTGATTGAATTAACCGGTTCGGTTGAACTCGATCGCGAGCAACTTCGGCCAAACATCATCGGACACGCGGCGCTTGGCCGATTTGCCTTTAAAACCGTGCCATTTGCCGATCTGGCCGCTGATTTTTCCTGGGACGGCCAACGGGCCTTTATTCGAAACCTGCGAGTGCATCATCAGACCGGGGAGATCAGGGCCGATCTGTTTGACGCGCCTGGTGACTTTCGCCTCAATCTCGAAAGCACAATCTCTCCAAACGCGCTGCGACCGCTGGCGCCCCCTGAGCTGAACGAGTTTCTGCGGGAATGGGAGTGGCCGCGCCCGCCCGTAGTCCGCCTCGCCATGCGCAGCGTGGACCGCAACCCAATAAACTGGCAGGGAGCGGGGACAATCACCCTGGGGCGCTGTCGGTTTCGCGGCATGTGGATGAACGGCGCGAACGCGAAGATCCATTTCGCCGACGGGGCGTTGACTTGCGACGATCTTCGGATCACCCGCGACGAAGGCGCGGGGACGGGCAGTTTTACGTACGATTTCAAAAAACGCGAGGTGCGCGTTTCCAACATTAAAAGTTCGCTGCACCCGGCCGAGGCCATCTTTTGGATTGACCCGAAGCTTTGGAAGACCGTCGCGCCCTATAAATTTCGACGGCCGCCGGCCGTCACCGCCAATGGGTTGTATCAGTTTGGCGGCGGCAAAAACACCCGCCTGGAAATCAATGTGGATGGCGCCAGTGGAATGGAGTACGTTTTTCTGGGAAAGACGCTGACCTTCGATCGCATCTCCGCGCGCCTGGCGCTTACCGTCGATAAGTTGCAGCTTCTGGACGTTCGCGGAGACATCTTCTCCGGAACCTTGCGAGGCGACGCGGAGATTTCGCTCGCGCGAAACAATCCCCGTTATCGGGCTTCGCTGGCTGTAAGCAATCTGGATTTTCCCCGTCTCACCGGCCTCTATTTCAGCTACTATCATTACCGCACCGTGCGTGGCCAGCTCAGCGGAACCTATGATTTCGAAGGAGTGGGCCTCGACCCACGCCGAATGCGCGGCACGGGAAAAGTGGCGGTCACCAACGGAGACGTGTTTGCCATCCCGGTTTTCGGGCCGGTCTCGGAAATCCTGAATCATATTGTGCCGGGCGCCGGTTACAGCGTTGCCCGCGAAGCCAGCGCGAGATTCACAATAGGGGATGGAATCGTTCATACCGACAATTTCGATGTGTCCGGGCAGCTCTTCAGCGTGGTTGGGCATGGAGAAGTCTATTTTCTCGACGACAAAATCGATCTCGACGCGCATATCAGCGCCAAAGGGCCGGGAGTCGTGCTCACGCCCATGTACCGGCTCTTCGAATACAAGGCAGAAGGCAGATTGAAAAAACCGGACTGGCACCCGAAGCGATTTTAGCGACGGCGACGCTTTGCCCATTGTCCCATGACGAACAGACGAGCGCCTGCCCCACAGTTTTCATCTGCAATTGGCAATGCCCGATCGCCGCTGCTTCTGGGGGCGCACATGTCGATTGCCGGCGGATTGAGCAAGGCCCTTGAGCGGGCGAGTTCGATCCATTGCACCGCCATGCAGATCTTCGTCAAAAACAACATGCAATGGTTCGCTCCGCCGCTTGCCCGCGAGGAGATTCGCGCGTTCCTCGAGCGTCGGCAACGCAGCCGCCTCTTATCGGTTTTCGCGCATTCAAATTATCTGATCAATCTGGCGGCTGTGAACGGCCAATTTCACGCACATTCCATCCGCTCGCTGGCCGAGGAACTGGTGCGGGCCGATCAATTGGAGCTTCCGTTTCTGGTTTTGCACCCGGGCGCGCACCTGGGCGCGGGAGAAGAGGCGGGATTGAAAAAGATCGTTGCTTCCCTTGACGAGGTATTTCGCACCGTCCCCAGGGTGAGAACGCGGATTGCGCTGGAAACCACGGCCGGCCAGGGATCGTGTCTCGGTTATCAATTCGAGCAGCTGGCGCACATCATCCACAACGTGCGCGAGCCGGAACGGTTGTGTGTCTGCCTCGACACGGCGCACGTGTTTGCCGCGGGTTACGACATCGCCGGGGAAGACGCGGCGCGAAGGATGTTGGGCGAATTCGATCGCGTCATTGGCTTGCACCGTTTGGCGGCCATCCATGTGAACGATTCCAAAACGCCGTGCGGCTCGCGCGTAGATCGGCATGAACACATCGGCAAAGGAAGAATCGGTCTCGCCGCTTTCCGCTTTATCCTGCGTGAGCAGCGGTTGGCCAAAATCCCCAAAGTGCTCGAGACGCCGAAAGGAAAAGACCTTCGCGAGGACGTGATGAACTTGAAAACGTTGCGGCGCCTGGCGGAGACCCACAGGCAAATGGGCGGGCGGCGAGCATCCGCGGGCGCGCGACGCACTAATTAATGAACCGAATGGTAAACGGGTACCGGTAGAATTCGCCCTGGCTGGCTTTGACCGAAGCGATGATGACAAGCACGGTGTTCAACACCCAAAGTCCGATCAGGATTGGAAGCCGATTAGCACGAGGCACAGAATCGCGGCAATCGCGTCGTAAATCAGCATGGAAAGTTGAAAATTGAGCGATTCTTTGCCGTGCGCGTCGATGTCGGGCGAGTCGCCGCGTTTTAAGAGCCATACGATCAGCGGGCCGAGCAGATGCCCCAGAAAATGGAAAAACAACCCGAGCAATGCGCTGGCATGACACAGCACACACCAAGTGCGGACCTCGGATGAACCGGAAGGAACTGGCGATGGTGGCTGGTCCATGGCGTTGACTCGGTTTGTTTCCTGACACAAGGACTGCCCTTTTGAAACCCAAAGAGCAAGACAATAATCTGCGCTACATTGCTTTCACGCGCTCGATTTGCGCGCCCAGCTCTCTTAATTTTTCGTCCAGATGTTCGTAACCGCGGTCGATGTGATAGACGCGGTTCACCTCGGTAACGCCCTCGGCCTTGAGCCCCGCCAGAACCAGCGCCGCTGAGGCGCGCAGATCGCTGGCCATCACCGGCGCTCCCAGGAGCCGCTCCACTCCGTCGATCACGGCCGTAGCGCCTTCCAGTTTCACGAGCGCGCCCATGCGTTTTAGCTCCGCAACATGCATGTAGCGCTGGGGAAAAACATTTTCCGTGATGGAGCTGGTGCCTTTGCTCGTCGAGAGCAGCGCGCACATTTGCGCCTGCATATCCGTGGGAAAACCGGGATATGGCGCGGTGGCCAGTTCAAGCGGGCGGGCAACTCCATTGGAGCGAATGGAAATGGTGTCGCGCCCGATGTCGATGGGAAAACCGCACTTTGCCAATGCGTCGGTGACCGCGCGCACATGCTCGGGCACCACGCGTTTGACCGTAACATCTTTGCCCGCGATTGCCCCCGCCACCAGAAACGTTCCGGCCTCGATGCGGTCGGGAATAACCCGATGTTCCGCTCCGTGCAGTTCGCGCACGCCTTCAATGATGATTCGGCGAGTGCCTGCGCCCTCAATTTTGGCGCCCATTTTTGTGAGGAACGTGGCCAGGTCCACCACCTCAGGTTCCTGCGCTGCCCCTTCAATGACGGTGACGCCGTCGGCCAACACGGCCGCCATCATTACGTTGTCGGTGCCGAGAACCGTGGGGCCGAATTTTCCCTGCACGTTGATCACTGCTCCGGAGAGTTTTGGCGCGAAAACCTTGATGTCGCCTGCTTCAACGCGCACAGCCGCGCCGAGGGCCTCGAAGCCCCTGAGGTGCAGATCAATCGGTCTGTCGCCGATGACGCAACCGCCGGGCAGTGCAACGGTTGCTTCTTTGCACCGGCCCAGCAGCGGCCCGAGCACGCAAACCGAGGCGCGCATCTTGCGCACAACGTCGTAAGGCGCGACGGAATGAACCTTCTCCGCGGTCACGCTCACCGTGCCGCTGGCGCGTTCCACCTGCGCGCCCAGATAAGTCAAAATTTGCAACATGTAGTGCGTGTCGCTGAGGTCTGGCACCCCGTAAATCACGCAAGGTTCCCGCGTCAGCAGCGTTGCGGCGAGGATGGGCAGCGACGAATTTTTCGAGCCGCTCACCTTGATGGAACCGGAAAGCGAATGGCCGCCGCGGATGAGAATCTTATCCATACCTCGCAAACAGGAACCGGCCTGTTCCTTGATAATCTTTTCGGGCGCAAATGTCGCTAAAATTTTTGTCTGCCAGCGCGTTGATGATCCCTTCGGCTTGGCCGAGGCCGATTTCCAATGCCAGCGTTGCTCCGGGCCGGAGTCGCGAAGGCGCCTGGGAAATGAGCCTGCGAATCAACTCATCGCCATGCGGTCCCGCAAAAAGCGCGATCTCGGGGTCGCGCAACACTTCGCGGGAAAGCGTGGGCCGCTCCTGCGTCGAGACGTAGGGCAGATTCGCCACGATGAGATCGAAACTGCCAGCCACGTTTTGCAGCAGGTCGCTCTTCCAAAAACGGACTCGCTCGCCCAAGCCGAGGCGATTTGCATTCTCTTGAGCCAGGGACAACGCCTCATCGGAAATATCGATCCCCGCAAGATCTGCTTGGGGAAATTTGGCAGCCAGGCTGAGCGCTATCACACCGCTGCCTGTCCCTACATCCAGAATACGGGAAGCAGGATTGCCGATCTCTGATTGCAAGATTTCCACCAGCTCTTCTGTCTCAGGTCGGGGAACCATCGCGCGTTTATCGCACAGAAAGGTGAGCCCGCAAAACTCCACCGTGCCCAGCAGGTGTTGCAGCGGTTCGCCTTGGGCGCGGCGCCCAACCAGCTCACGCAACGGCGCAAGTTCCCGCTCGCTTAGTTCCCGCTCGAATTCCAGGTAGAGATCTATCCGTCGCCGCCCGAGCGCGTGAGCCAGCAAATGCTCCGCATTCAAGCGGGGACTGTCGATCTTATGCTTTTCGAAATACGCGGTCGCGGCGCGCAGCACTTCAAGCACGGTCATCATTCCATCCAACGTAATCGAGGGATTGTTGCGGCGACAGCGGTTCGCGTTTGAGCGATGTGAAAATGGCAAACACTCAGGCCGCCGCGGATTCTTTCAATCGCTCGGCCAGATCGGCTGCTTGGAGCGCGCCGATCAACTCGCCAAGCTCGCCGTCCATCACTCGATCCAGATTGTAGAGGGTTAATCCGATGCGATGATCGGTCACCCGGTTTTGTGGGAAATTGTACGTGCGAATTTTTTCTTCGCGCCCGCCGGTGCCGATCTGGCCACGGCGTTGTGCGCTGTACTTTTCGGCTTCCTCGCACTGTTTACGTTCCAGCAATCGGGCCCTGAGAATGGAGAGGGCTCTTTCCTTGTTTTTAATCTGGCTGCGGCCTTCCTGGCAGCGCACCATCATCCCAGTGGGAATGTGCAGCACTTGCACGGCGGAATCGGTAGTGTTCACGCCCTGGCCGCCGGGGCCTCCCGCGCGCGAGACTTCGATGCGCAAGTCTTCCGGTTTCAGTTCAATTTCGACATCCTGCGCCTCGGGCAACACGGCCACAGTGGCCGTGGAAGTATGGATGCGGCCCTGCGCTTCTGTCGCCGGCACGCGTTGCACACGGTGCACTCCGCTTTCGTATCTTAATTTTCGGAAAACAGATTCGCCGGAGACGCGGAAAATTACTTCCTTGAATCCGCCCAGCTCCGAGGGGCTTGCTTCCAGGTCTTCGACTTTCAAGCCGACCGATTCGGCGTAGCGACGGTACATCCGGTAGAGATCGGCGGCGAAAATCGCGGCCTCGCTTCCACCCGTGCCGGCGCGAATCTCCACAATCGCGTCGCGCTCTTCATTCTCATCTGGTGGAAGCAGGGCGATCTGGACCTCGCGCTCCAGATCGGCCACGCGCCTTTGCAATTCGGGAATTTCGTCGTCAGCCATGGCTGCGATCTCCACATCGCGGGACATGGCCAGCTCGCGATTGTCGTCCAGTTGCCTGCGCGCCGCTCCCAGTTCTTCCCATTTGACCAACAAGTCCCTGATGCGCGCGTGTTCACGCATGAGTTCACCGGCCCGCTGCCGATTGGAAAACAAATCGGGATCGGCAATCTCCCGCTCGAGTTGCTCGAAGCGTTCCCGTTTGAGTTGGACAAGGGAATCAAGGTCCATGCAGAGTTGACGCCAGATTGCCGCCTCGCCGCGAGGAAAGCGTCCGAAGCCTCCTCCGGTGATTGCCGATCAGCTAAGCTTTCCTGCCCGCGCGGGCGGCTTTGACGCTGCCGTAGCGCCTTGCAAATTTCTCCACCCGCCCGGCAGTATCGACGAACTTTTGTTCACCGGTGAAAAAGGGATGACAAGCGGCGCAAATACCGATCTTAATATCGCGTCGGGTGGACCGGGTGTGATACACCGCTCCGCAGGCGCACACAATATCGGTTTCATAATACTCTGGATGAATGCCGGCTTTCATCGCCAAACGCAAAACAACACTCTACTCTCGTCGGCGAGGCGCGCAAGAGATGAAATATAGCGATCCACTGGTGGATGCCTGGCAACGAACACTACGCCGTCTGAAGGATGCGCCGGCCATATTCGACGCGCGCGGCCGCGTGCTCCGCAGTTTTTCAACGATCGAAGAACGCGCCGGCGAGTTGGAATCGCGGCTCGACGGACTCGATCCCGGTGGCGTGATCGCAGTCCAGATCGGTAATCACCGGGATTGGCCGGCGATCCTGATTGCTTGTTTGCGGAGAAAACTGGTTGTGCTGCCACTGGAAGATTCCATGGGCGAGCGGCGACGCGATGCGGTCCTGGAGATTTGCGGCGCAGGCGCAATCGTTTTGGCAGATGCCGCGGATATTTTGCCCATTCCACAAGCCGCGCGTCGCTGGAGCTGGGGCCATGCCCGGCCATCCCTGCTCAAGCTGACTTCCGGCACCACCGCGGCGCCCCGCGCCGTTCGGTTCCGCAGCGAACAGTTGCTGGCTGATTGCCATCAGATTTGCGAAACGATGGGGATCGGCGAGGCGGATTTGAATTTCGGGGTGATCCCGGTTTCGCATTCGTACGGTTTTGGCAATCTGCTCCTGCCGCTGATCGCGCGCGGTGTTCCAACGGTACTCAGCCGCGATAGAACGCCGCGAGCGATTCTTGCCGGGCTAGCCTGCACGGGCGCCACGGTTTTTCCAGGCATGCCGGTGTTTTATCAGGCGTTTTGCGAAGTGGACGAAGTGCCCGCGCTGCCAAGGTTGCGGCTGTGCATCTCCGCAGGCGCGCCGTTGTCTGCCAGTGTCGCGATACGATTTCATGAGAGGTTTCGGTTGAAGATCCATTCCTTTTACGGCGCTTCGGAATGCGGCGGGATTTGTTACGATCGCGAAGGAACATGCAATGAGGATGGGTTCGTCGGTCAGCCGATGAAAGGTGTTCGTGTGAAGGTGCTCGACCCCAGTGCCCCGGCGAGCCAGATACAGGTGCGCAGCGCCGCAGTGGGGGACGGCTATATTCCCGACGCGGACGCCGCAAAATTGATTGCGGGGAAATTTGTTCCCGACGATCTGCTGGCTCGCGCCGGGCGCGGGTTCCGGGTCGTCGGCCGCGTTTCGGATGTGATTAATGTCGCGGGGAAAAAGGTGAACCCGGCGGAGGTAGAGGCGCATTTGCTGCGCTTTGATGGTGTGCGGCAGGCGGTCGTGTTTGGGCGCCCGACGGCTGCCGGAGCGCTGCGCAATGAAGAAGTGGCGGCAGCCGTTGTGGCGGATCCCAAAGTCAACGAGCGGGAACTTCTGCAATATTGTCACCGTGCTCTGAGTCCCTGGCAGGTGCCGAAACGAATATTCCTTCTCCAGTCAATTCCCACCAGCGAACGCGGGAAAATCAGCCGGCGCGACCTTGCGCTGCGCTTTTCAAAAACCTGTGTGCCGCTCCAGTCATTATGATTGTGTCTTGATAAAGCTGTCACATGGGGTTGCTTATCGCAGGAGGATGCCTATGCCGAAGTCACCCGGCAAACCCAAGCCCATAGAAGCCCATATCGAACCGGCACCCAGCGAGCAACCCCAAGAGATTGAAACACATCTTGGCTCGCAGGACAGCGAACCTCTCCCGGAGGCAGACAACAGCCCCGGGACGACGCAAACCGACGACTGGTGGAGCGCCCCGCAGCCTTCCACGGATTGGACCGAACCGGCACCGGAAGTCTCGGCGCAAACCGCCGAGGTCGCTCCGCTGAAGGAGCCGTCGGCAGATGTTTATTTTTGCGGCCCGGTTGCGTTGCTTTCTCTCAATCGTGCTCTGCAGGCAATTGCTAAAGAAAAACTCACCGGCACCCTCCGGGTTTCTTGGGAAAAGGAACCGGTCGAGCTTTTGGCGCGCGAGGGCGAAATCGTATTGGTCACCACACGCGACGTCGATCTTTATTGTGCGGAGAGCCCTGCGCTTTTGGCCGACGCGGATCCGGCGCAGATCGAACGAGCCCGCGCGGAGCAAAGCGAGACCGGCATCCCGTTTCTTCTGGGTCTTGCACGCGAGGGGGCCATCGCTTCGGATGCGGCGGCGGAACTGGTGCAGCGATATGGTCAAAAGCTTTTTTCCCATCTTTGGACCGCTTCGGAGCCGTGGGTCGCGTTTGAGAAGAACGCACCGCTCTTGGAAAAGGCCGCCGACTTATCGGGCGACCCGGATGTGAGCGACTGGGCGCTGGCCACGCTGCGTCTGGTGGAGAATCTCGATGTCGCCGCCGATTTCGATCCTACGTCAATTCCCGGCTACACGAAGGAAGGCTTCGAACGTATCCAGAGGCTGAAGCTCACTTCGGACGAAGCGCAATTCGCTTCGCAGTTCAATGGCGTTCGCTCCGTGCAACAGATCGCCAAAAACTTGAGGCTGGATTTGAAATCCACCCGTCAAATGTTGTTTCGATTTCTCGCTCTTGAAATTGTGGAATGCTGGCCGGCCAGCTCGGTCGCGAAACCCGAACCGTCCGGCGGCCTGTTTCAGCGGTTTGGACGCTCGGGCCGGCGGGGCCATTAGCGGGTTGGTTCCCCAGGATTTGCGCCACGCTCTCATGAGGCAACGCATTCTCGTCGTCGATGTCGGCGGGACTTTTGTAAAACTGTTGATGTCCGAACACGACGAACGCGCCTTTCCTTCGGGTCGCTGGCTGAGACCGCCCGATCTCATCACAAAAATTTGCCAGACCGCCCGGGGCTGGAAATTCGACCGCATCTCCATCGGATTTCCCGCGCCCATCCGCAACGGGCAAATCACCAGGGAACCAAAACATTTGGGCAAGGGATGGATCGGGTTCAATTTTGCCAGGGCATTGCGCCTGCCGGTGCGCGTCATCAACGATGCTGCGATGCAGGCGCTGGGCAGTTATCGCGGCGGGGGTCGCATGCTTTTCCTGGGATTGGGAACAGGTCTCGGGTCCGCTCTGGCATGGGACCGGACGCTGCTGCCCCTTGAACTGGGCGATCTTCCCTATGCCCGGGGCCGCATCATTGAACAGTATCTGGGCATTCCCGGATTAAAGTCGCTGGGTGAAAAGGAATGGAAACAGGAAGTGCTTTACGCCGTCGCGCAATTGAAACGATCCTTCATCGCTGATTACGTCGTGCTGGGAGGCGGACTGGTGCACCGGTTTCGCCGGCTGCCCAAAGGAATTGAACGCGGACGAAACGAAAACGCGTTTCTCGGAGGACTCCGGCTATGGGAGAGTGAGAGGCATTCCTCCGAGCCGAAGTGGCGCGTGCTCTAGCGAGCAAATCGCGACCTCAGGTTCCGCCCCCGTGGAAATCTGTTCCCGTCCCTCCGAAATGTCGATGTCGCCATCGAGATTGCCAGGGAGGGGACTCGAACCCCTAAGGATTTTCTCCACCAGATCCTAAGTCTGGCGCGTCTGCCAATTCCGCCACCCTGGCGCGGGTTGTCGAATTCGATGCCGGATTTGTATCGTTTGGCCAGCCGGCCGCAGTTTTCAGTCGCCCAGCGGACCAAAGCCATCGAATTCCTCGATGAGGACGCGATGCGGTCCGTGGGTGATTTCCACAAAATCGGGGCTGGTGGTCAACCCGTTGGCCACGACCATCTGCTTGTAGGTGTTGTATTGGTCCTTATTGCCCACGAGGATGCGGTCCTTGGTCGCCGTCGGATAAACGTAATACAGATGTCCCTTGTATGAAACGAGGGAAACCTTCCCGGGCGGCAGCGCGGCCACCCGCTGCTGCTGTTTCGGAGTGGTGACGGTTTTCGGTTTGAAGCCTGCTCGCATCAGCAACGTTTCCTTCTGCGAAGCGGTGCTGGGCGCAACGCCTGTGCTCTGGCACGAGGTAATCAGGCCAAGCGCCGAAAGCGCGCCGGCGGCGATGACAAATAAGAATGCTGTTTTCATATGAGTCATTCCGTTTTTGCCTGCTTCTTTCGCTCCCGTCAAAATAAATCTTGATACCTCACCTTCATTAAGGCAGCGCCGGCTGCGACCGCTTTCAGAAATTCGGGCGCGGAATGCGCAATGCTGCCTCAAGGCGTCGCAGGTGTGGCAGAGGCAGGCGGCGCTGCGGGAGCAGTTTTCTTCTTCGCCGCGGCTTCCGCTGCGGCGGCCAGTTTTGCATCGACCTCGGCGGCTGCTGTCGGCGAGATTTTGTGATAGTACTCGTTAGGCTTTGCCAGGTCTTCCTTCCGGAGGAGCAACGCGTTGAAGCGCTCCCGTTTGCTCAGCTCGAACTCCTTATCCATCTTGATCGCTTCAAACGGGCAGACCTCTACGCAAATCTGGCAGCTCATGCAGACCGAGATGTCGATGTCGAAGATCTTCGGGTAAAACTGCGGTTTGCCCATGTAATCGGGCTTCTTGTCGTCGCTTTTGACGATGTAAATGCACTGCGGCGGACATTCTTTCTCGCAGATTTTGCACGCCACACAGCGCAAACCCGCGTGGGGATCGTCGCCATCGTAGATCAGGAACGGAAAGTTCCGGTAATTCTCTGGCAACGGATTGCGCTCCTCCGGATATTGCACCGTGATCAGCCGCTCCTTGTCGAAATAACTTCCGACAAAGTTGCGGGCCGTCACTGCCATTCCCTTGAGTATGCCTGCGCCGATCATCGATCCACTTCGCCCATGACAATATCGACGCTGCCGAGGATAACCATGACGTCGGCGACGGTGTGGCCGAGGCAGAGATCCTCCAGAACGGTGAGATTGATGAAACTGGGCGGCCGGACGCGGTAGCGGTACGGGTTGGGGCCGCCGTCGCTGATCAGGTAAAAACCGAGCTCGCCTTTTGGACTTTCGATGCGCCCGTACGCTTCGCCCACGGGCGGACGGAAGGCGCGGATTTTCACCTTTGGATTGATGACCGGGCCGGGCGGAATTTGATCGAACGCCTGTTTGAGGATGGAAAGGCTCTCGCGCATCTCGAGCACGCGGATCATGAGGCGATCGTACGTGTCGCCGTGTTCGCCGAGCGGGATGCGGAATTTGAAGCGCGGATAAAATCCGTAGCCATCCACTTTGCGCACGTCGTAATTCACACCGGAGGCGCGCAGCATCGGGCCGGTGATGCCGGCGTTAATGGCCAGCTCCGGTGAAAGGACGCCGACGTTTTGTGTGCGGCCGATCACGACCTCGTTGCCCACCACCAGTTGCTCCAACTCGTCGATGAAACGCGGGAAACGATCGACGATTTTTCTCGCCTGCTCCATCCAGCCGGATGGCGTGTCGCAGCGGCACCCGCCGAAACGCATGTAATCGCACATCATTCGCGAACCCGAAAGCGATTCGAACAGGTCGAGAATTTTTTCGCGCTCGCGAAACGCGTACATCAGGGGCGTGCCCCAGGCGCCCATGTCGTTGAGCAGGAAACCGAGCAACGAGGCGTGGTTTTGCAATCGCGTGAGTTCGGCCAGAATCACCCGCAGATATTCCGCGCGCTCGGGCACTTCGATGCCGGCCAGTTTTTCCACACTGAGCGCATACGCCCAGTTGTTGGTCATGGAGCAGAAATAATCGAGCCGGTCGGTGTAAGGCATCGAGCCCAGGTAACTCATGTTTTCGCCCAGTTTTTCGTGATTGCGATGCAGGTAGCCGAAGACCGGTTTGAGCTTGCGCACCACTTCGCCTTCAAGCGCGACGTTCATCCGGAAGACGCCGTGGGTGGAAGGATGCTGCGGCCCCATCGACACCTCCAGCAGCTCGCCCTCCAGTCGCGAGCCCATGCTCACCGGCGGCCGTTCGAATGCTTCGAGTGTTTCAACCGTCGCGCTCATTCGCACTCGTGGAGTTAAAAAGATTAAAAGAGTTGCGCAGTTACAAACGGAGACGCTTTGTTGCCTGTTTAATCATTCAACCTTCCTGTGTCGCAGTGATCCCTTCCGCCCCATCGAGCGCGGGCCGCGCCGGATGATGCCGCCGCGCTTTCTCGAGCACGTCGTCGTGCGGAGTCGGTTCCCATTCGTAATCGTCCGGCTCAACGTAATCCTTGCGCATGGGATGGTCTTCGAACTCGTCCCACATCAAAATCCGGCGCAGATCGGGATGACCGTCGAAGTGGATGCCGTAGAGATCAAAGATTTCGCGCTCCTGAAATTCGGCGCTGCGCCAGACCGGCGTGAGCGACGGCAGCCGCGCCCCTTCGCCGCGATCCGCTGTCCGCATTCTAATAATGAGCGGCCCGTGTTTGAGCTTCATTGAGTAAAGGTGATAGACCGCTTCGAGATAGCCCGGGATTTTCTCTTCCGTCGTCTCGACGACTTCCTTTTCCTGTCCATCGACGATCCTCTTCACTTTCACCGGCTTTTTTACTGTGCGATCCAGCCAATCGACTCCGGTGACGTTCGAACAGAAATCAAAACTGAGCGCGAAATGATTACGCAGGAATTTCGCGACCTCGACGGCGTGTTCGTTGTCGAGCAACAATGCAGACTGTCCCGACGGCCCCGGATTGACGATGATGTCGATCTTCGCGCCTGGCACGGCGGCTTCGATGCGAGTCTTGATTTGTTCCAACCATTCCATGCCGTTAAGTCGTCAAAGTGTTAAATGGTTAAATTCACTGCGCCTGGCGTCCGCGATCCGTTTCGTGTTAACGTTGTAACCATCTCATTTACGTTTCTAGCTCTGCCTTTCTAGAACGGGCGGGTGAAACACATCCGGATTCGCCGGCGGCTCAAGATCGTGTTTGCCGAACGCAGGCACGGGAAACTCGCTGGGCTGTTTTGGATCGAGATGCTCGGCTTTCGACGCGCCGGTAAGTTTTTGCTCGTCGATCTTGCGCTGCAATTCCATGAAGGCGTGCAGCAGCGCTTCCGGGCGCGGCGGACAACCGGGGATGTAAACATCGACTGGGATGTAGCGATCGATGCCCTTGAGCACGTTGTAACCCTGCTTGAACGGTCCGCCGGAGATGGCGCATGCGCCCATGGCGATCACGTATTTGGGCTCGGCCATTTGATTGTAGAGCCGCACAATCTGAGGCGCCATTTTCTTGGTGACTGTGCCGGCGACGATCATCAAATCGGCCTGGCGCGGCGAGGGCCGGAAAATTTCGCCGCCAAAGCGCGCGATGTCGTAGCGCGAGGCGGCGGTGGCGATCATCTCAATTGCGCAGCAGGCCAGCCCAAACTGCAGAGGCCAGATGGAATTTTTGCGTCCCCAGTTGTACAGCTCCTGTATTGATGTGACCCAGACGCCGTGCTTCTGCAATTCGGCGCAAAGTTGCTCGTCGATCTCGCTCATACGTTACAAAAGTTACCAAGGTTACATCGCTACAAGGTCGCGATCTCCGGAGACCCTCTGTCCCATTGTACCCCTTTTAACTCCTTTAACCAGCGCACCACTAGCGCTGCCATGAGAGGCAACCTTTGCCCCAGGCCCACACGAGGCCTTCAAGCAAAAGAAGAAGAAAAATCAGAATGGCGATAAAGGCGCCCACCGGCAATCCGGTGAACGCCACGGCGAAGGGGACCAGGAAAACCGCTTCCACATCGAAGATCAAAAAGATAATGGCGTAGAGATAGTATTGGGAACGGAACTGGATTTGCGCGTCGCCAACCGATTCCACTCCGCATTCGTAGATGGAGAGCTTGTCGGGGCCCGGCTTTGGCGGCTGAAAAAACCGCCGCCACAACCAGGCGAGGCCGAGCGGGATTAGCGGAAACACGAGTGCTACGCCAACAAAAATAACGAGGAACAGATAGGGATCAGGCGTCATGCGGGACTGTTTTGGGCTTCACAATGGTTTGCATGGTTAAGGCGAACAAATTCGCTCGGGGGAAGCGTCGCTTCCAACTTTATATTGTGATCATGCCGGGGACGGCAAAGAAATTTCGGATTTTTGCCGAAGCGGAGAAAGCGGGTCGCGATTCAAAAACTTACCGCCACCGAGCGTTCTTGGAGCCCGGTCAGCTGCTCCAACTCGGGCGCGCGACTCGAATTGATCGACTCACCAGAATCAGTGGCGTCAGCAGTGACGAAACATTTGCCAGCAAAGCTGCAGTAAACGCGATGGGATTTGTGTTTTTACCCGGGCAACGAGGCTTTGATCCGAAGCAAAGGTCGGGCGGCGCAGGATCCGGCTGACCTCGAAATGCTGGAAACGCGACCGTTTGCCCGGAGTCCGGGGTCACTTCTCCTCAGATGATCTTCGTCTGAACCAGCGCCGCTTCTTCGGCTTTGATTCCTCTGCCGAGGGAGCCGCAGCAGGTTTCTCTTCTTTGGGAGGCGCCTCCGCTTTTGGCTCCTCCGCGGCCGGTGGCGCGGTTTCGGCGGTTTTTTTCTGAGACTCTACTTCTTCCCCGCGTTTGGCTTTCTTTTCCCTGGCCGGTTTTTCTTCGGCTGCCTGCCCGGCGTCCACCCACTCGATGAAAGCCATCGGGGCGGAGTCGCTTTTGCGCTGGCCCAGTTTGATGATGCGCGTGTAACCGCCGTTGCGCTGAGCCGATCTTTGGGCGATATCGTCGAACAATTTTTTCACGGCTTTCTTTTGCCGCAATGTTGCAAGGGCCATGCGCCGGGCGTGAATGGATCCTTTTTTTCCCAGAGTAACCATCCGCTCAGCCAGCGGACGGACGGCCCTGGCCTTGGCCAGAGTGGTTTTGATGCGCTGATGCTCGATCAAGGAACAGACCTGATTGGCCAGCAATGCCTTGCGATGTTCCGCGGTACGACCCAGCTTGACGGTCTTTTTCTTGTGTCTCATGGCGGGCTCAGTGTAATTGGTCCGTCTATGGTTGCCCAGCCGGTTTGGCGGCGCCATCGCCGCTTGCCGGCATGTCGATCAAGCCCGGCTCGAATTTCATGCCGAGGCTCAAACCGAGCTGTTGAAGTTTTTCCTTGATCTCGTTCAACGATTTTTTGCCGAAGTTGCGATATTTAAGCATTTCCGCCTCAGTTTTCTGGGCGAGCTGGCCCACGGTAGTAATGTTGGCATTGTTCAGGCAGTTGGCGGCGCGCACGCTCAGCTCGATTTCGTTTACACTCATGTTAAGGAGCTTCTTGAGCTTGAGATTCTCCTCGCTCACGCCGGCTGGCGTCTGGTCGAATTCGATCACGTCTTCATTGTAATGCACAAAGACGTCGAGGTGACGCCGCAGAATGGCGGAGGCCTGCAGCAAGGCGTCCTCCGGCGTCAACCGTCCGTCCGTCCAGATTTCCAGAATCAGCTTGTCGTAATCGGTGCGCTGACCGACCCGGGTGTTTTCCACCGCGTATTTGACCCGGGTGACCGGCGAAAAAATGGAGTCGATTGGGATAATGCCGATGGGTTGATCCGGTCGCTTGTTTTCCTCGGCGGTGGCAAAGCCGCGGCCAATCCGCACATCCAGTTCGGCGTCAAATTTATGTTTCCGATCCAGGGTGCAGATCACCTGCTTTGGGTTGAGGACTTCAAAGCCTTGAATGGTCTGGATATCGCCGGCTGTGACTTCGCCTTCCTTGTAAACGCTCAGGGAAAGTTTTTTCGGCTCGTGATCCTGGCCGTCGGCTTTGAACTTCACTTTCTTCAGGTTGAGGACGATGTCGGTTACGTCCTCGACCACGCCCGGCAGCGTCGTGAACTCGTGCGGCGCGCCGGTAATTTTCACCGCCGTAATGGCGGCGCCTTCCAGGGAGGATAGCAGCACGCGCCGGAGCGAATTTCCAATGGTATGTCCGTAACCGGCCTCAAACGGTTCGGCGGTGAACTTGGCGTAGGTGTTGGTGGCCGTGTTCTCGTCTTTGACGAGATTTTTCGGCATTTCAAAGCGACCGTAACGAATTGGCATTTTGCGATTTTCGACTGTCGATTTTCGATCTGATTTTTCACGGCAGCGAACAGCTGCGCGCCGTCAAACTCTCGAAAACCTTAAGTCTGAATTCCTTCTGTTCGCCGGGTTCCCCCTGGCGAGTGCGGCTTCGCGTTCAGCAACGGAAACCCAGGGACCAACGGCGTAATTTCAAAATCTCGCTGCGAAGTTTGGAATTAAGATCACTTTGGCGACTTTGCAAGTGGTAAAACGCGCGGCAGGTGGCGCCAGCAATGTTCGCAGCCAGGATGGCTATTCTTCAACAATTTCGTCGGGGATCTCGTTCGTGTCTGTGGATTTCCTGGGAAAATGCGCGGCCAGCAGGCTGCCAATCTCCCGGACCGCTTCGACCAGGCCGCGGCTGAAATTCCCGCTTCGAAAACGCCTCTGCATATCCTGCACGACGCGCTCCCAGAACTCCGCGCCACATTTTTCGTGCACCGCTCTGTCGCCGACGACGGCGAATTTATGGGAACGCGGCGCAACGAAAATCAGGACAGCGTTGCGCTCGCGGGTCTTGTGCATGTTGAGCCGATGAAATTTCTTTTGTGCAGCAACCAGCGGGTCGGCGTTCAATTTCCCGCGCTGGACAAAGACCCGAATCTCGCCGGAGGTCTTCGCTTCGGCGTCGCGGATCGCTTGAACGATTTGATCGTGCTCGAGTTTGCTGAGGAATTCTTTCGTTCGCATCGTTCACCAGCTCGATCCCGCTCCGCCGCCACCGAAACTGCCGCCGCCGCCGCTGAATCCGCTAAAGCCGCCGCCGTCGCCAGATGACCACCCGCCGCCGCCACCACCACGGCTGACCGGAATAAATATCGGGCCTCCCCCGCCGGAAGAATATCCGTAACCGCCAAGCCGCCGCATAATCCGCGAGATAACGATCAAGGTAATGACAAAGAAGACAAAGAGCAGCCAGCTGGGAAGCTCAATACCGCTCTCGCGTTTTTCCGCAGCGGTTTTGCCCGTTCCCTTGTATTCGCCACGGATGGCCTTGAGGATGGAATCAATTCCCGCCGCCAGGCCACCCTCGTAATCGCCCTGGCGAAAGTGGGGCTTGATTTGGTATTCAGTAATGTCGAACGCGGTGGCGTCTGGCAGTGCGCCTTCCAACCCGTAACCGACCTGGATAAACATCTTGCGATCCTGGATGAACACAAACAGCACGACGCCGTTGCGGCGTTCCTTCTGGCCGACGCCCCAGGCCTGGGCCACGCGCTGTGTGTAATCGGCAATGTCCGAGTCGCTCTGCATTTTGGGATAGATCGCCACAACAACCTGGTTCGAGGTTTCGCGTTCAAATTGCGCCAGCTTTTCGTTGAAGCGGTATGCGGCCTCTTTGGAAACGACGCCGGCGTAATCGTTGAAGTAACGATCCGGTTTGGGCGGAATGACTTCGGCAGCCAGGCAGTCAATCGCCAGAAGCGTGATGAACAAAAATGCGAACGCGCATTTGCGGCGCGTCGCGTTCGACCTGCCGACCGTGTATTGCATTTCCTGATGATGCCCCGGACGATACCGCCTCCCGATGCCGATGAGGCGAGGCCGGCGCTGTCTTTGGTACGCGAGCGGCCTGGCCACAATCATCGCGCCCGCCGTTTTTTAAGGAGAACCTGTGGTCGCAGGGGTTGGCGCGCCGCCCTGATTTAAGTTGCCGGCCGGCGTGGGCGCTGGGCCAAAATTAAACTGTACGGGTGGCGGCCGCTGCGCGCCTTCCTGCGCGGTGAAAAATGGTCGCGGCTGAAATCCGAGCATGCCCGCGACCAGATTTGTGGGGAAACTGCGCACCGCCACGTTGTAATCCTGCACGGCTCTGTTGAAGTTGCCGCGCTCGACCGAGATCCGGTTCTCGGTCCCTTCCAGTTGCGCCTGCAAACTGAGAAAGTTTTGGTTTGCGCGCAGCTCGGGGTAGCGTTCTACGACCACCAGCAAACGCGAAAGAGCGTTGCTCAGTTCGCCCTGCGCTGCCTGAAATTTCTCCAACTGCGCGGCGTCAGTCGGTGCCTTGTTGGGGTCGATCTGCGCCTGCACGCGTCCCACGCTGGCGCGCGCATTAGTCACTTCCACCAGAGTCGATTTTTCAAAGTTCGCTGCGCCAGCGACGGTATTGACCAGGTTTGGGATCAGATCCGCGCGCCGCTGATAGACGTTTTGCACCTGTGCCCAGCTCTGGTCCACGGCCTGTTGCAAACGGACCAGGCGATTATAACTGCCGCCCACGGCAAGAGCGGCTACGACAACAAGGAATAGCAGAACGGCTACTACCGCGCCGCAACCCAAGGCTGCTTTATTCATAAGATCGTCAATGGTTCAGGAAAGACGGCCACAAGTCAATCACAGCTTCTCCCGCAGGGTCGCTCTTTGCGCCTGCCCAATGGAACGGCTGCGCTACAGTGTTTTTCCAAAAACGAGCCGCAGAAAATGCGCATCGGAGAAATTTGTGCCTGCTCCCTGCCGTACAATGACCGTATTCATCGACGGGATAATGAACAGGCGTTGATAATGCGAACCAAGCGCCACCACCATGTCTGCGGGGGCATCTTTGCAAATGCAAACCGCCGACCATTGCGCGCTCTGCCAGGGTAAATCGAGCATCCTTTCCATGTCCGCTTCGCGCGCGTTAGGCGCCTGTTGGTTTAACCAAAACGTAAGGCCGTAACAGGGATTCGCGGCCGATCCTTTGAACGCCTCCCGCAAAAGAGCTGCTGGAATAATCTGCCGCAGATGATAGCTGCCCTGGCCGAGAACAAGCTCGCCGAGCCGCGCCCATTCACGCGCTGTGAGTTCAAATCCCGTCGCAGGCATCGGATTGCCGAGCGGATCCCTTTTGTAATCGAGGTGTCTTAATCCCAGCCGGTTTGCTACGTGGCGTTCAAAGTATGCGATCGCGTTGCCGCCGCGCAATTTCCGATGCAAGAGCTCGACAAAAATCTGGAGGTGACTCGGCCCGTAAATGAACGCCGCGCCCGGCTGGGCAATACTGGCCAAGCTGATTGCCGTTCTGTTGCGGTCCCGCACCGAAGGGCGCTGGAGCCGCGACGCGCCTTCGATTCCGTCGGTCTGATTTAGCAGTTCCCGGATGGTAATCCGCGTTTTTCGCGCGTCGCCCTTCCATTCAGTGATGGTATCGGAAACCGGGTCGTCCAGTTTGAAAAGGCCGTCGCGCACCGCGGCCAGAGCAGCGATTCCCCAGAAGCTTTTTGTGCCGCTAAAGATCGGCCATCTGCGCTCAGCCGCCCCGCCGTTGGCGTAGTGCTCGAAAATCGTCCGGCCGTTTTGGATCACAAGCATTGCGACGCCGCGTTTGCTTTCGGAATATTTCGCTGCGCGGGCACAATCGCCGGCGCTGATCTCTGCCGCTTGTGCAGAGGTTGAGACCAAAGCGAACGCCATCGCCAAATGGATCGAATAACGCACGCGATCCGCCGGAGAGCGGCCGCGCGCTTGCCATCCCGGAGAATCGTCCCTGTGCGTTGCGCGCATCACATGGCCTTTCTTCGACGTACGATAGTTTCGGCGCGAGGCTGAAACCGGCGTCTGTCCGGCGCTTCTAGCCGGAACGTCCCGCTTCAGCGGACGTGGCCGGTCGCGCCCTTGGCAAATCGCGCCGGCGCAGCTCTGCTACGTTAGGCAATTCATCGAGGCTTCGCAGACCGAAGTGGTCGAGGAAAAATTGTGTCGTTTCGTAAAGCAGCGGGCGGCCCGGGATTTCGGCGCGGCCGGTGATTTTAACCAGACCCCGCTCGATCAACGTTTGGAGCACGCCGTCGATGCTCACCCCGCGCACCGCCTCCACATCCGCGCGCGTGATTGGCTGGCGATAGGCAATGATGGCCAGCGTTTCCAGGGCAGGCGCACTCAACCGTGCGGGTTTGGGCGCGGGGAAAAGCATCCGCACCCAGGGCGCATATTTGGGATCGGTGACCAACTGCCAGCCGCCTGCTTTTTCCGTGAGCTGAAATCCGCGTTGCTGCTCGACATATTCGGCCTTGAGCTGTTCCAGCGCCGCGGCGAGCTCGGCCTCCTTCACTTTCCCAAACGCGTTCGGCGACTCCTCGCCCTCTGCGCTCCTGACGGCGACGGCAATTTCGCGCAGTGACAGCGGTTTCTGCGCGCTGAACAGCAACGCTTCAATCACGCGCATGAGATTCATCAGTTCGTGTGTTCGTTATGCTCCAATGGCGCTTTGAATCGCTTCCGCAATGCGGTCCGCTTGTTTCTCGATCAGCTCCGGCTCTCGTCCCTCGATCAGCAGGCGAATCTTTGGCTCAGTGCCGGAATAACGCAGGAGCACCCGGCCTTTGCCGGAGAGTTCTTTTTCCGCCTCCTTCACCAGCTTCGCAACAGCCGGCAACTCAGCCAGCGGTCGCTTCTCCTTTACGGGCAAATTGCGGTGCGCCTGCGGATATTTTCGCAGGCAGGCCTTGAGTTTGCTCAGAGGCTGACCGCTCTGGTGCATGATTCGCAGAATTTGCAGCGCGGTGATAATGCCGTCGCCCGTGGTGGTGAAATCGCGGAAGATAACGTGCCCGCTTTGTTCGCCGCCGAGATTGAGTTTTTGTTTCATCATCTCCTCAATCACGTAACGGTCGCCGACTTTCGTGCGCACGACCCTGCCGCCGCGGGCGGCCAGCGCTTCGTCCAACCCGAAATTGCTCATGACCGTGGCCACAACCGTATTCTGCGCCAGGCGTCTGTTCTGAAGGAGGTCCACGGCTGCGATGGCGAGAATCTCGTCGCCATCCACGATCTCGCCGTTCTCATCGCAGAGAAGAACGCGATCAGCGTCGCCGTCGTGGGTGATGCCCACCGCGGCGCCGCTCCTTTTGACCAGACGCTGAATTTCCTGGGGGTGCATACTGCCGCAGCGGTCGTTGATATTTGTGCCGTTTGGCTGGTTATGCGCGACGGTCACCTCTGCGCCGAGCTCGCGCAAAATGCACGGGGTCGATTTATAAGCGGCACCGTTTGCCACATCGACTGCCACGCGCATTTCCTCCAGCGACATTCCCCTGGGGAAACTGGCTTTTGCGAATTCCACGTAACGGCCCAGCGCGTCATCGATGCGCGTGGCGCGTCCGATGTTGTTGGCCGTGGGCCGAATGGAATCGATGGCGCCGGTAAAGACCAGCTGCTCGATCTGTTGCTCGACCTGATCGTCCAGCTTGTAACCATCGTGCCGGAAAAATTTGATGCCGTTATCCTGATAAGGATTGTGGGAAGCCGAGAGCACGATCCCGGCATCGGCGCGCAACGAGCGCGTGATGTAGGCCACGCCGGGTGTGGGCAGCGGCCCGATCACGAGCACATCCACGCCCAGTGAAGTGATCCCCGCCACCAGCGCATTCTCCAGCATGTAACCGGAGAGCCGCGTGTCCTTGCCCAGCACGATTTTTGGCCGCGCCCCGGTCGGCATTCGTCGCGGATTTAACTGCGTGAAAACGTATGCCGCCGCGCGTCCCAGTTTGAGCGCCGTCTCGGCCGTGACCGGTTCGACGTTGGCGACTCCCCGCACGCCGTCGGTCCCGAAGATCTTCTTCTGTTCGGTCACGCGGTAATTGAAACGCTCGTAGGGCGATTCGTAAACGGGAAAATTGCGCGCATACGCGGAAGCGACTCATTGCTTTGGGCGCGCGCCAGCGATGGCGGGCTTGAGTCTAAGGCGATTTTTTATTTTCATCGGAATGTGGACCCGGATGCGCAGGGTCAGACTGAAGAAGGCGCGCCGAGACCGGAACTGCCGGAGGATTTTGGCGATTACGAGTTGCTCGGTGAGATTGGTCACGGCGGCCAGGCCGTGGTGTTCCGGGCATGGCAAAAAAGTCTGAATCGTCAGGTGGCATTGAAGATTATCGGGATTGGCCAGTGGGCGTCGGAGGAACACTTGAAACGCCTTCGCAGAGAAGCCAAGGCGGCGGCGAAATTGAATCACTCCGGGATCGTTCCCATCTACGAGGTGGGCGAGCGCAAAGGCGTTTGTTACATCAGCATGAGATTCGTCGAAGGCGGGTCTCTGGAGGAAGCTGTCGCCCGCGCTCCGTTGTCCGTTCGGCAAGCCGCGGAACTCATCGCCAAAGTGGCGCGCATTGTGCATTACGCGCACGAGCGCGGGATTCTGCACCGAGACATCAAACCGGGAAATATTCTGCTGGATGCCAGCGGAAATCCGCACTTGAGCGATTTCGGCCTGGCCCGCTTAGTCGAACCCGGGAACACCGTTACGCGGACACGCGATGTGATGGGAACGCCCAGTTACATGGCGCCGGAACAGGCCGCGGGCAACAAGGCGGCGGTCGGTTGCGCGACGGATGTTTACGGTCTTGGCGCGGTGCTGTACGAGTTGCTCACTGGGCATCCTCCTTTTTCTGGCGAAACAACGTACGAAACAATCCGGCTGTTGCTGGATACCGAACCGCGGCAGCCGCGTTTGTGGAATCCAAAGATAGACCGCGACCTTGCCACCATCTGTTTGAAGTGTCTTGAGAAAGATCCGCGGCGCCGATATCCCACCGCGCTGGCGCTCGCCGAAGATCTCGAACGCTGGGCCAGGCGCGAACCGATCTACGCAAAGCGGAGCGGCGCGGTGACGCGCATCGCGAAATGGGTGAGGCGAAATCCAGCAATCGCCGGCCTGATCGTCCTGTCTTTTGTTCTGGCAGTTGGCCTGGGGCTGACGCTGTGGCAAAGCCAGTCCGCCGGAAAGCTGCCTCCGGGAATTGCCGTGCTCCCATTTGAAAACCTCAGCGATGATCAAAGGGACGCCTTTTTCGCCGATGGTGTTCAGGACGATATTTTGACCAAGCTGGCCAAGATCGCAGACTTGAGAGTGATCAGCCGGACCAGTGTGATGGCCTATCGTGGCCGGCAAAATATGCGCGAAATCGGCAGGGCGCTTCGGGTTTCGCACGCGGTGGAGGGAAGCGCGCGCAAGCATGGTCGGCGAATTCATTTGAACGTTCAATTAATCGACACACGCTCCGATGCGCCTGTTTGGTCCGAGGAATACGATCGCGATCTGAGCGACTTGTTCGCCGTCCAGACTCAGATCGCGCAAGCGGTGGCCGAAAAGCTGCATGCCAAACTTTCAGCTGAGGAAAGGCTCGCGATTGAGCGCAAGCCCACTGCCAATCTGGAGGCCTTTGACCTTTATGCGCAAGCCAGAAATCTTCTCACTGCGCCGCTCTTCAGCGGCACCGGCGGAGGCAACCTGGCCAAAGCTGCCGATCTGTTGAACCAGGCCGTTGCGCGCGATCCGTCCTTTTTCGACGCGTACTGTCAGCTGGCATACGCGCACGATCTTCTCTATTTCCTGGGCGAGGATCACACGCCGGCCCGGCTGGCGATGGCCGATGCAGCGGTCGAGGCGGCGGCGCGCCTGCGTCCCGACGCAGGAGAAACGCACCTTGCGCGCGCAGAGAATCTCTATCGAGGGCACCTCGACTACCACGGGGCCCTGGCAGAGCTCGAGCTTGCCGCGCAAACGCTGCCCAACGAACCGAGCGTCTTCGAGCTGAAGGGTTACATTCAACGGCGGCAGGGAGAGTGGGAAAAGGCGATGCGCAATTTGGAGCGAGCCACCGATCTCGATCCCCGCAATGTTTTCACTCTGGAACAAATCGCCCTCAGCTACCAACTTCTCCGCCGCTACGCGGACACAGGACGCGTGCTGGATCGCATCCTGACCCTGGAACCAGACAACCTGGAAGTAAAGGCCGCGCGCGCGTTTTTGGAACTGGATTGGAAAGCCGATATCCAGCCGCTGCATCAGTTGATCGAGGAACTGACGAAAACCAGACCCGACACGCTGCAAACTGTTGCGAATTACTGGTTGTTCTGCGCCCTGGCTCAACGGAACGCCGACGCTGCAAAAGAAGCATTAGGCGCCTCGGGCCAGAACCCGATTATTTTGGCCAATGAAAATATTGTCTTTAATCGGCCGTTTATTGAAGGCGTCGTTGCGCGGCTGACCGGGGATGAGCCGAAAGCGCTCTCGGCTTTTGCCGTTGCCCGGTCTCAACAGGAAAAAATCGTCGAAGCTGAACCGACTCTTCCTTCCGCTCTGTGCGTGCTTGCTTTGATCGACGCCGCTCTCGGGCGGAAGTACGATGCGCTGAGGGAAGGACGACGCGCTGTCGAGCTTCTCCCACTGGAAAAGGATGCGGTCGGCGGCGCGGAAATACTAAAGTATTTCGCAGTAACGGCGGCCTGGGTGGGCGACAACGATCTCGCCTGTCAACAGCTTGCCCTGTTGGCGAGCCGCCCCAGCCCAATCAGTTATGGGCAACTCAAGCTTCTCCCCTTTTGGGATCCGTTGCGCGGAGATCCGCGTTTTGAGGCGCTTGTAGCTTCGCTGGCTCCAACAGCGAAATAACAGATCAGAGACAAGAACTGGCCTCTTCGCCAGACAGAATCTGTTCCGATAACATGAGGTGAAACACCCTGGTCATCGTTTGCATCTGCCGGGACCGCCGGTGTGGTAACAGTGCGGATTGCGATGATGAAGCTGCATGTTTTGAGTTACAACATCAGCTCTCATCGAATGGCTCCCTTTACAAAGTCGGGTTCATCCCACCGGTCCAGGTAACAGCCCGACAAATTCTCCAGGGTGTCTTTCGGTAACGCAACTGGAAAAGTATTGACACAGTGTGCCGCTTTTCCATACAACCCGTGCCCAACTCAAACCATGCATCTTAAATGAAACGAAAAAATGACTCTCGGTTGGCTTTCTTTAATGTTCAGGTTTTCGTTGGGCTGCTCATCCTTTCGGCGGGCGCTGTAATGGCGGTGTTTGCTCAGGTAAAAGCGATTAGGCAAGGTTCGAAGGGTGGGTCAGGGGACAGACAGAGGCTTGAGGTTGTTAAGAGCCCTGGTGGACGCCTCGTTGGTCACGCACCGTTTAGCTTTGCGTTTCGTCCCACCGGCAGCGACGTTGCTGTTTAACGGAAAAGTGATGGCAGCGGGTGGGTTTGGCGATTTTTCTCCAATACCGAGCGAGCTGTACGCACAGCTAAAACGAAGTTGAACGTGTTGTCCACGAAGTTGATTTGTCGGATTGCTCTGGTTGACAACCCAATGCGTTGGTTTGCGCAAGGTGGAACGCGTTGTTCTCAGCGTGCTGAGTTGTTCAAGGTGGAACGCGTTATCCCCAACGCGTTGGCAAAAGGCAAGGCTGCCGTGGCACTTATCTGTGTCTTGCAGCGATGTTGTCGCTATCATCTTGGGGACAGAGTGCGCAGGCGACATGCCTGCCGCGGTGAAGAAGGCAACCGGCACGCCGCAGAGCGTGCCGCGACGCAACTGGGAAATGGCGGTGCCTTGGCGCCGACCTATTTTTCGCCGCTCGTCTCCGCAGTTGGGCCGGCGCTTTGTGACACCTGAGTCAGCTTCATCTCGTTGATTTTTCTGTGGAGAGTGCGCCGGCTGATGCCGAGTTTTTTGGCGGCGGCAGTTACATTGCCATTGGTGGCTGCAAGGGCCTGGGCGATTAATTTTTTTTCCGTTTCCCGAAGATCGAGCGGACTTGGCTTCTCTTCGAGCGCTCCCAGGAGGGCCCCGGGTAATTTTGCGCGGGCTACCTGTCGCAACGCCATCGGCAGGTCGCGCAGCGTAATTCGGGAACTGGTGGCCATGACCACACCGTGCTCGATGGCTGTGCGCAATTCGCGAACATTGCCCGGCCAATCGTAAGCCAGAAGGGCGTCCATTGCTTCGGGCGCAATATCCAGCAGCGGTTTGTCATTTTCGCGGCAAAACTGCTTCAGAAATCCGCGAACCAGGATCGGGATATCTTCCTTCCGTTCGCGCAACGGCGGCATCACGATGCGCACCACGTTCAGGCGAAAGTACAGATCGTCGCGAAATTTTCCTTCTCGCACAAGCTGCTCGAGGCTTTTGTTCGTGGCGGCGATCAGTCGCACATCGGCGCGCAGCGTCTGATTGCCGCCTACCCGTTCGAAGGCGCGTTCCTCGCTGATGACCCGCAGCAATTTGACTTGCGTGCTGGGATCGATCTCCGCCACTTCGTCGAGAAAAAGGGTGCCGCCGTTTGCCTGCTCGAACCGGCCGATGCGCCGTTCGAAGGCGCCGGTGAACGCGCCTTTCTCATGCCCGAACAATTCGCTTTCCAGCAGCTGCGGGGAAAGGGCGGCGCAATGGACGACCACAAATTTCGCTTTGTTGCGACGGCTTAGGTTGTGAATGGCGTGCGCGGCCAGTTCTTTGCCGGTGCCGCTCTCGCCTTCGATCAACACATTGGCTGAAGAGGGCGCCACCTGTTTGATGGTTTCCAACACCTGATGCAGAGCCGGCGAATCGCCCCAGATGTTTTCCAGGCCGTAGCGTTCGTCCACCTGTTGGCGCAGGGCGCGGTTTTCCTGTTCCAGCTTGCGGCTTTGCACCGCGCGGGCGATCAGCATCTCGACCTTGTCGAGGTTCAACGGTTTGGTGACGAAATCGTATGCGCCCCGTTTCATGGCTTCGACTGCGATATCCACCGAGCCGTAGGCGGTCATCATGATGCAAATCGGAGGCCGCGGCAGTTTCAGCGCGCGGTCGATCAAGGTCATTCCATGTTCGCTGCCCAGGCGCAGATCGGCCAGGAGCACGTCGATCTGCTCGCGTTCCAGCACGTCCATCGCGCCGGCGATATCCGCAGCGACGTACACATCGTAATTGTTTTCCAGCAGTGCGCGCAGTCCGTCGCGAGTATGTTTCTCATCATCAACAATGAGCACGGTCGGCTGCAGGTTCATGGTTGCCTTTCACTCAATGATTTAATCGCAGAAAACGCAGGACGCATCGAGATTCAAAAAAATTCTCGGAAGCCATCATGCTTAGAAACCGCGACTGGCGGCCAGCCTTGCGGTGATCGCTCGTCGCGGCAGCCAGTGAGCAGTGGGGGCGAAGAAGGCAGCCGGTCTGAGCTTTGTTTTCATTTTGTTTCTTGGAAGCGAACTCTTGCGAATTGACAGCGCAGGTCGGCGTCGGTTTTGATCCAAGGCAAGCGACAAACGGCGATCAATATCTCCGTTCCATCTTACCATTCATCATTTGAGCCGACGCATATTTTCGCGGAACAAACTTTTGGTCTTCGCCGGGGTGATCGCGATTTTTTTCGTGCTGGCTGCGGGCGGCGGGACGCTGCTTTTCCTCAGTCCGCTCACCACCCGCCTTATCGAGAGCGACGCGTTTCGCGCGTCGATGGAAAAGGAAACCGCGAAAGGTCTGCATTTCCCCAGTGCCCGGTATTCGCCCATCCGGCGCACGGGCGCGTGGACGGCGCGCTGCGAAACTTTTACGGCCGACGCCGGAGCAAAGGCGCTGAAATCGCTCGACGCTCGCGGTGTAACCGCCAGGTTTGATCCGTGGGGTTTGTTTTTGCGCGGCAGTGGCGGTTTAGCGATATCCGCGTGGAGTCGGGCGAAGTGCAGGTGCAGGTTTACGAGCCGCAGCCCGAAACCATCGCGCCGCGCCCGTGGTATGCGAGTTTGCTGCCGAACCGGGTGTGCCTCAGTCGCATCGAGTCGCCCAACGTGGATGTGACGTGGCGATTCCGCGGGCAGCGCGCGGGATTCTTCGGCACGCAACTGTTCATCACGCCGAACGCACGGGATTTCGAGTATCACGCTGCAGGCGGCCGATTGCGAATGGCCTTGGTCCCGGAGCTGGACCTGCGCGCCGCGCACCTGCTGATCACAAAAACGTTGATTTCGATTTATCAGATTGACCTGGCCTCCATTGGAAATGGCGAAGGCACGGTGCATAGCGAAGGCCGGGCGGGCGTCGGCACGGACCGAAGCGTCGATTTCGAGGCGCAGTTTGAGGCCATGCCCATCGGGCCTTGGTTGCCGAAAGAATGGGGCGAACATTTAAGCGGCAGCGCTTCCGGGAACGTCCACTGGAAGGGGGCTGATCCAAAACTGGAACATTCTTCCGGCGAAGGGACCGTGCGCGTCCGTGATGGTCGGCTGCGCAATGCGCCATTTTTGGATAAGCTGGCCGAATTTACCCGCGAAAACTCGTTTCGGCGTCTGGAGCTCAATGATTGCTCGTTTAATTTTTCGTGGCTCTATCCAAGGGTGGAAATCAAGGAGATCGCTGTTGCGGAGACGGGAAAATTCCGGATTGAAGGTGAATTATCCATTGATCATCGCAGGCTCGGCGGCACGCTTCGACTCGGTGTTGCTCGCCGGTATCTTGACTGGCTGCCGCGCGCCGGGGAAATTTTCAATGAGGACCGCGCCGGCTATCTCTGGACCACGGTGCATCTCTCCGGCACCCTTGATGAACCCCGGCAGGATCTGAGCCCGCGCATCATCGAGCTTTTCAAGGAATCGCCCGGCGCACTGCTGCAACTGCTCTTCCGCCGGTTCGAGGACTGGCTGAGACGAGGCGTTGAGGGGGATTGATCGCCACCCGGCTTGCCTGCGCAAGTACGCAACGCAGCCAGCCCCGGAAGTTATCGGAGCTGGCAGATTGCTGCGTCTGCTAAACGCGGTCCCTAGCTGTCGAGTCGCTGAGCGACGAGCTTCAGGTTTTCCAGCGCGGCTTTGCCTTCGCCGGTCTCAGGCAGGACCATTTCTACGCAAAAGCGTCCGCCCGGCAGAGCGATGAGATAGCCTTGAGTGGCTTTATCGGTCTGGATGTTTTTCAATGAGTATGCTGGCCCATTGTGGCTCTGGGCGGGTGTATGAACTGCGACCGCGCTCAGGCCGATGACGGCCAGACCGGCTAGCATTGCTGCGATGAAACGCCTGGCAAGTTGAGGTTTAAGGATTTTCATAGAGTGCGACCTACTAACGGACTCTGTGAATAACAGTCAAGAAAAAAACAAAACCTTTACAGTGGCACACTAACCGGGGTATCGTCAATTCTCCCCAGGCACGCGCAGGGATGCATCGGTTTCCACCCCGTGAAATCACCCGATCCCCTTCTGGAATGGAGGCCGGGAATGGATGGCAAAAAAAAGAGCGTCCGTAGCTCGCGTGGTGTGCGCTTTTTGCGTGGGGCTTCGAGCGTTTTTAGGCGGGGCGACGACGCGGGAACGATCGCGTTCGTGGCACCGCGAAGCGCGCTATTTAACGCTTCGAATCTTCTTCTTTTGGCGCAAGCGAAGCCACCAGCGCCTCAAAGCGCGGATCGCCTCGTAAAGGATCCCAAATCGGATCGAGACGCAAATAACCGTAACTGATATTACCGGGCAGCCCTAATGCCTCGGACAGGCGTGTAATAGCACGATCCTTTTCTCCGGTCCATGCGTAAATCACGGCCAAATATTCAATCACCTTGGATCCATCGAAGCCGCTGCCATTTGTCGGTGTCAATGCCACTGCACGCTCTCCTTGCCGAATAGCGTCATCCTTATCGCCCAAGGCGGCTTGGACTACGCCCAAGGCACAAAGGCCTGCACTATATTCGGGTTCGGCGTGAACGATTTGTTCGAGCTCCTTTCGAGCATCTAGGAAGTGGCGGCGGGCGGTTGCCTCGTCTCCTTTAAGGCGTGCGACAAGGCCTTCACACCAGCTATTGGGAAATGGAATATTGGTGTCGTGGCACCCCGTCGAAGGCAGAGCAGCAAGAGCGCGCTCTGCTTCCGATGGATTGCGTGCACGCAACCCAAGGGTCATCGCCTCGACGGCGACTAGCGGCCTTGCATCTGGATCATCAGTTAAAATACCTTGAACCGCATCTTGCAAAGGCTGGAGATCCGCCCGCGACTCCATATCAACCCAAGCTCGGCGAACGCGGCTGAACACATCTTTAGGAGCAATGTTCAATGCCTTATCAAGTGTTGCTGCCATCTCCTTATACCGATGCAGACCTTCGTACGTGAGCGAGACCTGCTGCAGGATGTAGAAGTTGCGGGGATCGAGGGTTAAGGCTTGTTGCAGTTGTTGGAGCGATTCTTCCCAATGTCCCTGGCGACGCGCGATGTAGGCGGCTAACAGGGGGATGCGCGATTCGTTTGGCAAGGTTTTCTGGGCGATGGCCAGTTCCCGCCGCGCCCAGTCGTAATCTGCGTACGCCCAGTAGGCGTGTTGGGCGAGCGCCAGATGCAATTCCCCGGAGTCGGGCCGCAGCCGGCGAACGGTGTCGATCGCGTTTTCCGCCAGTTTCAAGCGCGCGTCGGTGTGATCGAATCCGAGGAAATAAATGCGGTCGTGGGCTCCGGCCAATTGCGAGTATGCCATGTAAAAGAACGGGTCGCGAGCCACGGCCTGCTCCAGCAATTGCACGGCCTCGAACAATTCTTCCCTGGCCCGGGTGCTGAACGAAATGCCGTCGATGAGTTTTTTGCCCCGGAGATAGAGATCGTAGGCGAGTAGATCAGTCGTGGGCGGTTCGGAGATCGCCGATTTTTCCGTCGAAGAAGTTTTCGCTCCCAGTTTGTCGGCAATCTTTTGTGCCATCTCGCTCTGGAGCGCAAAGACATCGCTCAAATCGCGGTCGTATTCTTCTGCCCAGACATGGGCGTCGGTGCGGGTGTCGATGAGCTGGACGTTGAGGTGAATTCGGCCGGCTTCGCGGCGCACGCTGCCCTCCAGCACGTAGGCCACGCCCAAAGCGCGGCCGATTTCTTTCGTGTTGGGCGCGCCGCGATATTTGGTCACGCTGTTGTGGCTGATCACCTTGAGGTTGGCGACTTTTGCCAGCTTGGTTGAAACGCCGTCGTAAACGCCTTCGGCGAAGAAGGCGTTTTCTTTCTCCGGGCTCAGGCTTTCGAAGGGCAAAACGGCAATGCCGCTTGGCGCCGCAGCCGGATTCATTTCGCCGTTCCAGATCATCACCCCCACAGCGGTGCTGAGAGCCACCAGCAACGCGGCCATGCCGGCCACAAGCGGATTTCGCCGGGCCCAGCGGCAGGCTCGTACTGGCACTGACACGGGGCGAGCGATGATGTGGCGGCCTTCCAGCCAGCGCTCGAGGTCTTCAGCCAGCGCGCCCGCGGAGCGATAACGCGCGCCCGGCTCTCTCTCCAGACATTTTGAGCAGATCGTTTCCAAGTCGCGATCGAGACCGGGAACCAGGCTCCGCAGTTTGGGCGCAGCTTTCTCGCTCGCCTGCTGGATCACTTTCAACGCGTTCTCGCCCAGGAAGGGCGGACGCCCGCTCAACAGATCAAATAGAATCGCCCCCAGACTGTACACGTCGGCCGCCGGCGAAAGATTCGAAGATGGACCGTTGACCTGCTCCGGAGCGATGTAACCGGGCGTGCCGAAGATGGTGATGGTTTGCGTGAGGTGGCTGGCGGAATCGAGCCATTTGGCCAGGCCGAAATCGCTGACCAGCGGTTCGCCCCGGGCGTCGAGCAGAATGTTCCCCGGTTTGAGGTCCCGATGCAAAATTCCGCGGCTGTGTGCGTATTGAATTGCCCGAGCGACCTTGGCCATTAACGCCACTGCGCGCCGCGGTTCCCTGCGCAAAGTGGGGGCCGCCTCGAGCAGGCTGCCGCCGCCTGCAAACTTCATGCTGAAGTAGGGCAAACCGTCGTCCGATTCGCTGACCTCGTAGATGGGCAGGATGTTGGGGTGATCGAGGCTGGCGGCGGCCTGCGCTTCGCGACGGAATCGCGCCAGCGTTTCGTGCGAATCGGCGTGGTACGACAAGATTCGTTTCAGCGCGACGATGCGCCGGGAATGCCTCTGTCGCGCCCGGTAAATGACGCCCATCCCGCCGCGCCCGATCTCTTCCAAAATTTGATAGTTGCCGATGTGCCAATCGGCATCGAGCACGCTGATTTCGCCAAGCACGTCATCCAGCGTTTCATCCGCGCGATTGCCGTTTCCATTTTCGCCGATGCCCTCGGCGAGCAGACAGCTCAGGCAAAGACCGCGGCCAACGCGCGACACCGACCCGCACTCGGGGCAGAGGGTCGCTTTCTTTTCGCGATCGCGAAAGCTGGACAGGGGTATGGCAACAGAAGCCATGAAAGGCCATGAGCTTAGCGAAGTGACCGGAATGTTGCAAAGAAAAAGATAAAAAATTTCGCCGACTTATTCACAACTTTTGGCATTCCGAACTTGGCGATTGGCAGTCCCAAAAGCTTTCGGGATCCCGGCTGCAGCGATACAGGGAAGTGACCGCTGTTTATGCGCCGTCGGCGGGGTCTCCTGCCTCGAGCATTCGAACCCGTTTTTCCACGTACGGCAGCCGAATCGTCAGTGTAAGGCCCTGGCCTTCCGTGCTTTCAATGGAAAGCTCGCCGCCGTGCTCGCGCACGATGCGGCGTACAATGAGCAGGCCGAGGCCGGTGCCGGAGGGTTTTGTCGTAAAGTAGGGTTCAAAGATGCGGCTGAGATTTTCGGCCGACATGCCGCCGCCGGTGTCTTGGAAGCGGATCACCACGTGGGTGTCATCCAGGTCGGTGCGGATGCGCAGCGTGCCGCGGCGTTTGATGGCTTCCAGAGCATTTTTAATCACGTTGTAAAACGCCTGTTTCATTTGATCGCGATCCAACTGAAGCAACGGCAGATCGGCCCGCAGTTCCTGTTCCACCACGATGTCGCGATCGTGAATTTCCGGTGTGAAAAACCGAACGGCCTCTTCAACGATGGCGTTCACATTTTCCGGACGCAGCTGGGGATGTGTCGGGCGAATGGCTCGCAGGAATTGAGTGACGATGGAGTCGAGTCGGTTGACTTCCGAGCGGGCGATTTCCAGCGACTGTTGCAAGTCGGTTTTCGCCGCGCCATCCAGCTCGCGCAGTTTGCGCTGCATCAATTGCAAATGAATGTGCAGGGAGTTGAGCGGGTTGCCGATTTCGTGCGCCACTCCAGCGGCCAAAAGGGTCAGCGCATTCAATCGTTCCGACTCGATGGTTTGCTGGGCCGTGCGCCGGCTCTGGGTGATGTCGCGAACAATCATGACGTGGCCGACTTGATCGGATGCCTTTTTGAATCGCGGTTCCCGGCTGATTTCCGTCTCGGCGACCGATTCAGGCGACCGGGAACTGCCAGCGCCAGTTCCGGCGTTGCGATGTTCGATCACCAGCGGCACGACATAAAAATTGATGAACCTGTTCTCTGGGTAGAAAATTTCCATGTCGTGACTCACCGGGCCGCCGCCCTGTGTGAGCGATTGCCAGTCGAGGCCGCGCAGCCGTTCATCGAGGCGTTTGCCCACTGCGTCGCTTGGATCCAGCCCAAATAATTTGCAGGCTGCGTCGTTCAAATAGGTGATTCGGCTGGCGGAATCGGTCACGATAATGCCCTCCTGAATGGCGTTGAAGACGGTCTCGAGGAATCCTTTTTCCTGGGCCAGACGCAGAAAATAATTCTGCACCTGTTCCGGCCCAATGCGCCCGAGGCGCTCGATCAGTTTTTCGATGAAGCCGGCTTTCATAATGTTTGATCAGCGTTACGTCGCTCAATCGTCCGCTCGTTGCGTTGGCACTGGGAAGACATCCTTGCCGGCCTGATGCTTTAACGTTTCAACGCTTCAACTTCCTGCGGCGAAGCGGGCACTTCCACCGTCAGCATCTCCACCCGCAAATAATTCAACACGACCGGCGCAAGGATCAGTCCCGGGACGCCCATGAGTCGTTCCCCGAGGATCAAGGCGACCAAAGTCAGCCAGACTGGGTTTCGAATCCGGTCGCCGATGATTTTGCTGTTGAGGAGATATTCCAGCTTGTGAATCAGGACCAGAAAAACGAGCGCGCCGAGCGCCAGCTTCAGTGAAACCGTCAGCGCAACGAAGACAATGACGGTGTTACTGACCAGGTTGCCGACGATAGGCACCAGGCCGCAGAGGAAAGTGATGGCCACCAGCAGGGGCGCGTGAGGCAGTTGCACAGCCAGAACAAAAATCGCCGTCAACAGCGTGTTGATGAGCGAGATGGTAATCTGCGCACCCATTACCGTGGCAAAACTGCGGTAAAAATCGCGGAAGCGGGTGGAGACTTCATCGCAGCAAACCGAGTAGAGATTGTTCTTCACCTTGTGCGTGGCCCGATACGGATCCAGGCCGGTCTTATAAAAAAGGCTCGCCGCCGCCACGATACCCAAAATGCTGAAGACGACGCTGGTTGTAGCTGTGCGGGCAAAATTGGCCACGTTGCGCAGATAATGCGCCTCCTGTCCGAGAGTGTTGATTACCGCCTGTCGCAGGCTTTCGAAATCGGTAAAGGGCAGCTCGATCTGGCGCTTTTGCGCCCAGGCGCTGGCGGAGGGCAGCGACGTATCCGCCACATCCGGTAACGCCAGTATGGCCGCGCGGGTGAAAAACACGGCAGCCGCCGCGATCCCGGCTACCAGGAAACAAAACAGAATCAAGGCCAGCCATTTTCTCCTGGTGACGAGATAAAGTTGCCGCAAAGCAAAGTAAGAAAACAAGACCACCAGCAGCGGCGCGCCCAGATGCAAAAATCCGGCGAGCACGATCGTGCCGGCAAGCACAGCGTAGGAAAGCCGGGTGGGCGTGATCATGGTCGGCGCCTTGTTGCCCGAATGTAGCGCAACCGTGGTGCCCGCCATAGGGCGAATCGCCTGCCGGGACGTCGCGCCGGGAAAAACGAGCAACGGAACAGCGTCACCGGTGATACCGCCACTGCCTCGAGGTCAACCGAGAACACCTTTACAGAATTGAACAATTGCTTCCGCATCGCTGATCGCTTTGGCAGCGTCCTGCTGTGAGTAGTCGGCGCGCCGCGCTCGAAACCGTTCGGGTAGCGCGTTTGGATATAATGCTTGTTTCTTGGCGTGAGAAAGGCGGAACGCTCTGGCACGGAACGAGGATAGTCCCTGGGTCTGCACGCAGCAACGCGCGGAAGGGGCTCTCCTCCCGCCGGTGACAGGGCGGGCTCAGTTAAGGCCGGTCTCTTTCTCTGCGCGCTCTTTCAGCGCCGCCTTGCGCGAAAGCTTCACGCGCCCCTTGTCGTCGATGCCAATGCACTTTACCCAGATGATATCGCCAACCTTGGCAACGTCTTCGGTGCGCTTGACGCGGAAATCGGCGAGCTCGGAGATATGTACGAGGCCATCCTTTCCGGGGAAAACTTCCACAAAGGCCCCGAATTCCTTGGTCGAGACGACGCGACCCTTGTAGGTGTGTCCAATCTCGATTTCGCGGGTCATGTTGTTTATGATTTCCTTCGCGCGGGCCATGCTTTCGCCGCTCGTGGCGTAGATGTGCACCGAGCCGTCGTCCTCGATATTAATCTCCGCTCCGCTTTCGGCGACGATGCCCTTGATGGTTTTGCCGCCGGGGCCGATGAGGGCGCCGATCTTTTCGGGATTAATTTTGATGGTTTCAATGCGCGGCGCGTACGGCGAAAGCTGCGGCCGTGGTTTGTCCAGCACGCCGCGCATGATCTGGAGGATTTTGCTGCGCGCCTGACTGGCGCGCGCGATCGCTTCGGCCATGATTTTGTGGCTGATGCCGGGCAGCTTCAAATCCAACTGGAAGCCGGTAATGCCGGCATCGGTTCCGCAAAGTTTGAAGTCCATGTCGCCAAAATGGTCTTCCGAACCGATGATGTCGGTGAGCAATTCGTAGCGCTTGAGTTGGCCGTCTTCGCCGTAATCGGTGACGAGGCCTACCGAGATGCCGGCCACGGGCGTTTTGATCGGCACGCCGGCGTCCATCAGCGCCAGTGTGCCTGCGCACACGCTGGCCATGGAAGTCGATCCGTTCGATTCCATAATCTCGCTGGAAACGCGGATGGCATAGCGAAAGTCTTCCTCGCTCGGTATCACGGCTTCAAGAGAGCGTTCGGCGAGCGCGCCGTGGCCGATCTCCCGTCGCCCGGGCGCGCCGGTGCGTCCGGTTTCTCCGACACTGAAGGGCGGAAAGTTGTAATGCAGAATGAAGCGCTTCGATTGTTCTCCGCCGCCGTACGCGTCGAGCATTTGCGCTTCCTCCGTCGGCGCCAGCGTGGCAAGGGCCAGCGCCTGTGTTTCGCCCCGCTGGAACAGGGCCGAACCATGGGCGCGCGGCAGCACGCCTACTTCGCAACTAATGGGACGCAAATCTTCGTAGCTGCGTCCGTCAACGCGTTTGCGCTTTTCCAAAATGCTCTCGCGGAATGCGCGCTTCTGAACGTAATCGAACGCCTGCGAAACGGCGAACGGATCGGTTTCGGGATATTTCTCCAAGATTGCCGTTTGCACCTGGGCTTTCAGGGAATCGACCGCCTTGGCGCGGGCCGTTTTGCCCTCGGTGTAAAGGGCGCCTTCGATCCGGTCACCCGCCACGCGATAGGCGATATCGAGCAGATCGGGGTTCACCTGAAACAATTGAACCTCCCGCTTCGGCTTGTTCACACTCGCAGCGAGTTCTTTTTGAATGCGGATCATTTCACGGGCGTGCCCGTGCGCGAATTCAAGGGCGCTGACAAATTCGTTTTCTGGCAATTCCCGAGCCGAACCTTCGATCATGATCACGTCGTTTTCCGTGCCCACGTAAATGAGGTCGAGATCGCTCTGGGCGCGCTCTGTGTGGGTCGGGTTGGCGATAAATTGGCCATTCACGCGGCCGACGCGAACCGCGCCGATCGGGCCGGCAAATGGAATGTCCGAGACGCATAGCGCAGCCGACGCCCCGTTGATTGCCAAAATGTCCGGATCGTTCTGGCCGTCGGCGCTCAAGAGGATGGAAATGATCTGGGTATCGTAAAAATAGCCTCGAGGAAATAATGGCCTCAGCGGCCGATCAATCATTCGTGAAGTGAGCGTTTCCTTTTCGGTCGGACGGCCTTCGCGTTTGAAATAGCCGCCCGGAAATTTTCCCGCTGCTGCCGCCTTTTCGCGGTAATCGACGGTGAGCGGGAAAAAGTCCTGTCCCTCTTTGACAGCGGTGGCCGAGACCGCGCTGGCGATTACCATTGTGTCTCCACAAGTGACAAGGGCCGCGCCGTCGGCGAGTCTGGCAATTTTGCCTGTTTCGATTGATATCTGAGTGGCTCCGATCTGAGCCGTGACCTTTGCATGCATTTTTAATTTCCTGGATGTGCAGCTCCAGGCCGGTCACCCTGACTGTAGGTTTTAAACCCGCATCCGGCTGCTCGCTCGCCGTCGCAAGCGCCGCGATCCGAAACTAAAACCTAAAATCCAAGGTGATTACAGCCTCTGGAACTGCGTGTTTATTTGTTTGTTTCAGCAGGCTCCCAAGCGCCTCGAACGATGCATGGCTCGATCTATTTCCGCAGATTCAATTTGTCGATCAATTTTTTGTAGCGATCGGCTTTGGTTTTGCTCAGATAATCGAGCAGGCTCCGGCGTTGCGCGACCATCTTGAGCAGGCCGCGCCGCGACGAATGATCTTTGCGGTTGGTTTTCAGATGCTCGGTCAAGTGCTCGATCCGGCGAGTCAGACGCGCGATTTGCACGTCTGCGCTGCCGGTATCTTTCTCGTGCAACTGAAACTCCTTGAGATCCACCGTTCGGTTGCTCTCTGCCATACTGGAATGCCAATTGTAGATGAAGAATCGATTTTAGCAACCCGAGCCGGCCGAGTCTTCAAACTCCGCGGGAACGTTTTCGCGTTTGCCGTCATACCAGAGGCGCAATTTGGCCCGGGAAAACGCGGCACGGCGCCCGCCGAGAATGACGGTGAAGAAATCGCCCAGGATTTGCCGAGCCGAATACAGGCGCAGCTTTCGTCCGGAGGTGAGGACTGGCGCTCGCAACACCTTGAAGCGGCCAAGCTTTCTGAGCGCAAGGCTCAAGTAAACTTCTTCCCCAACGAAGTAGCGCTCGTCAAACCCGCCGATGGCGTCGAAATTTTCGCGTGTGGTGAAAAGAAAGGCGCCTGCGCCGAGGTTGAGTCCGAAGTAAATGGCGCAAAACAGTCGCTGCATGAGGCGACCCCAGAGGGGGATGCATCCATCGAGCGCGATTCGGGCACCGCCGCCTGCGCAACCGCTTTCCAGCGCGCGAACGGCCTGCGCAACATGGTGGCTGCCGATCCGCGTATCGGCGTCAACGAACACGAAGTATTTTCCGCCGGCAACGCGCGCTCCCGCGTTCCGGGCAGCGGCAATTTGTCGCCTGCGTATCGGAACGACTCGCGCTCCAAAATCCGACGCGATTTTTGGCGTCGCGTCGGTGGATGCGTCATCGACCACAATGATCTCGTACGGCTCTCCCGCGCCCGATGCGGCATCGCGGATCGCGGCCAGCGTTCGGGAAAGCTCCAGCTCCTCATTGTACGCGGGCACGATAAAGGAAACCATTTCTTTTGAGAGTTTGACTTATGCGAGCAACGTGTCGAGATACCAAAATGGTCTTGCGCGCGTTTGTAATCCTGGCCGCATGCTGGTCGCTTTTTTCGGGCTGCGCAAACACTGAAGAAACTGCGGATCCGATGCTTCGCCAGTCGGCGGGCGAGCGCGAAGTGCACGGAGAAGTGGGCGCGATGTACGGGCACAGCGCGAGGTGATTTAATCAGGCGCTCCAGCTGGCGTCTTCCATCGCGGTGAGACTTATCGCGAAGCCGGCCGTTTCTTGTTGCGGGAATCAATCGCGCACGGCCGCCATGCCCTGGCGCACGATGCGTTCGATCAGGTGCGGATACGGCAAGCCGGCTTTTGCGGCGGAGAGGGCGAAATCCTCATCGTTTGCCAGAATGGGATTCGGGTTGGCCTCGATGAAATACATTTTGTTGTCCGCTGTGAGCCGCAGATCAATTCGCGCGTAGCCGTCAATGGTCAGCAGACGGTAAATCTCCTTGCATTTTTCCTGGATCTCGGTCACGAGCGATGGCTCGAGATCCTCGGCAAACTGATTCTCCAAACCGCGGCGTTTACGATATTCTTCGTCCCATTTCGCCTTGTAGGTGGCGATCTTCGGTTCATTGGCCGGCAGTTCGCGGAACACCAGCTCGCGGATGGGAAAAACGCTCAGACGCGTGTTGCCCATCAGGCTCACGTACAGTTCGCGACCGTCGATGTATTCCTCGGCAATGGCGTCGCTGTTGTACTTTTCATGGATAAACGCGACCCGTTCTCGAAACTGCTCCTCATTCTGCACGAACGACGCCTGCGAAATGCCGTAAGAAGCCTCTTCTTTGACCGGCTTCACCACGAGCGGAAAGCCGGGCTGCTTCAGTCGCGCGCTCCGCTGTCCCCGGGGAATGAGGACAAAGTTCGGCACATGAATGCCATGATAATGAAGAATTTTCTTCGAGATGCCTTTGTGTTTGCAAAGCGTCAAGCCGGTAGAGCCGCAGCCCGTGAAGGGGAGTCCCTGCATTTCAAAGAAGGAAACGATGTTCTGATCGAATTCCGGCTTGTTTTTGAATTGTTCGACGAGATTGAACAAGACGTCAGGCGCAAACGTTTCCAGTTTTTGCCTAAGCAGATCGACGTCATCGTAGATGGCCAGATGCTCGGCGATGTGCCCGAGCTCCCCCAGCGCGTTCATGACGTCCGCCTCTGTTTTCCACTCTTTTGTTTTGAGTTCCTCGGTGAAATCTTGATCGATGGTGGTGGGCCGGGTGCCGTCGAAGAGCACCAGGACTTTGAGTTTCTTCTTCACTGTTCCCTATTTGGTGCGCTTGAACTTCCCCGTAAAAAGATAGTTCATCACCAGTGTGGTAAGAAAGGCGGTGACGTGAAAATCCTGCTGCGGATCGTCATTCAACACATGAAGCCCCAGCTGGTCGCAGCGGCGAGTGAGCCGCGCCAGGAGCTGGTTTACCGGGAACTTTTTCTCGTTGGTCCACTGGCAAACTGCATTCAGAAGGCGCCGCCTGCGCCGTCTCAGATATGCGCTGGCCTTGATGCCGGCCGCGGCCGCGAAAAGCTGCCGGAGATCGGCGTCGTAGAAATCGGGATAGGCATCTTCGTTCAGCTTGCGTTTGCGCGCGTAATAGGTTTTCAACTTGACGTTGAGACAATCGTAATCGGTCACGCGGTATGCCGGGAAATGAATGGGCGGCTTTCCGGCCAGCGAGCGCATGAGTTGATCGACGTATTCTAGTTTTTCCAGCGCTCGCCAGCCCGCATAGCGTTTGCGCCAGTCAAGCCCGGGTGTAAGCCAGACCGCGAAAGTCTCGGCGAAGTCTTCATCCGGATGACTCTGCGCGTACCAGTCTTCCAGGTGCACGACATAACTGCGACTGAATGGGCGCGGCCTGTAGGTGCTCGGCGTTTCCTCGCCAGAAGTGGGGCCGAACAGTTCCTGCCATCTTTTCTTGCGAGCAAGGCGATACGCATACATGTAGGCGTGACCGGCCTCGTGTCGCATCAATTTCATGAACCACTCCGGAGTGTCGCCCTCGACTTCCAGCATCACTTTGCGCTCCAGCGCGCGGAGTCGATCGTGCACAAGGAAAAACGGAATGAAAATCGCCGGGATGCCGATGGGCACAAACCATTCATCGCCGACGTGACAGGGCGGATGGAAGACCAGCCCCTTGGCTGAGAGCTCGTCATAGAGGCGCTGTATCAGCGGCTCGAGCGCGGTTCCCTCCAGACGCAGGCCAAGCTGCGAGATGCGGCGATCGAGCAGCTGCTCATCGCTCAGCAATGCCCAGTCGGGATTTTCCATTTGCCGGGGGGATCGTACTCCTGGACGAGGTCCTTGTCAGCGGCGCACTGGGATTACTGAGATCCGCTGGAATTGAGTGAGCTGCGATCCGGATTTCTGATCGCAGAATTTAGAGTTTGGCAAAAACGCCCAGCAACGGACGCCGGGAAGGCGTTTTGGACCGGAAATCACTGACAAACCCGTCCCGGGTGCGCAGTTCCACGTGTCCCACGCTACGCGGCGTGCCATAGACCAGAACCGAACCCACCGGAGCGGCAAAGGGATCGGTGACCGGCAGTCTTTTGAATCCGTAGTTGCTCACGAGTTCCTGCGCAGCGTCCCTGGCCAGTTCGCTTTTGGGCCGGGAATCAATCACGCCGGCAGCCAGCAGCGCTTCCTTTACGTAATGCCAGCACCGCGAACGGGAATGCGCGTGGGCGCGTTCCTCGGCGATGGAGGCCGCTCGCAGGAGTCTGCTGTCGATGTGGCGGTCGATCTTTGCGTACGGATAGACGATCTGCTTGGGATAATACTGGGAGATAACCGGCACCGATTCTCGATTGCCCTGCTGGTTTTTGAAGCTGAAAAAGCTGAAGGACTTTGTGGTTTTGGCCACGCTCTGCTGATCCATCGGACGCACCGGATCCGCCAGCAGCGTGCGTGTTGATTCCTTTGCCCGGGCTGGCGTTCCCTCGTCCGCCGCCGCTCGCGCCCGCTTTGTGCCGGCTACTCGCGGGCGTTCCTTCGTAATTGGCCGCGGCAATTCCTTTGTTCCTGCCGTCTCAGCGGTTTTCGCAATCGTTTGTGGCGACTTTGCCGTGACGATTTGCACGACGTCGTTCGCGCCGCCATGGCCCGGGCTGGCCAGGCTCAGGCTGGAGGGAGCCAGAGCCTGTGCGCGCAGGGTGGCCGCGCAAATCACCACCAAAGATGCCGTTGCAAACGATAGACAGGAGAGTCGTTTCCCCACGAAGGCGAGGTTATGTGCGCAAGCGCCATGTGACGTCAAGCTTTTTTTTGCATTTTTGGAAATGACGGGGCGAAAATCGGTTAAAAAAGCGGAATGGCGGAAGGGCTCGTTTCCTAGTGGTCGGCCGCCCACGAAAGATTGAGCCGTTTTGCCTTAACTCGTTTAGAGAGTTGGCTGGCCAGGTCCGGCGTAACGCAAAAGTTACGCGAACGATGACAAGGGACTAATCGGCGGGAGACACCGTTGTTGGCTGAAGGACGACGCGATACTGGTCTCGCCACATTGCCATGAAGGCGTACGTGCGTCCCGGACGCACATACAATCTGATCGTTGTGGGCTGCGAATAATAAAGATTTGGCACGGCCGACACGGTGAGGGTGTGATTTCCAGACGGCAGGAATCGGTCGTAGCGGCGTCCCTGGACCACGTTGGCTACGGTCCGACCGTCGATTCGGACGTTGAGAACCAGGTTCCAGCCAAAGTTTGGGGCCCGCACGATGACGAGACGCCCCGCTGAGTTTTCGGCTTCGAGCGAACCGAGGCCGGGGAAAGCAAAAACGAGAATCACTGAAACAACCGCGACAAATTTAGCATTCATGGGCCGATGCTAATCGTCGGCGCCCTCCTTGAACAGCGTCGAGTTTCGCCGGCCACAGACGCCAAACATCGTCGCTTTTTGGGAGATTTGGGCGCGCGTCTGGTCGAGAAAATCTTGGGTCAAGGCCTGAGTTGCCAAAGCTCGCCCGGAGTCAGCCACATTCCCGATGGGCGGAGAAAAACCTGACCCGAATCCCACATTGCGGTGAAAACATTGGTCCAGCCCGGTTGAATGTTGACCGTTATCGAAGTCGGTTCGATATAACCGACATAGGGGATTTTGGACACGGTTAACACATGCTCTCCCGCTGGTAGCCATGCATGATAACTGTGGCCCTGCGCAATGTCCGCCACGCGCCTGCCGTCGATCTTGAGATTAAACGCCAAATTCCATCCGAAACTCGGCGACCTGAGGACGAGCAGATGCCCGCCAGGTTGAGCGCTCGCCGATTTCGTTGACACGGCGCAAATAAAAACGAGCACCAGCCAAAGCCCGCAGCTAGATCTACGTGTCATTTTCATGTTTGCAGGCTAGTCCGAACATGCGTTTTTGGCCAGCCGAAGGTTTTTGGCGTCAATCGTGACCCGTTGGCGTTGGCGGTTTGGCCGGTTCCATCATTCCCGAGCAATTCACGTTTCCACGGACGAATTGACCTGCCTCGCGTACGGCAACCCGGTTTGCCTGCCTCTGAATCGAGAGCACGGTCCAAATGCCTTGCGTTGGCTGGTCCCGCGCGATTCCTGCGCTTTTAGGTTTTCCCGCCGATCATGATCCAGTCCACTGTTCCATCGAATGCCACAATCTGTTCAAACGGATTTCCCTTTGGGGCGCAAGGAATGGCAATGAGATCGGCGCGAAATCCCGGATGAATGCGGCCCAGCACCTGGTGCACACCCAAGGCTCGCGCTCCATTCACCGTGGCTATTTCAACAATTCGTTCCGGCGAAACGCCCGGCTGCGCGCTCTGAAATGCGCGCATTTCCGCGAACAAGCTCAGGTTGTCGTTACTTGCCAAGCTGTCGGTACCCAGACAGATATTCAACCCCAGTTCGCTCAAACGCTCGAAAGCAAACGGACTGTGCCCAAAGTAAGCGTGACTTCTTGGGCAATGCGCCACGTGAAATTTGCCCTGCCTGTTTCTGAGCAGCTCGAAATCGCGCTCGATGAGTTCATTCAAGTGCGCCACGATCCAGGGAGTCTCGCAGCGCGCGCCGCATGATTTTGAAGTTCCAAGCTCGGTGATTTGGAAAAAGCGTTCAAGCGGCGTTCCCTGCCCGCAATCATCCATCGCTCGGCCGATGTTTTTGAGAAATTCATAGAGTGGTCCCGAGGCATGGCGGAACATCTCCATCTCCTCGCGGGACTCGGCCAGATGCGTAGTGAGGGGAATCTGTTCGGCTTGCGCCATTTGCTCACATCGTCGATAGACGGCGGCCGAAGCGCTAAAAAGCGCGTGCGGCGCCAGGCCCCAGTGCTTGGCCTTGCTGGCCCATTGCGCGGCGGAATCCGCGAGCGTGTTTGCCTGCTCGGGCGCGCGCACATCGATGAGTTCCGCAAACCACCAGGCGCGAATCGGCGCGCGAACCTGGGGAATCAGTTCGGGGAGGGCGGTAAGGTTTCCCATGGTGGTTGTGCCGAATTTTTTCGATTCCGCAAAGCCTTCGCGAATCGATGCGAGATAATCGGCCTGAGAAAGTTTTGCTTTCTCGGCGTTGATCGCCTGAATCCAGTCGGTGAACGAAATTCTGCGCGGCATTTTGCCGCGCAGCCGGGTATAATCGAGATGGCAATGAGCGTTGATCAAACCCGGAAGGAGCGTGCGCTGTTCCAGATCGACGGTCCGGCCGGTGTTGCGCGCTCTGATTTCGGGGAATTTTCCAACATCGACAATGCGATCGCCGCGGATGGCGATCGCGCCATTGTCGAGGGGCGGTCGCTCCATCGTTAACACGGTGCGCGCGCGGATGATCATTGCTTGAGCAGTACCGGCTGTTGACGCCCGGCGTCAAATCCCCGGGCGAGTCAACAGGCGGACTGACTTGTAGGCGAGATGATGGCTCATCGCATTTTGGGAGGCGCAAATTTACCGCGCGAGCGCGCTGCATTTATTTGCGACGCGGATTGAATCGCCTCGCCAATTTTTCATCGGCAGGCGCGTTGCATCTTGCCGGTTCCCCGGCGCGTCGGTAAAATCAGCGTATGGCTGACCAGGGTATGCGACAGACGCAGAATCTTGGACTGCAGCAGGTTCTTTCGCCCCAGTTGCAACAGAGCCTCGTGATTCTTCAGACACCGTTGCTGGAACTGCGCAATCTGGTGCAGCAGGAGATGGAAACCAACCCGGTGCTGGAGGAAGCGCCCGTCGAACCTGGAGCCGACGAAGCGGCGGAAAATTCGTCCGACGATAATTTCAAGGACGAGTTTGAGAAACTGGCCAGCCTTGATGAAGAATGGCGCGATTACCTGGCGCAATCGGCCGGCTACGACGTTGGTTCGCGCCGTTCGCCGCAGGCGCAGGAACGACGCCAGCACTTTTTCGATTCCATCGCGGCGCAGGAAACGCTTCAGCAAAATCTGCTTGGCCAGTTGAATCAAAACGTGCTCGGCCCGGGCGATCGCAAAGCGGCCGAGCTGATTATTGGCAATATCGACGACAACGGTTTTCTCCAAAGCACGCCGGAGGAAATGTCGCTGACGTCCGGAATCCCGAAGAAGGATTTCGAAAGAATGCTTGCCCTGATTCGCAGTTTTTATCCTGCCGGGGTGGGCGCGCGCGATCTGCGGGACTGTTTGCTTCTACAGCTGGAACGACAGGGAAAGGCCAGCAGCCTGGAATACAAAATCGTCTCTGAACACATGGACGATTTGGGCAGGAGGCGGTTTCCGGAAATCGCGCGCCGGATGGGAATTGGAGTGGAAGAGGTGCAGAATGCCGCGGAAAACATTGCCCGCCTCAATCCGCGGCCCGGCCAGGTTTTTGCAGCCGCGCCGCAGAATTACGTGCTGCCGGATGTGACGGTGGAAAAAGTCGATGGCGACTACCAGGTCGTATTGAATAACGACCAGATCCCGCATCTGCGGATCAGCAACCTTTACAAGGACATTATCGCCTCCAGCGGGTTGCCGGACAGCGAAGTAAAAGATTATGTGCGCGACAAAATCCGGAGCGGCAAATTCCTGATCCGCTCGATTCACCAGCGCCAGCAAACTATTTCCAACATTGCGCGGCAGATCGTTGCCAGGCAGCGCGATTTCTTCGAAAACGGTCCGTCGCACCTGAAACCGATGACGATGGCCGAGGTGGCTGACGCTGTGGGCGTTCATGAAACCACGGTGAGCCGCGCAGTTTCGGGAAAATATATGGCCACGCCTCAGGGCATCTTCGAGATGAAATACTTTTTTACTCCCGGTTATCAAACCGTGACGGGCGAATCACTAAGCAGCACCAGCGTAAAAGAAGCCGTCATGGAGGTTATCAAACGCGAGGATCCCCATGCGCCTTTGAGCGACGAAGAAATTGTGAAAATCCTGGCCGAACGGGGCATTCCGATCGCGCGGCGCACCGTGGCCAAGTATCGCGCGGAGATGAACATTCTTCCGAGCCATATGCGGCGAAAATATTGAGCCTTGGCATCCGTAAAAACCTTCAAGCCCGACGCGCGTGGAGTGACCTGTTCTTTTACCATGAAGCCGTCTCTTCGCGCAGTGGTCATTGCTGAGTGGCGTGGGTTGCCCGAGAGAAAAACGCCCACGGATCGGTGGCAATCACCGGCAGATTTGCTGCCAAAATTGATGCAACGCCTCGGGCTGCGCGAGCGGCTCCGCGAAGGCGAAGTTATCGAAGCGTGGGCGAAAATTGTTGGCGATTTCATCGCAGCCCACTCCGCCCCCGTCGCGCTGCGCGATGGTATTCTTTACGTGCGCGTGTTGCAACCGGCGCTGCATTACGAGCTGGAACAAGTTTCCAGACGCGAGATTTTGCGAAAACTGAAACTGCGATTTGGCGGCAAAACCATTCGCGATTTGCGTTTCCGCGTCGGGTGATGGCGCCGACAAATCATCGTGCGCGCATTTCGCCGATTCCCAACTCTGCCGGAACGGTTCCGCGCAGGAAGCGGTAGAATGTCCGCGCGGCATCCGATTTACCGTCAGTCGCCGGTCTGCGCTCTCCTGCAATTCGAAATTGATCTTTTGAAACGAAGTTCAGCGCCGAATGCGGCGAGGTTCAGGACGATCATCACCAGACCAAAGAGATACATTCCCATCAACAGGCCGATGGCCGCGTGCATCGCCACGATGCACGAAAGCCAAATCAGCCGGGTTTTTTTGATCCAGATGAAAACCGGATAACCGACTTCGAGGACCAAAATGCAGATTCCAAGGATTGGCAGGAGTTGCTTAAACTGGATTAAAATCTCCGGCGAAACGAGATTGAATGGTGGGCGTGTCAGCGATCGCCAGAGATTAAGACCGTTCCACCACCCGTTGCCCAGGCATTTGCCTGCGCCGCCGACAAAATAGACGTAGCAGAGATGCACCTGTAAAACGCGACGCCAAAACCCGAGCAACTGGGGATCTTTCGGTTTGCGGGTGGCCAGCCACTGATCAAACGAGAATCGATCCGGCAACGGGGCGAGCATCAGATAAAAGAGGCCCGTGGTCATGAATGCGTCGGCGCCGTACGCCAGCAGGCCGCCGCTTTCAGCTGCGCACAAGTGGAGGAACCATGCGCCAACGGCTGCTGCCCGTGAAAACAACCCGAGCAAAAGAAAGCATCCGGCGCAAAAAAGGCAGGACCAAGCGACGGACAGGGCTGCTTCTTCGCTCAAGCCGAAGCGGGCGCCGAGCGCGACCAGCCAGCCGAGCTTCGGGATCAACGGGCTGTCGAAGGAGCTGATCGCTTCGCCCAGTTCGCGACTCACCAGCCCCTTACCCGTGCTGGCGAACAGGTAATGCCAGTCGCTCCTGAGAAACAGGGCGTACAGCAATACTTGAACGCCCATTCCGATTCGCAAGAGGGTGAGCCACTCGTCAGTTTCCGCCGGGAACAGAAAACCGAAAAAACCGCGAAGCGCACGGATGACAATGTGTCGCCTGCTATTTTGCGGGGGAGTGCCGGTCGCCATCGTCATTGCGCAGGCTGAAGTCGTAGCTGAACATCGGATGGAAGGTTTCGCCTTTTCCCCGCTCAAACTCGGTCATGTCCGGGGAATCTACGGTCCCGAAAGTGGCGCGGATTTTTTTCACGTCTGGGTGATCGCGCCAGACTGATAAGGCCAGCATTTTGATTACCACTTCGCGGATCGGCTCGTAACGCTGGTCGGCCAATCGATCCAGTAAACTATCCAGCCGCAACGCCGCCGCCTTCCCGCGAACATGCGGCGAATCGTATTCGACCCGACCGTCCTCGTGATAGAGTTCAAAAGTCAGTCGATGAGCCCCCGGAATGTTGGGCGCAAAAAATGTATAGCCTGCTTGGATACCGGCGGCATGCAGATAGATTGCAATCGCGCGGCGGACCGGGTTCGAAGCGCTCGCCTGTTTGCCCAGCAGCCACGCCGCAGCGAGCTCCGCTCTGCGCGCGTAGCCATCCAGCGCCGATGGCAACATCGTGGCGCCTTCCGCAATCAGTGAGAAGAGACCTGCACAACAAACCGCCGTAAGGAGCAGGAAATGTACGCCGAACCACACTGCGTAAACGCGCTTGGAGATCATGAATCCGATGCGCAACCTTTACAAAATGCCGCCAAACGAACAAAGTTTTTAATGCGAAAGGCGCCGTGGGATTTGCAGATTTGCAGTCCTCGCCACTCTTTCAAGTAGAGGGAAGAGGGAAGCCGGCGGAATGTGGCGGCGAGGAGTCGACGATGCATGCGCACATCGCGCGAAGTCATGTTGTAGCAGTGCGCGGGACTTTTAGCCGCTTGCAGCGTCGTTGCGAACCAAGGGCTTGGGACTAGGGCAAGGCCCCGACCTTCCACAAGGTAAAGTGGAGGAGACGTCGCCCAACCCCCATATCCTGGGCAGATAACTCGCCAAACAGTTACAGGGGCTGTACGTAACTCAGCCAGACCCGAGTCGCTCGGGTCTGGCCAAAACCCTGCTTCAGTTTAAAACAGCAGCTTAGAGTGCAGCCGCCACCAACTTCAGATGCTCGCTCGCTGCTTTACTCTCGGCGGTTCCCAGTAGAACCATTTCGACGCAAGAAACCCGGTTCGTACGAAAATCCGCATAAAACGACGTAACGTTGTTTGTCCGGATGTTTTTCAGGGAACCGACCGAGTTTTGTTTCAGAACAGGCGCCTGTGCGGCAAGAGCACTGAGACCGATGACACCGACGGTTAATAGCATCACTACGAGTGAGCGAAGCTTGGTTTTAGCTTGGAGGTATTTCATAAGTGGCCACGCTTACAGGGAATGTTCTTAAGTGTCAACCAGAAAAAATTAAAATACCTCGGCCCTCGAGAGAAAGCTTTATGAATGGAGAGCTTTCTTGCCCGGCCTTTGGCGCGAGTTAGCGTCCCAACTGCGACTGCGTGCTAACTAGTGGCTTGCCGCATCCTTTGGGGCAAGCGATGCAACAATTGCCTCAAAGCGCGGGTCACCACGGAGAGGATCCCACAGTGGATTGAGGCGTAGATTACCGTAGCTGAAATGACTTCCGGGCAGAGCGGTTATCTCAAGCAGTTTGCCGAATGCGAGGTCTTTTTCACCCACCCAAGCATAAATTATAGCAAGATACTGGACAACCATCGCACCATCAATGGCGCTCTTGCGCACCGGCATTAGATTAGCTGCACGCTCACCCTCGCGGATAGCCTCTGGCTTATTTCCAAGAATTGCATCGACAACGCCTAGGGCGCAAAGAGCAGCTGCGTAATCAGGTTGAGTACTAACTACTTTCGACAATTCGTTCCGGCTCCTGGTGAATGCCGCTCGAGCAGCCTGCTCATCCCCGCTGAGTTGTGCAACAAGTCCCTCGCACCAACTGTTAGGGAACGGGATATTGTCGTCGAAGCAGCCATCTTCCGGCATAGCTGCTAGAGCCCGCTTGGCCTCAGCAGGATCCCGCTCTCGAAGAGCGAGCAGAATCCAACGGTCAACGAGAGTCGGAGCTACTTTGGGATCCTCATCTAGAATTCTTTCGATCGCAGAACGTAGTGGTCTCGTATCAGCACGCGATTCAAGATCAACCCACGCGCGTCGCACTCGCGTAGTGATATCGTTGGGGACAACCTTCAGTGCCTTGTCCAGGGTCGCAGCCATCTCAGCGTACCGGTGCAATCGCTCGTAGGTAATCGAAATTTGCTGAAGGATTGAAATGTTCCGCGGATCCAATTCGAGCGCCTTCGTGATTTCTTCCAGTGATTTATCCCAGTTGCCTTGCCGTCGCTCGATGTAACCCATCAGAAGGGGAATTCGCGATTCGTTGGGGAGTGTGCGTTTGGCGACGGCCAGTTCGGCCTTTGCACGCTCGTAATCCTGATAAGCCCAATAGAGGTGCTGAGCCATCACGAGATGCGTTTCGCCAGCTTGCGGACGAAGCCGGCGGACCGTGTCAAGCGCTCTCTCCGACAGGTTGAGGCGGGCGTCAGTATGGTCAAAACCGAGAAAATAAATTCGATCGTGCGCACCTGCGAGTTCTCCGTAGGCCAGGAAGAAGAGCGGGTCGCGCGCGACAGATTGGTCAAGCAGTTGGACAGCCTGGAACAAGTCTTCTTTGGCGCGCGTGCTGAACGTAATGCCGTTGATGAGGTCTTTGGCACGCAAATAAAGATCGTAAGCCACGATGTCGGTGGTGGGCGGTTCCTGAATGGCAGCCCGCTCTGAAGAAGAAGTTTCCGCTCCCAGCTTGTCAGCGATCGTTTGCGCGATCTGACTCTGGAGCGCGAATACATCGCTCAAATCACGATCATATTCTTGCGCCCACACATGGGCGTCCGTGCGCGTGTCGATTAACTGAACATTCAAATGAATGCGACCCGCGTCCCGCCGCACACTTCCTTCGAGCACGTAGGCAACGTTTAAAGCGCGACCGATTTCCCTGGTGTTATGCGCGCCCCGGAATTTTGCGACGCTGTTGTGGCTAATCACCTTAAGATCCGCGATCTTGGCGAGCTTGGTGGAAACGCCATCGTAAACGCCATCGGCGAAGAATACATTTTCTTGCTCGGGACTCAGGTTCTCGAAGGGGAGCACAGCGATGCCGCTGGGGCTCTGGCGGTTGGCCATTTCAGCTTTCCAAGTCAAGACGCCGACCGCCGTTCCCAACGCGAACAAAAGGGTGGACATGACGGCCAGAAGAGGGTTGCGCCTTGTCCAGCGCCATAGCCGCACTGGGGCTGACACTGGGCGCGCGACAATGTGCCGGCCTTCCAGCCAGCGTTCCAGATCATCGGCCAGCGCGCCGGCGGAGCGATAGCGCGCGGCGGGTTCGCGTTCCAGGCATTTGGCGCAGATGGTCTCCAGGTCGCGATCCACGGCCGGCATGAGCGTGCGCAATTTCGGCGCCGGCTTTTGACTTGCCTGTTGGATGACTTTGAGCGCATGCTCGCCCAAAAACGGCGGCCTGCCGGCGAGCAGGTCGAACAAGATCGCCCCCAGACTATAGACGTCGGCCGCAGGAGTCAGTTTTCCCGCTGATTCATTGATCTGTTCCGGCGCAATGTAACCCGGTGTGCCGAATACAGTGATGGTGCGCGTTAGATGACTGCTTGCGTCGAGCCATTTTGCTAATCCGAAGTCGCTAACCATTGGTTCGCCGCGACTATCCAGCAGAATGTTTCCAGGTTTGAGGTCACGATGCAGGATGCCCTGGCTGTGGGCGTATTGAACCGCCCGCGCAATCTTGGCCACGAGCGCGACGGCTCGGCGCGGCTGGCAGCGTAATGCAGCGGCCGCGTCGAGCAAACTTCCGCCGCTGGCGAACTTCATGCTGAAAAACGGGAGGCCGTCTTCGCTTTCGCTGACCTCGTAGATTGGCAAAATATTTGGATGATCGAGGCTGGCCGCGGCCTGAGCTTCGCGGCGGAATCGCATGAGGGTCTCCTGGCAGTCGGCGTGGTAGGACAACAACTTTTTCACCGCGACGATCCTGTGGGAATGCCGCTGACGCGCCCGATAAATGACCCCCATGCCGCCGCGGCCGATTTCTTCCAGGATTTGATAATTGCCGACGTGCCAGTCGGCATCCTTCACGTCGATTTCGCTGAGCAAATCATCGAGCGTTTCGGTTGAAGCCTCGGCCTCGGTCGAAGCGTCCGCTGCGGCGCCCTTCTTCTGCCCGTTCACTTCGACTCCTTCGGAGAGCAGGCAGTTCAGGCAAAGATCCCGAGCCACGCGCGACGCCGAGCCGCAATGGGGACAACCGCCCGTCTCGTTTTGCAGGTCCAGGGCGACAGAATTGCCGGGTAGGCTCATGAAAGGGCGAGATTGTAGGTTAAGTTTGCGGCGTTGCAAATTAAAAAGCTGGACAACAGCGCCCTCGATTCATGACGAAACGCATTTTCCTCGGAACCGCTGGCGCGCGTCTTTTTGCGCGTGGTGTGCCTTTGCGTTTCCTGGGTCATCAGGTTTGGTTTAAAGGCCTTAGCGATTGAGCCGCGACAGCGGCGCGAGGGAGGCGAGGATCTGTTCGAAGCGTGGATCATTTCGCAGCGGATCCCAGAATGGCAGTAATTTCAGTTGCCCATAGCTGATGGTGCTCGGCGGGCGCACTGCGATGGTGAGCTGTTGGCATGCGAGATCTTTTTCCCCCACCCAGGCTGCGATGAGCGCCAAATAGGACCGCATCAGCGGACCGTTCACGGCATCTTTTTGCGGCGGCAAAAGTGCAACCGCGCGTCTGCCTTCATCCAACGCTTCATTTTTGCGTCCCAGTGCGGCGTCGATTAAACCGAGCGCGCACAAGGCCGGCCCATAGTCGGGTTGCGTTTCAACGATTTTCTGCTGTTCGGCGCGGGCCGCTGTGAATTTAACGCGGGCCATCTTTTCATTGCCATTCATGCGGGCGATGACGCCTTCCATCAGGGCACGGTTTAAATGGACGGCGTAATCGGTGAGCGGCACCTCGCCAAAGGCATCCAATGCCTTGCGAGCTGCTGTGGTATCGCGTTCGGCCAATGCGCAGCTGAGCCAATCATTGGCAACTTCGCGCAGGGCGGTCGGCATTGTCGCCTGGATCGACTCGATGGTTTGATGCAAAGACAGTGTGTCACCCTTTTCATGGAATTCCACTGCGGTCAGCGCGACTCTGGTCACTGCATTGCTCGGGTCGATCGCCAAGGCGCGGCGCAAGACCGCCCGCTCTTCATCGTAGCGATGGAGAAGCCCGTAACTGAGCGCGATTTGCTGCAACGTTTCAATGTTACGCGGATCGAGCGCACAGGAGCGCCCGAGGTTTTCTATGGATTCCTCCCACCGTCCTTGGCGTCTTTGGATGAAGCCGATCAGCTGGAAAGTTCGTGGATCATTTGGCAGGGATTTACGGGCTGCTTCCAGCTCGGCCAGCGCCTGGGGAAAATCAAGGTAGGCCCAATAAAAGTGTTGCGCCCGGGCGATATGCGTTTCGCCGGCGTCCGGAAGAAGTCGAGTCGCCTGTTGGATAGCGGCTTCTGCTGCAGCCAGCCGTGCCGTGGAATGATCGAAGCCAAGGAAATACAGCTGGTCGTGGGCGAATGCGAGTAAACAATATGCTTGATGAAACGAGGGATCACGGGCAACCGCCTGGTTTAACAACTCGACTCCTTCAAGGAGTTTCGTCTTCAAACTGCTGCTGAGACCGATGCGCAAAAGTTCTTTCGCGCGATGGTAGAGATTAAACGCTGTAAGGTCGGTCGTTAATGGCTGTGCAATAGTGCGCTTTTCTGAACTGGAAATTTTCGAGTGCAGATGCTGCGCCACCTTTTGCACGGCATCGCTTTCCACTGCGAAGAGTTCGTCCAGATTACGATCGTAATTTTCGGCCCAAATAAGGGCGCGCGTGTGCGTGTCAATCAAACGAACTTTCAGCTGAAATCGATTGCCCATCTTGCTGGCGCTTCCGTCCAGCACGTGCGAGACTCCGAGCGTCCTGCCGATCTCGCGAACGTCGCGCTTGTCGCGGTACTGCATCACGCTGGTGCGGCTGATCACTTTTAGATCGCTGATTTTCGCCAGCCTTGTGAGAATGTCGTCCTGGACGGCATCGGCGAAGAGGACCTCTTCCTTGTCCGGGCTTGAACTGTCGAAGGGAAGCACAGCGATCCCGTTAACTTCCGGCGGGAGGGCGCTCCGGCTCTTCCAGAACATCAGGCCCGTTGCGACGCCGAGAGTCAACAAGCCTGCTGTAGCCGCGGCGATGATTGGATGCCGCCGCGACCAGCGCAATAAACGCCGGGGCGCCGAATCGCGTTGAATGGCGACGGGTTGGCCCTCAAGCCAGCGTTCCAGGTCGTCGGCCATATCGCCGGCCGAAGGGTAGCGCGCGTTTGGTTCTCGCTCCAGACATTTGGCACAGATGATTTCCAGATCGCGATCCAGCATTGGGGCCAGTGTGCGCAACTTTGGCGCCGGTTTTTCAGCGACTTGCTGGAGCACTTTGAGCGGACTTTCGCCCACAAACGGCGGGCGTCCGGTTAAGAGATAAAAAAGGATCGCCCCGGCGCTGTACACGTCGGCTGCCGGCGTCAGTCTCCCTTGGCCCAGCGCGGGATCCACCTGTTCAGGCGCAGTGTAATCGGGCGCGCCAAAAACCGTGAGGGTGCGAGCGACATTGCTCGTAGGTTCGAGGCACTTGGTCAACCCGAAATCGCTGACCAGTGGTTCTCCGCGACCGTCGAGCAAGATGTTTTGCGGTTTCAGATCACGGTGCAGGATGCCCTGGCTATGGGCGTATTGAAGCGCGCGAGTGGCCTTGGCAATTAGAGCTACCGCCCGGCGCGGTTCGCTGCGCAACTCCGGCGCTGCGTCAAGCAGATTGCCGCCAGCGGCGAACTTCATTATCAAGAACGGCAGCCCATCGTCCGTCTCGCCGACCTCGTGGATTGGCAAAATGTTTGGATGATCCAGGCTCGCGGCAGTCTGCGCTTCGCGGCGGAAACGCAGCAGTGTCTCGGGGGATTCGGCATGGTACGGCAGGATTCGCTTCAAGGCCACAATGCGCTCTGAATGTCCCTCACGCGCTCGATAAACAATGCCAATCGCGCCGCGCCCGATTTCCTCGAGAATCTGATAATTGCCCAGCCGCCATTCGGCGTCGCGCACGTTGATCTCGCCCAGGACCTGTTCCAGTGCGTCGCCGTTGCGTGTGTCGGCCCGCAGACCTTCGGAGAGCAGGCAGCTGAGACAAAGCCCGCGACCCACGCGTGAAGTCGATCCGCAATTGGGGCAAACCAGCGTCTCCTTTCGCAGACGCATCGAGCCATGAACGCCGTTCATCGGAATTGCGGGCGAGGTTTGCAATGGTGGGAAAGGCAAGGGTCAGTGTCACCCCTGTTTCCGCACTTCCCCTCACCGATTCTCCGGAATCAGGCTGCAAAAGTTTCTGGAAAATTTGACTCTGGATTGCCCGGAAAAAATGGCGCGCTTTCGGTAAACAACCTGCGAGGGACTGGAGAACAAGCAACAGGAGCACCGTTTAGAGTTCGCCGCGCGGCGGTTCAAGCGCGTCCAGCCCGGCGATCCTGGAACCTCGTCGATTATTCGGCCGCGCTGAGAGCCGCACAGAGATACCGAAGTTCGTCGTCGATTTCGTGCGGGCCCTCGACGGTCTGGGCGACTTCTTCACGCAGCAGTGTGCGATAACGCTCGCGCAGGCGGTGGACGAGGCGTTTCACCGCTGTTTCAGGAAGGCCGAGTTGTTTCGCAAACTTCGCGTAGGACACATCCTCGCGTTCCGCTGCAAGGCAGGTGCTTAACACATCGAAAACGCGCCGGCGTCCGCGTTTTTCGCATTCATCACCCAGGCGGCGCAGCGCGCGTTCGACCACCGTAGCCGCCCAACGAACGTCGAACACTCTCTCGGGGGACCACTTCTCCGATTCTTGTTCGGGGATCGACAGGTGGGACGGCGCCTCCGCCATCCAGTCATCCCAGGAAACAAAATGCACGTCGCCGCCCCGTTTGCGAGCGCGACGTTTATCCACTTCGTCGTGCAGAAAATTTTGCAGCGCCTTCAGCACAAGCGAACGGAACCGCCCCCGGCTTCGGTCAGCCCGCTGAAGCAGGCGGCCTTTCAAAACCATTGCAAAAAAATCCTGGGTCAAATCCTGGGCATCGGGCACGGAGTAACCCTGCCGGCAGATGAAAGCGAAAACCGGCCGCCAGTAAATTTTGCAAAGTTCCGCAAGAGCGGCTTGAGCCTTCTGTTCGCCGCCCTCGGTGTCTGTGCAGGAGAGCACGATGCTCCACCGCGTGGTCATGAAGCGATCGTGCCGCCTTCCACTGGCAGGTGGCGCATCCGGTTTCACAGTGGCCGATAATCCCATTTTCAGGATTGTTAGGCAAGTCGGTAATTTTGCCGATTCTGTCGGCATGTTTGACGTTCCTCAGCGCCGTCTTCGAACGAGTAACGCCATTGAACGGCGTTGGCAGCTGCCGGTTTTCGCGGAACCGGATTCGCGGTCCCTTTTTGTGCGCGCCTAGAACGCGAAATTTAGACCGCTGCGCACCATGCCGAAGTTATTTTCCGGCCCATCAACGACGTTCCAGCTGAAATCACTGATCCAGCCGATGTGCGGCGTGATCCGGATTTCAAGACCGCCGCCGAACTGGCCTATCGCTCTCGACTCGGAACCAGTCTGCCGGGTTTTGATAAAACAATCGGGGCACCCGACAAATTCGGTTTTCTCGCCTCCGCCGAAAATGCCCCCACCACCGGCGAAAACGTAGGGAGAAAAACGGGTGCAATGAATCGGATACCGTAAAGTCAGCGTGCCCAAAACAGAACCGACAGCCCGATTCTCGTGTTTGGTTTCGAAAATGAAAATATCGCGGGTAAAATCGACGAAGATATCGTCAAACGATCGCCTGGCATCCACGACCCAGCCTTCGATGCCGATGCCAAAGTAGCGAAGAAAAAAGTACTTCAGATCCAGGCCGCCACCCCAGGCATGATCCGCTTCCAGATAACGATCCTCTGCCCAGGCGTTCCCGGTAAAGAGATAAGTCCCCCAAATGCCGACATTCAATTCGCGATCAGCATACCACTCTGAACATGGCGGGGGAGCGACCTGTTTCATTTCCTTGCCCGAATACGCTTCGGTCCCGGCAAAGGCGCCGGAAGCCGTCGCTGCCAAGCCCAGAATAGCAAATACAAATTGTTTCACTCTTTGTTCCCGGGTTCGATAAGGCGCTCGCATTTCAATTTCAAAACAGTTGGCCGGCGGCGTCAACAGTAAAATTGGCCTTGTTGAAGAAACTCTTAGTTAGACTCCCGAGTATGTTGGTATCGCCTTCACGCGAGTCCGAACGATTGCTCGACGACTTTCGTTACTCTTGGCAATGACCCGGCCCAAGGGTTCCCTCGTTATACTCCCTCAAAGTCTCAGCCAGACGGCTTGTCTGTGCTGGTGACAGGCGACCGTTTCCAATTGGCGGCACTATCCGGCTACCAATCAGGGTGTCGGCATCATTGATGGTCTGCCGCACGACTGTTGGGTCTGCCCCGCCTGCTATATTCAGTTTGGCGGCAACAAGCTGGTGCGCCAAGATTAACAGGCCATTCCTTTGAGCTGGCCGACTCAGGATCTGCAGCAACTGCGATCCCTCGTAGCTGACTCCCCCGAGCATCAGATTCCGCAACGGCCAACCCTGGGGATAGTTTCTCCAATAATCCTGGCTATATGTGCAGTTCGATCCCGGACTGCATGGCAACGTAGCGCAGACAGCGGTATTGCTCCACGGGCTGGCCTCGCAAGCGTCGGACTGGTTGACGCGGCAACGAAACACATAATCGGTATCGCAGAGGAGCGGTTCTCCCGAGCAATCGCTCTGCACGCCAAACGAGTCGAACAACCGTTCATCCCCAATGGTTACCTGGAGGATTTGATTTGGAGCCAGGACATCGGAGAAGATGGCCTCGCACAGTTCATTGGGATCGTCGGGCCATTGATTTCCATTGGCCACGAAATCCGCCATGGTCATCCATTGAATCACAAATCCGGTGGGCGCGCCGGATGGACCTGCTGTGATGTCGAGGGATATATTCGAAGCTCCTGCGGTGGAGCAGGCCAGGGCCGGCTTGTCCAACTGACAGGGCGAAGGAGTCGGCGTGCCGGTGCACGGCGGCACGCAAAGGTTCCCCTTGTTGTATGCCGTCAACGCAGCTACGAGGCCGCTGACAGCTTCTTCTGTTAGAAATCCGTCTCCTATCGGCGGCACAACCAGATCCCCTATCATGTTATCCGCGTCAATAATTGTCTGCGCAATGCACGAGTCGTCCGCATGATTGCAGGCGAGATTAAGTCTCGTTGCAATTAGCTGCTGAGCCAGATCGACCAACCCATTGTTATTGATTGGTTCGTTCATAATCTCCAGCGCTTCCGCAGTCGTGTATGCGTGTTCACCGAGCTGGATTTCAGTCACGCACCAATCCCCCGGATGATCCCGCCAATGGTTACGACTCCAGACACAGCCGGGCGACGGCGTAGGCGTGGGCGATGGAGTAACAGTCGCCGATGGGGTTGGCGTAGGCGTGGGAGTGGGTGTTGGTGTCGCACTGGCGCTTGGGGTAGGCGTCGCACTGGGGGTTGCAGTCGCGGTGGGCGTTGGCGTGGGCGTGGAACTGGGCGTGGGAGTAGCGGTTGCGCTAGGAGTCGGGCTCGTTGTCGGCGTGGCCGTGGCGGTTGGCGTCGGATCGGGGCTGGGACTGGCCGTCGCTGTGGGTGTAGGGCTGGGGCTGGGCACAGGAGTTGGCGTAACCGTAGGGTCAGGCGACGGTGTGGGAGTTGCGGTCGGCTGAGGCGTTGAAGTTGGTGTTGGCTGAGGACCGGGAGTTGCCGTTGGCGCCGGCGTAGGGGTCGGGCTGAGGGACGGATTTGGCGTCGGCGTCGGCGTGCAATGCCGGCATTTCCTTTTGCAATTCTTTTTCTTGCGAATTTTTATCTTGCGAAGCTTCGCTTTTTGTCCGGTCGTAAGCCCTTTTTTAGAGGTAGCCGGCAGTTGAGATACGGCGCCAGCCGTGCTTGCCTGAGCGAAGACAGATATGGTGTCAGTCAGCGTAAAAACGAGTAACGTAGCCAGGACTGTTCGGACCAGGTGTTGCATGCAGTGTTGTAGCTCTTTTTTTGGTGCCTAGGTTGTTATCCGGAAAGCTTGTTGGGAAGTTCTCCAGAAGGGTGGGTCACCCGTTTTCTTGCTACGACACGGCGGTCAACCCCTTGTTACAGAGCAATTCAGGGTCCCTAAGAGCCTGACACGCGTGTTAGGCCGGGGTCGCTTGCTTAAGTAGTTGTAAAACAGACGCTAAGTCGGCCTGTTGCTGAAAGAAGCATGATTAGCAGCCCCGGGGCAACAAGGCGCCGCCCCGAAGCCTAAGGCCACGTTCCAGGTCTTTGTCCGGAAGCGTTGGATGGAAGTTTCGCCAAAAAGCGGAATCAATAGCGGGCGGAAACTCACTTCAGAAATCTCGAGAACGGCCTTAAGGCAAAACGTTTCCACCCGCCGCCGATGGAGCGCAACCGGCATTCGGCTGGCAAAGGCAGAACAAAGCGAATTGAAAAACGAATCTGAATGCGATTCGACGGCAATTTGTCGGTGAGACAGGGCCGAGCCGACAGCTCGGGGTCGATTGACGCCGCTTACCGGCGATCGACGGAATGCTTGTGGCGATCCTTGAAAGTAAGCTCTGCAATGCCGGATTTGTCGAGGTCGCCCAGCCCTTCGGCGACCATGCGTTCGTATTGTTCCTTGGTCGCGCGCGCGAGCGGCAGATCGAGGCCAAGGCTGCGCGCCAGCTCGAACGCAATGCCGCTGTCTTTGGCCGCGTGCGCTGCAGAGAAGAAACAGGTGTGCTCGCGGTTCTGCATGTCTTCGCCATCGGTCTGCAGCACGCGCGAGGCGGCGCCGGTCTGGGAAAAGACTTCGCGCAACATAGTCAGATCGAGATTGAGGGCGGCGCCCAGGGCAAGACCCTCGGCTAATCCGGCCGTATTGATGTTCATCACCATATTCACGAGGGCTTTGACCTTGGCAGCTTCGCCGGCTTTCCCAATGTAACGAATGGTCGATCCGAGCTCTTTTAAAATCGGTTCGGCTTTGCGAAAGGCTTCCTCGCGCCCGGCGCACATGAAATAAAGTTTGCCCTCGCGCGCCTGTGTTATGCTCGAGGCCATGCAAGCCTCCAATGTTTGCGCGCCGGCCTTCTCGGCGAGGTCCTGTAACTCGATGTGGATCTGCGGCGAGACAGTCGCGCAATTAATGAACAGTTTGCCCCGCGCGTTCACCAGGAGATTGTCCCCGCTTCGACCAAAAATCTCGCGCATCGCGGCGTCGTCGCTTACCACAGTGAAAATGACGTCCGCTTCTGCGGTGACCTGCGACAAGTCCTGGGCCGCTGCGCAACCCAGCTCTGTGGCAAGCGATGCAGCGGCGGCGCGATTTGCATCATAAACCGCCGTGATATGAAAGGTGCGATCCTTCAACCTGCGCGCCATGTTCGCGCCCATCCGACCGACACCGACAAATCCGATGTTCATACGATTAATTTGGGATTAAAAATCGCGGAAAGCCACAACGCCTGCACGCCGGACCGCCGTCGCGACTGACAAGTCCCGGCCGGTTTAGACGTCATGGAACCTTTCCCGCGAAAAAGGGATTGTGTTGTTTTTCTTCGCCTACCGTCGTCATTGGCCCATGTCCCGGGCAAATAATTGTTTGGTCCGGCAGCGTGAGAATTTTCTCCAGGTTGTTTCGCAGAGCGTCCTGGTACGAGACGTTGCCTCCGCCCATCGATCCGGCGAAAAGCGAATCGCCCACGATGGCGATTGGCCGAGCCAGACCGCCCACCACATACGTCATTCCCCCAGGAGAATGGCCCCAGGTTAAGCGGGCGGTGATTTCCAGATTTGCGAGACGAAATTTTTTTCCTTCCTCGATAGGTTCTGCGCCAGACACCGGTTCGCGCGCAGGCGCATAAACACTCGCGCGAGTTTCCTCGCGTAAACGCGCCAGGTCGGCCACGTGATCCGCGTGCGCGTGCGTGAGCAAGATTAATTTCACAGTCAGACCACGCCGGTTCGCGAAACGCAGCATCTGAGCGCAATCGGCGCCGGTATCGAAAGCCGCAGCGGCGCGATCTGTCGCGTCCCAGACCAGATAGGCGTTCACAGCCATGTCGTGATATCGCGTGTTAAATTGCGCCAGGCCGTCGCACTCAATTTTCTCCGGACGCCAGCGTCCGCTGGCAAGTTCGCATAAAGCTCGTCCGTCAAGGGCCAGCACCGGCGCGATACGCAGCAGGACTCGCTCATCCATGTCGCCCTCGCGCAGTTTGCGAATCGTTTCCAGACTGATATTCGCCTTCTCTGCCAGGGTCGCATCGGAAATGCCCAGGCCGCGTTGCGCCTTTTGCACGACATCAATCACGTTGTCTTCGAGTGGGATCATGGCTTTGCCACGTGAAAATCGTTAAACAGTTGAAGCGTTAAGGCGTGAGCTGGAAGGAGCCAGGCGAACGTCTGACAAGATATGCCGGTGCTTGCGCAACGCCAGTTCCTCCATTTTTCTCGCAACTTCAGCCACGGCAAACGCGGCGCCAGCTTCTTTTTCCATGGAGGTCATGACCACCTTATTGATACCGCACGGAATGATGTGATCAAAAGGTGACAAATCGCCGCACACATTTAATGCGAACCCGTGCATCGTGATCCAATGACGAACTCCAACGCCAATGGATGCAATTTTGCGATCGGCCACCCACACGCCCGTGAGCGCTTCGCGCCGTTCGCCGCGAATTCCATAATGCGCGAGAAGTTCAATGAGCAGTTGCTCGAGCCAGCGCAAATAACGGTGCAGATCCTGTCCGCACCGGCGCAAATCAATAATGGGGTAGCCCATCAATTGACCGGGACCGTGGTAAGTTGCCTGACCGCCGCGATTGATCACAAACAGTGGATGCGGCAACCGGGCTGGGTCCAACAAGCTGGAACGATCCGGCGTCCGCCCAATTGTGTAAACCGGATCGTGCTCGAGCAAAAACAATTCGTCCGGCAACGAGCGATTCTTCCGTTTTTGTGCGACGACATCTTCCTGTAGTGCGAGCGCGCGCGAGAATTCCATTCGGCCGAGCCAACGCACGCGAGCGAGACCCCGACCATCGGCGCCTTCGGCGGCGAAGAGGTCTAGAGCATCTGAAGCCTGGCCCGGGAAATGCGGGACTTCTTTGGCGCTCATATTTGGGTGCTCCCAGGAAATCCTCGCGCGGCTGTTTCGTGCGCGCGCAGGTGCGTCAGTCCGATGGCGAGCGCGTCGGCGGCATCGGCGTCGGGGGTGTCCGTCAAGCCGAGGAGCGCCCGGACCATGAATGCCACCTGACTTTTGCCCGCGGCGCCGCGCCCGACAGTGGATTGCTTGATGCGCCGCGGCGAATATTCGAACACCGGCAGACCGTTCTCGGCTGCCGCCAGAATCGCCGCGCCGCGCGCAGCCCCAAGAACGATCGCGGTCTTGTAACTTTGGACGTAAATCACCGATTCCAGCGCGCAACAATCCGGTTCGTGCAATCGGATCAGCTCGGCCAACCTGTCCCGGATCGCCACCAGGCAGGAGGAAGGACGCATCGAACTGGCGTTGTGAATGGTCCCAAAATAAATGCAGCGCGGCCTGCCGCTGTTCGCTTCGACAATGGCGACGCCGGTGTTGCGCAGGGAAGCGTCGATGGCCAGCACTCGCATCGCATTCAAGCTTAAGGTGGCAGCACGCCGGTTCAACACAGAATCGACAAAGCGTCGGGCAACCGTTTTACTCGAGCCAAAATGTTTCGGTTCCTCGATCGACGATCGGCGTGCAAAATGCCCCTTGTTCCGATGGCGGTGCTGGCCGCGGCGGCCACTTTTCTTGCGAACGTCTCTGGGTCGTTCGCGACAACGAAAGGTCTGAGCCAGATCGTGACGCCGGAATTGCAGCCGGAAGGCGATCTCTCCCTGAGCCTCCAAATTCAGGACAAACGCATTGCCAATCCCTATCAGCTGCAAGCGGAGCTGGGGCTGACAAAATGGGCCGAGGCGGCCGTGTTTCGCGGGTTTGAACCTGACGAGTGGATATTTGGCACTGAGATCGGACTTCTAACCAAGGAGCCGTGCCTCCTCTCGGTGGGTTTCATTAACTGGTCGCCCCATCTGGAGGTTGATCCTCAACCTTTCGTCGAAGCCGGCTACTACACCGAGCATCACAAGCTGATCGCCGGCGCCATTCATGCCGGTTACAAGAACGAAGCCATCCTCGGTTATGCCTACGACTTCAATGAAACCTGGCGGGTGCAGGTGGATTGGCAGAGTGGCTCTGAAAATTCGTCCACCATCGGATTTACATGCAACGTCACGCGCGATTTCCAGTTCAATCCGGCGCTCTATGTCAGCAACGGGTCGAGGCACGACCTGTTTGGCTACATCGTTTTCACCTACACGTTCCATCTGTGGAACGGCGAGCCTGAAAAAAAGCCGGCAGCTGGCAGGTGAAAAGGTTCAGTCGCCAAGAGCAGCCCGGAGCCGATCGAGAAACGCGATTTGCGCGGGATTGATTTTTCGCCGGGCAATTTCTTCGGGAAAAAACTCGGCGCGATCGATTTCGGGAAAGCAACGCAGCTTGCCCGAGCGTGGCGGCCATTCCGTTTCGAAGGTATTCGATTTCAAACGAAACGACTCGGGTAAGTCGCCTTCGAAAGCCCAGGCGTAAACGGTTTTGCCGCCTTTCTGTTTTACGCAGCCGAGCTCCAGCCAGTTCGTCCCCGGCGATATGCCCAGTTCTTCCTGAAATTCTATCCGCGCGCGCTCTCGCAAATCTTCGCCGGGCAAGACTTCGCCTTTTGGAATACTCCAGGCGCCCTCGTCTTTTTTGGCAAAGAACGGGCCGCCCGGATGGACGAGCAAGATTTCCAGCTGTCGCGCTTTTCGGCGAAACATGAGCAAGCCGGCGCTAACGCGGCTCCGAAAGGAGCTGGCTGCTGTTTTTGACCGCGAAGGCTGGCTCATCTTAAACAGATAGGTGATTCCGCGAATCGAGCGAATGAATAGCTTTACGTGCCTTTGCGGTTGAAGTTAAGCAATGGCTGTGGGCGCGAAGTTGTGGCAGTCACAAAATGCACCGGAATCGCCGCCTCCCGCCGGCTCCGGTTCTGAGCGGCAGGAGCAAATTTTTCTGGAGGGACCGCGTTCGCGTTTCGCCGAGCTCTTTACTCTCCTGCGGGTGATGCGCGATTTCCTGCGCGGTTTTCGGGCGCTGCACTTTGTCGGTCCGTGCGTCACAATCTTTGGCTCCGCCCGAATCCGAGAGGGCGATCCGCATTACGAGCTGGCTCGAAGGATGGGGGCGGCAATTGCGCGTCTGGGATTCACAGTCATCACTGGCGGCGGACCCGGCATCATGGAAGCGGCCAACCGCGGAGCAAAGGAAGCGGGTGGTCGTTCGGTCGGGTGCACCATCGAGCTGCCCTCCGAACAGCCGACCAACGCCTATCTCGACCGCTATGTGCGGATGCATTACTTTTTCACCCGCAAAACGCTGCTGGTTAAATATTCCTATGCGTTTGTGGTCATGCCCGGTGGCGCCGGCACGCTCGATGAGTTGTTCGAGGCGCTCACCCTCATTCAAACCGGTAAGATTAAAAATTTCCCGATCGTGATCATGGGCATCGATTACTGGAAGGAGCTGCTGGAGTTCATCGCCAAAATGGCCCGGCGAAACATGATCGCCGATGCCGATCTCCAACTGATCTTTGCCACCGATTCGGTGGAGGCAGCCGTAGCTCACATTCGCAACAAGGCCATCGAGCCTTTCGGCCTTAGGCCGGTCGCCCATCGGCGCCGCCCTTTCTTCTGGCTGGGGGAGCGCGGAATGAGCCCCTGATCAGTGGGATTTTTCCGCGGTTCGCATCGCCCGGCGGTTTTTGCAACGGTGCGACTAGCCGCTTCCCAAAGCTGCCAGGGCGAGAAAGAAGCATCCCGCGCACCCGAAAAGCAGGCTCACCATCCAGAACAAACGTTTCTTTGTAAGCGCAGAGATGGCGGCAACAGCAATGGCGATTTGGAACATGGCTACCCCGCGCGCGAACACTTCATGGCGGTGAAAATTCGATTCGGCTGCGGCTTGCTTCCGTTGCGCCTCCGATTTGATTTCCTCCTGCTCCTTCTCGTAACGTTCGCGCCTGGCCTGGTCGGCTTCGCTGGGCGCGCCGGCGAGCGAGATTTTCGCGTCCAGAACCGCAGCCTTAATGCTCTTAGCCTGGTAGTAATTCCATTGATCGGCCGCTTCGACCTGGCTCATCATCGCCTTGTTCGCGTGTTGGCCCGAGAGTAACGACGCGATTGCCGCCAGCACGGCGAGGATCGCGGTGCTCAATGCCACCCAGGAAATCCACGTCTCCTCGCTGCGTTCCGCGCTATGATGGATTTGTTCCTGCAAAGGCTCGAGCGGAACTTCTGCTTCCTCCATGGTCAAAACGTTAGGTTTGGCAAATCTCGATTCAAGAAGCGAATCGCCCGGGCTGCGCTTGAAAGGGCCTCGCAAAAAGCTCGTCCATCGCATGGCATTTCCGAAAAACGTGGAGCTTGCCCTCTGGCCGCGCCACCCCCGGGAGGATGAGATCGACAAAGCTTTTCGCAACAGCTTTACTGCCGCTGGTAAACCCGATATGAAGGAGCACGCGCCCGCCTGCGTCTGCCAGATTTGCAAGACACAAAAACCATCCCACAGCGGAGTGATCGCCGATCTGCTTCGGCCATCCCTTTTGGAATTTATCAAGAAGACGCTCCCCGGCGTGGACGGCAAGGCGTTCATCTGCTTCGAGGACCTGGGCCGATTTCGAAGGGATTATGTCAAACAGGTGCTGCAGGAGGAAATCGGCGAATTATCCGCGCTCGACCATGAAGTGGTCGAGAGCCTGCAACAGCACGAAATTCTCTCGGCCAATATCAGCAAACAATTCGACAAAACCCTCACTTTTGGCGAGCGGCTCTCCGATCGCATCGCTGAGTTTGGCGGCAGCTGGCGTTTCCTCATCTGCTTTGGCGCGGTGCTGCTTGTCTGGATCGGAATAAACGGAGCAGTCCTGGCCACCCGCGCATTCGACCCTTATCCCTTCATTTTGCTTAATCTGATTCTCTCCTGCCTCGCTGCGGTGCAGGCGCCCATCATCATGATGAGCCAAAACCGCCAGGAGGCGCGCGACCGTTTGCGCGCGGAGAACGATTACAAGGTCAACCTGAAAGCCGAGCTTGAGATTCGACATTTGCACGAAAAAATCGATCACGTGTTGCGTCGCCAGTACAATCGACTGTTCGAGATCCAGCAGATCCAGATCGAATTGCTGGAAGAACTTGGGCGTAAGCGAAAAGGGTGAATCTCTAAATGGGGCAGCCAGTCTCGAGAGATCGCGACAACGGCGTGAGGCGAGGCTCTCCGCGTGTGAAGAGGAGCTGGCCCGCCGCTCACGGTTGCAAACGAGAAACAATATGGTCAATGCACTTGGTGGCACGTGGCGATGCATGCCGCCGCAGCGTAAAAGCGCCCAACCGACCCCCCTTAGCTTGATTTTTGCCCGGTTTGCCTTGGATTACCTTTCGTGCGCAGTGGGGACCACTGGAGTGCAGGAGGTGCGATTTGCGCGGATACGCCAAACGGCCTGGCAGCTTTTGCGACCACGCATTGGAGCGTTGTGGTTGAGGCGCAGGGGGAATCGCCTGCGGCTCGCGAAGCGTTGGAGAAACTTTGCCGCACGTACTGGCGGCCGGTTTACAGTTTCATCAGGCGCCAGGGCGCTGCGCCGGAGGAAGCGGAGGACTTGACCCAGGGTTTCTTCGCGCGGCTGCTTGAGCGTCGAGACCTGGAGACGGTTCGCCGGGAGAAAGGCAGGCTGCGTTCCTATCTGTTGGTATCGCTGAAAAATTTTCTGGCCAATGAACGATCTCGGGCCATGACCATCAAGCGGGGCCAGGGCCGTTCAGCGTTGCCGCTCGAAGCGTTGGGCGTGCGCGAGGAGATGAACCTTGCGCCCATTGACACGCTTACTGCCGAACAGATCTACGAACGCCGTTGGGCTCTGACGGTGCTGGACGAAGTGCTTTTACGCCTGGGCGAAGAGTATCGGGCAACCGGCAATGGAGAGCTCTTTGAGCGGCTCAGGCAATTGCTGACCGACGAGCACGACCGGCCGTCGCAGGCTGAAATTGCCGCGCAATTTCGAATGACAGAAAACGCAGTCAAACAAGCTTTTCATCGGTTGAGGCGGCGCTATCGCGAATTATTGCACGAAGAAATCGCCCATACGGTGGTTGCGCCGGGTGATATCGAAGATGAGTTGCGCCATCTGGTGGCCGTTTTGCGCGCATAGAACGATGGAATTTGGCGCGAGAAACAGCAATCCCATGGACAACGGCGGAGTGACGGTTGGCGAAATGTCGTGCCGCAAATGTGGCGCGCGTTTTTTTGCCGACGCGTCGCAGAGATTCTGCAGCGCCTGTCTGCTGGAGTCGGGCCTCTTCTTCGCAGAAGATGCAGAGGAGGAGGAGGAGGCTACCGGCCATGACGTCGCTCCGAGCTCGGCGTCGGCGACTCAAACGCCTTCGCATTCGCGGCGAGTGCTGGCAGATTTCGGCGATTACCAGTTACTGGAAGAAATGGGCCGGGGCGGGCAGGGGATTGTGTACCGCGCGCGACAGAAAAGCCTCAATCGCATGGTCGCGCTGAAAATTCTCGGGCTTGGCCAGTGGGCCACGGCAAGGCACTTGAAACGTTTCCATTTGGAGGCAGAGGCGGCGGCCAACCTCGAGCATCCCGGCATTGTGCCCATCTACGAGATCGGCGAATGCGACGGTTCTTGCTATTTCAGCATGAGACTCATCGAGGGCAAACCGCTTGACGCCGAGGCGACTTGCGGTCGCGACCAGCGAAGGGCGGCGGAGCTTGTCGCCCAACTGGCGCGCGCAGTCCACTACGCGCACGAGCGGGGCGTTCTTCATCGAGACATTAAGCCGGGAAACATCCTCCTGGATGGGGACGGCCAACCGCATCTTACGGACTTTGGCATGGCCCGGCTGCTGGAGACGACAGAAAGCGTTACCTGCACGCGGGAACTTTTGGGCACGCCGGCCTTCATGGCGCCGGAGCAGGCCAATGGTCAGGCGGGCCAGATCAGCCGGGCAACAGACGTGTATGGGCTGGGCGCCGTGCTCTATTATCTGCTGACCGGGCAACCGCCTTTTGCTGGAACGACTCCGTATCAAACCGTTCGGCTGCTGCTGGAGACCGAGCCGCGCGATCCGCGACTTTGCAATCGCAAACTGGATCGCGAGCTTGCCACGATTTGTTTGAAGTGCCTCGAAAAAGATCCCCAGCGTCGCTATCCGTCGGCTCTGGCCCTGGCCGAAGACCTGGAGCGCTGGTTCAAGCATGAACCGATTCAAGCGCGCCACATCGGCCTGGTCAGGCGCGGATGGAAATGGGCGCGGCGGAATCCGGCTTTCGCAGGGTTGCTGGCATCGCTTGTTGCGCTGGCCACGGCAATTGGCGTGATCTTGTGGAAGATCAACCTGTTTGGCTCGCCGCCCACAACTGGGATCGCCGTGTTACCCTTTGAGAATCTCAGCCCCGCTAAAGGGGACGCCTTCCTTGCCGATGGAATTCAGGACGACATTTTAACCAAACTGGGACAAATCGCAGGGCTGAAGGTCATTAGCCGCACAAGCGTGATGGAGTATCGTGGAAAGCGCAACGTGCGCCAAATAGGCCAGGCCCTTGGCGTCTCTCATTTGCTCGAGGGAAGCGTGCGGAAAACCGGCGCGCAAGTGCATCTTAATGCGCAACTCATCGATACGCGCTTGGACAGCCACGTCTGGACCGAACAATACGATTTTGACATACGCGATTTGTTTGCCGTCCCGAGCGAGATCGCCAAAAAGGTGGCTCGGCAACTCAATGCAAAGATTTCGCCGGCCGAATCGCTGGCCATCGAACAACCCACCACCAAGGATCTCACAGCGTTCGATTTGTTTGCGCGCGCCAAAGACCTCCTTTTGTGGGTCGGTTCCACCACGGCCGGCCAGGCGACGTTGTTGCAGGCGGTGGACCTGCTGAACCAGGCTGTAGCTCGCGATCCCACATTCTTCCAGGCCTACTGCGAGCTGGCTGATGCCCACGACCTTCTCTACTTTTTCCACGATGATCATTCCCTGGCTCGCCTCGCGATGGCTGAAGAGGCGATTCGAGCGGCCTTCAGGCTGCGTCCCGATTCGGGTGAGGCGCATCTGGCACAAGCGGGAAACCTCTACCGCGGACATATGAACTACGCGGCGGCCCTGGCCGAGCTGGAGATAGCGGGGCGAAAACTGCCCAATAACGCCCGCGTATTTGAGATGAAAGGATACGTTCAGCGGCGTCAGGGACATTGGGAGGAATCGACCCGAAACCTTGAACGCGCCCTTGACCTTGATCCCAGGAACTTTTTCGCCTTGCGACAGATTGCCATCAGTTACGAGCATCTGCACCGCTACCCGGAAGCCGTCTCGGCTTTGGATCGGGCAATGGCAGTGCAACCCAACGCCATCAACAATCTGGCTCGCGCGTTTGTGGATTTGGATTGGAAAGGCGATATCCGGCCCTTGCACCGGGAGATCGCCTCGGTTCGATCGAAAAATCCGGCCGCAGTCCCCTCCATCGCCGATACCTGGCTGCTTTGCGCGCTTATGGAGCGCGATGCCGCCGCCGCTGAACAGGCCCTGAGCCTGTTGGGAGAAGACCCTCTGAGGGATGACGTCGTGCACTTTAATCGCCCGTTCGTGGAGGGTCTGATCGCCCGGCTCAGAAGAGATGACGAAAAAGCCGGGCGGTGCTTTGCCGCCGCGCGCGCCGAACAACAGAAGCTTGTGGATGCCCAGCCAAATTTCGGGCCGGCTCTATGTGTCCTAGCCTTGATCGACGCTATTCTGGGGCGAAACGCCGAAGCGCTGCAGGAAGGTCGCCGCGCCGTCGAGCTTGTCCCTATGGAACAGGACGCCATTACTGCGCAGTCCATGCGGCAGTATTTTGCGATGATCACGGCCTGGACCGGTGAGAAGGAACTCGCGTGCAAACGACTTGCCGAAGCGTTGAGCCGGCCGAACGGCATGAGCTATGGCCAATTGAAATTGCTCCCCTTTTGGGATCCGCTGCGCGGCGAAGAGTGCTTCGAAAAAATCGTTGCCTCGCTCGCGCCCAAGTAACTGCGGCCATCCCTGCGGTGCGCTGATGGCAAAACGCCATCTCTGCGATTCGCGCTCAGTCGATTGTGAAGCGGCAAGGCCTGCTGCGAGCCCCTGAAATTTTTCAAAATTTCGCGTAACCCAGGGGCGAATTTCCTGCAGTACAAAAAGAGCGCTATGTCTCTCTTTGCCTCTCCCTAGCGGTTCACACAGGTCAAGGACAACCAGGAAACATTATGAAGAGAAAGGTTTTACTTTTTGGGATCTTACTGGGAACGCTGAATTTTCTTTCCACAGCATTGCGGGGCGATTGGACTCCTTCCAACGGCCCGTGGAGCGGCACTGTCATGGATTTGCTGGCCAACGGCTCGAACCTGTTTGCGGCGACACGCGGCGGCGGCGTATTCCGTTCCACCGATGGGGGAGGCACGTGGAATTCGGCAAACAACGGCTTAACCAATCTCTACGTTAACACGCTGCTCTCGTCCGGCCCGAGCCTGTTTGCCGGAACCACCACCACGTATGGCGGCAGCGGCGGCGGCCTTTTCCGATCAATGGATAACGGCGCCACGTGGGTCCTGCGCAATACTGGCCTGACAAGCGTTCACGTCAATTGCCTCGCAGCCAGCGGCTCAAACCTCTTCGCAGGCACCGACTACGACGGCGGGAGCGGCGGCGTGTTTTTATCTACAAACAACGGCGATAACTGGACTCAGGTAAGTGCTGGCCTGCCCGTTGACCACGTCGTCGCTCTTGCCACAAGCGGTTCCAATCTTTTCGCCGGCACAACTGGCAACGGCGTGTACCTTTCCACGGATAACGGCGCCTCCTGGAACGCCGTCAATAACGGGTTGGCTAACCTGACGATCAATGCGCTGCTTGCCAGCGCTCCAAACATTTTCGCCGGAACCGGCGGCGGCGGCGTCTTTCTTTCCACCGATAACGGAAACAGCTGGACCGCTGTTAATTCTGGTCTAACCAACCAGGTTATTTACTCTCTGGCCGGTTCCAGTCCCAACCTCTACGCAGGCACCTCCGACGGCGTCTTTCGTACCACTGATAATGGCAATTCCTGGACTCAGGTCGATTCAGGCCTGACCAACAGGTATATCTACTCCCTCGAAGTGGATGGCAAAAACGTTTTTGCCGGGACATTTGGCGCCGGCGTTTTTCGATCGCAAAACAATGGCGGAAGCTGGACCTGGTCGAGCACGGGAATGACAGCCGGGGACATTCGCTCCTTTGCCAGTCATGATAACAGCGTTTTTGTAGGCACCGGTGGTGGCGGAGTTTTCCGCTCGACTGATAATGGCGCCAATTGGCAAAACGTGGGCGTCAACAACGAATGGGTCTATTCGATGACTGCTCACCCAAATGGCACGGGCGTCACCATTCTTGCCGGCACAATGGGCGACGGCGTTTTCCGTTCAACAGACGACGGCGTTACTTGGGCGCAGTCCAACTCCGGAATCACCGTCCCCCTTATCTGGTCCATGGCTCTAATCCCCAATGGAAACCAGCAGGACCTTTTCGCAGGCAGTTGGGGCGGGGGCGTCTTTATCTCTACCGATGATGGCCTGAGCTGGACTGCAGGCGGTGTGATTCAGGGCGCGCCGTTGATTGCATCCATCGTCAGCCATAACAACTATGTCTTTGTCGCTTCATGGAGCAGCGGCGTGTTTCGTTCGTCCGACCATGGGCAAAACTTTATCCCGGCTAACACAGGGATAACCAACCCCTTCGTGAACAGCCTTTGGGTAAACGGAAACCATCTCTTTGCCGGAACCGGAGGCGGGATCTTTCTCTCCACGGATGACGGCAACTCGTGGACGCCGATCAATAACGGACTGACGAGCAGCGGCTTTTATTCCTTCATCGACAGCGCCACCAATGTGTTTGCCGGCGCGGCCAGCAACGATATGGACCCTGGTGGCGTATATCTTACCAGCGATTTTGGCTCCACTTGGAGCCCTGTTAGTCCCGGCCTCGCCAACAGGAATATTCGCAGCTTCGTTATCCGCGACGGGAATTTGTTCGCGGGAACTTATGGCGGCGGATTATGGCAACGGCCGTTGTCGGAAATGGTTCCTACCCCGACGCCGACTCCGACACCTACACCCAGTGCCACGCCTACACTTACCCCTACGCCTACTCCCACCCTTACACCCACTCCTAGCGTTACGCCTACGCCTACGGCCAGTCCCACCCCTACTCCCACACCAACCACAACGCCCCGTCCTACGCCAAGACATACTCCAACACCGCGACCCCGGCCCACTGTACATCCGCGCCCCAGCCCGCGTTAAGCGGGATTAAGCGCAACGAGGGCAACGTGTTTTGTCACTTACATGACCATCGGGAACAGGTTGATTTTCATTTCGCGAACCGGCGCCCTGCAGGTTAGAGCAGTTTCTGCGGGGGCATTCCCTTCAGCGGGCACCGAGTCGGGTTGCCGGTGCTGCGACCGGCTTTGCGGTTGGAAACGACAGTCCCACGCAAGTCAGCCTGTAGTCAGCCTGTAAAATGAGGGAGCTTTTTTCCGGAGTTATCATCCGTGCTTCCAGAGTAACGCTGTTGGCGCCGGTGCTTGTTGTAAGTACGGGGAGTTCGTTCGTGCTGGTCATCCGTCTTAACAACCGAAAGCACCTGCGTCGCCATGCAAGTGGGACTTGGGCGCAAGCAAAGCTCGGCGCCTGGGACGGCGTTCCTTTTGATGATTTCGGCCAAAGCGTCCCACTAGCTGGCGATTTGGGGTTCGTCGGGACTGACTTGCCACAGTTGGCGGAAACAGCCTCCAAGGTGCGGCTTACTGTTTCGCCAGGCCCGGCGAGCAATGGACCGAGCAAGCAAAGCTTGCGGCCAGGGATGGCGCGGCGAATGACGACCTCGGTATCTCGGTGGCAACTGATGGTCGAAGAGCAATGGCAGGCGCGTGGCTCGCTGATGTAAACGGAACTGCCGACCAGGGCGCCGCATATGTTTTCGTCACGTCTGAAGGAACAGCAACGCCCACACCCACGCCGACTGCTACAGGCACGCCTACGATAACGCCAACTGCAACGCCGTCGGTAACACCTACCGCGACAGCCACTCCAACTCCCACCTTGACTCCTACGGCGACGCCAACTGCTACCCCTACACCCACAGCAACAGCTACGCCTACTCCAACTCCGACAGTTACACCGACACCGACTCCTAGTGCGACACCCGTTCCTACGCCAAGGCCCAGCCCAACACCCAGATCTCGGCCCACTCCACGGCCGCGGCCGACCCCGCCATTACCTTAAATAAAGACATTTGAAAACAATGAAGCAGCAGAGCTATAAATAGCACTATGAAAACAAAACAGACGCGATCTGCCTTTTCTAATCTTTACATTTTAACCGGTTTGGTCGTCATCGGCACCGTTCTGGTAGTGTTCGCCGGCTATGCCGGTGAACGAACCCGCACTAATGACGCCTCAAGACAACGGGTACCTGCAGTTCCTCCTCCACACGGAAGCGTCACGGAAGCATGGGTTAAACGGATTGATGGCCCTGCTCACGGGAGCGATCACGGACACGATGTCAGGATTGATTCTGCCGGCAATGTAATTGTGACCGGATGGATCGAAACCGCGACCGGTAATGAGGATTGCCACACCATAAAATATTCTCCACAGGGCGATGTTCTTTGGGAAGATACCTACGCCGGGTCCGCCAACGGCACAGATTACGGTTACGCGCTCACTCTTGACTCGAGTGGCAACGTCTATGTCGCGGGCTTCGGCAACGGCGATAATCCCGCGACCTATGACATCTTCGTTTTGAAATATGATGCGGACGGAAACTCTGTGTGGACGCAACGCTGGACCAGCCCGATCACCAACTATAGCGCTTATGCCTATTCCATCGCTGTGGACAATCAGGGCAACGTCTTTACCACAGGCTTTGAGAGCGACGGGTTTACCGACGGCGAATTCATCACTCTGAAATTCAATTCGTCCGGCGTCTTGCAATGGGCGACGCCCTACAACGGTTCGCCGACTCAAATCGATTATGCCAACCACATTGTAGTGGACGGTGACGGGAATTCTTACATCACCGGCTGGAGTGGTGGCGCAAATAATCTGCACGATATGACTACGATCAAATACGACCCGGATGGAAACGAGCTGTGGGTCAAACGATACAACGGCACCGCGGACGACAATGATTACGCTTACCGGCTGGCGCTGGATGCTTCAGGCAACGTTTATGTTGCCGGTCAAAGCGTGGAAACCGGTTCTGACAACGATATCACCACGATCAAATACGCATCGAATGGAGATGAGATTTGGGTTCGGCATTACGATGGCCCCGCCCATGGTTATGACGCAGGCCAAGCCATCGCTGTCGATGCCGATGGCAACGCCTACATCACAGGCAATCACACTACGGCAACAGGTCTCGAGTGCGTTACCCTTAAGTATTCAGCGGCAGGCGATCTTTTATGGGCCACTCCATTTAACGGTCCCGACGCGAGCGGCGGCGTGTTCATATCCATTGCATTAGACGACGCTGCAAGCGCATACGTTACCGGCTTCGTCTTCAGCGGCGGTGCTGGTGACACTGCCACGGTAAAATACGATACGAATGGGATCGAACAGTGGGCGCAGCTCTACGATGGGCCTGGTCACAGCTCTGACGGCGCCTACGTCCTCGCTGTTGATAATAACCACAACGTCGCAATTGCGGGCTACAGCACCGGCAATGGGACGGATTATGACTACACAACAATTAAATACTCTGAATCTGCAAAGCCCACACCTACTCCCACAGTAACACCCTCGGTAACGCCTACAGCCACGCCCACGCCGACAGTTACTCCGACAGTTACACCGACATCGACGCCTACTGCAACTTCGACACCCAGACCTACACCATCACCCAGGCCGCGCCCAACTCCACGACCGCGGCCTTAGCGAAAATGATTAAACGAACCATTGGAACAATCATCGGCCGTTTTCGGCTGCAATCGCCGCCAAGGCTCGGTGCGGCAGTTTGCGTCGCCGCCATCTTAGCTCTTTCAATTTCACTGGCTATTCCCCCAGCGCCGCGCGCGTTCGCTCGACCTGGCAGTGGCAGTGACAATCAAAGCACCGGCGACAAAGAACGACGGCTTGGACAGCCGTCACTCGTTGGGTTACACCAGCGCCAAGTGTTCACCCGCAAAACCAGTCAATGACTATCAAAGCCAATGAATCCTTATACACAACGACTCCCTAACTTGACCTCTACGGGCAGCGCAGGCGCGCGCAGGCGCCTCCGCGCAAGAGCCCCTCTGCTCCTCGCGATTTTTTATCTGATCATCCCGGCGTTCGGTACCGCCCAAACGATTTGGACCGATGGCACGGGCGATTGGTTTCTTGGCGCAAACTGGTCCGCGGGCGTTCCGAATGCCAGCACACAGGCAAAGATTAATAATGGCGGGACAGCGCAGATTTCAGTCGCCGGAGCGACTGCCGATAGCCTGCTTTTGGGTTATGATACGACGAAGGATGCGGGCACTGTTACGGTATCGGGATCCGGCAACCTGGCTGTCAGCACGGATCTGGCGGTGGGCGGCTCGGGAAACGGCGTCCTGAATGTGACGGGAGCGGCACAGGTTTCGGACGACAGCGGTGAGATCGGCTACACAATAAGCTCTCAGCCTGGTATCATGGGCGTTGCCACGGTAGCTGGCGCCGGGACCGCGTGGACGAATGAGTCCTATCTTTATGTCGGATACGGAACGGGAAGCCTGACGATTTCGGATGGAGCTACAGTTTCGGATACATGGGGTTACGTTGCTTACTGGCCTGAATCGCCGGGACGTTCCAGCGGCACGGTCACGGTCGATGGAAGTGGATCGATTTGGACAAATCTCCAGGATCTTTGGGTGGGGAACGCCGGCAGCGGAGCGCTCATTATCTCAAACGGAGGCACAGTTACGAATGGCGCGGGTCATGTTGCTTACGAGTTCGGCGCGGATGGGACAGTGACCGTGGACGGCGCCGGTTCGATGTGGACGGTCAACGGCCTATTTTACGTAGGCGAAGGCGACGACGGGGTGTTGAACGTTACCAATGGCGGTCATGTTAGTTCGAACGGAAGTTTTGCGTACATCGGTTATAGTGCGTCTGCACAGAGCTCCGTTACGCTTGCTGACGCCGGCTCGCTCTGGAACAATCATGGCGGCCTGTATGTCGGTTTCAGCGGCGAGGGTACATTGGCTATTGGCAACGGGGGCCAGATGACAAACGGAACGTTCACCAACGTGGGCTTCAATGCAGGGTCAGCCGGGACAATCTCCGTTTCCGGCACTGGCTCCGTTTTCAGCACGGGAGGCGCATTGTCCATCGGAGGGAACGTCAGCGGGCCCGGAGGCACAGGGCTTTTACATTTGGATAACGGCGGCACGGTGAGCGCTGCCAGCCTCAATGTCTGGGATTCAGGGAGCGTGACAGGGAGCGGCGTTATCATCAATACCGTGACGACATCCATGCAGGGGACCATTGCTCCCGAGCAAACCATTTCGATCGCCGGTGACATAACGTTTGGTTTCAGCGCCAACACAACCATCACGGTGACGCCAGCTGGAAACGGCAGCATCGACATTGAGGGAACAGCCACACTTAACGGACAGTTGGTGGTGACTCTTTCGGGAGGTCCATTCAAGCCGGGTACGCAATACACACTTTTGCACGCGGGAAATGGTCGCAATGGCACAACCTTTGCCAGCGTTCAGATCAATTACTCGCCCGACCCATCGTTCACTCCGCAAGTCACGTACGACCCGGGTCACGTCTATCTCTACCTTGCCCCGAGTGGTTCACCTACACCAAGTCCCACGCCCACTCCTACCGCAACTGCCACGCCGACGCCGACGCCGACAGCTACGGTGACACCGACATCCACGCCAACACCGACTCCTACTGCTACCCCCACTCCTACGGTGTCGCCCACACCCACTACAACGCCTACGCCTTCACCCCGGGCTAGGCCCACTCCCAGAGTGCGACCCACGCCGCGGTCGCGACCGACGGCCGCGCGCCTCCAATAGAGGAAATGGAAACGAGAATGAAGAACCCAGAAAACGCGGGCATTGTTATGCATATGCGCCTCGACGATTCGCTTGACTCAATGCGTGGCTGCAGCGTTGGTTCAGCCGAAAAAGGATACAAATTTGATTTGCACCTGGCGGTGGCTACTGGTTAGCCGCGGGCTGCCATGGAAACAAACTGGAAATCGACAATGTTTAACCTTAATCGAATTGGCCTTACTGTCCTGACAACGTGTTGCCTCTGTGGAAATCTCTTTGGGCAATGGTCTCCGGTTACATCCGGAACGACGAGCACACTGAACGGAGCGGTGCTGCTCGATTCGGGGACGGGTTTCGTGGTCGGCGATGGCGGAACCATCCTGAAAACCACAGACGTGGGAGCGACATGGGCGCCGCTGGCCTCGGGAACGGGCTCGGCCTTGTACGATGTTTACTTTTTCGATTCCACAAGAGGCGTCGCTGTGGGCGAGCAAGGACTTATTCTTCGAACCACCGACGGCGGCGCAGACTGGCAAAGCGTTACCAGCGGCGTCGGCGACACTCTCAGATCGGTCTCATTCAATGGGAGCGCCGGAATTTGCGCGGGAGATTCCCAGGACATCCTTTACTCGACGGACGGCGGCGCATCGTGGCAGATCGCTCAAAGCGGGTTCTTTGGCGGCGGGTTTCCAGGCGCGCAGATGTTGAGCGCCACGGCAGGTTTTGTTGCAGGGCAAAATTCCATTTTTCAAGCCTTGCTGGGTAGTACGACTGATGGAGGAGTTACCTGGAACTTCCAGCCTTTCTATTTCAACGGAAACGAAGGCGGGTGTAATGCCCTGTTCTTCTTCGACGGAACCAGTGGCCTTATCTCAGGCACGATTTTTGACGGAAGGGGCGCCATCGCAAGGACAACCGATGGCGGGCTGAATTGGTCAACCACGCTTTACGATCAAGCGATAGAGGGTCTCAGTTTCCCGACAGCTGCGAGTGGCTTTGCCGTAGGCGGGGCCGGCAGAATCCTGCATAGCACAGACATGGGAACTACGTGGAGCGATCAAATCAGCGGGACCACTGCAAATCTCCATGATGTTGCTTTTGCCAGTGATGCGTTGCGAGGCATCGCGGTTGGCGATGGTGGAGTGATTCTTCGGACAACAAACGGCGGTCAGCCATCGGGTTGGTCGGAACTGCAAAAGGTCAGCTCCAGTGATGGCGCAACGGACGACCAGTTTGGCTGGTCGGTTGTGTTGGGTTCAGCGGACACTGCGTTTGTGGGAGCGCCCAACCACGCGGTCAACGGTAACGTCGCTCAGGGCGCCGTTTATGTTTTTACCCGCTCGGGCAACACCTGGAGCGAGACGCAGACATTAACCGCCGGCGACGGCGCTGAAGGCGATTCCTTTGGCCAATCGCTCGCCTTCGACCAGGATACCAACAGCCTTATTGTCGGTGCGCCCAATAAGGATGATTTTCAAGGCGCCGCCTACATCTTTACTGAATCGGGCGGCTCTTGGACTCAGGCGCAAAAGATTCAAGCTGACGATGCAGCTACGTTCGCTCAGTTTGGGTGGTCGGTGGCGATTGAGGGTAACACAGCCATGGTGGGTTCGATCGGCGCCGCCGTGCCGCCGAGTAACAGCGTGGGCGCAGTTTACGTGTTCACTCAGTCGGGTGGGCTTTGGAGCCAGGCGCAGAAGTTTTCTTCGAGTGACGGCGCCAGCGGCGATGGTTTCGGCTGGTCGCTCGCATTGGAGGGAGATACTGTCGTAGTAGGCGCAAACACTGCCAGCCCAAACGGCCTCGACTTTGCGGGCGCGGCTTATGTGTTTAACCGGCAAACTGCCGCAAGGCAGCGCGCCGCGGTTTCCAAACGCGGGCAGCGGCCAAGCGGCGTCGTCTGGACGCAAGCTCAAAAGCTGACTGCCAGCAATGGCGCTGAGTTTGACTTCTTCGGGGGGGCGGTGGCGCTTGTTGGAAATACGGCGCTTATAGGAGCCGAAGGGGCGGGCAGTGATCCCTTCTCCAATCAGGGGATCACCTATGTCTTTACCAACTCGGGCGGAACATGGACTGAAGGCCAACAGATCACTGCCAGCGATGGCCAGGGGAGCGATGGCTTTGGTCACGCCATTGCATTTGATGGAAGCAAGGCGCTGATCACCGCAGCCGGGGCCACGGTCAATGGCAACGATACGGCAGGCGCCGCCTACGTGTTTCGTAACTCTGGCGGCATGTTTACCGAGGAGCAAAAACTCACAGCCAGTGATCCTGAGGAACTGGCGCAGTTCGGCTGGTCGGTCGGATTATCCGGCAACACGGCCTTGATTGGCGCTTACATCGCGACGGCCAATGGGCACGAGCGTCAGGGGGCCGCCTATTTGTTCGAACGTCAGGGACCTACACCTACACCTACACCGACGCCTACGCCGAGCGCTACGCCCAGGATTACGCCTACCCCCAGGCCACGACCTACGCCGCGGCCGCGCCCCACGCCGCAGCAGCAACCAGAAGCACATGTTAAAGCTGAACATTTCCGCGAATTCGAATTGTAAAAACTGCGCACCGAATCAAAAGCAAAACATCACCGCTTACCAAGGCAGCCTGGGAAACCGCAGGGCCCTGGTATTGCTGCTGGGTTTTGCGGGGATCTGTGGGCTGCTGCTGACTACCCACGATGGAGATGCTGGAAGCAGCCCGGCAGCCACCATCTCCAGGAGGGTTTCACAAGGCGCATCAGGTTCCCGGTGGCACTGGCAAAATCCGCTTCCACAGGGGAATAATCTTCACGGCGCTTCCCTTGTGGATGCGAATACCGCTACCCTCGTGGGCGATTACGGGACGATCGTGCGGACGACGGACGGCGGAAGTAGCTGGACCATTCAGACCAGCGGCACAACCCAAACTTTATGGGCCGTTTCCTTCACTGACGCACATAGTGGAACGGCTGTGGGAGACGAAGGCACGATTATCCGGACTACAGATGGCGACCACTGGGCCGCTCAAACAAGTGGAACAACGCGTAACCTTCGCGGAGTGTCGTTCACGGACACTAACAACGGAACGGCTGTTGGCGAAGGTGGCATCATCCTAAGAACGACCGACGGCGGAAGCAGCTGGCTCACTCAATCAAGCGGAACCTCGAACAACCTTTTCGGAGTTTCGTTTACTGATGCAAACACTGGAACGGCGGTTGGCGGAACCTTTGGCGAAAGCACGATTGTTAGAACCACCGACGGCGGGAACACGTGGGTGCCTCAGGCGAACCCCGGGACTGTGTTCCTTTTCGATGTTTCATTCACCGACACCAACAACGGAACCGCTGTCGGTGATGGAGGCACAATTCTCAGAACGACCGACGGAGGTAACACCTGGTCACCTCAAGCCAGTGGAACAACCAAAACTCTTTACGGAGTCTCCTTCACCGATGCGAAGAATGGGACGATTTGCGGCTTTGACATGGGCGGGGGACCACCCATCATCCTTCGAACCACCAATGGGGGGAACACATGGGTTGAACAGACGAATTACTCGCTACCCCAGGGCGCCAACGCTTTCTACGCAGTGTCCTTCACGGATGAGACCACCGGGTTGCTTGTTGGTCAGGCCGGGATAATCCTTCAAACGACCAATGGCGGTACGCTATGGAGCAGTCAGCCTGTCTCTACGTTCAATTACCTCTATGGCATTTCCTTTAGCGATTCCAACACGGGAACCGTCGTGGGTTATCAAAATCCGGATGGCATGATCCTCAGGACCACGGACGGCGGTAGCACGTGGGTTCGCCAGAACAGCGGCGTCAGCGATCCGTTTGATGGGATCAATCTTTTCGGTGTGCATTTCGTTAATGCCAACGTGGGCACGATCGTTGGCGACGGCGGCATTATCCTCAGGACAACGGACGGGGGCAGCACCTGGGTGCAACAAAACAGCGGCACGACGGACCTGCTTTATGCGGTCCATTTCAGCGACGCAAATCACGGCGCGGCAGTTGGGTTTTTCAATGGAAAAGTTTACATGACCAGCGACGGGGGAGAAACCTGGACGTCTCGCGAAACGCAGGCAACAGGTCTCCTTGGAGTTTATTTTACCGATGCCAATGTGGGCACCGTGGTCGGCAACGACGGCGTCATTTTGAAAACAACAGATGGCGGCGCGAACTGGGCATTGCAAGCCAGTGGCACTACCGTTCAGCTGCGGGCCGTCTCATTCAGTGACGCTGACACAGGGACGGTGGTTGGCGAACAAGGCACGATTTTGCGAACAACGGACGGCGGGCAGAACTGGCTCAGTCAGGTCAGCGGCGTGTCTGAGACATTGTTAGGCGTCTCCTTCTCTGATGCTTCCCATGGTACGGCGGTCGGGCAGTTCGGCACAATCCTTCAAACAACAGACGGAGGAAAGACCTGGATGCGCCAACAAAGCGGAACGAACCAGGATCTTTACAATGTTTTCTTTACTGATGCTAACACGGGCACCGCGGTCGGCGCGTTTGGCGCGATTCTCAGCACCCGGGAAGGCGCTACGCCTACTCCCACTCCGACTGTAACACCGACGGCGACACCCAGTTCTACCCCAAGACTTGTCCCCACGCCTCGGCCACGGCCCAGTCCGCGTCCCCGCCCATCGCCCTGATCCCAGCGTTACTTCCGGCCGGCGAACAACGGCAGTTGACTCACGACCGGTTTTCTCTTTCCTCACTGGTTTGTGAAACAAGGGGGCTTTTTTAAAATGTGCGGTGCCGGCGCCGGTGTGCGCCGGCGTATTTGGGTGACGAGACTGGCGGCCCCTTTCGTTTTATTGGCGGTAAGCGTGCGCGTCGTGGCCGCTGGCACCGACAACCGCGCCGGAGGCGTCGAACGCGCTCAGGACATGGCTGCTCGCAACGCTATGGGCGTTTCGCTGTTGCCGATTGTCCGATCCAGCAGCAGCCGACTTGTCTCCGCAGGAGCGGTTTTGGGCGCGACGGGATCGTTTATTGAAACGTACGACGACGGCACCGATGTCGGTTTGTGGCATTGCAGCGTCAATGCGATGCGTGCCATCGAGCCAAGCGGCGGAAACCCCGGAGCTTATCTCCAGCAGGGTGGTTTCAGCACGGCTGTACCTACGTGGGCTAGCGTTTCGACGCGTTATCAGCCGGGAGTTAACGACCCGTACAAAGTCGATAGCATTTATACCGGCGATTGGACAACTCTGGGCGTCACAACGCTGACTGTCGATCTCAATGTCATCCAAGTGGCTACCTGGGCTACCGATCGCGCTACAACGCTGGAGTTGCTGCAGATGGATGAAACAGGCTTCAACGTCACGTACGATGCAACGTACACTCTGCCAGACTTGCCTGACCCGCCAGTCGGCTGGCACACCTATTCGTTCCCGGTTAATGCCAATTCGCCAACCATTCCGGATGGTTGGGTGTGCACACATGGAGACGGCACGCCCTGCACCGATCCAGAATGGTCGCAGTTTCTCCATCGAGTCGATTTGACCAGCGTTGGCTTTTACAAACCGGGATTTGTTTATCCAAATCTTGGCACGTGGGTCCTGGGGATCGACAATGTTGAACTGGATTTTCAGGCCGGCCCGACGCCGACTCCTTCTCCCACTGTGACGCCTTCGCCAACTGCCACACCGCGGGCGCGCCCGACGCCCCGGACGCGGCCGTCGCCGCATGCTCGTCCAACGCCTTAGCGTCAGGTCGGATCGGGGCAGCCGACCTCTTTGAAAAAAGCGGCGAGCTTCGGGGGATGTCGTGCTTTCGACAAAGGGCAAATTTTGGCCTTAAGACGCATTGGGGAGATGATAAACGGGCTTAACTACAGCCGTCGGTCCGGTTACACCGGGTGCATTTGGTTCCTTTGTTTGGGATGAAAGGCAAGTCCGTCCCCGCAGTTGTCAGGCGCAGCGACTGTTATTGGTTTTTTAGCTACCGCGTTCTACGGAACTTTTTTTACTGGTTGATCGCCTGTTCGGTTTAACGGCGGCGCCCTTGACACCTTTACATCGCCAAGGGCTGATGAGGACTTCCCATAAAGCGCTGACATTTGAGGAGCGCGTGGCGTATCAACGAGCGATTGAAGAAGTGTGCTGGCAGCACCGCATTTGGCCCAGGGAGAATACGCGACCCAAACCATCACTAGATGCGGTGATGAGCCAAACACAGATCGAGCCATCCAGCTGGCATGACCACAGTCGGTTCGCGCTTCTGGGGGTGATTCTGCTTTCCTGAGGCTGGTAACAAAACTGTTACCGTTTTGAGAGCGCAAAACCGGTTCCCTACGCGAACAGTTGCGTGGTCACTCTGGTTGCCTGCGTGGAAACTGCGGCCTAGTGGTGTTACAAATGGATCGAAACGCGAAAACTGCCATTGGCAGGGACGCAACCAAGGGAAAACCGCAGATTGAATTGTTCTAAACGAAAAAGGAGTAATTTCATGCAACGACTTCATAGACTAGTTCGACTGACTTTCTGGGTGGGAACGCTGTTTGCCGTCACCTTCCTCGCGCAGGCCAATCCGGAACAGAAGCTTGCCACCAGGTCGAAAGGCGTTTCTTCCGGCCACGATATCCGCATCGTGGACCAGAACGGACGGCCCGTTCCAAGCGGCGTGCGCTCGCCCGCCGGGCAAATCGTCGATGTGCAGGTCGGACCCGGTTTCAGTTTTTCGCCGGACACGGTCAACATTTCGGTGGGCGACACCGTGCGCTGGACGTGGGCCGGGAGCGGGCACAGCGTCACCAGCGGCGACCCATGCACGCCGGACGGGCAATTCTGTTCGCCTGACGATGTAAACTGCAACCAGCTCTCCAATCAGGGGTTTGTTTACGAGCACACTTTCGATCAGGCTGGCACCTACAACTATTTTTGCATTGCCCACTGCGGTTTTGGAATGACAGGGGTCGTCAACGTCGCAGCAGGACCGACTCCCACTGCGACCCCGACTGTAACTCCCACTGCCACTCCCACCGCCACGCCTACCGCAACGCCAACGGCTACGCCACCGATTACTCCATCACCTACTCCCAGCGGAACGCCGACCGCTACACCCACACCTGGTGGGCGGCCTCGACCAACGCCACGCCCGCGCCCAACCCCGCGGCCCCGTCCCATTCCTTTAGGCCATTAGTCGCATCGCCGGACGAGCGAACGAAGTTCCGAGCATCTTCGGAAGTTCAAAAACGTTTTGTCTTCATACCGGCTTCCCGAAAAAAAGGCGGTGCTGAATCGGAGCAGTTTCTGTTGCGCGTTCAAAGGTCGCGCATGGGAGGCGAAACCGATGCCTTGCCGCGGCTGGCCATGCCCTTTGGGAAAGCTGATCAAGCGATTGAATGCGTCGAAAAGACCGGATGCGCGTCAACGCGCGATTCTTTTTTGGAGAGAGAGATCGGTATGCGAACAGAACTCGTGAAAGGCTTCGCCTTTTCGCTTCTGGCACTGCTCTGCGCGCTTGGGGAACCATCTCCGCTGGTCGCGCCAACGCCTGCGCCGTCGCCTGTGTCCACTGCTGTGCAGCCGGCGCTCGTCACCACGTTTGCGCCGGTAGTGGAAAAAGTCGCGCCAAGCGTTGTGACCGTGTTCACGACCCAAACGGTGTCGCGACCGCTGATGACTTTCCCATTTCCCGACGATGTGCTGCGGCAATTTTTCGGCGAAGCGCCTCCGCACCAGGGCAAACGCACGCTTCAAGGGCTGGGCTCGGGCGTAATTGTCAGCCCGGACGGCTACATTCTCACAGCGAACCATGTGGTTTCCGGAGCGGAGCAAATCATGGTTGGTCTTGGCAGGGAGCTGCGGAAGTACAAGGCGCAAAAGGTGGGCGCCGATCCGGGCACGGACGTGGCCTTGTTGAAAATCGACGAGAAAAATCTGCCAGCCATCACCTTTGCCGACAGCGACAAGGCGCGCGCGGGCGACATCGTGCTGGCCATCGGCAATCCTTTTGGCCTTCGACAAACCGTGACCATGGGGATTATCAGCGCGGTCGGCCGCGGTGGCATGGGCATTGTCGATTACGAAAATTTTATCCAGACCGACGCGGCGATTAACATGGGAAACTCGGGCGGCGCGCTGGTTGACACGCAGGGCCGGCTCGTGGGCATTAACACGGCGATCTTCACTCGCGGCGGGGGAAATCAGGGAATCGGCTTTGCGGTTCCGTCGAATCTGGCGCGTGAAGTGATGCAAAGTTTGCGAGAAAAAGGTCGAGTCATTCGCGGTTACATTGGCGCCACTGTGCAAACGCTGACACCCGAGCTGGCCGAGGCAATGAAACTCCAGGGCCAATTAACTGGCGCGCTGGTCAGCGAAGTGGAGCGGAACAGTCCTGCGGAAAGATCCGGAATCAAGAGCGGCGATGTGATCACGGCGGTCAACGGAAAGAAAGTGACGGATGCGCGTGAGTTGCGTCTGATGATTGGTTCGATGGCGCCGGGAACAAAGGCGCAGATCGAAGTTAATCGCGAAGGGCAACGCAAGACCTTCAATGTTGAGTTAGGGGAAATGCCCGCCAGCGCGTCGCAACAGGGTGAAGAGGCCGCTCCCGAGGAGGAGGCTGCGCAGCCGGAAAAAAGCACGGTGTTCGGCGGCGTGGTAGTTTCCGATATCACGGAGGACATTCGCACGGCCCTCAATCTCCCGAAAAACGTTCAGGGGGCGGTGATCACCGATATCGACACCGATTCGCCTGCGGCAAAGGCCGGGTTGCGCGAAGGCGACGTGATTCAGGAACTGAACAGGCAGCCGGTTAAAAACGCCAAAGACCTCGTTGAGATCAGCAAGAATTTGAAGCCCAACGGAAAAATCCTGCTGCGCGTTTACAGCCAGAGCCGCAGTGGCTTTGTCGCGCTGGAGCCGAAATGAACAGGCAACGGCGGTTCCTCACCGGCGGGCGCGTCGGGGGAAAGCGCCCTTCGCCCCCTCAAATATCCAAAAGCACTTTCGCTTTCCATTGGCCGTCCTGTTTCTCAACTGAAAAACCGTGGAGCGTGACTGCTTTTACGTCGGCGCGCTGTTGATGACGCGTTTCGTCCAATTCCTCACCGGCGAGACTGGCCTTTAAGAAATATTGTCCCTCTCTTTCCTTAATGCCCACGTTGCGGGCGCGCAGCAACAGGCGCCGGGCATCTTTGAAATAAATCAGTTCCTGCAGGAAATCGAAGAGCAACATGTCGATCGCGTCGCTGCACAGTTCGATTTCACGGATCTCGCGCGGCTCGATGGCTTGCAGATTGTCGATCATCACGTTCATCGTCGCGTCAGCTGCGGCGGTGAACAGTTCCGGCAAATCGCCGCCGGTGGCTTCGAACGCGATGTCGGCCGTGCCGACGTCTTCGAGATAACGATAGGGCATGGCGGAAACGATCAGTGGACTGGCAACGAATAACGAATTAACGGCTCATGAACAATACCGTGCGCCGCTTCGTAGGCGTTTCGCGCTTTGTCACTTTGGGAGCTTCTCTCCCTCCTTGGAGGCGCATTCATTCAGCGCGCGAATGATTGCCGGTTTTTGGGCGGCGAGTTGTTTTCCAATGAAGACCAGCTGCGTTTCGTCGGCTTCGAACGGCTCCAGCTCCCAGCGGCCCGCGACGAAATTGAATAGTTGTGCGCCATCGGGGAAATGAACGAAACCTTTTGCTCGGATGACAGCGGCGGGGAGGCGTTCAACGAAACGTTCGAAGCAATCGCGAGAAAACACCTGATGCGAACTGAAAACGAACGATTCGAACTCGGGCTGATGCCGGTGCTCCGGAAGCGCGACTCTTTTCTCGACGCCAATGCCGAACAGCAATTCCGGATCGACCCGGCAGCGCTCTGTGCACACAATCACCGCGGCGGGATTGAGCTCGCGCAGCTTGGTCTCCAGTGGCTCAATTTGCTCCGGCCCGACAAGATCGATCTTGTTCAGCAGCAAAATGTCTGCGCACTCAATTTGCAGCCGGGTGGTGTGCCCAATCTCGGGGAACCGCACGAGCATGTCAGCGTCGATGACCGAGACGACGCCGTCGAGGCGGCAGCGCGGCAGGGCCTCCTGAATGTTGAACACGAGCGCTTCGGGTTCGGCCAGGCCAGTGGTCTCGACGATGAGGATTTCCGGCCCCACTTTCTCCAAGATCTCGTTCACCGCGGCTTCGAATTCGCCCAGCAACGAGCAGCAGACGCAACCCCCGCCCAGCTCGGCGATCCGCACGTTTTTGCCTTCGATCACCTTGGTGTCGATGGCGATCTCGCCGAATTCGTTCATCACAATGGCAATCTTCGCCGGTTTGGTCGCCAGAATATGCCGCAGCAGCGTGGTCTTGCCGCTGCCCAGCGGACCCGTGATCAGCGTAATGGGAGTGCGCGGTTGCATGCGATATGCAACGTTAACACGTAAACGCTAACACTTCATGAAAGTGTCCTTGCGCGCGGCGCTGGTTTTTCTGTGGCTTCTGATCGTCGTCAATTGCGTGGCGCTGGCGTTCCTCTTGTTCTCGATGTTCAAACTGGGGGTAGGCGCGCAGGTTGATCGGGTGCGCACGCTCGCGCAGGAGGCTGCGGCGCGCACGGCGCAGCGTTTCACAGCATACAAAGCGAGTTTCTCGCAGCCGCCAGGCTCGTTTGGAACCGAGGAACACCGCCGCGAGCTCACCCTCATTTTGCAACTTGTGCTCGCGGATTTCAGGGAAGTCGAAGGCGGCTTTTGGAGTCTCCGTGACGGTTTCCTGGCTTACGCTTATCCTACGTATTCGGGCGGCGCGCCAAAGACCGATGTGCCGGCGGCCGAGGCCGGCCGCATTGCCAGTGTGGCGCGGCAGGCGGTGCGCGATGGCCGTGCGGTGACGCGCTCGTTCCCGGGCGAAACGGAAACGCTGATCCTGCACGCCTTGCCCGTTGGCTCCGGCGACGCTCCCCTCGCGGTTTGGACCATGTCGCGCGCGCATGTCAGCGCCGCGGAGGCCTACCAGAAACTCACGCTTGGTTTCGGCGTCCTTTTCCTTTTCGCTCTGGCATCCGGCGCGGGCGTGCTTTGGTGTTTGCAAAACTGGACAGCCCGTGTGCGCGCTTTGGAATCGGCGATCGCAGCGGCGCCGGTGGAAGAATTGCCGCCGTTGCAACCCACCGGCGAACGCGAACTGGACCGGCTCGTAAGCGCGCTCAATCAACTCAGCGCGAAATTAAAAACTGCGCGTGACGAGGCGCTCTTGCTAAGCGAAAAACTCGCGCGAGCCGATCGCGCAGCGGCGCTTGGCCGCATGGCTGCGCAATTCGCGCACGAGATTCGCAATCCCATCGCGGCGATGCGACTCAGGGCCGAGAATGCGCTGGCCAAGTCGCCCGAGCAGCAAGGCGCCGCCTTGCGCGACATGCTCGGCGAGATTGCGCGCCTCGATGATTTGCTGGAGCGGCTGCTGGCCGTCGCCCGCTTGAGTCAGTTGCGCAAAGCCCCGGTTAATGTGAAACGCTGGGTGCAATCGCGTTTGGACCAGTTCCGCGATCAAGCCGCGCGCAAACATCTGGTGCTTCGCGGCGACGCACCCGATCGAACCTGCGCTTTCGATGAAAAGAGCATGTCGCGGGCGCTGGACAATCTCCTGCTTAACGCTCTGCAACACGCGCCGCGCGATGGGTGGGTTGAAGTGCGCGCGGAATGCGCCGAGGGGCGCTGCTGCATTGCGGTGGAAAACTCGGGGGCGCCGGTGCCGGCCGGTGAGCGCGAAAAAATTTTCGATCCCTTTGTGAGCATGCGCAGCGATGGCGCGGGGCTCGGGCTGAGCGTCGCCCGGGAAATCGCCGAAGCCCATGGCGGCGCGCTTCGCTGCGTGGAGAGCTGCGGAGGCGCGCGTTTTGAGCTGGAAATTCCCATGTAACCGCGCCTTGTCACTGTTTTGATCGCGGTCTCCTGAGAGTGGCCGCCGCTGAAAGAGGATGTTATGCCCAAAATCTTGATCGTGGACGATGACGCCGGGTTCGCTTCGGGCCTTGCCGAGGCGGTGCGCGATTTTTCTCATGAGGCGTTGATCGCCTCCTCCGGCGAAGAAGCGCTGGCGCGTTTCGATGAGATTGATCCGGCGCTGGTGTTTCTCGATCTGCGCCTGGGCGGGATGCAAGGCTTGGATGTGTTGCGTGAATTGAAAGCCCGGCCCGATCGCGCGGCCAAACCCGTTGTGATCCTGACGGCGTTCGCCGATGCCGCCAACACCATCGAGGCCATGAAGCTCGGCGCGTTCGATCATCTCACCAAGCCCATTGGCCGCGATGACGTGCGCGCCGTGCTGGCGCGAGCTCTGGCGCGTCCGCGCGTCGTTACGCAGGAAGCCGGTGGTGATGACGCCGGAGAATTTCTCGGGTCAAGCGACGCGATGCGTGAAGTGCAAAAACGCATCGGGCTGGCCGCGTCCGGCGACGCGACGGTGTTGATTCTTGGCGAGACCGGCACAGGCAAGGAGCTTGTCGCGCGCGCGATCCATCGACACAGCAACCGCGCACGAGGCCCTTTCGTGGCAGTGAATTGCGCGGCCATTCCGGCCGAACTCATGGAGAGTGAGCTCTTCGGCCACGTGCGAGGCGCGTTTACGGGGGCAGTTCAGGCGCGTGCGGGACACTTTCGGCAGGCCGACGGCGGCACACTGTTTCTCGATGAAATTGGCGATATGACTGCGGCGATGCAGGCCAAAATGCTGCGCGCATTGCAGGATGGGAAGATCACGCCCGTGGGTGGCAGCGCGGCGCACAGCGTCAATGTGCGTATCATCGCCGCTACGAATCGTGATCTGACCGAGCTGGTGCGCGAGGAAAAGTTCCGAGAAGACCTTTTTTACCGGCTTAACGTCTTGCGCATCGAGCTGCCGCCGCTGCGAGAACGCGGTCCGGACATTTTGCTTTTGGCGGAGCATTTTTTGCGAAAAGCCGCTCCGCAGGCGCCGAAGAAGTTGAGCGCGGCCGCCGCACAGGCCATGTTGGAATATGCGTGGCCGGGTAACGTGCGCGAGTTGGAAAACCTGATGCGCAGCCTCAGCCTCACGGTGCGGGGCCCCGTGATCGAGCGTGACGATCTGCATTTTGAATCTGAGACAACAGCCGGTGATTCGATCCACGATTTGCTTCAACTGGATTTGCCAGCCGCAACCGCGCGCCTGGAAAAGCTGCTGTTGCGAAAAGCCCTGCGCCAGAGCGGCGGCAACCGCGCCGAGGCCGCGCGGCGTCTGGGCATCCGCCGGCAGTTGCTTTATTCGAAACTGAAAGAATACGGCATGGATTGACGCGCCGGGAATCTCGCCAGTGTCCGGGGCGATTTGAGGAAAAGGTTTCCCGCGGTATGTGCAAGGTTGTCCGCGATAGGGACACGAATCGTCCGGCGGGCGGACATTTTTGGGATCTTCGGATTTTGACGACGCTGATTTCCAGCGGTTTGCGCCTGGGCAGGGCTCGGCATGCAAATTGATTCAGGGATGCAGCATGAAAACAAAACTGCTTTGCGTCTTGGCTGCCAGTGTTCTTGGGGCGGCGAGTTCTCCGGGGCAACCCGAAGCGCCCGCTCCCGCGGCCCAAATCACGGGTGTCGTCGCCCAGTATCTGATGAACCCCAACGGCCAGCTTGACGGTCTGCTCCTGAGCGACAACACCGAGGTAAAGTTCCCGCCGCACATGAGCGCCGATCTCGCTCGCGCCGTTCGACCCAACGATCGGGTTACAGCCATTGGCGAACGCGAAGGCGCGCAGACGTTTCACGCCTTCACGATCGTCGATGCCAATGGCCAGACCCTCAACGAAGCTCGGCCGAGCCACGCGCCGCCTCTGCCCGGCGCGCGCGGCCCAAACCTTCAGCCAATGAGCGTCAGCGGCAGGATCAAGGCGCTACTGCACGCGCGGCGCGGCGAAGTGAACGGTGCCGTGCTCGATAACGGCGCGATCCTGCGCATCGCCCCCGATGCTGGCGCGCAGTTCATCGCCCTGTTGCAACCCGGCGCGGCGATTTCCGCAAGAGGTTACGGAACGGAAAATGAATTCGGCCGGGCGCTGCAGGCGACCGAAATTGGCGCTGCGGGTCGCGTGCCCATTTCCGGCGCAACGGCAGCGCCGCGACCGTGATGAGGGCAAAAATGATCACTGCGATTTTGCTGATCATCTCGAACATTTTCATGACCCTCGCCTGGTACGGTCACTTGAAGGTAAAGCAGGCGCCGCTCTGGCTCGCTGTCGTGGCGAGCTGGGGTTTGGCGTTCTTCGAATATCTTTTTCAAGTGCCGGCAAATCGCATCGGCTCGTCGCGTTTCTCGCTGGTGCAATTGAAGGTGATGCAGGAGTGCATTACCATCGTGGTGTTCACCGCCATCGCCTGGGCGTTGTTCCGGCAAATGCCGCGCTGGAACAACGTGGTGTCGTTCCTGCTCATCATCGCGGCGGTCTATTTCACCTTCAACTTCGGCAAATGAACGGGGCATGCGCGATGATCCAGGGGTCAGAAACGTTGTCGCCGCCTCGCTGTGACGGGGCGCTCCGGTAAAGATCTCTCCCGGAGCGGGGCGATGCGACGCCGTTGCTACACGGCCGCATCCGCGCAGTTTGCGCGCGCTCGACGCGCTAAATTTTTTCCTCGCCGATGTGCGCGAAGGGATCGGGCCGTTCCTTGCGGTTTATCTTGCTGCGACCCTGCACTGGAATCCTGCCCAAATCGGACTGACCCTTGCGCTCGGCGGCTTTGCAGGCGTGCTCGCGCAAACGCCGATGGGGGCGCTGGTCGATCAGATTCGGCAAAAACGTTTACTCATCGTCAGTGCCTCGGCAGTGATCGGGCTTGGCTCGCTGGCAACAGTGTTGATCGGAACGAAGCCCGTAATTTTCGGTTCCCAAATTGCGATGCAAATCGCAGCGGCAATTTTTCCGCCGGCAGTGGCCGCGATTACGCTCGGCCTGGTCGGTTATCGCGAAATGGATCGCCGGACCGGACGCAACGGCACGTTCGATCACGCCGGCAACGTCGCCGGTGCGCTGCTTGCCGGCTGGCTCAGCACCGTGCTTGGCGCGGGCGCAATTTTTTACTTCGCCGTGGCGATGTCAGTCGTGAATTGTTGCGCGGCGCTGGCGATTCGTGAAAACGACATCGACCACGAGTTGGCGCGTGGCGCGGTCAATGGCGATTCACCGCGCATCGCCAGCGTGGGCGCGCTTTTGCGCGACAGAAATCTCGCCGTGTTCGTTGTGGCGGTGGTGCTGTTTCATTTTGCCAATGCCGCCATGCTGCCTTTGCTCGGCCAGTATCTTGCTGCCGGAAAAATGCGTCCCGCGACTGCGGGACTGGACATGGCAGCGTGTATCATCATCGCGCAACTGGTGATGACGCCTGTGGCGTTGCTGGCGGGAAAACTCGCTCACACATGGGGGCGCAAGCCTGTATTTCTCATCGGTTTTCTGGCTTTGCCGATTCGCGGCGTGCTTTACACGGTCAATCGCGATCCGCGCTGGCTGCTCGCGGTACAGGCGCTCGATGGAATCGGCGCGGGAATTTTTGGGGTCGTGTCCGTGATCGTCATCGCGGATCTCACCCGCGGCACCGGCCGGTTCAATCTCGCGCAGGGCGCCATTGCCACAGCCACCGGCATCGGCGCGGCATTGAGCAACGCGCTCACCGGAGTGCTTGCCAAAAATTTTGGATATAACGCCGGTTTCCTTTTCCTCGCGGCCGTTGCCGTCGCTGCCTTTCTTTTCTTCGCGCTCGCGATGCCAGAGACAATTCAAAAATCGTGATTCTTAAGATTCTGACTTCAAAGGTTCGGAGCTCAGCCCTTCACGTTGCCGATGGGCGTGAAACGCGCGACCGGCTTGCTGATGCCGGCCCGCTCCGTAGCGGCGATGACCTCATCGATGTTTTTGTAAGCGGCCCCGGCTTCTTCGGCCAGACCCGCCCAGGAAGTGCTGCGCACGTAAATGCCGCGCTCTTCCAGATCGCGCTGAAGTTGTCTGCCCTGCCATTGTTTGCGCGCTTTGGTGCGGCTCATGGTGCGGCCGCTGCCATGCGCGGTGCTGAAAAATGTTTCGGCGCCGGAGGATGTGCCGACGAGCAGATACGAACCGGTCTCCATCGAGCCGCCAATGATCACCGGTTGGCCGATCTCCCCCGTCGACCCGGGCGTCCGCCCGCGTCCCGCCCAGCCCCCACCGCCTCTTGCCGCCCGGCGCCCCCCCGCCCCACCGATGCTGCCCGCTACCCGTGCGCCGCGCCGCCGCCGCCCCCCGCGCGCGGCCATTGACGCTCCCGTCCTATCGGAGCTAGAGACGCGACCGGACGTCCGAGATCGGGGCGTTACGTGAACTTGGGCCCTAATAGCTGCTATCTGCCCGATGGTCTGCTTCGTGAACGTGGAAAGCGTGGACCGGATCATCTATGCCATCTTCAATGGTTACAACGAGCAGCACCAATGGCGGAACCGTACCCTCCGCCTTTTTACACAAGCAGCTTGACATCACCCGGATCCCGTCGTAGCTTGAAATACACAGGATTACGCGTTGACACTATCCGCGGCAAGCGGTTATTTCAACGCGCACGGCAGGGTGTTGGAGACCGGTCTGAGGCCGAGTAATTAGTGCCCTGCCGCGGGGTCGTCCTGCAAGGAGGAAACCAATGGACGCACCGCCGGCTTTACAAATCCGCAAACCGAGGCACGACGACCGCCCGATTTGGGACGTTTTGTTTGGGATTTTCGGTTATCCCGCAGTCTTGGTCGCCCACAAGCTGAAGCTCTTTCCGCTGCTTGCCGAGAAACCCCTGACCATAAGTGAGCTGTGTGATGCGCTCAAAATCGAGCGCCGCCCCGCGGAAGCGCTCCTGGCGGTGTGCGCGTCGCTGGGCTTCATCCAGCTTGTGGAAGGCCGCTACGCCACGACGCCGCTTGCAGACGATTATCTTTTGGAGTCCAGCCCCGCCTCTTTCTGCGGATACCTTGATTTGGTGGCGAACAATTTTCCAGTGTGGTCGGTGGATTCCCTGACAAAGGCGGTATTGACCAACGCTCCGCAAGCTTACGGGGGGGGCGACATCTTCAAAACCCACGAAGAGCGGGCGCAGTTTGCGCGGGCGTTTACTTTGGCCATGCACGGGCACAGCATGGGCCCCGCGTTCTTTTGGCCGGACAAGGTTGACCTTTCGCGCCACCGCGTGATGCTGGACATCGGCGGCGGCTCCGGCTGCCATTCCATCGGCGCGGCGCTTCGGTGGCCAAATTTGCAAGCTATCGTTTTTGATCTCGCGCCTGTCTGCGAGGTGGCGGAGGAATTTATTCGACAATACGGCTTGGCTGGCCGCATCAAGACTGCCGTCGGCGACATGTGGGAAGAGGGGCTCTTCCCGTCTGCTGACGCGCACTTTTACTCCGTCATTTATCACGACTGGCCGCCCGAGAAGTGCCGCTTCCTGACCCGCAAGAGTTTTGACAGCCTGCCCTCGGGCGGACGCATTATCTTGCACGAAATGCTCTTCCATGACGACAAGACGGGGCCGTTCCCTGTCGCCGCGTTCAACATCACGATGCTTCTGTGGGTAACCGGCCAGCAGTACTCCCGGCGTGAACTCGCAGAAATGCTGGCCGAAGCCGGGTTCGGCGACATCCAGGTCACGCCCACCTTCGGTTACTGGAGCATCGTGACGGGCGTCAAACCGTGAGCGGCAAGGCGCGGGGGAGCAGCCTGCCTCGAAACCCATGGCGAACAGAGCGGGAGCAAGGCTTTGCTTCACGCAGTGGCGCTGGCCTTATGAAGATGAAGCCCAGACGGCAAGCAGGCGGGCTTCGGCCGCGATCCGCCGCGACCGCCACAGCACAACGATCGCGGCTGCCAGCCACCACAGCGCCTGAAGCGGCGCGAAGGACGTCACCGCCGTGGACAAGATCCGGTCATATAGCGAGGTGATTCCGAGCACGAAGAAAGCGGCCCCGATAAAGAGCGCCAGAACGCTGAATATCCGCGGCAGCAGAGGCGATCTCCAAAGTACCGCGCCCAGCGGCAGGAATAACGCTGGGGCGGCGATGAAAAAGTACAGATGCTGGATGGCGTGGCCGATCGCGTTGCTGATCTCGCCCATGAGCGCCGGAAGCGGATCGAGCGCGCTGATGTAGAAAACCACCTCGGCCAGGCTGACTATCATCAGAATGGAGGCGCCGAGCAGCGTCAACCATCCGGCGAGGCTGTCCGTCGCCCGCTGAGCTTCACAAGCGTTAATGCAAAGCTCACGATCAGCCACGGACCCACCGCTTGCAGCCACGCTCCCCACATCACGGTGCGAAAGTGCGTCGCGGCGAATGCGAGGAGCTGATCGGTGGTGGCGCCGACCGGGAATTTTTGGGGTCGTGTCCGTGATCGTCATCGCGGATCTCACCCGCGGCACCGGCCGGTTCAATCTCGCGCAGGGCGCCATTGCCACAGCCACCGGCATCGGCGCGGCATTGAGCAACGCGCTCACCGGAGTGCTTGCCAAAAATTTTGGATATAACGCCGGTTTCCTTTTCCTCGCGGCCGTTGCCGTCGCTGCCTTTCTTTTCTTCGCGCTCGCGATGCCAGAGACAATTCAAAAATCGTGATTCTTAAGATTCTGACTTCAAAGGTTCGGAGCTCAGCCCTTCACGTTGCCGATGGGCGTGAAACGCGCGACCGGCTTGCTGATGCCGGCCCGCTCCGTAGCGGCGATGACCTCATCGATGTTTTTGTAAGCGGCCCCGGCTTCTTCGGCCAGACCCGCCCAGGAAGTGCTGCGCACGTAAATGCCGCGCTCTTCCAGATCGCGCTGAAGTTGTCTGCCCTGCCATTGTTTGCGCGCTTTGGTGCGGCTCATGGTGCGGCCGCTGCCATGCGCGGTGCTGAAAAATGTTTCGGCGCCGGAGGATGTGCCGACGAGCAGATACGAACCGGTCTCCATCGAGCCGCCAATGATCACCGGTTGGCCGATCTCCCGGTAAGGCGCCGCGATTTCAGCGTGTCCCGGCCCGAAAGCGCGGGTAGCGCCTTTGCGATGAACGAGCAACTCTTTTTCTTTTCCATCCACCATGTGGCGTTCCAGCTTTGCGGTGTTGTGGGCGACGTCGTAGATCATTTGCATTCCAAGATCTTCAGCGCTACGGCCGAACACTTCGGAGAACACCTCCCGAATGCGATGGAGAATGACCTGCCGGTTGGCAAACGACATGTTGAGCCCGCATTTCATGGCGGCGAAATAATCGCGCCCTTCGGCAGAATCCAGGGGCGCGCAGGCCAGTTCGCGATCCAACACTTTGATGCCGTATTTTGGCTCCATCACCTTTAGAAATTTTTGGACGTAATCGGTGGCCACCTGGTGACCAAACCCGCGGCTGCCGCAATGGAACATGACCACGATTTGGTTGGGCATTGTGATCCCGAATCTGGCCGCAAGCTCTTTATCGCGGATGTCCTCCGGCCGGGCGACCTGCACTTCCAGATAATGATTGCCGCTGCCGAGCGTGCCGACCTGGTTGTAGCCGCGCTCCACTGCGCGCTCGCTGATCTTCGACGCGTCGGCGCCGGCGATGCAACCGTTCTCCTCAGTGACTTGCAGATCTTCTTTCCAGCCATAGCCGCGCTCAACGCACCAGCGCGCGCCTTGCTCGACCAGGTCGCGAAACTCCCGGTGCGATAATTTGAGGAACCCGTGGCTGCCAACTCCCGCCGGCACGCGCTCGTAAAGCCGATCGACGATCCGGCGAAGATGCGGTTGCACCTCATCGAAGGTGAGGTTTGTGATCACCAGACGCATTCCGCAATTGATGTCGAACCCAATGCCGCCGGGCGAGATCACGCCGCCTTCTCGCACATCCATGGCTGCCACGCCGCCGATGGGGAAACCGTACCCGCTGTGGCCGTCCGGCATGCAGAACGCGCAGCGCGTGATCCCTGGCAAAGTCGCCACGTTGCTGATCTGTTGATAAACGGCCTCGTCCATTTCACGCACCAGCTTTTCCGTGGCGATGATGCGCGCCGGCACGCGCATTCCGTCCTTGTACGTGGGCGGCAGTTCCCAGACCGTGTCGGAAATTTTTTGCAGTTTCTCGAGGACAGCCATTCAAAATAATTTCCATCCACCCACGGCGATCTCAACTGAATGCAGTCGGTGCCAAGGAACGGGGCCGCCGTCAACCAGCCCGCGTGTGGCGTTTGTGCGCATCGCCATGGTGCGCGACCAGTTCCGCTCCCGCTTTGAGGAACGAATCGACCCACCAAAAAACGTTCTCGTTGCGCACTACGCGCCGCATTCGTTTCATGCGGGCGCTGCGCTCAGCGGGGCTCATCTGGAAGGCCTCCAGGATGGCGTCGGCCACCTGTTCTACATCGTAGGGATTGACCAGCAATGCGCCGGGCTTGAGTTGCTCGGCTGCGCCGGCGAACTGGCTCAGGATAAGGGCGCCGTCGTTCTCGACGCGACAGGCGCAGTATTCCTTGGCCACCAGATTCATTCCGTCCTTCAGCGGTGTGACGAAAGCGATGTCGCATCCGCGATAGTGCGCGAGCAGATCTTCGCGGGGGAGACTGCGAAAATGATATTGCACCGGCCACCAGTTGCTGGTGGAAAACCGCCCGTTGATGTCGCCTACGAGCCGGTCGATGCGTTGTTTGAACTCGTGGTACCGGGGAATCTCCACCCGGCTGGGCACCACCACCTGGATGAGCACGACGCGGCCCCGCAACTGCGGATGGCGTTCCAGCGCGTTGCCAAACGCGCGCAAGCGCTCGGGAATTCCCTTGCTGTAATCGAGCCGGTCCAGACCCAAAATCAACTGGCAATCGGGAAAAGTGGCACGCAGTTGCTGCGACCGCCGCGCGACTGTCTCCGAGTTGGCGCCCCGCTCGAACGCGTCGAAGTCAATCCCGATTGGGAAATTGCCCGCGCGAATCGCGCGATCCTCGAACCGGATTCGTTGCAGGTCGCGCCCGGCTGCGACCTCCACGTCGCCCATCACGCGCCGCACGCACTGTACGAAATTGCGAAGATCGCGCCGGGTTTGGAAACCGAGCAGATCGAACTGGAGCAGCGCGCGCAGGAGGCGTTGTTGCTGCGGGAGCTTGGCAAAAATGTCGTAGGGCGGAAAGGGGATATGGAGGAAAAATGTGAGCGCAGCGCGCACGGCGCGTTCGCGCAATGCCTGGGCCACATACATCAAGTGGTAATCGTGCACCCAGATGAAGTCGTCAGCTCGGGAGTGTTGCGCGATCGCTTCCGCGTATCGTTCATTGACCTCGCGGTAGGTTTGCCAGTAGGCCGGCTCGAAGTTGCAGAAATTTTGCAGGTCGTGAAAAAGCGGCCAGATCACTTCGTTGGAGTAACCGTAGTAAAATTCGTCGCGCTCAGTTTCGCTCAGGCTCACGGGCACCACCTTGTACCCGGCGTCGCGCGTCGCTTCTGCCAGCGGCTCGCTGGGGATTTCGCCAGCGATTCCCGGCCAGCCGATCCAGGTTCCGCCCCGCTCGCGCAACACCGGTTCCACGGCGGAGACCAGGCCGCCCGCCGCAGGGGTAACCGTCCAGAGATCCTCACGCGTCAAATCCAGCGCGAACGGCAACCGATTGGAGACGACGATCAGGCGATTCATTTTGAAAGCGGTTAAAAAAGTTAAAAAGTTACAATGTTACAAAGAAAGCACGTCTCTTTTTTACCTTGTAAGCTTGTAACCTTGTAACTCTTTTCGTTAAAGAAAATGCTTCCCTCGGCGCTTGAGCATGTTGAAGAAATCGTCGGCAGAGGCGGTCGCGGTCTTGCGATTTTTCTGGACTACGACGGCACGCTGACCCCGATCGTCAGTGATCCGGAGAAAGCGTGGCTCCCCGATTCCATGCGACAAACGTTACGCGAGCTGGCTGCAAAAGCGCCGGTCTCCATTCTCAGCGGTCGCGATTTGAAAGACGTCCGCCAGCGCGTGGGCATCGACGCAATCATCTACGCCGGCAGCCACGGTTTTGATATCGCCGGCCCAGGCGGATTGCGCAAACAAATGGGAACGGAGTTTTTGCCGGGGCTCGACACCGCTGAAAAAAAGTTGCGCGACGCGCTCGATGGAATTCCGGGGGCGCTGATTGAAAGAAAACGTTTCTCCCTTGCCGCGCACTACCGAAACCTCAAAGCGCACGACGACCTTCTAAAGGTGAAACGCGCCATAGGGAAGGTCGCAGCGCAGCTTCCTGACCTGCGCGTCATCGAGGGTAAAAAAGTTTACGAGATCCAGCCGAATATCGATTGGGACAAGGGCCGGGCCCTGATGTGGCTAGCCAATTCGCTGCGCCTGGACCGGGAGGAACTGTTTCCGATCTACATCGGCGATGATGCGACGGACGAAGATGCGTTCCGCGCTCTCAAGCAACGTGGCGCAGGCATAATCGTCTCTGAACAATCACAGCCCAGTTTTGCACGTTACATGCTCAGGAACCCGGAAGACGTCGAAGTGTTCTTGCGTACTCTCACTGCGCGCATCACGGCGGATTGAAATTCGGAATTGAGTCTGCTAATCAACCGGCAAAATGAATGCACAAAAATTTGACATCCACACATTGCTTGCTTTACTCGGCCTCGCTCCTCTCCTCAGTTTCAGTGCTATCGGTGCAATTGAGATTGAGAGTATGCGTAACACGGCACTTCAACAGGAGATTAATCGGGTTTCCGAAGTGAACCTCACTGAGTCGCTTCGGACGGCCAGGGAAATTTGGGCAAAAAAACAGGAGGCGCTCTTTCACAGTTCGTTGCCCGACTTCAAGGATTGGTCCGGCAAAAGAGTATTCGATTTGATTAGTCGCGCCTTGGCGCGCGAGGACGAACGTCTGGCTGGAACTGCCAAACAAGAAGATTCAATCGTCGTTCCCCTGGCGGAGATGCTGGTCCTGCTGGAGAAAACGACCAACCCGGATGAGGATCTTCGCGAGGCAAAATTATTGTTCAGCCAGGCGCTGATGCTGGAAGAGATCCGCTTGTATTCGCATCGGTAAGGCGATCTTCAGCACAACCCTGCTGTGGTCACTTCTGCGGCCACTGAAGGAGAAGATCGCCCTCATTTAGCCGGGCGGACGTGCCAAACGTCCCGCCCAGTTCATTCAAAAGGCGACAGAGCCATTTGGCGTCCTCCGTGGACACGCGCTGCAGTTTAAACTGCCGCATTTGCATCGGCACCAAACGCGCGCTGATCAATTGGCCGGTGCGCGAATCGACCTCAATCAGATACATCAGGGCCAGATCGCCGCGGAAAATTTCGTAGCCGCCGATTCCTTCGTAGTCGGTAATGAAATCGCCGCATCCGTAGAGGATGAGATGGCCCTTAAAAACTTCGATCGCCTTCACGTGATGCGAGGAATGCCCATGCACGATCGACACGCCGCGCTCGATGAGATAATGGGCAAACCGTATCTGCTCCTGCGGGATTTGGTAACCCCAGTTGCCGCCCCAGTGGATGGAAGCAATGATCACATCGCCCGGCTGATGATAGGCGCGAATCCTATCGCACACACGCGCTGCGGTGTTCTCCGAAAGATCATCCAGCAGATTTACTCCCGGCGAAGCGCCCGTAGCTTTCCATTTTTCGGGAATTCCGCTGGTTGTCGATCCCAGGGAAAAAAGCAGCGCGCGACTGTTATCCCGCGCGTTGAGTATGGCGGGGCGCATTGCTTCCTCGAGGTTGCCGCCTGCGCCTGCGTGCGCAATCCCTGCTGCATCCAACGTTTGCAGCGTTTCGGTTAATCCGTCGTATCCCCAGTCGAGCACGTGATTATTGGCCAGGCTGCACGCGCTGATGCCTCCGGCGATGAGGCAGCCGACGTTGGCGGGGTGCATCCGATAATGGATCTCTTTGTCGGGCCATGGCGTTTCGGCCGAGGTGATGGCGGTCTCCAGATTTGCAATCCGAAAATCGACCGCAGCGCGCTCGAGCTCAGTCAGCGCATGACCCCAGATGTCATCGAAGGAGAGCGGCCGCGGTATTGGTCCGTGGGCTTGCTCTGCCAGCGCGATGTACTCGCGCGCGTCGCGCACGTACGGCTCGTACAAATGCGGGTTCACCGGATGGGGCAAGGCCTGATCAATGCCGCGGCCGGTCATCACATCGCCGCAAAGAAAGAGGCGCATGATTTCGGAGTCAAGTTTCGGAAGGCGAACTTCAAGTTCCCAGGGGGAAGCTGTAAATTCTTGCGCGCGCTGCGCCGCAACTTAGAGCGCTTTGTAATCCACCGAGATGGTGCGATAGACGAGATTCTCGTGTTGCGCCGAGAAGTAGAAGAGCTCGAGCATCGTCGTTCCGACCATCCATTGATAGCCCACCAGCGTTTGGATCACATCCGTATCGTGATCGCGGGAACGGGAGACTAATTTTCCGGTTCCGTATTTTTCGTCAAAGTATTTGCGAATCTCGGCCATGCGCTGGTTGTAGCGTTCGATGGACCAGTCGGGATACTCATATTGCAGTTCAACGGCCACCAGCGCTCGTTGCCGGAAGGTAAACAGAGTGCGCTTCAAACCCGGATGGACAAGGCCTTCCACGGTCCAAACTTCGCGGTTCTCTTTTTTCTCGCGCGAAACAATTTTCGCTTTGGCGCCGTGCAACACCGCTTCCACGCGCGCCATGGAATCGTTCCAACGGAACCCGAATGGCGGCGACAATTCGTCGGCAGCGCGCGCGCCGGACACGCAGACACCCCATGCCATGAGGCTGGCCAGCAGCATTCTGCGGAGGGCCAGCCGCCCCCAATCGGCAGCAGGAATCGCCCCGCGCCGGCTCATTCTGGTTGGCATTGGGCGCATTTTCGCATGGCGTTTCTGCGCATTTTTGGCGGCGGCAAATTGCGCAAGCCGGCAGGTCAGGTCAACTGAGAAAGGGGAAATCATCCGGCTCTGTGTCGCCAATTCCAAAGCATCGAAACCGGCGCATGTTTCGCAGTTTTGCGTTTCCTTCGGAAACGCCGCGTTTCTTTTTTTAGTCAAGAAAATTTTTGATCGCGGCGAAAAATAAAATTGAGATAAAAATCATTTTTTTCTTGTCGCGTTGGGGAGCGATTTCTAATCTCAAGCCCGCTGGCGAGGCCGCCAGCAGGATGCATGTGAATAAGTTGTGAACATTTCTGAGAAACTTTTTCCAGCAAGAATGAATCGACTCGAAAGTTCACCGGAAGCGCGACGCAAAGCGAAGTTACAGATGGCTGCCGCCGCAGGAACGTCTGCCGAGAGGGCAACCGGTTTTCCCTCGTATATACGCGTTTATGACATTTTGTTGGGGAGTTCCTCGTGGGGCGCGCCGGGTGGCGCGTTTCCGCGGCGTCGCTCTGTCGGGGGGCGATTTTCCACAAAATCGTCCAGTGTGGCGATTATGTAACAGTGTTAACAACTCCGCTATGGACAAGAAATGTGCGCAATTGTGGCAGCGGCTATCGGCAGCACTCAAGCCGCAGATTAGCGCCGATAGTTTTAAACGCTGGTTCTCTTCTGTTGAGCTGATTGAGGCCAGGGACAGATCGATCACTCTGGCTGTTCCCAACAACATTTATCAGTTTTGGATCGAGAGTAATTACATGCCGGCGTTGCAGGAGGCGATCCTCAGTGTTCTGGGCGGGCCGCGCACGATAAAGTTTTCTTTGATGTCGGGACGCGACGCGCTCACAGCCGAGGATGCCGGGGCGTTGAAAGAGATATTGGAGCAACCGGCCGCGGAGCCGAAACCGGGCGCAACGGTCCCCGGTCTGAATCCGCGGAACACGTTTGAATCTTTCGTAGTGGGCCCGAACAACGAGATCGCGCATGCCGCGGCTCTGGCGGTGGCTCAGGCGCCGGCCAGAACGTACAACCCGCTGTTTATCTACGGCGGGGTTGGGCTGGGCAAAACACACCTCATGCAGGCCATCGGCCAGTACGTCTGGGCGAAGAAGAAAAACATGAAGGTGATTTACGTCTCCAGCGAACTGTTCATTAACGAATTCATCGACGCCATTCAGCACAGCAACCTGGTCAAATTCCGGAAGCGCTATCGCCAGGTGGATCTTCTTTTGATTGACGATATCCAGTTTCTGGGCGGCAAGGAACGTTCACAGGAGGAATTCTTTCACACCTTTAACACGCTTTTCGACGGGCATAAACAGATCGTTCTTTCCAGTGATCGGCCCGCTTCGGAGATCGCAAATTTGGAGCATCGCCTCGTGTCGCGCTTCGAGTGGGGACTGACCGCAGAGCTTCAACCGCCCGACATCGAGACGCGCCTGGCCATCCTGCGGAAAAAGGCGCACACGATGCAGATCCGGTTGCCGGAGGAAATTTGCCAGTTTTTGGCCAGCCGCATTCGCACCAATGTGCGCCGGCTCGAGGGCGCCCTGATGCGCGTGGCCTCTTTTGCGTCGCTCAGCGGCAGGGAACTGAGCCAGGAAGCCGTTGAACATTTGCTCAAGGATATTTTGCAGGAGGAGGCGCGGCATTCCATCACCATCGAGCAAATCCAGCGGCGTGTGGCGGAACATTTCGATGTGCGTGTGGCCGATATGACCAGCAAACGGCGTCCGGCCAGCATCGCTTTCCCGCGTCAGGTGGCCATGTATCTGGCGCGCGAATTAACGAAGGCATCGCTCAACGAGATCGGGGACGCCTTTGGCGGGCGCGACCACGGCACCGTCTTGCACGCCTGCAAACTGGTAAGGAAACGAATGGCCGAGCAGGACAGCATCCGCCAGACGATATCGTTTATCGACAGTTCCCTGCAGCGCTGACCCGCGATTTCATTCTAAAGGAGTGCCGCACAACACAGAATGCGCCCGGGGAATGGAGGCGATCGCGCCAGCGCGATCGTCGCGCGCTCTTGAGCGCCGCAATGGCGACTACTTTGCTGTTGCCGAATAAAATCGCAGGCGTTACATCTTAAGCGCCCGGTTCATCATGAAATTTAGCGTTACAAAGGAAAAACTGCTCGAAGGTTTGCAACAGGTGCAGAACGTGGTCAGCACGCGCACGACGCTTCCCATTCTTTCCAATGTTTTGTTGCAGGCCGAGGAGAACGAACTGTACCTGACCACGACCGATCTGGACGTCGGCGTGCGCGGTAGTTGCGAAGCGCATGTGGAAAAAGCCGGCGCCACCACGCTGCCGGCGCGCCGCCTCTTCAACATCGTGCGCGAACTGCCTTCCAGCGAAATTCAAGTGGATGTGGATGGCAAAAATACCGCTTCCATCCGCAGCGGACAAAGCTTCTTCAAAATTCTTGGCCTGCCCGAAGACGAATTTCCGCCTCTGCCCAAGTTTGAAGGCGCTAAGGTGGTGACCATGCGGCAGAAAGATTTGCGCGACGGGCTGCGAAAAACTTCCTACGCCATTTCCACCGACGAGACCCGTTACGTGCTCAACGGCGTCCTGTTCAGTTTCAAAGACAATAAACTCACGCTGGTGGCCACCGACGGGCGACGCCTGGCGATGGTCGAAATCGAGCTGGAATTTCCCCGAAGCCATGAGGCAGACCTCATCGTTCCCACCAAGGCGGTGACGGAATTGCAGCGGCTGCTCACCGATGAAGGCGACGTGAAGGTGAGCATGAGCAGTGGACAGATCGCCTTCGAACTCAACAAAACGTTGCTGGTCTCCAAGTTGATCGAGGGGAATTATCCAAACTATCGACAGGTCATTCCCACCGAGGCGAAGGAGCGCGTCAAGCTCGAGCGCGAAATGTTTCTCAATTCGTTGCGCCGCGTCTCGCTGCTGGCCAGCGACAAATCGCACTCGGTGAAATTGAATTTCAGCAAAAACAATCTCGACATTACCGCCACGACCCCGGAGGTGGGCGAAGCGAAGGAGTCGCTGGCTGTCCCTTACAAGGGGCGCGAATTCTCGATTGCGTTCAATCCCGAATTTCTGATGGCGCCCCTGCGCGCTCTGGAAGAGGACGAAGTGTTTCTGGACCTGATCGACGAGATGAGCCCGGGCGTTTTGAAGATTCAAACGCCTTTTCTTTACGTCCTGATGCCCATGCGCATCAGTTCCTGAGGACTCCCTACCAGAGCCGGCGGCTGGGCATCGCCGACTGCACCATCATCAGTTCCGTTACATTTTCAGGCGTCAGCAGACCCACCAGGCGTTTCATGCTGTCCAGCACCGGAACCGCCGGGCAGTTGCACTCCTGCATGATGCGGAAGGCGTCCTCAAATCGCGTCCCTGTGGTGACGGTGGGGATGTCGCGCCGCATCACGTCTCCCACGCGCAGCGCCGGATCATTCTTGCGCAAGGCGGCGATGAGATCATGCCGTGTCAGCACACCGGCGACTTCCCCCCGGTCGTTGACCACAGGGAAATCATGCTGCGAAGTGGCCAGCAACGCGTCCACGGCTTCCTCCAGGCTGGCATCCTCGGCCAGCGTGCGGAACTCGCGCACCATGGCGCTGGAAACCGGGAACCTGCGCGACACATCCTTCATCTGCGCCAGCGCAGCTTCCTGCGACGCGCCGATGTACACGAACAGGGCGATGAATAGCAGAAACGGATTGAAAAGCAGCCCGATGAAGCCGAACACAAACGCAAACCCCTGCCCAATCGTCGCCGCGACCTGCGTGGCGCGCGCATAGCTCATCCGCGTCGCGAGCAACGCACGCAGGACGCGCCCGCCATCCATGGGAAATGCCGGCAGCAAATTAAACGCGAGTAAAACAAGATTGATCGTAAAGAGCGTATCGGGAATGCCAGTCTCGACCGTTGGCGGATAGGCCCACGAGCCTCCGCCAATCAATGCACCCAGCATGATGACTGCCGTCACCGCCGGCCCTGCGGCGGCGATCACCAATTCCTGCACCGGTTCGTCCGGTATCCGTTCCAGACGCGCCACACCGCCGATCGGCAGCAGAGTGATGTCGGGCGTATTAATTCCAAAAGCTTTCCCCGCCAGCGCGTGTCCAAATTCGTGCAACACTACGCAGGCAAACAACAGCAGGATGTACAAAACCTGGCTGATGGCCGCAGGCGAGCCGCCCTGCGCGTAATAGACGAATGCTACCCACCCAATCAGCAGTAGGAAAGTGACGTGAATCCGCAGCTGGATCCCGGCGATGCGAAAAATGGGAAGAGACCAACTCATGCCGTGAACCTTTCGATACTAGATTGCGCGCCTCTCGGCAAGCGCTCGATTTGAAATGCCTGCCGCGCGAGACGCTTCATGCGCACTCGCAGATCGCCGGCCCCGGCGCCGTTGACTGCAACGTGGCCATTCCCAATCGCGACACAAACAGGGCGGGTGATTGAACGGGCTGCCTCGCTTCTTTTCAAAATCGCTTTATGAGAAGGCGATTTTCTGAATGGTAGATGTCGTTGAAGTTTTTCGACGTGGCCATCATCGGCGGCGGACCGGCCGGTTCGGTATGCGCGGCGTTGTGCGCCCGCGCGGGTCTGCAGACACTTATCCTGGAACGGGAAAAATTTCCGCGCGAAAAAGTTTGCGGCGATTGCCTGAATCCGTCCTGCTGGCCGGTTCTGGAGCGGCTGGAGGTTGCACAGAGAGTTCGGGCGCTGCCGCATGCGCAGCTCGAGTATGTTGAGTTCGTCGCCATCGACGGGCGCAAAGTGACGGCGCCGCTTCCCTCCGGCGCGCATGGCGAATTATCGATGAAACGAAGCTTTTTTGACGCGTTGCTGCTGACGCGCGCGCGCGAGCTCGGCGCCGAAGTCCGCGAGGAGACCACTGTTGCGGCAGTGAGCAGAACTGCTGAGTGGAAAATAGAAACGAGTTCGGGCGCGGCCTTTCGCTCGCGAGTTTTGGTCGGCGCCGACGGGCGCAACTCCACCGTGGCGCGCCTCTGCAATTTACTTCCCCGTCCCTCGCGTGAGCGTGTTGCGTTACAGGCGCACATCCCGTTGCCCGCGGATTTTGGGAAGCGCGTGGTTCTGCAATTTTTGCCGGAGGGGTATTCCGGGCAGGCTCCGGTGAACGACGGCGAGTTAAATCTCTGCCTCGTAGGAACGCCCTCTGGAATGTCCGGGTTGCGCGAATGGGCGCATCGGCATTTTAAAATCCCTAAAAATCAACCGTGGCGCACGGTTGCGCCGCTGGCGCGTTCAGCTATCTCGCGTGGGGCGGAGAATCTTTTGCTTGTTGGCGATGCTGCGCGAGTCGTTGAACCGTTCACCGGCGAAGGAATTTATTATGCGCTGCGCTCGGGTGAACTGGCAGCCGAGGCGGTCGAGCAATTCGCTCGTGGCGGCGATTGGCTTTCGGCTCGGCGCGAATTTCAGCGTGCCTGCGCGGAGATGTACCGGGGACGTTTGTGGATCAATCGCCTGGCGCGCGCGGCGGTATTACGCCCCCGCGTCGGGTCGCTCTTTGTTCACGCCGCGCGAATTGATGCTTCGATTTTAAGACTACTCACGGCCAAAATTGTCTCCGCCTCGCCCCAGGCAAAAGCGTAAAACGTGCGTCGGGCCAGCATCCGCTGGGGGTTTTCGGGAAAACCGGGCCATGCGGTTTAGGCAACTGCTTCTATTTGCCGGGCGGCTTTGATTGTGTTCGCCATCAACATGGCAATCGTCATGGGGCCCACGCCGCCGGGTACAGGAGTGATGGCTGTCGCTTTTTTTGCAACCGCGTCGAAGGCCACGTCGCCCACCAGGCGATAACCGCGCGCGGCCGTTGCGTCTTCCACTCGGTTGATGCCGACGTCGATGACTACGGCGCCCTCGCGCACTTGATCGGCTTTTACAAACTCCGCGTGGCCGATCGCTGCGATAAGAATGTCGGCCGAGCGCGTGATCTGGGAAAGATCGCGACTGCGCGAGTGCGCGACTGTGACAGTGGCGTTGGCGTTTTGCTTTTTTTGCATCAGCAGCAGAGCAAGCGGCTTGCCCACGATCATGCTGCGTCCCAGCACTACGACGTGGGCGCCGGCGATTTCCACCTGGCTTTCAACAAGCAAACGCTGCACTCCCAGCGGGGTACATGGCACAAAACCACTGGCGTCATCAAGAACCAGTTTTGCCACGTTGTCCGGATGGAAGCCGTCCACGTCCTTGCGCGGATCGAGCGCGCGCACGATGGCCGCCTCGTCGATGTGCTCAGGGGGGGGCGACTGGACCAGAATGCCGTGTATCCGCGGATCGCGATTGAATTTTTGCACCCAATCCAAAAGCTCCGATTGCCCGATGGACGCCGGCAACTCCACCTTCTGCGAGTGCAACCCCAGTTCGCGGCACATTTTGTCTTTCGAGCGCACATAGGCGCGCGAGGCCGGGTTGTCTCCCACCAGAATGACGGCCAGACCGGGGATGACGCCGTTCGATTTCAGATCCGCGATCTCGCGGCGAAGCTCGGCATAGACTTTTTCCGCGATGGCGCGTCCATCAATGAGCTTGGCAGTCATTCTGTGCGTTTTCGTCGGAAAAACGGATTCCCGGCGCGACGGTCTGCGGTGGGTTTCACGAACTTCTCCGATTTTGGTTCGTTGAGGATGGCAAAAGAGTCAGCGCATTTCAACCAGCGCCATCATGGTTTGTTGCAATGCCAGGCGCTCGGCTTCCAGCGCCTCGGGTGCGTCGGCCGCCTTCACGCGGTGCGGGCGACCGATCAATACCCGCACTTTTGAGAATGGCCGGGGCAGAATGAACCGGTCCCAGCTCTTCAATCGCCAGCAGCTCGAGTATTCCAGGTTCATCGGCAAAACGGCGGCGCCCGATTTTTGGGCGAGAAAGAGGATGCCTGCGCCGATCTGGTAAGCGGGCCCGCGCGGGCCGTCTGGAGTGATGACCACATCGCGGCCCGAGGCCAGGACCTCGGTTAGTTGGAGAATCGCGCTGGCGCCCAGTCGCGAGCTCGAGCCGCGCACCACATCGTAACCGAAGCGTTGAACGACGTCAGCAATCAAATCTCCATCCCGGCTGGCGCTGATCAGGGCTGCACCATGGCGTTGGGGAAAGAATCGGCGCAGGACCAGCGGGAAAATCAGCAACCGATTATGCCAGAGCGCGCCGATATAATTTTCCGTGGCGTGTTTGCCTGCGATACCGGCTTGGTCGTTCAGTTCATAACGCAGCGTGCGGCCCCAAAGCCGCAGCAGGCCAAAGCCAAACGCCGTCAACCATCGCGCTAACCTGCCTCGGATCTTCAACGTTTGTTTCGCGAGCTTTTACTCGGCCTCTCCTTCTTCTCACCCCAGCGAAATGCGCCGGGATTGGGCAGGCCGATTTGATCAAGAATCCGCGAGACCACCGTGTCCACGACCGCCGCGACTGAGCCGGGCCGACTGTAAAAGGAGGGATTTGCCGGAAGAATGATCGCGCCGGCTTCCAGCAGGGTGACCACGTTGCGGGCGTGAATTAAACTCCATGGGGTTTCGCGCGGGACGAGAATCAATTTCCGACGTTCCTTCAAAAAAACGTCCGCGGCCCGCAACAGCGCATTCTCACTCGAACCGGAGGCGATCCGTCCCAGCGTGGCCATTGAGCAGGGGACAATCACCATGGCGTCAAAGCGGGCCGAGCCGCTGACAAACGGCGCCCGCATGTCGCTCTCGGCATGCTGTGAAACGGTGTCGGGAATTTCCAGACCGTCCAGCTCCTGCCGCGCAACTTCCCGGGCATAATTGCTCAGGACGAGATGCACTTGGTTGGCCGCGCAATCGATCTGCTGGAGCAATCGCTGCAGATAGATCGAGCCGCTGGCGCCGGTGGCAGCAATGACCAGTTTCATCTCATTCGAGTCTCCCGGCCGAGTCGTGCGTTTTGCAAGGGAAAACGGGCGGCGTTTTCACAGCTTTGACAAGTAATAGGGCAGCATGTCGCGCCAGTAATTCCAGTCGTGCCCGCGCCATTTTCCGTCGTCTAGCCAGTGTTGGATACCTTTGGACTTGAGAATTTCGGATAATCGATACGACTCGTGGCGGGTGTTATCCCATTCGCCCGTGCCGAGAATGATGGTCATGTGGTTGTACTTCCACGGATCGGGCATGTTCGGCAGGTACTGGTACGGGCTGTTAAAATAGATATTGTCATCGTGATAGCCGTCGAAGAACGAGCTGATGTCGAATGAACCGCTGAGGCAGATCAAATGGCTGACCCAATCCGGATAACGAAAGGCAATGTTCGCCGCATGGTAAGCGCCCAGGCTGGCCCCGCCAACTGCGACGCGGTGACAACTGCATTCGCGTCGCGCCAGGTCGAACACGTCCCGCACAATGACATTCTCGTATCCGTTGTGCGTCCGCATACGCTCGGCCGGATGAATCGATTTGTTGTAAAAACTCTCCAGATCAATCGCGTCCGGACAATAGACCGTAACTCTGCCTCCATTCACAAATCCGCTGATGGAGTCAACCAAACCGAAATCCTTGTTTTGATAATAGCGGCCAAATGAAGTCGGGAAAAGGATGAGCGGCAGGCCGGAGCGATTTCCAAACACCAGCATCTCAAACTCCCGGCTCAGCCAGGGCGTGTACCATTTGACGTAACGTTCGTTCATCGAAACCCGGGCAAAGCATGTTGATGGCGACTCCGGGCAATCGCAAGTCCTCTGTGTATGGGGCGCAGCGCGGGGCCGAGGGGGAGAAACGTTTGCGCGGCGGCATGGATCAGCGCCCCGGCGGCTTGCGCCTCCCTTTCTCTTCGCCGAAACATCTCCTTCTCCGATGCCGAAACATACATTGAGTGGAAACATCCGGCGGCACCGCGCATTTCCATCCAAAATTCTCGGCAACCGGCGCGAAATCCTCGTCTATCTACCGCCCGGTTACCGACAATTTTCGCGAAAACGCTATCCCGTATTGTACTTGAACGATGGCCAGAATGTTTTCGATGCGGCGACTTCGTTTTCCGGCGTGGAGTGGGGCGTGGATGAAACGGCGGAACGCCTGATTCGCCAGAGGTTGATCGAACCGCTCATCATCGTCGCAGTGGCCAACACCGGCGAGGATCGTGTTCACGAGTACGCGCCGACGCGCGGCATTATCGATTCCAAAGCGAAAAGAAAAAGACGGAGCAAAGGTTTGGCGCGCCGCTATGGGAAGTTTCTGATCACCGAGCTTAAACCATTCATCGATCGAGCCTATCGAACCAAGCCCGGACCCGAATTTACCGGCCTTGGCGGCTCTTCGCTGGGCGCGCTGGCGACGCTGACCCTCGGGATTTGGCACTGGCAGCTCTTTCAACGCCTCATGGTCATGTCGCCTTCGGTCTGGTGGGATGCTTGCGTCATTTATCGTCTGGTCAATTCCATTCGGCAAAAGCTGCCTCTGAAAATCTGGCTCGACACCGGTACGGCCGAAGAAGGCTGGGAACAGACACGCCAATTATGTGAGCTTTTGATTCAAAAAGGCTGGAAGCTTGAAAAGGATCTTCATTACATGGAAGCCCCAGGCGCAAACCACAGCGAAGCGGCTTGGGCTGCGCGTGTGGAGCCGGCATTGAAATTTTTATTCCCCATCACTCCAAGAAACGTCGGAACGTCGTGATGGTTCCATTGGGCGGCGGACGTCTTGCGGAAGCAGTTTCTCGCCAACGCAGAGTGGCGGGATTGCCTGCACCCGCGCCGGCCGCTACAGTGGGCAGGTGCAGAAGGAAACCTGGGAAACTCTCTCGAGCCAGCGGCATTTTGCCAATCCGCACTTGGAAGTTGTGACCGAGCAGGTGCGAACGCCGATGCATCCCAGCCCGCGCAGCTGGACCGTTGCCCGCCGCAAAGCTGCGGTGGTGATTGCTCCCATGACGCGCGACGGCAAGTTTGTTCTGATTTATCAGGAACGCATCCCCGTTCGTGAGACGATTTGGGAAATGCCTTCCGGCCAGATCGACGCGGCGCCTGCGGACGCGGACCCGCCCTTGAGTGCGGAACGGCCCGAGGAGGTCGCGCTGCGCGAGCTCCGCGAGGAGGCCGGTTACGAGCTGGCAAAGGACGGCGCACTAACTGCGCTGGGACATTATTTTACCTCGCCGGGGTTCAGCGACGAACGCGGCTACTTTTTCCTGGCCCGCCCGGTAACGCCGATCGCCAATTACGTGCGCGATCGGTCGGAATCGATTTTGGATTGCCGCGCTTTTACCGTCTCGGAGATTCGGCAGATGATCGCGGGAAACGAAATTCGCGATGCCAACACCCTGAGCATCTGGGCGCGGCTCTGGGCGCGCGGCCTCCTTACGGGACAAAACGCTTGATTGGATCGTTGGCGTTCGTTTGGGATTTTCCTACTCGGAATTCAGGTTTTCTATCTGATGGCGCTACGAGATATTTTTAAATTTCGAGAGTTGCCGGAAAGCGACACCTCCAAGCCGTTCCTGGAACACCTGGAAGACTTGCGCTGGATGATCGTAAAGATGGCCATTGCGCTGGGGGCGGCGATGATCATTTGCTTCGCGTTTCGCGCGACGCTTGTTCATATTTTGCAGGCGCCACTGCGCGATGTTGGCTCCCAAATCGGCACGCTCAAGGCGCTGGGCATCACTGATTCCATTGTGATTTCGTTTCATCTGGCGTTTTACGCCGGGATCGTTTTGTCCTTTCCGTTCCTGCTCTATTTCCTTGCGGAGTTCGTCCTGCCGGCGCTCACCGCGGTGGAAAAACGTTTTTTGTTTCCGGCCATCGGCGTCAGCTTCGCATTGTTCATTCTCGGCGTGCTGATCAGTTATTTCTGGCTGCTGCCCAAAACGATTCTCTTTTTCTTTCGCGACACGTTGTCGCTTGGGTGGGAGCCGATCTGGACCGTGCAACAGTATTATTCATTTGTAACCCGGTTTTCCATTGCGTTTGGCCTGGCTTTCGAGTTGCCGGTGGTGGTTCTGGCGCTGGTTCGGTTTGGTCTGGTTACCCACAGCTTCATGGCCCGCACCCGTCCGTATGCGGTGGTGCTGATCTTTGTGCTGGCCACCATCATCACTCCCACGCCGGATGTGCTGACCTTGATCGCCATGGCCCTTCCGATGTGTGTGCTTTACGAAAGTTGCATCTGGATTGCCTGGCTCATGGAACGGCGCCTGGCCAAACGGGTTGCCGCCTGATCGCGTGAATCCTCCTTTGCAGCAAACCTTCTTCCAGGCGTTTGCCTTCATTCTTGGCGCGGCAGTCGGCTCGTTTCTCAACGTCTGCATTTATCGCTGGCCGTTTAATCTTTCCATTCGCAGACCGCGTCGTTCGTTTTGTCCGGCCTGCAAAAATCCCATCCCATGGCAACAGAACGTGCCATTGATCAGCTGGCTCGCGCTTCGCGGCCGCTGCGCAAAATGCGGAAGCAAAATCGCCTTTCGATATTTCGGCGTGGAATTGCTCACCGCGCTGTTGTTTTTGGTGATTTGGAAAGCCTTTCCCTGGCCGATGGCGATCGCCTACTGGCTCTTCGTTTCCTTGCTGATCATTGGGACGTTCATCGACTTTGAGCATTTCATTATTCCCGACCGGGTGACGCTGGGCGGCATCTTTGCCGGAGCGGTTTGCAGCGCCGCGGTCCCGGCTTTGATGGAAACCGACTCGCGCTTGGTGGCCCTTGTCCGCTCTCTTTTGGCCGCCGCCCTGGGTTATGTGATTCTTTGGATCGTTCTGGAGGCGGGCAAGATCGCCTTTGGAAGAAAGCGAATCAGCTTTGATACGCCGACGCCCTTCACGTGGATTCGGCGCGAAGACGAGGACGCGGATTTCACGGTAGGCTCGGAGCGAAGTCTCTGGAGCGAACACTTTGCCCGGGAGAAAGACCGTCTTCTCCTTCAATGCGGTCACGCAAAGATTGATCATCGCACGTACAGCGATGTGACGCTGGATTTTCGCTACGACCGCGTCGCCGTCGATGGCGAGCAGTTTCTCCTCGATCATGTGAGCGAAATTTCCGGTGTGGCGACCGAGCTCGTCATTCCGCGGGAAGCCATGGGCCGGGGCGATCTAAAATTTCTCGGCGCCATCGGCGCGTTCCTGGGCTGGCGGGCAGTATTGTTCAGTCTTTTTGCCGGCTCACTGCTGGGCTCGGTGATCGGATTAGTCACTCTGGTGACGGGCAGACGCGTTTGGTCGGCCAAACTGCCTTTTGGCCCGTATCTGGCTTTTGGCGCACTGGCCTGGATGTTTTATGGCGATCTGTTCCTTGGTTGGTATGCAGGCCTGGTCAATCCGTAGAATGCCCGCGCCGGGGATTTGTTGTTGATCGCGTTTCGTCGGCCGTCACTGGTTTACGGCCAATTGCACCGACGGTTCTTTCGCGGGTCGCATTATTCGCGCGCGCAGCATCAGACCCAGGTTGATCAACTCGCATTTCCACCAGCGGCACAGACCGCGCCAGATTTGTTTGCGCACTCGCCAATCCGGCACAAAGCCGTCGTAGAGTTCGCACCAGCCACTGTTTCTCTTTCCGTAATAGCCGGTCGCCCATCTGCGCTTTGCCAAGGCAACCAGTCGCCGGTTGTAGAACGCCATCACGTTCCTGGCGACTCGGCCGCCCACGCCGGAAAAAGGCAGGCTTAAAAACGCGCACTCGGGATCACGGTAAACAGCGCGCACCAGACCGAGGTAATAACTGCTGACATCTAGCAGCAGCGCAGCCGACATTAAATCGGCGTCGCCCATGTAAAAATATTTGTCCTTGTACAGACTTTCGAACCAGTAACGATACGTGACCGGGTATTGCTGGTTGTAGTAACGCAGCCGATCCGCCACGTCCTCGCCGCCTAGGCTGCGCGACAACAGATCGGCCACATAGCACGAAGTGTAAGAGCAAAAATCGAGGCCGGGACTGTAGAGCGGATCGATAAAACCGGCGGCGTCTCCGACAAGCGCCCAGCCCTCTCCGCATACGTTGTCGCTGTGATAAGGCAACATGGATAAGGCGCGCACATCCCCTTCGATGGGGCTGGCTGTGGCAAAAATCTCTCGACCCACCGGATTGCGCAAAATGTGCGCGTGCAGTCGCTGACCCAAGTTCGCGCCGTCGGGGAATTTGAAAATGCGGCTGTCATAAACGACGCCGGCGCTGACGTCGCCGCCGCGCAGCGGGATGATCCACACCCACCAGCCGCGGCCAAACAAGTGATTCGTCGCCCATTCGCGCGCCGCGCGGCATCGGTTTGCATAATGCGGAAAACGCCGGCGCCAGTCCCAGCTGTCCCATTCTTTCACTCCGGTGAAACGCGCCCAGACCGCGTTGATCGGATGCTCGTTGTTGGCGCGGAAATGCCCGAGTTTTCTGGCCAGCATGGCGGCGCGTCCCGTGGCATCGACGATCCAGCGCGCCCGGATGGTCCGTTCGAGCGCGGTCGCCGCTGGCGTTTCTTGCGTGTTCGACATTGCGGGCGCTGTGGCGCGCTGGCCGTTTGCCACGAGGACCCTTAGGGTTTGTCCGTCGGCGCCGCCCAACTCGCAATTGATCACTTTTCCCGGACGCCAGAGACCGCAACCCGCCGCCACCGCCAGCTCAAGCATGTGCGAATCGAGTTTCGAACGGTCAACCTGGAAACCTGGCAGGCGGCTTTGATACCGGGTGCCGACTTCTACGCACTTGTCGAGGCGCTGATCCGGGCGATTGGAAAACCACAGACGCAATCCCTGCTTGGCCAGGTGATGATGTCCCAAATAATGGGACAACCCCAGAATCTGTGTCAGATAACAACTGCTCACTTCGGTGGTGGATTCGCCCACTTTGCGATCGAACTCGGCGTTCTTTTCGATGATCAGCACGCGCGCTTCTGGTCGTTTGCGTTTCAATGCCAGCCCGGTGGCTGCTCCGGAAAATGCGCCGCCGATGATCGCCACGTCGTAGTCAAAATGCATCGCCCCTAGCATGATGAACTGGTTGGCGGACAAAGGCAATTCCATCCAGCAGACTCCTTGCAGAGGCGCTTTGCGCATTCGAGCTTGAGCGCACACAGATGATTTTCAGAAACGGGCGCCTGATTTTTCCCAATGGAATTCGCGACGGCCTCGAGCTAGTTGTCGAAGGAGAAAAAATCGTCGCGATTCGAGTTCAGACCGGCGCAGCCGGGATGCACGATGTCGATCTTGGGGGAAATTATCTCGCTCCGGGGTTCGTGGATCTTCATGTGCACGGCGCCATGGGACGCGACACCATGGAAGCTTCGGCGGAGGCGTTCCGGCGAATTAGCGATTATCACGCCGGCGGCGGCACAACCTCACTGCTGCTGACCACTGCAAGCGCTCCGCTGGAGCGCATCGTCGATGTGTTGAAAGCGGCGCGCAGTTGTCGAGCGTCGAACCATCGCATCGCCGGCGTTCACATCGAAGGCCCGTTTATCTCTGCGCGGCAACGCGGGGCGCACAAAGCGGATTTTATCCAGGATCCATCGCCCGCGGCGGCGAAGCAATTGCTCGAATACGCGGAAATTATCAAGCGCATCACCATCGCTCCGGAGCTGGCGGGCGCGCTCGATTGGATAAGAGATTTTTCCGCGCGCCGGATCAGCGTGAGCGGAGGCCATAGTGATGCCTGGGACGAAGAGGCCCGAGCTGCGTTTGATTGCGGAATGCGCAGTGTCACGCACACGTTTAACTGCATGTCGGGCGCGCGGCGCCGCGGCGCCTATCGGGTAGCGGGTCTGCTCGAATTTGCGTTGAGCGAGCCACAGATCAGCTGCGAACTGATCGCCGATGGTCACCATGTGTCCCCGACGCTGGTGCGAATGTTGTATCGCGCTAAGGGCGCATCGAGTATCTGCCTGGTCACGGACGCAACCGCCGGCGCTGGATTGGTGGAGGGATCGCGTTTCTCGCTTTTGGGCAATGATTGCATTGTGGAGAATGGCGTGTGCCTACTGGCAGATCGCTCCGCCCTGGCCGGGAGCGCTTCCCGCATGATCGATCTTGTTCGCAACGTGGTGATCGAGGCGGGCGTGCCTCTGCATGAAGCGGTCGGCATGGCTACGGCAAACCCCGCGCGCGCCATCGGTCTCAAAGGGAAAGGCGAATTGCAAATTGGCGGCGACGCGGACCTGGTAATCCTCTCGCCGGAACTGGAAGTGGTGGGCACATTCGCAGGCGGCGAAACAATCTGGCCTCGCTAACCTCTCTACCAACTCGGATGTCAGACAACTACAGCGACATTAGAAATTCTGCGATGTCGAGCGCAGCGCGGGGTCGGCTCAACCGGCTGATGTTTGCCACCCATTCCCGCCATTGTCTTGCGTCATCAGCAAAGGCGTGTTGCACAAGCCCCATGACCTCCAGCGGCGAGCGCGCGATTGCGCCCGAGTTGGTTTGCGCGATCAACTGGGCGTTGCCTTCCTCCTGGCCGGCTACCACGTGATTAATAATCATCGGGCAGCGCGCGGCGATGGTCTCCTGCGTAGTGGCTCCGCCTGCTTTTCCGATGAGCAGATGGCTTTGGTGCAGCATGCGCGGGAGGTCATCGGTCCAGCCGACAATTTTCACTCTTCCGGTGGCTGTGGCTTGTTCCACGGCAGGCCGCAGCTTGGTGAGGCGCCCGATGGTGACGGTGAGGTCCACACCCAGAGCTGCCAGCCGCTGCACAAGGTCCGGCGCGCCTCGCGTCGCGGCGTGAATCATGTAGAGGACGCGGCGCTCGGAATTGGCGCCGGGCGGTGGCCGTTCATCTGTGAAATCGGCAAATTTGGGGCTGACGGGGAAGCCGAAAATTTTGATCTTGTGCATCGGCACGCCAGCGCGCTGCAACACCGCCGCGCTCTGTTCGTTTGGCGGGAGAAAATAATCGGCGTCGCATCCGTACCAGGCGGCATTGATGGTAATGGAATCGGTGATGATTACGATGCTTTTGCAGCGCGGCAGAGTCTGCGGGTTGCTCTTGAGAATTTCGCTCAGCACGTTGGCATAGGCTGGGAAGGAGGAAACTACCACGTCCGGTCGGAACCGCTCGAGCAGCGGGATGAAATGCGCTTTCAGCCGGGCGAAACGGCCGAACTCTTTATCAAAGTTTTTTTTGCCGTTGATCCAGCGGTAAACCTTGCCCCACACGCCTGGCGCGTAATTGATGACGGCGAGATAACTTCGACGCACCAGGTCATTGACCGGCCCGTAGGCTTCCGCAAACAGGTCGCGCAATTCGATTTCGGTTTCGCAAGGCGCGACGCGCGCAAGCCCGTCGCGGACGCCGCGCGCGGCGCTGTTATGACCCTCTCCGAAACCGGCAGTGAGGATCAGGATTTTCTTCTTCACGGTTAGTCAAACCGTCCGCCCCGCAGCCCTCCAGGCCGCGCTCTTCGCCATGCGCGCTCCCGAAGCTCCGACGCGCGCGCATGCGGACAAAAGTTTGCTGAAGCATTCGGAGTGTAATGGATATTTGGAGCAAGCAAAGTAAACTCTGCGCAGATGAAATATCTTGGGTTTGCCTGGCGGGTTTTGCGGCAGTTGGTGTGGGAAACGGCCACCGATGCCACAACCGGCCTTGCCGCTCAAATGGCCTATCTCCTTCTGTTTGCTCTTGCCCCGGGTTCGCTTTTCCTGTGGCATTTGCTGGGCCTGTTCGGAACGGATCCGGGCACTCTGCACCGGATGTTTGTGCTGTTGAAAAGTTTCATGCCGCCCGACCCACGGGTACAGGATATTCTCGATTCGGCCATGGCCAGCGTAGTGGTCACCGGCTCCAGCGGTCTGCTGGCCAACGCCGGCATTGTTTTGGGAATTTATTTTGGGACCGTTTTTATCGCCACCATTTCCCGGGCTCTTAGCCAGATGCACGGCGTACGGGAGGATCGCCACTGGTGGTCCAAATATATCATCTCATTTTTCATGCTGTTCTGGTTCGGGATTGTGATCGTGTTTTGTTTCAACGCGCTGGTCTTCGGCGAAAAACTGGCCGGCATCGCCGAAGTCAATTTTCAACTCTCGTTTCCGTTGCAGGCGTGGATCGCCACATTGAACCTGCCCTTTACCCTGGTAGCGCTCATCATTCTGGCTCTTGGGCTTTATCTTTTGACGCCTGAAAACTATCTCACGGTTCGTCAGGCGCTGCCTGGCGCCATTTTCTTTGCCGTGGGCTGGGTGATCGTGACGAAACTCTTTCAGCTTTACGTGGCCAGATACGACCGCTACAACCCGTACCTGGCGCTGGCGTCCATTATTCTGCTTCTGACGTGGATGTATCTGACCTGCCTGCTGCTGTTGTTGGGTGGAAAGTTAAACGCCATTCTCCGGCGTGAACGCGAAAGAATGCGCGCCGCGGCCTCTGCAGCGGCCGCGGCGGCTTAAAAGTCGCCAGCCGGCGGGACCAGAAATTCCTCGCGGCCTTGCAAGCGCTGCCGCTCCGCCGATTTTCGAGTTCGGCGATGCTTTGTTGATTAATTCCAGCGCGTTCGGGGTTGATCGCGTCGCACGCTCTGTTACGCTGCGTCGCGGATCGTGCGCATTCGGATTTGGCTCCTAACGGCACTCGCCTCTGGCGCAATCCTCGGGAGTCTCCTCCGGGCGCAGGATGAAGAACGCGCGACCCCTCAGGGCGAGCCGACCAGCAAAACGCGCCTTGCGGCCTCGCCAAAACCGCACAAATCGCCAAGCCCAGCTTCCAAGTCCAAAGTAAAGACAAAACCCGCAGCGGCGACAAAGCGTCGCTCCGCAACTCCGGCGGAAACACTGTCTGCCATCCCAAAGGCGAAACCCGTCGGCGAACGATCAGCAGAAGAAAAGCCGTCGTCGGAGCCGCAAAAGTCCCCGGGGTCCGCCGCGCGAGCCGGGGCAACGAAAACGGAATCGACCGACGAGGAGAGCGAATCGTCCGCTCCCGGGAAATCGCCGCACTCTCGCAAGGCGAAATCGCTGACAGACTCCGAATCGCGTGGTGAATCGGCATCGTCCGATGCGACTCCGCGCGACACCCCACAAGCCGGCGGCAAATTGCAAAAATCAAAACGCCGCCGCACACCGACACCCAAACCCAAAACGAAGCCGCCGGGGAAAAAGTCGCGCGAAAAAGAGAGTGCCATACGCAAGGCAAAAAAGTCCGAGTCACGGGAAGAGGAAACGCCAGGGCCCGCAAAAACGCCGCCAAGAACAAACAAGAACGACGAAAGCGCGACCTCGTCGGAGGCCACCGCGAGAGCGGCCGCACCGGCGCCGCGCGCTTCCCCCCTCCCCACGCCGGTGCCCGAGTCCCCGGCACCGAAAATTCCGCGCGCCGGTTTCTCTGAGGAACGCGCTCAGGTGGTCATTGAGAAGTCCGGCGCCGAAGAGGATGAGGGGCTCGAACCTCCGCCGCCTCCGCCGCCGCGCAGGTTTAGCCTCTGGCCGTGGGCGCGGCGGTCAACCAGCTACCGCTATCTCACCCGTTCGGTCATCGAAGCGATCCGACGCGCGCCGGTTAAACGGCATCGATGGCGGTTCATCGTGGTCCACAACAGCGGCACGCGTCAGGGCAATGCGCGCGTGTTTGATTATTATCATCGGCACGTCCGCCGGATGCAGAACGGCCTGGCTTATCATTTTGTGATTGGCAACGGAACCTCTACCAGAGACGGACAGATCGAGGTGGGCGATCGCTGGCGTCGGCAGATCAATGGCGGCCATGTGCACAGCGATTATTTGAACAACATTTCCCTGGGCATCTGTCTGGTGGGCGATTTTAACCGCGACCAGCCTACGCGCGCGCAACTTGAGGCCTGCGAGGAACTGATCCGTTATCTGCGGCAACGATGCGGCAAGGCCGGCTGGCACGATATCCCGGTAAAGCCGCATCGGGAAATGAATCCGCCGCGCTGGCCCACCGATTGTCCCGGAGACGATTTTCCCTATTCCTGGTTCCGCAGGTTTTAGCAACGCGCCTCGCATGAAGCGGTCGGCGCGGCTTCGCGGCGGCGTTTGAAATCCAACGTTTGCGCGGGCGTTACTTGCGTTCGGCCACAATCAGGTGCGCTTCCTTGTAGTTCCAGCGGTAGCCAAACCCGAAATCCAGCGGAGGCGGGTTGCTTTGCGCGAACAATTCCCGGAGCCGTGCCTGATAATGTTGCTTGAACAGCTCAATCGGCCCGAGATAAACGCCAAACAGACGCAGCCGCCATTTGTCGGGCGTAAAGTACGCCACTGGAATTCCCGAATCATCCTGCACAATGCGCGTGCTGTGCGCCAGGAGAAAATCGCGAATGGCGGCAAAGCCGCTCTCGAACATCAGATAGGAGGCGGATTTAAGGAAACTGGAGCCGCTACCAAAGCGTTCGCAAAATCGCAAGAAACCGGGGTTCGACTTGATTCCGCCATCGGAGATGTCGGTGGTGAAATAATAGAGTGTTTGCGATTCGCCCGACGGATTGTCGGTGTAGCGGATTCGCACTCCGGGGATGCCGCCTGCCTTCCTGCCGGGAGCGGCCTCCTCAAACACGCCTGAGGCATTGAGCGAGCCAAAGGTGACATTGGCGATCGATTTATCGGCCCGGGCGATGAAAGTGTACAGGATGGGGAGCACGCCGTTGAGGTTCTGCTCGTGCAAATCGACTTTCATGTTTTTGGTGATGAAATAGGTGGTGTTTAGTGAGGAGCGCATCGCGTTCTCCAAGTTTCCCAGCGCGCCGGAAAGGTTCGGGATACGCAAGGGGTCGGGCGGCGGTCCGATTTGTTCCTTGCCACAAAGCACATAAACCGCCGCCTTGGGAAAGAACTGATCGACATACAGAAAGTCCGGGCCACTGAACATGTAAAAGACAACAGGAACGGGCTGCAGCGTTTCCGGTAAATAGGTCTGTTGCCAGGCATGCAGTTTGTCCAGTTGCCGCAGCCGCAGTTTGCTGAACTCGCTCTCGAAATAGGCGGCGTGCGCCTGCCACGCCGGAGTGTTCATCAGCGGCGCCAGCGGCGACTCTTCCGGCACGGGCATTCCCGCAAGAAAACGCGCAACGTCATTTGGCCCGGCCGGGGCCGCAGGGACCGGCGTTACGGGAATCGCGCGAGGCGCAACCTCTGGAACCTGCTGCGCACGGAGCGCCGAAACGCCAAGCGTCGCAGCGGCGAACAGGCTGATGCCCGGCGCTGCGCTCCGCAGCGCGGCGGCGATGCGCAGGAACATTTTCATCCTGCAACACAGCATCGCTGCGTTGTTTCTCGATCGCGAGAAGCCGATATCGTTCGTCATATTGAAGGAGCCGGTCGTTTGCTGGCGCAGAAATAAAGCAGCAGACCGACGAGGGCGGTAGCCAGACCGCCCAGCGATTCAACGGTTTTGGAGCGCAAGAGGTAAAACATCATCCAGAGCGTAATGGCGGAGAAGAAAATGGGCGGCAGAGGATACGCCCAGAGGCGGTAGGGCCGGGCCAGTTCCGGCCGCCGGCCGCGCAGCACCATTACCCCCAGCACACTGAGCAGCGAGCAAAGCAACAGACTAAACTGCGTGTACTGCACAACGCTTTCGAAACTGCGGGTGAGCAGAAGCAGGTTCACGATAAGCAACTGGAAAAGAATGGCGTTGGTGGGAATGCCATGAACATTCTTCCGACCCAGTAGTCGCAGCAGCCAGTGGTCTTCGCCCATGGACATGCTGACCCGCGGGCCGATCCACGTCATGGAACTGATCGCCGACACCACACCCAGACAAATCACCGCACCCGCCAGGCGCCCGCCGTTTGTGCCAAAGATGTGTTTGCCGGCAATCAAGGCCACCTCCAACTGCCCCTTCAATTCTTCCATGGGCGTGGTGGCCAGAAAGATGGCGTTGAGCAAAACGTAGATCACGATCACGATGCCCGTCCCGGCCAGCAGCGCCCGTGGCACATTTTTCTCCGGCTGCTTGATTTCACCGATGATATAAACCGCCGCATTCCAGCCCGAATAGGAATACATCACATAGACCAAAGCCACGGCAAACGGCCCGCTGAAAATGGCCGTTGTGTCGCCGCGAGTCGGGAAGAAGTCGATCGCCTGCTTCGGTTGGACGAACAAACCGGCAACGATCAACGCCCCGATCAACAGCAGTTTTACCAGCGTAAAAAAGTTCTGGAACGCGCTGCCGACCCGCAGGTTCGCAAGGTGAAACGCCGTAACCAGCCACACCACGCCGAAGGAGAAGAGCAGGGGCGAACCATATTCCAGCACGCCTTGCAGATATTTGCCGAATGCCATCGCAGCCAGGGCGACCGGCGCGGCAAAACCCACTGTGGCCGAGACAAAACCCGCCATGAACCCAAGGGAGGGATGATAAATTTGCGAGAGAAAATGATATTCGCCGCCGGACCGCGGGAGCGCGGCGCTCAGCTCGCCGTAACAAAGGGCGCCGCACAGGGCCGCGACTCCACCGACGGTCCAGAGCATCAGCAGCGGGAACCCGGATCGAATATCGGCGAGTTGAAACCCCAAACTGGTGAAGATTCCCGTGCCAATGATGTTGGCAATCACGATGGACGACGCGGTCACGAACCCCACGCTTCGCCGCGGCGGCGGCGATTTCACACTGGGCGCTTTGGCAATCGCGGTCATCTCCGCAGACACAATCCCGAAATTACCCCCACTGGCGAATTGTTTCCCGGCATTCCACTTCATTCCCTGCGGGTCGAATCTGGCGCAGAAATGCTCTTCAAAATTTTCCCGGGTTGTCAGAATCCATTCCCGGCGTGACGTTGCAGACGGCATGAACACATATCCCAAGCTTTCCGTCCAAACGGCGACGCAACTCGCCGTCTTTCTTGCTAATCGTCCCGGCGCCCTGGCGCGCGTGTGTGAGGCGCTTGGCAAAGCCGGGATCAACATCCATGCGCTGGCTACGTCCGACACAGTGGATCACACCGTGGTGCGCATGGTGGTGAGCGACCCCACCAAAGCGCTCATGCTCCTGGGCGAAGCGGGCGTGCTTGCCATCGAGACCGAAGTGCTCATGATCGAGACGGCCAGCCAGCCGGGCGTGCTGGCCAGAATCGCCGAGCGCCTGGCAGAGGCGGAAATCAACATCGAATACACTTATCTGGCTGCCGGTCGCGAGGCGGACAAAGGCCTCATCATTCTGCGGCCGTCGGATGTAGAAAAAGCCCGCGCCCTGCTCGAAGATTTGTAGCCGCCGGTCGCCGTGCATTGCCATCGAATCGTTGCCAAAGCGCCTCTCATGCGGGATAAGTGCGCGGCGCCCTTATGACTCCTGTTAAAACCTGGCTCGGCTATCCCTATCCTCTGGGAGCGACCTGGATGGGCAACGGCGTCAACTTCGCCCTGTTTTCCGAAAACGCCGCGTCGGTTGAGCTTTGTCTCTTTGAAAGTCTCGAAGCTACGGAGGAATTCGTGCGCATTCCGATGCGCGAATACACCGATCAGGTGTGGCATGTTTTTCTGCCGGACGCCCGGCCGGGACAGTTGTACGGGTATCGGGTATCGGGTCCGTACGACCCGCCGCGCGGCCTGCGATTCAATAACGCCAAGCTTCTTCTTGATCCCTACGCCAAGGCCATCGCCGGTGACGTGAACTGGGGCGACGAAATGTTTGGATACATCATCGGCGGCAAGGAGGAAGACCTGGCCCAGGATTTTCGCGATGACGCCTGGGGCGCGCCGAAGTCGATCGTGATCGACCCGGCGTTCAACTGGCACGGAGACAAGCGGCCTGCGGTGCCCCTGCACGAATCGGTGATCTACGAAGTGCACGTGAAAGGGTTTAGCAAACTCTGGCAGGCGGTTCCCGAAGAAGTGCGCGGAACCTATGCCGCACTGGGAAGCGCGCCGGCCATCGAGTATTTCAAGAAACTCGGGGTGACCGCGATTGAACTTCTCCCCGTTCACGCGCACATCGACGACAAAGCGCTTCTGGATCGCGGGCTGAGCAATTACTGGGGTTACAACACCATCGGTTTTTTTGCGCCTCACGCGGCCTACTCCAGCAGCGGGCAGCCAGGCCAGGAAGTGGCCGAGTTTAAATCCATGGTGCGCAGTCTGCACGCCGCGGGCATCGAAGTGATTCTGGATGTCGTTTACAATCACACCGCGGAAGGCAATCATCTGGGGCCGACTCTCTGTTTTCGCGGGATCGACAATCCCGCCTACTACTGGCTGCAACCGGAGAATCCGCGCTTCTATCTCGATTTCACTGGAACGGGCAACACATTCAACCTCCGGCATCCGCGCGTGCTCCAACTGGTGATCGATAGCCTGCGCTATTGGGCCCTGGAAATGCACGTGGACGGTTTCCGTTTCGATTTGGCCGTGAGCCTGGGCCGCAATCACGAGGGATTCGACAAGCTGCACACCTTTTTCCAGGCCATTCAACAGGACCCGGTTCTTTCCCAGTTGAAACTGATCGCCGAGCCGTGGGACGTCGGCGAAGGTGGTTATCAGGTTGGCAATTTCCCCCCGCTTTGGGCGGAATGGAATGGCAAATATCGCGACGCGGTGCGCAGTTTTTGGAAGGGCGATGAGGGACGCATTGGCGAGATGGGTTACCGGCTCACCGGCAGCCCCGATCTTTACCAGCACAGCGGCCGCCGCCCGTACGCCAGCATCAATTTTGTCACTTCCCACGACGGATTCACGCTGGCAGACCTGGTCAGTTACAACACCAAACACAACGAGCTCAATGGCGACGGCAACCGGGACGGCGAAAACAACAATCAGTCGTGGAATTGCGGCGCGGAAGGCCCCACCGACGATCCACAGATCAACGCACTGCGCGACCGCCAGCGGCGCAATTTTCTGGCCACGCTCTTGCTCTCACAGGGCGTG